>Ga0247779_1000019_pt1 | contig 191199 bp, 136 predicted proteins | sample UWRJL221509R5_FD_179925 | JGI IMG/M metagenome (GOLD analysis project Ga0247779, IMG submission 179925) | Plant litter microbial communities from Arlington Agricultural Research Station in Wisconsin, United States - UWRJ-L221-509R-5 | ecosystem: Environmental > Terrestrial > Plant litter >...
GACGACTACGTCGCCTACGTGCGCCGCTTCATCACCCAGCTCGGCGCGCAGCGGCTGCATGTGATCTCGGTGTGCCAGCCGACCGTGCCTGTGCTCGGCGCGGTGGCGCTGATGGCGGCGAACGGCGAGACCACGCCGCTCAGCCTGACCATGATGGGCGGCCCGATCGACGCGCGCAAACATCCGACCCAGGTCAACGATCTGGCCGTGCGCCAGCCGTTCTCGTGGTTCGAGTCGAACGTGATCTTCGATGTGCCGCACAATTATCCGGGCAAGGGTCGCCGGGTCTATCCGGGCTTTCTGCAGCACGCCGGTTTCGTCGCAATGAATCCGAGCCGCCACTTCAGCGCGCACTGGGATTTCTACGAGAACCTGCTGCGCGGCGATCTCGACGACGCCGAAGCGCACCGTCGTTTCTACAACGAGTACAACGCCGTCCTCGATCTGCCGGCCGAGTATTACCTCGACACCATCCGCACCGTGTTCCAGGACTTTTCGCTGCCGCTCGGCAACTGGATCGTCGGCGATCAACGCGTCGCGCCGGAGACGATCAAACGCTCGGCCTTGCTGACCATCGAAGGCGAACTCGACGATATTTCCGGTCTCGGGCAGACCAAGGCGGCGCACGCGCTGTGCACCGGCATTCCGGCGAAACAGCGCGAGCACATCGAGGTCAAGGGCGCGGGCCACTACGGCATCTTCAGCGGGCGACGCTGGCGTGATGTCGTGTATCCGCAGGTACGCGATTTCATCCAGCGCTTTCATGTGACCACGCCGGAAGCCAAACCCGAGCGTCGCGTCGGCGCCGTCAAGCCGCGCCGCGCAAGCCGCTGAGGAACGCCGAAACAAATCGTCATTCACCCGTGCCCGCGACAGCGAGCGCGGGCGACGGAATTCACATCGTCACGCGACAATCCGGCAGGCATTCGCAGGCCGCATATTCGGAGATTTCTGCATGCGTATCGTTGCTGGCTGTCTCGTGGTCGCGCTGGGTTTCGCTTCGGTATTCGCACACGCTGATGCGCCCGCGAAACCGCCGACTACGCAGCAGGTTCTCGACGCTTCGGCGCCTTCGGACTGGCGCGCGCTCGATCCGGAAAACACGCTTTATCTCGATCTCGCCGCCGGCCGCGTCGTGATCGAACTGGCGCCGTCGTACGCGCCCCTGCATGCGTCGAACATCCGCACGATGGCGCACGAACATTATTTCGACGGCCTCGCGATCCTGCGCGTGCAGGACAATTTCGTGACGCAGTGGGGCGATCCGGATGCGGACAAACCCGAAAAGGCGCGCGCACTCGGAAAGGCGAGCAAGACGCTCGCGCCGGAGTTCGAACGTGCAATCGCGAGCGACCTGCCCTTCACCAAGTTGCCGGACGGCGATGTCTACGCGCCCGAGGTCGGCTTCTCCAACGGGCTGCCGGTCGCGCGCGATCCGAAAGCCGGCAAGACCTGGCTGGCGCATTGCTACGGCATGGTCGGCGCGGGTCGCGATGCCGGCGTCGAAACCGGCAGCGGCGCCGAACTCTATGTCGTGATCGGGCAGGCGCCGCGCCAGCTCGATCGCAACATCGCCGTGGTCGGCCGCGTCGTGCAAGGCATGGAGCTGCTGGCCGATCTTCCGCGCGGCACGGCGGCACTCGGCTTCTACGACAAGCCCGCGCAGCAGTTGCCGATCAAGTCGGTGCGCCTCGCCGCCGATGTGCCGGCGGCCGAGCGTACGTCGCTGCAGATTCTGCGCACCGATACGCCGACGTTCACGGCCCTGGTCGAATCGCGGCGCAATCGCCGCGACGACTGGTACAAGGTGCCTGCCGGAAAAATCGATCTGTGCAATGTGCCGATTCCGGTACGCGCGTCGCCGACGCACTGACGCGCCGCGCATTGCATGACCGATGCGGAGAAGCGCGAGCGCGCCTCTCCGCTGATGCTCAGAGCTGCGCCGCGCCGAACGTATCGCAGTTCTTCATGCTGCCGGACGAATATCCGGCGCGAAACCAGCGCACGCGTTCGGCTGAACTGCCGTGCGTGAACGAGTCCGGCACGACGTAACCGCGCGCCTGTTTCTGCAAGGTGTCGTCGCCGATCTGATTCGCCGCATTCAACGCCGCTTCCACGTCGCCGGCTTCGAGCCAATTCAACTGCTTCTGCGCCAGATTCGCCCAGACTCCGGCGAAGCAGTCGGCCTGCAATTCCTGACGCACCGACAATCCATTCGCGCCCTGCATCGGCGCGCCACTCTGCGCCTTGCGCTCGACCTGCTCCATGATGCCGGTGAGGTTCTGGATGTGATGCCCGACCTCGTGCGCGATCACGTAGGCGCGCGCGAAATCGCCGGCCGCGTGGAAGCGCTGCTGCATTTCCTGGAAGAAATCGAGATCGAGGTAGACCTGGCGATCGCCCGGACAGTAGAACGGTCCCATCGCCGCGGACGCCGCGCCGCAGGCCGAACGCGTGCTGCCGTGAAACAGCACCAGGCGCGGCGCCGGATACTGCTTGCCGTTGGCCTGGAACATCTGACCCCAGACGTCTTCGGTGCTGCCGAGAATCTTGCGCACGAATTCGGTCTGGCTGTCGTTGCCGGCCGGTGCCATCCGCTGCTGCGGCGCGACCTGCCCGCTGTCGCTATCGCCGCCGCCCATGTTGCCGAGCAGTTGCAGGATCTCGGCCGGATTCTTGCCGAACAGCAGGCCGACGATGATCACGATGATGACGCCGCCGATTCCCAGTCCGCGGCCACCACCGAACGGAGGGCCTCCGCCACCACCGCCGCTGCCGTCGTCCTCGACCACGTTGTCGCTGCTGCGACCTTTTTGCCAGAGCATGATTTGATCCCTCGTCCGATCCGGAATTCCCGCCGGACGGACACTACTCTGCCGCACTCGCGCCTCGCAAGCGCTGCCGCCGCTGGTCGACCCGGCGTCGCTGCAACCGTTCTTGATTGGTTTACAAATAGAGAGATGTTCAGCCTGAAATATCGCCGCGGCGATGCACTTCAGTCGCCGAGCAGCGCGATTGCCCGGCAGGCATAGGCCATCAGCGCCGGATCGATCCCGGTTCGTGCCTGCATCGTCGACGCATCTTCACGGAACATCACGTTCATCGCGCGCTGGATACCGGGATCACCGCCGGTGAACTCGCGCACGAGCATGCGCCAGCGCCGGGCCAGCATCTGCACCTCGACGGTGGCCGGATCCTTCTCGAGTTTCATCGCTGTGCGCATGCCGTCGATGACATCCGGCCACGCCAACTCCACGTCGCGGATGCGTTCGGCGCCGAGTGCGCTCGCGCGCGTTTCGATCGCCTTGCGTTGTTCGTTGCTGAAATACTTTTCCATCAGCGTACTCGCCTCGATGTTGTCGATGAGTGTTTCCATGTCGATCGTCTCTCCCTTTGCAGCCTGCGCGGCGGCGCGTTCAAGACGTGCGAGCAATTCGTGTTGACGAACGATGGCTTCGCGCAAGCGCTCGACCTGTCGCGCCAGAGCCTCGGCGAGCGTCGGTGCCTCGGCCGCAAGACAAGCGCGAATTTCTTCCAGCGAGAGTCCGAGTGACTTCAGGCAGACGATGTGATGCAGCCGCATCAGTTCGGTCTCGCCGTACAGGCGATAGCCGCCGTCGCTGCGTGCCGGCGGAGGCAACAGACCTTTTTCTTCGTAGTGATGCAGCGCGCGCACGCTGAGTCCGGTGCGACGCGCGACCTGGCTGACCGTGTAACCCTTCATCAAACCCCCGTAGCGGACGATGCAATGGTGCAGCCTGCCGTTGCGTGAGAGTCAAGCGCGGACGCAGTCGGTCGCGATGAGGAACCGGCTTCGGCGCCGCTGTTGGCGGATCGTGCCTGAAAATCCATACTCGGCTTCGGGGAATACGGGGGTAGCGCAGCACCATGCAATCAAACGATGGGGATCGATCGGAAGCGCCGGCGAACATCACGCAGGCGCCGCTGCCGTACGCAGCGACGACGCTCGACGACCGGCTCGCCGGCCTGCCGATTCGCGCGATGCGTCTGCTGCGCGAAGCGCGCCGCGCGATCGAGGCCGGCCACGCCGATCAGGCCGATCAGGCCCTGCAGCGCGCGCAGCCGATGATCGGAGAGCATGCCGAATTTCTGCGTCTGCTCGGGGTGACGCGGCACCTGCAGAAACGCCGCACCGAAGCGCTCGCAGCGTTTCGCCGCGCACTCGAACTGACGCCGTCCGATCCGCTGGTGCTGACGAATTTCGGCAGCACCCTGCGCACCAGCGGCGACCATGCCGCGGCCGAGGCAACCTTGCGACGTGCCTGCGCGCTGGCGCCGGAACTTGCGGCCGCCTGGTACAACCTCGGTCTTGCGCTGTCCTCCGATTCGCGTCCGGCTGAAGCGCTCGATGCGTACGCGCAGGCATTGCGCTGCGAGCCGCGTCATCTGAATGCGCGGATCAGTCATGCAGACAGTCTGCGCACGCTCGGCCGCATCGCCGAAGCGGCTGCACAGTATCGCCACGTGCTGCGCGAATCGCCGCGCGCGGTGCGTGCGTGGAGCAAGCTGGCGAATCTGAAAACGGTCGCGCTGAGCGCCGAGGAAACCGCCGCGCTGGAACACGCGCGGCGCGATCCGATGCTCTCGGCCGACGATCGCTCCACGCTCGGCTTCGCCTTGATCAAGGCGCTCGAAGATCAGGGTCGTTACGCCGATGCCTGCTCGGCGATTCTCGAAGTCAATGCGATCCGGCATCGTCAGGTGCACTGGAACGCGGTCAGCTTCAGTCATCGCGCGGATGCGATCGCCGCCGCATTCGCACGCGCGCCGCAGACGCTTTCGCCTGCGCGCATGGGCGAGGAAGTGATCTTCATCGTCAGCATGCCGCGTTCGGGCTCGACCTTGACCGAGCAGATCCTCGCTTCGCACGCAGAGGTCGAAGGTGCCGGCGAGCTATCCGATCTGGCGGCGGTGATCGATCGCGAATCGCAGCGCACCGGCATCGCGTTTCCGGGTTGGGTCGCACAAGCGCAGCCGGCGGATTGGCGTCGCCTCGGCGAGGCGTATCTGGAACGCACCGCGCGCTGGCGTCATTCGCATCCGCGATTCACCGACAAGGCGCTGTCGAATTGGCTTTATATCGGCGCCGCACTTGCGATGCTGCCCGGTGCGCATTTCGTCAATGTGCATCGCGATCCGATCGAAACCTGTCTTTCGTGTTTTCGCCAATGGTTTCATCGCGGTCACGGATATACCTACGATATCGATGATCTCGCCAGTTTCTGGCGCGATTACGATCGCCTCGGGCGAATCTGGAAAACACGATATCCGCAGCGCGTGCACGATCTGGTCTACGAAGATCTGCTGGCCGATCCCGAACACGAAATCCGCAGCCTGCTCGCCTTCTGCGAATTGCCGTTCGATGCGGCCTGTCTGCATTTCCATGAAACCAAACGCGGCGTGCGCACGCTCAGCTCGGCGCAGGTGCGCCAACCGCTGCGCCGCGACACCGCACGCGCGCATCGCTACGACGCGTTGCTCGAACCGCTGCGTGCTGCGCTGGCACGCGTCGGCGGCGGCGCGGCCTCGCAGTAGCCCTCGGCTCATCGGGGCCACGTGCCGTTTGCTGCAGTCGCATATTCGTACTGCGTAATAGTTACAGGTACCGAAACGCGGAATGAAGTCCGCGCTGGCAAGGAACTGTTTCACACTATTGCAGCAATGTTTGCGAACTGATAAGTTGAATTTGTCACATTGGGAATCTGCACCACTCAACAACCAGGGGGCTGGGGATCATGCGTAAGAGTTCGATCGCGATAAGCATCGCGGCGGTTTTTGCTGCGCCTGCGTTACTGACTGCCGGAGACGCGCGAACAGCGCCGCGGCAAACCTCTTCGGGGCAACATCAGGCCAGGGCGCACTTCAATACGCCGACGGATGTCGTGCTCTACGATCAATCCGGCAGCGCCGACAACGGTGCACCGACCCAGTACTCCGTGTCCTCCAGCTACGATGCCGACGGTGCCGACGATTTCGTCGTGACCGACGCGAACGGCTGGAGCGTCACCCAGTTCAATTTCCAGATTTCCGTCCAAGACAACACCGGTCCGCAGCCGCTGCCGTCCGGCGCCACGTTCGACGTGGTGGTCTATCCGGCCCTGGCCAGCGGCACCGGACCGGATGTCGCGAATGCCGTCTGCAGCGGCACGGGACTCGCCGGCACCACGACTGGAACGCCGATCACCGGCGTCTCGGTGCCGCTCGGCACACCGTGCAATCTGCCCCAGGGCAACTACTGGGTCTCGTTCCACACCAACTTCGATTTTCCGCCGCAGCTGTTCTGGGAAAACAGCGCAGGCACGGCAATCGGTTCGGAAGCGCAATGGCGCAATCCGGGTGACGCCTTCGGCACCGGCTGCACGAGCTTCGCGGCAGTTTCCACTTGCATCGGCGGCGATCCGCCGAGCCCGATCGGCGGCGGCAATCCGAACTTCCTGTTCCAGATCGTCGGCGCCGTCAACGGCGGCGGTGGCGGCGGCTGCACCGGTGGCGGCATCTGTCTGACCGTCGGACTCGCGCCGGCCGATCCGACCAATCCGGATCTGTGCGGCACCGCGACGACGCTCGACGTGACCGCGGGCGACCAGGTCAACTACTGCTACACCGTGACCAACGACAGCGGTCTCGAACTCGACTACCAGTCGCTCAGCGACAACATCGATGGCTCGATACTCGCCCTGGTGAATGAGTCCCTGCCCGCCGGCGGGACCTTGCAGTACAACCGCACGGCGACCGTCAGCACCACCCAGACCATCACCTCGACCTGGACCTCGCAGAATGCACTGCCGGGTTACACCTCGGCGACCGGCAACCTCGTTCCAGGCACACCGGACGAATGCGCCGACCGCATCTTCGGCGACGGCTTCGACGGCACCACGCTGCCGTGTGACAGCGGCACGCCGGGCGATTTCATCGACGTGCACACGACCGGCACGGCGCTGAATACCGCCGACGACACATCGGCGGCCGCGACCCTGCCGTTCTCGTTCAATCTGTACGGCCAGTCGTCGAACCAGATCTGCGTCGGCAACAACGGCTACATTCTGTTCGGTACCAGCACCTGCCCGACCAGCGGTTTCGTCGTCAACGAAGCGCTGCCGTCGACCGCGTTCTCGACCGCAGCGCTGCTGCCGTACTGGGATGACCTGTACACCGGCGGCAACATCTACACGGCGACGCTCGGCAGCACGCCGAACCGCCGCTTCGTGGTCGAGTGGTACCAGAAGAATCATTACGACTCCGGCGCATCCGATCCGGGTGGCGTGACCTTCGAGGTCGTCTTCGGCGAAGACGGCACGCTCGCCTACAACTATCTGAAGACCACCTTCGAGAGCGATCCGTCGTGGGACAACGGCGCGTCGGCGACGATCGGCCTGCAGAAGGACACGACGCTCGCGAACCAGTTCTCGTCCGACCAGGCATCCGTGCACGCCTTGTTCTACATCGACTGGACCGCGAGTGCACCGACGATCTTCAGCGACACCGATGGCGGCGTCACCGTCAACGTCGGCGTGCCTCAGATCGAGTTGAATCCGACCAGCCTTTCCGGCACCGCCGCTGTGGGCGGCGCGACCACGACCACGCTCAACATCGGCAATATCGGTACGCGTGATCTCGTGTGGAGTCTGCAGGAAGCCTCGGCCGCGCATCTGCCGCCGCTCGGTTCGCGCTACGCGTTGCCGATCGGCGCGCTCAATCCGGCGACGGCCCTGCTGAAGCAGAGGCCCGCGAGCGGCGACATGAAGAAGGCGGCGTCGAAGACGAAGACCACGGTCACTCCGTTCGGTGGCGTGCCCGCCTTCGCGGTCGACCAGTTCGACGATGACTACCTCTCGCTCGACGCCAGCGCACCCGGCACGCTCGATCACATCGGCGTCAGCGGCGGCAGCGTCGCGAGCATCTGGGGCGGCGGTTTCGTCAACGGCGATTTCGCGACCGAGTACCTGATCGGCGATGTCGGCTTCGAGAAGATCAATACGACAACCGGCGCGGTGACGATGATCAATGCCGCCACCGGCGGCGGCGATGTCTGGGCCGGCACGGTCGATCCGACCTCGGGTTCGATGTATTACGTCGGCCCGTCGGCGGCGCAGCAGCTGTCGCGCATCGACGATCTCGGCACCGGCACGGCGGTCACCGTCGGCTCGATCACGGGTTCGGCCAGCGGCGACATCATCAATGCGATCGCGATCGATCTCGACGGCCACATGTGGGGCATCGACAAGACGCAGGACACCCTGGTCGCGATCGACAAGGCCACCGGCGCGACTTCGCTGGTCGGTTCGATCGGCTTCGACACCGAGTTCATCGCAAGTCTCGCGTTCGACCAGGCGAGCGGCACGCTCTATCTCGCCTCGCCGGACAACACGACCGGCTTGAACAACATGTACACGGTCAACACCACCAGCGGCGCCGCGACGTTGATTGCGCCGATCGGCGAAGGCATCCAGCTCGAAAGTCTGGCGATCGCGACGGCCGGCATCAGCGGTCCCTGCGCGACGCCGACCGACGTGCCGTGGCTCGCATTGGCACCGTCCTCTGGCACCACCGCGCCGTCGGGCAACACGCCCGTGACCGCGACCTTGTCGGCCGGCGCTCTCGCGCCCGACACCTACCACGCGAATGTCTGCGTATCGAGCAATGATCCGGTCAACAACCTGATCGCGGTGCCGGTCGACTTCACCGTGACCGCAGGCGGCCAGGTGGCGCCGACGCTCGCCAAGGCATTCGCACCGGCCAGCGTCAACACCGGCATGGCGAGCACGCTGACGATCACGCTAGGCAACACGAACGCGACCGCGGCGACGCTGACCGCGGCACTGACCGACACCTTCCCGAGCGGACTCGTCGTCGCGGCGACCCCGAACGCGGCGACCACCTGCCCCGGCGGCACCGTCAATGCGGCAGCCGGCGACGGCTTCGTGACTCTGTCCGGCAGCGGCACGGTGCAGATTCCCGCGAACGGCTCGTGCACGCTCACGGTCAATGTTTCGTCCGCCACCGCAGGCAGCTACGCCAACAGCATTCCTGCAGGCGCTCTGATCACCAACGCCGGTAGCAACCAGACCTCGGCCGATGCGACGCTGACGGTGACGACGGCCGGTCCGCTCGTGTGTTCCGGTCCGCTCAATCATGCGATCGGCAACGACACCAACGGCAGCTCGATCAACTGGATCAGCGGCTCGATCGTCGATGCAGACCCGAGCAGCGGCTACGACATCAACCTGTACAACTCGAGCGGCCTCACCATGTGGTGGAACGATGCGCCGGCGATCAACGCAGGCGTCGCGGCGAGCACGAGCAGTTCGAACTACAGCGTGCTGACCAATGGCGCGACGATCGGATCGAGCTCGATCTGGTCGCGCACCAACGGCGCGATGAATGCGTTCCGTGCCGGCGTGAACGGCTACCTCGGCTTCCGCTTCGATTGCTCGTCGATCGGCGGCACGACCTGCTACGGCTACCTGCATCTGACCACCACCGCGACCACCGGCTTCCCGGCCACGATCGCTGATTACTGCTACGACAACAGCGGCGCAGCGATCACGATTCCGGGCACGCCGCCGCCGATCGCACCGACGCTGGCCAAGGCATTCGCACCGAGCAGCGTCGCGATCGGCGCATCGAGCACGGTGACGCTGACCCTCGCCAACGCGAACGCGACGGCCGACACGCTCAGCGCAGCATTGACCGATACGCTGCCGAGCGGACTGGTCGTGGCGACGCCGGCCAACGCGGCAACGACGTGCCCCGGCGGCAGCGTTTCCGCCAGCTCAGGTGCAGGATCGTTCGCGCTGGCTTCCGGCGCGCAGATCCCCGCCAATGGCAGCTGCACGGTCACGGTCAGTGTGTCCTCCGCCGCACCCGGCAGTTACGTCAACACGCTCGCGGCCGGCGCGCTGCAGACCGATGCCGGCAACAACGCGGCAGCGGCGAGCGCTTCGCTCACGGTGAATCCAGCGGTGTTGGCGAGCTGTCCGGCGGAGAATTTCGACGGCGCCACCGCGCCGGCGTTGCCGCCGGGCTGGGTCTTCAGCAGCGGCACCGGTGCCGGCACGTTCACCACGGTCAGCACGGTGTCCGACAGCGCGCCGAACTCGGCCTTCACGCAAAATCTTGCGACCATCAACGATGCGCGCCTGGATTCGCCGGTGTTCGCACCGACCATCGGCACGGCATTGAGCTTCCGCAATCGCTACAACCTCGAAAGCGGTTTCGACGGCGCGGTGCTCGAGATCTCGGTCAACGGCGGTGCGTTCCAGGACATCGTTTCGGCAGGCGGCAGCTTCATCGCCGGCGGCTACAACGGCACGCTGTCGACGAATGCGACCTTCGGCAATCCGCTGGTCGGACGCCCGGCCTGGACCGGCAGCACGACGAATGCGTTCGTGACCAGCACGGTCGCGTTCCCGCCCGCGTCGATCGGACAACCGACCCAGCTGCGCTTCCGCACCGGTGACGACGACAGCACGACGGCGAGCGGCACTTCCGGCTGGTGGATCGACACGGTCACCTGCGGCGCAGCCCCGCCGTCACTGACGAAGGCGTTCGCGCCGTCGAATGCTGCGGTCGGCGCGACCAGCACCTTGACGATCTCGCTCGGCCACCCGGCCGGCACCGCGACGCTGAGTGCGGCCCTGGTCGACACCTTCCCGGCCGGACTCGTGGTCGCAGCTGCACCGAACACCTCGACGACCTGCCCGGCGGGCAGCGTCACCGCGGCAGCCGGCGGCAACTCGGTCAGCCTTTCGAGCGGCGCGCAGATTCCGGTGGCCGGATGCAACGTCAAGGTCGACGTGACCACGGCGGCGCCGGGTATCTACGTCAACACGATTGCCGCAGGTGCCTTGCAGACTGATGTCGGCAACAACTCGGCAGCCGCTTCGGCGAACTTCCAGGCGACCCAGGCCGGCTTCGTCACCTACAGCACCGGCTTCGAGGCGCCGACGTTCAATGTCGCCAATCTCGGTACGCAGGGTGGCTGGGGCGTCAGCGGAACGGCCTCGGATTGGCAGATCGTGACGGCCAATCCGCACGCCGGCACGCAGAACCTGCGAGCGACCTGGACTTCGAACGGCAGCGGTCAGACGGTCGCGATCTCGCCGACTCAAGCCGCCGGCACGACCGCCTACTCGGTCGCGAATGCCTACCTCTCGATCGCGCCTTCCTCGACCGGCAACGGTACCCCGTTCGACTTCGCTCCGCAGGACACCGGCGCGGCTCTGGTGATCACGCGCGTACGCTTCAACAACGATGCGGCGAAGAACATCCAGGTGCTCGATCCGGCGTCGACCTCGTACGTCAATACCGGAACGACCTGGTCGCCGAACACGTATTACGGCCTCAGCATCGTGACCAAGCGCGCGGACAGCAGCATCGAGCTCTGCCTCAACGGAACCTCGATCTTCAGCGGCCAGGGCTTCGCACCGAACCTGCGCAACCTCGCAATCATCGGAACCAAGGGCAGCGGCACGGCGAACAATGTGCTGTCGGTCGACGATGTCACGCTCGACAACACCAACACCGGTGGTTGCAGTGGCGGTCCGCCGCCGCAGAATCCGCCGACGATGACGAAGGCGTTCGCGCCGGCGAGCGTCGTGACCGGCTCGCCGAGCACGCTCACGATCACTCTGAGCAACAGCAATGCGACCGCTGCGACGTTGAGCTCGGCCCTCACCGACACCTTCCCGAGCGGCCTCGTCGTCGCGTCCGCCGCCAATGCATCGACGACCTGTGGCGGCACCCTGACCGCGAATGCGGGTGACGGCTCCGTCAGTCTCGGCGCGGCAGGATCGACCATTCCGGCGAATGGGTCGTGCACGATCACGGTGGACACGCAGTCGGCAGCTCCCGGCGTCTATGCGAACAGCATCGCAGCCGGCGCACTGCAGACCTCGGCTGGCAACAACGCCACCTCGGCCGACGCCACCCTGACCGTGACCGCACCGGCGCTGGTCGCGCCGACGCTGAGTACCAGCTTCGCGCCGAACACGCACGTAGCGGCAGGCAGCCCGGCCACGCTGACCATCACGCTCGCCAACAGCAATGCGAGCGCGGTCACCCTGAGTGCGGCTCTGAACGACACGCTGCCGACGAACCTGGTCGTGGCGACGACGCCGAATGCTGCGACGACCTGCCCCGGCGGAACCGTCGCTCCGATGCCGGCCGATACGTCATTCAGCCTGAGCAGCGGTGCGCAGATTCCGGCGAACGCCTCGTGCACGGTGACCGTCGATGTTCAATCGGCGACTGCCGGTGCCTACACGAACACGATCGCCGCCGGCGCGCTGCAGACCAACGCGGGCAGCAATGCCACGGCAGCGTCGGACAACGTCGTCGTCGCCGGAACCTTCCCGACACCGTATTGCAGCAAGACCTTCATCGGTGCCGTGCAGCCGATCACCTCGGTCGTGTTCACCGGCATCAGCAATACCTCGGTGGCAACGGTCGGCAGCACGGCGATGGACAATTTCCTGGCCGTGCCCGGTGGCCTGGTCGGACAGACCGGCTACTACCCGATCACCGTGAAGGCGAATACGGACGGCAATTTCACCGACTTCATCCGCGTGTACTTCGACTGGAATCACGACGGCGTGTTCAGCGAGGATGCTTCGGAGCGCTACGAAGTCGGCTCGATCACCAATTCGACCGGCACCGATGCGAAGTTCACTTCGAGCGGCGTGTTCGTTCCGGCCTCGGCCCGTTCCGGCCTGACGCGCATGCGTGTGGTTCACGACTACGGTTCCGCTGCTGCGGTTTCCGCCTGTGATTCCACGTCGGTGGGCCAGTATGGCCAGACCGAGGACTATCTCGTGACGGTCGATCCCACCGCGCCGTTGCCGCCGGCTCCGCCGTTCGTGGCGAAGGCATTCAGTCCGAACTACATCGCTGCGGGTGCGGGCGGCGTCAGCACGCTCACGGTCACGCTGACGAACTACAACGCGACGGCCCTGCCGCTGACGGCGGACCTGACCGACACGTTCCCGACCGGACTGATCGTCGCGCCGACAGCGAACGCGTCCACCACCTGCGCGGGCAGCCCGGCGGTTGTCGCGACCGCCGGCGGAACCTCGCTGGTTCTCGGTACCGGTGCTTCGATTCCCGCGCTCGGAACCTGCAGCGTGCAGGTCGATGTGACGACAGCAACGGGCGGCATCTACGTGAACACGATCGCAGCAGGCGCAGCGCAGTCGGCCAACGGCAACAGCCCGACGGCCGCGTCGGCGACGCTGCAGTTCGCGAGCGCCACGCCGACCTACAGCACCGGCTTCGAATCGCCCTTCACCGCCGCCACGGTCAACGGCCAGCAAGGCTGGTTCTCGGGTGCGTCCACCGGTTCCACCACCACCGACTGGAAGGTCGCAACGACGCATCCGGCCGCGGGCACGCAGCAGCTCCGTGCGACCTGGACCTCGGCGGGCAGCTCGACAGCCTACTCGTTCGCCTTGAGCCCGGACTTCGCCAGCGGCACATCGCAGTACTCGAGCACGACCGCGAAACTCGCGATCACCACCGCGGGTACCGGAGCGACGTTCGACTTCGCACCGCAGGACGACGACGCCGGATCCGTGATCACGCGCGTACGCTTCCTCAAGAGCGGCACGGCCGGTGGCACCAGCGGCAAGATCCAGGTACTCGATCCCAACGCCGTTTCGGCGGACGGCTACACCGATACCGGCGCGACCTGGACTGGCAGCAGCACCGCCAACAGCTCGGTGTACTTCACCCTGCAGGTGGTGTCCGATCGCAGCGCCGGAACCTTCGCGGTCTGCGTGAATGGAACATCGATCTGGGCCGGTGAAGGCTTCGGCGCGAGCATCAACGACATCGCCATCCTCGGCAACAAGGGCAGCGGCAGCCAGAACAATGCCCTCGATGTCGACGACCTCGTGATCGACAACCTCAACAGCGCCGGCGGCTGCACGCCTCCGCCGGCGATGACGGCGACCTCGACCCACGATGTTGCAGCCCATCCCGCGATGGCACAGGCCGCACGCGCGCTCGCGCGGCCGTACGCGGCGGCGACGCCTCGGGACTGATCGCCTGGAACAAGGCGTCAGCGGAAACCGTGGTTTGAAGTAAATGGGGAAGCGGATTGGAGGCGGGGGAAACCCCGCCTCTTTTTTTTGGCTTCGGGTTGGGCTGCCAGCGATCACGTTTTTCGAAGATTTTTTGCGGTCTATTTTCCGGAAGTTGAGGCGCTTTTCGTTTACCCAAAACAACCTTGGCTATTTTCAAGCGTCAGCTCACCTTGCAAGCTGACTTGATTTTTCAGAGTGTCCGCAACCGCATCACGCGATCGCGCTCGATGTCATGGGAAGCCCGACGAATCAAGCGTGCGGTTCGACATCGCAAGGCTCCTGCGTCGCGAACAGACTCAACTGACACCGCGCGCCTACGAAATGCTGGCGCTCCACAATCAACACCCCAACCGGCCACACCCGGTTGCTTGCTATGCTCGCCGCATGAACTCCCCCTCCTCCACCGCGCGCATGGCGCAGCGCTTCCGCGGTTTCCTGCCCGTCGTCATCGATGTCGAGACCGGCGGCTTCGACTGCGAGCGGCACGCCCTGCTCGAGATTGCGGCGGTCATCGTGCGGCTCGATGCGGACGGCTTCGTGCATCCTGAGCCGGTAGTGTCGACCCACGTGACTGCATTTGCCGGGTCCGAGCTCGATCCGCGTTCGATGGAGATCACCGGTATCGATCCGGATCATCCGTTTCGCGGCGCGCTGCCCGAGCGCGAGGCGCTCGATCTGATTTTCAGGCCGGTGCGCACGGCGATGCGCGAGAACGATTGCCAGCGTGCGATCCTGGTCGGACACAATGCGGCGTTCGATCTCGGCTTTCTGAATGCCGCGATCCGCCGCACCACGCACAAGCGCAGTCCGTTTCATCAGTTCAGCTGCTTCGACACGGTCACCCTCGGCGGCCTCGCCTATGGCCAGACCGTGCTCAGCCGCGCGGTCGAAGCCTCCGGCACGCCGTGGGATGCACGCGCGGCACATTCGGCGGTTTATGACGCGGAACGCACGGCGGAGCTCTTCTGCGGTGTGGTCAATCGCTGGAAGCAGATGGACGATGTGTACCGACGCGGCGTTCCTTTCGCTTGAACCGTGCGCGCCGCGGCCGCATCCTGCACGCATGCCGATCTACGAATACATCGCCAGCAATACACCGGGTTGCCCGACCTGCCGCAACGGTTTCGAGCGTCTGCAGAAAATCGCCGACGCGACCTTGACCGCGTGCCCGGACTGCGGTCGACCGGTGCAGCGCGTGCTCAGCGCGCCGCAAGTGGTGGCCGGTCAGGGACACGTGCTGCAGGAGGGTCACATCGCCAGGCACGGCTTCACCCAGTACCGGCGCGTCGGCAAGGGCAAGTATGAAAAGACCGCCGGCAAGGGTCCGGACACGATCAGTGGAGACTGAACAGCGCAGACTGTCGTCATATTGAAGTACACGAGCTGCACTGCTCATGTCGTTGATCGGAAAGCTCTTTACATAGTGACTCATAGGCCCCCACCGGCCTGTGTCACGCCACTGAAACAAATCACTCATCGTTCTGCAATCTCGCGGGCCTACAAAGCGCGGAGGCGGCTGTACGCCGTTTTTCGATTTCCCATCGCTTTGAGGAGTCCCACGTGCTCACCTCGATCAAATCCCGTCTTGCCGTTGTCGGTCTCGCGACCCTCATCGGCGCTGCATCGGCGCAGGCCGCCGACATCACCGGTGCCGGCGCGACCTTCATCTACCCGATCCTGTCGAAGTGGTCGGACAGCTACAACAACAAGACCGGCAACAAGATCAACTACCAGTCGATCGGTTCCGGCGGCGGCATCGCGCAGATCAAGGCTGCGACGGTCTCGTTCGGTTCGTCCGACAAGCCGCTCGAACCGAAGGAACTCGAAGAGGCCGGTCTCGCGCAATTTCCGTCGGTGATCGGCGGCGTGGTGCCGGTGATCAATGTCGAAGGCGTCGATGCCGGCAAGGTCAAGCTGACCGGCCCGCTGCTCGCCGACATCTTCGAAGGCAAGGTCACGACCTGGAACGACCCGGCCATCGCGCAGGTCAATCCCGGCATCAAGCTCGGCGATGCGAAGATCACCGTCGTGCATCGCTCGGATGGCTCGGGCACCACGTTCAACTTCGTCAACTATCTGTCCAAGGTTTCGCCGGAGTGGAAGTCAAAGGTCGGCGAAGGCACTTCGGTGCAGTGGCCGGTCGGCGTGGGCGGCAAGGGCAACGAAGGCGTCGCGGCCTACGTGAAGCAGATCAAGGGCTCGATCGGCTACGTCGAACTCGCCTACGCGCTGCAGAACAAGATGGCCTACACGGCCGTGCAGAACGCCGCCGGCAAGTTCGTGCAGCCGAGCGCCGACAGCTTCCAGGCAGCCGCCGCGAGTGCGGACTGGAAGAACGCCAAGGACTTCTTCCTCGTGATCACCAACGCGCCGGGCGAGAATTCCTGGCCGATCACCGCGACCAACTTCATCCTCGTCTACAAGCAGCCGAAGGACAAGGAAGGCACCAAGGCCGCGCTCGAGTTCTTCAAGTGGGCGTATGCCGACGGCGGCAAGCAGGCCGAGGAACTCGATTACGTGCCGCTGCCGAAGGCGCTGATCGATCAGATCGAAGCGTACTGGCAGACGCAGATCAAGCTCTGAGATCGACCCCGCTGCCGGCGGGCTGTCCGCCGGCAGCGCGCAAGCGCCCGCCCTCTCCTGCGCGCATTCGTGCCGCAGGAGAGTGCTTTCTGCAGATACCGACCGGCACTCCGCCATGGCTGCAAATCCGCAAGCATTTCCTGCATCGCTGACCGTTGCGGTCGTCGATGCGAACCGCCGCAACACGCGTGACGCGCGCGCCGACGGCGCGTTCAAGTGGATCGTCGCCGGCGCCGGCATGATCGTTCTGCTCGCACTCGGCGGCGCCGCGCTGTCGATGCTCTGGGGCGGTCGTCAGGCCTTCGGCACGTTCGGTTTCAATTTCCTGTTCTCGACCGACTGGGATGCGGTCAACCACAAGTTCGGCGCCCTGGTGCCGATCTACGGCACCCTCGTCACCGCCCTCATCGCGATGCTGATCGCCGTACCGGTCAGTTTCGGCATCGCCCTGTTCCTGACCGAAGTCGCGCCGAACTGGCTGCGCGGTCCGGTTGCCGCCGCGATCGAACTGCTCGCCGGCATTCCCTCGATCATCTACGGCATGTGGGGTCTGTTCGTGTTCGTGCCGATCATGGGTGAATACATCACGCCCTGGCTCAATGATCATCTCGGTGTGATTCCGCTGCTCGGACCTTTGTTCACCGGCCCGCCGCTCGGCATCGGCATGCTGACCGCGGGCATCGTGCTCGCGATCATGGTGATTCCGTTCGTCTCCTCGGTGATGCGCGAAGTGTTCCTGACGGTGCCGACGCGCCTGAAGGAATCCGCCTACGCGCTCGGCTCGACCACGTGGGAAGTGGTCTGGGACATCGTGCTGCCGTACACGCGCTCGGCGGTGATCGGCGGCGTCTTCCTCGGCCTCGGCCGCGCGCTCGGCGAGACGATGGCAGTGACCTTCGTGCTCGGCAACGCGCACCAGCTGACCGCATCGCTGCTGATGCCGGGCAACTCGATCGCCGCGACGATCGCGAACGAATTCACCGAAGCCGATTCGGACATCTACCGATCCTCGCTGATCGCACTCGGCTTCCTGCTCTTCATCGTCACCTTCATCGTGCTGGCCATCGCCAAGCTGATGCTGCGTCGCCTGTCGCGCAACGAGGGCACGAAATGAGCAAGGTCGCGGAACGTCTGTATCGCAAGCGCCGCCTGATCAACGGCTTCAACCTCGTCGCATCCGGACTGTGCGCGGCATTCGGCCTGTTCTGGCTGGTGTGGATTCTGTGGACCACGCTCGCGCACGGCATCGCCGCGATGAAGCCGGGACTGTTCACCCAGATGACTCCGCCACCGGGCTCCGATGGCGGTATCGCGAACGCGTTGTTCGGCAGCCTGCTCATGAGCGTGTTGGCGATCCTGATCGGCACGCCGATCGGCATCGCCGCGGGCACGTATCTCGCCGAGTTCGCCAGGAAGCGCGCGATCGGCGAAGTCATCCGTTTCCTCAACGACATCCTGCTGTCGGCGCCGTCGATCGTGCTCGGTCTGTTCGTCTATACGCTCGTCGTACGCACCACCGGACATTTCTCCGGCTGGGCCGGCTCGCTCGCGCTGGCCCTGATCGTGTTGCCGGTCGTCGTGCGCACCACCGATGAAATGCTGCAGCTGGTGCCGAGCCAGATGCGCGAAGCCGCGTTGTCGCTCGGCGTGCCGCAGTGGAAGGTGACGATGCAGGTGCTGTATCGCTCGGCTCTGCCCGGCATCATGACTGGCGTGCTGCTCGCGCTTGCGCGCATCAGCGGCGAGACCGCGCCGTTGCTGTTCACCGCACTCAACAATCAGTACTGGACCTCCAACCTCGATTCGCCGATGGCGAGCGTGCCGGTGGTGGTGTTCCAGTACGCGATGAGTCCCTACGAGTCGTGGCAGAGCCTGGCCTGGGCCGGCGCTTTCGTCGTCACCGTTTTCGTGCTGCTCCTCAGCATTCTTTCGCGCGCGATCCTGCTGCGCAACAAGGCTAGCCATGACTGACGCCCATTTTTCGATCGCACCCGCCGCCGCTTCCGCGGCCGCTGCCGTATCCGTCGACGCACGCGAACGGCCGAAGATGGCGGCGCGCAATCTCGACTTCTTCTACAACGGCTCGCAGGCGCTGAAGAACGTCAATTTCAACATCGCCGAGAAACGCGTCACCGCGCTGATCGGACCCAGCGGTTGCGGCAAGTCGACCCTGCTGCGCGTGTTCAATCGGATCTACTCGATCTACCCGAAACTCGAAGCGAAGGGCGAGGTGCTGCTCGACGGCGAGAATATTCTCGATCCACGTTTCCCGCTCAATCGCCTGCGCTCGAAAGTCGGCATGGTGTTCCAGAAACCGGTGCCGTTTCCGATGTCGATCTACGACAACATCGCCTACGGCATCCGCCACTACGAGAAACTGCCGAAGTCCGAAATGGATTCGCGCGTCGAACTTGCGCTGACCCAGGGCGCGCTGTGGGGCGAGGTGAAGGACAAGCTCAAGCAGAGCGCGCTCGGTCTTTCCGGCGGTCAGCAGCAGCGCCTGTGCATCGCGCGCGCGGTCGCATTGAAACCGGAAGTGATCCTGCTCGACGAACCCACTTCGGCGCTCGACCCGATCGCGACCGGCAAGATCGAACAGCTGATTTCCGAGCTGAAGGATCAGTTCACCATCGCGATCGTGACCCACAACATGCAGCAGGCCGCGCGCTGCTCGGACTTCACCGCCTTCATGTATCTCGGCGAGCTGGTCGAGTTCGGCGATACCGAAATGCTGTTCACCAAGCCGGGCAAGAAACAGACCGAGGACTACATCACCGGACGCTTCGGCTGAGCATGGCCGGGCGCATCGTGGATTGCCGTCTTCGCGAAAGCGACCTCGAACAGAAAAGCGCTTCTGCCTTCGCACCGAAGATTCTTGCCGATATTGCGTCATCCGCCGCGGACGATCACTCATGACCACGACCAGCTCCACTTCCGAACACATCGTCAAGAGCTACGACGACGAGCTCAAGCGCCTCACCGGCGAGATCCAGCGCATGGGCGAGATCGCGCTGGCGCAGCTCACCGCCTCGATCGATGCGGTGATGGAGCGCGACAGCGATTCGGCGATGAAGGTCGTGCAGAACGACGGCGCGATCGACACGCTCGAGCATGATGTCAGCCACGATGTCGTGCGCCTGCTCGCACTGCGCCAGCCGATGGCGCGCGACCTGCGCGAGATCCTCGCCGCGCTGCGCATCGCCGCCGACATCGAGCGCATCGGCGACTACGCGGCCAACGTCGCCAAGCGTTCGATCGTGTTGAACCAGTCCGCGCCGGTGCAGCTCGCCTATGCGCTGCCACGCCTGGCGCGCCTGGCCGAAAATCTCGTGCGCGAAGTGCTGATCGCCTATCACGACAACGACGCGGACCGCGCCCTCGACGCCTGGGCGCGCGACGAGGAACTCGACGAACAGTACACCGGCCTGTTCCGCGAACTGCTGACCTACATGATGGAAGACCCGCGCAACATCACGCCGTGCACGCATCTGTTGTTCATGGCGAAGAACATCGAGCGCATCGGCGATCATGCGACGAACATCGCGGAGAACGTCTACTTCCTCGTGCACGGATCGCACATCGGCCAGACGCGGCGCAAGGGCGATGCAACGGCCGTGTTGCCGATCGACGATCCGCGCTGACCGCGGCGCGTTGCAGCGTCGGCGCAGCCGGCAACGCGCGTTCCTGCATCAAGAATCGATTCGCGAAAAACCGGCGCCGCTGCGCAGCGCCGGTCGCGAACATCGCTGACGAACGCGCTTACTGCGCGTCGAATCCGCTGACGAAAATCGTGTCGACGCCGATCACGTTGAACTGCACCGGCACCCCGACGATGCGGTTCGCCAGATCATTGCTGCGCACGCAGAGGTTGGCCTCGTAACGACCTGCGGCGAGACCGCTCGCATCGAAGGTCGCCGTCGCAACGACACCTTGTCCGCCCGCATTCGCGCCGCTCGCCGGCGCCACGTGCAGCCACGGCACGTCGCCGGGCGCGGAGCATCCGGCATACGGGATCGCCAGCGAGAATGCGGTGAGATCGATCTGGTCCAGCGTCGGTCCGACTTCACTCGCGCGGCCGCTGCCCGCGTTGATTGTGTAGATCGCCGGTGTCGGCGTCAGCGCGACATTCGGCTGGAACGGATGGCCGGCGTACCAGATGAGTCCGCTGCGCGGATCGAAGGCGATGCCGCCGATGTTCGACAACTCGAAGCCGACCGCGCCGATCCCGGCCCACGAGCCGTTGCGTTTATCGACGGCGATCAGCTGCGAGCCGAGAACATCGAGCGCGTACATATGCCCGGTGGTATCGAAGGTCACGCCGCTCAGGTACACGCCGTCCACGCGCGCAATCTGGGTCAGCGCAGCGCTGCCGAGGTCGATCGTGTAGAGGTAGCTGACATTGATATTCACCGGATCCCAGCCGCTCGCATACATCGTCTGCGTGGTGGGATCCCAACCGAGCGCGGTCAGGCGGATGCCCGGCGCGGACGCGAAACCCGCACTGTTCATCAGGCCGGTGGCGGTATCGAACGTGTCGAAGCTGCCGAACGTGCCGATCACGTATTGCTTGCTGAAATCATTATTGGCAAACGCGCCGCCTGCGTAGGTATCGATCGGAAAACCCGAGATCGAACCGAGCACCGAGGGATAGGCCGCGTCGAACGGAAAATATTCCATGTGATCGGGATGTCCGCCGCCGTCCGGCCCGACGCCGCCGATCGCGAATGCCGGCTCGATCGCTGCGCTGCTGCGCGGTGCGTCGATCAGTGTGCGTGGCGGCAGGCCGGGCTTGGCAGCGCCTGCGGAACCGCGGCCATCGACGAGCGCCTGCAATCGCGCTGGCTCGATTGCTGGTGCGTGATACGGCATGCGCGGAAAGTGTGCGCGTGGATTTGCCTGATCGGTGGCGGCGTCGTCGATGCTCCAGTCGAGTTCGCGATTGCCGACGTTGCCGATCGTCAACGGCACATCGATGCTGCTGCCGGCGTTCGCGCTGGCGACGAGTACGCCGGGCGCGACCGCGATCACCGGCGCGCCGACATCGAGACTCGCTGCTGCGGTGGTCACGAAGGTGTTCTGGATCACGCCGGGCGCCCACGCGATCGACTTGCCGTCGACCAGCGCGGCGCTGTCGAACGAATACTGCGTGGCGAAATTCGTATCCTGCTGCACGCCGACCGTCGCACACAGACCGCCGCTGCAATCGGCCGGATCGGAGCTGCCGACCGCCGAGTATTCGACGTCGGCGTACTCGAACGAGAAGTTGCCGCTGGCTTCGTCGAAGATCACTTCGAAGGTTGCGCCGTCCGTATTCTGCGCGCTGTCGTAGTGAACCAGATTCGACCATTCGACAACGAAGCTGCGGTTCGGCGCGCTGCCGAGCGTGGCGTAGTAGATGCCGCCTTGCGTCGCGGTTTCGAAATCGTCCCACAGCGGCAGGATCGACGGCGCCAGCAGATCGCCGGTCGGCAGCGTCTGGTTGTTCGAATCGAGCGGACGGATCATGCCGACCGAAAGTCCGCCATTGCTGGCGACACCGAGCACGTTGGTGGTGCTGCCGTAATAGTTGAACGAGAACGGCATGTCGACTTCGGTGGTGTTGTCGTTGCCGAGATCGAGCCGGGTTCCGCTGGCGACGATGTCGACAAAACGCGAGCTGCCGCTGTCGTCGAAGTCCATTCCGGGCAGACGATCCTGCGCGCTCAAGGTCGCTTGCACGATGCCACTGCTGGACAGTTCCGCCGTCACCACGCGATTGAAGACGTAGCTCGCGCCATCGGCGAGCGGCTGGTTGCGCAAGCTGTAGAGCGTGCCGCCGAGCGTATCGCCGAGGGTCTGATAGTCGAGCTCGACGCCGGTGTGATTGGTCATCGTGTAGCACAGGTTGACCTTGTCGCCAGCACTGACGCTGAGGCTGGTCGCGCTGCCGCACTGCGCCGGATCGCCGTTGTCGGGCGCCAGGGTCAGGGTCATCGACAGTGCATTGCCGTTGCCGCCGCCCGGAAATCCGATCACGTCGAAGCCGAGTGCGCTGATGCTGTAGCTGCAGCCGGTGGTCGGACTCCAGGTCGTGCAGCCGGTGCCGTAACCGTTGTTCGGGTTCTCCCACATCGCCACGCTGCCCGGCAGCGACTCCGGCGTGAAGCCGTTCCAATTGAGCGAAGGCGTGAACGGCTGCGAGGAATCGGCATCGATGTCGGCCTGCAGTGCGAGCCAGTAAATACCCTGCGGCAACAGACAGGTCTGCGGCAATGGCACGCTCAGCATCGTGTCGCTGTTGTCGAGGATGCCGGCGACGGCGTGCGCGGAGCACACCGCCGGCGCCGCCGAATTCGGCACGCCCGCGTTGTCGGCGTAGACGGCAACGTTGTAGGTGATGCCCGCCGCGGCCGAGTAGTACGGAAACGCGACCGCGAAATTGAATGCGCTGACCGCCCAGCCGTTGGCGTCGGTCACGCTGAAGTCGTCGGCACCCATCGTGTCGTTGCCGTTCGTCGAGGTCTGCACGACGATGCTGCCGGTGTACTCGCCGGCCTGGCGGTAGAGCACCATGCCGCTGGCCGCGTCACGCGGCGGCGTGACCGGCGCGAGGCGCGCGGGCGAAACAGGGAACTGTGGCGGCGTTGCAGCCGCAGCGGTCGCCGTGGCGAGGATCGACATGGCCGCGGCAACGCCGAGAACCATCGTGGTTTTGTGGATGGGCATGGAATGTCCAGAAGCGAAGTGAGGAGCGGAACGCGGGGGCGCATCGGAGCATCGCGGCGAGCGGTTGCAACGATCCGCCCGAAGCCGTCAGCAGATTAGGTAGGCGTCCACCGCGACGCCATCGCGGCGCCGCCAGGGTCATTCCAGACGCGTGTCCGAACCTTTCCCGGAGGATGACTTTTGCGTAACCAGCGCCGGCGCCGCCAGCAATGCCGCTGGCAGGACGCGCTCGCCGGCGAGGCGCCGCGCCTGCGCGACCGCTCCGTCCGCAGCCTCGGCCTGGCCGAGCGCGCGATACAACTGTGCCTGCAACACCGCCGCGTCGAAGTCGACGTCGGCGTGACTGGCGACCAGACCGATGATCGTGCCAGCCTTGGCGAGATCGCCCTGATCGATCAGGAAGCGGCCATACGAGGTGACCACCTCTCGCACCACATCCGGCGCGCTCCAGCGCCGCGCAATCCCGAGGGTCTGTTCGTAGGCGGCGCGCGCAGCATCGGCGCGCCGTTCGTTCGCGGCCTGCTCGGCCTCGGCCAGATGCGCGAACACGGCAACCGAATCGTCGTTCGAAGTAGCCGCCCACGCCGCGAACGCGCGCGCTTCGCTGGCGGCCTCGTCGCGCCGGCCGAGCGCCTGCAGACTGCGCACCAGGGTCAGCCACACACCGGAACGATGCGCGTTGTAAGTCGGCGCAGGCAAGGCCGACAACGCCTGCCGCGCCGATGTCAACGCGGCGGCTGGTTGTCCCTCGGCCAGTTCGACCCGCGCCAGGCCGGCGCGCGCGAGCGCACGTTCGCCCGTGAGCGATTCGTTGTCGGCTTCCTCCACCGCACGATCGAGGATCGCGCGCTGCTCGCCGAGGCGACCGTTGAGTTCGAGCGCGTTGGCGCGTTCGAGATAACCCTGCAGACGAATCGCCGCGTTCTGCACGCGCGCCAGCAAAGCCATCATGCGACTGCTGGTATCGAGCGCATCGAGCGGACGCAGCAAGGTGATCTCGGCCGATCCCTGGTTGATTAGCGACATCACGTACTCGTCGATCATGCCGAAGCGCTCGAAGCGCTGGCCGATGCGCTGCTGGGTCGCGACGACTTCGGCATAGCGCCCCTGCAGCGCCTGCAGATTGCTTTCGTTGCCGTCGATCTGCGCCAGCAGCAGCGAATCGACCGCGAGATTGGCGGCGATCCGCGCGCGCGCGAAATCCTGACTCGCCAGATCGTATTCCTCGCGGGTCAGATGCACGATGCCGCGCGTATTGAACGTGCGCGCGACTTCATCGGGCAGATCGTGTCCTTCGAGCAGCGCGATGCCGCTGTCGCAGGCGCGCAAGGCGGCATCGGCCTGGCCCAGGCGCGACAAGGCGATGGCAAGACTGCGTTGTATGCGCGCCAGGGTGAGCGGATCGGCTTCGGCCGAGGTCTCACCCGCGAGTGCATCGAGCTGCTGGCGCGCGACTTCCGAGTTACCCAGATCGAGATCGATCTGCGCGCGCCGCACACGCACCGGCAAGGTGCGCTGCAACGGCGTCGGCGCCGCATCGATCAGCGCTCGCGCCGCAGCGGCCTGATGTGCAAGCCGGGTCGCATCGATGCGCTGCAGAAGCTCGGCTTCGGATAATTCACGATGGTCGGGCAGCGCGCCGCCGGCGGGTTTTCCGAGGCGCAGCAGCAAGCGATCGGCGACCGTGCGCGCGGCGTCGATGACATTTTCGGACTGCGCCTCGTCGGCCGTGTTCGCGCCGCCGGCATCGAGCAGTTCGGCGCGCACGATCCACAGCGCGCCGGTGCGCCGCACCACCGATGCGATCAGCGTGCCGCGCGCGCTCAAGCGGCGCAGCAGCGTGATCGCATCGTTGCGCCGCGTGCCGGCAGGCAGCAGACGCACGACATTGTCGCTCGGCAATACCTTGACCCCGGCCTCGCGCAGCCGCGTGGCGAGCAGATCCATCACGCCCAGACGCAGCCATGCATCCTCCGCCGAAGCCGCCACGTCGGCGGGCAGCACCACGGTCACATCGGCGGGTAGCTCCTGCGTCGGCGTAGCGGTCGGCGCTGCCGCGGTCGAAGGTCTTGCGCGCCAGTTCACAGCCAGCGCAATCGCGACAAGAGCAGCAAGCGCAAACCCGATCAGCACGACGCTGGCGCGCGCGCGATTCGAGACTGATCGCAGCGGCAACGACGGAGCATCCGAAATCGCAGGTGACTCGGCGGCCACGACCGGCGCGCTCGCGGGCGCATCGATGGTCGCACTCTTCATCGCCTCGTCGACCTGCACCGGCGCGCTCCAGCGATAGCCGAAGCGCGGCACCGTGCGCAGGCAGCGCTGCGACTCGCCGGTGTCACCGATCGCGCGGCGCGCGGTCAGGATCACCTTGCCCATCGCCGCGTCGCTGACCTCGGTCTTGCCCCACACCGCGGCGACCAGTTCATCGCGACCGACCGCACGATCGCGCTGGCGGATCAGATAGACCAGACAATCGAACACGATCGGCGGCACGCTGACGTGCTCGCCGGCGCGGCGCAGTTCGCGCCGCGCCACATCGATACTGCAGTCCTCGAAGCGGAAAACCTCGGCATTCATCCGCGCAGAGTAGCAACGCGCGGCGCCATCGGTCACCTGCGCTGCGGGCCCGTGCTGCACGCAGCCGGCCGCACTGGCGCCGATGCGCCACGTGCAGCGTAGAATGGCCGCGCAAGGGGAATCGATGATGGGACTTTCCGCGATCACGAGCGAGCCGGAGGCGAACTCCGCGCAACCTGCCGATGCGCTGTTCACGGCGGTATATGCGCGCCTGAAGGCGATGGCGAGCCAGCAGCTCGCGCGCGTGGACGGCGCCACGCTCGACACCACCGCGCTGGTGCACGAGGTCTACGTCAAGATCTGCGCCGGCCATGAGCTGACGTTTTCCAACCCGGTGCAGTTCTTCGATTACGCGGCGCAGGCGATGCGCCATATCCTGGTCGATCGCGCGCGCCAGCGCCTGCGTTTCAAGCGCGGAGGAGACGTCGCGCGGGTCGATCTGGACGCCGCCGCCGATGTCGCCGAAACCACCGCCGAATACGCAATCGAACTCGACCAGGCCCTGCTCCAGCTCGAACGCGACGACCCGCGCGCAGCACGCCTGGTTTCGCTGCACTACTTCGCCGGCTTGTCGCTGCCGCAGATTGCAACCCTGCTCGAAGTGGCGCCGCGAACGCTGAGCCGCGACTGGCGTTTCGCGCGCGCCTTCCTGCACGACCTGCTGGCTTGATCGCGTCGATGTCCTGATCGATCCGCGATCGGCGTTCTACGTGTCTGACCCAAGCGACCTGCCGATCCCGTGGAGCTCAATTCCGACACCCAATTGCCGGCACGCAACAGCGATTCGCTGGCGCATCTGCGCGGGCTGTTCGACCAGCTGATCGATCTGCCGCCTGCCGCACGCGGCGCATGGCTCGCCGAGCATGTCGTCGACAGCGGCGAGCACGAGGCGCTGCTGCGCCTGCTGCAGGCGGACGATGCCGGCGATGGTTTTCTCGACACGCCGGCGACCGACCATGCCGAACGCCTGCGCGGCGAAGCGGTGCGCGCCGATGGCCTGATCGGCCAGCGCATCGGCGCATTTCGCCTGATCCGTCTGATCGGTCGCGGCGGCATGGCAGCGGTATTCCTGGCCGAGCGCGAGGACGCCGGCTTCAGCCAGCAGGTCGCCGTGAAGCTGCTGCGTCGCGGCCTGTATTCCGACCTCGAACAGCGCCTGTTCCTGCGCGAACGCCAGGTACTGGCCAATCTGACCCATCCGAATATCGCGCGCCTGTTCGACGGCGGCGTCACCGGCGCCGGCATTCCGTATCTGGTGATGGAATACGTCGACGGCGAATCGATTACCGAGTACGCCGCGGCGCACTCGCGCGGACTGCGCGATCGGCTCGATCTTTTTCTCACCGTGTGCCGCGCAGTCGAGGCCGCGCATCGTGCGCTGATCGTGCATCGCGACATCAAGCCGTCGAATATCCTGGTGTCGGCGGACGGCGCCGTGAAGCTGCTCGACTTCGGTATCGCGAAACTGCTCGACGACGATGTCGAGAACGCCACGGTCGGTGTGTTCACGCCGGACTACGCCGCGCCCGAGCAGATTCGCGCCGGCGCGATCACCACCGCGACCGACATCTATGCGCTCGGTGTGCTGTTGCACGAACTGCTGCTCGGCGTGCGCCCGCGCGGCGAACCGTTGCAGCGCCCTTCCACGCTCGCCGCGAGCAACGCGATTGCGCCGGCGGCGGTGCTGCGCGGCGATCTCGACAACATCCTGCTGAAGGCACTCGAAGCCGAACCGGATCAGCGCTATGCATCGGCTGATGCATTCGCTGCGGATATCAAGGCGTACCTTTCCGGCCAGGCCGTCGCCGCACATCCGCCGTCGCGCTGGTATCGCGCGCGCAAATTCGTCGGTCGTCATCGCGGCGGTGTCGCGACCACGGCGGCGTTCGCGCTGGCCGTGCTCGCCGCGCTCGGTCTGGCCTTGTGGCAGGCCGGCATCGCGCGCGATCAGGCGCGCCGCGCCAACGCGATGCGCGATTTCATGTTCTCCGCCTTCGCCGAAGCGGAGCCGAGCACGCCGCGCGCCGGCCCTCCGAGCATCGCCGAAGTGGTCGAGCGCGCGATCAGCCAGGTTCGCAGCGGCACGCAGATGAATGCGGACGTGCGCAGCGAACTGCTGACCCAGCTCGGCGGCGTTCTCGCCGCGCAAGGTCAGCTCGGAGCGGCGCGCGAAAACCTGCAATGGAACTACACGGAAGCGAGCCGCAGCCTCGGCGCGAACGCCACCACCACGCTCGCGGCCGGGCGCGGTCTGGTCGATGCCTTGAGCGAGCTCGGCGAGTACGCCGCAGCGCGCGAGCTTGCCGATCGCCTGCTCGCACAGACCCGCTCGCGCAGCGATGTCCTGCGCGCGCAGCTTCTGCTCGATTCCGCGACGCTCGCCACGCGCCAGCGTGAATTGCGTCGTGCCGAAGCCGAAAGCCGCGACGGCCTTCGGCTGATGCGCAGCAGCGGTGACCAGGAACATCTGGCCGACGCGCTCGGCAAGGTCGGCAATGTGCAACTGGTGGACAACGATTACGCCGGCGCGATCGCGACCTTCCAGGAACTGCTCGCCGCCGATCGCAAGGCATTCGGCCCCGCCCACGTGAAAGTCGCCACCGACGAATCGAACCTGTCGCGTGCATACCGCCGCGCCGGCGATCCCGCCGCGGCCGAGAGCCATATCCGCGCGGCCCTCGCAATCGATGCGGCAACGCTGCCGCGCGATCACTGGCATCGCTCCAGACATCTGAACGCGCTGACGATGCTGTTGCTGCAGCAACGCGATTATCGCGGCGCGCTGGACGCCGCGACCGAGTCGCTGCGCATCGACCGGATCGCCTATGGCGACGACAAACCCGAGACCGCGAACGATCTCAATTCGGTCGGCATGTTGCACGGCCTGCTCGGGGATTTTCCGGCGGCGCTGGCGCCGCTGCACGAAGCACTGCAACTGAGCGAAACCAATTTCGGCGCCGAACACTACGAAACCGCGATTACCCGCGCCAACTACGGCGCGGCCCTCGCACACGCCGGCGATGCGCGCGCCGGCGCGGCCGAACTTCGTCACGCACTCGCATCACTCGACGCTGCGGCCGAGCCCGATCGCGACGACCAGGCGGCCACTGTGGAAAAGATCCTGCGTGTGAAATTCGACCAGGGCGAGTTCACCGACGCAGCGCCGCTACTCGATCGCCTCGATGCCCTGCTTGCCGGCATGCACGAGGCGGATGCGTACTGGAACGGACGCAGCGCGATGCTGCACGCGACGCAGCAACTCGCACTCGGCCAGTACGCGCAGGCGAGCAGCTTGCTCGCAACCGCCGCGCAGGCGCTGCAGCGATCGCCGCATCCGGATGCGCTGATGCGCGTCGAAGTTCCGCTGCTGCAGGCCGAAGCCGCAGCGCGCCTCGATGATCACGCCGCCGCCGCGCTGCATGCCGACGAAGGACTCGAACGGCTCGCCGCCTTGCGCAATCCGCCGGCGCGTCTGACCGCGTTGGGTGAGCGTGCAAGAACGTACTCGGTGACGAAACCTTAGCGCGGAGTTGCGCCGCCGCGACGATGTGCGCGCAGCGACAGACCTTCGATCAAGCGCCCGACTTCACCGCGCGCTGACGCAGCGTTTCGAACAACGCGACGCCGGTCGCGACCGAGACGTTCAGGCTTTCGATATCACCGCGCATTGGAATCTGCGCGAGAAAATCGCAGGTCTCGCGCGTCAGCCGGCGCAGGCCTTCGCCTTCGCTGCCGAGCACGACGGCGATCGGACCGTTCAGATCGACCGTGTAGATCGATTGCGCGCTTTTCTCGCCGGTCAATCCGACCAGCCAGACGCCGGCATCCTTGAGCAGTTTCAGGGCGCGCACGAGATTCGTCGCAGCGACGATCGGCACGCGATCGGCGGCGCCGGCCGAAGCACGCCGAACCACCGGCGTCACGCCCACTGCACGATCCTTCGGCACCAGCACCGCACTCACGCCGGCCGCTTCCGCGCTGCGCAGGCAGGCGCCGAAATTGTGCGGGTCGGTGACGCCGTCGAGGACCAGGAACAACGCATCGCGGCCGCTCTTCTGCGCCAGTTCCACCAGGGCCGATTCGGGCAATGGCGCCGGCGCGTTGTAGCGCGCGACCACGCCTTGATGGCGACCGCCGCCGGTCATGCGGTCGAGTGCGGCGCGATCACGCGCGTGCGGCTTGACACCGAGCTCGCGCGCGCGCTCGCCGAGTTCCTTGACACGCGGATTGGCCGAGTTGGTTTCGATGTACAGCTCGACGAGGTTGCCCACATCGTGATTCAACGCCGCTTCCACCGCGTGGATGCCGATCAACAAATCGCTACTCATGATTGAAGGTCACGTTTCATTATTTCATCCACCTGAAGGCGCGGCGTCCTTCTTCTTCGAGGAGGAAGAAGGAAAAAGCGCCGCGCCGCATCGCTATGATTTTCCGTTCCGCGGCGCGCCCGACTACGCGGTCACCAGCTTGAAATCGATCTTGCGATCTTCCAGGCTCGCGCGCAGCACCTGCACGCGCACCGCATCGCCGAGCCGGAACTTCAGCCCGCGGCGTTCGCCGGTCAAGAGCCGCCGTGTCGCATCGAAATGATAGTAGTCGTTCGGCAGCTGGGTGATGTGCACGAGTCCGCTGATCTTCGATTCGGTGAGTTCGACGAACAACCCGAACGAGGTGACGCCGGCGACGATGCCGTCGAACTCGCTGCCGACGTGTTTCTCCATCCACGCGCACTTGTAACGTTCGTCGACGTCGCGTTCGGCTTCGTCGGCGCGACGTTCGTTGTGCGAACAATGCACGCACAGGCTCGCCATCGTGCTCGGGCTGTAGCGATAGCCGTCCGGCTTGCCGCCGCCGATCGCGTAGCGGATCGCTCGATGCACCAGCAGGTCCGGATAGCGCCGGATCGGCGAAGTGAAATGCGTGTATGAGGCAAGCCCGAGTCCGAAGTGGCCGGGATCGTTCGGCTGATAGACGGCCAGACTCTGCGAGCGCAGCAACACCGATTCGATCAGGCTCGCGTCGGGCCGCTTGCGCACTTTTTTCAGCAGGGCCGAGAAATCTCCCGGCGTGACCTGCGCGTGCGGCGGCAAGGTCAGCTTGAACTCGCGCAGGAATTCGAGCAGGTCCTCGTACTTCGATGCCGGCGGCGGCGCGTGCACGCGGTACGGCGTCGGAATCTTCTTTCGTTGCAGGAATTTCGCGGCTTCGACGTTCGCCGCGATCATGCATTCCTCGATCAGCTTGTGCGCATCGTTGCGTTCGTACGCGGCGAGCTGCACCACCTCGCCCGAGGGCGCGAGGCGGAAGTCGACTTCGCGGCTTTCAAAATCGATCGCGCCACGCTTCTGGCGCGCACGCGCGAGCAGCTTGTACAGCTGATGCAGGTGCTTCAGCTGCGGCATCACGTCGGCATATTCCTGGCGCGCCTCGGCGTCTTTCTCGCCGAGCGCCTGCCACACACGCATATAGGTCAGACGCGCATGCGAGCGCATCACCGCTGGATAGAATTTCGAGCGCACCACTTCGCCGTCGTGATCGATCTGCATGTCGCAGACCATGCACAGACGCTCGACGCGCGGATTCAGCGAGCAGATGCCGTTCGACAAGGTCTCCGGCAGCATCGGCACGACGAAGCCGGGGAAATACACCGAGGTCGCGCGGTTGTAGGCTTCCTCGTCGAGCGCGCTGCCGGCCTCCACATAGTGCGAGACATCGGCGATCGCGACGAGCAGGCGGAAACCGTGTTCGGTCGGTTCGGCATACACGGCGTCGTCGAAGTCGCGCGCATCCTCGCCGTCGATCGTCACCAGCGGTGTCTTGCGCAGATCGACGCGACCCTTGATCTCGTCGGGCTGCACCGTCGGCTCGACATCGGCCGCATCGCGCAACGCCGCCGCCGGCCATTCGTTCGGCAGGTCGTGGCTGGCGATCGCCATCTCGACGACCAGGGACGGCGTCAGGCGTTCGCCGAGCACGGCCAGCACCTTGCCCATCGGCCCGCGCTGTGCGGTCGGCTGATCGGTGATCTCGATGACCACGATCTGCCCGCTGCGCGCGCCCTGATCCATGCCGGGCTTGATCAGCACGTCCTGATGCAGGCGGCGATCATCCGGAGTGACCAGCACCAGGCCGTTTTCCTGCACGACGCGACCGACCAGCCGCGGCGAGCGGCGTTCGAGCACTTCGACGATGGCGCCTTGTCGACGGCCGCGGCGATCGACGCCGACCACGCTCGCGAGCACGCGATCGCCATGCAGCACCTTGCGCATTTCGGCGGGCGACAGATAGAGATCTTCGCCGCCTTCCTCCGGTCGCAGGAAGCCGTAGCCTTCCGCGTTCGCGATCACGCCGCCGCGGATCAGGTCGAGCTTGCTCGCCACGCCGTAGCCGCCGCGCCGGTTCTGGATCAGCTGACCGTCGCGCAGCATCGCGCCGAGCCGGCGCGTGAGCGCCTCGAAATCCTGCGGCGTGGTCAGGCGCAGCGCCTGCGCGATCGCCTCGACCGTCATCAGTTCGCCGTGCTCTTCGAGCAGGGCGCTCAAGGCCTCGCGGCTCGCGATCGGGCGCTCGTACTTACCGGCCTCGCGCGCGGCGTAGGGATCGACGATCGGTGGCGGCTTCGGCTTGCCGCGCAGCGGCGGCAACGGTTGCGGCATGAATTTCGGCAGACCGGCGCGCTTGCCCGGACCGCGTTTGTTGCGTCCGGCTGCGGCGCCGGCGCTGGTGGTTTTTCTTCTTTTCAACGGTGATTCCTTGTGAATGGCCGGCAGGGTCGCCGAGCACGCAGGCGATTGCAAGCAACGCCTCGTTGACAGTCCCGGCGACGGTCAGTATCGTTCGCGCCCCCGGATGGCGATGCCATCCGGGTTTGCCCAGGTGGCGGAATTGGTAGACGCACTAGCTTCAGGTGCTAGCGGGGCGACCCGTGGAGGTTCGAGTCCTCTCCTGGGCACCACGTTCAAATGAAAAGCCCGCCCTCCGGCGGGCTTTTTGTTTTCCGATCCGCGCACGCGGCGCTGGATCGATCCGGCTGGGCTCGGCTGCAGGGCGGCGCGCAGCCACAGGCCGCAGACACGATCGCTTCCGTCAGTGCTTTCCCGCGCTTGCCGGCGCGACGCCGGGATAGGTCAGCGAACGCAACGATTGCTGGGCGATCGCTTCGGCGCGGCGCTGCTGTGGCCAGTAGACGAAGACCCAGGCCGCGGTCGTGCCGATCAGGATGGCAGGTTCGGCGACGGGTTGCGCGGACGCGGCATAGGTAACCGTCACCGCCTGACCCTCGCCGCGCATCAGGCGTTCGGTCTCGTCCCTCGTGTAGAGGAACAGCATGAAGAAGGCGATGTAGAAGAAGAATGCCGTACCGAACAGGAAGCGGCCGGCCACCGTCCGGCGCAGGCGTTCGCGCCAGCGCGGCATCCAAAGGCGGCCGAACCAGTGACGGCGCAGCGACTGGGCGCGATGCGGGTGGTCGAAGCGCCAGCGTTCCCACCAGCGCATCACGCCGGCAAATGCGAGACCGGCGAGAACCAGCAGCAGGTAGGCAGGATCGCGCAGGCCGGCGACCAGAATATCGCTCGGCTGGATGTATTCGAAGATCGGAATGCCGAACGGACGATACAGCCAGAAGCTCGCCCACAGCCCGAGTGCCGACGCCGAAATGTAGGCGAGGCTGAGCAGCAAGGCCGGCTCGCGCAGCATGCGCCGGCCGAGGCGCGTCAGCATCACCTCGCGTTCACTGCCTGGCGGTGGCGCTATCTGCGGAATGTCGGTCATCGGCGGCATGATCGCTCATTTTCGGCTCGGGCTGCGATGGAAGCCTGTTCGAGCAGCAGCGATCGCACCAGCACCTGTGCATCGGAACCCGTGCGTGCTGATCAGATCGTCGGCATGCCCGCGCTCGGACGCAGCATGCATGAGGCCACGGATATCGTCGCGGACTTTGCGCCCGTCCCGTTTTCGATCGCATACCAGAATCCGGACGACGCCCTGCATTCACGCCATCGGACAGCAATGATTCCGACCTCTTTCTACCGATCTTGAAAGGCACGAACTCGGTCGACGCGCCAAGTTATGCAAACGAATAACTCAGCTTATGATTAATGATCATACGAATCACTCGGCCAACTGCATTTAACGCCTGCAATGCATCGCCTTCAATCCTCATCACTGCGCACATGACGGGCCAATTCAATTGATCGGCAACATCGGCTCGCAGCGGAATATGCGGAAAAGCACGGCAGCACAGGCGCTTGAAGAACGTACAGCATCCGATTGCGCGCGAAAAAAGCGCGAAAGCAATGCTAATTTACGACCTGCGCGGCCTGCCGACCCCCACCGCGCACTCCCTCCGCAAACCCGACAGCGAATACAGAATTCCGTGCGCACCATCACGGTTTTATTATATTCAAGATAAAAACATTAAGTATAAATATAAACCATCGCTACGCATCAATTGACCATTCCGTAATTGCACTGCTAGGGTCGGTTGACTGCGTGTCGCTTGGGACGTCACGGAGCTGGGGATATTTGAAAAGACAACGGACCGCGCAAGCGGCATTTATCGTTCACGAATTTGTGGGAGTAAGTTCCGTGACTATATTCAAACCCTCCGTCTGGCGCATGACCGCGCCAGGCATCTCCACGGCGTTGCTTTCGCTCGCCCTGGCAAGCTCGGTCGCCTTCGCCGGAACATCCGGTGCCGACCCTTCCCTGCACGCATTGACGGTCAGGCACGTGCCTCAGGCTGTCGCTGCCGCGCAGGCTCCACGCATGAGCTCGCTGTCGGCCGAGGAGCATCTCCAGCTTGCTCTCAGCCTGCCGACGCGCAATCAGAGCGAACTGGATGATCTGCTCGAACAACTGCAGGACCCCGCCAGTCCCGCCTATCACCAGTATCTGAGCGTGCAGGAATACACCGAGCGTTTCGGTCCGACGGAAGCCGACTACGACGAGGTCGTCGGCTGGGCGAAAGCACATGGACTTGCCGTCACCGCCACCACACCGAATCGCCGTCTCGTCGACGTCGACGGCAGTGCGAGCGCGATCAACCAGGCGTTCCACATCAATATGGGCTGGTATCAGCATCCAACCCAGGACCGCCAGTTCTTCGCACCGGATCGCGAACCGACGGTGGACCTCGCCGTTCCGCTGTTGTCGATTTCCGGACTGAACAACTACACGCCGCCGTCCAGCCATCTGCGCCAGGGCGACCTGACGAAGGCGCTCGCGGCCGGCGTCAACGCGACGGGTTCCGGTCCGTCCGGGCAGTTCCTGCCGAGTGACATGCGCGCGGCCTACTACGGCAGCGGCCCGCTCACCGGCAGCGGGCAGACCATCGGCATCTTTTCGTTCAAGGCCTACAAGGCAAGCGATGTGAGCCTGTTCTACAGCACGACCGGCACGAGTTCGAGCGTGCCGGTTTCCAACGTGCTGGTGAACGGCTTCAACGGCACCTGCCAGAGTCCGTGCAACGGCGGCGAGCAGGTCCTCGACATCGTCAACGCGGTCGGCATGGCGCCCGGCCTGACCAAGGTTCTGTTCTACGAGGGCAACAGCGCGACCGACATCTTGAACAAGATGGTGGCCGACAACAGCGCGAAAATCCTCAGCTGCTCGTGGTACGGCGGCGACTTCAACAATCCCACCGACGATCCGATCTACCAGGAAATGGCGACGCAGGGCCAGACCTTCGTCAACGCCTCCGGCGACGAGGGCGCCTACAACAGTCAGGCCTGGGGCGCGCCGTCGGCCGATCCCTACGTGCTCGAAGTCGGCGGCACCGACCTCACGACCAACGGTGCCGGCGGGCCCTGGTCCGCGGAAACCGGCTGGGCCGACAGCGGTGGCGGCTACTACAGCGGTGCGGGCGAAGCGACGCCGGCGTATCAGAAACTGGCCGGCGTGATCACCACGACCAACAAGGGCTCACCGAGCTATCGCAACGATCCGGATGTCGCGGCCGAAGCGAACTTCGACAATCCCACGATCAGCGACGGTCAGCTCGAGACCAACGTCGGTGGCACCAGTTTCGCCGCGCCGCGCTGGGCCGGCTTTCTCGCGCTGGTGAACCAGCAGTCCATCGCGAACGGTCACGGCCCGGTGGGTCAGATCAACACGACGCTGTACAACGTCGGTCTCAGCTCCGGCTACCACAGTGATTTCCACGACATCACCTCGGGCCACAACACGCCGAGCGTCGGCAGCGGTGCCGGTTTCGATGCGGTCGCGGGTTTCGATCTCGTCACAGGTTGGGGCAGTCCGCAGGCCGCCCTGGTTGCGGTGCTCGCGGGCGGTTCGACCGGCAGCGCTGATTTCTCGTTGTCGGCATCGCCGAGCAGCGTGAGCATCGCGCGCGGCGGCAGCGGCACCAGCACGGTGACGATCACCCAGCTCAACGGCTTCGCGAGCAGCGTGAACCTGAGTGCATCGGGCCTGCCGCCCGGCGTCAGCGCATCGTTCAGTCCGGCCAGTGCAACCACCAGCAGTACGCTCACGTTGAGCGCCAGCACATCGGCTGCGACCGGCAGTGCGACCGTTACGATCACCGGCACCTCCGGCTCGCTCACGCACACGACCACGTTGAGTCTCAGCGTGAGCACCAGCGGCGGTTCGAGCCAGTTGCTCGGCAATACCGGCTTCGAAAGCACCGCCTCATGGACAGGCTCGACCAACGTGATCTGCGCTACCGGCTGCACCGGCCAGAGTGCGCACACCGGCGTCGGCTTCGCCTGGCTCGACGGTTACGGCACGACGCACACCGACACGCTGTCGCAGACGGTCAGCCTTCCGAGCGGCAAGACGACGGCGATCGTGCAGTATTGCCTGCACATCAATACCAACGAGACGACCACCAGCACGGCCTACGACAAGCTCACCGTGGGGCTGTACAACAGCGCGGGCACCTTGCTGAAAACGCTGGCGACATATTCGAACCTCGACGCGAACAGCAGCTACTCGGTGCATAACAACGACGTGAGCGCCTACATCGGGCAGACCGTGACGCTCAAGTTCACCGGTACCGAAGACAACTTGAATCTGACTTCCTTCGTGCTGGACGACGTCACCTTGACCGTGCAGTAGTCATAGAGACCGGACCGCATCTGCGGCCCGCTCCGGCAAACCATCGAGGGCCGCGCAATGCGGCCCTCTCTTTCCGAATGAGCGCGTATGAAATTCCAGCCTCGGCCGGAGTAGCGCTGCGCACCCCTCCGCCGGCGCGTACTCCTCGGCTATAATCCGCAGGTCCACAGTTCGCGGTGGGAGAAGCGGCCCTGGTGCCGCTGCCGAAGGCGCATCGCCCGTAATCGCTCAGGCTCTGTACCACCGCGCACGGACACTCTGGAGAGACCGGTCGAACCCGGCGCCGAAGGGGCAAGAAGCGGCAGCATGCGCTTCCAAACTCTCAGGCAAAAGGACAGAGGGGCGCCCCACGTGCGGCTTCGCGCGTGTTGCTCTTGCGAGCATTTCCGGACGCTTCCGCCATGAATCAACCGTCTTACCCGGGTACATCCACTTCGCCTTCGCTGCGCGAGCTCGAACATCATTCCGCCTTCGTCGACCGCCACATCGGTCCGAACGATGCGGAGATCGCGCAGATGCTGCGCGTGATCGGCCACGCCTCGCTCGATGCGATGACCGATGCGATCGTGCCCGGCAAGATCCGATCACAAAAACCGCTCGCTCTGCCGGCGGCGATCACCGAAGTCGAAGCGCTCGCCAGAATCCGCACGATCGCCGACAAGAACGCGGTCTTCAAGAGCTTCATCGGCCAGGGTTACTACGGCACGCACACGCCGAACGTGATCCTGCGCAACATCCTCGAGAATCCGGCCTGGTACACGGCCTACACGCCGTATCAGGCGGAGATTTCGCAGGGCCGCATGGAAGCGCTGATCAACTTCCAGACGATGGTCGCCGATCTCACCGGCATGCAGATCGCGAACGCCTCGCTGCTCGATGAAGCGACCGCCGCCGCCGAGGCGATGACGCTCGCCAAGCGCTCGGCCAAGTCGAAATCGAACGTGTTCTTCGTTTCCAAGGGTGTGCATCCGCAGACGCTCGAGGTGCTGCGCACGCGTGCCGACGGCCTCGGCATCGAGTTGCACGTCGGCGACGACGGCGATGCCGCAACGATCGACAGCTACGGCGTGCTGCTGCAATACCCGGACAGCTTCGGACAGGTGAAGGACTATCGCGCGGTCGCCGAGGCTGCGCATGCGCGCGGTGCACTCGTCGCCGTCGCGAGCGATCTGCTCGCGCTGACTCTGATTACCGCGCCGGGCGCGTGGGGCGCCGACATCGTCGTCGGCAACAGCCAGCGTTTCGGTGTGCCCTTCGGTTTCGGCGGACCGCATGCCGGATTCATGGCGTGTCGCGATGCGTACAAGCGCTCGATGCCGGGCCGCCTGATCGGCGTGTCGATCGATGCCGAAGGCAAGTCGGCCTATCGCCTGACCCTGCAGACGCGCGAACAGCACATCCGCCGTGAGAAGGCGACCAGCAACATCTGCACCGCGCAAGTGTTGCTGGCCGTGATGGCGAGCATGTACGCGGTCTATCACGGCCCCGAAGGACTCACGCGCATCGCGCGCCGCACGCATCGACTGGCAGCCATCCTTGCTGCGTCCCTGCGCAAGTGCGGCACCGCCGTCGGCGCGGATTTCTTCGATACCTTGCACATCACCGGTGTCGACGCGGCCGAGATCCACGTGAAGGCGCGCGATGCGAAATTGAATCTGCGCCGGATCGATGCAACCAGCGTCGGCATCAGTCTCGACGAAACGACGACGCGCGCGGACGTGATCGCGATCGCGCAATTGTTCAATGCCCAGGTGAGCGATGTGCAGGGAAGCACAAGTGTCGCGGGAGGCAGGATGCCGGAAGCGACGGACATCGACACGCTCGACGCAACAACTCCCGATGCATTGCCATCGGCCCTGCTGCGCAAGGATGCCTTCCTGCAGCATCCGGTGTTCAACACGCACCACAGCGAACACGAGTTGCTGCGCTACATGCGCGCGCTCGCGGACAAGGATCTGGCGATGGATCGCACGATGATCCCGCTCGGCTCGTGCACGATGAAGCTCAACGCGACCGCCGAGATGATTCCGGTGACGTGGCCGGAGTTCGGCAATATCCACCCGCTCGCGCCTCACGAACAGACGCAGGGCTACAAGCAGCTCATCGACGAACTCGAGGCGATGCTGGTCGAGTGCACCGGCTACGACGCGGTCAGCCTGCAGCCGAACTCCGGCGCGCAGGGCGAGTACGCAGGCCTGCTCGCGATCCGCGCCTGGCATCGTTCGCGCGGCGAAGGCCATCGCGACATCTGCCTGATTCCGGAATCCGCGCACGGCACCAATCCCGCTTCCGCGCAGATGTGCGGCATGAGCGTGGTCGTGACCAAGTGCGATGCGAACGGCAACGTCGACGTGCAGGACATCCGCGCCAAGGCGGAAAAATTCAGCACGCGTCTCGCTGCGCTGATGATCACCTATCCGTCCACCCACGGTGTGTTCGAGGAAGACGTGGTCGAGATCTGCGAGATCGTGCACGCGCACGGAGGTCAGGTCTACACCGACGGCGCCAACATGAATGCGCTGGTCGGCGTGGCGAAGCCCGGGCGTTGGGGTTCGGATGTTTCGCACCTCAACCTGCACAAGACGTTCTGCATTCCGCATGGCGGCGGCGGCCCGGGCGTGGGTCCGTGTGCGGTGAAATCGCATCTCGCTCCGTTCCTGCCGCGCCTGCTTCCGCCGCCTGCGGAAGAAAGCCAGGCTGAGGGCGATGCGAGCGGACACGTCGGCATGGTCAGCGCAGCCAGCTTCGGCTCCGCCTCGATCCTGCCGATCTCGTGGATGTACATCACCCTGATGGGCAGTGCCGGCCTGCGCAAGGCGACCCAGGTCGCGCTGCTCAACGCGAACTACATCGCCACGCGCCTCGCGCCGCACTACGAGACGCTGTACACCGGACGCAACGGCCTGGTCGCACACGAATGCATCCTCGACCTGCGCCCGCTCAAGGACAGCACCGGCGTCAGCGCCGAGGATGTGGCCAAGCGTCTGATCGATTTCGGCTTCCATGCGCCGACCTTGAGTTTCCCGGTTGCCGGCACCTTGATGGTGGAACCGACCGAGAGCGAATCGCAGCATGAACTCGACCGCTTCATCGATGCGATGATCCAGATCCGCGACGAAATCCGCGCGATCGAGGACGGCCGCCTGGACCGCGAGGACAACCCGCTCAAGCACGCGCCGCATACCGCGACGCAGGTTGCCGCGAGCGAATGGACGCATGCCTATCCACGCGAACTCGCTGCGTTCCCGCTGCCGAGCCTGAAGCTGCAGAAATACTGGTCGCCGGTCGCGCGCGTCGACAACATCTACGGCGACAAGAACGTGTTCTGCAGCTGCGTGCCGATCGGAGAATTCGAGGGCGAGATCGAGGCCTTCAGCGAACCGAACGTGGCGTAACGCGGAACTTACAGCTGTAAAACGTAACAACCGGACAAATCGAGTCAGGCCGGAGCGCGAGCGCTCCGGCCGCGCCCGCCTCTACGTCGCCGATACGCGCCATCGGAATGTGCTCGAAGCGGCAGCGCCACGGCGCTGGAATGCGTCGCGTGCATCGAATGCGTTCGTCCACGGCGAAACTGTGCGCGTCCTCTCAATCTGGCGCGGTGCTTGCTAGCGAGCGGGGGTCTCCTGCCCTGTCGTTGACTCATGCAATTGATCGGCAACTACAACGTTGCGCTCGTCGCGATGTCCTACCTCATGGCTGTCCTCGCCGCCTTCGTCGCGCTCGACATGGCTGCACGCATTTCGGCCAGCAGCGGTCGCGCATCGCGCTGGTGGCTCGGCCTTGGCGGCTTCGCGATGGGCGTCGGCATCTGGTCGATGCATTTCATCGGCATGCTCGCCTTCCGCCTGCCGATTCCACAGGGTTACGACCTGTTCGTCACGCTGTACTCGATGCTGCTCGCGATTGCCGCGTCCACGTATGCACTGCATCTGGTTTCGCTGCCCGTGCTGCCGCCGCTGCGGCTGGCCGGTGGCGCGCTGATCATGGGTGCAGGCATCGCACTGATGCATTACGTCGGCATGGCCGCGATGCGCATGGAGCCTGCGATCGACTACGACCTGTCCCGAGTCGCGCTGTCGATCGTGATCGCGATCGCGGCTGCCGGCACGGCGTTGGGAATCGCTCATTTTCTACGTCGCCCGGGGCGCCACCACGGCATTGCGCGCGTGCTGGCCTCCTTCGTGATGGGCTTCGCGATCGTCGGCATGCATTACACCGGCATGGCCGCCGCGCATTTTCCGGTCGGCAGCATCTGCATCGCGGCGCTTGCTGGCGGCGTGGCTCCGCACTGGCTGGCGAATCTGGTCGGCATCAGCACGTTTGCGATTCTCGCGCTCGCGATCGTGGTTTCGATCATCGATCGCCGCCTGCAGGAACGCACGACCGTCCTCACCGACTCGCTGCACAACGCCAACGAAAAACTGACTCACCTCGCCCTGCACGATCCGCTGACCAGCCTGCCCAACCGCCTGCTGCTGGAAGACCGCATCGGCCAGGCGATCGAAAAAGCGCGCCGCACGCAGGCTGCGTTCGCGCTGCTGTTCGTCGACCTCGACGCATTCAAGTCGATCAACGACGCCTACGGCCATCCTGCCGGCGATCGCGTGCTGGAGAAAGTGGCCGTGTGCATCAGCGGCGTCGTGCGTGCGCAGGACACCGTCGCGCGACTGGGCGGCGACGAATTCGTGCTCCTGATCGAGGTGAGCCAGCCCGAGGAAGCAGCGATCGTCGCCGAGAAGTTGCTGCACGCGATCAGCGAGCCGCTGCAGCTGCCGCACGGCGAACTGCGCGTCACCGCGAGTATCGGCATCACCCTGCACAGCGGCGATGCGACCACCTCACACGAGCTGCTGACCCACGCGGACACCGCGATGTACTTCGCCAAGGAGCGCGGTCGCAACGGCTACGGCTTCTTCGAAGCATCGATGAATCACGGCGTGCACGCGCAGGTCGCGCTGGTGCAGGACCTGCGCGGCGCGGCGGAACGCGGCGAACTTTTTCTGCTGTACCAACCCAAGATGAAGGCACCCGACGGACCACTGCTCGGCGCGGAGGCGCTGGTGCGCTGGCGCCATCCGCAGCACGGCCTCGTGATGCCGGATGACTTCATCCCGCTCGCCGAAAAACACGGCCTGATCATCGAGCTCGGCCGCTGGGTGCTGGATGAAGCCTGCCGCCAGATGGCGCAGTGGCGCCGGCAAGGTCATCAGGTCGCCGGCGTGTCGGTGAATCTTTCGCCGACGCAGTTCCGCTCGCCCGGCCTCATCAGCAAGGTGCGCGCGGCCCTGCAGCGCAACCACATGCCGGCGCATGCATTGACGCTCGAGATCACCGAAACCACGGCGATGCACGATCCCGAGGCGAGTCTGGAGATTCTGCGCGAGCTCGTCGCGATCGGCGTCAACATCTCGATCGACGACTTCGGTACCGGCTATTCGAGCCTGATGTATCTGAAGAAGCTGCCGGCGAACGAGCTCAAGATCGATCGCGGTTTCATCAAGGACCTGGTTCGCGGCGGCGAGGACGCCGCGATCGTCTCGGCCATCGTCGCGCTCGGTCACACTCTCAACTTGGAAGTGATCGCCGAAGGGGTGGAAACCCGCGAGCAGCAGCTTCTGCTGACCGAGCTCGGCTGCGATTCACTGCAGGGGTTTTTCATCGGAGCGCCGGTCGATCCCGACACGCTGGTTGCACCTGCCATGTCGGCCGCAGCCGCCGCGCGAACGCGTAATGCATTCGCGTCGCCGGTCGAGGAGTCCGCGAGCGTGAGCGCAGAATTGGGTGCGCCGGTTGCCGGCCGAGGGCGGCACCGTCGCGCAAGCCGCCATTCCTGAGCGACGTCACGAGCGTCTGACCGAGCCGTTCACGTAAGCGCCGATAGGATCGTATGCCTGCAAGCATTCGCATCCTTTCCCGCCTACCGGAGCACGCCCATGGCCAGCCGCACCCCCTCTTCCAGAACTCCCAAACCCAAGACGCCGAGCGAGAGCCGCGGCAACGGCGGCGAACTGCAGCAAATGGCCGACGGTCGCCATCCACCGCTGACGACCAATCAAGGTCTGCCGCTGTCGGACAACCAGAATTCGCTGCGTTCGACGCCGCGAGGACCGACGCTGCTGGAAGATTTCATCCTGCGCGAGAAGATCACGCACTTCGATCACGAGCGTATTCCGGAGCGCATCGTGCACGCGCGCGGCTCGGCGGCGCACGGCCATTTCCAGTTGACCAAGTCACTCTCGCAATACACCACGGCGAAAATCCTCACCGAGGTCGGCGAGAAAACGCCGCTGTTCACGCGCTTCTCGACGGTCGCCGGCGGCGCCGGCTCGGTCGACACGCCACGTGATGTGCGCGGTTTCGCGGTGAAGTTCTACACCAAGCAAGGTAACTGGGATCTGGTCGGCAACAACATCCCGGTGTTCTTCATCCAGGATGCGATGAAATTCCCCGACCTGATCCATGCGGTGAAAATGGAACCCGACCGCGCGTTTCCGCAGGCCGCCAGCGCCCATGACACGTTCTGGGATTTCATCTCGCTGACCCCCGAATCGATGCACATGATCATGTGGGCGATGAGTGACCGCGCGATACCGCGGTCGCTGCGCATGATCGAAGGCTTCGGCATCCATTCGTTCCGCCTGCTCGATGCGAACGGCAAATCCACCTTCGTGAAGTTCCACTGGCGTCCGAAACTCGGCCTGCAATCGACCGTGTGGGATGAAGCGCTGAAGCTGCAGGCGGCCGACAACGATTTCCACCGGCGTGATCTGTTCGATGCGATTCAGTCTGGCAATTTCCCGGAGTGGGATCTCGCCGTGCAATTGTTCACGCAGGACCAGGCCGACGAATTTCCGTTCGATCATCTCGATTCGACCAAGCTGATTCCGGAAGAACTCGTGCCGCTGACCGTGATCGGCACGATGGTATTGAATCGCTGGCCGGACAATTTCTTCGCCGAGACCGAACAGGTCGCGTTCTGCCCGTCGCATATCGTGCCCGGCATCGACTTCTCCAATGATCCGCTGCTGCAGGGACGTTTGTTCTCGTACCTCGACACGCAACTCTCGCGTCTCGGCTCGCCGAACTTCCATCAGCTGCCGATCAACGCGCCGAAATGTCTGTTTGCGAACCAGCAGCGCGACGGCCACATGCAGATGACCGTACCGAAGGGTCGCGTCGCCTACGAGCCGAGTTCGCTCGATCCCGCATCGGCGCGCGCGAGCAACGACGGCTTTCGCAGCTTCGCCGAAAATGCCGACGACGGCAGCAAGGGGCGCATCCGTGCCACCTCGTTCGCCGATCACTACAGTCAGGCGCGGATGTTTTTCCGCAGCCAGACTCCGCCCGAGCAGGCGCATATCGCGTCGGCAATCGTGTTCGAACTATCGAAAGTGGAAACGCCGCACGTGCGCGCCGCGATCGTCGGTCACCTGCGCAATATCGACGGCGACCTCGCCCAACGCGTCGCCGACGGTTTGGGCATGACACGCCTGCCCGATGCGCCGACGGCCGCCGCCGCGGTGATCGATCTGCCGAAATCGCCTGCGCTGCAGATCATCGGCAAGATGAAGGACACGCTGCAAGGCCGCTGCGTCGGCATCCTGATCAACGATGGTTCGGATGCCGCCGCGATCAAGTCGCTGCGCAGGGCGGCCGAATCCGCCGGTGCCACCGTCAAACTGGTCGCGCCGAAACTCGGCGGAGCCCTGCTCAGCGACGGCACTCAGCAGGCTGCTGACGGACAACTTGCCGGCACGCCATCGATGATTTTCGATGCGATCGCCGTCGTGCTTTCCGAGGAAGGCGGCAAATTGCTCGCGAAGGAAGCCGCCGCGGTCGACTTCGTGCGCGATGCGTTCGGCCATCTGAAAGCCATCGCCGCCGATAACGGAGCCAAGGCCGTACTCAAGGCCGCGGGTATCGGCAAGGACAAGGGTGTAGTCGAGGCCGGCGATGCGAAAGCATTCATCGCCGCCGCGAAGACGCGGCAATGGGATCGCGAAAAGACCTTGCGGATGCTGGCGTAACCTCCGGCGTTCGAGGTGCACGAAAGAGCCTCGCATCGCGAGGCTCTTTCGTAGTGCTCGTTCAAATCAAATCACGAAGAACGTATCCGCGTCGCGCCGCAAATCTGCGGCGCGTCATGCCCATCGCATCGATGCGACTCGCATCGCTCGTCAGCGATCGCACGCTGTTTCCAACCGCGATCTACGGTTCGCCGAGCGCACTCGCCGGCACGATGATTTCCACACGCCGGTTGCGTGCGCGTTCGTCGGAGCTGGCGTTGTTGTGCACGGGAAACCGCGAGCCCAGACCGAGCCGTTCCACATCCCCATCGGCGAAGCCGTCGGCTCTGAAGATGTCGGCGACGGCATCGGCGCGGTGGCGCGACAGTTCCAGATTGAACGGCTCCTCCCCGATGTTGTCGGTATGTCCGGCCAGGCGCACGCGACGGATCTGCGCACGCAAGAGCACTTTCGCGGTATCTGAAATCGAGCGCCGCGCAGCGGGTTTCACTTCGGCACTGTCGAATGAAAAGGTTATCGCGGCAGGCAGCGACAACAGCCAGCCTTGATCGGTTTCTCCGAATCCGAGCGCACGCAATGTCAGCTCCTGGCGCTCCCTCGGCGACACGGCGCGTGTGGGCTTCGGGGGATCGGATCGACACGCCGACAATGCGAAGCTCGCCAGGATCAGCAACCACAGGCTGATCAGACTTGTCGCAGCCGGCGAATGACGACGATCGATCCGATGAAAAACACGCATCATGGAAACTCCCTGAAATTCGCTGACATGGCGTCCTCTGCAGGCTCATCCCAGCGCGTGCCGCGATTCTGCAGGTAACGCCGGTCCTTGCTGTCGTACATCGATCGATCCGCCATCTCGATCAGTCTCGCCGGATCTGCGGTCATGTCCGGATACATGGCGTGCCCCATGCTGATGCCGGGATGAATGCGCCGACCTTCCACGATCAGCGGCCGGTCGAGCACCGCCTGCAGATCGTCGCGCAAAGCGGCGGCTTCATCCGCCGACGAACATGGCCAGATCAACGCGACGAATTCATCACCGCCCAGCCGCGCGGCGATGGCTTTCGCCGGATGCCAGGCGCGCAGGCGCGCTCCTATTTCGCCGAGCAGCGCATCTCCGGCTGCATGCCCGAAGGTGTCGTTGACCGACTTGAAGCCGTCGACGTCGAGATAGAGCAGGCATGCGCGCGTGTGCGTGCGCAGGCAATCTTCGCTGACCGACTGCAAAGCCTGGTCGAACATTGCGCGATTGGGAAGGTTGGTCAGCGCATCGATATACGCCACCCGGCGCAGTGCGTCATTTGATTGCGTCAGCAGGCGATCACGGATGGCGATCTCCTCGAGCAGGATGTTGAACTCGCTGCGCAGATCCTCGACCTCACTGAGCTCCGATGGCGGCGCGCGCCTGGAAAAATCTCCATGCTCGATCATGTGCTGCATGACATTGCGCAGTTCGTTGATCGGACGCGTTATGCGTCGCGTATAGCGACGCGCGAGCATCAACGAAGCGAACCCGATGATGCCCATGCCTGCGATGCACCACGCGATCAGGCTGGTCAGCATGTGCGCGAGCGGCTCGCCTCCGCCATCGAGAATCACACTGCCGATGCGCTGCGTGCCGACGACGACGTCCTGGCGAACGTGTTCGGCACCGATGAGCTGCGCGAGTCTCGCATCGAATGTATTTCCGGCATTCGTCACCTGGGCCAGAACCTGGTCATCGCTGTCGCGAATCTCGGCGAGCGCAATGCCTTCCTGCAATGGAATCGCACGCAGCACCTCTTCCGCCGCGATCGCATCGTGGAAACGCAGGGGCGCCACACTTTCGGCCACCGTAACTGCCATCAAGGTGCGCAAGTGCGTGCGCGTCTGCTGATGCAGGATCGAATAGCTGACGACGAAGGCGCCGAACGTCATCATCACGATCGATACCACGGAGATCACCAACAGCGCGCGACCGATGTGCTCGGCCGAGGCGGTTGCGCGCTGCGAACCTGCAGCGGCCGGAGGCGGACGTGCACTCATCGCGGCGGCTCCGCCGACATCGGTCGCGCCGAACCCAGGGTCAGCAGACGCGAACTGACTTGCAGACCCGACTCGGTGACTGCGGTGAGATTGATATCGAACTTTCGTGCGGCGCCGGCGGGATGCAGGCAGACCAGGCCTCCGGCGCTGCAGAAGTCGGCGCCGCGGCCGACGCTGAGAATCGGACGGTTTCGTGCAGCGACGAGATACACCCGGGCCTGCGCGAGATCGAGCGCAGTCAGATCGAGCACATGGCAGCCGCCGATTTGCGCGGCTGCCGTCAGCGTGCGCATGCGCAAGGGCTTGCCGTGTGCGGAAGCGTCCGCGTAGGTGCGTTCGGCGGCGCCCGGGCTCTCGCCGACGATGCAGATCGACCACGCCACGACAGCGCTTTCATCCTGCCAGCGCACGTAGTGGACGAAGCCTGCGATGTATTCGGCGACCGTCATCGGCGCAGCGGCAGAGAGCGCGAGGCCGGCGTGCGCCCACAGTGACGCGAGCAGGACGACGCAGGCCACGCGAGGTAACCCTGTCCGCTCAGGGCGCATGATTGCGGTTCGAAATACTCGTTGCGACGGACCTGTGGATCGAAGCAAGCATCATTTCATGGAATCCGCGGGAGTCAGACGCGCTCCTGCAAACGCTGCATGCGGTCCAGCGCAGTATGAAACTATTCTTACCCAAATTTGAAGCAGCTCCATTCCCCGGTGCCGACATGCGACTTTTCGCCGCCGAGCCCCTAGTTGCCCGAAGATCATAGGATCAACGGACTGACGCGCGCGTTCGCACCTGCAGCGACACGGAACGCCCCTTCCCTACGAGGAAAGGGGCCCCTCCGACTAGGACGATGAAGTTCTCTTGCGCGCCGCCTTCTTCGCAGCGGCGGAGCGGCCGCTCGCGCCCTTCGTGTGTGCAGCTTTCTTCGCCGCGGCGGAACGACTGCTCGCCGCACGCTTTTTCGCCGCGCTCGTGGTCTGCTTCGACAGCGCACGCTTGCTGACAGATTTCTTGCCGCCTTCCTTGTTCAGTGCCTTCTTCGCTGCACGTGAACGCGTCGGCGATGGCTTCGTGTGCGAAGCCGCCTTGGCGCTGTCCTGCCTGGCCTTCTTCTTCGTCGCGCTGGAGGCGGTCTTCGCGGTTTTCGTCTTCACGCCTGCGCGGCGCGCCTTCGAGAGGCCGATCGCGATGGCCTGTTTGGCCGATTTCGCGCCGTGCTTGCCGTGACGCACGTGCTCGATTTCCTCATGCACGTATTCGCCGGCCTGGGTGCTGGCAGATTTGCCCTGACGTTTGTCGCGCGCCGCGGCGGCTCTGGTTTTCTTCTCGGGCATGACCTGCTCCGGAATGCGTGCGGTATTGGCACATTCCGGGATTTAGCAGGGAGGAAATAAAAGTGCGATGAATGCGCGCGTGAAAATTACGCGGTGGTACAGGTCCGCAGGAAATGCGGATTCCCGCCTGCGCGGGAATCGCAACGTCTTCAATTTATGTGATGAGGAATCAAGTCAAACCGGCAATCACGCAAACGGATCACGCAACACGATATTCGCATCGCGGTCGGGGCCGGTGCTGACGATCGCGAGCGGACAACCGGCGAGTTCTTCCAGCGCGCGCAGATACGCGCGTGCGGCGGCGGGAAGCTGGTCCCACTCGGTGATTCCGTGCGTGTTCTCGCTCCAGCCCGGAAATTCCAGGTAGACAGGTTCGCACTCGTCCCAGCCTTGCGCGTCGAGCGGTGCGTATTCGGTTTCCTTGCCGCGATAGCGGTAGGCGATGCACAACTTCAGCTTGTCCATGCCGTCGAGAATGTCGAGCTTGGTGATGCACAGGCCGCTGATGCCGTTGATCGCGACGGCGCGTTTGAGAGCGACGAGGTCGATCCAGCCGCAACGACGCGGTCGACCGGTGGTCGCGCCGAATTCCTGGCCGCGCGCGCGGATGCCTTCGCCGATTTCATCCTCGAGTTCGGTCGGGAACGGACCGCCGCCGACGCGCGTGGCGTAGGCCTTGGCGATGCCGAGTACGTAGTCGATGGCGTCGGCGCCGACACCGCTGCCGGCGAGCGCGCCGCCGATCGTGGTGTTGCTCGAGGTGACGTACGGATAGGTGCCGTGATCGATGTCGAGCAGCGCACCCTGCGCGCCCTCGAACAGCACCCGTTTGCCCTGCTTGCGCAGGTCATGAAGGATGCCGGCGACATCGGACTTCATCGGCTGCACGTAGTCGCCGAATGCGAGCGCTTCGTCGTAGGTCTTCTGGAAATCAACGGCGGCGCCGCCGAGATATTTCGTCAACACGAAGTTGTGATAGTCCAGCGCGGTGCGCAGCAGTTCGGCCAGTTGCTCCGGATAGTGCAGATCGGCGACGCGGATGCCGCGACGCGCGACCTTGTCCTCGTAAGCCGGGCCGATGCCGCGACCGGTCGTGCCGATCGCCTTGCCGCCGGCCTTCTTCTCGCGCGCCTGATCGAGTGCGATGTGGTACGGCATGATCAACGGAGTCGCCGGGCTGATCTTCAGACGCGAGCGCACCTCGATGCCGTTCGCTTCGAGCTCCTCGATTTCCTTCTGCAGCGCAGCCGGACTCAGCACGACGCCGTTGCCGATCAGGCACAGCGCATCGTCGCGCAGGATGCCGGACGGAATCAGGTGCAGCACGGTCTTCTTGCCGCCGATGACGAGCGTGTGGCCGGCGTTGTGGCCGCCCTGGAAACGCACCACCGCACCGATGTCCTGGGTGAGCAGGTCGACGATCTTGCCCTTGCCTTCGTCGCCCCATTGCGCGCCGAGGATCACTACTGACTTGCCCATTTGAACTCTCGCTGTAATCGATGGGCCGCGATCGGCGACGCCGTTGAATGGATGTGCGGTTCCTGCCGGATGAACTGACCGAAGCTGCGCTTTCAGGGCCGTCATTCGAGTGCCGGAGCACTCGTCGTTCGGGACCGCGAAGGCAGCATCAGCCGTGCAACGGGAGTGCGACCGGCTTGCGCGCGCCGCGTCTCCCCGCCGTGCCGATCCGCATTTTGCGCAATTGTAGTGGACTCGCCGCTGCAGCGGATAACCGGCCATCGATTTCGTGGATGCCGCGGGCGGCGCCGGCAGCGACCCGCGCGATGCACGATCGCAAGCGTCCGCAGCGGTCGTCGCAGGCTGGCCGCCGCGCGTCGGTCCCTGCAGCGCACCCTTATCATGGCGCGGGGATTTGACACGCACACGACACCTTCGAGGTTGATGCGAGGCTCGACAGGCTTGCATCGGTCCGCGATGCCAACGCGACAGGGGAGAACTTCGATGTCCACACAACGCCACGCCACCGACTGGACGCAGATCCTGCTCGGAGGACTGCTGATCGCTTTCTGCGATTTCGTGTTCGCGCTCACGCTGTGGTTCACCTGGGACGTGGCGGGCGTGATCCGCGTGTTCCAGTCGATCGCGGTCGGCGTGCTCGGCCCGGCGAGCTATACCGGCGGCGGCGCCACGGCATTGCTCGGCGCAGCCCTGCATCTGTTCATGGCGACCGTCTTCGTCGCCGTCTACGCATGGGCGAGTCGCCGCCGGCCCGAGCTGCTGCGCAGACCGTTCGTGTACGGGCCGGCCTACGGCGTGCTGATCTATTTGGTGATGAATTTCGTCGTGATGCCGCTTTCACGCGTGGCCGCGCATCCAACCCTGAAGCATCCCGACTCGATCGCCTACAGCGTCATCGCGCACATGGTATTCGGCGTGATCTGCGTCGTGTTCGCACGGCGTGCCTTGCGCACGCTCGGCTAGGCGACTCAACGGATCGATGCCGGCCGCGCGAGCGCGCGAGCGGCACCGATTTCGCAACAAGGTTCAGTGCACGATCTTCAACGCGATCAAGCCGATCACGATCATCGCCGCGCCGATCATGCGCAGGGTTCGCTGATCGATCTGCTGCATCTGCTCGGCCATGCGCTTCCAGGCGCCGGGCGCTGCGAACAGGAACAAGCCTTCGAGCACCAGCACCAGGCACAGCGCCGCTGCGAGCTCCACGGTCACCGACCGCGTCCGCGCCGCTCTACTTGCTTTCCTGCAGGTAGTGCAGGAACTCGGATTTCGAGTCGAGCACCAAGGTGCCGTTCGGTGTCGCGAACGCGTCGCGATAGGCTTCGAGACTGCGATAGAACGCATAGAAGTCGGCATCGCGACCGAACGCGGCCGCGTAGGTCTGCGACGCCGTCGCATCGCCTTCGCCGCGTGTCTTCTCGGCATCGCGATAGGCTTCGGCGTTGATCACCTGCACCTGGCGATCGGCATCGGCGCTGATCGTCTTCGCGCTTTCCGATCCTTCCGCGCGCAACTGGTTGGCGACCTTCTTGCGCTCCGAACGCATGCGTTCGTAGACCGAACCGATCACCGTGCCGTCTTCGGGCAGATCGATGCGCTTGATGCGCAGATCGATCACCTCGATGCCGAGTCCCTCGGTCGCGCGGTTCGCGTCCTTGACCAGATGCTCGGTGAGATCGGCGCGACCGCCGGAGACGAGTTCCTGCAAGGTGCGCGAGTTGACCGCCGTGCGCAGGCCTTCCTTCACGAACGGAACGACGCGCTGCTGCGCGAGCGTTTCGTCGCCGGCAACCGAGACGTAGAACTTCGCCGCATCGGCGATGCGCCACTTCACGAAGAAGTCGATGTTGACGTCCTTCTTCTCGGAGGTCAGATATCTTTCCGGCGCCGAATCCAGGGTCAGCACGCGCTTGTCGAAGCGCTGCACCTGCTGCACCAGCGGTATCTTGAAATGCAGGCCGGGTTTGAAATCGGTGCGCACGATGCGGCCGAACTGCAACAGGATGGCGGTCTGTCCTTCGCTGACGACGAAGGCGGAACTCGCCGCGACGAACAGCGCGACGAGGACGATCACGATGGCGGAAAAACGCATCAGCGGCCTCCCTTGTTCGAATCCGAACCGACCACGGTCACGCCCGACGATGACGGTGCGGCATGGCCGTCGGCCGGCAGCGAAATGATGTTCTTGCCGGACGAGAAGTCGATCACCTTCGGCGTGCGTGCCATCACGGTCTGCATGGTTTCCAGATACAGGCGTTTGCGCGTGACTTCCGGCGCCGCCTTGAACTGCGCCTCGACCAGATTGAAACGCTGCGCATCGCCTTCGGCACGCGCAATGCGTTCGCTCTTGTAGCCTTCCGCTTCGGCGCGTGCGCTGGCCGCATCGCCGCGCGCTTCCGGCACGACCTTGCTGGCGTAGGCCTTGGCTTCCTCTTCCAGACGCTGCTTGTCCTGCAATGCGCGGCTGGCATCGTCGAATGCGTCCTTCACTTCCTGCGGCGGCCGCACGTTCTGGAAGTTGAGCGCGTTCACCAGCAGGCCGGTCTTGTATTGATCCAGCGTCGTCTGCAGAAGCTGCTTGGCGCGCGTGATCAACTCGGTGCGCTGGCCGGAAAGAATCGTGTCCATGTCACTCGCGCCGATCACCGAGCGCACGGCGCTTTCGGCGGCCTGGCCGAGCGTTGCGTCGGGGTCCTTCACGCCGAACAGGAACAATTGCGGATCGCTCACCAGATACTGCACATTGAAGTCGACCAGCACGATGTTCTCGTCGCGCGTCAGCATGCGCACCTGATCGTTGGTCGGGCGAATCTTGCCGACATCGACCTTGATCAGGGTTTCGATCGGCCGCGGAAACTTGAAATTGATGCCCGGCGTCATCAGCCGCGAGACCTGGCCGAAGCGCAGCACCACGCCGGCTTCCCCCGCGTTGATCTTGGCGAAGCTGTCCCAGGCGAGCCAGACCAGCAGGATCGCGACGACAGCGACGCCCGGCCCTCCCGCGCCGCCGCCGAACAGACGATGCACCAGTTCGCGCGCGCGCTTGATCAGCGCATCCATGTCCGGCGACGGGCCTTTGCCGTCACCGCCGCCATTGTCGCGCCACGGGTCGCGTTGTTTGCCGCCACCGGGTTCATTCCATGCCATCGTCTACCTCGCTGCCTCTCGTGCGCACGCGCTCGTCGCGACGCTCAGGGCTTGAATACTCTCGGAATTTCACGGCCGCTGCGGCAACCGCGGAACGCAACATCGCGCAATCGCGACATCAATGCGGGGTTGCTCGAGGATTGTAGGTAGGGCCATCGACCGCGGCAAGCAAGCCGAGATTCGAGCGCAGCCACTCGCCGTCGCCGCCGGGCAGGCCGAACAGCGGTTCGACCAGGGCCAGCGGCGCATCGATGCGGATATGCCAGCCGGCATCGTCGGCGCGCTCGTCGGCGACCAGCCCCTGCGCGTGCAGGCGCGCGCGCAGACGGCCCGCCGAGGACGGCAGCAGCAATTCGGCATTGACGCGCTGGCTGCCCAGACGCTGCCCGATCGCGCTCAGCAGTCCATCGATGCCCTGTCGGGTCAGTGCCGACACCCAGGCGCGCGGCTGCTCGCCGCCTTCGACATAGTCGAGTCGCGGAGCGATGGCCTGCTGATCGAGATGAGCAACTGCGGTTGATTCTTCGGGCTCGCCCTCAGCCTCGGACTTGACCAGGTCGATCTTGTTGTAGACCAGCACCTGCGGCAGATCGTCCGCGCCGATTTCCGCCAGGACCGCCTCGACATCGGCGATGCGCTGGTCGCGCTCCGGATCGGACGCATCGATCACGTGCAGCAACAGATCGGCGTCGCGCGCCTCGGCCAGGGTGGCGCGGAAGGCCGCCACCAGATCGTGTGGAAGATCGCGGATGAAGCCGACCGTATCGGCGAGCAGGATCGGTCCGCAGTCGAGCCCGTCGAGACGCCGCACGGTCGGGTCGAGCGTGGCGAACAACTGATCGGCCGCGTACACGGCCGACCCGGTCAATGCATTGAACAAGGTCGACTTGCCGGCGTTGGTGTAGCTGACCAGGGCCGCCACCGGCAACGCGCTGCGCGTGCGCGCCCGGCGTGCCTGCGTGCCCTGCGTTTCGACTTTCTGCATGCGCTTCTGCAGCTGCTTGACGCGATCGCCGAGCAGGCGGCGATCGAGTTCGAGCTGCGTTTCGCCGGGTCCGCGCAGGCCGATCGCACCGCCGCGCTGACGCTCCAGATGCGTCCAGCCGCGCACCAGGCGCGTCGACATGTGCTTCAGTTGTGCCAGTTCGACCTGCAGCTTGCCTTCGTGCGAACGCGCGCGCTGCGCGAAGATATCGAGGATCAAGCCGGTGCGATCGACGACGCGGCACTCGGTGAGCTTTTCGAGGTTGCGCTCCTGCACCGGCGACAGGCTGTGGTTGACCAGGATCAGGTCCGCATCGAGTGCCAGGCGAAGCTGACGCAGTTCGTCGGCCTTGCCGGTGCCGACGTAGTAGCGCGGATTCGGGCGCTCGACACGCGCATTCAAGGTGCCGACGACGGTGGCGCCGGCCGAGCGTGCGAGCTCGCTGAATTCCTCCAGCGCCAGAGGGTCATGCTGGCCGGGCGCCTGCGGCTGCAGCAGCAGCGCGCGCTCGCCTTTTTTCGATCGCTCGAACAGTGGAATCACCTCGACCCGGGAAGAAGGCCATCAATGCGTCCGTCGGCGCGCGCTTTCAAGCGCGACGCCGCTCCACGCCGGGCCTGCTCAGACGCTGTTGCCTTCCTCGACGTGCTCGCCGGGCGCATTGCCGCCGCCGACCTGAGCGCCATCGGGACCGCCGACACGCACGTTGCGCGACGGTACGACGGTCGAGATCGCGTGCTTGTAGACCATCTGGCTCACCGTATTGCGCAGCAGGACCACGAACTGATCGAACGACTCGACCGTTCCCTGCAGCTTGATCCCGTTGACCAGATAGATCGACACCGGCACACGCTCGCGCCGCAACGCATTCAAGAATGGATCCTGCAACGACTGCCCCTTCGACATGGTCTTCTTCTCCGACTTCAAATTCCCCGAATCGGCAAAATTCGCGCAGTGCACCATGGGTGCGACTTTGCGCCCGATTCAACCAGTATTCAGTTTCGCGGCTCATCTTAACGATTTGTTCGCGCGAAGAAAATGGCATGGCGCACATTCCGCAGCGCGCGAGCGCGAGCACTACACGAAAGCATCCACCGCCGAACGCGCATCGTCGCTCAACGTGGCGCGATCCGGATCGAACCAGCGCGCATCCAGTTCGCTACGCAACCACGTGGTCTGGCGCTTGGCCAATTGCCGCGTCGCAAAAATTGCGCGGTTGCGGAACGTCGCTGCATCGACTTCGCCATCGAGGTATTCCCACGCCTGCCGATAGCCGACAGCCCGCATCGCCGGCAGGTCGGCGTGGAAAGTTGCATCGGTGCGCAGCCGTCGCGCTTCGTCGAGAAACCCGGCCGCCATCATCGAATCGAAACGTTGCGCGATGCGCGCATGCAGCGGTGCGCGATCGTTCGGCACCAAGGCGAGCTTGAGGATCTTCCACGGCAGTCGTTCGCGCGCCGCGCCCAGCTGTTCGCTGAGGGGGCGTCCGGTGAGTTCAATGACTTCGAGCGCGCGCGCGATGCGCTGCGCATCGCCCGGGCGGATGCGCGCGGCGGCGACGGGGTCGCGCTCCAGCAGCCGCTGGTGCAACGCGGCCCAGCCGAGCTGCGCGGCCTCGGCGGCGAGCGTGGCGCGCACGTTCGCGTCTGCGTCGGGCAGGCTGGAAAGCCCGTGTTCGAGCGCACGAAAGTACAGCCCGGTGCCGCCTACCAACAATGGAATTGCGCCCGCGTGCGTGATGTCCTGCATGGCACTCAACGCATCGCTGCGGAAATCGGCCGCCGAATAAGGCTGCGAGGGCGAGCGGATATCGATCAGCCGATGCGGATACCGCGCCAGCGCCGCCGCATCCGGTTTTGCGCTGCCGATGTCGAGGCCGCGATAGACCAGGGCGGAATCGACGCTGATCAGTTGCAACGGAAACTGTTCGGCGAGTGCGCAGGCCAGCGCCGTCTTGCCGGTCGCGGTGGGGCCCATGAGGAAGATGGCGCGCGGGCGCTGGTCTGCGAGGGGCATGAGGGGATTGTATGTTGAAGGGGTGTGGTGACTGGAACGTTGTAGACATCTGTCCTGCGAAACGTCTTTCGGTCGGATGGAGTGTCATCCCACGACCTGCTGGAAATCGTAGACATCCGTCCTTGGAGCGTCTTCCGGTCGGCTCCTGCCTCCCCCTCGCGCCGCCGGAGGGCGGCGCTCGACCTATAATCCGCCTTTGAAACTTTGCCGTGCAGGTACACCTGATGTCGCAAGCGATGATGAAGGCTCTGGTCAAGCGCGAAGCCGCGCGTGGAATCTGGATGGAACAGGTGCCGGTGCCGGAGATCGGTCCGAACGAAGTGCTGGTCAAGCTCGAGAAGACCGCGATCTGCGGCACCGATCTGCATATCTACAAATGGGATGAATGGTCGCAGCGAGTGATCAAGCCGGGCCTGGTGATCGGGCACGAGTTCGTCGGGCGCATCGTCGAGATCGGCGCCGGCGTGCGCGGCTACGAGATCGGTCAGCGCGTATCCGCCGAAGGCCATCTGGTGTGCGGCGTGTGCCGCAACTGCCGCGCCGGCAAGCAGCATCTTTGTCCGTACACGGTCGGCATCGGGGTCAACCGCAACGGCGCGTTCGCCGAATACATCGCGATGCCCGCATCGAACCTCTGGCCGATTCCGGACCAGATTCCGAGTGAACTCGCCGCTTTCTTCGATCCCTACGGCAACGCCGCGCACTGCGCACTCGAATTCGACCTGATCGGCGAGGACGTGCTGATCACCGGCGCCGGTCCGATCGGCATCATCGCCGCCGGCATCGCCAAGCACGTCGGTGCGCGCAACGTGGTCGTCACCGACGTCAACGATTATCGCCTCAAGCTCGCCGCCGACATGGGCGCGACGCGCGTGGTGAACGTATCCAAGCAGTCGGTCAAGGACGTGATGAAGGATCTGCACATGGAGGGCTTCGACGTCGCCCTCGAGATGAGCGGCAATCCGCGCGCGTTCAACGACATGCTCGACTGCATGTATCACGGCGGCAAGGTCGCCCTGCTCGGCCTGCTGCCCAACGGCGCCGGCATCGACTGGGAAAAGGTCATCTTCAAGGGTCTCGTGCTGCACGGCATCTACGGCCGGCGCATGTACGAAACCTGGTACAAGATGACGCAGATGGTGCTGACCGGCTTTCCGCTGCAGAAAGTGCTGACGCATCAGATCCACATCGACGATTTCCAGAAGGGCTTCGATCTGATGGAAGCCGGCAACTGCGGCAAAGTCGTCTGTTCGTGGAACTGAAGGACGCGCCCGCCGCGTCCGCACGCCGCGCGAGTTCCTCGCGGCGTGCGTGGTTTCATCGCGAGTCGATCAGCCTCGGCGAAATCGCGGTGCAGACCTTCGCGGTCGTGCTCGGTATCCTGTTCGCGCTCGGCATCGACGGCTGGAAGAAGGATCGCGACACACGCGAAAACGTGGTCGACGCGATGCGTGCGGTGAACGTCGAGATCAGCGCAAACCGCAAGGACCTGCAGCACCAGCGCGAGCATCTGCTCGCCGAGCAATCCGCACTGCTCGCCGATGCGAAGGAACGCAAGGACGACGCCAGGCGCGCCTGCTACGAAAATACCGGCTGGAACGGCATGGGCGGTCCGCTCCTGCTGGATGCGGCCTATCAAACCGCGATCGCCACGCAGGCGTTTTCGCACATGGAGTTCGCACGCTCGCAGGCGATTGCGACGTCCTACGGCATGCAGAAATCCTATCTCGATTATCACGGCCGCATTCTCGATCTCGTCCTGCGCGGCACGCCGTCGAAGGAGGACTTCTGCGCCGGCCTGCTGGGTGAGCTGGCCAATCTCGCCGGCGCGACCGATCAGGCGTACGCGAAGGCGCTCGCCGTATTGACGTCGGCGACGACGCCCTGACGCCGCCCTTCTTTCGCACCGAACCCATGCCCGCCCGCCGCATTCGCGACACGATCGAAACCGCCCTGGCGGAACTGCCGCCCGGCCCGGTGCTGGCCGCCTTCAGCGGCGGCCTCGATTCGGGCGTGCTGCTGCATGCCCTGGCGCAGTCGGACGCGGCGCGCGCGCGCGGCTTGCGTGCGGTGCACGTCGATCACGGATTGCACGGCGACAGCGTCGGCTGGTCGCAGCATTGCCGCCGTTTCGCCGATGCCTGCGCGGTCGAATTGATCGTGTGCGCGGTCGATGTCGCACGCATTCCCGGCCTCGGACTGGAAGCGAGTGCGCGCCGCGCGCGCTACGGCGCCATCGAGGCGTTGATGGCGCCGGGCGAGCTCGTCGCGCTCGCGCATCACCGCGACGACCAGGCTGAAACCGTGCTGCTCAAGCTCATGCGCGGCGCCGGCCCGGAAGGCATCGGCGCGATGCGCAGCCTGCGTGTGCTCGCCAACGGTCGTGCGTGGCGGCCCTTGCTCGGACTGCCGCGCGCCGCCCTGCACGAATATGCCGAGCACCACCAGCTTGGCTGGATTCACGATCCGAGCAATGCCGACCCGACCATCGATCGCAATTTCCTGCGCCTGCAGGTGATTCCGCGCATCACCAAGCGCTGGCCCGAAGCGGAAGCCAGCATCGCGCAAAGTGCCGCCTGGGCGCGCGATGCGGCCGACTTCATCGACGAACAGGCCGAGCGCGCACTCGCGCGCACGCAAGGTCTCGACCCGACGACGCTGCGCTTTCGTCAATGGCTGGATCTGCCGCGCGCGTTGCGCGATCCAGTGCTGCGCCGCTGGCTGCGCGCCGCCGGCCTGCCCGAACCGACGCACTATCAGGCCGCCGAACTGGTGCGCCAGCTCGGCGAGGCCGGCGAAGACCGCCAGCCCTGCGTGCGCTGGCCGGGCACCGAAGTGCGCCGCTATCGCGACCTGCTGTACGCGCTGGCACCGCTGCAGTTGCCGCCGTTCGACTGGGTCGCCGCGTTCGACGGCCGCGAACTGGCGTTGCCGATGGATCTGGGCACGCTGCGGCTGGTCGATCATGTCGTCGCCGAGCGTTCGCTGCGTCTTCCGCAGTCGCTGCAGGTTCGCTTCCGCCGCGGCGGCGAAAGCCTGCGCGTGCGTGCCGGCGAACACACGCGCGAACTGCGCGACCTGTTGCAGGAAGCCGGCATTCCGCCGTGGCAACGCGGCCGTTTGCCCCTGCTCTTCAACGCCACCGGCGCCCTGCTCGCGGTGGCGGACCTGTGGCTGAGCGAACTCGGCAGCAGCGTATTCGCCGAAGCCGGCGCGCGCCTGCAATGGTCGGGGCGCGGCACGCCGGTGGCGGCGGCGTGACGACAGCATCACGATTCGGCTTCGCGCAGTTGCACGATCGAGCCTCGCCGCCGTTGATCTTGGCCGCGTGCTGAGCTAGCGTTCGCGCCCATGTCGCAAGCACAACCGGAAACCTCGCAGATCGCGCAGTTCGAGAAATCGCTCGATGAGCTCGAACAACTTGTCGTGCGCATGGAACAGGGCGAACTGAGCCTGGATGATTCGCTGCAATCCTTCGAACGCGGCGTCGCCCTGTATCGCAACTGCCAGAACGCGCTGGAGCAGGCCGAGCTTCGCGTCAGCCAGCTGCTCGATCCGGCGGCGCCCGATTCGGCACGTGCGTTCGATCCCGACGTGCCGTAGTTTTTGCGATCGTCCTTGATCGCTGCTCCGGGCTACGCAACGATGACGTATGCCGCGCATGAGATCTGCCAGTTCAACGCGGCCATCCGTGGCCGCACTTTTCACAAAAAGCAAGACACCCTTGAGCGATTTGACTCCTGAACTTCTGGCGCTGTCCGCGCGCGTCGATGCCGTGCTCGCCCGCGTGCTGCCGGCCGATACGCAACCGCCGCTCGAACTACATCGCGCGATGCGCTACGCCGTGCTCGGCGGCGGCAAGCGTCTGCGTCCGCTGCTGGTCTATGCCGCCGGCAGCGCCTTCGCGATGGCACCGGAACAACTCGATGCGGTCGCCGCGACCGTCGAGATCATCCACGCCTACTCGCTGGTCCACGATGACCTGCCGGCGATGGACGACGATGCGCTGCGCCGCGGCCGGCCGACTTGTCACATCGTGTTCGGCGAGGCGATGGCGATCCTCGCCGGCGATGCGCTGCAGGCGCTGGCATTCGAGGTTCTGGCGAACGATCCGCTGTTGAAGGTCGACGCGGCGACGCATCTGGACATGCTGCGCGTCCTCGCGCTCGCCTGTGGTTCGCACGGCATGGCCGGCGGACAAGCGTTCGATCTCGCCGCAGTCGGGCAAACGCTGAGCGCCGCGGAACTCGAACGCATGCACGTGCACAAGACCGGCGCGCTGATCCGCGCTTCGGTGCGCCTGGGCGCGCTCGCCGCCGGCTGCAACGACGAGGCCGTACTCGCCGCGCTGGACACCTACGGCCATTGCATCGGCCTCGCGTTCCAGATTCGCGACGACCTGCTCGACATCGAAGCCGCGACCGAGCAACTCGGCAAGACCGCGGGCAAGGATGCCGCTGCGAACAAACCGACCTACCCGGCGATCCTCGGCATCGAGGCGACGCGCGCCGAACTCGCGCAGCTCACCGCACGCGCGCTGGACGCCATCGCGCCGCTCGGAGAAAAAGCGCGCGCGCTCGACCAGCTCGCGCGGTTCGTTGCCGAGCGTGAGAGCTGAGATCGACGCGCGACTGACGCGGACGCCGTGAAAACGCGCCGCTGGAATTCGAGGTTTTGCGAGAACACACGCCGTAAAGCGTCTGCACTAACGTGCCGGGCAACTTCCCACCGCACAGCGCGAGAAGTTGCCCGAACCCGGAAAGGTCGCGCCCTTTCAGCGCTTCCGATGAATCACTTCACCAGCCGCAGCGTCAGCGGATAGCGGTAATCGACGCCGTTGTTCGCATTGATCGCCGCGATGATCGTGAAGACGACCCAGCCGAGAAAGAGCAGGCAGCCGGCCGGAAAGGTCAGGAAAATTCCGAGCCCGAACGTGATGATCGTCAGGATCCACAGCGCGACGAAGGCCAGCGCGACCGAGATGTTGAAGTTCAATGCTTCCTTCGCCTGCTCGCCCGCGAACGGCATCGTGTCGCGCTTGATCAGCCAGATGATCAACGGTCCGGCGAGACAGCCGATACCGCTGATGAAGGCCGTAAAGGCGGATAGATGGCCGAACAAGGCCCACATGCGCTCATCGCTCGATTGCGTGCCGCCGATCGGCGGCGGCGCTGCGACCGGCGGCGCCGGAGGCGGTACCACGTTGTCGTTCTCGCTCATGTCGCGGACTCCCGGTGTGGTGACGCGCTCACTCTTGCGCACGCACGCGACGGCGTCAACGGCGGGAAGTCATGGGCTGGCGTGGTAAGCGCCACGCGCGACTGCCTGCACCGTGACGAACAACTACTCGCCCGCAATCGTCATCCTGTCCAGCAGAATCGATCCACTCAAGATATGCGAGCGCGGATCGACATCGCGGCCGACGGCCACGATGTTCGAGAACATGTCGCGCAGGTTCGCGGCGATGGTGATTTCCTCGACCGCATAGGCGATTTCGCCGTTCTCGACCCAGAATCCGCTGGCGCCGCGCGAGTAGTCGCCGGTCAGCAGCGAGACGCCCTGCCCCATCAGTTCGGTGACGAGCAGGCCACTGTGCATGCGTTTCAGCAGCGCAGCGAAATCATCCGGACCCGGCTGCACCACCACGTTGTGTACGCCGCCGGCATTGGCGGTCGACTGCAGGCCGAGCTTGCGTGCCGAATAGCTGCCGAGGATGTAGCGCTGCAGCACGCCATCGGTGATCAGGTCGGAATCGCGCGTGGCGACGCCTTCCGAATCGAATGCACTGGATCCGTGCCCGCGCGGGATGCGCGGACGTTCGACGATCTGCATCCATTCCGGAAAGATGCGCTTGCCGACATGATCGACGAGGAAACTCGCCTTGCGATACAGCGCACCGCCGCTGACGCCGGAGAGGAAATTGCCGATCAGGCCGCGCGCCAGTTCCGGCACGAACAGCACCGGGCAATCGCGCGTGCCGAGCCGGCGCGCGGACAGGCGCGCCAATGTGCGTTCGGCGGCCTTGCGTCCGATCGCGGCCGCATCGCCGAAGTCGCCCGGCGCGCGCACGCTGTCGTACCAGTAATCGCGCTGCATGCCGCTGTCGTCTTCGGCGATCAGAGCGCACGAGAGCGAATGATGCGTGCCGCGTTCGCGACCGACGAAGCCGAGCGAGTTCGCGTAGGCGGTTAGCGATGCGCCGACCTGCACTGACGCGCCATCGGAATTGTCGATGCGCGGATCGAAGCTGCGCCCGGCGTCTTCCATTTCGAGACCGAGCCGGATCGCCTCTTCCGGCGTGATGTCCCACGGATGCCACAGATCGAGATCCGGCACATCGCGTGCGAGCAAGGCTGCATCCGGCAGGCCGTTGGCGGCATCTTCCTCGGTGTAGCGCGCGATCGCGCAGGCGTGTTCGACGGTCTGCTCGATCGAGGCCGGATCGAGATCGGCGGTGCTGGCCGAACCCTTGCGCTTGCCGAAATACACGGTGACCGAAACGCCGCGATCACGCGTGCGTTCGACCGTCTCGACTTCGCCGAGGCGCACATTCACGCTGAGGCCGCTGTCGATGCTGGCGGCGACATCAGCTTCGCTGGCGCCCTTCGCGCGGCAACGCCGGATCACGTCTTCGGTGATCTCGGCGAGGCGGTCCAGATCCGCGATGCTGGTGTCATGGGTGGTCAATGCTCTATTCACAGCCTATCCTTTCCACGTGAGTCGTCATTCCGGCAGGCGCCGGACCCGATGAGACAGGGTGCCGCGATGATCGCGCAACCTGCCCCCGAGAGGCGTCGCAGGCCGCGACGAATACCCGAATTTTCATCCACCCTCCAGACCGCATCGATCCGGACCCAATCCCGGACGGCGCCGGAGAAAACGTTCGAGAACACGATGCACGAACCCGATACGACCGACGAATCGCTCGAACCGAGCCGCAGCCAGCTGCGCCGCGAAGCGCTCGACATCTTCAAGCTTGCCGAGTCGCTGGTGCAACTCGGAGAAACCGAACTCGCACGCGTGCCGCTCGACGCCGACGTGCATGCCGAAGTGCTGCGCGCGCGCGCGATCCCTTCGCATATCGCACGCAAGCGCCAGACGCAGTTCCTCGCCAAGCAAATGCGCAAGCTCGACGACGATGCGATCGAGGCGATCCGCGGCGCGCTCACGCACGACCGCGAGAAGGCGCATCGCGAAACGGCCGGCCTGCATCGCCTGGAAATCTGGCGCGAGCGCCTGATCACCGGCGGCGACGAGGCATTGACCGAACTGCTCGCGCAATACCCGAACGCGGATCGCCAGCAACTGCGCCAACTCGTGCGGAACGTGCTCGCCGAGCGCGCGAAGAACAAACCACCGCACGCGTATCGCGAACTTTTCCGCGTACTGCGCGAACTCGCTGCCGAGACCTCGCCGCCCTGACACACGCGCGGTGCGATGCGAACGCGCCTGCTGAACCACATGCGCGTCTAGGCTGCGGTGCCGCCCACGGTCATGCTGTCGATGCGCAGCGTCGGCTGGCCGACGCCGACCGGCACGCTCTGACCGTCCTTGCCGCACACGCCGACGCCTTCGTCGAGTTTCAGGTCGTTGCCGATCATCGAGACACGCGTCAGCACTTCCGGACCGGAACCGATCAGGGTCGCGCCCTTGACCGGACGGGTCACCTTGCCGTCTTCGATCAGATACGCCTCGCTCGCCGAAAAGGTGAACTTGCCGTTGGTGATGTCGACCTGGCCGCCGCCGAAATTGACCGCGTACAGACCGCGCTTGACCGAGGCGATGATCTCGCCCGGATCGCGTTCGCCGGGCAGCATGTAGGTGTTGGTCATGCGCGGCATCGGCAGATGCGCGAAGGATTCGCGGCGACCGTTGCCGGTTGCTTTCATGCCCATCAGACGCGCGTTGAGCTTGTCCTGCATGAAGCCTTTCATGACGCCGTTCTCGACCAGCACGGTGCAGTTCGTCGGCGTGCCTTCATCGTCGATGCTGAGCGAACCGCGGCGACCCGCCAGCGTACCGTCGTCGACCACGGTGACGCCGGGCGCGGCGACTTTCTGTCCCATCATGCCGGCGAAAGCCGAGGTTTCCTTGCGATTGAAATCGCCTTCGAAACCGTGCCCGATCGCTTCGTGCAGCAGCACGCCGGGCCAGCCCGGGCCGAGGACCACGGTCATGTTGCCGGCCGGCGCGGCGACCGCTTCGAGGTTCACCAGCGCGACGCGTACCGCTTCGCGCGCGAACGCGTGCGCGCGGCCACCATTCAACAGTTCGGGAAAACCGTAGCGTCCACCGCCGCCGCTGCTGCCCGATTCGCGGCGACCGTTCTGTTCGGCGATCACCTGCACGTTCATGCGCACGAGCGGACGCACGTCGGCGGCGAGGGTGCCGTCCGAATGCGCGATGAGTACGGTATCGAGGGTTGCCGCGATGCTGACGATGACCTGCTTCACGCGCGGATCCTCGGCGCGGCATGCGGCATCGACTTCGCGCAGCAACGCGATCTTCGCCTCGTTCGACAAGGTGTCGATCGGATCGATCGCCGGATACAGCGCACGACCGGTCGCGATCGCCAGCGGCTTGCCGACGCCCTTGCTGCCGGCCTGCGCAATCGCGCGTGCGGAACCGGCAGCTTCCAGCAATGCCGGCAACACGATCTCGTCCGAGTAGGCGAAACCGGCCTTCTCGCCGGACAGCGCACGCACGCCGACCCCTTGCTCGATCGAATGATTGCCGTCCTTGACGATGCCGTCTTCGAGCATCCACGACTCGCTGCGCGAGTGCTGAAAATACAGATCGGCGGCGTCGATCGACGGCCCCATCAGGCGCGCGAAGATGCCGTCGAGATCGCTCGCGGCAAGACCGCCGGGGCGCAGCAGACGATGTTCGGCTTGAGTGATGAGTTCGGTCATGGGCTCGGATTCGGACGGTGGAGGCAGGATGTCGCGATGAGAAGCGCAGCTCACGCGCAGGCTGCAGCAAGTCGATCGGGGAACGCGAAAGCATCGCGGTTGCGCGCTGTCGACGCAAGCCGCGCCAGCCACAGCGCTCGCTCAATCGAGCCCCTGCTCAATGGGGCCGCGCAGGCTGAAGCACAACGGGCGTCAGTGCAATTCGCCGCCGGCCGGCGCTGCGTCGGGCGTGGCCGGCGTCGCGGGCGCTGCCGGTTTGGCCCTGCCCTTGCCGCTTTCGCGCGACAGCAGGGTGGTCTTGGGTTTTTCCCACGAGCCCGTAATCGAGTAGCGCGAGCCGATCGCCTTGCCCAGAGGTCGGTTCAGGATGCCCTGCATCACCAGGCCCGCTGCCGCGCCGACCGGTCCGGCCGCGATGGCGCCGACGATCGGCAAGGTCGATCCGGCATGCGGACTGACCGCCATCTGCTGGTCGTAGTCCTTCGCGCGCAGGCCGGTGCGCCCGGTCACGACGATGTCGGCGGCCGGGCTCTTGATGGTCAGGCCGTCGGTGTAGGCGTTGCCGTCGGCGAGGCGGAACTTGCCCGCGATCGAATTGAAACTGAAACCGGTCTTGAAGAAATCGCTGAAGTCCAGCGACATCCGCCGCGGAATCTCGGTCAGCGAGAGCAGACCGAAGATGCGTCCTGCGCCGGGCTCGACATCGAGGATGCGCCCTTCGGCAATCTTGATGTCGAGCGTTCCATCGAGCTTGGACAACGCGAACGCGGACGGCGGTCCGGCCCAGTTCGCATCGATGCTCGCGCGCGTCTCGCCGCCATCGATGAGGCCGGAAAAACCCAGGGCATCCATCATGTGGCCGAGGTTCTGCGCCGACAGTTCGATCGCAAGCGTCGAGCGATTGACCTTCTGCGTGCCGGTCCAGTCGCCGCTCGCCTTCATCGCGATGTTCGGCGAACGCGCTTCGAGACGGTCGATGTGCATGCCGCTGGCGATCGGATGGCTTTCGAACTCGGCGGCGCCGAAGCTCGCCTTGCCGAGCCTGAAATCATCGACCGACAAATGCAGCGGTGGCAAGGTGCCCGGCGCGACATCGGCGAGCGCGTTCGCATCCGGATTGTCCGGCGCATCGGCCGGTGCGTCCGGCCAATGCACGTGATCGAACTTCGCGGTGACGCCGGCGCGCACGAGATCGGCGCCCGGAATGCTGATGCTGCCCTTGGCCGCCTCACCATCGAGACGGATCACCGTGGTCACCGCGCTGGTATCGATCGCGAGGCGCATACCGCCGAGATGCCTGCCGCCGAAGAGGAAGTCGTCGGCGTGTACATCGATTCCCTGCAGCACGCCGCCGGTCGCGCCACTGCCGCCGCCATCTTCGGCCAGATCGAGCCAGCCGCCGCCGTCGACGGTGGCGGCCTGACCGCCAACCACGATGCCCTGTGACGGCGGATCACCCGGCGCCGCGCCGCCGAATTCGACGCGCGCCGCAAAGGGTTTTCCCGGCGCCGGAATACGACCCTTGACGCCGACGATCGTGCCGAACGAAGCGGTGAACACCTGTCCGAGCGGCGGCAGATCGAGATCGAGCTTGAACGGCAACGCGCTCGCGGCGTCCTTCGCGAGCGGTGCCGGCAGCTGCATCGCGGTGCCGCGAAGATCACTCTGCACACTGAGGCGCTTGCGACCGTCGCCGCTTTCCGAGGCATCGATCAGCACATCGACATTCCATTCCGATTCGCCCGGAAACTTCGTCAACGCCGGCAGCAGCAACGGCGCGTCCGCGAACACCGCGGTCGCCGGAAATCGCCCGTGCAGACTGCCTTCGAGCACGTGACGCGGATCGGCGACGGCGCCGCCGAGCGCGAGCGAAAGTTTCGCCTTGCGCTCGCGAAAGCCGACATCGAGCCCGCTCGTCGAAAAACCTTTCTGATCGAAATGCAGACGGCCGCCGGCATCGGTGAAATGCAGATTGAACGCGTTGTGGTCGATCTTGGCGTCGGCCAGATCCACCGAGCCGTCGAGCGTGAGCGCCTCGATCTGCTTGATCGGCATATTCAACTTGAAGGCGACCGCGGCCTTGCCGTCGATGTCGATGTCTTTGAGCTGGTCCTGATAGCGCTTGCCGATCGGCGTCGCACGCAGGAATTGCAGCAGGGTCGAGCCGCTGCCTTCGCCCTTGACGTCGAGATCGAGCAGGAGCGGGCCGAAGTCCGGTATCGATGCGACGACCTCGGTGATCTTGTTGCCCATCGCCTCGGCCGCATCGGCGTCGAGCTGCAGTCCATCGTTGACGAAACCGACGATCGCATGCACGTGTTCGGCGCGCGGCCAGTTCGCGTCGTAGAGCACGCTGAGATCGGCCACTTCCGCACGCGCCACCATCAGTCCGGAATGATCGTGAAACGGCCAGTCAGAAAGATCGCCGCGAATCGCCACGCGGCCGTCGATCACGCGCCCGCCGACGAGGCCGCGGTCGAGCCAGGCGATCGCCTTCGGCGACATCGTGGTGGTCGGCCAGAAACGTTTTGCGGCGACGACATCCGCATGCGAGAGCGCGGCGGAAAGATCGACCACCGGCCGATGTTCGGCGCGCACATCGACACTGCCGCGCAGCTCACCGCCGTAGTCCTCGCCTTCGAATGCGACGCGATCGGTCTCGATGCGCCAGGCATCGTCCTCGCGCCGCAGGACGATATCGCCGCCGAACTGCGAGAACACGAACGGCTCGCGAAATACATGCCGGACATCGACGCGCAAGGCTTGTTGCGGCAGCGCGATCAAGGTCGACTGCGCATCGCCGCGCACATCGAGATCGGCATGATCGACACCGGGCACCGCATTCGCGCCGGCAAGGTCGATGCCACGCAGGCTCGCCTCGACGTCGTAGTCCTCCGCGCCGTGCCAGCGCAGATTCGCGCTCGCCAGCGTGCCGCGCGGATGCGCCAGATAGAGCCAGCGGCGCAGACCTTCCGGCGCCTTGTCCAGCAGCATCGCCAGATTGCCGAACGGTTCCAGCGTCAACGCCGTCGCACCGGCATGCCAGAGCGGATCGGTCTCGCTGCCGCGGCGTTCGATCGTCATCCGTGCCGGCGCTGTCGCTGATGCTGCGGTACCGGCGACGAAGTCGGCGAGGTCGAAGGTCCAGCCATCGGGCGCGCGCAGCCAGCGCGCGACGAAGGCGAGGCGCTCGAAGGCGACGCGCGGCGCGAGCATATTCTTGTCGTCGACCGCGAGCGGCGTCGCCGCGCCGAGGCGTGCATCGTGCAGATCGACGCGCAGGCGCACATCGTTCGGCTGCGCAGCCTCGATGTGTGCCCACAGCTGCACGTCGCCGCGACCACCGGCGAGTTGCACGCCGCCGAGCGACTGCTCCGCAGCGACGCGCGCCAGATCGATGTCGCGACCGCCGAGATACACCTCGCCGGCACGCCGGCCCGGATCGAGATCGGCGACCAGTTCGAGCGGCGGCGAATCGGTGTCGAGCAGCCGCACGCGGCCGACCACGCGCGTGATGTCGCCGCGATTGAGCAGACGCAGCACCGGCACGCCGAGCGCGAGGTGCAGATTGCGCGAGGCATCCTCGATCGTGAGCTTGAGGTCCTTGATTTCGACAGCGCCGAGCGCGCCCATCGAGAACGGCTCGTCGTCGTCGCTCGACGGACCGAACTCGACCCCGCGCAGATGCCAGCCATCCTCGGCATTGGCCAGCTGCAGATCGACGCCGGCGAGGCGGAACTCGCTGACCGCACGATTGCGCCGAAACCACGCGGACGGATCGAACGCGAGTTCCGCGTGCGGAATCGCCAGCGGCGCCTGTGCGCTGTTCTTGCCCGCGATGCGCACGTCGTCGAGCCCGAGCACCGGGCCTGCGCCGACCCAGGCGCCGCTGACGTGACCGATCGAAACGCTGCGCCCGAGCCGGTCCGACAACCAGCGCTCGACCTGCTGCGGATGATGTTCCAGCCACGGCATCGCGAGCTGGGTCAGACCGGCCAGCATGCCGGCCACGATGATGGCGCAGGCGAACACGGCCATCAGCGCGAAACGCAGCCGGCGCAGACGCGCGCGCCAGCTCATCAGACCGGCACTCGAATGCAGCGTCGGCTAGAGCAGGACGACATCGTATTGTTCCTGCGAGTAATGCTCTTCCGGCTGGAAGCGGATCGTCTTGCCGATGAATTCTTCCAGCTCGGCAACCGCTGCGGATTCTTCTTCGAGGATGCGATTGACCACCTTCGGCGCCGCCAGCACCAGCAGCTGCTGCGCCTCGAACTGGCGCACGGCGCGGGTGATCTCGCGGAAGATTTCGTAGGTCAGGGTTTCGGCGGATTTCAGGCTGCCGCGACCGGCGCAGGTCGGACACGGTTCGCACAGCTGGCGTTCGAGGCTTTCGGTCGTGCGCTTGCGCGTCATCTCGACCAGACCCAGCGGCGACATGTCGTACACGGTCGCCTTCGCATGATCGCGCGCCATCGATTTCTGCAACTGGCGCAGCACCTGGCGCTGGTGTTCGGCGTCGACCATGTCGATGAAATCGATGATGACGATGCCGCCGAGATTGCGCAGACGCAGCTGGCGCGCCGCCGCCTGCGCAGCTTCGAGGTTGGTGCGGAACACGGTCTCCTCGAGATTGCGCGAGCCGAGGTAGGCACCGGTGTTCACGTCGATCGTCGTCATCGCCTCGGTCTGGTCCACGATCAGATAGCCGCCGGACTTCAGCGGTACTTCCTTCTTGAGTGCTTTCTGGATTTCGTCTTCGACGCCGTAAAGATCGAAGATCGGACGCTCGCCCGGGTAATGTTCCACCCGCTCGGCCAACTCCGGCATGAACTGCTGCACGAAGCGCTGCGCGCGTTCCAGCGTTTCGCGCGAGTCCACGCGCACCTTCTCGATCGACGGGCGCATCAGGTCGCGCAGCGCGCGCAGCGGGAGACTCAGATCCTCGTAGATGCGCTCGCCGACCTTGCTGCGCCCGATCCCTTCCTGCACCGCGGCCCACAACTTGCCGAGATAGTCGACGTCCTCGGCCAAGGCCTCGCGCGATTCGCCTTCCGCGTTCGTGCGCACGATGTAGCCGAGCCGGGTTTCGACCGGCAGCCCGGCCAGGATGTCCTTCAGGCGCTGGCGTTCGGCTTCGTCCTCGATGCGCACTGAAACGCCGAGCACCTTGCTGTACGGCAGCAGCACCAGATGCCGCGACGGGATCGACAGATGCGCGGTCAGGCGCGCGCCCTTGGTGCCGATCGGGTCCTTCACCACCTGCACCACGATGTCCTGGCCGTCGCGCACGAGTTCGCTGATCGAGGGAACCGGCAGCGGCGTCGCATCGCCGTTCTCGGCGATCAGGGAAGCATGCGGCCGCACGATGTCGGACGCGTGCAGGAACGCCGCGCGATCGAGGCCGATCTCGACGAACGCCGCCTGCATCCCCGGCATGACCCGGCTGATCTTGCCCTTGTAGATGTTGCCGACATAGCCGCGCCGGCTCGCGCGTTCGACGTGGACCTCCTGCAGCATCCCGTTTTCGACCAGTGCGACGCGGGTTTCCCGCGGGGTCACATTGATCAGGATTTCTTCGGACATGGAAGCACTTGGCGTTGGGATGTGAGGTGACTTATAGCCGTGGCGTGGCGTCATTGTCGACTGCTCGGGACGCTGCCGGGATGTAAACTTTGCCGGCTGTCCCTGCACCGGAAACGGATTGTCACCGCCCGCGCGTTACCGCTACGACGACGTCGTGATCGACCTCGATGCCCGCGAGATCCTGCGTGGCGGGCAGCGCGTCGACGTCGAAGCGAAGGTATTCGACCTGATCGCGCTGCTGCTGGCCAGCCGCGAGCGCGCATTGTCCAAGCGCGAACTCAATGCCGCGCTGTGGGCGGATCGCCCGGTCACCGATGCCGCCTTGTCGCAGCAGCTGCGCAAGGCGCGCCGTGCGCTCGGCGACGATGGCGATGCGCAACGCGTGATCCGCACCGTGCATGGGCGCGGCTTGCGCTGGGTCGCCGTGGTGAGCATCGATGGCGCGGAAGTGGGGCCGGCGCTGCCGTCGCCGGCGCTGGTGTTGGAAGAAACCGCGCCGGTGCCGGACGAAATCGCGCCAGTGTCGACCAAAGCCACGCTGCCGCCATCGCCCGTATCACATCGGCGCTGGCTGGCCGTCGCCGCCATCGTCGTCCTGATTCTGCTCGCAGCGACGCTGTGGCAGCGGCATGCGTTCCGCGCGGCCGACGTCGATGCGGCGAATCCGCGCATCGCCGTGCTGCCGGTCGTCGATCGCACCGGCGAAGCCGCGCTCGACTGGACGCGCGCCGGCTTGATGGGCCTGATGACGAGCCTGTTCGAACAACAGGGCCGCATTGCCGTCGTCGCCGCGCAGAATGTGCAGGCCGCGGTCGGTGCGAGCACCGCGCGCGATGCGGCCACCTTGCAAAGCCTGCGTCGCGCGCTCGGTGCGACGCATTTCGTCGCGACCGAACTGCGTCGCCTCGGTCCGCTGTACGAACTCGATCTGCGTCTGATCGCGAACGGAGCGGCCGAACGTCACGAAATCCTGCACGGCAGTGACGCGGCGCCGCTGGCTGCCGATGCGGTCGCGCGCGTGCGACGCTGGCTCGATCTGCAACCGCCCGCGCCGGCGGCGGCTGCGCTCGGCGCGATCGCGACGCCGTTCATGGCCGAAGCCTATGCACGCGGACTCGACGCTCAGCTGCACGGCGATGCGGTCGGCGCGGCACGCTATTTCTCGATCTGTCTCGACCATGATCCGGGCCTCGCGTGGCCACGCCTCGGCCTCGCCATCGCGCAGGCGCAGAGCGGCGACGCGGCGCAAAGTCTCGCCAATACGCAACAGGTCGCCGCTGCCGCACGCGAACAGGATGATGCGCCGCTGCGCGTCGCCGCCTTGCGCCAACTCGCCTCGCTCGCGTTCTTTCGCGGTGAACTCGATACGGCTGCCGCGCATCTGGACGAAGCGCTCGCGCATCTGCCGCCGGCCGGCAACGCGCTGGCGCAGACCGACCTGTTCGTCGTCTACGGTTCGGTCGAGGACGAACGCGGCCACTTCGCGCTGGCGCGCAGCTATTTCGAACGCGCGCTCGCTCTCTCTCGCAGCACCGGCAATCGTCGCGCCGAGGCGTCGGTGCTGATCAATCTCGCCAGCCTCGACAACGGCCGCGGTGATGCGGCTGCGGCAGCGACTTCGCTGCGCGCCGGACTCGAGGCGGCGCGCGCGGCCGGCGATGCGCATCTGGCAGCGGCAACGCTCGGCAATCTCGGCGCCACCGAGGCCAATCAGGGACGCCTGCTCGGCGCGATCGCCTTGCTGAAACAGGCGATCACGCTGGCGCGCGACGGCAACGATCGCAACCTGCAGGTGCTCGCAAGCTCGCAACTGGTCTGGACCCTGGCGCCGTTCGGACGCATCGAGGACGCGCACGCGCTTTCGACCCAGCTGCTCGCGCTCGCCGAGCGCGAGAACAATGTCTATTGGCAGGCCGAGGCGCACGCGATGCTCGCCGCACTCGCCGTGCGCCGGCAGCAATGGCGCGAGGCCTTCGCCGAATTCGATCAGGCGCGCGCGTTCTATGCGAGCGCCGGAATGGAGCGCAATGTCGCGCAGGTGCTCGCCGATGCGATCGACGCGGCGACGACCGCCGGCGATGGCGTGCACGCGCAAGCCGCGGCGACGGCATTTCGCGCGCTCACGCCGGCCAGCGCCGATGCGGCGAGCTGGCGCGAACGCCTGCCCCTGATCGACGCCGACCTCAAGGCACTCGGCGGCGACGTCGCCGGTGCGAGCACGGACCTCGCGCAGGCACTCGACGCCCTGCACGGTGTGCCCGGCCCCGCCGCGCAGTCGATGCTGTTCCAGCTCGGACGCTGGCAGCTCGAACTCGGTCGCGCCGGCGATCTGCTCGCGCGGCCGGAGTGGAAGCCCTGGCTGACCCAGCATCCCGATGCGATCGCCTTGCATATCGCCGCGCTGCGCGTGCTCGCGCGCGGTTCGGAAGCCGACGATCTGCAGCGACGCCTGGACCTGCTCAGACAAGCGCCCGAACTCGAGCTGGACCCGGCCTGGCTGGTCGCCTACTGAGCTCGCGTCACGCTTGGTCGTGCCGGCGTCATGAATCCGTCAAGACTTGGCGCGCTCGCTGCGCTGCAATCGGCGCCTCACGCTGCGCGCCTCGCGAGCAGCCTTGCCGCGTCCGTCGCCGGGCGCCGAATCGATCAACGGGTCGTACTCATGAACGCATCAAGCGGCATCCATTCCTTACGCACCCTGCGCAAAGCGCGTCTGTTCGCCGGTCTCGCCCTCGCCCTGGCCGGCAACGTGTTCGACCCCGCGAGCGCGTCGACGCCCGCCCGCGCGCATGACAACGATACCGGCACGCGCCTGTCGACCGCGCTGCACGACCAACGCGTCGCGCTGCAACGCCAGCTCGCTGCGCGTGCGCACGCAGTGCCAAGTTCGGGCCAGCGCGCGGCCGGATCCGTCGCGGTCGCCAACTGCAACGACAGCGGCGCCGGCTCGCTGCGCGAGGCGCTCGCGAATGCGGTGTCCGGCGACGTGATCGACCTCGGCGCACTCGCTTGCAGCAGCATCACCCTGAGCAGCGGCGAGCTGGTCGTCGGTGTCGACGACCTGACCATTCAAGGTCCCGGCGCTGCCGAGTTGGCGATCGATGCCGGCAATGCCAGTCGCATCCTGCATCACCAGAGCGACTACGGCACGCTCACGATCGACGGACTCGCCTTCCGCAACGGCTCCTACGTGTATGACGGTCCGGGCATCTACGCGAGCGCAGCGCCGGGCGGCTGCATTCTCGGCGAGCACTTCCTGACCATCAGCAACAGCACGTTCGAGCACTGCAGCGCCAGCGGCAAGAGCGTGTCGGGCGCCGCGATCGACGCGCTCGGTGCGCTCACGCTGAGCGACAGCACGATCAGCGGAACCACCGCGACCGCGACCGCGTCGGATATTTCCGCGACCATCTACGGCGGCGTCGTCGCCGGCGCCGTGGCCTATCTGACCGATGTCACGATCAGCGACGCCAGCGTTTCGGTGACCAGCACGTCCGCGTTCGCGGGACTGCTCGGTGCCGGCGTATTCGCGATGTACGGCATGGTTCTGACCGACAGCAGCGTCAGCGGTGTCCACGCCAGCGTGACCGCGGCCAAGGATGCCTACGCCAAGGGTGGCGGCGTCGCCTCACCGAGTACGATCATCCTCAGCGGCAGCACGATTTCCGACAACAGCGTGCACGGCACGCCCGGCGTCGGTGCCAGCGGCGAATACATCTACACCAGCGCGATCGGCGGCGGCGGTGTCTACATCGTGTCGATTCCGCGCGGCCTGCCGGTGCAGTCGACGATCACCAACTCGACCATCAGCGGCAACTCCGCCATTTGCGACGGCGACCCTGGCGCATACACGGCCGGCGGTGGCGGCGGCCTCGTCAGCTGGTCGGCGCGCCCGGTGCTGATCACCAACTCGACCGTATCCGGCAACAGCACGAATCTCGACGGCGGCGGACTCTACACGCGGCATCTCGGATCGATCGAGCTGGCCAACTCGACCATCACCGACAACTCCGCACGCAGCGGCGCCGGCATTGCCGACCAGGGCTCGAAGTCGCCTTACGATCTGGTAACCCACAGCAGCATCGTCGCCGGCAACCATGTCTCCGGCGACGACAGCAGCGAGATCATCACCAGCCACACGATCAGCGGCGCGAACAATCTGATCACGTCGGCCAACGTTGCCCTGCCCGCCGGAACCTTGAGCGGCGATCCCCTGCTCGCACCGCTGGCCGACAACGGCGGACTCACCTGGACGCACGCCTTGTTGCCCGGCAGTGTGGCCATCGATGCGGGCAGCAACGACGTCGGCCTCGATACCGATCAGCGCGGCGGCAACTACGTGCGCGTATTCGGCGCGGCGGCGGACATCGGCGCGTTCGAAAGTCAGCCGGTGGCTGACTTCATTTTCGTCGACGGGTTCGATGTGACGCCCTGAGCGATTCGGTGCCGATGCGATTGCGGACCCGGAGAAAACACGCTCGGGTTCCGACTCGTTCGATCAACGCCGCGAAGCCTCAGCAGTCGACACCGAATTTGCGCAGCGTCGTCGCGGTCTCGTGCAGGGCCAGTCCCATCACGGCCGAATAACTGCCATCGAGCCGGCGCACGAAGGCGGCCGCGCGTCCCTGGATCGCGTAGCCGCCGGCCTTGCCGAACGGCTCGCCGGTATCGACGTAGGCGCGGATCTGCGCAGCGTCGAGCTGGGCGAACTCGACCGTCGAGATGCTGCTCGCATGTTCCTCGCGCCCGGCATCGACACACCACAAGGTGGAGATCACGCGATGCGCGCGACCGGACAGGCGCTGCAACATCGCGATGGCTGCCTCTGCATCGGCCGGTTTGCCGAAGACTTCGTCATCGAGCACGACTTCGGTGTCGGCGCCGATCACGACCGCCCCCGGCAACGCGACGACCTGGAGCAGCCCCGCTCCGGCCTTCTCCCGTGCGACACGGCTGACGTAATCCTCGGCCGGTTCGGCCGGCAGGCGCTGTTCGGGCACCTCGACATCGAGCACCTCGAAGCTAAGCCCGAGCTGCTGCAGCAGTTCGCGTCGGCGCGGTGATTGCGAGGCGAGAAAAATTCTTGGGCTCATCGGAACGCTGAAACCTGCGGGCGATCGACGCAGCCTGCCGCCACCTTCGCGCGAACGCAATCGTCGCTGCGCGCGCCGTTCGCCGAAGCAGGAATGCACTCAGCCGGCACGATGATAAGGATGGCCGACCAGCACGCTGACGGCGCGATACAGCTGTTCGGCGACGAGGAGACGCACCAGCATATGCGGCAGGGTCAGCGGACCCAGCGACCATTGCTGGTCGGCGCGCGTCAGCACGCTCGCGGCGTGGCCATCGGGGCCGCCGATCAGGATTGCCAGATCGCGTCCGCCCATGCGCCAGCGCGAAAGTTCGCTGGCGAGATGTTCGCTCGACCACGGCTTGCCGCGGCCGTCCAGCGCGACGACGTGACTGTCTTTCGGAATGGCGCCGAGCACGGCGGCGCCTTCATCGCTGATCGCGCGCTGCGGATCGCGTCCCTTGCCGCGCGCGCCGAGCGCGATCTCGATCAGATCGAGCGGAAGTTCATGCGAGAGACGCTTGCGGTATTCGGCGAATCCGTCCGCCACCCATGCCGGCATGCGCTCGCCGACCGAAATCAGGCGAGCGCGCATCGCGGTCGCGGCGACCGGTTCAGCCGGCGAGCGCGGTCGGCAGCTGGTCGCCGACGGTCCACAGACGTTCGAGACTGTAGAACTCGCGCGTGCGCGGCAGCATCACGTGGACGATGATGTCGCCGAGATCGACCAGCACCCATTCCGCTTCGCGCTGACCCTCGACGCCGATCGGCGGTTGGCCGGCCTGCTTGGCTTTCTTCACGACCTCTTCGGCGAGCGACTTCACATGCCGCGTCGAAGTGCCGCTCGCGACGACCATCAGGTCGGCGATCGAACTCTTGCCGCGCACGTCGATTTCCTGCACGTCGCGCGCCTTGAGGTCGTCGAGCGCGCCGAGCACGAGCACGCGCAGACGCTCGTTCGCATCCGGCGCTGCCGCTTTGACACGGGTTCGAGGCTTCTTCTTGACCGCCTTCAGCGCGGCCGGCGTGTCGATGCGCGGCTTCACTGGCGTCTTGCGCGGCGCGGCCTTTTTCGGGGCGGCGGCGGCGATCTTGCGGGTTGCGGGGGCCTTGGCGGCCTTGGATGTTCCGGTCTTGCGCGACCGGCCGCGCTGTTCCGACGTGACCAAGTGGAAGCGACCTCATGATGGCGGTGCGTCAAGGTGACGCCGGCGCAGTATAGGCGCATTCGTGCGGCGGTGTTGTTGCGAGCGGCCCCTTTGCACGCTGCACGAGCACGCCCGCGGCGCTTGCGCGCACCCGGCAAACCCGATTTGTGCTGCAGCGCAGGCCCCGACCCGTTAGAATTGCGCGTCCTGCCGCTCATGCGGCGCCGCCGCCTCTTCACGCATGTCCACTCCGGCGCGCGACGAATCGCCCCCGTCCATCCCGTTCTCCGAGCTCGGTCTCGGCGAAAAACTTCTCTCCACGCTGGCCGAAGTCGGCTACGAGACGCCTTCGCCGATCCAGGCCGCGACGATTCCGCCGCTGCTCGAAGGTCGCGACGTGCTCGGTCAGGCGCAGACCGGCACCGGCAAAACGGCGGCGTTCGCGCTGCCGATCCTGGCGCGCCTGGATCTCGCCAAGAGCAAGCCGCAGGCGCTGGTGCTCGCGCCCACGCGTGAACTCGCGATCCAGGTCGCCGAAGCATTCCAGCGCTACGCGACGAAGCTGCCCGGCTTCCACGTGCTGCCGATCTACGGCGGACAAAGCTACGGACCGCAGCTCGGCGGACTCAAGCGCGGCGTGCATGTCGTCGTCGGCACGCCCGGCCGCGTCATCGATCATCTCAACCGCGGCTCGCTCGATCTTTCCGAGCTGACCACGCTGGTGCTCGACGAAGCCGACGAGATGCTGCGCATGGGTTTCATCGACGATGTCGAAGCGGTGTTGAAGAAGACGCCGCCGACGCGCCAGATCGCTCTGTTCTCGGCGACCATGCCGACCCAGATCCGCCGCATCGCGCAGACCTATCAGCGCGATCCGATCGAGATCTCGATCAAGACCAAGACCACCACCGCGGCGAACATTCGCCAGCGCTACTGGTACGTCAGCGGCATGCAGAAGCTCGATGCGCTGACACGCATCCTCGAAGCCGAACCGTTCGAGGCGATGATCGTGTTCACACGCACCAAGCAGGCGACCGAAGAGCTCGCGCAGAAATTGCAGGCGCGCGGATTCGCCGCCGCGGCGATCAACGGCGACATCGAGCAGGCGCGGCGCGAGCGCACGATCCAGCAGTTGAAGGACGGCAAGCTCGACATCCTGGTCGCGACCGACGTCGCCGCGCGCGGACTCGACGTCGAACGCATCAGCCATGTGCTGAACTTCGACATTCCGCACGACACCGAAGGCTATGTGCATCGCATAGGCCGCACCGGTCGCGCCGGACGCAACGGCGAGGCGATCCTGTTCGTCAGCCCGCGCGAGAAGCGCCTGCTGCAGGCGATCGAGCGCGCGACGCGCCAGCCGATCTCCGAGATGCAGTTGCCGAGCGTCGAGAAGGTCAACGACCAGCGCATCACCAAGTTCAAGCAGCGCATCAGCGATGCGCTCGGCGCCGGCGGTCTGGTCGAGTTCCAGCAACTGGTCGAGCAATACGAGCAGGAACACAATGTGCCGGCGCTGGAAATCGCCGCCGCGCTCGCGCGCATGGCGCAGGGGGCCGAACCGCTGCTGCTGAAAGCGCAGCCGCGCTCGGAATCGCACGAGCGTGGTGCGCGCGAGCCGCGCCCCTTCGATCGCGATGCACGCCCCGGTCAGTTCGAAAAGCGCGCGCGCGGCGAGCGCTTCGACAAGCCCGCACGCGAAGCGCGTGCACCCGGCGTTCAACACGAGCGCCCGGCGCGACCGTCGCACGCGCACGAGCCGGCCGTTCCCGCCTTGCCACCCACGCCGTTCGCGGCGGAAAACGAAACCACCCTGCCGCGCGAACGCAGCGTGCGCACCGACGCCGAACGCAAGGCTTCGCGTGAATTGCGCGAGTCGCGCGAGGGCGCGCGTGCACCGCGCGCACGTCGCGACGATCGTCCGCACACGCCCGAGCCCGGCTTCCAGACGTTTCGCATCGAGGTCGGCGAAGCGCACGGCGTGAAGCCCGGCAACATCGTCGGCGCAATCGCCAACGAGGCCGGACTCGACAGCAAGCACATCGGCCGCGTCGACATCCGCGACGATCACAGCCTGGTCGATCTGCCGGATGGAATGCCGCCGGAAATCTTCAAGCACCTGAAGAAGGTCTGGGTTTCCGGCCAGCAGCTGCGCATCACGCGTGGCGGCGAGGAACCGGATTTCGGCAAGCCGCGCAAACCGCATTCGGCCAAGCCGCCTTCGTTCAACAGTGGCGGCTTCGACAAGCCGCGCCGAACGGATTCGAAGAAGTACCCGAAGTAACGGTCGTGACACGCGCGCGTTTCGTCAGCGACGAAACGCGACGCGCATCCCGACAACGGCTTCGACGCAGGCATCGCGCTGTCGACTCGGTACAACGTCGTTCCAAGCCATCATCGTTTTCAATGCGCCTGCGTGTCCGCACTCTTCGCGCAGCGCTGGCCGCTCGCGCGCAGGAAGCGGCAAGCGAGTACCGCGTCGCCTTTGTCCTTCGCGCGATCGGCCAGCATTTTCAGATGCATGAGCGGATCGCCTGCATCGGTATCGGCAGCGGACTTCAACGCCGCGAGCACGGGCGGCCAGTCCTCGCGCGGCAGCCAGGTGGCGAGACCGAGCACGATCGGATCGACCGCTTCATAGTTGCTCAGAGAAAGCGCCGCGCGAAGTCGCGTGGCATCGCGGAACAGCCAGGCCGTGCGGCGGCGTTTTTCCGGCAGCGGCAAGTCTGCTTTCGACACCGCCTCGATCGCGGCGAGAGTCCAGTGCGCCAACACACCTTGCTGTTCGATCGTGACGAGACGCGCCTTGTCCAGCTTGATCACCGCATCGAGATAGGCAAGGCGCTGGGCTGCAAACGTCGTGTCGACGAACTCATCGCGTGTTCGCAGAACGTCGACGGCAGCCGGCGTGGAACTCGAATCCGCAGCGACATCGTTCGCTCGCTCGCGCGGACAGGCTGCGGTGTCGCCCGTCTCGCAATCGAGTGCGTAGGCTCGCGCGGCCGGCGTATCCGGAGACAACTCGTTCAAGCTTGCGTCCTTGCCGTCCCATCCTAGCAGGCGTGCCGGCACGCCCGTCGAGCACGTGGAGCCGCCGGTGCCGCGGGCGAACAGATAGCGCCGGTCATCGCTGATGTCGCGCAGCTGCACCACGCCGCCGTTGACGCTGGTCGGCACGCGCGTGCTCAGAATCCTGCCGTCGCGCAATCGCCAGAGTTCACTCGCCAAGGTCTCGCCGCCGCAGGGCCGGTTGTGGATCGGCCCGTCGAAAAAACTTTCGTCGTCATAGTCGATGCGCGAAGCGTCATTACCGCCGGCGACGATCAAGGCGCAGGCATCCTCGCCCGGATAATCGACGAGCTGCACATCGCTGATCGGGACGGGCGGCGATGAATCGGCGCCGCCGAGCGCGCGCGTCGCCAGGGCCTGCAGCCACGCCGGATCGGCGCTGAAACGGCACTGCGTCTTCGCGACGGCGTAGCGTTTCGCGCGCGTCGGATCGGCCGCCTTCGCCGCACCCGTCGCGAGCAGCCGGGCATACAGCTCCGGCTTGCCGTACTTTGCGCAGGTTGCGGAAAGCACAATGGGTTGACGCACACGCGCGCCGCCTTGCAGGAGGACATCGAGCCTGTCCAATTCCATCACGTTGATGCCGGCGTTTTCATCGCATACCTGCACGCCACTCGGCGCGTAGGATCGCAGCAGCTGCTCGACGCCCTCGTCGAGCAGCGACGGGTCGGCCGCCGCGAGCAAGGGCCAGCCTTCACGCAGCTGTTCGAGCGAGGCTCTCGAAAACCAATTGTCGATGTCCGTCTCCGCATACGCTTCGTAGCCTGCCGGCTTCTTGCCGGCGGGCCGATACCCGCGCGCGAACAGCGCCGGCCACGAGGTGATCGGAACCTGCGCGAGCAAACCCGGCACGTCGTCGCCGCCGAGATGCAGACTCGTACGCGCCAGCAACAGCGGCCAGACCACGCTGCCGTTGTTGCTGAACGACAAGGCCTTCGCCGCCGCAGCCCCATGCGCTGCGAGGGCGGCGTCGGGTACCTTGGCGAGCGCCCATGCGAATTCATCGCCGGGTTTGCGCGCCGCAACCTGCAACCAGCTCTGCACAACGACAGGATCATCGAATAATGCGGCAAGCGCGGCCGGCGACAGGCGTTCGGCGAGCGCCTGGTGCACGGCATTCGGAAGAAACTGCGCGTCGGACTGCCACACGGACGGATCGTGCGGCGCCAGCCACGGCAGCAGCATCGACTTCAGCGCAGCGGGATCGGCCGGCTGACGCAGCGGCAGACGAAACAACGCATCGACGTCCTGCGCGCTGCGCAAGCTCGCAATCAAATACGCCAGCAACGGCTCGGTGAGTTTCGCATCCAGCCTCGTCAGCGCCTGCGTATCGAAGTCGCTGAAGTGTTTCGTCATCACGCCGGGACGCGGTTGTCCGTAATCCGTGCAGGCGGTAATCCATCCGGTATTCTGCGGCGCCGGATGTCCTTGCCCATAGCACAGCGGCGTGCGCGACGGCAAGGCCAGCGCCAGCTCGATCAAGCCGCGGCGCAGCGCGTATTCGAGAAAGCAATCGCCCATGGCTCCTTCAGGCAGCGCGAATCCGCGTTTGCGCAACGCGTCGAAGGCTTCCGGTGCGAACGGAAAATAGCGCGAGCCGAGTTCCTGCGCCGACAATTTCTTGAACGCCGGCAACGGCAGGATCGCATCGACGATGCTCCAGTCGCGCTGGCGGATCGCCAACCCGAGCGCATCGAGCGGCGGGTCCGTATTGTCCGTCACGCGGAGCGTCGGATCTGCTCCGTGTCGAAGCAGCCACAACGCGGTCTGCCGAAGATTCGAACGCAGCGCATGAAGCAGAAGCGTGCCTTGATGCTCGACCTGGTTGAAATTCGCGCCGGCCTTGCGCTGCTCGGCCAGCCACGCGATCAATGCGGCTTCGTCCTGCCCGTCGAAATCTTCGGGCCTGGTGACTTCCCAGGACGCGTCCGGCGGCTGCGCCTGCGGCAACGACAGCAACGCGGCGAATGCCGCATCGGTCGCGTCGTCGTCGAAGGCGAGTGCCGGTGTCGCGCGGCCGATCAGGATCGCGGCCATGATGATGGCCACCTGCATGCAGAACTTCATCCATCCCCCGAGTGTGCGGCGACCATCAGGGTCGCGGCAGACGCATCGTCACCGATGCGCGGGGCGAAATGAAAGCGACGTCATGGCGATTTGATGACGCCGCTACAAAATGCTGCGCATCGGCTGCAGTTCTGCGAGATTCTGCCGTGTGCGGACGCGAGCCGATGTCTTTCAGGAACGGTACGGCAGCAGCAACTCGGCGTTTGCGAACACGGCGTCCGGAACGAGCCAGCGCGGATCGCGACCTTCGGCGAGCAGCTCGCGAATGCGCGTCGCGGAGATATCGAGCGGCGTCACCGGAATCGTCAGCACGCGACCAGCCGGTGCTTCCTGCACGAAACGCACGTCACTGCAGCGGCGCGAGGCGACCTTGGTTCGAAGTTCGGTCGGCAGCGCACCGCTGTGACCCGGCCGCGTCAGCACGCCGATATGCGCCAGATCGAACAGTTCCTTCCAGCGATGCCAGTCGGGCAATCCGGCAAATGCGTCCGCGCCGATCAACAGAACGAGCGGGCGTTGCTCGCCGACTTCCGCGCGCAGATCGAGCAGAGTGTCGACGGTGTAGGACGGCCCTTCGCGCTGCAGTTCGCGCGTGTCGAGCACGAGTCGGTCCTGCCCCGCCAGCGCGACGCGGACCAGGGCCGCGCGTTGATGCGCCGTCGCCAGCGGCTGCGCACGATGCGGCGGCACATTGGCCGGCAGCAGACGCACTTCGGCGTCGAGATATTCGGCCGCTTCCCAGGCGACGCGCAGATGCGCGTTGTGGACCGGATCGAAGGTGCCGCCGAGCAGCGCGAGCGGACGCATCACGCGATCAAACCGGCGCCGCGCTTGGGCGCTGCGATGGCTGCGATCAGGCGCTCGAGTTCACGCCACGCATCGCCGTCGGCGCGGCCTTTCGCGATGCGGTCGATGCGTCCGGCCTGGGCCAGGCACGATTCCCAGTGTGCGCGATCGCCGTTCTTCAACGCGCGCCGATACAGCGGCTGGCGCGCCGGCCAGATGCGTTCGCTCTGGAACGCATGGGAGAGATTCACGCCCGCGCCGGACAGACGCAGCAGGCTGCGCAACTGGGTCAGCAGCCAGCCGAGCAACGGAATCAGTTCTTCGCCTTCCGCGCGCAAGCCGCCGACGATGTGCAGGGCGCGCCCGGCGTCGCCGCCGATCGCGGCATCGGTGAGCCGGAACGCGTCGTAGCGTGCGTCGTCTGCCACGCTCGCCTCCAGCATCGCCGCATCGATTGTGCTGCCGGCGTGCAGCAAGGCCAGCTTGTCGATTTCCTGTGCCGCGGCGAGCAGGTTGCCTTCGACCCGATCGGCCAGCATCCGGCTCGCATCCGCGCTCGCCTTGAGGCCGCGGCTGCTCATGCGCGCGGCGATCCAGTCCGGCAGTTCGTCGAGCCGCAACGGCCATACCGGAACGAACATGCCGGCATTCTCGAGCGCCTTCACCCAGGCGCCTTCATGCGCCTTGCTCCACTCGTTCGCGGTGATCAGCAACACGGTGTCGGGCGGTGCGGCGGCGCAGAACTCGATGATTGCGGCGCTGCCTTCCTTGCCCGGCTTGCCGGTCGGCAGACGCAGATCGACGAGCTTGCGACTGGCGAACAAGGACATCGAACGGCTGGCATCGCCGAGGCGGTTCCAGTCGAAACCGGATTCGACATCGAGCACATCGCGTTCGACGTAGCCGAGTTCCCTGGCGCGTGCGCGCAAGGCATCGGCCGCTTCGAGCACGAGCAGATGTTCGGCGCCGGCAATCAGGTACGCGGGCCTGAGTTCGCCGCCGGCGAGTTGCTTGCGGAATGCGGGAAGCGTGGTCGACATCTGCCGATTGTACGTTGCGCGCCGGGCATGTGGCCGCTTGATTCCTAGCGCATCTGCTGCTGTGTCAGCTCGGCCAGCTCGCGCTCGACGGCTGCCAGCATCGGCGCAGACGCAGGCGCGCGGCGCAACTTCTCTGCGAGGAGCGACAAGGTCAGGCGCAGACCATACTCGCTGCGTGCGCGCTGCACCGTCGCGATGGTCTGGAACTGCGCGAGCGCGGCCGGTGGATCGGCGTCGGCCATCGCCGCCAGATAACTGTCGCAGTTGCGCACGTCCGGCAGATCCTCGCCGACGAGATCGACCCATACCGCGCGCGCCGTGCGGAAATGCGCCTGCGCTTCGTGCAGATGCGCGCTTCGATATTCCGCTTCGCCGAGCGCGAATTCCGCGCTGGCCCAGAGCGAATTGCGCCGCGTCACGCGATGGCTGCGCGCGACCGCGTCGGCGACCACGGCGCGTCCGCCTTGCAGGTCGCCGAGATCCATCTGCGTCTGGCCGCGCACGATGTCGACGCCGGCCAAATCGCTGTGGTCGGGACCGAGCACCTTGAGCATGGTCGGGCGGATGCCTTCGAGCAGATCGTGCGCACGCGCCGGCTGCGCGAAGGCGCGCAGACTCCGGGCGAAGGTATACACCGCCCACAGGCGCGCCGGATTTTCAGGCGTGTCGTTCTGCGTACGCCAGGCGAGCAGACGTTCGTAGGCATCGATGCAGTCGCGTTCGCGACCGAGCAGTTCGAGCGTGAAGGCGAGATTGTTCAAGGTCAGCGCAGCGGCTTCGTTCATCGGCGCGCCGGCCGGCATCGCCAGCGCCAGCGCATGACGCAGCTCGGTCTCCGACTCCTGCAGGCGGCCGAGATCGCGATAAACCCAGGCGCGATTGGTCTGGATGCGCGCCAGTTCGTTCGCCGGCGGATGCGCGACGTCGCGCCATGCCGCGTCGGCGCGGTCGAGCGCGGCAAGCGCGACCTTGTAGTGTCCAAGTTCTGCGCTGGACGAACCGCGCGCCAATTCGACGCCGGCGCGCAGCGGTGCGACATCGGTCGTAGTCAGCGGCGCCAGCACGCGGCTGGCCTGATCGAGCAGATGATCGGCGTCGTCGAAACGATTCAGGCCCATGTAGCTGACCGCCATCGCCTGATACAGCTCGGCCTGGATCTTCGGCTGGTCGCGCAATTCCTCCGCAACGCGCGCCGAACCGCGCGCGAGCAGCTCGTCCGCGCGCGGCATCACGCCCTGCGCGACGGCGGGATCGGACGCTTCGAACAGGCCGATCATGAACTGCTTGGTGCGCTCCGCCGCCGTCGCGCGTTCGCGTGCGAGCGCCTGCTGTTCGGCAGCGAACGCGGCCTGCTTCATCGCCTCGCGCGCCTGCCACAATGCAACCGCCGCGCCCGCAATCAGCGACACCGCGATCAAGCCGGCGGCGACGACGGCGACGCGATTGCGGCGCAGAAACTTGCGCATGCGGTAACCGGAATCGTAACCACGCGCGAGGATCGGGCGACCGTCGAGGTAGCGTTCGAGATCGTCGGCGAAGGCTTCGGCGGTCGCGTAACGACGCTCCGGCTCGTGCGCCATCGCCTTCGCCAGAATCCGATCGAGGTCCCCGCGCAGCCGTCGCGCCCAGTCGCGCGGAGCCGCATCCGAACGCGCCGCGACGACGCTTGCCGAAGCCGCCGGCGCAGCCTCGAGCGCGCGTTCGACATCGGCGCGCCGGTTGCCGCGCCGATACGGACGCACCCCGGCCACCAGTTCGAACAAGAGCACGCCGAGCGCATACACATCGGTCGCCGTGGTCACCGCTTCGCCGCGAATCTGCTCGGGCGCCGCGTAGTCGGGCGTCATGCGCTGCACGAGGGTCTGCGTCGCGGCCTCGTCTTCGCTGCTGTCGAGCAGCTTGGCGATGCCGAAGTCGAGCAGCTTGGCCATGCCGTCGCCGTTCACCAGCACATTCGTCGGCTTCAGGTCGCGATGCACGACGAGGTTGCGATGCGCGTACTGCACCGCCGCGCACACCTGCAGGAACAAGCGCAGGCGGCCGTCGAGATCGATTTTCTGTGCCTCGCAGTAGAGGGTGATCGGTGCGCCGTCGACATACTCCATGACGAAGTACGGCGAGCCGTTGTCGTCGACGCCGCCGTCGAACAATTGCGCGACATGCGGATGCGTCAGTCGCGCGAGCAGTCGGCGTTCCTGCAGGAAACGCCGACGCAGATCCGCAGTCGGACAGAGCAGACGCTTGATTGCGACCTGCTGCTCGAACTCGCCGTCGCTGCGCACGGCGAGCCACACCTCGCCCATGCCGCCGCTGCCGATCAGGCGCGACGCGCGATAGGCACCGAAGCGCCGCGTGCGCGCATCGTCGGCAGCATCGACGAGTTCTCCCGGCAAGGGTTTTTCGAGGAAGTCGGCTGCGCGCTCATCTGCATCGAGCAGGCGCTGCACCGATGCGCGCAATGCAGCGTCGCCCGCGCATGCCGCGTCGAGCCAGGCACCACGCTGGTCCGCGTCCAGCAGCAAGGCACGTTCGAACAGATCGGATACGCGCGGCCAGTCCTGCACACGCATGCCCGCGCTCACGGATCGCTGCGGATCGCGTCGAACAGGAACGCGCGTGCGCGCCGCCAGTCGCGATGGATCGTGCGCGTGGTGAGGTTTTGCGTGGCGGCGATCTGCTCGACCGAAAGGCCGGCGAAGTAGCGCATCTCGACCAGTTCGGCGAGGCGTCGGTCGAGATTGCCGAGCTGGTCGAGCGCGCTGTCCAGGCGCAGCAAGGTATCCGGCGTCATGCGATCGAGCGCCACCTCGTCATCCAGCGTGACCGCCACGGCCTCGCTGCCGCCGCGCTTGATCGCGACGCGACGACGCGCGTGATCGATCACGATCTGGCGCATGGCTTTCGCGGCGATGACGAAGAAATGCCGGCTGTCGCGCAGTTCGAGCCGCTCCGGATTGACCAGCTTGAGATAGGCCTCGTGGACCAGGCCGGTGGTATCGAGGGTCGCGCCTGCGCTGCCTGCGAGCTGGTGGCGCGCGAGCCGCTTGAGCTCGCCGTAGACCGACTCGAACAGGTCCTTCAACGCGGCCTGATCGCCGCCATTGGCTGCGGCGACCAGCCGGGTGACTTCGCCGCTCATTTCCAGGTCCCTTGCATTGCCGCATCCCACGCCGCGCCGGCGCATCGCCCGACGGCCCGTCCACGAACGACGCGATGACCGCCCAAGCTTAGCCTATTCGCGCATGGCGCCGTTGTCGGTGGTGTCGCGGTTTCGCCCGTTCGGATCGAGCACCGCGCGCTTCGAGGCGCCGGATGTCACTTTCGCCGCGTTCGTGCGTGTGTAGCAGCGGTCCCCACACGGAGTTCGATGCGATGAAACGCCATGCCCTGCTGTTTCTGCTGTTCGGTGCGAGCAGCCTCGCCCTTGCGACTGCGCCGAAAGAAGGCGTCCCGGCGCCGCGCTCGGGTGCCGATCCGGTCGCGTTGTCGGCCGGCGCGATCGATCCGGCCCAGACCGCATCAGCCTCGCTGAGCGACCTCGATCCCGACCCGATCTTCGGTCCGATCCAGCCCGGGATGAACTGGTACACGACCAACTCCGCCACCGACAGCGACGAATTCGGCCTGCGCGTATTCCCGGCCGAGAACAACGGCTACTGGGTGGTCGGCGCGCATGTCTTCGGCGGCGCCTACTCCACCTACATCGCGAAGATCCTCGAGGACGGCGACTACGACACCACCTGGGGCGACCTCGGCCGCGCCCTGCTTCCGGTGCCGTTCCCGATCGTCGACGTCGCCAAGGCGGCGACCGGCGACACCTTCTATTTCGTCGGCGCAAATACCCTCCCCGGTTTCAGCGACACCGATTTCGGCGTCTACTGCATCGATGCCGGCGGCGACAGTGCCGAGGTATGCGACTTCTTCGGCACCAACGGCCTGACCAATATCCCGATCGACATCAATGGTCATCACACCGACCAGCCGGTGCGGATCGTCTCGACCGTGCTCGATCAGCTGTTCATCGTCGGCGACTCCGATTCCAACAACGGCACCGGTCTCAACTTCGACATTTCGGTGGCGGCGGTGGATGCCGACGACGGCAGCCCGATCCAGAATTTCGGCAACGGCGGCACCGTCCACTACGGCATCGATCACATTCCGCGCGGCGTCGACCTCGCGACCGACATCGTGGTCGACGAGAATTTCACCCTGCCGACCCATCGCATCTACATTTCTGGCTTGACCCAGCACGTGTCCGCGAACGACTACGATGCATTCGTGATGGCGCTCGATCCCGGGACCGGCGCGCTCGATGCCAGCTTCAACGGCAGCGGTATTCACGAGGTCTATGCGGACCTCGGCGCAACCAACAAGCAGGATCAGTTCAACCGCGTGAAGGTGCTGCGCGATCACAGCGTCGTCGCTGTCGGGCAGTCGCAGGACGACGACGACAATATCCTGATGCTGGCGGCGAAGTTCGCACCCAACGGAACGCTCGACACCTCGTTCTGCGGCTCAGGTCACTGCATCGAGCCGCTGCTGGATGCCTACGTTTCACCGACCGGCATCGCCGAGCGCAAGGGCAGCGGCGACCTCGTGTTCTCGCTCGACATCGACAGCACCGGCAGCAACACGCATCACACGCAGGCGGCGATCCAGTACGGACGCAACGGTACTGCGCTGCGTGCGTTCAAGATATTCGACTACCCGGCCTTCGATGCGAGCACCGGATCGAGCTCGAAGAGCGTGCTGATCGACCCGGCCGGGCGTTTCCTGATCACCGGCATGCGCACCTGGCAGGCCTCCAGCGACGACTACGACATCACCCTGGTGCGCACCCTTCCGGACGATTCGATTTTCGCCGACGGACTCGAAGGCAACTGAGCACGCGCGAAGGCGCCGGTCGCTGCCGGCGCCTTCTGCATCGGATTCAACTGCGGCCCGTGGCGAGCCGCGCGAACGCTATTCCGCTTTCGCCTTGGCCAGCGCTTCGAGCCGCCGCATGATCGTCTGCACCATGTCGCGCTGCAGTTCCTGCGTCAGCAGATCGGTCTCGGCGGCGACGCCGAGCGCCTGGCTGGCATCGAAGGTGAATTCGCGCGACAGCTCGATCGTCTGCTTTGGCAGCAGCGCGGTGCCGGTCGCATTCTCCACGTCGAACTCGACGTGGTAGCGCAGCGCATATTCGCTGGCGCGCGCATTGCCGCCGACCGAGAGCACATTGGTCGAGAACGCGGCGACGTCGATCTTCATGACCGCCGCGTCCGACTCGACCTTGGCCAGCACTTCGCTACCGGAGCGCTTCAGCGCCTTGGTCAGATCCTTGACCAGCAGGCTCGACGGATCGCTGACCTGGATGAAGACACGCTTCATGCTCGGCGGCAGTTCCGCTTCCTTGCGCAGGTGGAAACCGCAGCCGGCGAGCAGCGCGAGAAGGAGAACGACGAGGACGCGACGCAGGTTCATGTACGGGTTCCGGCAAGGATCGGATCACTGGCAATCAGCAGATCATACGGTGCCTGCCAGCCCGGCAGCGAGCTTATCCGTCCGAGCCAGGCCGTGATCGCCGGCCAGGCCGCCATATCGACGCCGGCCGCGGTGGTCCAGTACAGGTAACCGCAACACGAGATGTCGGCGATGGTTGGCGCATCGCCGAGCAGGAACGCGCGTTTTTCCAGTTCCAGCGCGAGGCGATCGAAATCGGCATGCATGCGCGCGCTCCAGTACGCCTCCAGCACGTCGCCGGCCGGCGTGAAGCAGCGCGAGTAGCGCAGATGCGGAAAACTCATCGCGAGCCGGTTGGCCTCCCACGACAGCCATTCGCGCACGCGCGTGCGCTGCGCCGGCGTGGCGCCGTCGAGCTTGCCGTAGCGGCGCGCCAGATGATCCAGGATCGCGTTCGACTGGCACACGCCGAGACCGTCTTCGTCGATCAGGGTCGGCACCTCGCCGAACAGCGAAGCGCGCCGGAAATCCTCGCTGCGATCGGCGCGCGCGAGGTTCAGGTCGACCGCGCGCTGTTCGAACGCCACCCCCATCAGGCGCAGGGCCAGCGCGACCTTGTAGCTGTGGCCGGATTCGCGGTTGCAATACAGGATCACGGGCATGTCGTTGCGAGCTCGCAGGGGTCGAACGGGTTGATCGTCATGGCCGGATTATCCGGGGCGGATCGAACACGGTGCAGGCGATCGTTGCGCGCATCGGTCGCAGCGGCGAGCCGACTCGGACAGCGAGCCGCCTCAGATCACGATGTTCACGATCTTTCCCGGCACCACGATGATCTTCTTCGGCGTCGCCCCGGCGAGGAAATCGCTGACCTTAGGCTCCGCCAGTGCACGCTGCTCGACTTCATCCTTGCCGAGCGAAACCGGCACCTCGATCGTTCCACGCAGCTTGCCGTTGACCTGCACCGCCAGCGTCACCGCGTCCTTGACCAGCGCATGTGCATCGACCTTCGGCCAGGGCTGGTCCTCGATCAGCGTTTCGCGATGACCGAGCACCTGCCACAGCGCATGCGCGATGTGCGGCGTCACCGGATTCAGCAACAGCACCATCGATTCCAGCGCTTCGTGTCGCACCGCGCGACCCTGCTCGCTCTGATCGTCGAACTTGTTGAGCGCGTTGAGCAGTTCCATCAAGGCGGCGATCGCCGTGTTGAATGCGTAGCGTCGCCCGATGTCGTCGGAGACTTTCTGGATCGTCTCGTGCACCTGACGGCGCAGGGTTTTTTGCGCGGGATCGAGCGTCGCTGCATCGACCTGCGGATGATCCGGATTCGCCGCGTGCGTGGTCACCTCGCGCCAGAGACGGCGCAGGAAACGCGCCATGCCTTCGACGCCGGCTTCGTTCCATTCCAGCGACTGGTCCGGCGGCGCGGCGAACATCGAGAACAGGCGCACGGTGTCGGCGCCGAACTTGCCGACCATCGACTGCGGATCGACGCCGTTGTTCTTCGACTTCGACATCTTCTCGGTGCCGCCGATCTCGACCGGCCTGCCGTCGGCCTTCAGCAGGGCGCCTGTCACGCGCGCCTTGTCGTCGCGCTGGATCTCGACGTCGGCCGGGTTGATCCAGCTCTTCGATCCATCCGCCTCGTCACGATAGAACGTCTCCGCGATGACCATGCCCTGGCACAGCAGATTCGTCGCCGGCTCATCCGACTGCACCAGACCTTCGTCGCGCAGCAACTTGTGGAAAAAGCGGAAATACAGCAGATGCAGGATCGCGTGCTCGATGCCGCCGATGTACTGGTCGACCGGCAGCCAGTAGTTCGCGCGTGCATCGACCATGTCGCTCGCACCCGGCGAGGTGTAGCGCGCGTAGTACCAGCTCGATTCCATGAAGGTGTCGAAGGTGTCGGTCTCGCGTTCGGCCGCGCCGCCGCAGGTCGGGCAGGTCGTCTTGCGCCACGATGGATCGGACTTGATCGGCGACTTCACGCCGGTGAATTCCACGTTCTCCGGCAGGATCACCGGCAGCTGATCTTCCGGCACCGGCACCGCGCCGCAGGAGGCGCAATACACGATCGGGATCGGGCAACCCCAGTAGCGCTGACGTGAAACGCCCCAGTCGCGCAGGCGCCAGTTGACCCGGCGCGCGCCGGTGCCGGCTTGCTCGAAGCGCGTCGCGAGTGCGTCGAATGCGCCGCGATAGTCGAGTCCGTCGTACTCACCCGAATTCACCAGGGTGCCGTAGTCGGTGTAGGCGCCGTCTTCGATGATCGCGCGCTCGAACTCGTCGTACACACTGACCGCGCCCGGCGCTTCGTAGACGTCGATCGCACGGCTCTCGCCGAGCGCCGCGCTCATCGCATCCGGATTGCGTGCGGCATCGCGGCCGAGTTCGCGGATCGCATCGCGCACCGCATCGCTGACGATGACCATCTTGATGTAGAGGTCGTACTTGGTCGCGAACTCCCAATCGCGCTGGTCGTGCGCAGGCACCGCCATCACCGCGCCGGTGCCGTAACCCATCAAGACGAAATTCGCGATCCAGATCGGCACGCGCTCGCCGCTGATCGGATGGATCGCGCTCAGGCCGGTATCGATGCCCTTCTTTTCCTGCGTTTCGATATCCGCTTCGGCGGTGCCGCCGTGGCGACATTCCTCGATGAAGGCGGCGACCAGCGGGCGCGACTCGGCCGCCTTCAGCGCGAGCGGATGCTCGGCCGCGACGGCGAGATAGGTGACGCCCATCAAGGTATCCGGCCGCGTTGTGAAGACGCCTAGCGCCTGCGTTTCACCCTCGACCGCGAACTGGATTTCAAGCCCTTCGGAACGCCCGATCCAGTTGCGCTGCATGGTCTTGACCGCATCCGGCCAGCCGGGCATCGCGTCGAGTCCGCGCAGCAATTCTTCGGCATACGCGGTGATCTTGAAGAACCATTGCGGGATCTCGCGCTTCTCCACCAGCGCGCCGGTGCGCCAGCCGCGACCGTCGATGACCTGCTCGTTCGCGAGCACGGTCTGATCGACCGGGTCCCAGTTCACCACCGATTGCTTGCGATACGCCAATCCCTTCTTGAACAGGCGCACGAACATGCGCTGCTCGTGCACGTAGTACTCGGGCCGGCAGGTTGCGAACTCGCGCGACCAGTCGATCGCATAACCGAGCGTGGCGAGCTGCGCGCGCATGTGCTCGATGTTGGCGTAGGTCCATTTCGCTGGCGCCGTGTTGTTCTTGATCGCCGCGTTCTCGGCGGGCAGGCCGAATGCGTCCCAGGCCATCGGCTGCAGCACATTGCGGCCCTGCATGCGCTGGTAGCGACTGATCACGTCGCCGATCGTGTAATTGCGCACGTGGCCCATGTGCAGCGCGCCGGACGGATACGGCAGCATCGACAGGCAGAAGAATTTCGGCTTCGGCGAGTGCTCGTCGACGACGAAGGCGCGCGTCGCGTTCCAGAATGTCTGCGCAGCGGCTTCGACCGCCTGCGGATCGTATTCACCCGCGCTCCGCCCGGTTTCAGTGGCGGCGGATTGTGCTGTCGACATGATGAGGCGCTTCGTGGATGGAAGCGCGACATTCTAACGGATACCCGCCGCTCGCAGCCCGTCTGGCGCGGCTTGTGCGAGCGGCGCGGCTAGAGTGCTGCGAGTGCGCGCTGGGTTTCGAGGGTCTGCCAGTAGTTCGCGCCGCGCGTCGCCAGCAGCGTCGCCTGCGCCTGCGCCAGCAGTTCGCGCGCCTCGGCGCGGCGATGTTCGTCGCGCAGACACAGCCCGAGCGCTTCCTGCGCGGACGCGACACGCCAGTGCGCTTCGCCCCAGGTCTGCGTCGCCAGCGCGAGCGCCTTGCGCAGGATCGGCTCGGCCGCGGCGGCGCGCTGCTGTTCGAGCAGGACGCGCCCCTGCACGATCAGGGCGGTGGCCACTGCATCGTCGTCCGGCGGATCCTGCTGCGCGAGTTGCTCCAAGGCCAAATCGATATGCGTCGCGGCGCTTTGCGGCCGCTTCGCCCAGCGTTCCGTTTCGGCCCATGCGGCGAGTGCGGCGCCGCGTTCGCCCGGCAGCATCTTCTTGCGTTTTGCATCGATCGCCTGCGCACGCTCGTGCAGATCGAGCGCTTCGTCGAGAAGACCGCGCAGGCGCAGCGTGATCGCGAGCTGGTCGATGCTCGCCGCGACGAATCCGCTGTTGTCGCCGAACGCTGCGCGCAGGTCCGCTTGATTCGCGCGCAGCAGAGCTTCGGCCTCGGTGTAGTCACCGAGCTCGCGCAGCGCCATGCCGAGTTCACCGCGCGCGGTGACGGCGTGCGGGTCCTGTTCCTGTGCAGCGACCTCGGCATCGCCGATCGCTTCGCGATCGAGCGCCGCCGCTGCGGCGAAGTCGCCCATCGCATAGCGCACGCGCGCCAGCGAGAACATGATCGCGCGCGTGGTCGGATTGGTCTCGCCGATCGACTGGCGCGCGATCTCCAGCGCAGTTTCATAATCCTGACGCGCCTGCGCATACCGATGCAGACGCAGTTCGAAACGCGCCTGCGCTGCACTCAGCACGGCGATGTAGGGGTGATTCGGCGGCAGCAGGCGGCGCTGGATCGCGAGGCCCTGCTGTTGCAACGGCACCGCTTCCAGCAAGTGACCGGCCGCCGCATCCGCCTCGGCGAGTCCAGCCATTGCCAAGGCGGTGTCGAGATTCTCGGTGCCGAATCGCTGCACGCGTCCGGCCACAATCTCGGTCATGGTCTGGCGCGCTTCTTCGAGCTGGCCCGAGCCGCTCTGCCACAACGCGAGCTTGCCGAGCTGGTAGAGCAGATCCTTGTCGTTGGCCGCCAGGTGCGCGCGTGAAATGCTCACCGCGTCCTTGATCAAGGAACCAGCGCCGGCCATGTCGGCCTGCATCAGCAGGCTCTCCGCGACCAGGGTCATGTCGCGCGCGGTATGCGGATCGTCGTGACCGAACTGCGCTTCGTCCAGATGCAGCGCCGCCTCGGCCGCCTTGCGTGCGGCAGCGGAATCGCCCTTGCCTTCCTCGGCGGCAGCGATGCTGCTCTCGATGTCGGCGAGCCGGATTGTCGCACTGTCGCCGACGCGATCGCGCAAGCCGCGCGCGCGTTCGTACATCGCGATCGACGCATCGAACTCACCGAGTTCGTTGTAGACGCCGCCGAGCACATAGGAGAATTCGGCGGCGAGATCGGGCTGCTCGGCGAATTGCGCATCGATGCGCTTGGCGCCGAGATCGATCGCATCCTTCACGCTGAGCTTGTAACCACCCGGAACATTGCCCGGATCACCGACGCGAAAGGTGTCGAGCAGAAAGGTCTTCACCGCCTGCGCGCGACTCGCCTGAAGTTGGGCCTGCACCGCCGCCGTGCGCGCATGCCGCGCTTCGACCAGGGCGAGTGCGAGCGCGGCGCACAAGGCGAGCACCGCGGCGGCCGCCAGCGCGACGCCGAGGCGATGGCGCGCAACGAATTTGCGCACGCGATACTGCGGGCTGTCGCGTTGCGCATGGATCGGCAATCCGGCTTCGCAACGTCGCAGATCCTCGGCGAAGGCATCGACCGATGCGTAGCGGCGTTCGGGTTCGCGCCGCAGCGCGGTCAGCACGATCAGATCGAGATCGCCGCGCAGGCTCGACGCGGCGACCGGCACCAGCAAGGGCGCCGGCGCGGACGCCGCGACGTCCCTTGCAGTCACCACGCGCACGGCAGCACTCGGCGGCAGGCAGGCCGGGCCGGAAATCACGCGCAACCATTCCTGCGGCGTAGTGCCGGCGGCGAGCGCATACGGACGTGCGCCGGTCAGCAGTTCGTACAGCAGCGCGCCGAGTGCGTAGACGTCGGTCGCCGTGGTCACGACATCGCCACGCAATTGTTCCGGCGCGGCGTAGGTCGGCGTGAATGCGTGTGCCGCGGTTTCGGTTTCGTCCGGCGCGCGCCCTTCGATCAGGGTCGCGATGCCGAAGTCGAGCAACTTGACGCTGCCGTCGCGCGCGACCAGCACGTTCGACGGCTTGATGTCGCGATGCACGACGAGCTGGCGATGCGCGAACTGCACCGCGGCGCAGATATCGAGAAACAAGCGCAGGCGCTCGGCCAGACTGCAATGACGTTCGGCGACATGCGCGAGCAAGGGCATGCCGTCGACATACTCCATCGCGAAATACGGATGGCCGTCGTCGTCGATGCCGCCATCGAGCAGGCGTGCGATCTGCGGATGTTCGAGGCGCGCCAGGATCTGCCGCTCGCGCAGAAAACGCCGCTGCAACCCGACGCGGTCTTCGTCGGCGCGAATCAGCTTGAGCGCAGCGCGCTGCTCGAACTGGCCGTCGGCGCGTTCGACCAGATGGACCACGCCCATGCCGCCACGACCGAGCTGACGCAGCACGCGCCACGGGCCGATGCGGCGACCGCTCGCATCGATGCAGGTTTCGCGCTCCGTGCTGGCCGCCCAGCTCGCCGCAACCCGCGCCGGCGCCGCGAACAGATCGGCATCACCGGCCGCGTCGTCGTGGCGCAGCAGGGCCGCGACCTCCTGCAGCAGCAGCGCATCGTCGCCGCAGGCCTGCGCGAGCGCCGCTTCGCGCTCGCCCTGCGCGAGTGCACTGACCTGGTCGAACACGGCACCGATACGGCGCCAGCGCGCGGCATCGGAGGCGCTCATGCGCTCGCCGTCGGAATCATGCGTTCGAGCAGGAACGCGCGCGCCTTGCGCCAATCGCGGAACGCGGTTCGCGGCGACACCCCACGCAGGCTGGCGACCTGATCCATCGGCAATCCGGCGAACACGTGGCACTCGACCAGGGCGGCCAGATCCGGATCGAGCGCGTGCAATGCATCGAGCGCGGCGTCGAGCGCAATCACATCGGACAGCGCACGCTCGGCCTTGGGCAGGTCATCGGAAAGATCGGTCCAGGTGAAGTCGCCGCCACGCTTGCGCGCATCGCGGCGGCGCGCGTAGTCGACCAGCACCTGACGCATCGCGCGCGCGGCCAGCGCGAAAAACTGCGCGGCGTTCGCATCCGCATCGACGTAGTCGCGCAGCTTCAGATAGGTTTCGTGCACCAGCGCGGTCGTGTTGAGGGTGAGGTCCCTGCCCTGTCCGCGGCGTTCGCGCCGCGCCAGCCGATGCAGCTCGTCGTAGACCCGCGCGAACAACTGTGTCGACGCCGGCGTCGCCGGCGCGTCCTCATCGGTGACCGTGGTCAAACCCCTTGCTCCCTTTCACTTCGCTACCGGAGTGACTCCCGTCACACGCAGGTCGTTCCGCCTGCCCGCTATGATGCCGGTTTGGCCGATCCGGAGAACGACGATGATGCAGCGTTTTTCATCTTTACATATTGTGACCGCAATCGCCGCGGCCGGAATTTCTCCTTGCGCGTTCGCGCAGACCGCCGCACCGGCGCCGACCGTCACCGCACTCCATTGCGGCCATCTGCTCGACACCGCCGCCGGCAAGCTGCTCGGCGAAACAACCATCGTGGCCGACGGCAAGCGCATCCGCGAGGTCAAGCCGGGACGCGTGGAAGTGGCCGGCGCCAACGTCGTCGACCTGACCGGCGCCACCTGCATGCCCGGCCTGATCGACAGCCACACGCACCTGACCGGCGAGACCAGCCCGACCGGCTATACCGACCAGTTCCGCTGGAATATCGCCGACTACGCGATCCGCTCGACCGTGTATGCGCGGCGCACGCTGGATGCCGGTTTCACCACCGTGCGCAATGTCGGCGACAACGACGGCGAATCGATCGCGCTGCGCAATGCGATCAATGCCGGCATCGTGCCCGGCCCGCGCATGCTCAGCGCCGGCCAGGCGATCGGCTCGACCGGCGGACACGCCGACGGCAGCGACGGCTACCGCAAGGATCTGGCCGGCGATCCCGGCCCGAAGCTCGGCATCATCAACGGTCCGGACGATGCCTGGAAGGCGGTGCGCCAGCACTACAAGGACGGTGCCGACCTGATCAAGATCATGCCGTCGGGCGGTGTGCTCGATGAAAGCGCCAGCGTCGACAACGCGCAGCTGACCATCGAGGAAATCAAGGCGGTGGTCGCCGCCGCGCACGACTACGGTTTCAAGGTTGCCGCGCACGCGCACGGCGCCGAGGCGATCCGTCGCGCGGTGATCGGCGGCGTCGATTCGATCGAACACGGCACCTTCATGGACGATGCCGACATGAAGCTGATGAAGGAACACGGCACCTGGTACGTGCCGACGATCATCGCCGGCAAGTACGTCGAGGAAAAAGCCAAGGTACCCGGCTACTACCCGGCGCAGATCGCGGCCAAGGCGGCCCAGGTCGGTCCGCTGATCCAGGCGACCGCCGGCAAGGCCTACAAGGCCGGCGTGAAGATCGCCTTCGGCACCGATGCGGCGGTGTATCCGCACGGTCAGAACGCGCGCGAGTTCAAGTACATGGTCGATGCCGGCATGCCGCCGCTGTTCACCCTGCAGGCGGCGACCACGCACGCCGCCGAACTGCTCGGCAAATCGAAAGACCTCGGCGTCGTCGAAGCGGGCAAGTTCGCCGACGTGATCGCGGTCGAAGGCAATCCGCTGGATGACATCACGCTGATGCAGAACGTCGGCTTCGTGATGAAGGAAGGCAGCATCTACAAGCAGGGCGGCAAGGCGCAGACGCCGCTGGCCGACGCGGTCAGTCCACCGTCGATCGCTCAGGGCGAGGAACTGCTCGGCTTCTGAGCGCATTCGGGTTCGCTCAATCGAGCTGCGCGCCGACGCAAGCGCGTAGCTCGGCAATCCTCACGAGCCGGAATTCTCGTCCCAACGAAACACCTCGTCGACGCGCTGATCGAAGGCGCGCGCGATACGGAACGCAAGCTCGAGCGACGGCGCGTAACGGCCCGCCTCGAGCGCGATCACGGTCTGCCGGGTGACACCGCAAGCCTGCGCCAGCGCTTCCTGCGTCATCTCGCCATGCGCGAAACGCAGACGCCGGATTTCATTGCGGATCGGCGTGCCGGCCATCGCGCGCTTCAATGGCGGTCGCCCCAGTACGCGATCGCGGTATAGCCTTGTTCGACCAGGCTCGAAGCGACCAGTCCCAGCACGATCCCGTGCGCGATCATTCGCGGCGACGCCCACGCGAGTTTTTCGATCGGCGAGTAGCCGAGCATCATCGCGAGGCCAATCGCCAGAACGACCAGCACGATGCGCGTCGCCGCTGCGGCACGCGCTTCGATTTCACGGTCTCGCTCGTCCTTGTGCGCGCGACCTTTCCAGCGTGTCTGCAACATGCCGAGCAGGATGAACCAGACGGCCACCATCATCGCGACGTTGTGCGCCGCGTAGTTGTGCCACCACGGCGGCCCGTCGAACAGCGGCGCGTGCAGCAGGGCATAGGTTCCGATCACCAGCGCGAACGCGAGGCCGATCCAGGCGCGCCATTCGCCCGGCGACACATCGGTTTCGATGCCGTCACGCGGTAGACGCTTGAGCACTGCCGATCCCGCGACGACCAGCAACACCAGCAGACACAGACCCGCCGCGCCGCTGATCCCGCCGCTGGTGCTGCCGAATATCTGCGGTGGATGAGCCAGCACCAGCCAGTACGCAATCGCCACGACAGCCATCAGAGAAATGAAACCCCATCGACGAGCCACAGGTACGCTCCGGCAGACAAAATGTAATGTACACATTACATCGCATCCCGCTCATGTCAAGTTTCTTTTACATTGACTTGCCTTCGCATCGGGCTGGCACAATCTGCGGCTGATCGTTTCGAGGAGTTCGCCATGTTCGCTGCTGCACCGTCGGCCCACGTCTTCGACGCAACCGAAACCAACTTCCAGACCGACGTTCTCGATGCCTCCTTCGAGCAGCCCGTGCTGGTCGATCTGTGGGCGACCTGGTGCGAGCCGTGCAAGACGCTCGGTCCCTTGCTGGAAAAAGTCGTCGCCGATTTCCACGGCGCGGTGAAGCTGGCGAAGGTCGACTGTGACAAGGAACAGGCGCTGGCCGCCTCGTTCGGCGTGCGCAGCATTCCGACCGTGGTTCTGCTGCGCGACGGCCAGCTCGTCGACGGCTTCACCGGCGCGTTGCCGGAAAGCGCGATCCGCGAATTCCTCGGCCGCCACGTACAGCCGAATGCCGCGGTCGAGGAAGACCTAGTCGCTGCGCCCGCCGTGCAGGAAACGCCGGAACAGACGATTGCACGGATTCAGCAGGAGATTGCCGCGGAGCCGGACAAAGCCGAACTGAAACTGGATCTGGCGGTTGCGCAGATGCAGGTCGGCAACGCCGCCGCGGCCGAGGTCGAACTCGACACGCTGCCGGCGAATCTCGCCTCCGACGATCGCGCCCGGCGTCTGCGCGGTCAGCTCGATTTCGCGCATGCCTTGAAGGACGCGCCGCCCGCGCCGGAACTGATTGCACGCATCGAACGCGATCCGGGCGATCACGCCGCGCGCGACCTGCTCGGCGTGCGCCTGCTGATCCAGGGCGACACGATCGGCGGTCTCGAACAATTTCTCGCCGTGTTGAAAGCCGATCGCGCGTGGAACGAAGGTCAGGCGAAGAAGCGCCTGATCGCAGCCTTCAGCGTGATCGACGACGCCGAGCTGGTCGCGAACTACCGGCGCAAGATGTCTTCGCTGTTGTTCTGACCGCGCTCAGCGCTCGCACGCACGCACAACCATCGAACTTCAGGCTGGCGCAGCCGGCCTGCGCATGCTGCGCCGGATCAGCACGCCGATCAGCACGAACAACACGGCCGCACTCAGCGCGAGCGAATGATGGATGCCGATGCGCGCGCCGAGCAGGCCGACGGTCACACCGCTGAAGGTGCGCATGCCCATCGCGAACATGTTGAACACGCCGATCGCGCGACCGCGCATTTCCGGTGATGCGTCGAGCTGCACCAGGGTCTGCGCCATCGCATTGAACGAAAGCTCGACGAAGCCGGCAACGAACAGAAGCGCGAGCGCGAGCGGATAGCTGGTCGCGAGCGCAAAACTTCCGAGCGCAGCACACCAGATCATCGCCAGCACGCAGGCGGTGGTCGCGCGCGGCGCGAGCAGGCCGCGGCTTTCCAGCGCGAAGCCGGCAGTCAGCGCACCGGCGGCATCGGCCGCGAGCAGCATGCTGTAGGAAAAATCCGCATGCAGACGGCCGAGGTCATGCGCGAATCCCGGCATCTGCGCCTGATAGGCGTTGCCGATGAACAACGAAGCCGCACCGGCGAGCACGGTCATCGTCGCGATCGTCCGGTGCGTCGAAATCTCCTTCAGCGCGCGCCACACATCGCCGATGCTGCGCACCGCGCGGCTGGCGACGACGGCGCCGGCGGCACGGAATTTCGGTCCGTACGGCGCCACCGCGAGCCACAGGATGAAAGGCAGATACAACAGCGCGTTGAACAGAATTCCGTTGTTGGGGCCGAGCAGCAACAGCAGGCCGCCGCCGACGCCCGGACCCAGCAGCAGGCCGAGCTGGCGCGCAGTCGCATTCAGGCGCACCGCACTTTGCAGATGTTCGCGCCCGACGATGTCGTGCAGCAGCAATTGCGACGGCGGTCCCCACAACACGCCGGCCATGCCATGCACGATCAGCAGCAGGCCGGCATGCCAGATCTGCAGCGCACCGGTGTAGAACAGCACGCCCCAGCTGATCGACACGCCCATGAAGAGCAGCATGCCGAGCTGGATCATGCGGCGCGGATCGAAGCGATCGGCCAGTGCGCCGGAGTACACCGAGAACAGCAGGAACGGCAGCCAGTGCGATACCACCGCGAAACCGCCGAGCGCGGGCGAATGGAATTTCTGGAAAATTACCCAATAGCTGATCACGTGCTCGATGTTGTCGGCCATCATCGCCAGCGCCGACAGCAGGAAATAGGCGCGAAACCCGGGATGACGCAGGGCCGCGAAAGCGACATGCGGCGTGGCGATAGCGGCTGCTGGCACGAATGATCCCGGGACGAACAAAGGCCGCATTGTAGAACGCGGCTTGACGCCGTACGCGCACGCATAGTCAAGTAGTGTCGCTCATCCTGCACGACCAAGGCTCGCATGAAACCCGTCACTGCGCGCACCATGCGCCGCGTCCTCAACCTGTGGCCGCCGTTTTTGTTCGCCGGCATCCGCGTGCTCGAAATCGGCGACGACTGGCGTCATGCGCGCGTCGTGTTGCGGCGGCGCTGGTACAACCGCAACTACGTCGGCACGCATTTCGGCGGCAGCCTGTTCGCGATGACCGACCCGTTCTGGATGATCCTGACCTTGCGCTGCCTCGGCAACGAATACATCGTCTGGGACAAGGCCGGCGCGATCGAATTCGTCGCACCCGGACGCGAGGATGTCTTCGCCGATTTCCGCATCGAGGAAACGTTGCTCGATGAAATCCGTGCCGCCACGGCGAACGGTGAAAAATATCTGCGCTGGTGCGAAACCGACGTGTGCACGGCTGGCGGCGAGGTGATCGCGCGAGTGCGCAAGCAGCTCTACGTGCGGCGCAAGGCGCAAAGAACCTGAAGTGCTCGGCTAAAGCATGATCGGGCAGCGCTGCAGAGATCGACCGCAGCGCGCGCCGACTCTCAATGTTTTTTTTCGTTCGACCGAAACGGCGAGCATCATCATGAAGGCGCGTGGCCGCACTGCTGGCACGATCGCGCGCGCATCGGCAGAATGCCGCGAAGCATCGGAGTATTGCCTTGACTACTGCAGCCGACGAAGCCGCCGCCAACGCCAGCACCGCCGAGAACACGGCGCCCGTGCAGCCGAGCGTCGCCGAAGTGCTCGGCAGCGTGCATACGACGAACTTCCCGGACCTGCTGCGTCAGCTCAAGGGCTGTCTCGTCGTCAGCACCTATCAAGCCGGCAAGCTGGTGATCCTCAGGCCCGACGGCGCCTCGATCAACACGCACTTCCGCACCTTCAACCGGCCGATGGGCATGGCTGCGGATGGCGAGCGCCTAGCGCTCGGCGCGGCGATCGAGATCGCGGAATTTCGCAACATGCCGGCGGTCGCCAGGCGCCTGCACGATCCGCCGCGTCACGATGCGGTCTACATGGCGCGCCGCGGCCACATCACCGGTGCGATCGACATCCACGAGATGGCCTGGGACAAGCACGGCGACCTGTGGTTCGTGAACACCTTGTTTTCTTGCCTTTGTACTTTGGATACAAAGTCGAGTTTCGTGCCGCGCTGGCGGCCGCGCTTCGTCAGCCACTACGCGCCGGAGGACCGCTGCCATCTGAACGGCTTGGCGATGCGCGACGGCAAGCCGCGTTATCTGACCGCGCTCGGCGAAACGAATACGCCGCAGGGCTGGCGTGCGAACAAGCGCGACGGTGGCCTGCTGATCGACATGGCGACCGACAAGGTGCTCGCGCGCGGACTGTCGATGCCGCATTCGCCGCGCTGGTACGACGACCGCCTGTGGGTGCTCGAATCCGGCCGCGGCGCGCTCGTCACGATCGATCCGCAAACCGGCGAGAAGAAGGACGTCGCGCGCGTGCCGGGTTTCTGTCGCGGCCTCGACTTCCTCGGACCGGTCGCCTTCATCGGCCTGTCGCAGTTGCGCGAGACCAATGCGTTCACCGACATCGAGATCACCGAGGCGAACGCGGACCGCCAGAGCGGCGTGTGGGCGGTGCACATCGGCACCGGCAACACGATCGGCTTGCTCAAGTTCACCGGCGGCGTGCAGGAAATCTTCGCGGTGCAGGTGCTCGCCGGCGTGCTGTTTCCGGAAATCATCCACGAGGGCGAATTCCTCAGCTCCTCGTATGCGCTGCCCGACGATGCCTTGCGCGAAGTCGGTTTCAGCGCAGCGCCGGCAGCGGATACCAGCAGCGCACCGGCCGATGGTGCGCCGGCGCAGCCGTCATGAGCGAGGGGCTGCGTCGACGTCGACGACATTGCGGCAGGTCGAGACGGCACCGAACGGCACACGCTGACGCCACGCAGTGAGTCTCAGATCCGCGCCGGCACCGCATCGATGCGCGCGGAAATCTCGCTGATCGCGAGCCGGCAGACTTCTTCGCTCGACAGGCTGCCGTCGATGCGCAGGGTGGCCAGCGACGGCGCCTGGAAATGTGCGATCACCGCGTCGACGAAGGCGCGTTCGCGGCGCTCGTCGCCGGCACGGCGTGTCAGTTCGTCACGCACGAAGCGCGCACGCGCGAGTGCCGGCGGACAGTCGATCAGCAAGGGCAAGGCGTCGAAATCGAGAGTGGCCGCGAGCGCGGCAATCTGGTCGAAATCCTGACGCCGCGAGAAGGTCATGCCGTCGACCACGCTCGATTCACCGAGCAGGCAGTTGATCTCGATCGCGAGCAGAACGCTGCGGAATGCCGCGCGCTTCTCGACGAAACTGTAGTTGCAGCGCGGAAACATCGCGCGCCGAATCTCGTCGCGGCAGACCCGGCGCAGGCCCAGTTCGCGCTCGATCGCGCGTGCCACCGTGCTCTTGCCGACGCCGGGCAGGCCCATCACCGCCACCACCAGCGGTCGGCGCGGCGCCGGCGTTGCCGGACCACGTTCGATGGGGCGCTGCAGTTCGATCCGTTCCAACCTGTTCCTCGCCGAGCCGGCAACGACGCCGGAGCCTGAGCTTGGATAGAATTGTGGCCCTGCCGGCGGGTGAATGCCATGACCCAGCTGAACCCGTCCTTCGAGATTCCAGGCTATCGGATCGTGCGCCGGCTCGGCTTCGGCGGCATGGCGAGCGTCCATCTGGCGATCCAGGAATCGCTGTCGCGGCCGGTCGCGATCAAGATCCTAGCGAGCGAACGCACGCCGAGCGACGAGATCGTGCGCCGCTTCGAGCACGAGGCACGCACGATCGCGCGCCTCGATCATCCGCACATCGTCAGCATCTTCGATGTCGGACGCACCTCGAGCGGACAGATCTACTACACGATGCCGTATCTGCCGAATGGCGATCTTTCCAGCCGCAGCCTGCGCGACGATCCGCAACGCGTGCTCGAGATCATGCAGGCGCTCGCCGACGCGCTCGGTTACGCGCACGACCAAGGCATCGTGCATCGCGACGTGAAGCCGGAGAATGTTCTCTTCGACAAGCTCGATCGTCCGCTGCTGGCCGACTTCGGCATCGCGCTGAGTGCCTCGCATCAACCGCGTGTCACGCGCGAAGGTGCGACGATCGGATCGTCCGGCTACATGAGTCCCGAACAGGCGCGCGGGCAGCCGCTCGACGGACGTTCGGATTTCTACAGCCTCGGCGTCGTCTGCTACGAATTGCTCACCGGCGAAATGCCGTTCCAGGGCGCCGATTCGCTCGCGGTCGCGCTCGCGCACATCGAGCAACCGGTGCCGCGCCTGCCGGTCACGCGGCGTGCATGGCAGCCGCTGATCGACAAGGCGCTGGCGAAACAACCCGATGCGCGTTTCCAGAGCGCGGAAGAACTGCTCGCCGCGATCAACGTGCTCGGCAAGCGCCTGCAGACACCACCGCGGATGGCCCTGTCGCGCTGGTGGCTGCCGCAGATCGAACGCTTCATCGCGATCCCGCGGCGTACGCGCGCACTCGGCCTGTGTCTGCTGATCGTGCTGGCCTTTGCCGGTCTGGTTGCGCTGCTGCCGCAAGTTCCGCAGCGTGCAGCGATGTCGACGAACGCGCCGACCGCGCAGGCATCCGCGACCGACAACACGCCGACGCCGCCTGCGCCAGCCGATGCCGCGCCTGCGCCGCCGAGTGCCATCAGTGCCGCGGCGGCGGCAACCTCGACGACACCCGCGAGCGCCGGCGAAATCGCGCAAGCAGCAGCGCCGTCATCGGCGCCCGCGACGAGCGACGAACCCGTCGTTGCAAAGCCGGCGCCGCCCGACGCCCTGTTGAAGCAGGCCGCGGATCTGCTCGCACGCGGCAAGCTGGTGACGCCGGAGGGCGACAATGCCGCTGCGCGCTATCTGTCGATCCTGCACGACGACCCGCGCCAGCGCGACGCCTTGCGCGGCGTCGAGCGTCTGCTCGCCCTGCTCGCGAAACAGACGAGTGCGGCGATTGCAGCCGGAAATGCGGATGTCGCGGCTGCATTGATTCCGCAAGGCATCGAACTGGCCGAACGCGCGAAGCTTGCCGATGGCCGCGCCTACGCCGCTTTCCGAACTTCAATTCGCAACGCCGTCGAGGAACGCCGCGCACGCCGGCGCGATCCCTTCGATGTCGCGGCACTGCAGCCGTTGCTGCCGCTGTTGCCGGCGCTGACCCGGCTCGATGCGAAACAGGCGCGCGCCGTGCAGGCCGACCTCGATCGCCCGGCCAGCCTGCTCGGTGCCGGCGGCACGTTTCGCGATACCGATGGACCGGCGCTGGTGATCGTGCCGAGCCTGCTCGCGTCGAGCGCGCAGATCGAGCGGCCGTTCGCGATCTCCTCGGGCGACATCACGCGCGGTGCCTACGAACGCTTCGTCGATGCGAGCGGACGTGGCGCATCACCCTGCCGCGAATCGCAGCGGTTGTTCGCGCGCACGGACGGACTCAGCTGGCGCAATCCCGGCTTCGCCCAGGCCGACGATCATCCGGTCGTCTGCGTCAGCTGGGACGACGCCGATGCGTATGCGCGCTGGCTGAGCCAGCGCACGGGCGCGCGGTATCGTTTGCCCGATGCACGCGAATGGCTGCTGCTGGCGCGACCAGCGGGCACTGGCACCGCCTGCGGCAGTTCGAACATCGCACGCAGTTCCGGCGCAGGTGCACGCTGCGACGACGGCTACGCGCAGACCGCACCGGTCGGCCGCTTCGAGCCGACCACGCCAGGTCTGTACGACATCGCCGGCAACGTCAGTCAGTGGATCGGCGGCTGCGCACGATCCGGCGCCGCCGCCTGCACCGCGCGCAGTTTCCGCGGCCTGTCCTGGCGCGACGACGATCATGAATCCAATCTCGAACGCGTCGGCACCAGCGCAGGAAACATCGGTTATGCGAGTATCGGGTTCCGCCTCGTGCGCGAATTGCCGGTGCTGCCGAAGTCGCGTTGAGCGCTGCGTCGATCCGCATCAGCGTCCGTCAGCGCTTCGATGCACGAGCACGCTCGCGTCACACGCTGCGGTGCAGGTCGCGCATGAGCTGCCGATGTCGAGTCGATGACTGTCCACCAGACCAGGCGATCGCGCATGCATGGACACGCCACGCACTTGCGTTCATCCTGACGCGATCATGCGACCTCTCTACATCCAGCGTTACCTGCTCACCGGCCTGCTCACGTTCATTCCGATCTGGCTGACGTGGATCGTGTTCAAGTCGATCTTCTCGCTGCTCTCGCAAATCAACCTGCCGTGGGTGGCGGCGTTGTTCAATGCGCTGGCGAGTGCTTTTCCGGAAACCCTCGGACGCCTCAACCAGGACTGGCTGATCTCGCTGCTCGCCTTCATCGTCACCCTGGTGGCGCTGTATGCGATGGGCTTCGCGGCCAATCGCGTGTTCGGGCGGCGCCTGCTCGGTGCGTTCGAGCGACTGATCGATCGCATCCCGATCGCGCACAGCATCTACGGCGGCGCGAAAAAACTGATGGGCATGCTGCAGAACAAGCCGAGCGGCACGCAGCGCGTGGTGCTGATCGATTTTCCGTCGCCGCAGCTGAAATCGGTCGGCTTCGTCACGCGCGTGTTCCGCGACGTCAACGGCGTCGAACTGGCTGCGGTGTATGTGCCGACCACGCCGAACCCGACCGGCGGCTATCTGGAGATCGTGCCGCTCGATCGCCTGGTCGCGACCGACTGGAGCATCGACCAGGCGATGGCCTTCATTCTCTCGGCCGGCGCGGCGGGACCGGATACGCTGCCGTTCGCGGTGGAACGCACGCTGCCCGTCACGACGGATTGAAACCGCGAGCCACGTGCGCCGCGATGATGCGGCGCACGCGATTACCCGCGTATCACTTCGCTTCGAGAATCTTCTTAAGATTGTCGAGGCCGCCCTGGTAGACGCCGCTCATCGTCGTCGTCGCGGCTGCATCGTTCTCTTTCTCGCCCGGATCGGCAGCGGTGTTCTTGCGCTTGAACACGCCCGACCAGGTCACCGTGGACTTGTCCTTGCCCGCGCTCTTCACGCTGACGGTAGAGGTGTAGTCGCTGACCGGCAGCACGCCTTCGAGGATCGCGTATTTGAAGCTGTGATGTTTCGCATCGAAGGCGAGCAGTTTTTCCTTGATCGTGCCGCCGTCGCCGAGGGTGAGCAGGCGCTCGGCGCCGACTTCGTTGTTCTTGCCGGAAACGATCTGGTCCTTCGCGACCGCCGGATGCCAGGTGTTGAGCCCGTCGAAATTCTGGATCTTGCTCCAGACCGTGTCGGCGGAGGCATCGATGGTGACGCTCTTGCTGACCTTGAGCACGGGCGCTGCGGCAAAAACGAGACTGGACGTCGCGGCGAGGACGACGAAGACGATACTGCGGACAAGGTTCATGACGGGCAATCTCCTGCGGAGGTGGCGTTGGGAGTGAACGAGGTATGCGTCGCTGCCGCAGGACACGCGGCCCGCTGCGAATCTGACACAACGCAGGCGGCTGCGCATGCGGCGCTGCAACCAGCCGGCCAGGGCGATCCGGTGCGGCATGATGCGAGGTCTGGATCGGGCTGGATCAAGCCATTACGGCGTAGCAGCGCCCTGGTCCAGCGGTCAACAACGATCGCGTGATCACGGGTTCGACCCGTGCTGCAACAACGACGCTCGCACCGCCCGGCGTCAAGTAACGTAAAGCCTGCGCCACGGCCCGCTGTAGCGCGGTGTCGCGCGCGGTTCGCCCTGGCGCAGGAATGACCTTCGACACTGGGCCTCGCACCGGGGCCGCCCCTAGGCTTGCCGGCCCCATCCGTCCGGAGCGGCGCATGCCCTCGTACCGAACCCTTTCCTTCGCCATCGCGGCCTTCGTCGCAACGACGGCGGGCGCAGGCGCACATACCAACGAGCGCGGCATCGATGCCGGCAATTTCGATGCGGCGACGCCGGCCTGCACGGATTTTTTCCAGCACGCGAACGGCGGCTGGCTGGCGTCCAACCCGATTCCCGCCGAATACAGTCAGTGGAGCCTCGACGACGAACTGCGCGAGCGCAATCTGAGCCTGCAGCGCGAAATCCTCGACAACGCTGCGAAGAATCCCGGTACCGGCGCAAGCTCGACGCAGAAGATCGGTGATTTCTACGCCTCGGCGATGGACGAGGCTGCAATCGAAGCGGCCGGCTACACACCGATCAAGGCCGATCTCGCGCGCGTCGACGCCTTGAAGTCGCCGGCCGACGTCGCTGCGCTGATTCGTAGTTGGCATGCGCAGGGCATCGCGACCCTGTTCGATTTCAGTCCCGAGTCGGACATGAAGAACGCCGGCATGGTCATCGGCTACGCGAGCCAGGGCGGTCTCGGCCTGCCCGATCGCGACTACTACACGCGCAGCGATGCGAAGTCGAAGGATCTGCTCGCGAAATACCGCGCGCACGTCGCGCGCATGCTCGGCCTCGTCGGCAGCAAGGACGCCGACACCGAAGCGGGCTGGATCGTCGCGCTCGAAACCACGCTGGCGCAGGCGTCGCTCGATCGCGTCGCCTTGCGCGAACCGCTCAACACCTACCACATGTTCACGCTGAAGGACGCAGACGCGAAGACGCCGCACTTTTCCTGGGACGCGTTCTACCAGGGACTCGGCCGCGCCGACGTGGTGAAGTTCTCGCTGTCGCAGCCGGCCTTCTTCGTCGCCGCCGACAAGGCATTGGCGCAGGTGCCGGTGTCGCATTGGCAGGCGTATCTGCGCTGGCATCTGGTCAACTTCGCTGCGCCGACGTTGAGCCACGCCTTCGTCGACGCCGATTTCGATTTCTACAGCCGCACCTTGCGCGGTACGCAGGAACTGAAGCCGCGTTGGAAGCGCGCGATCGATGCGACCAACGAAGCGCTCGGCTTCGCGGTCGGCGAAGCGTACGTCGCGCGCACCTTTCCGCCGGAAGCCAAGCAGCGTGCATTGACCCTGGTGAAGAATCTCGAAGTCGCGCTGCACGCGCGCCTGGAGAAACTCGACTGGATGAGCGCCGACACCAAGAAGGCCGCATTCGCGAAACTCGAAACGCTGGTGCCGAAGATCGGTTATCCGGATGTCTGGCGTGACTACTCCAAACTGGAAATCAAACGCGGCGCCTATTTCGACAATGTGCGCGCGGCGACCACATTCGAGGCGCAGCGCCAGTTCGCGAAGATCGACAAGCCGGTCGATCGCAGCGAATGGGGCATGCTGCCGCAGACGGTGAATGCGTATTACAACCCGCTGCAGAACGAGATCGTGTTCCCGGCCGCGCAGCTGCAGCCGCCCTACTTCGATGCGCAGCTGGACGATGCGGTCAACTACGGCGGCATCGGCGCGGTGATCGGCCACGAGATGCTGCACGGCTTCGACGATCAGGGCAGCCAGTTCGATGCGCAGGGCAACTTGCGCGACTGGTGGACCAAGCAGGATCGCGATCGCTTCAATGCGCGCACCGCCAAACTCGTGCAGCAATTCGATGCCTTCGTTCCGATCGACACCCTGCACATCAACGGCAAGCTGACCCTGGGCGAGAACATCGCCGATTTCGGCGGCCTCGAAGTCGCGTGGGACGCGTTCCGCATCGCGGCGCAAGGCAAGCCCGACACGAAACGCGACGGACTGACCCAGGAACAACGCTTTTTCCTGTCCTTCGCGCAGACCTGGCGCACCCAGCAGCGTCCGGAGGCATTGCGTCTGCAGGTGCAATCCAACGAACATGCGCCCGCGAAATTCCGCACCAACGGACCGGTCAGCAATGTGCCCGAGTTTGCGGCTGCGTTTTCGTGCAAGTCGGGTGAACCGATGGCACGCACGGCGGCCGATCGCGTCAACATCTGGTAATCGGAAAATCCACGCATCACCCCTGCTTTTTCTTGAATGGAGAATGGAATCATGCGCAAACCACTGAACCGATCCCTCGCCCTCGCGATCTGCACGGCCCTTTCGATGGGCAGCGTATTTTCGATCGGTGCCCTGGCCGCGACGCCGGCGCCATCCTTCGATGTGAAGGAACTCGATCCTGCGATCAGCCCCTGCGGCGATTTCAACGCATTCGTGAATGCCAAGTGGGTCGCTGCGAATCCGATCCCGGCCGACCGCACGCGCTGGGGCGCCTTCGATGCGCTGCGCGAACACAGCCTGCAGACGCAGCGCGAAATCGCCGAGAAGGCGGCGCTGGAAGCGAACAAGGCGAAGGCCGGTTCGATCGAGCAGAAGATCGGCTGGTTCTACCGCTCCGGCATGGCCGAAGGCGCGATCGAGAAAGCCGGTTACACGCCGATCAAGGCGGACCTCGCGAAGATCGATGCACTGAAGACGCCGGCCGACATCGTCGCCTACATCACCGAGAGTTTCACGCGCGGCCAGGGTCCGTTGTTCGCGACCAACGCCGGTGCGGACTTCAAGAATTCCAAGGTGCAGATCGCCTACGCCTTCCAGGGCGGTCTCGGCCTGCCGACCTCCGAGTATTATTCCAAGCCCGAGTACGCCGAGCTGCGCAGCGCCTACCAGGCGCATGCCGCGAAGGTGCTCGAACTCGCCGGCGCGCCGGCCGCACAGGCCAAGCAGTCGGCCGAACAGGTGCTCGCATTCGAGACGCGTCTGGCCAAGGCTTCGCTGGCGCCGGTCGAATTGCGCAAGCCGGAAAACCAGTATCACTTCGTGAGCCTCGCCGATGCGGACAAGGCGACTCCGAATTTCTCCTGGAGCAAATTCTTCGCCGCGCAGAAAGCCGACATCCAGGGCGGCTTCTCGCTCTCGCAGCCGACCTTCTTCGCCGAAGTCGACAAGATGCTGAGCGACGTGCCGGCGGAACAGTGGCGCGCCTACCTGCGTTTCCACGAGATCGATTCGGCGTCGCCGTACCTGTCCAAGCCGTTCGCGGAAGAGAACTTCGCGTTCTACGGCAAGACCCTCAACGGCCAGAAGCAGCAGGAACCGCGTTGGAAGCGCGTGCTGAGCGCGGTCAACGACACCATGGGCATGGCGCTCGGCGAGCTGTATGTCGCCAAGGCGTTCCCGCCGGAATCGAAGGCGCGCGCGGTCGAGCTGGTCAACAACGTCAGTGCGGCGCTGAAGACACGCATCGAAAAGCTCGACTGGATGAGCGACGAGACGAAGAAGAAAGCGCTGGAAAAATGGTCGACCTTCCTGCCGAAGATCGGCTATCCGGACAAGTGGCGCGACTGGGCGGGCGTGACGGTCACGCCGGACAATTATTTCGCCAACGTCGAAGCGGCGACGAAGTTCGACTACGACTACGAGATCGCCAAGATCGGCAAGCCGACCGACCGTCTCGAATGGGGCATGACTCCGCAGACCGTCAACGCGTATTACGATCCGACCAACAACACGATCAACTTCCCGGCCGCGATCCTGCAGCCGCCGTTCTTCGATGCCAAGGCCGACGATGCGATCAACTACGGCGGCATCGGCGCAGTGATCGGTCACGAGGCCACGCACGGCTACGACGACCAGGGCAGCCAGTTCGATGCGCTCGGCAACAACGCGGACTGGTGGACCAAGGACGACCGCGCCAAGTTCGAGGCACGCACGGCCAAACTGGTCGCGCAGTTCAACGAATATGAGCCGCTGCCGGGCAAGCACGTCAACGGCCAGCTGACGCTCGGCGAGAACATCGCCGATCTCGGCGGCGCGAATGTCGCCTACGACGCGCTGCAGATGGCGATGACGAAGAACCCGGCCGAGATGGAGAAGAAGATCGACGGCTACACGCCGGATCAGCGCTTCTATCTCAACTTCGCACGCATCTGGCGCGGCAGCATCCTGCCCAAGCGTCAGGAAGTGCTGTTGAATGCCGATCCGCATTCGCCGGCGCAGTTCCGTGCGATCGGTGCGCCGTCGAACATGCCCGCGTTCGCCGAAGCCTTCAAGTGCAAGGCCGGCGATGCGATGGTGCGCGACGACGCGAGCCAAGTGAAGATCTGGTAGGCAACGCCGGGCGCAACAGATCCGCTGCAGCGCGGGTCTGTTGCGCTCGATCATGCGGACATCGCGTGAGATGCGCTTCGCGCGATGTGTCCGCCCACGTTTGCACATTCGCGACCGGAGTCCGGCATGAAGCATCGTTCGCAACGCTCGTTGGTGCTGCTGGTCTGCGCCGCATTCGCCGGTTGTTCGCAGCCCTCGAACAATGTGGAAAAAGCAGCGGCGCCGACGCCGGCACCGGTTGCTGCAGCGACGCCGGCACCCGCCGTCGCCACCTTCTCGATCGATCGCAGCCAGCTGCCCGCGGCGATCCATTTTTCGCCGGACGACATCGACAAGACGAAATCGGCCTGCAGCGATTTCGGCGATTACGTCAACGCGCGCTGGCTCGGCTCCAATCCGATTCCGGGTGACCGCTCGTCCTGGGGCGCGTTCGACGTGCTCGCCGAAGGTTCGCTCGGCGTGCAGCACCAGCTCGCCGAACAAGCGGCCGCAAATACCGCGGCGAGCGGCGTCGACAAGATCGTCGGCGACTTCTGGGCCACCGGCATGGACGCGGCGAAGATCAACGCGCAAGGCATCGAGCCGCTGAAGGCGGACCTCGCCGCGATCGATGGATTGAAGGACGGTCCTGCGGTCGCCGACTACATTCGCCGCGATGCGGCCAAGGGCAACAGCGTGCTGTTCGGTTTCGGTCCGGAAGCGGATTTCAAGGACTCCGGCATGCGCATCGCCTACGTCCTCCAGGGCGGCCTCGGCCTGCCGGACAAGGGCTACTACTTCGACAAGGACAAGCAGGACAAGCTCGACGCCTATCGCGCGCACGTGGCGAAGGTGCTCGAACTGTCCGGCGTGCCGGCCACCGATGCGGCGAAGCAGGCAGGCGATGTGATCGCGTTCGAGACGCGCCTGGCGAAGGCGTCGAAGTCGAGCGAGGAAGTGCATCGCGATGTCGCGCTGTACTACAACCCGATCGCGCCCGCCGATGCCGACAAGCTGACGCCGAATTTCCCGTGGACGAAATTCTTCGAAGCCCAGGGCATCGCGACGCCGCCGATGTTCTCGCTTGCGATCCCCGGCTTCCACAAGGAAGTCAGCGCGATGCTCGCCGATGTGCCGGTCACGAGCTGGCGTTCGTATCTGCGCTTCCACAAGGTCGACGATGCATCGCCATACCTCGGTGATGCGTTCGTGCAGGAAAACTACGATTTCTATGCCAAGGCGATGCGCGGCCAGAAGGAAATCAAGCCGCGCTGGAAACGCGTGCTCGGCACGCTCGACAGCGAGGCCGGCGAAGCCTTCGGCCAGATCTACGTCAAGGTCGCGTTCCCGCCCGAGGCGAAGGCGAAGATGCAGGCCCTGGTCGAGAACCTGCGCAACGCGCTCAAGGCGCGCATCGAGAACGTCGACTGGATGAGCGCGCAGACCAAGAAGAAAGCACTCGACAAGTGGGCGACCTTTGCCTCGAAGATCGGCTATCCCGACAAGTGGCGCGACTGGACGGGCCTCGACACCACACGCGACAGTTACATCGGCAACGTGCTCGCCGCCAAGGCGTTCAACTATCAATGGAAGCTCGGCAAGATCGGCAAGCCGGTCGATCGCAGCGAATGGGCGCTGACGCCGCAGACGGTGAATGCGGAGTACAACCCGCTCGCCAACGACATCACGTTTCCGGCGGCGATCCTGCAGCCGCCGTTCTTCGATGCGAATGCGGACGACGCGATGAACTACGGCGGCATCGGCGCCGTGATCGGCCATGAAATGACCCACGGCTACGACGACCAGGGCAGCCGCTTCGGACCGAGCGGCAACTTCGAGAACTGGTGGACGCCGGCCGATGCGAAAGGATTTTCCGGACGCACCGACAAGCTGGTGAAACAGTTCAGCGGCTACCAAGCGCTGCCCGGCCTGCACGTCAACGGCAAGCTCACGCTCGGCGAAAACATCGCCGACCTCGGCGGCCTCAACACTGCCTACGATGCGATGAAGGCGGCCGCAGGCAGCACACCCGATCCGATGACGGACGGCTATACGCGCGATCAGCGTTTCTTCCTCAGCTTCGCCACTATCTGGCGCGACCAGATGACGCCGGATTATCTCAAGGTGATCGTCAACACCAACGAGCATGCGCCGGGCAATTTCCGCGCGATCGGTGCGCCCTCGAACATGCCGGCGTTCGCCGCGGCGTTCCAGTGCAAGGCCGGCGATGCGATGCTGCGCGACGACGCTTCGCGCGTGAAAATCTGGTAGCCCGATGCGATGCGTGCCGCGGTTTTTTCAACTCGTCACGTCGTCGCGCAACTAAGAAATTCTCTGCCTTCCTGATCCCCGGAGATTGCCCATGCCCCTGCTCGCACCGCGATCGCTCGCGATCGCCCTCGCCGTCGTATCCGCCAACGCGTTTGCTGCCGATCCATCGCCCGCGGCCAGCGGCGGCGGCAAGGTATTCGATGTCGGCGAACTCGATCCGAACGTGTCGGCCTGCAGCGATTTCAATGCCTATGCAAACGCCAAATGGATCGCGGCCAATCCGATTCCGGCCGACAAGACACGCTGGGGTGCGTTCGATGCATTGCGCGAGCAAAGCCTCGCCGCGCAGCACAGCATCGCCGAGAACGCGGACAAGGGCGCCGACAAGGCCGCGTCCGGATCACTCGAACAGAAGATCGGCTGGCTGTATCGCTCCGGCATGAACGAGGCCGCGATCGACAAGGCCGGATTCACACCGATCAAGGCCGACCTCGCCTCGATCGAGAAACTCGAGGGCAGCGCCGACATCGTCGGCTGGATCGGCAACGCATTCGCGCGCGGCGACGGCGTCGGCTTCCGCTTCGGCGCGAATGCCGACTTCAAGGACGCGCGACGCCAGATCGCGTTCGCCGGCCAGGGCGGCCTCGGCCTGCCGACGCCGGACTACTACAGCAAGGACGAACACAAGGACATTCGCGCCGCCTACCTCGTGCACATCGCCAAGCTGTTCGAGCTGACCGGCGTGCCTGCGGCGAAGGCGAAGCAGAAGGCCGACGGCATTCTCGCGTTCGAGACGCGGCTCGCGAATGCATCGCTGTCGCGCGTGGAATTGCGCGATCCGAAGAACCAGTATCACTTCGTCGACATCGCCGGCGCGAATGCGATCACGCCGCACTTCGACTGGAGCGCGTTCTTCAAGGCGGTCGACGTGCAACCCGGTGACGGCTTCTCGGTGTCGCAGCCGAAATTCTTCACCGAGTTCGACACCATGCTGGCCGAGGTACCGGCCGCGCAATGGCGCGACTACCTCGCCTTCCACACGATCGACGAGGCGGCGCCGTTTCTTTCCAAGCCGTTCCAGGACGCGAACTTCGCGTTCTACGAACAGACCCTCAACGGCCAGCCCGAACAGCGCGTGCGCTGGAAGCGCGTGCTCGATGCGGTCAACGAGAGCATGGGCCAGGCGCTCGGCCAGCTCTACGTGAAGGACAATTTTCCGCCGTCAGCGAAGGCACGCGCGCAGCAGCTGGTCGACAACGTGCGCAATGCGTTGAAGGCGCGCATCGAACAGCTCGACTGGATGAGCGATGCGACCAAGCAGAAGGCGCTGGAAAAATGGGCGACCTTTCTGCCGAAGATCGGCTATCCGGATACCTGGCGCAACTGGGACGGCCTGAAGATTTCGCCGACTGATTTCTTCGCCAACATGCACGCGGCCGATCATTTCAATCGTCGCTACAACCTCGACAAGATCGGCAAGCCGACCGATCGCTACGAATGGAGCATGACGCCGCAGACCGTGAATGCGTACTACAGCTCCGGCACCAACACGATCAACTTTCCGGCCGCGATCCTGCAGCCGCCGTTCTTCTACGCCAACGGCGACGATGCGATCAACTATGGCGGCATCGGCGCGGTAATCGGTCATGAGGCCAGCCACGGTTTCGACGACAAGGGCAGCCAGTTCGACGGCGCCGGCAACAATGTCGACTGGTGGGTGAAGGCCGACCGCGACAGCTTCGATCAGCGCACCGGCAAACTCGGCGCGCAGTTCGACAGCTACGTGCCGCTCGCCGACCATCCGGACAACCACGTCAACGGCAAGCTCACGATGGGCGAGAACATCGCCGATCTCGGCGGCCTCAATGTCGCCTACGACGCCTTGCAGAAAGCCGATGCCGGTCAGGCCGATCCGAAGATCGACGGACTCACGCGCGACCAGCGTTTCTTCCTGAGCTGGGCGCGTGTGTGGCGCGGCAACATCCGCGACAAGGCGCAGCTGGTGCTTCTCAATACCGATCCGCATTCGCCGGCGAAATTCCGCGCGATCGGCGCGCCGTCGAACATGCCGGCGTTCGCCAACGCGTTCCAGTGCAAGGCCGGCGATGCGATGGTGCGCGATGCGCAGACGCAGGTGAAGATCTGGTGATGCGTTGATGCCGTGCGTGGCCGCCTCGATGCGCGCCATGCACGGCATGTCGGGTTTGCACGGGGTTTCCTTTGTGGCGCGCGCAGGCTAGTTTCCGGGTTCCGTGCCGCATACGGTCGGATCCCTGGGAGAACGCGTCAGATGAATCTTCGCTCCAGTCTTGCCTGCACGCTTTTGTGCGGCAGCATCACTATCACCTCGGCCAGTGCCGGCGTGCCCGCCTACACGCAGTTCGAACTGCAGGCGCGCATCAATCTGCTGGTCAACGACGCCGGCTACAACCTGCCGCCGGGTGCCTCGTTCAACAGCATCAGCGCCGCAATCAACGACGCGGACGAGGTTTCGTTTCCGCTGCAGGTGGTGCCCGACGCCACCTCGTATCACCCGGGCATCTGGAGCGGCTCGCATGGCGTCGGCGCGATCGTCCATGACGGTCCGAACGAGTCGTCGATCAGTTCGGACGGCGCGCTGAATGCGGCCGGCGCCATCGTGTTCACGCTCGGCGACACCAACGGCGCCGATGGCCTGTATGTCTACGATCCCGACGCCGGCACGGCGACGCGATTGAACACGGCGCCGGTGATTCCGAATTACTACGGCTCGCCCGCCATCAATGTCGACGGCATCGTCGGCTACCAGGCGGTTTTCTCCAGCGGTCGCGCGCTCGCCTCGACCGGCGCCGGCAGTTCCGTATTCCATGTCAGCGACAGCGGCATCGATCCGGACAGCGCGTATACCTACCTCTACACGCCGTCGTTCAATGATCGGCGCCACATCGCGGCCAAGGTCGCGACCTCGCCCGATCAGGCAAGCCAGGTCGAGCTGCGCATCTTCGCCAGCGACGGCAGCTCGCAACGGATCCTCGCCAACCAGGCGACCGACGCGCAATCGCCCTACTCGAAATTCGACAACAGCCTTGCGCTCAACAACGCGGACGTCATCGCGGTCGTGGCGACGCGTGCGAGCGACAACCGCCGCGTGGTCCTGCGCAGCGACGGCGTCAGCACGAGCGTGATCGCTGCGGTCGATCCGGCCGGCACGATCCGCGACATCGAATTCTTCGCGCCATCCATCAACGATGCCGGCCTTGTCGTGTTCCGCGCCAGGGATGCGAACGGCGAGGCGATCTATGTCGGCGACGGCAAGACTCTGGTGCGCGTGATCGGCAACGCCGACGTCATCGCGACCGATCTCGGCGGCGCCCAGGTCGGCCAGGACAACGACAGCGACGCGATCTTCAGCGGCCGGCCGACGATCAACAACCACGGCGACATCGCCTTCATCGCCGCGCTCTATCCCGAAGGCGATAATCAAACCGAATGGGGCAGCGGCGTCTTCGTCGCGTACGCGCCGGCCGATGACGGCATCTTCACCGACGGGTTCGACGGCTGACGCGCCGCAAGTCTCAAAAATTATTCAGCGGCCGCGGCCGCGCGATGCCGTAGCCCTGCGCGTAGTCGACGCCGATCTCGCGCAGGCGCTCGATGATCGTGTCGTTTTCCGCGAACTCGGCGACGGTCAGCATGCCGCCCGCATGCGCGACCTCGTGGATCGAACGCACCAGGGCGACGTCGAACGGCTCGGACAGCATGTCCTTGACGAAGACGCCGTCGATCTTCACGTAGTCGACCGGCAGCATCTTGAGATAGAAGAACGAGGCGAGGCCGCTGCCGAAATCATCCAGTGCGAAACGACAGCCGCGCGCGCGCAGCGACTCGATGAAACGCAGCGCCTGCTCCATGTTGGTGATCGCCGTGGTTTCGGTGATCTCGAAGCACAGCCGCTCCATCGGCACCTGGGTCCGTGCGAGCAGCTCATCGAGCCCGCGCTGGAAGTCGCCGTCACCGATCGATCCGCCGGACAGGTTGATGCAGCACATCGCGATGCGCTGCAGGCGCGCCGGATCGGCCGCCATCCACGCGAGCGCATGGCCGACGACCCACTGATCGATCGCGCTGGAAAGATGGTAGCGCTCCGCCACCGGCAGAAATTCGACGGGCAGCACGATGGTTCCGTCACGCTCGCGCAGACGCAGCAGCAGCTCGATGTGTTCGCCTTCGGGCAGATCCGACTGCAACGGAGCGATGGTCTGGAACACCAGAAAGAAGCGATCCTCCGCCAGCGCCTCGGTGATGCGCGGCACCCACAGCAGGCGCCCGAAATGCTGCGCCGATGCGTGATCGGTTTCGTCGAAGACATGCAGGCGATTGCCGCCGCGCTCCTTGGCGATGTAGCAGGCGGCATCGGCCGCGCTCAGGATCGCCTGCTGACCATCGCTGCGATGATCGATCGTGACGAGGCCGACGCTGGCGCCGATCGGAAAATGCCGTCCGTCCCAGACGAAGCGGAAATCGCGGATATCGGCGAGCAGCCGCGTCGCCATGTCGCGCGCTTCCGCGTCCGAGACATGTTCCATCAACACCGCGAATTCGTCGCCGCCGAGGCGCGCGATGATGTCCTGGCGCCGGAACGTGTTCTTCAGTCGCAGCGAGAGCTGGCGCAATAGCTCGTCACCCGCGATGTGCCCGCAGGTATCGTTGACCACCTTGAATTGATCGAGGTCGAAGTAGCACAGCGAATGACGATCCTCGCTGTCGCGGATGCGTTCCAGCGTCGTGCTCAGTCGTCGCTCGAAGTCGCGGCGGTTGGGCAGGCCGGTCAGGTCGTCGTGGGTCGCCTGGTAGTGCAGTTCCTCCGACAGTTTCCAGGATTCGGTGGTGTCTTCCGCCACGATCAGGAGCAGGCGTCCGCCATCGGCAGCCGTCGTCAGTCGCGCGGTCTCGCGCATCCAGACGAGCCTTCCATCGTGCGTCACCTTGCGCAGTTCCGCGCGATGCAGCTCGCCCGGATCGGTGGTCGCCTTGCGCAGAAACTGCTCGCCGGTCGCGCGATCGTCGTCTGAATAGAAGTCCACGAAATGGCAGCCGACGAGTTCCTCGGCGCGATAGCCCATCTGCTGCGCGCCGAAGCTGTTGACCGAGAGCACGATGCCTTCCGCGTTGAGGGTGAAATACATCGAAGGGTTCTGGTCGTACAGCGCGCGGTAGCGACACCCCTGTTCTTGCAGCTGGCGATAGAGCTGCGCGTTTTCCAGCGAGATCGCTGCCTGCGCGATCAGTTGCTCGAGCACGTGCAGGCGCGCCGAGGTGAACACGCCGGCGACATTCTGGTGTTCGAGGTAAACCGCTCCCATCAATTCGCCCTGGCGAATGATCGGCAGGCACAGCGCCGACGCCGGACGTCGCGCCGCAAGATAAGGATCGGTTGCCGCCGAACGCTGCAGGCCGGAGTCGGCGATCAGCACGCGCTCGCGCGTGCGGCGGACATAGGTCAGCAAGGTTTTCGGCAATTCGATATCGGTCGGATGCGTGCCGTCGTACAGGCGCACCGCGATGTCCTGCCTCGAAACCCTCGCCGTCGCGGCAAGCCGCAGATCGTCTTCGTGCACCAGCAGCAGCGCGGCGAACTGCGCGCCCGCGTGCAGCAGCACGATCTCCATCAAGGTCTGCAGCAGGGATTCGCGCACGATCTCGCCGGAAATGGCCTGCGCCGCCTTGCTCGCTGCGATGCTGTCGAGCTGGGCCAGCGGGGTGGTCGTGCTCGGCGCGACGACGCGCAGGATCGGATGGTCCTGTTCCAGCTGGCGCACCTTTGCGTCAGCGCCCCAGCGCGCGTACGCGTCGCGCGCGGCGAACAGATGATGATCCGCGACACCCGGCACGCCTCGCTGGCGATAGAACTGCGCAGCGCACTCGTTCGCCAGCGCCTCGTGCTGCGGCGAGCCGTGCAGACGCGCCGACTGCACCGCGCGCTCGTACAGCGGCAGCGCCTGCGCCACATCCTCGGTGATTCGCGCGATCTCGGCCGCCACCAGCAGATGACTCGCTTCGAATGTTTCCGCGCAGCTTGCCGTCCAGCGCTGCAACTGCTGCAGATGTTCGCGCAGCGTCGACAGGCTGTGCGTCTTCACCTCGTCGGTTTGCGCTGCGTATCGCGCGGCGAGTGTCAAGGCGTCGAAGAAGACGTACAGATAATGATTCAGTGTTCCGGTGACCGCCCACATCAGCGGTTTGGCTCTGAGCGCCGCAGCGCTCGCGGCATCATGCTCGCCGAAGATGAAACTGCCCATCAGTTTCGTCAGATGGTAATAGCAGGTTCCCATCGCGAGCGGATAGGTGGAAAGGAATTGCTCGAATGCAGCCTCGTCGAAGCCGGCATCGGAGAGGGACAAGCGATCGAAGGTCAGTCCGCGCAATTGCTGCGCGAGCTGGGCGCGCGGGCGAATGCAGACCTCCATCACTTCGTATCGCGTCTGCGCCGTCAGCGCCAGACATTGCAGCGCTTTCTCGTGCACTTCGCGCAAGGGCTCGCCGCGCACCCACGACTCCACCACCACCTGATGGCTGGCGGTCGCCGCCATGATCAGATCGCCGTTGTCGAGGCAGGCCGGTATCGCAACGCGCAGCCGTGAGAGCACCTCGTCGAGCGGGCGCACCCATACCGCGGTGAACGCCGCGTGCGAAAGCATGTTGCCGCGGAATCCTTCCTGGCCGGTCCTTTCCATCAATGCACAGGCCATCTCGCAGAAGCGATAGCCTTCGTCGTAGCGTTGGCGTCCGGCTGCGAGTTCGAAACCGAAGAACGCGTAGACCATCGTCGATGCCGGAGTATTGCCATACTTCAGGTTGAGCACCGCCATCGCCGGCACGTGCAGCGCCCATACCGCCGGCGAGGAGAAATACGTCGCCGTGGTTATCGACACCATCAATTCGATCGCCTTGCGCATCGCCGGCCCCTCGGCGCGCGGAAGATCGACCAGCGACTCGATCGTCCTTCCCCCCAGCAGCGCGTCGAAGTCCGCGTAGGCCTGCTCGATATCGTCGGCGGTCGGCGACTGTGGAAACACGATGCCGAATTCCGCCAGGCTCTCGAGCGCGACCTCGCGTGCGCCGCGTTGATTGCCGGGCGTCATCAACACGCGTATGCGAATCAGATTAACGCTGGCACGATCGATCGCATCGCGCGCATTCGCCAGTGCGACATCGAGCAACTCGTCGGCGAGGGCGAGGCGACCCGCGAGATATTCGCATTCGCCTTGAGCGAGGAACAATTCGAAGCTGAGTGCGTAGTCACGCGACCAGCTGTCCACCGGCAGCAGGGCCACGCCGGCACCGAAATACGCACCGGCGGCCGCGTACATCGTCGCCTTTCTCGCCTTGTTGCCGGCGCGACGATTGAGCTCGGCGAGATCGGCCAGTTCCTTCGCATCGGTGATCTGCGCGGCTCCGCGATCGAGGTGATTGACCACTTCGAACAAGCGTTCCTGCAATGCAGTTTCCGACAGGCTCGCGCGGAGCAGGCGGCCGATGCGCAGATGCACCGACTCGCGTTCGTGCTCCGGCGTCAATTCGAAAGCGGCTTCCTGCACCCGATCGTGCAGAAAGCGGCAACTGCCGTCGTCGCGAATCAGCAGTCCGACCTGCAGCGCCGGCCACAGATCGGCTTCGGTATCTTCGATGCGTTGCCGGCGAACCATGGCCAGGGTCGAAAGCTCGAACTGGCTGCCGAGGAATCCGGCGAGCCGCAGCGCGTCCTGCGTCGCCTCGGGAAGGCGCAGCAAGGTGTCGACCATCAACTCGACGACATTTTCGGTGAAGCTGCGTTGCTCGATGCGCGCGAGGTTCCAGCGCCACGTCTGCGCGTCGCTGTCGAACACGAGCAATTCGTCCTGGTGCAATGCGAGCACGAACTGGAAACAGAAGAACGGATTTCCGCGCGTCTTCGCGTGGATCAGGCAGGCGAGTGGCGCTGCCTGTTCTCGATCGCAATGCAGGGTGTCGGCCAGCACGGCGCAGACGTCGCCGTGCGTGAGCGGGGTGAGCATGATCGTGCTGATCGGGCGCTGCCGCCATCCGAAGTCCGACAGCATCAGCGAGAACGGATGCGATGCGCCGACCTCGTTGTCGCGATACGCACAGATCAGCATCAGGTGGCCGACATTGCCGCAGACGAGCTGCTCGACCAGGGCGAGGCTCGCGGTGTCCGCCCACTGCAGGTCGTCGAAGAACAACACCAGCGGATGATCGGCCGACGCGATCGCCTGCACGAATCGTCCGACCACCGCGCGCGCGCGGTTGCGCGCCTGATCCGGCGGCAGCTCCGTCAACGGCGCCTGCGGCCCGATGATCAAGCCGAGCCGCGGAATCATGTCGACCAGCAATTGCCCGTTGCCGGCGGCTGCGAGCAGGATGCGCGCGCGCCAATACGCGATGCGTTCCTCGCTTTCGGCGAGCATCTGCTGAACGAAGCCGCCGAAGGCCTCGATCACCGCCGCATATGGAATGTCGCGCCCGTACTGATCGAACTTGCCACTTACGAAATATGCGTTGCGCGCGACGATCGGCTTGTACAGTTCCGCAACCAGCATGGACTTGCCGATGCCCGGATGGCCGGCGACGAGCATGATCTCGGTCTGGCCGCTGGCGACGATGCGCTCGAAGCACTCGTGCAATGCGGCCGTCTCCTGCTCGCGGCCGTACAGCTTCTGCGGCAGATGCAGGTTTTCGGAAACATCGACGCTGCCGAGAGCGAACATCGCCGCGTCGCCGCTGCGCCACTGCGCCCGGCAACGCAGCAGATCCGCGCGTAGTCCGTTCGCACTCTGATAGCGATCCTCGGCGAGCTTGGACAGCAGTTTCATCACCAGCGATGCGAGCATCGGCGGCACGCCGGGGACCGGCAGGATCTGTCGCGGATCGCGCGCAACATGGCAATGCACCCATTCGAGCGCGTCGTCGGCGACGAAGGGCAGCTGGCCGGTGAGCAGCTCGTACAACACGACCCCGAGCATGTAGTAATCGGAGCGATAGTCGACCGTGCGATTCATCAGCCCGGTCTGCTCCGGCGACAGATAGGCCAGCGCACCGTCGATGCTGTCGGCACCGGCGAACTTCGGATGCTCGCGCGACAGCCGCGAGGCGCGGGCGAAATCGATCAGCTGGATCGAGCCGTCACCCGGGTTGAACAGGACGCGCTGGGTGCGGATGTCGCCGAGAATCACGCGGCGCGCGTGCACACAGCCGATGCAGTCGGCGAGCGCGAGCGCGACCGTGAAGACCGTCTCCGTTTCGCACGGGCCGAGCGCGATCAATTGGCTCAAGGGGACACCGCCGCTGTCCTCCAGCTCCAGCATCAGCGACTGCTCGTACTCGACCAGCGCAGATGTGCGCGGTACGCCGTCGCAGTCGAGCTCGAGCAACAGCGCATGCTCGCGACGCAGGCGCGCCAGCTGGCGCGCGTCGGGTGTCGCCGCGTTGATGGTCTTCAGCAGCACGTCCACATCTCGCACGAGATTGCAGGCGCGATACGTACATATCGCGGCATCCTCGTAAAGAATGTCTTTTACGTCATAGTCCCGCAGTGCCAGCATCGCAGCCCCCAAAAAGCCCGCCCGCAATCCATCGTCCGCTTCCCCGCAAAACCGGACGACTCATCTCTCTTGCACTCGGCGACGGAAGACATTACTCCTGACGCGCGAAAAATGCAGGCGAAAGTGCACATTTGGTTTATGTGATTTCGCCTGTTTGCGCTGCCACGAGCGCTCGTCGATGTCCATTCGCCGACGTATGCGCCTGGCGCGACGTCAGCGCCGCATCGAGGCGATGCACTCGATCGACTCACCTAGCACAGGAGCGCGCGTTCGCGCGACTTTCCGCGCGAGCGCCGCAGGCGGATAATTCACGACCGTTTCAGACACCGTACGCATGAATTTCGTCCCCGGACAACGCTGGATCTCCAATGCCGAACCCGAGCTCGGACTCGGCACCGTCGTGCGCCTCGAGGGGCGCAATGTGCAAGTCTTGTTCGCCACCGCCGGCGTGCTGCGCCACTACGCGATGCATGCGGCGCCGCTGGCGCGCGCCGAATTTCGCGTCGGGCAAAAAGTCGCAGGACAGAATCAGAATTTCGTGGTCGAGCGCATCAGCGAAGCCAAGGGACTGCTGACCTACCACGGCGGCGGACGCTCGCTGCCCGAAGCCGAACTCGATGACGCGCAGCCGATCTCGCGAGCCGACGAACGTCTGCTCTCCGCGCGCATCGACGCACCCGACCGCTTCGATTTCCGGCTGCAGGCACTCGGCCGTCGCGCCGAGGCGATGCGCTCGCCGGCGTGGGGACTGGCGAGTGCGCGCGTCGATCTGATCCCGCATCAATTGCGCGTCGCCGAGATCGTCGCGCAGCGACGTCCACCGCGCGCGCTGCTGGCCGACGAGGTCGGCCTCGGCAAGACCATCGAGGCCGGCCTGATCATCGCGCGCCTGCTCGCCACCGGCCGCGTCGGTCGCGTGCTCGTGCTCGCGCCGGCCAGTCTCAACAGTCAGTGGCTGGTCGAGCTGCTGCGCCGCTTCAATCTTTCGTTCGCGTTGTTCGACGAGGAGCGCTGCGAGGCGATCGAGGTTGCCGACGCCGCGCGCAATCCGTTCGAGGACGAGCAGTGCGTGATCGCCGATATCGGCTGGCTGGCCGACTCGCCGCAGCGCGCAGCGCAGCTCGGTGATGCCGAATGGGATCTGGTGGTGGTCGACGAGGCGCATCATCTGGAATGGTCGCCGCTCACCAGCAGCGCTTCGTATGCGCTGGTCGAGCGCCTCGCGATCGCGTCGCCCGGACTGATCCTGCTCACCGCGACACCGCAGCAACTCGGCCGCAGCGGTCACTTCGCGCGGCTGCGTCTGCTCGATCCGGCGCGCTATGTCGACCTCGATGCGTTCGCCGCCGAAGCGGATGACTACGTTGGCCTGTCCTCGGTCGCGAACCGTCTCGTCGACGCAACTGCATTGAGCGCGGACGAACGCAGCCAGCTCGAAACCCGCTTCGCCGCCGACGCCGAACTGCTCGATCTGCTGCACGCCTACGACGCCGATCGGGCGCTCAACGCGCCGTTGCTGCTGGATGCGCTGATCGATCGTCACGGCACCGGCCGCGTGATGTTCCGCAACCGGCGCGCGCAGATCGGCGGCTTTCCGCGCCGTGTCGCCGCGATATCGACGCTCGACGGCAGCGAACTCGACGATGCGCAGCGCCAGCGCCTGCTCGCCGAATTCCACGCCGACGCGCAGGCGCACGCGCCCGCGGGCGAACTCGACTACGGCAGCGATCCGCGCCTGCCCTGGCTGCTGCAACTGATCGAGAAACTCGCCGGCGAAAAAGTGCTGCTGATCTGCCGAACGCAGGCGAAGGTGCTCGCGCTCGAGGAAGCCCTGCGTCTGAAGAGCGGCATCAAGGTCGCGCGTTTCCACGAAGGCATGAGCATCCTGCAGCGCGACCGCAATGCCGCGTGGTTCGCCGAAGCCGACGGCGCGCGCGTGCTGCTGTGTTCGGAAATCGGCTCGGAGGGCCGCAATTTCCAGTTTGCGCACAATTTGATTCTGTGGGATCTGCCGCTCGATCCGGATCTGCTCGAACAGCGCATCGGCCGTCTCGACCGCATCGGCCAGCGCCACGACATCGTGATCCACGCCGCCGCGTTCGGTGGCAGCGCGCAGCACGCGACGCTGCGCTGGTTCCACGAAGGCCTCGACGCATTGCGCAGCAGTCCGTCCGACGGCCGCGAAATCCTGCGCCGCTACGGCGCGCGTGTGCGCGCCGAAGCCGAACGCCATGCACTGGGTGCCGAAGATCCCGATGTCGAAATAGATTCGCTGATTGCCGAAACCGCGGCGACGCATCGTGAACTATCCGAACTCGTCAACGCCGGTCGCGATCGCCTGCTCGAACTCGCCACCGAACGCCAGGCACGCGAACAGGCGCTCGGTGCCGCGTTGCTCGCGCAGGACGAGGACACCGGCGCCGACGATTTCATGCTGACCCTGTTCGAACAGTTCGGCATCGACAACGAGGAGACCGCGCCGCGCACCACCGTGCTCGATCCGGAATACCTCAGCACCGATGGCTTCCCGGGACTGAAGGACGGCCCGCAGCAGGTCACCTTCTCACGTGCGACCGCGCTCGCGCGCGAAGAGCTGCCGCTGCTGCGGCTCGATCATCCGCTGGTGCTCGGCGCGCTCGACCTGCTGCTCGAAAGCGAACAGGGCAATGCCAGCCTGCTGATCGATGCGGCGTTGCCGCCGCGCACCGCCCTGCTCGAATGCGTGTTCGCGCTCGAATGCGTGGCCGAGCGCAGCCTCAATGTCGGCCGCTTCCTGCCGCCGCTGCCGCTGCGCGCCGTCGTCGACACGCGCCTGACCGCGCGCACCGACTACGCGCCGCATGCGCCGAGCCTCGCGCACGCGAAGGAACAACCGGTCGATGCCGCGCGCTATCGCCCGCTGCTGGCCAAGCTGGTGCCGCCGATGCTGGCCGCCTGCGAAACCCAGGCACGCGGCCTTGCGGCGACCGAGATCGGCGCCGCGCTGACGGCCGCCGAACGCGAACTCGGCGCAGCGCACGCACGCCTGAGCGCGCTGGCGAAAGTGAATCCGTCCGTGCGCAGCGAAGAAATCGACGCCATCGCGGCCGAGCTCGATGCCCTGCATCAGGCGCTGTCGAGCGCGGCGCCGCGGCTCGATGCGATTCGTTTCGTCTGCAGTGCGGATATCGCGGCACGTTGACGGCAACGTAGTCCGGCTCCGCTGCATCCGCAGCCGGCGAGCTTGAAAGCAGAACCCGGCCATCCGTTGTGCACAGCGCGGATGTGCCGGGGCATCGAATTGATCATGCACGCACGCGAGTCACCATCCACCGCGTGCGTCACGCGGGGCGCGGCTGCTTGTCGCAGTTGTCCGCCGTGGTCACAAATGTTCACGATGATTTCTTTCTCATGCCCTTTTCTTCACGTATTGCGCAGTGGAGACTTGGGTCGAGGTCATGACTGACCCTTGATGAGACGGAGGATCGCTTGGACATAGATACTCTGCGCAATTACATCCTTCCGATCATAAGCGCACTGACGCCGATCATCTTCGCAGCCAGCGCTTATTTCGCGTACAACGCGCTGCAGGCAGCACGAAGAAATATTCTGGAGACTATCCAGATAAACCGGCGCAACAAACGCGCCGATACCATTCTTCACTGCAACGTCCGCTATGACGAACTGTACAAGCTCAGAATTTCGATCAGGGACATGACGGGCGACGCCAGAGACACCGCCATTCATGCGTATTACGCGAGGTTCTGGGGCCTCAAGAGCGATCAGTTCGACTACTGGCTCGCCGGATTGATCGACATCCACACGTTCTTCGACTGGGCTTCGTCGACCCTGCGCTCGTTCAAGGACAATAAACCGCTGGTGGATTCGGCCCGCGAGAAGGATTTCATGTGGGGCTGGCATTCGATAGGATGGACCGATAATGAAATCACCAACCCGTGGTTCTCCCAGCTCATTTTCACGCTGATAAAACTTTCGAAGAGCGACGGCGTCAATGTCGCGATCAACGATCAGTTACTCGAGCTGCTGAATATAGTCGACGTGAAATCGCGGGCGTACCGGGATGAATTGCAGCGCGAGATGTCCATCGCGTTCTACGTGAAGACCCGCAGGGATCTTCCGAACCTGGGCCTGCTGGATGGCGGCGTGACACCGCTTCGCAAGACATCCCGCTCGCGCGACCAGGGTCCAGGCGATCGTTCCGCGTGAAATCCTTCGGTGGACCTCCGTCCGCGGGTAAACTGCTGACTCACACGTTAAGGAGGTCCCGATGACGGTCAAGCGCATGGACAACGTCGGCATCGTGGTGGAAGACCTCGATGCCGCGGTCGAGTTCTTCAGCGAGCTCGGCCTCGAGCTCGAAGGGCGCGCCCCGATCGAAGGCGACTGGGCCGATCGCGTCACCGGGCTGCGCGGCATGCGCGTCGAGGTTGCGATGATGTGCACCCCGGACGGTCACAGCCGGCTCGAGATTTCCCGATTCCTTGCACCGCGCGTGGTCGCCGATCATCGCAACGCGGCGGTGAATTCGTTCGGCTATCTACGCGTGATGTTCACCGTGGAGGACATCGACGACACGCTCGCCCGGCTCGGCAGACGCGGCGCGACGCTCGTCAGCGACGTGGTGCAGTATCAAGACACCTACCGGCTCTGCTACATCCGCGGTCCCGAAGGCATTCTGATCGGGCTCGCCGAAGAGCTCGGGCAGCAAAGCTCGCTGGCGCACGCCAACGGAAGCAATCGCAAGCACTGAAGGTTCGGCGTGCGGCGAGACGTTTCAGCGGATGCCTTTGTGCCGCACACTCGGCGTCCGTGAGCGCCGACATCCGGCTGCAGAGACTCTCCTCCCCATGTCTGCGACCTTCTTCGAGAGCCCCCTGCACTTTCGCACCTGGCTGCAGGCGAGCCACGCCTCCGCCACCGAGTTGGTCGTCGGATACAGAAAAGTCGGAACCGGCTTGCCCAGCATGACCTGGTCGGAATCCGTCGACGAGGCCCTGTGCTTCGGCTGGATCGACGGCGTGCGCAAGAGCGTCGACGAACAGGCTTACCAGATTCGATTCACGCCGCGCAAGAAAGGATCGATCTGGAGTTTGATCAACGTCGCCAAGGTGCAGGCGCTGATCGCACAAGGCCGCATGCATCCCGCCGGAATCGCGGCCTACGAGGCGCGCAGCCCGGAGAAAACCGGCATCTACGCGTTCGAGCGAAAGGAGCCCGCGCAGCTCACGCCCGCCGAGGTCAAGAAGTTCAGGAGCAACCGCGACGCCTGGGCCTACTTCGAATCGGCCGCGCCGGGTTACCGCAGGGTCATCGTGCACTGGGTGGTGAGCGCCAAGCAGGACGCCACGCGCGTGCGGCGGCTGCAGCAACTCATACAGGCCTGCGCCGAGGGACGGAGTCTTCGCTAGTACAAACTGTGCGCGCGGACGCGATGTTCCGCCTCGCGGGCGGAACGGCGGATACCGCGGACACGCTTTATTCTGATGCTCGACATCGATCCGGCGTGGGATCCGATCCGGGACGATGCTGCGTTCAAGGCGATGTTGAGCGAGACGCCGCGCTGAAGCTGCGACTTGGTCAGACGGGTAAATTCGAACGGTCAGTGCGCGGCAGCGATAGGCCGAAGCGTTGTCGCATTCGGAGCTATCGAACACCTGACCGTGCTCTGCCTGCAGGACATACCGAAAGACCGAATCCAGAAGTCGGTGAAACGCAATGCCGAATGCGATGCGGCGCGTCAACGAGCGCGTCAACCTTCGAGGGAAACCATGCTCCTGTATCGAACGCTAAACCTTGTGATTCTTCTGACGCTGCATGCTTCGAATGTATTCGGGCAGAGCACCGATGCCATCGTCGACAATGGCAAGGTCGTAGCCTTTACGCGATTTCTCGAAGCCGAACCCTTGAATGAGAGCGCTCCTCTCATACGTGGGTCGCTGTTACGATGGGAAGAAAAAAGCACGGACGTCGTCGATTTGGTTTGTCCATCCATGTTCAAGACGTTGCTGCGCAACGAAACACCTTTTCGGTCCGAGCTGTTGGCGCAGTTTGTAATCGGCAGCGCCGCGTACCAGATTGAGCACCCGTCCGAGAAGGGAAAGCTTGTTCCTCAACAGATCGCCGGGGTACGCAGCGTGCTCAGGACCTATCGCGCGTACCGGACGAAGCACGCAGAGTTTCACGTTCCAGAACTCGATACGCTCGCCGAGCAGGAGTCGGCTGGAACTCTTCCTGGGTTCATGAAGCCCCTCATTGACCGCGAGTGCAAATCGTAAGCGCGGTCAACGGACGAATGGTGTCGGCCGCTACAAATGGGTAACCGATCTCGCATGTGGACGCCTGCGTTCAGGCCACTCTCGCCTGCCGTATCGACGACCCCAACATCGCGGCCACGGAGCTCGATGCGAGCATCAGGCTTGGTCGAGCGCGTGCCTGAACGTGCACTCGCCGCTCGATAACGCCTGAGCAGCAGCCGCCCAGCCCGCGGTCGGACAGCGCAAAACTGCGCTCTCGTCCGGCGCAAGACGCGTTATTCTTGCCGCATGAAGCCAACCCGTTATCGCTTCGGCGACTATCGCCTCGATATCGCTGCGCGTGAATTGTGGCGCGCGGACGAGCAGGTTGCGATTGCCGCGAAGGCGTTCGAGTGCCTCGCCTATCTGCTGCAGCACCGTGATCGCGCGGTCGGGCGCGATGAATTGATTGCCGCGGTATGGGGCCGCGTCGATGCGGGCGACACCTTGCTCACGCAGACGATCTGGCGTGCGCGCCGCGCCATCGGCGACGGCAACGATGGGCAGAACAATCTGCGCACGGTGCCGCGTTTCGGTTATCGGTGGACGGCGCCGGTGCACATCGAAGACGCGGTTTCCGGGAATTTTCCTGCGTCGGCAGGCTTCGTCGTGGCGGCGGAAGAGACGACGCCCGCGACCACGCACGAACCACCGCAGACGCTTGAATCGCCTTCGCCTGCGCGCAGGCCACGCAATCCGCGAAGGTCGCACTTCGTTCTCGCCGGTGTCGCAGCACTGTTCGCTGCGTTCCTGCTCGGCATGTTCCATCTGCGCCGACAGGCAACGCCGGCCGACGTCGCAGCGAATGCATCGTCCCTCATCGTCGTGCTGCCGGTCAGCGTGACCGATCCGAGCACCGAAACCGCGTGGCTGCGTTTCGGAGCGATGGACTATGTCGCGTCGCGATTGCGCGATGCGCGACTCAGCGTGATGCCGAGCGAGCGTGTCGTCGGACTCGCCGGTTCCGCCGTCGATGCCGCGAGCCCGAACGCAGATGCACGCACGCGCTTGGCGCAGATGACCGGCGCCGGCTACCTGCTGGTGCCGCGTGCGATGCGGATCGACCAGCAATGGCGCTTCGCGCTCGATGCCTATCACGACGGTCATGCGCAGACCTATCAGGCCGAGGCCAGCAGTCCGTTGCAGGCCGCCGACGCCGTGGCCGCGCGCTTCCTTGAAGCGATGGGACAGGTCACGGCGAATTCCGCTGCGCCGCCCGGCGAGCTCGACGAACTGGCCCAGCGCATCGATGCCTCATCGTTGGCGGGCGACCTGCCCGGGGCGCGTCGCTGGCTCGACAGCGCGACCCCGGCACAAGGCGCGGATCCACGCATCGAGCTGCGCCACGGGCGCGTCGCATTTCGCGGCGGCCGGCTCGAAGAAGCCGAAGTCGCGTTCAACGCGATGCTGAAAGAGGGTGTCGACGTAACGCCGTCGCAACGCGCACTCGCGCAGATGGGGCTCGGCGGCATCGCGGTGCGGCGTCATCGCTACAGCGATGCCGAAGCCTTTTATTCCGCCGCGCTCGGCACGCTCGGCGATCATGCCGATGCGAGTCTGCTCGGACGTGCGTACAACGAGCGCGCGATCGTCAACGCCGGACTGGGACATCTGGACCTGGCCGTCGCGGACATGAGCCGCGCACGCAGCGAACTCGAACGCAGCGGCGATCCGGTCGGCGGCGCCTACTCCGACATCAACATGGCCCTGGTCGCCGCTCAACGCGGCCGCTACACCGAAGCGTTCGGCATGTTCGACAATGCGATCGCGACGTTCGGTCGTTTCAACGTCTTCGACGGACTGGCGACCGCGCTCGCGAACAAGGCGAATTTTCAGTTGAGTGCGCTCGATGTCGACGGCGCCGTCGCCAGCACCACGCGCGCGTGGTCGTTGCTGCCGAAGTTCGAGGACCATCGCCTGATCGAGTTCGTCGCGCAGAATCATGTGCGCGCGCTGCGCCTGAGCGGCAGGCTCGCCGAGGCGAATCTCGCACTCGACCGCTTCGACGGCAGCGGCGCGCAGGCATCGAAGGACCCGGTGTTTCCGGTCTTGCGCGCCGCGTTGCTGGTCGATCAGGGCAAGGGCCCGCTCGCCCTGCAGTTGGCGGACGAGATCGTCGACCGCATCGAACATGCGCCTGCCGGTTCGTGCAGCGACACGATTCCGCAGGCCGCACTGGTGCTGACCGAGGCCGCGCTGCAGAGCCGGCGCGCCGACGCCGCGCAGCCCTTGCTGGCACGCCTCGGCGAGTTCGTCACCTCGCCGCAGGACCCCGGCTGGGCGTTTGCGAGCGAGCTCGCGCGCGCGCAGGTTCTGGCCGCGCTGAACGATCCCGATGCCGACCGGCATTTCGTCACCGCGCTCGCGCTGGCCGAAGGCAGCGGCGAGTCCGACGACCTCGTCACCGCGGCAGCGCCATACGCAAGCTATCTCGGCAGTCGCGGCGATCGCGCGCGCGCCGCGAGCCTGGTCGCACGTCTGGACCCTTACGTGAACAGCGACTACCGCGCGGCTCGCGCGGCGGCGCAGCTGCATGCCTTGCTCGACGAGCCGATTCCGGCCGCTGCAGCGGACAGCAAGGCGCGCGCGCTGGCCGGCGAGCGCATCGCGCGCAACGACCGCTGAGCCCGCGAGCATGGCGCAGCTATTCGTCGTTCTGCCTTTGCGTGCGACGCTCTTCGCACCCGCCGTGCTCGCTCGCCCGGCCACCCTGCCCCATTCGAGAGCGCGAAGAGATGTTGCGAGATATTTCCGAGAGCTGTCGTACCGGTGCGCAGATTGATGCCTGCCTAGAATTTGCGCTCCGCGTCGCGGCTGTCGCGACGGCGTCAGGAGTGCCTGCCTCATGAACCACCATCGTCACCCACGTACCGCTCACCGACATTCTTTCCTGATCACCGCGGCCGTGATGCTCGCCGGCGTGATGGCGCCGTGGACGCTGTTCGCGCAGGCTGCGACTTCGGCGAAGCTGCAATCTCGCGCGCGCCTCGCGCCGAGCGCGATGGCCGCTGCCGATACGCCGTTCTGGATGGCCGCGCAGATCATCAAAGGCGGCGCAGAAAACGGCATCGTCGGTTTCACGGTCAGCAGCGCCGACGTCAACGGTGACGGCTACGCCGACATCATCAGCAGCCAGCAGGTCTATCCGCCCGGAAGCCAGACACCGACCGGATCGGTCGTGCTGGTCTACTACGGATCGCCGAGCGGCCCGCAACTTCCACCGCAGCAGATCATCAGTCCCGAAGGCGCCGATGTCTTCAATTATTTCGGTGAAATCGTCGCGTCTGCCGGCGACGTCAACGGCGATGGCTACGACGACATCCTGGTGAACAACGAGCGTGGCGGCGATTCGGGCAATCCGAACAACTTCGATTTTCGCGGCACCGTGTATCTGTACCTCGGTTCCGCCGAAGGACTTTCGGCGACTCCGGCCGCACGCCTGGTCGGCGACGACATCGACGGCGGAAAATTCGGTTTCAGCATCGCTGCAGCCGGCGACGTCGACGGCGACGGCTATGCCGACGTGCTGGTCGGCGAAAATTCCGTCAACCCGGCGCAGGACGAATGCGTCTTCGTCTACTACGGTTCGCCCGACGGCCTCAGCGAAGCATCGCGTACGCGGCTGACCGCGCACACGCAAACCAGTTCGTACGGCGCCAATCTCAACGCGGCAGGCGACGTCAACGGTGACGGCTATGCCGACGTCATCATCGGCGCCCCCGGCTACCAGTCGGGCACCAGCGGCGGCAGCGCGTTCGTGTATGCGGGTTCCGCCGCCGGCATCGTCACCGAACCGCTCAGCGTGCTGAGCGGCGACCTGCCCGGCGGCGACTTCGGCTTCGTCGTCAACGGCGTCGGCGACCTCGACGGCGACGGCTACGACGACGTGATGGTCGGCACCGACTGCGAGCCGACCGGCGGAGCTAGCTGCGATTTCCCGAGCTTCCCCGGCGCCGCCTGGGTATTCAACGGCAGCGCGAGCGGCGTGTCCGCGCAGGCGAGCGCCAAGCTTCAGCTGGTCTCGGACGATGGCAGCGCGGCGAGTTTCGGCTTCCACATCGAGCCGGCCGGAGACGTCAACGGCGACGGCATTCCCGATGTCGCCGTCACCGCGCTCGCCTACAACGGGCTCGGCGCGGTTCTCATCTACGAAGGCCCCTTGACCAGCGCGAGCCAGCCGGCGGCGATCCTCACCGAGCCCGACGCCGGCTTCTCGCTCTATGCTTTTCGCTTCAGCATGGGCGACGTCGACGGCGATGGCCGAAAGGATCCGATAGTCGGCGCCGGGTTCTACTCGTCAGCGGATGCGTCGGCGGAAGGCGCCATTTATTTCTATCCGAGCCGAGATCCCGATCGGGTCTTCGCGGATGGCTTCGATGTTTCGTCCGGTCAGCGTAGAGCATTACGCGCCCAAGACGGAATTCGTAGCTGACCGGCAACAACGCTGCGGTGAATTTACCGCCGCAGCGCTTTTCAAGACGACGCGCGTGGCGAGACGACTACGCCGCCCTCGCCTGCCGCATCAGCAAGCCCAGCACCGCGGCAATCTTGTGGCGCATTTCGCGGCGGTCGACGATCAGGTCGATCGCGCCGTGTTCCTTCAGGAACTCCGAACGCTGGAATCCTTCGGGCAGCGTCTCGCGCACGGTCTGTTCGATCACGCGCGGGCCGGCGAATCCGATCAGCGCCTTCGGCTCGCCGATGTTGATGTCACCGAGCATGCCGAGGCTCGCTGAAACGCCGCCGGTGGTCGGATGGGTCAGCACCGACACATACGGCACGCCGGCGTCGCGCATGCGCGCGAGCGCGGCCGAGGTCTTGGCCATCTGCATCAGCGAGAACAGGCCTTCCTGCATGCGCGCGCCGCCGGTCGCGGCGAAGCAGACCAGGGGCATGCGTTCGGCCAGTGCGAGCTCGGCGCTGCGCGTGAATTTCTCGCCGACGACCGAACCCATCGAGCCGCCCATGTAGCTGAACTCGAACGCGCAGGCGGCGAGCGGCTGCGTTTTCAGCAGGCCGCGCATCGCGATCAGCGCGTCTTTCTCACCGGTCTGCTTCTGCGCCGCGACGATGCGATCCTTGTATTTCTTGGAGTCGCGAAACTTCAGCGGATCGGTCGGTTCGAGGCCGGCGAACAGTTCCTCGCCGCTGCCTGCGTCGAAGAATGCAGCCAGGCGCGCGCGCGCGCGGATCGCATGGTGATGCCCGCATTTGGGACACACCATCAAGGCCGCTTCGAGCTCGGGCTTGTACAGCACCGCGCCGCAGCCGTCGCATTTTTCCCACAGGCCTTCCGGCACCTTGCCTTTGCCCGCGGCAGTTGCACGCGTGCGCGGACCCATCACTTTCTGCAGCCAGTTCATGTCGTAAACCTCTCCCGTATCGATCGGCGGCGTCATCGCCGCCGGCGATGGCTCCTGCTCGCTGCCCGGTTCGTGATTAGCCGCCACGTCCGCTGCGCGCATCGAGCGCGGCGCGTATCGGGCGGAGAAAGTCGCTTGCGCGCGCGCAGGCGTCGGATGCGTCGGCGCTGCCGTCGAGGCGGTCGACCAGCGCACTGCCGATCACCACGGCGTCGGCGAACGCACCGATCGCGGCGGCCGTCGCCGCATCGCGCACACCGAAACCGACCGCGATCGGCGTCTGCGTGCGCTGGCGCAAGACCGCGACCTTCGCCGCGACATCGTCCATGCTGATGCGATCCGCGCCGGTGATCCCGGCAAACGACACATAGTATAAAAAGCCTTGCGCCGCCTCGCATACGCGCAGCAGGCGCGCATCCGCGGTGGTCGGCGCGGCCAGAAAGATCTGGCGCAGGCCGGCGTCACGCAACGGCGCCGCCGTGTCGATTTCCTCGACCGGGCAATCGACCAGCAGCACGCCATCCACGCCGGCCGCGACCGCTTCCTGCGCGAAGCGCGAGGTGCCGTGAATCTCGACCGGGTTCAGGTAACCCATCAGCACGATCGGCGTGTTCGGATCGGTGTCGCGGAACTCGCGTACCCAGGCCAGGATGTTGCCGAGGCCTACGCCGCGCGCGAGCGCTCGCTCGCTCGCATGCTGGATCACCGGACCATCGGCCATCGGATCGGAGAACGGCACGCCGAGTTCGATCAGATCGGCCCCGGCAGCGACGAGCGCGTGCATCAGGCTCACCGTTGCACCCGGCAATGGATCGCCGGCCGTGATGAAAGGGATCAGTCCGGTGCGCCTGGCGGCGGCGAGGTCGCCGAAGCGGGTATCGATGCGATTCATTCGGAATAAGGGTCCGTCGGCAACAAGCGCGTCGTCGCACCGGAAGCGGCAGCGACGAGCGCAAACAACGAGCGCTCCGGCGCAGCATCAGGCAACGCGCAGCGCATCACAGCTCGATTCCTTCGCGCGCCGCAATCGTGTGCACATCCTTGTCGCCGCGCCCGGACAGATTGCACAGGATCAGCTGATCCTTCGACATCGTGCGTGCGAGCTTGATCGCCTGCGCAACCGCATGGCTGGATTCGAGCGCCGCGAGGATGCCTTCGGTGCGTGCAAGTTCGTGGAAGGCAGCGAGCGCTTCGTCATCGGTGACCCCGACATACTGTGCGCGACCGCTGTCTTTCAGGAACGCATGCTCAGGTCCTACGCCTGGATAATCGAGCCCGGCGGATACCGAATGGGTTTCGGTGATCTGGCCGTTGTCGTCGCACAAGACATAGGTGCGATTGCCATGCAGCACGCCCGGCCGGCCCGCGGCGAGCGAGGCCGCATGGCGACCGCTGGCGATGCCTTCGCCCGCCGCTTCCGCGCCCCAGATCGCGACGTCGCGATCATTCAAGAACGCATGGAACAAGCCGATCGCATTCGAGCCGCCGCCGACGCAGGCGACCAGCGCATCGGGCAGGCGACCGTATTGCTCCTGCATCTGCGCGCGTGCCTCGCGTCCGACCACGCTGTTGAAATCGCGCACCATCTGCGGATACGGATGCGGACCTGCGACCGTGCCGATGATGTAGAACGTGTCGGCGACGTTGGTGACCCAGTCGCGCATCGCATCGTTGAGCGCGTCCTTCAGCGTCTTCGAGCCGGAGGTGACCGGCACGACTTCGGCGCCGAGCAGCTTCATGCGATAGACGTTGATCTTCTGCCGCTCGATGTCGACGGCGCCCATGTAGACGACGCAGTCGAGACCGAAACGCGCACATACGGTGGCCGTCGCCACGCCATGCTGACCGGCGCCGGTCTCGGCGATGATGCGGCGCTTGCCCATCGAGCGCGCGACCAGGGCCTGACCGATCGTGTTGTTGATCTTGTGCGCGCCGGTGTGATTGAGATCCTCGCGCTTGAGCAGGATCTGCGCGCCGCCGATCTTCTTCGACAGTCGCTCGGCGTGATACACCGGCGACGGCCGCCCGACGTAGTACTTGAGGTCGCGCTCGAACTCGGCGATGAAGGCCGGATCGACGCGCAGTTTTTCGTAGGCCTGGGTGAGTTCGGCCAGCGGCGCCATCAGCGTTTCGGCGACGTACGAACCGCCGTAGTCACCGAAGCGTCCGCGCGCGTCGGGGTAGGCGAAATAGTCCTCGATCTTTCCCATCGTTTCTCGACTCGTTGCAACGCTCAAAACCTGGCCCCGCTGTGGGGATGACGATCATGCTGCGGCAGCTGTTGCGCATCCGCCGCGCGCACCGCCGCGACGAAGGCGCGCATCTTCGCCGCATCCTTGATGCCGGGCGAAGACTCGATGCCACTCGACACATCGACGGCATAGGGTCGCACGAGCGCGAGCGCCTGTGCCACGTTGAGCGCATCGAGGCCACCGGCCAGCAGCAGCGAGCGCGCAAGCCTCGGCACGCGCGACCAGTCGAAACGCCCGCCGGTACCGCCGACCTGGCCGACCGCGTGACTGTCGAGCAGAAATCCGCAAGCCTCCGGATGCAGCGCCACGTACGCCGCGACATCCGCAACCGAGGCCATCGGCACCGCCTTGATATAGGGGCGCATGAAGCTCGCTGCAAATCCGCCGCTCTCGCTGCCGTGGAACTGCAGCAGATCCGGCTGCACGCCGGCGATCACTTCCTCGATCCAGCCGGCGTCGTCGTCCATGAACAAGGCGACTGCGCTGACGAACGGCGGCAGACTGCGCCGCAACGCGCGCGCCTGCGACAGTCCGAGAAAACGCTGGCTCTTGCGCGTCAGCACCAGGCCGATCGCGTCGACGCCGAGTTCGACCGCGATGCGCACGTCGTCGGCGCGCGTGAATCCACAGAACTTGATGCGAGTGTTCACAGCGTGACCTCGGGCCGCAGCTTCCATTCGGCCGGATAGCGCGGCGCCAGAAACGTCAGGCCCGTCGCCGGCGCGGTGGGACCGGCGACGCTGCGGTCGCGTCCCTGCAGCAGTTCACCCAGCCACTGCGGCGAGCGTTCACCGCGGCCGATCGGCAGCAGCGAGCCGACGATGTTGCGCACCATGTGATGCAGGAATGCATTCGCCTCGATCTCGATCGCGACCTCGTCGCCGTTGCGCGTGATCGCGATGTCGCGCACGTTGCGCATCGGCGAGTTGGCCTGACAGGCGACGGTGCGAAACGCGCTGAAATCGTGTTCGCCGATCAGTGCCTGCGCAGCGGTCTGCATCGCGTCGATGTCGAGCGGCGCGCGCTCCCAGGTGACGAAGCGCGCACTCAACGCTGCACGAATCGGGCGATTCAGAATCGTGTAGCGATAACGCCGTGCGCGCGCGCCGAAGCGCGCGTGAAAATCGGCGGCGACGACCTGCGCCCACAGCACCGCCACATCCGGCTGCAGTCGCGAGTTCGCGCCGAGCGCCCAGGCACGTTCACTGCGCTCGACCGCACTGTCGAAATGCACGACCTGGCAACGCGCATGCACGCCGGCGTCGGTGCGTCCGGCGCAGGTGACATCGACCGGATGCGCGGCGACGAACGACAGCGCGGCCTCGACATCGCCCTGCACGCTGCGGCCATGCGAGAGGCGCTGCCAGCCGAAGAACGCGGTGCCGTCGTATTCGATACCGAGAGCGATACGCACGAGAAGCCGGGAATCGAGGGGAGAACCGCGAATAGTAAAGCGGCGGGCCGCTTTTATCGATTCCCGATTTCCGTTTGCATATTCCCGGCTCTGGTCAGCGAATCTCCGCCATCAGCCGATGCGCTTCGGCTTTCTGCGCGTCGCTGCCTTCGGCGACGACTTCCTCGAGCATCGAGCGCGCCCCTTCCGGATCGCCCATGTCCATATAGGCCTTGGCGAGATCGAGCTTGGTGCCGATGGCATCGTCGCCGGGGAAGTAGTCGTCGTCGAGCCGCGCCGCAGGTGCAGCCGCCGGCAGCGCGGACGTGTGCAGTTCGTGCGTGGTGGCTGCAGCATGCGCCGGCGCCGGCGGGGCGTCGAAATCCAGCGGCGGCAGATCGAAGTCGAAACCGTCGTCATGCTTGGCGGCCGGCACGACAGGCGGCGCGGCCGGATGCGCATCGTCCAGATCGAACGCGAAGCCGGAATCGAGCGCCGGCGAGGTGTGCAGCGGCGGCGGATCCAGCGGGTGATGCGACGGTGCGTCGAAGGTTTCGTCCACGTGATGCGAGGGCGCATCGAACGCTTCGTCGGCATGATGCACCGGCGCCTCATAGGCCCCGTCGGCGTGATGCAACGGTGCGTCGTAGGCCTCGTCGGCGTGCAGATGCGGACGCTCGACCGTATCGAAATCCGCATCGGCTGCGACATGCGTGACATCGTCGTAGTAGGCCGGTCCTGCGAACAACGGATTGCGCGGCGCCAGTTCCTGTCCCATCGCCTGCGCCTCCAGCCATTCCGGTTGATGCGCGTCGCTGACGTGCGTGTGCATCTCGGCCGCGGCGTATTCGAACTTCGCGATGTCGCGTTCGGCGTAGTAGAGGCTGAGCAATTCCAGATGCAGGCCGACATTGGACGGATCGTCCTGCAGCTGTTCGAGCAGCTTGGCTTCTTCCGCGTCATTGGCCGACCCGCTCGCGCCGGCAGCCACGTCGAAGGGTGAATCGCCGAATGCGCCGGCGATCGAGCTGCGCTCCACCGCCACCGCCGGCTTGCGTTTGCGCAGGCCGAGCAAGCCGAGCAGGAGCAACAGCACGCCGGCACCGAGCGCGGCGGGCTTGACCCAGGTTTCCTCGTACCACGGCGCAGCCACGGGCAGCGGCTTCGCCTTCATCGCGGCCGGGTTTGGTGTCGTCGCCGGTGTTTTCGGCGGCACGGCGGCTGGCGTCTGCGCCGATGGCGTCGTCGTCGAAGCAGACGATGCGGCGGCGGGCGTTGTCGCGGTGGAGCTCGTCGTCGATGCGGCTGACGGTGACGTGCCGGATGCTGCTGGCGTCGGTGTCGTCGTCGAGTTCGCGGCGGGTGTTGCGGTCGCAGTCGTGCTCGCCGTCGATGGAGAGGTCGTGGCGGCAGACGGCGTCGAGGCCGGCGTGCTCGCACTGCTCGACGACGCGGTGCTGCTCGACGGTGTGGTGCTGGTCGATGGCGTCGTGCCCGTCGACGGCGTCGTTCCACTCGATGTCGCCGCAGTGGCCGGCGTTTTTGCAGCGTCCGTCGGTGTGGTCTTCGCGGTGCCCGACTCGCCCCAGATATCCTGCTTGCCGATCTTGTCGTTGGCGCTGTTCGCCGCTGTCGCCGCGGTCGCTGGCGTTTTCGACGCCGCTGCCGCTGCCGTCGCTGCTGCAGCCGTGGCCGCTGCGGCCGGCTTGGCCGTGCTGCCCGAAGTGTCCTGCAGCTGCTTGAGCTTCTGCTGCAGCTCGGCGATCTCGGAATCCTTGAGGCCGATCAGGCGGTCGTTCTTGCCTTTCAGTTCCTCCAGTTCCTTCACGCGCGAACGCAGCTCACCACTTTCCTGTTCGCGCGCGGTCAAGCTTTCCTTCGTGCGCGCAAGCTCGGACTTGAGTTCGGTCGCAGCCGGACTTCCGGCGCCGCTGCCCGGACGATCCGCCATCGCCATGCTGTCCTTGCCGGCCTTTGGCGGAACGAGTTCGAGACGCTCGCTGGCCGACTTGGCCGTGCTCGCCGTCGCGGCAGGCGTTTTCTTGGCCGGACTTGCCGGCGTGGTCGGCGTCGCGGGCTTGGACGCGGCATCGGTGACCAGCGTCGGACTCGCACGTCCGCCGCGCCAGTCTTCGAGCTGCGATTGCACCTGCGCTGCCGCTTCACTGGCCGAGCCGACCGCCTTGGTTTCGTCGGCGGAAGGAATGCGCAGGATCGCACCGCGCTTCAGCGCGTTGATGTTGTCCTTGTAGAACGCGTTCGGATTCGCCTTCAACAGCGCGATCATGGTCTGGTTGAGATTGCCGCCGGGACGCGCTTCGCGCGCGACTTCGGACAAGGTCTGGCCGGCTTCGACCGGACCGTATTCGCCGTCCTTCGCCTGGCTCTTCGGTGCCGCTGCAGCGGCAGGTCGCGGCGTGCTCGCGCGCGGCGTCGCGGCGACGGCCGCCTCGGCCGGCTTTTCGCGACGCGGGCTGCTCGCCGTCGTGCTCGGCGCGGCAGCGACCGCACTGGTCGTGGCGGCATGCGTCGCCGGCGCGGTCAGCGGCGGATCGAGCAGGATCGTGTACTCGCGCAACAGGCGGCCCTTCGGCCAGTTCGCTTCGACCAGGAAGTCGAGGAAGCTGTCGCGCACCGCTTCCTTGCTGGTGATCTTGATCACCAGTTCGCCTTTCGAGCTTTTCACGACGGCGAACTCGAGCGGCACATTGAGCCGCGAACGGTTCAATCCGATGCGCTCGAAGTCCTCGCTCGCAGCGAGATTGACGAGCAATCCCTCCGCCTCGCCGGCCGTTCCCTGCAACACGGGAATTTCGGCATCCAGCGGCTGATTGAGTTTGGAATTGACGTGTACCGGCCCCAGACCCAGCGCCATGGCGTGCGTTCCGCCCAGCGCGAGCGCGATCGCAAGCGGCAATTGCAGCGGTCGTTTCATCTAAGCGTGCCCCCTAGGCGTATGGCCGATCCGTATCGGCTACATCTCGAAACGGCCTTATAACACAATGCTAACTCACGGGTCTGCAGGCGATTTCTCAATCGCCCGAGCGCACCCCGATGGAACCCCCGCGACACCATCGAAGGCTGCCGGATGGCGTCCCCGGGCCGTCGACCGTGCCGGCGCAAAATAGCATTGCCGGCGATCGCGCACCGCGAATCGCCTCACGCAAATACGCGCTCGCGCAGCGCGCTGTCCGGCGGCAGGTGGCGCGGCGACACATGGAGCGCCAGGAAGGCCAGCTGCAGCGAGGCTTCGCGTTCGAGGAATTCGCCGTAGTACGGCTGGAAGTGGTGGCAGTCGAACACATGGAACTGCGCATTGCGCATGCGCGCGGCCGCCTTGCGCGCCGATGCTTCCGGTGTCACGCGGTCGCGCGAACCGGCGGTCATCAGCACCGGCATCTCGAGCCGATGCGCAAGACGGGCCGGACTGTAGGACGGCATCTTGAACAGACAGCGCGCGAGCACGCGGTTTTCCCAGACCACGCCGTCGGCGCGGGAAATCTGCTGCAAGCCTTCCTGCGCATCGGCATGGCTCATCGCGGCCAGCTCGCCCGGCCCGGCCAGGACCGGCACGTAGTACGGCTTGCCGAACAGGCCGCCGATCACATCGCGCCACGCCAGCACGCCGAGCTTCAACGCCGCCCACGGTTTGACGCTGGACAGCACCGAGGCGAGACCATTCACATGCGGATGCTGGGCGATGACCGCGGCGACATCCGGAAATTGCGCGGCCGTGCAGATCACGTGGCCGCCGGACAGCGAGGTGCCCCACAGCACGATGCGACTTCGATCGATCTCGGGCATCGCCTGCACGTGCCGCACGGCAGCCTGCCAATCCTGCAGCTGCCATTTCGGATCGACGCGGTTGCGCGGCGATCCCGCGCTGTCGCCGAAAGAGCGGTAGTCGAAGTCGAACACGGCGTAGCCGGCGTCGACGAACCGACGCAGGTAGGCCGGCAGAATGATCGCGCGGATCGCGCCGAATCCGCCGGCCATGATGATGACCGGTGCGGCGCCGGCGCGTTCGGGCAGATGCAGGCTGCCGGCGCAGTCGAGGCCTTCGCTGCGGAACGGCCGTTGAAGGACGCGCGTTGTCGTTGTCCCTGTCGCTGTCATCGCTGCTTTCCCATCGCCCGAAAAATGAAGTGGTTGGTGACCTTGTGATACGCGGACGGAAACAGGCGCTGGACCTTGTCCAGCAGCTGGGCGTCCGCTCCGATCAGCACGCGACGGCGGTTGCGCTGCACCGCGCGCAGGATGATCCGGGCCGCGGCGTCGGCGCTCGTGATGAACAGCGCTTCGGCGCGTTCGTGGATGCGTTCGTCATCGAGGCCGATCGCACGGATCGACGCGTCGGTGCGTGCGTTGCGCGCGATGCCGGTCTTGATGCCGCCCGGATGCACGCTGGTGGCGCTGACTACGGCGCCGGTCAGATCGAGTTCCTGACGCAAGGCCTCGGTGAAACCGCGCACCGCGAATTTGCTCGCGTTGTAGGCACTCTGGCCGGGGACGCCGGCAAGGCCGAAGACGCTGGAAAGATTGACGACGTGACCGTCGCCGGAGGCGCGCAGATGCGGCAGGAACGCCTTCGTGCCATGCACGACGCCCCAGAAGTTGATGTCGACGATCCATTCGAAATCGTCGTAGCTCATGCCTTCGACGGTCGCGCTCAAGGCAACGCCGGCGTTGTTGAAGATCAGGTTGACGCGACCGTGCTCGTGCACCACGCGATCGGCCCAGGCGCCGACCGCGTCGCGTCGCGCGACGTCCAATGTCGCGACGCTGATCTGCACGTCGGGTGCGACTTCGGCGGCGAGCTTCGCCGTTTCTGCCAGACCGTGTTCGTCGATGTCGCTCAATGCCAAGTGACAATGCTGCGCGGCCAGACGCAGCGCGAGCGCGCGACCGATGCCCGAACCGGCGCCGGTAATCGCGGCGACCTTGTCGGCGAACGTCTTCACGCGCGTTCCGCCACATGGCGTCGATCGATCCTCACGCCGGCGTGCCCTGCACCGCCGCGGCGGCGACGGTCTCCGTTTGCACTGCGCGCGAGAACTGCAGCACATCGTCATCGATCGGGGCGTAGCGCATCGCCTTCAGATCGAGCAGATAGTTCTGCGGCATCCGCCACGGCGAATGCGTTCCCTGTTTCGGCAGCAACGCCGCGGCGCGCGTCAGATAACCGGAACTCAGGTCGAGCAGCGGGCGCGCTTCGAGGCCGGTCGGGTCGCAGCGCGCGACGCACTGGCGATACTCGTGCCGCCGCATGTGATTCAACAGGCGGCAGACGAACTGCGAGGAAAGATCGGCGCGCAGCGTCCACGAGGCATTCGTGTAGCCGACGCAGAATGCAAAATTCGGCAGGTTGCCGAGCATCAGGCCCTTGTAGACGACGTGTTCGCCCGCGTTCACCGGCGTGCCGTCGACACTCAACCGGATACCACCCATCAGCTGCACCTCGAGGCCGGTCGCGCTCACGATGATGTCGGCGGCCAACTTCGCGCCGGACTGCAGCCGGATGCCGTGCGGTATGAAGCTGTCGATCTGCGCAGTCACGATCGTCGCGCGACCGGCGCTGATCGCCTTGAACAGATCCGCATCCGGTACCAGGCACAGGCGCTGATCCCACGGCGCGTAAGCCGGCTTGAAATGCGTATCCACCGGATAGCCTTTCGGCAGCAGCCTCGCGACGCCGGCGCGCAACAGCTTTCGGGCAAGCTGCGGCGCGCGTCGGCAGAACTGGAAAAAGGCCAGGGTCAGAGCCACGTTTTTCCAGCGCGCAAGACGATGCGCCAGGTGCTGCGGCAACAGCTTGCGCAAGGCATCGGCGATCGCATCCTTGGAGGGCAGAGTGGCGATGTAGGTCGGCGAGCGCTGCAGCAGAGTCACGTGCGCGGCCTCGGCCGCCAGGGCCGGCACCAGGGTCACCGCGGTGGCACCGCTGCCGATCACCACGACTTTCTTGCCGCGCCAGTCGAGGTCCTGCGGCCACTGCTGCGGATGCACCAGCGTGCCTTGAAAAACATCGCGTCGCGCGAACTCCGGCGTGTAGCCCTTCTCGTAGTTGTAGTAGCCGCTGCAGGCGTACAGAAAATCGCAGGTGTAGCGACGCGGTTCGCGGCCATCGTCGACGTCCACCTCGAGCAGCCAGCGCGCCTCGGCGCAAATGTAATCCGCCGAACGTACGCGCTGGTTGAAGCGAATGCGGCGATCGATGCCGAACTCGCGTGCAGTTTCCTGCAGGTACTGGAGAATCGACGCGCCGTCGGCGATGCTCTTCGCTTCCTTCCACGGTCGAAACGCGTAGCCGAGCGTGAACATGTCCGAGTCCGAGCGCACGCCCGGATAACGGAACAAATCCCAGGTGCCGCCGAGCTCGGCCCGGCTTTCGAGGATCGCGAAACTCAGGTCCGGACATTGCGTTTGCAGATGGTAGGCGGCGCCGATGCCGGAGATGCCGGCGCCGACGATCAGGACATCGAAATGTTCGATGGTCATGCTGACTTGTCCTGTTGCGAGCGCCTGTATCGAGGATCATGCGCGACGACGTCGTTACGCGCTTCAACGATGCTGGCTTCAACGAAGCCCGCCATCAACGATACGCCGCCGCCAGCATCGCCTCGCAGGCGACTGCCGGATCGCCGCTGCGTTCGTAGGCTTCCAGCCAGTGCGGATAATTGTGGATGGTCGGCAACTGCGTCGGATGGAAGCCGGGTTTGAAATACGCCAGCAGCATCGGCGCCAGCGCGCCGAACACGCCGCGTCTCGGGCCGTAGATCCACAGGAAATTCGCGAGGTGCAGCCGCGCACGTTGCCATGCGCCGTAACCGTCGGCCTCGAGGAAGCGATCGGTGAACCGGTAGGCCGCGACGACCATCACCCTGCACGCGAACAGCATCGCCGCCGCGCGCCGCCAATAGCCGACGCGCGCGACCTTCTGCATGACGTCGAACGCGACCGACTTGTGTTCCATCTCCTCGATCGCGTGCCAGGCGAGCAAGGCCTGCATGCGCTTTTCCGCGCCGCTGGCCGTGGCTGCCCTGGAGAAAAACGCGAACGCCAGCATCGCGGTGAAGTGCTCGAACCCGGCGGTCAACGCAAGATTGAATTGCGGCGAGAACCTGCGCGTATAGCCGTCCAGACGTGCCTTTTCCGGCGCCAGCAACTCGGTGACTGGAATTCCCTGCGCTTGCATGAGCTGGTTGTAGCGCGTGTGGGCGATGCCGTGCTGGGCCTCCTGGCGCATGAAGTCGCGCACGTTCTTCTGCAGCACCGGATCGGTGATGCGATCGCGGAACGGACGCAGACTGGTGATGAAATAGCGTTCGCCATCCGGAAAGAAAACCTGCAGCGCATCCAGATAACGCGTCTTGTAGGCGTCGCCGCGAAACCAGTGTTTCGGAATGCTCTCGTCCAGCCCGAAATCCAGGTTCTCGCGCGCTACGATGGCTTCGCTGTAACGGGTGTCGCTGCGCATGACGGTAATCTCCTGCAAGCCCATGCACGATAGGACCGCCCGCCGCGCGGAGCTATGATGCAAGGCGACAGGACGTGTCCTTGCGCGACAGGGGACGTCCGCGCAGTGACGCGTGTACACGCTGCGCATCGGCGTGACCGCGTCACGAACGAACGAAGGATCGTCGAGGCATGCAGACGCTATCGCTGCACGATCTATCCGGCCTCGCCACGGTCAGCGTGCTGTGCGGCTTCGACCTCGAGGCGGTGTTGAAGGAAGCCGGCATAGGCGTGCCGGAACGCGCCACGGCCGATGCACCGCTCGACCTTCGAAGTCTCGGCCGCTTGTTCGATCTGTGCCGGCGCCGCGCGAGCAAGGCGTATTTTCCGTTCGCGATCGGCGAGCATTACGCCTTCGACAACGTGCCCGAGGTGCAGGCCTTCCTGATGACCTGCAGCTCGCTCAGCGAAACGCTCTGGCTGCTGCAGTTTCTGCCGAATCTGGTACAGCCGGGTCTGATCGCGCGCCATCGGGTGCGCGACGAGCGCATCACGATCTACTTCGAGCTGCACGACGATCCGGCGCCGACAGCGTCGCCCGAACTGATCGAAGCCGCGTGCGTCGTCGTCGCGCGCTTCCTCACCCAGGTATTGCAGCAGCAGGTGCGCCTCGACGTCGGATTCCAGCACCAGCCGATGACTGCGATGGACGTCTATCAGAAGCAGTTCGGCGCGCGCCCGAGCTTCGGCGACGCCGACAATTTCATCCGGTTCGAAGCGGCCCTGCTCGATCGCCCGCTGCAAGGCGGCGCGCCCTCGCTGCACGCGCGTGCGCGCCTGCTGCTGGAAACCCGACTGCAGCATCAGCAGGTCGAACAAGGCGTGGTGCGCACGCTGTCACAGCTGCTGATGCAGGCGCCGGCGCTCGGCATGACAGCGGCCTCGATCCGTCTCGGCATCGAACCGCGCACCTTGCAGCGCAAGCTCAAGGAAGCGCAGACCTCGTTCGCCGCATTGCAATCGCAGGTGCGTTTCACCCTGGCCAAGGCGATGCTGAGCGAGCGCGAACTCGATCTCGACGCGATCGCGTTGAAGCTCGGTTTCGCCGATCGCGCGAGCTTCTCGAAAGCGTTCTCGAAGTGGGCCGGCGTGCCGCCGGCAACCTATCGGCGCACGCGTCTGCGCTAGAAGATAACCGGCGCGCGCCGCGATGCGTTCCTACAGATGCTCGCGGATCAGGATCTCGGCAATCTGCACCGCGTTCAATGCCGCGCCTTTGCGGATGTTGTCCGACACGACGAACATGTCCAGACCGCGCGGATGCGAGATGTCCTCGCGAATGCGCCCGACGAACACCTCGTCGCTGCCGGCCGCATGCGTGACCGGGGTCGGATAGCCGCCCGCTCGCGGCTCGTCGACCACGACCAGACCCGGCATTTTCTCCAGCAGCGCACGCGCCTGCGCCACGCTGATCTTTTCGCGCGTTTCGATGTGGACCGCTTCGGAGTGACCGTAGAACACCGGCACGCGCACCGACGTCGCATTCACCTGGATGCCTTCGTCTTCGAGAATCTTGCGCGTCTCCCAGACGATCTTCATTTCCTCGGTGGTGTAGCCGTTGTCGAGAAAATCGCCGCCGTGCGGAATCACGTTGAACGCGATCTGCACCGGGTAGACCTCGGGCTCGGCTTCCTGGAAGTTGAGCAGCGCCGCGGTCTGCTTGCCGAGTTCCTCGATCGCGCGCCGGCCGGTTCCGGAAACCGACTGATAGGTCGCGATGTTGATGCGCTCGATGCCGACCGCGCGATGGATCGGCGCGAGCGCGACCATCAGCTGCATCGTCGAACAATTCGGATTGGCGATGATGCCGCGCTGCGTGTACCGCGCAATCGCATGCGGATTGACCTCGGCCACCACGAGCGGAATATCGTCCTGGTAGCGAAACTCGGACGTGTTGTCGATCACCACCGCGCCTGCGGCCGCGGCACGCGGCGCATGCTCGCGCGAAACCGAACCGCCGGCGGAGAAGAATGCGATGTCGATGCCGTTGAAGTCGTATCCGGCGAGATCGCGCACGCTGATCTGACGATTGCCGAATTCGACACTGCCGCCGGCCGAGCGTGCGCTCGCCAGCGGCACCAGTTCGCCGACCGGGAATGCGCGCTGGCTCAGCACGCCGAGCAGGGTTTCGCCGACGGCGCCGGTCGCGCCCACGATCGCCACGTTGTACTTCGTCTCGGTGCTCATAGGTATCCGCGCATCGTTGGTCGGGAAGGGTAATCGATCAGGCCTGACGCAGCGTCGGTGCCGCGGCATTGATCGCGCTGGACGGCCGGCCCGCATGCGGACCAGCGCCGAGCGCGGCGATGAGATTGTCGATCGCCAGCGCGACCATCGCGCGCCGCGTCGCCGCCGTGGCGCTGGCGATATGCGGCGTCAGCACGACATTGCGGCAGGCGATCAGGTCGGGATGCACCGCGGGTTCGTTCTCGTAGACATCGAGTCCGGCCGCCGCGAGCTTGCCCGATGCGAGCGCCGCGGCGAGTGCGACGTCGTCGACGATGCCGCCGCGTGCGATGTTGATCAGGTTCGCACTCGCGCGCATGCGTGCGAGTTCGCCCGCGCCGATCGCATGATGATTGTCGGGACCGTACGGCAGCGCGAGCACCAGGTGATCGCTCGCGCCGAGCAGCTCGTCCTTGCTCACGTACTGTGCATTACATTCGCGTTCGACGCTTGCGGCGGCGCGCGAACGGTTGTGATACAGCACACGCATGTCGAATCCGCGCGCGCGCCGCGCGATCGCCTGTCCGATGCGGCCCATGCCGAGGATGCCGAGCGTGCTGCCGTGAATGTCGCGGCCGAGCAGCAACTCGAACGACCACGCGTTCCAGCGCCCTTCGCGCAGCCAGCGTTCGGCCTCGGTCACGCGGCGCGCGGTTGCGAGCAGCAAGGCCCAGGCGAAATCGGCGGTGGTTTCGGTGAGCACGTCCGGCGTGTTGGTTGCGAGGATGCCGGCGGCCGTCAGCGCGGGAATATCCAGATTGTTGTAGCCGACGCCGATGTTCGCGATCGCTTTCAACTTGCGCGCAGCGGCAATCACGCCGGCATCGATGCGATCGGGAATGCTGACCAGGGCGCCGTCGACATCGCGCAGGCCGGCGGCGAGTTGCGCCGGCGTATATGCGGTCGTCGCCGCGGTCGTGACCACCTCGAAATGTTCCTCGAGCCGCGCGACCAGATCCGCAAACACCGGCTGCGTCACCCAGACCTTCAAGCGTGTGCTCATCCGCTCTGACCCGGAATGCGCGGTGCGATCTCGCCGACATCGCCGCATTGCGCGCGATGACGCAGCGCCTGATCCATCAACACCAGCGCGACCATCGCCTCGGCGATCGGTGTCGCACGGATACCGACGCAGGGATCGTGGCGCCCCTTGGTGACGACCTCGACTGCTTCCCCGGCGAGATTCACGCTGCGACCGGGAATCAGGATGCTCGAGGTCGGCTTCAACACGATCGAAGCCGTCACGGCCTGCCCGGTCGAGATGCCACCGAGAATGCCGCCGGCATGATTGGAAAGAAAACCCTGCGCGGTGATCTCGTCGCGATGTTCGCTGCCCTTCTGCGCGACTGCGGCGAAGCCGGCACCGATCTCGACACCCTTGACCGCATTGATCGACATCAGCGCCGCAGCGAGTTCCCCGTCGAGCTTGCCGTAGATCGGCTCGCCCCAACCCGGCGGAACGCCGTCGGCGACGACGTTGACGCGTGCGCCGACCGAATCGCCGGATTTGCGCAGCGCGTGCATGTACTGCTCGAGCTGTTCGACCATCGCAGCATCGGGCCAGAAGAAGGGGTTCTCTTCGACTGCGCTCCAGTTGAATGTCGCCGGTACCAGCTCGCCGATCTGCGCGAGGTGACCACGCACGCGCACCGCGTATTTTTCCGCCAGCCATTTCTTCGCGATCACTGCCGCGGCGACACGCATCGTCGTCTCGCGCGCGGACGAGCGCCCGCCGCCGCGCGGATCGCGGATGCCGTATTTCTGCCAGTAGGTGTAATCGGCGTGGCCGGGCCGGAACGTCTCGGCGATGGTGCCGTAGTCTTTCGAACGCGCGTCGGTGTTGCGGATCAGCAACGCAATCGGCGTGCCGGTCGTGCGGCCCTGGTAGACGCCGGAGAGAATTTCCACGGCGTCTTCTTCATGCCGCTGCGAGGTATGCCGGCTGCGCCCGGTCGCGCGCCGATCGAGATCGCTGCGGAATTCCTCGGGCGCGATCGCAAGTCCGGGCGGACAACCATCGACCACGCATCCGATCGCCGGCCCGTGGCTTTCGCCGAAGGTCGTGACGCTGAAAAGTTTTCCGAACGAGTTGCTCGACATGGCCGCGCGGCACGATCCTTCTTCTACGCAGGTTTCGGAAACGGTGAACGGCGAAGCGCACGCCGCTCGACCGTCATCATCATGCGATGTCCGGCTGCCGGCTAGCGTTTTCCGGCAGCTTCGGCAATCGCATCCGCATGCTCGACCAGATCGCGCCGGTCGAGCAGGAACACACCCATCTGGCCGACGTTGAACTCGATCCAGTTGAACGGCACCTGCGGCAGCAACGCGATCAACGCGCGCTCGCTTTCACCGACTTCCACGATCAGCACGCCGTCCTCGTTCAAGTGCTCCGGCGCGCAGACGAGAATGCGCAGCGCAAAATCGAGGCCGTCGTCGCCGGCACGCAAACCTAGTGCAGGTTCGTGGCCGTATTCGGGCGGCAACGCGGCATATTCGTGTTCGGTGACGTAGGGCGGATTGCTGACGATGAGATCGTAACGCTCGCCGCCGAGATTGCCGAACAGATCGGAGCGGATCACGCGCACGCGATCGCCGACGTCCTGGAACTCGACGTTCTCGCGCGCCAGCGACAGCGCATCGTCGCTGATGTCGGCCAGATCGACCTGCCAGTCCGGATTGTGTGCGGCGATCGCGATGCCGATGCAACCCGAGCCGGTGCACAGATCGAGCGCGCGTTCGATGGCGCGGTCGTCCAGCCACGGCGAGAAACCGGCCTGGATCAGTTCGGCGATCGGCGACCGCGGCACCAGCGCGCGTGCATCGGATTTGAACTTGAGTCCGGCGAACCAGGCCTCGCCGGTGAGATAGGCGACCGGCTGATGTTCGGCGACGCGCCGCTCGATCAGCGCGAGCACGTCGGCTTTCTCGCTCGCGGTCAAGCGAGCCGCGCCGTACGCCGGCGCCAGATCGTGCGGCAGATGCAGCGCGTGCAGTACGAGATGGGTCGCTTCGTCGAGCGCATTGTCGTAGCTGTGGCCGAAGGTCAGTCCGGCTGCGCTGAAACGGCTGGCGCCGTAGCGGATGAAGTCGACGATCGTGGCGAGTTCGCTGGTCACGAGTGAGGGTCGCATGCGGCTGTGGCCGCACAGTATAGGACGGCGCGGCCTGCGCCACGTCCGCGGCGTTGCGTCGCGACGATGCCCGGATCGAGATGCCTATAATGGGCGGATGATCTCCTCGCGCATCCGCGGTCGCGTTTCCGTGACCTACCTGATCCTGATCGCCGCGTTCGCGGTCGCGCTCGGCCTCTGGTTCGGCGCACGCCTGTTCGATCCGCCCGCCGCTGCGCATCTGCAGACCGCCGTGCTGTATCCGGCGCCGCGCGCGCTGCCGGATTTCAAGCTGACCCGCAGCGATGCGCAGGCGCTGACCCTGGCCGACTGGAAAGGCCACTGGACCGTCGCCTTCTTCGGCTACACCAATTGCCCGGATGTCTGCCCGACCACGCTGGCGACGTTCAAGCAGGTGTGGACCCGGCTCGGGCCCGACGCCGCCGCAAAGCTGCGCTTCGATTTCATCTCGGTCGATCCGGCGCGCGACACGCCGGACACGCTGGCGCGCTATGTCGGCTACTTCAGCAAGGACTTCGTCGCAGCGACCGGCGATGACCAGCAATTGACCGCCCTGACCCGCGCGCTCGGCCTGGTCTATGCGCGCGGCACGCCGGAGAACGGCACCTACACGGTCGACCACAGCGCGTCGGCGGTCATCATCGATCCCGAGGGCCGCCACATCGGCTTGTTCCGGCCGCCGTTCGAAGCGTCGAAGATTGCAGACGACCTGAAAACGCTCGCAGGCTCGCCCTGATGCGACCGGCGGTTCTGCTGCAATACCTGTTGCCGCATCGTCTGCTCTCGCGCCTGGTGTTGTGGGGAACGCGCTGGACCTTTGCGCCGTGGAAGAACTTCCTGATCGGCCAGATCACGCGGCGCTATCAGGTCGATATCGCCGAGGCGCAGAACACCGATCTCGCCAGCTATGCGCATTTCAATGCGTTCTTCACGCGTGCGCTGAAAGCCGGAGCGCGGCCGCTTCCGCTCGATCCCGCGACGATCGTCTGTCCGGCGGACGGCCGCGTCAGCCAGGCCGGTGCGATCGAGGCCGGGCAGATTCTGCAGGCGAAAGGGCGCAGGTACAGCGCCGCCGAACTGCTCGCCGATGCCGAGGCCGCCGCCGCGTATGCGGACGGAAGCTTCCTCACCGTGTACCTGTCGCCGCGCGACTACCATCGCGTGCACATGCCGTTGGACGGTGAGCTGGTCGAGACGGTGCATGTTCCCGGACGCATCTTCAGCGTCGCGCCGTTCACGGTGGCGGCGGTGCCCGGTGTCTTCGCACGCAACGAACGTCTGATCTGCCACTTCCGCAACGAGCAGGGGTCTTTCGTCGTCGCCCTGGTCGGCGCGATGCTGGTTTCCGGAATCGCCACCGTCTGGGGCGGCGTCGAAGTGCCGCCGTATGCCGCGAAGATCACGCGCCGCGACTATCGCGGCCAGGCGATCCGCCTCGCGCGCGGCGCGGAGATGGGACGCTTCAACATGGGATCGACCGCGATCGTGCTGCTGTCGCCTCAGGTCGGACGGATCGTCGACGATCTCGCGCCGGATCAGGCGATCCGCATGGGCGCGCCGATCGGGCAGCGGATGCCGAGTCAAAATGTGACGCCGTTCGACAAATTGTGACGCGGTGATCGGTCTTCCGGGAGGCGCGACATTAAGATATCGCTATCCGCAAGCGCCGACTTCGGTCCGTCGAAGACTCAGGGGGAAGCCTAGATGCAACTCGTCACCCGCCTTATCGCATTGACGCGCGCCGTCCAATTGCGCCGTCAATTCCGCGAGATCAACAAGGCGCTGGAGCAACTTCCGCCGAGCTCGCGGCGTCAGCTCGCAGCGATTTCGCTGCGCGAGTTCGCGAATGCGTCGAAGAGCGAATTCCCGCATCTGTACGCGACGCCGCCGGAGGAAAAGTATCGCCCCTGGGGCAGCGGTGCCGACATCGGACTCGAGCGGCTGCGTTCGGACAATCTGCAGGTGCGTCTGCGCGGCGTTGCGCTGTGGCTGACCGTGGTCTACCACGAAACGCGCGATTCGCATTTTCCCGAGCAGCAGGAACTGCATCGCCAGGTCATGCGTTCGCTGCGCACCTTGAAGGAAGCGATTCCGGCGTCCGAACTCAACCGCTGGATGATCAACGAAGCCGAAGCAGCCTGAGTTCCGGCTGATCGGCGATTCAAAGATCGGTATTCAGAACGGCGCGACCTGATCGCGCCGTTCGCTTTTCAGCGTCCGCATTGTGGAAGTTTCAGCGTCTGTCCCGGTTTCACCGGATAGTGCGGCGCACGCAGACCATTCGCCGCGGCAATCTCCTTGATGCCGCCGCAACCGCTCTTGCGCGCGATCGACGCCAGCGAATCGCCCTTGCGCACGACGTACGTCTTCACCTTCGGTTGTGCCGGCGGGCGTCCCTGCGCCAGCGACACCGGTGGCGGCGTCGGCACGATCGCCGCGTGCAGGTCGGCCGCCAGCGTCGGCCAGCGTCCGTCCGCGCAATCGCGCGCGTAGACTTTTTCCAGTTGCAGCGGCACTGCGAGCTTCGCGCCGGCCGGCTCCGGCCGCTGCGGATCGAGCTGCGGATTGAGATTGCGCAAGGTGCGGAACCAGCCGTCGTGCATATTGCCGTCCTGGCCGAGACACACGGTCAGTTCGGCGATCGAGGCCGGACGCTTCAGGGTGATGCTGCCCGGATGTCCGGCAATCTTCGGAAATTCCAGGTTGTAGCGTTCCGGATGCATGAACAGCCAGGCCGCCGCGAGCACCATCGGCACGTACTCGCGCGTTTCCTGCGAGATGCCGTAATAGACCTGCGGATCCCAGAAACTCATCGCGCCGGCGCCCTTGCCGGCGCGCCGTTGCATCGCGCCTTCGCCGCCGTTGTAGGCACCGATCACCAGTTCGAGATTGTTGTTGAGTATCGCGAGCTGCTCGTTGAGATAAGCCGCATTCGCGCGTGCGGACAGTTTCGGATCGAAGCGCTGATCGAATCCGTCGACCGTGCTCAAGCCGAAGCGCAGACCCGTCGCGTACATGAACTGCAACGGGCCGGACGCACCGGAGCGCGATACCGCGTGCACTTTGCCGCCGGATTCCTTCGCCAGCATGCCGAACAGCACGGCCTCGGGCAGGCCGGCCTTTTCGTACTCCGGCCACATCAGATAACGCATGTACTGATAATTTTCGTAGGCGTCCATCAGGTTCGGCCGGTATTGCGTCAGCCATTCCTCCAGCGCCGCCTTCACCGGACCGTTGAGCGCGATGATGTCGCTGAGTTCGCGTCCCTTGAGCAGGCTGATCGAGCGACCGAGCTGCGGCAGCGCGCTGACGACCGGCGAGGATTCGCCGGCTTCGACCGTCGCTTCCGGCGTGGCGCCGCTGGTGTCGCCTTCGACGGCCTGGTCGGAACGGTTGCCGATGCCCTGGCGCAGCAGGGCGTCGAAACCATCGACGAAGCGCTGCTGATCGCAGCCGGGCAGCGCTGCGCACGCGGTTGCGGCCGCGCGCAGATCGTCGAGTGCGCTCTTGATCTCGCTCTGCGCGCGCGCGGTGTCGCCGGCGCGCGCATGATCGAGTCCGCCCGCATAGCGGCGACCATCCTCGTCCAGCCGCGCGTACAGCGCATTGACGGCGCTGTCGTCGACCTTCGCCGCACCTGCCTGCGGCTTGTGCGCCGGCGCACCCGCGCAGGCGGCCAGCGACAGCGCAGCGGCGCAGATGGAAAAACGCAAACCAGCGACAGCATCGGAAACGGGCATCGAAGCAACTACTCGAACAGGAAGGCGCGGGCAAGTTACCTGCCCCCGCGCGATGCGGCAACCGTCGCCGCGCGCAACGCCGCTACAATCGGCGCCGAGCGAACGGGCAGCAAGGGGAATTCTGTGAGCGACATCCTGATCGGCAAGGGCGAGGAAAACGTCTGGCTGCTGCCGAAATACGCGAACCGCCACGGCATGGTCGCCGGCGCCACCGGCACCGGCAAATCGGTTTCGCTGATGCTGCTGGCCGAGGGCTTCTCCAAACTCGGCGTGCCGGTGTTTCTGGCTGACGTGAAGGGCGATCTCGCCGGACTCTCGCAAGCCGGCGCGATGAACGACAAGCTGAAGGCGCGCATCGATCGCCTCGGCATCGCCTGGAGCGCTGCGGCGAATCCGGTCGTGTTCTGGGACATCTACGGCAAGGCCGGACATCCGGTGCGCACGACGATTTCCGAGATGGGACCGAATCTGCTCGGCCGTCTGATGGAACTCAACGATGTGCAGTCCGGCGTACTCGAAATCGTGTTCAAGGCGGCCGACGACGATGGCCTTCTGCTGCTCGATCTGAAGGACCTGCGCGCCCTGCTCGCCTACGCCAGCGCGAACGCGAAGGATCTGTCGCAACACTACGGGCTGATTTCGCCGGCCTCGCTCGCGGCGATCCAGCGCGCGTTGCTGTCGCTGGAACAAGCCGGTGCCGATCAGTTCTTCGGCGAACCGGCGCTGGATCTGGCCGACTTCATGCGCCAGGACCTGTCCGGCCGCGGCATCGTCAACATTCTCGCCGCCGATCAGCTGATCCTGAAGCCGAAGCTCTACACCACGTTTCTGCTGTGGATGCTGTCCGAATTGTTCGAGACCCTGCCCGAAGTCGGCGATCTCGATCAGCCCAAGCTCGTGTTCTTCTTCGACGAAGCGCATCTGCTGTTCGACGACGCACCGCCGGCGTTGCGCCAGCGCGTCGAACAGGTCGTGCGCCTGATTCGCTCCAAGGGCGTCGGCGTGTATTTCTGCTCGCAGAATCCGGACGATCTGCCCGACGTGATCCTCGGCCAGATGGGCAATCGGATCCAGCATGCCTTGCGCGCCTTCACGCCGCGCGACCAGAAGGCGGTCAAGGCCGCCGCCGAAACCTTCGCGCCGAATCCGAAGATCAAGGTTGCCGACGTGATCACGCAGCTCGGTGTCGGCGAAGCGCTGGTTTCGACCCTGCAGGAAGGCGGCGTACCGCTGCCGGTCGAACGCGCGCTGATTTCCTCGCCCGGCTGCCGCATCGGCACGGTGACGGACTCCGAACGCGCCGCGGTGCGCGCACGCTCGCCGGTCGGCGCGAAATACGATACCGCCGTCGATCGCGAATCGGCCTTCGAGAAACTCGCCGCGCGTGCGCAGGAAAATCCGCCAGCCACCGACGCTGCTTCGGCGAAGCCCGGCAAGAGCGGCGCCGCGGCCGGCACGAGCGGCTGGATGGACATGGCGAAGGACATGGTGTTCGGCACCAACCGCCGCCAGGGCATGATCGAGACGATGGCAAAGTCGGTCGTGCGCAACGCCGGCAGCCAGCTCGGCCGCACGATCCTGCGCGGCGTACTGGGTTCGATGAAACGCTAGTTCAACAACAGGGAGTCAGGGGAATGTCGAGCGAACAGCGCATCGTGCCGTTCTGGGAACGGCTGCGCGAGATCAGCCTGTATCCGATGCACATGGCCGCGCTGACCACGATCGTCGCACTCGCGGTATCTCAGCTCGTGGTCGGCTACTTGCCGCTCAGGTTTGTGTTCGCGCTCGTGGTCTGGGTTGCGCTGTACAAATACGCATTCGAGTGCTTGCGCGCTTCGGCGAACGGCCAGCTCGAACCGCCCGAACTCGGCTTCAGCGTCGACGACGATCTCGGTCGCAAGCAGATCCTGCTGCAGATTACGTTCATCGTGTTCGCGATCGTCATCTATGCACTGGTCGGCCGACGAGCCGCCATCATCGGTCTGGTCGTACTCGGATTCGCCTATCCGGCGGCGACCATGTCGCTGGCGATGGAGGAAAGCCTGCTCGGCGCACTCAATCCTGTGCGATGGCTTGCGATTGCCACGCGCTTCGGCTGGCCGTATCTCGCCGTCGCCGTGCTTTGCTTCGTCATCTTCGTGAGCCAGGGCTATGCGCAATCGCTGGTTGCATCGGTGCTGCCGGGATTTCTGGCGACCTTCGTCACGGCGTTCATTTCGGACTACGCGATCATCGCCACCTTTCACCTGATGGGCTATCTGATCTACCAGTATCACGACGAAGTCGGTTACGAACCTGCGCCGGTCATCGCGCCGCTGCGCAAGCCGAGCGACGATCCGGACCAGGCTCTGCTCGACGAAGCCGCCCACCTCGTGCGCGACGGCGCGCCGGAGCAGGCGGCCGATCAACTCGGCGCAGCGATACGCGGTCGCGGAGGCTCGGACGCCGTGCACGCGCAGTATCGCAAGCTGCTCGCATTGAGCGGACGGCGCGAGGAACAACTGCGGCATGGTCGCGAATGGATCAGTACCCTGCTCGCGCAGGACAAGGATCGCCGCGCCGTCGACGTCGCGCGCGAATGTCTCGAGCTCGATCCCGCATTCGCGCCCGCGCAAGCCGACGAGGTTTCGCGCCTGGCCACGGCCGCTGCGGACGCGCATGCATCGCAGGTCGCGCTGAAACTGCTTTCCGGATTTCACCAGCGCTGGCCGAAGCACCGCGACATCCCGCAGAACTATCTGCTCGCCGCGCGCCTGCTCGCCGAGAAAATGGGCAAGGATGCGGAAGCGCGCACGATGCTCGAACAACTTGCTCGCAGCTATCCCGATCATCCGCTCGCACCGAAGATTGCCGAATACCGGCGCTTTCTCGACAAGCTCGCGACGCCGCAGCGGCCCGCGCCCGGCGGCGCTGCCTAAGCATCGCGGCAACGCGCGACCTCAGCCCGAGTCGGACAACAGCAGGCGCGCCTTGTCCGCGTCCGGCGTGTTCGAGTAGGCATCGACGATCAGCGCGTGCAGCGATGTCGCGACCGCACGTTCGCCGCGCGCCGAGGCCGTGCGCGCGAGCGCGAGGCAGGTCGCGGCAAGCTCCGGCGTCGACGGCGCACGGCGCACAAGTTCGCTGAGCACTGCGCTCGCGGCAGTTGACTCGCCAAGCGCGGGCCAGCGCCGCAGCATCGCCAGCACGAGCGGCGCCGGAAGATCGAGCTGCGGCGCAGCCTTGCGATAGTCGTCGTACACCGCCTTCTGTCCGCGCGCCTCGGCGGGTGTCGATGCAATCGCTGCAATCACCGCACGCGCGGCTTCACGCAATCGCGGCATCCGAGGTTCGTAGCGTGCGCAGCGATAAAGTGCGACCCACACGCCGAGGTCGGCTGGATCACGCGCGGCGATCGGTTCGAGCAGCGCGCGCGCCTGCACGATCTCGAGCCGGCCCAGATGCTGGCGCGCACGTTCGAGCGCAGCGCGATCGTCGGCCGCGATGTCGGCGTGAACTTCTTCGTCGAGGAAATCGCGACGTTCCCAGCCGAGTGCGCGCACGCCGAGCGCGAGCAAGGCGCCGCAGATGATGCCGCCGGCGTGCGCATCGAAGCCGATGTGCGCCGAGCGATTCCAGAGCAGGTTGAACACTTCCCAGCCGAGCCAGAACGGCAGCAGGATCAAAGCAGGTGCCTTCACGTAATCGAAGGCGACGAAGAACCACCAGAAAAAACGCACCTTGCGCAGGCCCCACAGCACGCAGTACGCACCCATCAGCGCCGCAATCGCGCCGGATGCGCCGAGCGCGCTGCCGACTTCGCCCCAGCGCCAGAGCAGGCTCGCCACCGCGCTGCCGAAACCGCCGAGCAGATACACGGCGAGAAACAAGCCATGGCCGAGCGCGCCTTCGACGAGCAGGCCGAGCACGGCGAGAAACAGCATATTGCCGATCAGGTGACCGACGCTGCCGTGCAGGAACATCGCACCGAGCATGCGGCGCGGACTGAACTGCGAAAACTGCAGCAGCCAGTGCGCGCTGAAATCCGCGTCCCAGAGGCGATCGAACGCGTCGCGGCGCGCGCGCCATTCGGCATGCCCGGCGGTGGCCGCGGTGATCACCTGATCGGCTTCGAGCGCGGCAAGGAATTTCGGCGCGCTCTGGATCTGCTGCGCGAGCGTCGCAGCATCGGCGCCGTCGAGCGCATCGATCGATGCTTCGTCGTCCGCGCGCGCGCCGGGCTGTGCGCTCAGCCAGTCGCGAAAGGCAGGCCGCTCCCACCGCGCCAGATCGTGTTCGGCGTAGTAGTCGAGCGCACGCAGCTGCGCGCGCGCATCACCCGATTGCAGGAACGCGAACACGAACACGTTGATCACGATCAGAGCGAGCGTGACCCACGGAAAATTCGCACGCGTCGGCGCGCGATGCAGCGGCAGTATCAACACGTCGCAGGCCCCGGCATACGATTCCCCATTGTACGCATCGCCTTGGACGCATCGTCGCACGCGTTGACGCAGCGGTTCGCGCGCCCTACGGTCACGCCCTGCCCGCTCACGGGCGCTGAGGAATCCTGCATGAGCCGCTGGCGCGCACCCGTCGCCGCATCCACCGCGATGATCACGCCGGAAGGCCATCGACGCCTGAAGGACGAACTCGACGATCTGTGGCGCGTGCGCCGGCCCGAGGTGGTGCGCGCGCTCGCTGCCGCGGCCGCGGAAGGCGATCGTTCGGAGAATGCCGAGTACACCTATCGCAAGAAGCAGCTCGGCGAGATCGATCGCCGCGTGCGCTATCTCAGCCGACGACTGCAGAATGTGCGCGTCGTCGACACGCTGCCGAGCGATCCATCGGCGATCTTCTTCGGCGCGCGCTTCCGCGTCGAGGACGAGCAAGGCAACGAGCATGAATATCGCATCGTCGGTCCGGATGAAACCGACGCGCCGCGCGGCTGGATCAGCATCGACTCGCCGCTCGCACGCGCCGCACTGAAGCGCCGCGCCGACGACGAATTCGAGGCGGACCTGCCCGGCGCACGCGCGCGTTTCGTCGTCGTCGCAGTCTTCTACGATGGAGTCGCGTGACGCGCGCGCACAACGCCGGAGAATTCGAAGGTTGTCACCGAACGTATGCATTCTTGCCGGAATGCATTCGGGTCCGTTGCAGCGCAAGTATTCGAGCGCGAGTGGCCCTGTTTTTTCCGATTTCGCGTGATAGAACCCGCCTTGCAGCGAATTCGCGCATGCGGGCGGACGCGAACCGGACCACCAAGAATCCGCCCATGACCCCTGGATCCACTATTCGGAGAAACCCATGGCCCATCTCGAAATCTCGAAAGACGTGCTCGATCGCCTGATGAACGAAAGCATCGGTGCTGCCGACATCAGCGATAGCAAGCTGACCGACAATGCCGTTACGCGTCCGACCCACGTCGCCACCTGCATGCTGCTCTGCACGTTCAACGGAGCGTGTGCGTAATCCGAGTTTGCATTGCCGTGTAGTTGTGGCAACGCGTAATCACGGCGGGCTGCGCGAAAGCGCAGCCCGCCTTTTGCGCGGCACTTCATGAGCATGCTCGCTGATCAGTCCGCCGAGGGATCGGCCGACTCGGCGCTGAAGCCGTTGCTGCGCTGGGCCGAGCCGCTGTTCGCGAACGCGCGCGAGCGCAGCCTGCGACGTTGGGAAAACGCAGCTCGACGTCATCCGGAACGTTTCGACAGCGAACGATTGCACGCGAGCATCGAAGCCGCCTTCGCGACCCCGGCGCTGCACTGGAGTTGCCGCACGCTGCTGCTCGAACTCGCCATCGCGCGCCATCTGCACAGCTTGCAGGGCGATACGCCGCAGGCGCGTTTCCAATATTTCCTCGACGAGATCGACAGCGCGAACGGCCGCCGCGTGCTCGACGAACGCTATCCGTTGCTCGGCGCCGACATCGCCGCGCAGGCTGATCAAACCGAGCGCTTTCTGGATCGCCTGCTCGCACGCATCACGCAGGATTACGAGCGCGTCAGCACGCTTTTTCCGGATCACGGCGAACCCGCTCGGCTGCACACATTCACGACCGGCCAGGGCGATCGTCACGACCACGGCGGCAGCGTGGTGAAGCTCGTTTTCGAGGCCGGCCTCGCGCTGTACAAGCCGCGTTCGCTGGCGATGGACGCCGCGTATGCGCAATTTCTTGATCAGCTGGCCGAGCACGGCATCGAACCCACGCAGCAGGCTGCCATCGCGTTCGACTGCGGTGACTACGGCTATGTGAGCTGGGTCGAACATCGGCCCTTGCACGACGCGGCCGCGGCGGCGCGCTACTACCGTCGCTACGGCGGACTCGTCGCGATCGCATACGTATTGAACGGCAGCGACCTGCACTTGGAAAACCTCATCGCCTGCGGCGAGTATCCGGTGCTGATCGATCTCGAAACCCTGCTGCAACCCTGGGTGAGCCGCTACGCAGCCGACGACCGCCGCGACATTCCGTATGCGCCGTCGGTATTGTTTTCCAGCCTGCTGCCGGGTCTGTCGAGCGATGCGGATGCCTGGGACATCAGCGGACTGGCCTCGGCCGAACATCGCTACACCACGCGCCTCGCGGCAGCGGCGGGTACCGACGAACTCCGGCTCGCGCCGACCGATGCGGTGACGCCGGCAAGGGCGAACGTGCCCTACCTCGCCGACGGACAGCGGATCACGTCACACGGCTACGCAGCCGCGCTCGTCGATGGTTTCGAGACGACCTACGACGGACTGCTGCGCCTGAAGCCGCGCCTGCGTGGAAGCCGCGGCCTGCTCGCGCCGTTTGCGCAGACACACACGCGCACGGTCCTGCGCTCGACTCCGATCTACGCGCGCCTGCTCAACGCGCTGTCGCATCCGCAATACCTGCGTTCGGCGGCGGAGCGCGACGCGGTGTTGGCACGCCTCGAACTCGGCAGCCGTCACTGGCCGTTCCTCGCGCGCACCCAGGACGCCGAACGTGCAGCCCTGTTGCGCGGCGACGTGCCGCGATTCACCGCCTGCGTGAACAGCCTGGATATTCACGATGGCGACGGCCGCGTCGTGAAGAATCTCTGCGAACGGTCCGGCTGGGACGAGGTGCAACGCCGCCTGCGCATCCTGTCACCGCGCGATCTGCGCCGGCAGAGTCATGCGCTCGCGCAGGCGCTCGAATGCGATCGCCTGTCGAGCACGCTCGATGCCGGCGCAGGCTTCGACACGGAAGCAACCCTGCGCGTCTCGAGCGCCTATCGCGGCGGCTCATTTCTGGAAACCGCGGTCGCGATCGGCGACGAGCTGCTCGCGCTTTCGTTTCGCCGTGGTGGCGGTCTCGCGCTGTTTCATCCGGAATACGGCAATCGCGAGCAGGCCGCGATCGGCCCGATGGGCATCTCGCTGTACGAGGGAATGCCCGGCCTGATCGTGCTGTTCGCCGAGCTCGGCCTGCAGACCGGACACGCGCGCTTCACGCGCGCCGCCGACGCCGCGCTCGCTTCCTGCCGGCGTTTCCTGCGCGAAGATCCGCAGGCATTCCATTCGATCGGCGCGTACGACGGTCTCGGCGGCTGGATCTATGTCCTGCTCACCCTCGGCGTGCGCCTGCGCCGGGATGAGCTGATCGACGAGGCCGCCAGCTGGGTTGCGCCGTTGGTCGAACGCATCGGCGCGGATCGACATCTCGACCTGATCGGCGGCGCGGCCGGCTGCCTGTTGGTGTTGCTGGAACTGCATCGGCATCGGCCTGACGATGTGGTACTCGCGGCGGCGTCGGCCTGCGCGACACGGCTGCTCGAAACCGCGCAGCACGGCAGCGACGGCATCCATTGGCTGAGCCCGGCTTCTCCCGACGCCGGCCTGACCGGCTTCGCCCACGGCACGGCCGGCATCGGCGCGGCGCTGCTGCGTTACGCCGATCGCACGCAGCATGCGCCGAGCCGAGCCGCTGCCGCACAGGCGCTGGAATACGAGCGCGCAGCCTTCGCCGCACGCGGCCGGCGTTGGTACGACCGCGACGAAAAGAGCGCGAACCTCGCCGCCGACGCGCCGGAAACCTGCTGCTGGTGTCGTGGTGCATCCGGCGTCGGCCTCGCGCGGCTGCTGTGGCCGCAATCTGCGCGCGACGATGCCTGGCACGATGACCTGATGCACTGCATCGAGACCACGCGCAAACAGGGAATGCACAGCGGCGCGTGCCTGTGTCATGGCGCCCTCGGCAATCTGGAATTGCTGCTGCAATACGCGACGCAGGAAGGCGATGCCGGCGTGCTCACCGAATGCCGCGATACCGCGAAGGAACTGCTCGAACAGGCGCGCTCGGGCTGGCTGCTCGGTGGCGGATCGGCGGCGCAGCAACCGCTCGGCTTGATGATCGGCCTTTCCGGCGTCGCTTATGCGTGCCTGCGTCTGGCGGATCCTGCCGGCGTACCCGCGGTGCTGTCACTCGCGGCCGGCGCAGCACCCGCCGCTTGAATGCCGCGCTTCAGCGGCACCCGGCAGATTCGTGAGGTCTGATCATTCGCGCGCGATTTGAGCGCGCCGCATACGCAGCATCTGCCACGTTGCCTCGGGCCTTCTTGAAGCGCCGTACGCAGACATCGCCAGCACGTCCGATGTCTGCAACGAAGAGGCCTTCGCCTACTGCTGGATCGGCAGATATTCCTTGAACGTCTGCTGGTCTTCGGCCGCATCCGGCGCGGAAGTCAGTTCATCCCAGAAACGGCCGAGGCCGGTTTCGGCGTAGCGGTAGCCGTGCGTCTCGGCGTACGCCTTCTGGTTGAGGCGCAGCAGCGGCAGCGCGGCCGGGCTGCCGGTGTAATCGGTCACCAGTGCCTTGCCCTGATACCACAACGCCGCACGCACATTGCCGCTGACCACGAGCATGCCGGACTTGTCCTTTTCGCCGGCCGCGAAGGTCTTCGGCTGCGCATCGTCTTCTTCGCTTTCGCCACCGGTATCGCTGGCCGGCGGCACCGGCGTTTCGATCGTGTAGTTCTGCTTGTCCAAGGTGAAGGTCGCCGCGCTGACCGGAATGGCGACACTGAACGCGTAGTCTTCCTCGCCCCAGTTGGTCGTGATCGTCATGCGCGGACCGGCCGCGGTGAGACCGGCCTTCTTCATCGCCGCTTCGATTTCGGTCGTCGCCGTATTGGTTGCATCGGCGACTTCGTCGAGCGAGCGCTTCGCCTTCGTCGCGACCAGGAACACCGGCTTCGCCGCGACATCGACGATGTCGATCTTCTGATCCTTGTAATCCGTGTTCGGGAACCCGGCGATCATCGCCGCGAGGTTGTTGAGATCGGACTGCAGGGTCTGCGCCGGATCGCCGTAGATGTACAGGCCGGCGTAACGCGACATCAGGTTCCAGCCGTAGTCGGCATCGAACGACCAGTTGATCCTGACCGTCTTGCCGTTCGTCGACGGCACCAGGTTGATCGCGAACTTCTTGTTCTCGCCGGTCCAGTTGTTGTTGACCGCCATCTCGACCTTGCTGTCGGGCGTGCTCGCCGTGATGGTGTAGTCGCCGTTGCCGACGCGCGGCGAGGTGCTGGTGTAGCTGACCTTCGCGCCGGCACCGGACTCGGCGCCTTCGACATTGAACTTCACGTTCGGATCGAGGCCGCGGAACGAGGCCCACTGCGGAAAGCGACGGAAGGTATTGACCGAATCGTAGACCTGTCGCAGCGGACTGGAGACCTCCACCGTGCGCTCGACATGGCCATGGTCCGGCAACAGGACGCCGATCACCACCGCCAGCACGAACACGATCAGCAGCGAAACCAGTATTTCGAGAATACGAATCATCCGAAGCATCTCCAGGGCGTCAGTCGTTGCCTGCGCATGACGCGGGATCGAGCAGGAACGTCGCGGACAGTGCCCCTCGCCAGCCCAACCCCGCACATCTGCGCGGCCCCGCGTACGCGAGGCAGTCTTGGATGGTACTGGACTCCGGGGCGGCTGCGCTACGTCTGGCCGCGCAGGGCTGGCGTTCCGTCCCGTCGGCGGCCTCAGACGATGCCGAGTTCGAATGCCTTCAACACCGCGCGGGTGCGATCGCGCACGCCGAGCTTGGAAAGAATGTTCGAGACGTGGTTCTTCACGGTTCCCTCGGCGACGCCGAGCGAGTTGGCGATTTCCTTGTTGCTGTAGCCGCCCGCCATCAGGCGCAGGATCTCGGTCTCGCGATCGGTCAGCGGGTCGGGACGATCCAGACTGACGAACTCGTTGTGCATGCGCTCGAGGCCGGAGAGCAGGCGCTGGGTGACCACCGGCGCGACCAGCGAACCACCGGCGGCAACGGTCTTCACCGCATCGACGAGCTGGTCGAGCGAGACATCCTTGAGCAGGTAGCCGCGCGCGCCGGCCTTCAGCCCCGCGAGCACGAGCTGGTCGTCGTCGAAGGTCGTGAGGATGATCGTCGGCGGCAATTCGCTTTTCGCCGCCAGCGCGTTCAGCACGTCGAGGCCGGACATGCCGGGCATGCGCATGTCGAGCAGGACCACGTCGGGCTTCACCCGCGGAATCGTCTCGACCGCCTGGTTGCCGTCGCCGGCTTCGGCGATGACGCGAATCGAATCGGACAATTCCAGCAGCGAGCGAATGCCCTGCCGCACCAAGGTCTGGTCGTCGACCAGACACACCTCGATCATCCCGTCCTTGTTCATGCCCGACCCTTGCTCATGCGATGTTTTCCAGAGGCAACGAGGCGGCGAGCACGAAGCCCTGCCCCTTGCCGGTAACGATATCGAGGCTGCCGCCGAATTGCGCCAGGCGTTCGCGCATGCCGGACAAGCCGTTGCCCTGCTTGAACTGGATCGCGCCCTGGCCGTCGTCGCGCGCGTGGATCGCCATCTGCCGATCGGCATTGCGCTCGAAGCGCAGCCACAGGTTGCGCGCGCCGGCATGGCGCACGGCATTGGTGATGATTTCCTGCGTGCAGCGCAGCAGCACCTGGGCGCGCTTGGGATCGTCGACGCTGAAACGCGGCGGCAGTTCCAGATGGATCGACAGGCCCGGCACGCCCTCGGTCAGATTCTGCAAGGCCTGGGTCAGATCGATGCTGTCGCCCTCGCGCAACTGACTCACCACCTCGCGCACGTCGCTCAGCAGCAGCTTCGCCACCGACTGCGCCTGCCTCACGTGCTCGTGCGCGTGGCCCTGCACCAGATGGCTGGCGACTTCCAGATTCAGGCTGAGCGCGGTCAGGTGATGCCCGACCAGATCATGCAGTTCGCGCGAAATGCGCATGCGCTCGCCAAGGCGGCTCGATTCGGCGAGCAAGGTGCGCGTGGCGCGCAATTCCGAATTCAGCCGCCGCTGATCCTCGCGCGCCTCGACCTGCTGCTTGGTGACCAGGGCGGTGATGAAGGCGAGCACGATGAAACCGAGATACAGACTCGACTGCAGAAACGCATCGCTCAGGCTGAACACCGGTTCGCGAATGCTCGCGAACACCGGCACCAGCGAGAAATTCTGCAGGATCATCCAGGCGATGCCGATGCGCAGCGGCAGCAGCCACGGCAGCACGACCGCGACCACAGCGAGCAGCAGCGCCGAGATGCCGCTCTGACTGAACCAGCCTATCGCCACAGCCATCGCGTTCAGCACCACCAGCAAGGCGATCTGCATGCCACGCCGAAACGCGGTACGGCGACGATCGCCGAGATCGCTGGTGAGGTACCAATAAACGATCCCGAAGACGATGTAACAACCCAGCCACAGATGCACATAGGCGTTCGGCAACTGCTTCTGCGCCAGATCCTCGACCACCGTCTGATAACGCAGAAAGGGCGTCCCGACGCTCGCGTACTGGAACAGCCCGGCGTAGCGCAACAACTGGATGTGATTGAACTGCGGCCACGACATGCCGCCCATCATAGGCGCGCGCCGGGCTGGCGTAACCTGTCCGAAGTCACGCGGCGCTGCGCGCCGCGTTAGGGCGCGCCGTGGGCGGCGCGTGAGGGCGGACGCGTTGCGTCCTGTGAGGGCGCGCGCTGTGCGCGCTGAGAGGAGTGAGGTCGCGCCTGCAGCGCTGCAAAAGCATGCGGTGCGTGAGGGCGGACGCGTTGCGTCCTGTGAGGGCGCGCGCTGTGCGCGCTGAGAGGGGTGAGGTCGCGCCTGCGGCGCTGCAAAAGCATCGGTGCAAAATTCTCTTTTCTATTTCAGCCCGCGAACGCGGGCGCCCTCACAGGGCGCACAGCGCCCGCCCTCACGCGCCCCAAGGCGCGCCCTCACAGGACGCAACGCGTCCGCCCTCCCCCCTAACGTTTCACTAACCTCCCCGCCCGCGCCGCGCCATGACCGCGCGGTGACCACGTGCGATAATCCGCCGACGCGCGCGCTCGCAGGCTGGGCGCATGGACCCCGACCGGCTGCCTGGCACGATCACACCACGGAGCAAGACATGGCTTTGAGCATCCGCGACGTGCTGCCCCACGATCTGGATTCGGTACTCGCACTCAACAATGCCGCGGGATCGACGATTCTGCCGCTCGACGCGGCGGGGCTGCGTCCGCTGTACGAACAGGCGAGTTATTTCCGGCTTGCCGAAGTGGACGGTCACGTTGCCGGATTCCTGCCCGCGATGCGCGAGGACGCGCACTACGACAGCCCGAATTTCCGCTGGTTTCGCGAGCGCTATCCGTCCTTCGTCTACATCGATCGCATCATCATCGCGCGGCCGTATCGCGGCCTCGGGCTCGGTCGCGTGTTCTACGCCGACGTCACCAGCTATGCCGAAACGCGCGTGCCCCTGCTCGCCTGCGAGGTGTTTCTGGAGCCGCGTGACGACGTCTCGGTGCTGTTCCACGGCACCTATGGTTTTCAGGAAGTCGGGCAGCAGACGATGCCCGGCAACGGTCGTCGCGTTTCGCTGCTGGCGAAGAATCTGTGCAGCTGGGCGTTCGTGCAGGAAACCTATCTCAGCCACGGCGCCGGCCTGCCCGATCTTCCGTGGCTGGTGGAACGCGAACGCACGAACCCTTCGACCCGTCCGGCGCGCGTCGCCGGCGGCGCCTGAGTTGCACGCACGATGACGGCAGCTCCCCTCGCGACCCTCGAACCCGTCGCCGAAATCAAGTTCGGCCAGGTCGGCATCGCCAATCTGAAATTGAAGCGGCTCGACGCCGCCGGCCTCGAAGCCGAACTTCGCGAAAAAGTGGAAAGCGCAGCAAAGTTGTTTCTGCGCACTCCGGTCGTGCTCGACCTGAGCCACCTGCCGGCACTGCCGGATCTGGAAATCGTGCGCGACCTGCTGCAGCGCATCCGCGCATCGGGCATGTTGCCGGTCGGACTTTCCTACGGCACCAGCGAGAACGATGCCCTCGCGCTCGCCCTCGGTGTGCCGGTATTCGCCAAGTTCCGCGCAGCCTACGAACGCGCCGATGGCGCGCCCGCGCCGCTGCCGCGCGAAACACCGGCGCCGCCTTCGCGCGAACCGGCGCGGGTCGAGCGTGCGACGCCGGCGCCGCCGAGTGCGACGGGTAGCAGCGTCGGCCTGCTGCACGATCGTCCGGTGCGTTCGGGCCAGCAGGTCTATGCGCGCGGTCGCGATCTGATCCTGACCACCCTGGTCGGCAACGGCGCCGAAGTCATCGCGGATGGTTCGATCCACATCTACGGTGCGCTGCGCGGTCGCGCCCTCGCCGGGGCGCAGGGCGATGCATCGGCGCGCATCTACTGCCAGGAATTCCATGCCGAACTCGTCTCGATCGCAGGTCAGTACCGCGTCTTCGAGGACATCCCGGCGGAGCTGCGCGGACAGAGCGTGCAGGCTTGGCTGGATGGCGACAAACTAGTGTTGAAAAAGCTGTGAAGCGGCAGCCGGGGACCGGAAATCGAAGGGCATGCATGTGCAGGCTTCTTGCGTTTTCCGCTCGCGGTTGCCGATTCCCCATTTCCAGGAGAATCCATTGACTGAAATCATCGTCGTCACGTCGGGCAAGGGCGGCGTCGGCAAGACGACCACCAGCGCATCGCTCAGCGTGGGCCTCGCCAAACGCGGCAAGAAGGTCGCGGTGATCGACTTCGACGTCGGCCTGCGCAATCTCGATCTGATCATGGGTTGCGAGCGTCGTGTCGTGTACGACTTCGTCAACGTGATCCAGGGCGAGTGCACGCTGAAGCAGGCGCTGATCAAGGACAAGCGCATCGATACGCTGTATGTGCTGGCCGCTTCGCAGACGCGCGACAAGGATGCCTTGAGCAAGGAAGGCGTCGAGCGCGTGCTCAACGAACTCACCGAAGACGGCTTCGACTACGTGATCTGCGACTCGCCCGCCGGCATCGAAAAAGGCGCGAGCCTGGCGATGTATTTCGCCGACCGCGCCGTCGTCGTGGTGAATCCGGAAGTGTCGAGCGTGCGCGATTCCGATCGCATTCTCGGTCTGCTCTCGAGCAAGACGCGGCGCGCCGAACTTGGCCAGGGTCCGATCGAGCAGCATCTGCTGCTGACCCGCTACAACCCCGATCGCGTCGCCGGCGGCGACATGATGGGCATCACCGACGTCAAGGAAATCCTCGGCATCGAAGTGCTCGGCGTGATTCCCGAATCCACCGGCGTGCTGACGGCATCGAACGCCGGCGTGCCGGTCATCCTCGACGAGAATTCCGACGCCGGCCAGGCCTACGCCGACGCGGTCGCACGGCTGGCCGGCGAACAACGACCGATGCGCTTCGTCGATGCGCAGAAAAAAGGTTTGTTCGCGCGCATCTTCGGGAGCTGACCATGGGACTTCTGGATTTTTTCCGCGCGCGCCCGAAGAACACCGCCTCCGTCGCGACCGAACGCCTGCGCATCATCGTCGCGCAGGAACGCGCGGCGAGCGGTCGTCCGGACTATCTGCCGCTGCTGCGGCGCGAGCTGCTCGAAGTCATCCGCAAGTACGTGAACATCGATCCGGACGCGATCGAGATCCACGTCGAGCGTGACGGCGACCAGGAAGTGCTCGAACTTTCCGTCGCATTGCCGGAGAAAGGCAATGCAGCCGCAGCGGCCGCCGCCGGCGAAGTCTGAGCGAGGCGCGGTGGCAACTCCGCATCGCGCGCGGCGAAGCGTCGTCGGCGCATCTTCGCGACCGGCATGCTCAGGCTGATCGACATCGCGGCAGCGGACGTACACGCGCTGCTCGCGCGCCACGCACTTGCGCTGGTCGTCGTGGCCGATGATGCGGCGATTCCCGGCAGCTACTGGGGCGAGCCGGAAGCGGGCCTGATCGCGCACACGGTCTACGCGCGCAGCGACACGCCGGTGCATTCGCTACTGCACGAAGCCGCTCACCTGATCGCCGCGCCGCTCGAACGCCGCAGCGCCATCCATACCGACGCATCCGATTCGCAGGCCGAGGAAGATGCCGCGTGCTATCTGCAGATCGTGCTCGCCGATGCGCTGCCCGGCGTCGGTCGCGAATGCCTGATGCGCGACATGGATGCGTGGGGTTACACGTTCCGGCTCGGCAGCGCGCGCGCGTGGTTCGAACACGATGCGGAGGACGCGCGCGCCTGGCTGCTCGCGCGCGATTTGCTTCCGCTCGATGCGTAGACGCGTTCCGCGGGCCGTTGTCAGGCCCTATACATGCATGCGCGGCAAAATGTATAGGAATGCCATTCGCGAAACGCTGGAGCGAGCTCTATAGCCATCCGATGACGACGTTCTCCGAAGTCCCCATTGCCGCGCCCGCTGCACTTGCGCAACCGCCGGTCGCGGATGCATCCGCAATCGCCTTGTTTCTCGATGTCGACGGCACCCTGGTCGACTTCGCCGATCGCCCCGAACACGTGCATCTCGATCCGGGCCTGCCGGCGCTGCTCGGCATACTCGCTGCGCGCCTCGGCGGTGCATTGGCCCTGGTCAGCGGGCGGCCGATCGCCGGCATCGACGCGCTGATCGGCTTGCCCGATCTTCCCGCGGCCGGATTGCACGGCGCTGAAATCCGTTATCCGAATGGTCACGTCGGCGGCACGCAGGCGATGCCGACGCCGCTGCCTGCCTTGCGCGCGCAAGCCGATGCATTGGCGGCCGCCTGGCCCGGCGTTCTGATCGAGCACAAGCGCAATGCGATCGCCCTGCATTACCGCAATGCGCCCGATGCCGCCGCCGCCGTGCACGCGCGCGCGCTCGACCTGCTGCGCGAAGCCGGCCCGAGCTGGGAATTGCAACCCGGCAATCACGTGTTCGAACTGAAACCGGCCGGCACCAGCAAGGGCACCGCGATCGCGGAGCTGATGCGCGAGCCGTCGTTCGAACATCGCGTGCCGTGGGCGTTCGGCGACGACTTCACCGACGAGCACGCTTTCGAACGTGTCAACGCACTGGGTGGCATCAGCGTGATCATCGGCGCACGCCGGCCGACATTCGCTCGCTACGCGCTCGCCGATCCGACCGGCATGCGCGACTGGCTCGGTGTTCTCGCACGGCAACCGCTCGCGCTGAAATCGGGCGCGCAGGATATCCGGGAGGTTTCGTGAGCGAAGCGGCCAGTCTTGACCTCGGCATCGTCGGCAACGGCAGCATCGGCGCCCTGATCGATCCGCGCGCACGCATCGTCTGGTGCTGCCTGCCCGCATTCGACGACGATCCGGCATTCTGTTCCCTGCTGTCGCCGACGCTCGGCGACAGCGGCTACTTCGACATCGTGCTGGATGGCCAGACCGCGCATTCGCAGCGCTACATCGACAACACACCGATCCTCGTCACGCGTCTCGAAGCGGCCGACGGCAGCGCGGTCGAGATCACCGATTTCACGCCGCGCTACAAGCAGCACGGGCGCATCTTTCATCCGATGACCCTGCTCCGCACGATCCGTCCGGTCGCGGGCGTGCCGCGCATCACGGTTCGCCTGCGTCCGCTCACCGGCTACGGCGAACGCCGGCCGGAACGCACGTTCGGATCGAATCATCTGCGCTTCGTGCTCGACGAGCTGGTGCTGCGCGCGACCACCGACGCGCCGCTGCCGATGCTGCGCGACGAATTGCCGTTTCTGCTCGACCACGAAGTCCACATCGTGCTCGGTCCGGACGAAACCTTGACCAGCGCGCCGGCGATCTTCGTGCGCGAAGCGTTCGACGCGACCCTCGACTATTGGCGCGAATGGGTGCGCTATCTGTCGATTCCGGCCGAGTGGCAGGAAGCCGTCATTCGCGCAGCGATCACCTTGAAACTGTGCCAGTACGAAGGCACCGGCGCGATCGTCGCCGCACTCACCACATCGATTCCGGAAGCGCCGCATACGGTGCGCAATTGGGATTACCGCTATTGCTGGCTGCGCGATGCAGCCTTCGTCGTGCGCGCATTGAATCGCCTCGGCGCGACGCGCAGCATGGAAGATTATCTGCGCTACCTGTTCAATCTCGCCGCCTCCGCCGACGCTGAACTCGCACCCGTGTACGGCATTCATTTTGAGCGCGAACTGCTCGAATACGAGGCGGCTCACCTCGCCGGCTATCGCGGCATGGGACCGGTCAGGATCGGCAACGATGCCTGGCGCCAGCGCCAGCACGATGTCTACGGCAGCGTGGTGCTCGCGGCGACGCAGTTGTTCTTCGATCGGCGCCTCAACGTGAGCGGCGACGCTGCCGCCTTCGCGCGGCTGGAGCCGGCCGGCGAAGCTGCGTTCCGATTGCACGACCAGCCCGATGCGGGCCTGTGGGAATTTCGCGGACGCGCCGCTGTGCACACCTATTCGAGCGTGATGGCGTGGGCGGCCTGCGATCGTCTCGCGCGCATCGCAGCTCACCTCGGTCTCGACGAGCGCGCCGACTACTGGACGCAACGCGCAGCCCAAGTGCGCGCGCTGATTCTCGAGCGCGCGGTGCATCCCGAGCACGGCTATTTCGTCGATGCCTTCGGCAGCGATCGCCTCGATGCGAGTCTGCTGCTGCTCGCCGACCTCGGTTTCGTCGGCGCCGACGATCCGCGCTTCATCGCGACCGTCGATGCAGTCGGCCGTGTGCTGCGTCAGGGCAATTATCTTTTCCGGTATGTCGTCCCGGATGATTTCGGCGCGCCCGAAACGAGCTTCACGATCTGCAGCTTCTGGTATGTCGACGCGCTCGCCGCGATCGGGCGCAAGGACGAAGCGCGCGCGTTGTTCGAAGAATTGCTCGCGCGACGCAATCCGCTCGGCCTGTTGTCCGAAGACGTGCACCCGACCACGGGTGAACTCTGGGGCAATTTTCCGCAGACCTATTCCCTGGTCGGCCTGATCAATGCAGCGGCCCGGCTGTCGCGCAGCTGGGAAAGTGTCTTGTGACGGTGCAGTGAGCCGGCTCGTCGTCATTTCCAATCGCGTGGCGTTGCCGCGGCAGTCGCGCGCCGGTGGACTTGCATCGGCGATGCAGGCGGCGCTCGCCGAATACGGCGGGCTGTGGTTCGGCTGGAGCGGGCGCATCGTTGCGGACGGCGAACGCGAACTGCAGCGCGAGCGCGTCGGCAACATCGAATACGCGCTGCTCGATCTGGATCACGCCGACCACGAGCAGTACTACATCGGCTTCGCCAACCGCACCTTGTGGCCGCTGCTGCATTTCCGCCATGCGCTGATCGATTACCGTCGCAGCGACTTCACCGGCTACCAGCGCGTCAATCGCCTGTTCGCGCAGCACCTCGCAGGCCTGCTCGAACCAGATGATCAGATCTGGATTCACGACTACCACCTGATTCCGCTCGCGCACGAACTGCGCAAGCTTGGCATCGCCGCACGCATCGGATTTTTCCTGCACGTGCCGCTGCCGCCGCCGGCGCTGCTCATCGCCTTGCCGCATCACGAAGAACTGTTCTCGACCTTCGCCGACTACAACCTGATCGGCCTGCAGACGCGGCGTGACCAGATCGCGCTGCTGGATTATTTCCGCGAAGAGATGGCCGCCGACACCGACGCCGCCGACGGCAGCGTTCGCCTGCCCGACGGTCGCGCGCTGCGCACTGCGGTGTTCCCGATCGGCATCGATACCGCGCAGGTCGCACGCCAGGCGCAGCGCGCGGTGAAGAGCAAGGCAACCGTCCGGCTGGTCGACAGCCTGCAGGGGCGCAAGCTCGCGATCGGTGTCGATCGTCTGGATTATTCCAAGGGACTGCCGCAGCGCTTCGAGGCGTTTGCGCGATTCATGTCGCAACATCCGGAGTGGCGCTCGCGCGTTTCGCTGCTGCAGATTGCACCGCATTCACGCCAGGAAGTGGCCGAGTACCGCCAACTGCGCTCGCAGCTCGAACGCCTCGCCGGTGCTGCGAACGGTCGCTACGCCGAACCGGACTGGGTGCCGATTCGTTACGTCAATCGCAGCTTCAATCAGTCCACCCTGGCCGGCTTCTATCGGGTCGCCGACGTCGGCCTGATCACGCCACTGCGCGACGGCATGAATCTCGTCGCGAAGGAATACGTGGCCGCGCAATCGGCGGACGATCCCGGCGTGCTGATCCTGTCGAGTTTCGCCGGTGCCGCGGATGAATTGCGCGAGGCGATCATCATCAATCCGATCGATCCGGAAGACATCGCTGAAAGTCTCGAGAGCGCGTTGGCGATGCCGCAAGCCGAGCGCCGCGAGCGCTGGCAGACGATGTATGCGCGCCTGTGCCGCAACGATATCGCAGCCTGGCGCAGGGCATTCCTGGAACAGTTGGCGCTGGCATGAAAAAAAGCGGCCCCGTTTCCGGGGCCGTGCAGCGACACTCGAGTAAGTTCTCGTCGATCAGAATTTCTGCGTGTAGCGCAGATAGTAGAAACGCCCGATGTCGAAACCGCCGTAGTAGAGGAAGGTCGAATTCGGCGCCGAGTACTGGATCGCGCCGAGGTGATCGAACACATTGTTCGCGCCGACCGACACGGTGCCGTTCCACGGCGCCGTCCAGCGCACCTGCACATCGTGGAAGGCATTGGCGCCGGTGCGATTGAGCGGGTTCGGTCCGGTATCCGGCGCCGTGTGGTTCGGCTCGTTGCACTCGAACGAACAGATTTCCTTCAGCGAGGAGTAGTAGCGCGTGGTCCAGGTCGCGCCGAAGTTGCCGAGCGTCCAGTCCAGACTTGCGTTCGAGCGGATGCGGAACGCTGCCGCACCCGCGACGACCTGGCCGATGTTAGGCACCACCGGCGTGCCGGGTTTGTCGTCCGGCTTGTTGTCGAGATGCGCGGTGTACGTCGTATCCCAATGCGCCGCGAAGCGACCGAACGAGAATTCCGGCAGGCGATAGTTGATGCCGAAGTCGTAACCTTCGGTGTCGACCCAGCCCTGGTTGATGCCGGCGCGCAACGCATAGTTGAGCGCGCCGGTGACCGGGTTGCGCGTGAACAGGATATTCGAACAGCGCGATGCGACGCCGAGCACGTAGCAGTCGCTGAGCATCTGGCTGATGTTGTCCGGTGTGATCGCGTTCTTCAGATGCACGCGGTACCAGTCGAGGCTGAGATCGAGGCCTTCAATCCAGCTCGGGCTGTACACCATGCCGAGCGTCTTGCTGGTCGCGGTTTCCGGATCGAGACGCGGATTGGAACCAGCGAACGTCTGCACGCCGGACTGGCACGGCTGGATCGTGCACGGCACGCCGCCCTGGCCCGGCTGGTGGAAATTCGCGGGAACCCCGGGCTGGCCGCCGAAGCCTTGCGTGCAGCGCGCGGCCACCGTCGGGTTGAGCACGGCGTTGCCGAGGGCCGTGTCGCAGGGATCGGTGTAGAAATCGAAGGTGCCTCCGATGCCGCCGTACAGATCATTGATCGTCGGCGCGCGGAAACCCTGCGCGTAGTTGCCGCGCACGAGCAGGTCGTCGAGCGGTTTCCAGGTGATGCTGAATTTTCCGTTGGTGGTATCGCCGAAGGTGTCGTACTTCGAGTAGCGGCCGGCGACGTTGAACGACAGCTCGCGCGCGAACGGCACGTCCTTCAGCACCGGCACGTCGACCTCGACGTAATACTCGTCGACCGCATACTTGCCGCCGGTCGGACCTGCCGAAAGATTGGTGCTGATGCCGGCCTGACTGAAGGCGTCGGGCGAGAAATTGCCGGACTCGTTGCGATGCTCGAAGCCGGCCGCGATGCCGAGGTCACCCGCCGGCAGGCTGAAGAGCGAACCGGTGATGTTCGCGCTGTAGTCGACCGTCTTGGTGCGTCCGGTGTCGTGGTAGTACGGAAACAGAAACTGGCGCAGCGCTGCGTTGTCGGTCAGCGAACCGGAACCGCCCTGCCCGGCCGGCAACAGCGGATTCCAGGGTATGCACGAACCCGGCGCACTGCCGTACGGAATCGGTGCGTCCGGCGTGCCGCAGGTGACGCGTCCGCTGATCGGATCGAGGAAGGATGGACCGAGCGCACTGTTGAGTGCGACCAGACTGAAGTCGCCATGCGAAATCTTCAGCAGATCGTTCGTGTTGACGTAGCCGCCGACATCCCAGTTCCAGGTGTGATCGCCGATCTGGAAGTGACCGTCGAGCGTGCCGGAAACGCGATAGGTCTGCAGATCGCTCTGCGTCGTGCGCGGTTGTTCCCAGCCGCGACGGAAGAAATAGATCGTGTTGTCGACGACCGGATTGACGGTCTGCTGATGACCGAAGGGATTGTAATAACTGTCCGGCGACAGGCCGATGCCGGTTTGCGCACCGGGCAATACGAAGCCCGGCTGGAACGGATAACCGGCAACCTGCTGCAGCGTCGAACGCTTGTTGTAGAGGATGTCGGTGGAGAACTTGATGTTGTCGGTGATGGCGTAGTCGCCGCTGACGAACAGCGAATGGCGTTCGACGCCGGTCTGCACGAACATTTCCTGGTTCGCGTTGGTGAGGTCGCTGGTGCCTCCGGCCGAGTTGGTGCCGTGATAGTCGTTGAGGTCGAACGGATTGCCGCCGGGATTGAGCGTGCAGATGCCGCCGTTGCCGTGCGCATCGGCGGTCGCGCTGGTGTCCTGGCCGACGCACGAGCCGTCCGGAAAGAAGAATCCGCCGTATTGCGTGGCGAGCGACCAGCCGACGCCGGGATGCTTGGGTCCTTGCGGATACGCGCTGAAACTGCGGTCGCGCGCGTACACCGGATCGGACTTGGAATACTCCGCACTGAACACGACCGAGCCGCGTTCGTTGTGCGAGCCGAACGTCATGCTGTAGGTCTGCGCATCGCCGTCGCCCTGATCGAACTGGCCGAGGTAGGCGCTGGCTTCCGCGCCATCGTAGTTCTTGCGCGTGATGACGTTGACTACGCCGGCAATCGCATCCGAGCCGTAGATCGCCGAGGCGCCGTCCTTCAGAACCTCGACGCGTTCGATCGCCGAGATCGGAATCTGCGACAGATCCTGCACGCCCGATACCGCAGCGCCGAGGCGCTTGCCGTTGATCAGGATCAGGGTGCGATTCGGACCGAGGTTGCGCAGGCTGACGTAGTAGCCACCGACGGCTTCGCCCGAGGCCAGCGCATCGGCGCGGCTGATCGGCGGCGAGCCTGCTTCGGTCAGGTTCTGCAGGATGTCGGCGACCGAGTTGAAACCCTGATGCTCGATCGCGGCACGATCGAGCACGATGATGGGTTGCGCCGTTTCCACGTCCGCCTTGCGGATGCGTGAACCGGTCACCGTGACGGTATCGAGTTGCTGGCTGTCGGGTGCTGCCGGTGCATTCTGTGCCAGCGCCGGCAGCGCGGTGGATGCGAGCGCGAGCGCCGCACCGGCGACGCCGTGCGTGCGCAATGCCTGGCGTATCGAGCGGCGGAGCAGAGTCGTTGTCATGTTGTTCTTCTCCCAATGGATAGCAAAAACCCCCCGCAACGCGGGGCGATCAAACATTAGAAAAACGTGAGCCGGCAGCCTTGGCCGATCCGTAGCGAAGCGGTTGCAGAAATTGATCAGCGCGTCGGCGCCGCGGCAGCATTGCCGCGCGAAACTCAGGCCGCAGCGCGAGCCTCGTCGCGCGCGCTCTCGCGCAATTCGGTCGCGGTGATGCCGAAGTGCCGCTTGAATGAGCGCGCGAATGCGCAGCGATTCTCGAAGCCGCTGGCGCGCGCGATCTCGGTGATCGCCAGACCGCTGTCGTTGATCAGACGCCGCGCGCGTCCGAGACGCTGCTCGACCAGCACCGCATGCGGCGTCTCGCCGTACACCGTGCTGAACGTGCGAATGAAATGGCACGCGGAATAACTCGCCATACGCGCGAAATCGGCGATGTCGAGATCGAGGTGACAGCTCGAGGTCATGTAATTGCTGACGCGCTGCAGGCGCAGGAAGACATTGCGGCGTTGCGCATGCGTGCGGCCCGGACAACGATTGATCAGGCGCGCGAGGCCGGACTGCAGTTCGACGATCAGGGTCGCGAAGGCGGCCGCGGCGGCGAACGCCTGCGCGGGCGACTCCGCCGCGGCGCGATACAGGCGCAACGCGGCGCGACGAAACACGCGGTCGACCGTGTGCAATGCCGGCAGCAGAACCGCATCGGCGGCATCATCTTCGCCCGCTGCAACCGTCAGCCGCTGCCAGTGCGAAGCGGGAACCAGCAGCGCGATCCACACCGCGTTGGCACGCCCGACCGCCTGCAGCGGATCGCCGCTTTCCGCGATGAAGGCCTGCCCCGGCGAAAGCGTGCGCACGCTTTCGCCATCGAACAATTGCAGACGCCCGCGCAGCGGCACCAGGATTGCCGCCGGCGGCCGCTCGCCGTGCAATACGCAGCCACGTCCGCCACCGAGCACGACGCGCACCGCGGCGCGTCCCTCATCTGCACTCAGCCTTCCGCCATTTGCCAGTCGCTCGCCTTCGATACGCATGCCCGTTCACCGTTGTGGATTCGGTGCGAGGCTGGCGCAGTACTGCGCATGCGTCAGGAAGATGCAGCGAAATATCGGCGTCCTGTTTCTTCGTCGTCACGAAACCACTCCGAACGGCGCTACTTCGGCACCGCTCGTCGCGCTCACTGCGCCGACACCGCATCGACGCGCGCGATGCGCACCGCACCGACATCGGTGTCCTGCGCTGCCGCGCGTGCGACGACGAGCTGGCGACGATCGCGCGAGATGCTGAAGTTCGCATCCGCGATCGATTCCGACAAGATCGCGACACTGCGATCGACGCCGCTCGCAAGATCGAGCACGCGCAGATCCTCAGGTCCGGTCGCACTCGGCGCGAGATAGAACACCTGCGCGCCGACGACCTTCCACGCATCCACGCGAAACGGATTGTCGTCACGCGTGACCTGCAGCGGCGCGCCGTTCGCGTCGAGCTTGAACAGTCCGGGTTCGGCAATCTTGGTGAAGTACAGATCCGCGCTGGTCAGATCCGTCTCGACGCGGCCGACATCGTGCGCGAGCACGCGCCGCGACGCCACGTCGCGGTCGCCGGTGCCGTACTCGATCAGCTCGGTGCGATGTGCCTGCGAGGCGACGACTGCGACATATGTCTGCGCACGTGTGCCGTAGACGCCGGCGCGCACATCGTCGCCGGGCGGCGTCAACACGCGCCGCGTACGCGTCGCGATGTCGATCTCGATGAGGCTGCCGTTCGCTGCACCGCGAACCGTCACCAGAGCACGCCTGGCGTCGGCGCTCCAGACCGGATAACGCAGGGTCGGTTCGGCCGCTGCGGTCAGTGCGACGAGTTCGTCGAGCGCGCTGTCGTACAACCACAATTGCTGTGCACCGCCGCGGTCGGAGACGAACAGCATGCGTTCGTCGAGCGGTGACAGTGCCGGTGCGCTGTCGCTGCCGGTCGACGCCGCGATGTCCTGACGCACCGCCCCGGCATCCAGCGCCAGCGACATCAATTGAGAGCGCAGACGCGGGATTTCGTAGACGACGGTGTCGGTCGCGCGCGCGCTGCTCGGAAATTCCGCCGGCTGCACGAACAGGGGTTCGACGTGCGCGTCGGCGGTCGACACCACATACAGCGCCTGTTCGCCGCCGTGGCCGGACGAGAACACCAGGGCGCTGCCGTCGCGGGTCCAGTCGAAGCCGCGGATGCGACTCGCCAGATGCGTCAGCTGCACGACCTCGCCGCCGTTCGCGGCAGCAAGGAACAGATCGCTGTAGGGATTGGCGCCGCGCAAAAAAGCGATGCGCTTGCCGTCGGGTGAGTAGCGCGGTTCCAGATCGATGTCGGCACGGCCGTGAGCGTAGGCGATGCTGCGCGGTTTGCCGCCGTCGAGCGGCAGCAGACGCAGCGCCATGTCGAGCGCGCCACCGCCCGATTGCGCGCTGCTGATCAGCTGCGTCGGATCGCTCGCCCACGAGAAATGTTCGAGCAAGCTGGTCGCGCAGGTACCGATCAAACGTTCGGCGCCGCCGAGCGCGGGCGCGGAAACGATGCGGCATTCATCGCCGCTGAAACGCATGAACGCGATCGATGCGCCGTCCGGCGACCACACCGGATAGAGTTCCTCGCCGGCCTCGATCTGGCTCACGCGCACGACGCGCGATTGCTCGACCAGGCGCTGCACGACACGCGCATTGCGCGCGCTCGCATCGCCGACCGAATAGGCGACGCGGGTTCCGTCGGGCGAGATGCGCGGGAAACGTTCTGCACCGGGATCGGCCGTGATCGAACGTTGCTGGCTGGCTTGCCAGCGCGCCGTCGAAGCGAACGCATCGCGGCTGCTCTGACGCGATGCGAGGATGAGCACGAACATCAGCGCGAGCAGCACGATCGACACGAGCACGCCATGGCGTTGCAGTCGTTGCAGCAACGCGGCATCTGCGCGCGTCGGCGTCATCGGATCGGACTGGGTCGACGGCGGATCATCGAGCACGTGCGCGAATCGCGCCGGCGCGATCAGGCGATAACCGACACGTGGCAGGGTTTCGATATAGCGCGGCGCCTGTGGATCGTCGCCGAGCGCACGGCGCAGATCGGTGATCGCCTGGGTCAGCACGTCCTGCGTCGGGCAGGTGCCTTTCCAGACCTCGTCGAGCAGCGCGTCGCGACTCAGGGTGCGCCCGGCGGCGCGCGCTAGCTGGAGCAGCACGGCGGCAACTTTCGGTGTCAGCCGCAACGCCGCCGTGTTCGTGCTCAGACGCTGCGCATCGATGTCGAACACGTGCTCGCCGATCAGCAGGAAACGAAACGCCGACGGCGGCAGTGCGCCGCCGGTCGCGTTGCTGGCGTGTGCGTGATGACCGATCAGCATCGCGGCATCATTCCGTTTCTTGGTTGCGCAACATGTGCATCACTTTCGCCCCGCAGACGAAACCCCGATTGCAGGTTTGTCTGTTGAAAACGCCGTCGGTTTGCGGCGTCCGATTCGTGTCCCACCTGCATCTTGCCGGCAAACCGGGCGGTCGAAGCCGTGCGATGCCCCCGCGCCACGGCGGACCGAACGGGGTTTGCGACGAAGCGAGCGCGCGATCCACCGGGCGGCCGTGCTGCATGCGCCGGCCGCGCTTAGTACACTGCGCTTCTACGCGGCTCGTTCCGCATGCGCGGGGGATTTCGATGCAACGCTGGCTGAAACTTCCGGATGGCCGTTTCATCGACGCCAATCGCATCGCCTATGTCGGCAAGGCCGAGTCGTACGCGCGCTTCGACGAGGACGGCAACGATCTCGGCATCGGTTACTCGGTGAACATCGGCAGCGATTTTCCGCGCGACTGTCAGATCACCGTGACCGGCGGCAAGGACGAAGTGTTCGCGCTGTTGCGCGCGATTCTCGGCGGCACGCCGGCGGCTGCAGTCGCCAGTCCCTGACGCTGCCGGATGGCGTCGCCCGAGCGCATGTCGATCGCTTCAGCTCTGCCCGCCGACGCGGCGCCTGTAGCCGCTTGGCTCGAAATTCCTCGCCTGACCGCGCGTCTGCTCGCACGCCACTGGCCGGCCTTGCTGTTCTGGTTTTTCCTGCAGCGGGTTTCCTATGACCTGCTGATGCAGGCAGCGATCGCGCTCGCGGCGCCTTCCTTGTTGATGGCGTATGCGGTTCTCGCCCTGCTCGTCGTCAGCCAGCTGATCACCGTGATCGCGATGTTCCTGTGCCTGCGCCCGGCGCTGCCGGTGTTGTCGCAGCGCGACGCGCCCGAGGTGCCGGATCGCGACGCCTGGACCCGCGCACTCGCGGTCGCACTGCTGCCGTTCTTCGCGTACTACACCACCTGGGGATTGCTCGACGGACTGCGCCGGCAATTCCAGCTCGAATACATTTTTTCCATCGTGCAGGAGCGCCAGGTTTCGCTGACCGACGTACTGCATCTGCCGTGGCTGTGGCTCGCGCTGGCGATTTCCTGGGCGGTGCGGCATCTCAGCAAGGAGCGCGCGAAAACCTCCACTGCGATCGGTTGGTCGCTGCTCGCGACCGTGTGCGAAGCGTACTGGGTCTTCGTCGGCGCACGCGCAATCGCACAGGGCATCGGTCTCGGCAAGACCTGGTGGCACCAGCGCGTTGCCTACGACGCGCTGATGCATTGGTGGGACGACCCGCACGCGATGTTTCATCTGTTGACGCCGGCCAAGCACGTGCTGCTGCCGGCCTGGAACCTGGCGACCTCGGCATTCTCCGACGTGGTATTGCCGCTGGTGTGGCTCGCGATCGCGGCGATCATCTACGGCATGGACCTGCGCCGCAGCAACAAGCTCGACGCTGCCGACGCGCACTTCGATACGCTCGGCACGCGCTACAGCGCGTTGCCGTTGCTGGTGCGCAAACTCGCCGGCAAGGCGAGTCACGGCTGGACCAGCAAGGGCGTGCCGGTGACGAACAGCCTGCGCCTGATCCTGCGCGCCGGTCTGCCCGCCGTCGTCGTGCTGTGCGTGTGCTACCAGCTGCTCGAATTGATCGACTCGTACGCGTGGCGCGGTGCCGTGACGCTGATCGGCGCGCAGGAAGGACAATGGTGGAACGTGATCGGACAACCGCTGTCGGCGATCGTCGGCGGACCCTTGTCGACGCGCCCGGCATTGCTGACCGAAGTCGTGCGCATCGCCCTGCTCGCGGCCACCTTCGACTGCGCGATTGCGCGACTGCAAGCACCTTCATCCGGCAATGCCTCAGCAGCATCGCCGACATCGACATCGACGCTCATTCCGGCTGGCTGAAACGCAGGTAGCGACCGACCGGTTCGTACTCGGGCCAGGCGAGAAAAATCTCCGGTCGCAAGGTCTTCGGATCGATCCCGCGCGGCACCTGATACACCTGCTCGAACAGCCACGGCTTGCCCGGCTGCGCCTGGATGGTTTTGAAATCCGCGCCGAGCCCGCTGCCGCACGACGCCGGCAGTGTGTGCTTGACCGCGAGAAGACCGAAGCTGTCGTTGCTCCAGACGCGTCCGCTCGCATCGCTGATGCGTCCGCGGCAACGATCCAGCCGTGTGGCCTCGGCATCGGCGTCCATCACCAGTTCGAAACGCGCCACCAGCACCATCGCATCCTCGCGCTGGCCGGGAACATCGCGCTCGGTCACGTTCAACAGGCGCCACTGCGCATGTTCGTAGGCAACCGATTTTCCTGCCGCCACATCGATGGCCTGCATCGGATGCGTTCGCGCGTAGCCTTGCCAGGCTTCACGGTACGGCATCAGCAACGCCCAGGCACCGAGCAGCAGCGCGCCGAGCAGCCACAGGCGCTGGCGTCGCCACCAGCTGTTTTCGTTGGCTCGCGGGATCGTGTTCATGGGCGCAGGTCGATCTCCGCCACGGTCTGTGCCGCAAGCGCGTCGCTGCTGCGCGCGCCGGTGCCGAGGTCGACATCGATCAGACTGTCCATATCCGTCGGCGTCAGCCCGCCCCAGTAAACCTGCAGATGCGCACCGGGCAACTCGGCCGGCGGCATCTCGAAAAAGAACGCGCCGGTTGCGGGAAGACCCGGCGCAACCTCGACGCCGGAGAGATTCACGCCGCGCGCGCGCGGCCGCGCATCGCCGTTGGCCTGATAGATCGATCCGTCGCGGGTGCGTATGCGCGCGTTGAGCAAGCCGGGCTCGCGCAAGGCTTCAAGCTTCAACACCACCGATACCCACACACCGGGTGTGCTCAACACACGCGGCGCGGCCTGCGCATCGGCGCCGGCAATGCGGTAGGCGTGCGCGAGCCGGAAACCGTCGACGGTCAGCGCGAAATTGCGCGCGACGATGCGCTGCTTGAGCTCTCCGGGCGTGGCGAGCGGAGCGAGCTTGCCGGCGTAATCGAGTTCGCCCTTGCGCAACGCGACGATCAGGATCAATCCCGCCGTGACCCACAGCAGTGAACGCCAACCCGGCCAACGCATTCGCATCCTCATTGCGCCGCTGCGGCGGGTGCGCGCCGATCCGTCACCGAAAGTTTCAGCGTCGCCACCGCGCCGTCCGGCAACCAGCCGCTCTCCGTCGTCAGGAAGGTTTTCTCGACGAACTTGCGCCCGAGCAATCCCCAGCGCATCGGCTCGGACACCGCATGTCCCGGCGGAATTTTCCAGGTCAGCAGCACGCGGGTCGGCAGATGCGGTTGCAGGCTTTCGAACAGGCTGTTGTCGTCGGCGAGATAGATGATCGACGGCTTGGTGCCTGTCTGATCGTCCTTGTTCGTGAGCCAGCGCAGATCACTGCCGAGATACCAGTTGTTGCTGAGCCTGGTGAGGTTTTCGACGTTCGCTTCGAGCACCAGGAAGTCCTCGTGTGTATTCGCGTCGGCGTACCCTTGTGGATTTCGCGAACTCAGCCAGGCCTGCAGCGGCTGCACCGCCAGCGCCTTGCTCGACACGCGCGCGCCGGCCGCATAGGTCGGCACGACTTTCGGCGCAGCCTGGCGAAAACCGCCGAGCAGCGCAGTCAGCACGATCGCAACGAGGGCCAGAAAAAACACTGCCTGCCAGCGCGGATTGCGCACCGCCTGCATCAACGAAGGGTCCAAGGGCATTGCGTGGATCATCGATAACTCGGACCGCCCGACCTTAGCACACGCATTCGCTCGAGCGATGTGGCTGAAAGCGGAAGCCGATGACAGATCCAGCGGTAACAAGCGTGACTATCCAGCCCGCGTGATCGCCATACGTTCGACACGCTGATAGACGCGCCAGGCGACAAAGCCGAGCGCGGTCGCGAGCGCCGCGCCGGCCGCAAGCTTCGATGCGCTGTCCGACAGCAGCGGCGAAATCGCACCGGCAATGACCGCGCTGAGCACGAGGCTGACAAACGCCTGCACCGACGAAACCGCGCCACGATGATGCGGAAAGCGATCGAGCAGGAGCAAGGTCAGAGTCGGCGAATTGATGCCGATACCGATCGCGTGCAGGCCGATCGGCAACACCGACCACGGCAGCCGCGGCGACGGAAACACCCAGGCCAGCACGAGATTCAGCGCGCTCGCCGCGAGCATGATGGTGTAGCCGAGACGAACCGTCGCCGCCGCGGTCAGTCGTCCTGCCGCGCGACCGGACAGAAACGCGCCGATGATCAGGCCGCTGATGGCCGGGATGAACAGCCACGCGAAGTGCTGCGCATCGAGCCTGAGCAGACCGAGCACGAAGGCCGGCGCGGACGAGATGTAGATCCACAACGCGTTGAAATTCAGCGTGCCGGCGAGCGCGAGCGGAAGAAAGGCACGATCGCGAAAAATACGCCGATACGTCCTCGCGAGTTCATCGACGGACAGCGCCACGCGATGTTCGCGCGGATGCGTTTCCGGCAGCAGCACGAGACAGGCGATCCACAGCACGAGTGCGAACGCGGCGAGCAGCCAGAAGATCATCGACCAGTGCGCGACCGCGATGACCCAGCCGCCGACGATCGGCGCGATCGCCGGCGCGATGCCGAAGATCATCGACACGCTCGACATCAGCCGTTGCGCAGCGACGCCGTCGAAGCAATCGCGAATGATCGCGCGTCCGACGATCAAGCCGGTGCCGGCGGAGACGCCTTGCAACGCGCGGAACGCGAGCAGGGATTCGATCGAGCCGGCCAGCGCGCAACCCACCGAAGCCAGCGCGAAGACGATCACGCCGACCAGGATCACCACGCGCCGACCGAACGCATCGGAGAACGGCCCGTGCAGCAACGACATCAGCGCATACGCGACGATGTAGGCGCTGATCGTCTGCTGCATCGCGAACGGGCTCGCGTGCAGTTGTGCCGCGATGGTCGGAAACGCCGGGAAGATCGTGTCGATCGAGAACGGACCGAACATCGCGAGCGCCGCGAGCAGCGGCGCGAGACGACGACGGCGTGGCGCGATGGCGATCGTCACGAACGAATCGCTTCCTCGCGCGACCTGACTCGACGGTACGGACGCGCGAACATCACGCCGATCGTTTCACGCGATGCATCGGCGCTTCCGTTTCAGCCGCTGTCTGCGCGACCGGCGCAGCGCCGCCGTTGAAGTGCGCGGCGACCAGATGTCCGATCGCGACCGCACCGACACACAACACGATCGAGGCTGCGATATTCACGGCTGCGCGCACGACGGCGCCGCTGCGCAGCAGGTCGAGCGTCTGCAGGCTGAAGGAGGAAAAGGTCGTATAGCCCCCGCAAAAGCCGATCATCACGAACAAGCGCAGGTTTTCCGACACCGGGTAACGGCCATGTGCGAGCGTCAGCGTGCCGAACAATCCGATCAGGAACGAACCGCTGACGTTGATGCCGATCGTGCCCCACGGAAGCTCGCGGCTGATCGGCATCGCCAGCACCGAAATGACGTAGCGCGCCAGCGTACCCGCAGCGCCACCGAGCATCACGATCAGACAGGTGGTAAAGGACATGCGCACTCCCGAGGTCAGAGGCGGACATAAAAAAACCGCCATTGCGGCGGGGGCGATCCGGACGCACCCCCGCCGTGTGGATAACAGCGGGAGTCATCAGCCCTCGCGGGCGGTTTCGGGGAACTCCATCCCCTTCGCAGCGCCCGATCATAGTGGCAGTGCGCGCCTGCAACAAGATCGACGCGCGCGTGCGGGCGACGCGCACACTGCGCGATCAAGGTTTGTGTTGCAGAAACGAGCGTTCTCGTTGACGCCGATCGAATCAGACCGACGCGGCAATCACTCGTACTTCAAAGGCGTCGCAGCGACTGCCGCTGGAGAGGTAGCGTTGATGCCATCGACACAGCCCGTCGCCCGCACGCACCGAAGCGTAGGCCGAGCCCATCACGGTCAGGCCGGCAATCTCGCGCTCGAGCGTGGCTGGTGCATCGTCGAAATGGCGGCAACGCGAGCAACGTGCAGACACTTGCGTTGCGGCGGACGTTTGCAGATCGAGCACCGCCGTCATGGCGCAGGCTGGCCCAGATTGCGCCAGAACTCGGCGAACACGATCGTCGACAGGATGAAGCCGAGAATCAAATTCACCACCACGCCGCTGGTGAATGCAAGGAACGGTTTCGCGCCGGCCGTGGCGAGATCGCGCAGGCGTGTCGAGAGTCCGATGCTGAGGAAGCAGAACGTGAAGGCCCAGGTGCGCAGGCCCTGCAGAGGGCCGACCAGATCCGGCGTCAGCACCTTCTTGAATTGGTCGTAGCCATAGCCGCGCGCGACCAGGGTGATGATGACCGAGGCGATGAAGAAGCCGATCACGAACTTCGGAAAGCGTCGCCAGATTTCGCCGCGGTCGACGCGTGAATCGACGCCGGTGCGCTCCCAGCGCGTCGTCGCCAGGATCGACAGCAGCAGCGCCCAGACACCGATCCAGACATCGCGTCCGATCACCTTCATCAGGGTGAAAGCCTGCACGGCCGCTTCCGGGGTGCCCGTGATACCGGACTGGCCGGCATAGCCGCCGTAGGTCTGCGCGGCGGCGAAACCGGCAGCATCGGCAAACTCCGACGTGCCGATCCATGCACCGGCGACACCGGTCGGAAGGCCGAGTGCCTTCGATGCCAGCGGCAGCACGAAGATCATCACGATCGCCCACACGATCACCAGGGTGATCGCGATTGGCGCATCTTCCTTTTTCGCGCCGACCGCGCCGGCCACTGCAATTGCGCCGGAGACACCGCAGACGGCGCCGCCGGCTCCGAGCGTCGCAGCCAGGCGACGATCGAGGCCGAGCCGGACCGCGACGAAATAAATCGTGCCGAAGGTGACCACCGAAACGATCGCCGCCTGCACGATCGCAACCGGACCCGCCCACAGGATCAGCGTGAACGGCAGACCCGCGCCGAGCAGCACGATGCCGGTCTTCACATAGAACTCGACGCGCAGGCCGCTCTTCAGCCACGCCGGCACACCGACGCTGTTCGCAATCAGCAAACCGAGCAGCAGCGCGACCAGCGGCGGTTCGAGGTTGTAGCGCGTCGACTGATCCCACACGCCGATCGAGTAGACCAGCAAGGAGCCGACGAAGACGAACGCGAATGCGGGTGCGAACTGCCGCAGCGGAATGCCGAGCGCACGTACGCCGATGCCGAACAACGCGAGCCAGAGCACGAACAACGCAACATAGCGCGGCGCGTTCGTCGACAGCTGCGCCGCGAGATCGGCCAGCGTGCTCCACTTCTGCGGCGCAACGGCGATCCACTTCAGGCTGGAGCCACTCGCGAACGCGAGCACCGCGACGACGACCAGACCGAGGCCGATCCAGACCGCCCACACGTCTTCTTTCGCGAACCACTCGCGCCAGAACGAGGCTGGCGTTTCGGCGGGCGCGGCGACGCGGGATGTGGCCATGCTGCATTCCTCGGAAAACGATCGGCGCGAGCGCGCAATCGACGAATCGTACGCGTGCGCTCGAATGCCTCAAGGTCGTGCTGGTTATATCTTCATACCATGCGCGACGGCGCTGCGCACGCAGGCGAATCCGCTATGCTCGGGCTCGTCTTCGGATGGCCGTTTCCAATGCCTTCTTCGCGTGCGCGCGCCAGAATCGAGTCTCTGCTGGAAGTCGCCGGCGTCCGCATCGACGGCCCCGCACCGAGCGACATCCAGGTTCACGATGCCGGGTTGTATGCGCGCATCCTCGCGCACGGCTCGCTCGGCCTCGGCGAATCGTATATGGACGGCTGGTGGGATGCGGACGATCTCGACGGCTTCCTGTTCCGCCTGCTCGATGCGCACCTCGACGAACGTGTCGGCGGCGCCGAGGACGCCTGGCTGTTTCTCAAGGCTCGCGTGGTCAACCTGCAGCGCGGTCGGCGCGCCTACGAAGTCGGCGAGCGCCACTACGATCTCGGCAACGATCTGTTCGAGGCGATGCTCGGCAAGCGCCTCGTCTACAGTTGCGGCTACTGGAACAAGGCGACCACGCTCGACGATGCGCAGGAAGCCAAGCTCGACCTGATCTTCGCCAAGCTCGGCCTCGAACCCGGCATGCGCGTGCTCGACATCGGCTGCGGCTGGGGCGAAGCGCTCAAGCGCGCGGCCGAACGTCATGGCGTATCCGGTGTCGGCGTCACCATCTCGCAGGAACAGGCCGAATACGCGCGCAGCCTCTGCGAAGGATTGCCGATCGACATCCGTCTCGTCGATTACCGCCAGATGCTCGAAGACGGCAGCGAACGTTTCGACCGCGTCTTCTCGATCGGCATGTTCGAGCACGTCGGCGTGAAGAACTACCGGACCTATTTCGAGGTTGCACGTCGCTGCACCTCCGAAGACGGCCTGTTTCTGCTGCATTCGATCGGATCGAACGTCTCGTCCGATCACGCCGATCCGTGGATCGCGAAGTACATCTTCCCGAACTCGATGATCCCGTCGGCGGAACAGGTAGCGAAGGCCTGCAAAGGTTTGTTCGTGACCGAGGACTGGCACAACTTCGGCGCCGACTACGATCGCACGCTGATGGCATGGCGCGACAATTTCGACGCGGCATGGCCCCGTCTCGCGCCGCGTTACAACGAACGCTTCCGGCGCATGTGGCGTTTCTATCTGTCCGCATCGGCAGCGGTCTTCCGCACTCGGCGTGATCAGCTCTGGCAACTGGTGTTGAGTCCGCGCGGTGTGCGCGGTGGTTATCGCGCGCCGCGCTAGCCAAGCTGATTCGGATCGGGGCACCCGGCGCTTCACCTCTGAAGTGCTCCCTCTTGAAGACGTGATCGCCCGCGACGGCAAAAAAAGAGGCCTCCCGAAGGAGGCCTCTGAAGGGTTATCCGATGGATCGGATCAACGCTTGCCGGGCGTCGAGCTCTGATCGATCGTGACGTCGTCGACGAACGTGTTGCCGTCGACCGTGCCACTGGCGTAGTCGTACTGGAACTTGATCACGTGCGCGCCGCCATCGGCAAACGTGCTGATGTCGATCGAATGCAGCACGAAGTCGCTGTCCAGCTGCGTGCTCAGATCCGTCGTCTCCACCGCCGTTCCGTCCACCGACACCACCATGTTGGACGGTGCGTCCGGAGCCACCGCCGTTTGACGGAAGTAGTTGATGAACAACGGACCGCCGTTGGGCAGGGTCACGCTCTGCGAGAAGTGCTGCGTCTCGCCACCACCGCCCCAGCCACCGAACCATGCGGCGAAGTCACCGGTATGCACCGGAATGCCGAAGTTGGTCGCGCTGTAGAACACGGTGCCGCCCGCG
>Ga0247779_1000020_pt1 | contig 184722 bp, 151 predicted proteins | sample UWRJL221509R5_FD_179925 | JGI IMG/M metagenome (GOLD analysis project Ga0247779, IMG submission 179925) | Plant litter microbial communities from Arlington Agricultural Research Station in Wisconsin, United States - UWRJ-L221-509R-5 | ecosystem: Environmental > Terrestrial > Plant litter >...
CGGCTCGGTGTTCGTGGTCGCGGCCGGCAACGACAACTCGAACGTGACGACGTCTTCGCCGGCCAATTGCAGCGGCGTGATCTCGGTCGCGGCGACGACCAAGGCCGGTTCACGCGCGTCGTATTCCAATTACGGTTCGACCATCGTCGTTTCCGCACCCGGTGGCGACGGCAGTGGCGGCAGCGGCGACATCCTGTCGACCTTGAACTCGGGCACCACCACGCAAGGCAGCGAGACGTATGCGTACTACGCCGGCACCTCGATGGCGACGCCGCATGTCTCGGCATTGGCAGCGGCGATCTTCTCGCTGAATCCGAGTCTGACGCCGGACCAGGTCAAGAACTACATCACCGCGAACGCGCGTGCATTGCCGGGTTCCTGCTCGGGCGGCTGCGGCGCGGGCATCATCAATGCACAGGCAACCTTGCAGGCCGTCGGTGGAGGCGGCGGCAATATCGCGCCGGTCGCCAACTTCAGTTTCACGACCAGCGGCCTCGGCGCAAGTTTCACCGACAGCTCGACCGACAGCGACGGCAGCATCAGTTCGCGCGCGTGGACGTTCGGCGATGGCGGCACGTCGACGGCGACGAATCCGACGCATACCTACAGCGCAGCCGGCAGCTACAGCGTGCAGTTGACGGTGACCGACAACGGCGGTGCGACCAATACGAAGACGCAGTCGGTGACGGTCAGCAGCAGTGGCGGCGGTACCGTTCTGCAGAATGGCATCGCCGCGACGGGGCTGACGGCAACGGCCGGCAATTCATTGAGCTATACGATGGTGGTACCGGCCGGCGCAACTAACCTCAAGTTCGTGACGGCGGGCGGCAGTGGCGATGCGGATCTGTACGTGAAGTTCGGATCGGCGCCGACGACGTCCAGCTACGACTGCCGTTCGATCGGCAGCAGCACGAGCGAGACCTGCAATATCGCCAGCGCACAGGCCGGCACCTACTACGTTCTCGTCAGCGCCTACGCGAGCTTCAGCGGCGTCAGCCTGACCGGCAGTTTCAGCGCCGGCAGCGGAGGCGGCACGACGCTGAGCAACGGCGTGCCGGTGAGCGGCCTTGCCGCGACGACCGGTAACTGGACCTCGACCTACACGCTGGTCGTGCCGAGCGGCGCGACGAACCTCAAGTTCGTCACATCGGGCGGCAGCGGCGATGCCGACCTGTACGTGCTGCGCGGCTCGGCGCCGACAACCGCGAGCTACGATTGCCGGCCGTACACGACCGGCAACAACGAGACCTGCACGTTCGCAACGCCGATCGCAGGAACGTACTACGTTCGTCTCAACGCCTACGCGACGTTCTCCGGTGTCACGCTGACACCGAGCTTCACGCCCTGATGGCTTGAGAGATGCGGCGACTGCACGGATGCAGTCGCCGTCACTCGGTGTGCGGAAATGTTCGCTCGTCGCAATCGTGATTGCGCAAGATCATTCGCTGGCGGATCGGATCACCGACCGCCGGCGTCGCGCCGACCGGCCTCGAACAGGAACCAGGTACGGCGTTCGGTTTCGTCGATCCAGTTTTCGATCAGGCTCGCCGTCGCGATATCGCGATGCTCGTCGACCACGTCGTGCACTTCACGCAGGCGCGCGGCGAGTTCCTTGTTGTCCTCGCGCAGCTCGGCCAGCATGTCGTGCGGATCGACGTAGTCGGCGTCGTTGTCCTTGATGCGCTGCGTGCGTGCGATATGTCCGATCGAACGCAGGGTCGAGCCGCCGGTCTTGCGGATGCGTTCGGCGATCGGGTCGGTCATCGCGTAGATCTGGTCGGCCTGTTCGTCGAGCAGCAGGTGGTAGTCGCGAAAATGCGGCCCGCTCATGTGCCAGTGGAAATTCTTGGTCTTGAGATAAAGGGCGAACACGTCGGCGAGAATCGCGTTCATGCCGCCGGCGATGTCCTTCGACGCCTTCGCGCCGAGATCGGACGGCGTGATCAGCGGCGCCGTGCGGCGGCGCTTCAGTTCGTCCTTGCTGCTCGAATCTTTCCTGGCCATGCGGCTCTCCCGGATTGGTGTGTGCGGTCTTCGCGGCTGCGACGGACCGGAGCGGCCTGCCTGCGCGAAGGACGCCAAGCGTTGCACGTTCCGCGGTCGCGCGCCGAGTCTCGTCTCCGGCGCGAGTGATGCCGCATCTTGAACAATGCGGCATTTTGCATATTGCCATTCGTACATGACGGCGCATGCCCATTGATCCGCACACGCATGCACCCAGATCGACACGGTCCGTTCTCGTCGAGGCTCGCCCATGTCCACCCAGCCCAATGCTGCCGCCGCCGGTCAATTCCGGATCGGTGGCGATCTCAGCGTCAACCGCCTCGGTTATGGCGCCATGCGCATCACCGGCAAGGGCATCTGGGGAGAGCCGGCGAATCCCGCAGGCGCGCGGGCGACGCTCGCGCGCCTGCGCGACCTCGGCGTCGATTTCATCGATACCGCCGACAGCTATGGTCCGAATGTCAGCGAAGACCTGATTCGGCAGACCCTGCATCCGTACCGGGATCTCGTCGTCGCGACCAAGGGCGGCCTCACCCGTCATGGCCCGGATATCTGGCTGCCGCTCGGGCGGCCGGAATACCTGCGCCAATGCGTGCTGATGAGTCTGCGTCGGCTCGGCGTCGAGCGTATCGATCTGTGGCAGCTGCATCGCATCGATCCGAAGGTGCCGCGCGACGAACAGTTCGGTGCGATCGCCGCGATGCAGAAGGAAGGTCTGATCCGCCACGTGGGTCTGAGCGAGGTCGGTGTCGACGACATCGAGGCGGCGCGCAAGGTATTTCCGGTCGCCACCGTGCAGAACCTCTACAACCTCGGCAATCGCCAGAGCGAAACGGTGCTGAAGTATTGCGACGAGCACGGCATCGGTTTCATTCCGTGGTTTCCGCTCGCCGCCGGCGAGTTGACGGGTCCCGGCTCGCTGATCGCCGATGTCGCGCAGCGCCTGCATGCGAGCAACGGTCAGGTCGCGCTGGCCTGGCTGCTCAAGCGCTCGAAGGTGATCCTGCCGATCCCCGGCACCAGCAGCGTCGAGCATCTGGTCGAGAACGTGGCGGCAGCCGATCTGCAGTTGTCCGACGCCGATTTTTCGGCGCTCGATGCGCAAGGCCGCGCCAGCGTGCGCTGAGGCTTATTTCGCGCACCGGCGGCGTTCGCCCCCGCCGGTTTTCGCGCGCCGATAGCGTCGCTACCTTCCGGCGCGACGCCCGTCACCTTGCTGAATATCGCCGCGCGAAAGTGCGCTGTACTCGACATTTCGGGCAGCGCCTTTGCAACTGTAAGGTTCGTGTAAGTAATCCAGTGCTATAGCCACGCGGCGGGTCGCTGACAGGACTCCTGTTTAACGGTCGCACTCACGGCGAGCAGTTGCGTGGGCTGCCGGGTAGCGCGTGCATCGGAAGTCGATGTCGCGTCGTTCGGGTTTGCGCGCCGAACATCCGCACCTTTCCTTCCGATCCGGGGAGTTACTACGCACAACGCACTTCGATCGACGGCCAACGGCATCAGACCGCAGCCTCGGTAATCCGATGTGCGCATCGAAAAATCCAGCATATTGAGGGAGTCAGTAATGCTACGAATGAATCAGATCATGCGTCGTACCGTTTTGTCCGCGGCAGTCGTCGTCGCCGTCGGAGTGCTCGCAGCCGGCGATGCGTCGGCGGCGAATCTCGCACAGAGCAAGGGCAGCGGACGCGCAGGCAGTTCCGGCATCGTCAATCCGACCATCGCCAAGGTCGCGCCGGCGACCCCACTGCCGAACGGGGCAAGCCTGGCCGGAGCACTCTCGCAAACCGAGCCGGTGCATATCGAAGTCGCACTCAAGCTGCGCAACCGCGAACAACTGGACGGATTCCTGCAGAGCCAGCGCGCTGCGACGTTCAGCTCGTCGGCGTCGGTGCTCTCATCGGACCAGTTCACCGCGCAGTATTCGCCGACCCAGCGGCAGGCTCAGGAAGTCGCGGATTTCCTGACCCGCTCCGGCTTCACCAACGTCTCCATCGCCGGTAATCGTCTGCTGGTCTCGGCAGATACCACGGCTGATCTCGCACAGGCTGCTTTCCATACCACGCTGGCTCGGGTGACCACGGCTGACGGACGCGATGCGTTCGCCAATACCGATGCGGTGCACATCCCGGTGGCGCTGCAGGACAGCGTCCTCGCCGTGCTCGGTCTGCAGACCGTGTATCAGGGCCACACGATGAATGCCGCGGCACCGGATGCGGTGACCGGCCACAATCCGCTCGAGTGGTCGTCGATCTACGGCGCGACCGGCGTCGCCACTGCGGCCGGCGTCACCGCCGGCATCATCACGCAGGGCAAGATCACGCAGTCGATCACCGATCTCAACACGTTCACCTCGCAAAATGGTCTGGCGACCGTGACCACGCAGACGGTGACGGTTGGCTCGACCAGTACCGATGCCAGCGGCGTTGCCGAATGGGATATCGACAGTCAGGACATCGTCGGCATGAGCGGCGGCCAGATCGGCAAGCTCGTGTTCTACAACATCCCGACACTGTCCACCGCCAACCTCGTCGCCGGCTTCAACAAGGGCGTCGTCGACAACGTGGCCAAGATCATCAACGTGTCGATCGGCGGCTGCGAAACCGGTGCGATGGACGGCTCCGCCGCGGCGGGTGATCAGGTGTTCGCGCAGGCCGTTGCGCAGGGCCAGACGTTCTCGATCTCGACCGGCGACAGCGGCGCGGATGAATGCGGCGACGGCGGCACCACGCCGAGCTGGCCGGCCAACTCGCAGTACGTGATGGCGATCTCGGGCACCACGCTGAACGCCTCGACCACGACCTGGAGCAGCGAAGTCGTCTGGAACACGCTCAGCAGCGGCAATGGTGCGACCGGCGGCAGCCAGAGTACCTACGAGCCGAAGCCGAGCTGGCAGACGCTGTGGAGCGGTCCGCGGCGCGGCGTCGCCGACGTCGCGTTCGAAGGTGATCCGAATTCCGGCGCCAAGATCGTGCTCAACGGTGGTTCCGCGCAGTACGGCGGCACCAGCCTGGCGGCTCCGATCTTCGCCGGCATGTGGGCGCGCGTGATCGCGGTGAAAGGCACCGGCGTCGGCTTTGCCGGTCCGCTGATCTATCAGCTTCCCGCCGGCGATTTCCACGACGTGACCTCGGGCAACAACAACGGCTCGACTGCCGGCCCCGGTTACGATCTGGCCACCGGTCGCGGCAGCGTGATCCTCAGCAGTGCGATCAACCACATCGGTGGCGGCAGCGGCGGCAACGTTCCTCCGGTTGCCAACTTCAGCTTCACCACCAGTGGACTGACGGCAAACTTCACCGACAGCTCGACCGACAGCGACGGCACCATCAGTTCGCGTGCGTGGAACTTCGGTGATGGCGCCACTTCGACCGCGACCAATCCGAGCCATGCCTATGCGGCCGGCGGCACCTACAACGTCGGGTTGACGGTGACCGACAATGGCGGTGCCTCCAACACCAAGACGCAGTCGGTGACGGTGAGCAGTGGCGGTGGCGGCGGTACGCCGACGCAGATCCTGGCCAACACCGGGTTCGAATCCGGCACCACGCCCTGGACGGGCACCACGGCTGACATCTGCACCACCAGCTGCGGCTCCGAGTCTCCGAATGGCGGCACGCACTTCGTCTGGCTCGATGGTTACGGCACCACGCATACCGAGACCATCGCGCAGCAGATTGCGATCCCGGCCGGCAAGACCGCAGCGACCCTGCAGTACTACCTGCACATCGACACGGCCGAAACGACCACGTCGACCGCGTACGACACGTTGAAGGTGCAGGTGCTCAACACCTCCGGCACCGTGCTCGCGACGCTCGCGACGTACTCGAACCTCAACAAGAACACCGGCTACACCGTGCACACGAACAGCCTGGCGCCGTACATCGGCCAGACCGTCGTGATCAAGTTCACCGGTGCCGAGGATTCGTCGTTGCAGACTTCGTTCGTCATCGATGACGTGACACTGACCGTGCAGTAAGACGCACGCCGGCCGCATCGCGCGGCCGTGATGAAAACAGCGAGGGCCGCGCAATGCGGCCCTCTTTTTTTTTCGGACGTGAGAACGTGTCGGGCGATTACTGCTCGAAGCCGTCGGCGAAGATCGTGTCGCTCACCGGCGCTTCGATGAAGCTGCCTTTCGTGGTTGCCAGCAGTATCTGCGAGGCGCCGGCGTTCGCCACGCTGACGATCTCGTTCGGATAACCGGCGCCGCCGAGTCCATCGGACCAGGCGCTGAAACTCACGCCGGCATCGGTCGAGCGACTCACCGGATTGCTCAGATCGCTGCGCGCGATGTAGAGCGTGTCGGCATCGAGCGCATCGCAGGCGATGTCGGCGATCAGATTCGGATCGTCCCAACCGGTGGCGCTCCAGCTGGCGCCGCCGTCATCGCTGCGGAATACCGCGGAGGTGTTCAGCGTGGTTGCCGCGGACAGATACAGCGCCGGCGTGGCGGCGGATGTCTGGCACAGTTTCGGAATGCGTGCGAAATCCGGCAGGCCGGTGTCCGCATCGTTCCAGGTCGTACCGCTGTCGGTGGAGCGGATCACGCCGCCTTGCTGAGCGGTCGCCTGACCATCGTAGCTGGCGACCACGTTCTGGTCGCTGCCGTCGGCGACGATCTCGATGTCGTAGACCTTCTGGTTGTCGGCACCGTCATAGACCTTGGTCCAGCTCGTGCCGGCATCGGTCGAGCGCCAGACGGTGTCGCCGAAACCGACCGCACCGAAATCGGCACCGCCGAGGTAGATCAGGTTCGGATCGTTCGCACTGAAGCGCATCACGTCCAGATCCGATTCGAAAAATGGACCCTGGTCAGGGCCGAGATTGACCCAGCTGCCGTCGCTGCCGCGCTTGTACAAGCCTTCCTGCGCGACCGTGGTCGGGCCGGACGAAATCGCATACAGGGTGCCGTCCGGCGCGAAGCCGACCTTGCTGTAGCGCGTCGGCGGCAGCGCCTGCAGGGTCCAGGTGGCGCCGTGATCGGTGGATGCGAATACGCCGCCGTTGTTCTGGCCCTGAAACGCGGCGGCGATCGCGTCGGGATCGAGAGGACTGGCCGCGATCGAATACAGGGCGAGTTCGGAAATGCCGTTGGACGCCTGCGTGAACGTCGCGGCTGCATCGCTCGACTTGAACACGCCGAGCGAAGTCGCACCGATGAAGACGGTCGAGCTGTCCGTCGGCGCGAAGCTCGCCGCGGTCACGCTGAGCCCGGCACTGCCTTGAACCGCTAGCTGCCAGGTGGCGCCGCCGTCGCTGCTGCGATTGAGGCCGGCGCCGTCGGTGCCGGCAAGAATGTTCTGCGGATTGGCCGGATCGACCGCCACCGCATTCACCGCCAGCAGCGACCAGCTGTCGTCGTGCAAGGCTGTCCAGGTGACGCCGAGATCGTCGGAAGCGAACAGTCCGAGATACTGCGAGCCAAACGTCATGCCGCCACCGGCGAGCAGGCGTGGACCGGCGAAGACCGTGCTGAAGATCGGTTGCCCTGACAGGCCATCCGAACGATCGGTCCAGGTTGCGCCGGCGTCCGCGCTGACCCACACCTCACCGCCGCCGAAGTCGCCGCGAAAGCCCGCGACCACGGTGTTCGAGTCGGCCGGATCGATCGCGATGGAGCCGCAGTTCTGCTGCATGTTGTGGTCGGGCGGCGTGCGGTCCTGCCAGGTCGCGCCGGCATCGATCGAGCGCAATACCGTCATCGTCTGCTGCCCTGTCGCTGCACCGACGCAGGCCCACACCGTGGAATCATCGTTCGGGTCGATGCTGACACCGTCGACGCTGTCGTTGAGGCCGAGGTCGAGCGCGAGCTGGGTCCAGCTGGCGCCGTCGTCGGTGCTCTTCCAGAGACTGTCCTGGGTCGCCGCGTACGCGGTGCCGTCACTGGCGAAGGCGAGGCCGTAGACGCTGGTCGCCGCGAGATCGGCGACATCGGTCCAGCTCGCACCGGCATCGGTCGAGCGATGCAGGGTGCCGCCGAACTGACCTTGCGGCGCGGTGCCGGCGAGCACGACGCCGCTCGCGGTCGGCGACGCCGCCACCGAAGTGATGTCGCCACCGGGCGGGCCGAGCGTGTCCCACAGCGCCGTGCCTTGGCTTTGTGCCGGCCGCAGCGAACGGGTCTGGTCGATCGCGCTCGCGTGGCGGCCGTGTTCATCGCTCTGCATCGAGCCGGAGGCGGCGAGCGCTGCGGCGCCGTTCGCGCGGGCGGGATAGGTCGTCGCGTTGGCGTCGACGCCGGCGAGCACGGCGAGCGCCAGCGGCAGCGACAGGATTCGAAGCACAGTCATGGGCATTCTCCAGCGTTGTGAGGATCGTTCATGCGCGGACCGGCCGCAGACCCGCTGCGATTCCGGCAGGCCACCATGACGTTTCCCCCGCAAGCCGGCTTCTACAATTTGCGTAGACAGTTGCCGCGCTTTGTAGAATTCGTTTCGGTCAAGCCGATCAAGGGTTTGCGGGGCTCGGCAACGGCGGCAGCACGCGTTCGCCGGCAAGTTCGCGCGCCTTCGCGTAGGCTTTCTGCGCGGCCGCCGGCTTGTGCAGATTTGTATACAAAAGCGCCTGAACCCAGGCCGCGCGCGCATCCGCGCCGGCAAACTCGCCGAGCCGGCCGGCAATCGCAGCCGCTTCGTCGAGACGACCTGCCGCCAGCAGGTTTTCCACATACGGCTCGCCGGCCAGCAGCAGATATTCCGGAACGCCGATGTTTTCGGCGCGCGCCATCGCATCGGCGTAGCGCGTGCGCGCCTGCAGCGGCGTTCCTTCCGCTCCCGCCTGATCCGCCGCGGCGAGGGCGACGAGGAAGGCGCTGCGCGGATCCGGCGCGAGCTTGCTCCAGGCCTCGAACTGTACGATCGCCGCAGCCGCCGGTGCGAGCTGGCCGCTGCCTTGCAGGCCGCGAATCCGTTCCAGCCAGGCGATCGCATAGGCGACGCCGGCGGTCGCGGCATATTGCGGCGTCAACGCGCGCGCGGCGAGTTCGGCCGCTCCGGCGTCGTCGTTGCGATCGAGTGCGATGTCGGCGGCGAGGGACGCGGCATCGGCGCGCTCGAACGCATCGGCGTGCAGATCGCTGTCGTGTTCGATCTGCGCGAGCAGCAGCTCGGCTTCGCCCAGACGTCCCTTGGCGGCCAGCGCGGCTGCACGCGTCAGGGTCAGACTCCAGCGTTCTCGCTGATTGCCGGTATGCGCGTCCACCGGCCAGAAGCGTGCGGTCGTCGCCAGCGCATCGTCGTAGCGCAGCAGCAACAGCTGCGCATTCGCGAGGTCGCGCAGCGCTGCCGCGAGCGCTTCGGGCGTGCCGAGTTCCTGCAGTCGCGCCGCCGCGCGTTCGAACATCGGCACCGCCGCCGCGGGTCGGCCGCGCGCCATCTCGACGGCACCGAGATTCAAATCGAGGCTGGCGAGTCCGTAGGCGTCGTCGATCATCAGGCGCAGGCTGCGTGCCTGTCCGAAAAAACCGACCGCCTCGTCCCAGCGCAGATCGAGTCCTGCAATCGCACCGCGACCGGAGTAGGCGCTGGCGAGTGCGTCGGGATCGCTGTGCAGTTCGAGCAGGCCGATCGCGTCGACGAAATCGCGATCGGCGTCGGCTCGCTCGCCGAGCTGGTAGCGGATCGCTCCGCGCCGGTTCAAGGCACGCGCGCGCAGCAGCGGAAATTGCGCGGCCGGCAGCGCATCGAGCAAGGCGTCGATGCGGCGCAGCGCCGCTGGATAATCGCCGCCGGCATAGTCCAGGTTCGCCTCGGCGAGCACGACGTCGGGCAATGCGGCGATGTCCTTCGGCGCGGCATCGATCAGCGTGTGCGCGAGTTCGATCTGCCCGCTCAAGACCGCGGCGTTGATCCGCTGCGCAAGTTCGGCGGCGGATGCCGGCATGTCCGCCGCGCCGGAAGCGGGCGGCGCATGCCCGAGCTTGAGCAGCAGATCGTCGGCCGCACGCCGCGTCGCCACCAGGACATCGACCGCCTCGGTTTCCACTTCGAGCATTTCGCCATGCCGCGAGCCGCGCAGACGCACGCGCCAGGCGCCGTCGATGCTGCTGATGCTCGGCCGCACGAATAGCGCATCCGCCGCGTTCACGCCGGAATCGTTCGACGCCGCCAGCGCCGCATCGATGCGTCCGGCATTGACCAGACCGACCACGGTTTCGCTCGGCGTGGTGGCGACGCCGCCCAGCCGCAGGCGATTGGCGATCAGGTCCATCGCGCCGAAACGCAGCCATGCCCAGTCCACGCTCGCGGTTTCAATCTCGGCGGGAAGCACCATCGCGGTCGGTGCCGCTGCGCTGGTGCCAACCGCGCCGGGAGCAGACCCATCGTGATGCGCGAATCGGAACACACCGAGCGCGACAACGCCGGCGACTAGACATGCCGACGCGATGGCTGTGAACGTTGCGATACGCCGGCGTGCGCGCGGCTGTTTCGCGGCAATCGGAGCTTCGACGTCGGGACTGCTCGAAGCAGGCGAGGGCAGCGCGACGACGACGCTCGAGGGACTGTCGGCCAGCGCCTCCTCGATGGTCGGTTCGATGATCCAGCGATAGCCCATCCGCGGCAGCGTGCGAATGCTGCGCTGTTCGCTGCCGCTGTCGCCGAGCAGGCGGCGCGCGCGCATGATCGCGTGACTGAGCGAGATCTCGCTGATGTCCGCGCGTCCCCACACCGCCGCGACCAGCTCGTCGCGACCGACCGAGCGGTCGCGGTGACGGATCAGGTAGGTCATGCACTCGATCGTGCTGACCGGAACGACGAGGCGTTCGCCATCCCGATGCAACTCGCGTGTACGCGGATCGAGGGTGAAGTTGCGAAAACGGTAGATCGATGCAGTCACGGTTCTCGCATGTGCACGCTGGTGCGGAACGGCAGGCAGCGCGTCGTCCGCTGCGCTTCGCAGGATCGGCCGGGCGACGCCGTGATGAGGTCGCTCAGCCTGCCTCGAAGCGATTCGCGTCGCGGTTCTTGCGCACGCGTGCCGGATCCCAGATGCGTCCGTTCATCGCGATGTAGATGCCGTCGGGCAGGGTTTGCACGGCGCCGACCGCGCAGCCGATGTTGAACACGGCGTCGGATCCCTTGAACAGCGCCGGATTGAGGGCGCCGGTCAGTACCACGACCTTGCCTTCGAGTCCGGCCAGCGCGCGCGCGGTCTCGACCATGGTGTCGCTGCCGTGCGTGACCAGCACGTGCCGATGGCTCTGCTGCTCGATCGCGCTGCGGATCGCGGCGCGGTCGGCGTCGTCCATGTGCAGGCTGTCCTTGCGCAGCAGCGGCACCACTTCGAACGAGAACGCGACGCCGAGCGCGTCGAGGATCTCGCCGATCTGCGGCGCGCCGATCTGAAAAGTGGATTTGTCGTCGAAATATATTTTGTCGATCGTGCCGCCGGTGGTGACGATGACGAGATGCTGCATGGATTCTTCCGTGCCGGTGGCGGCGTCTGCCGCGTCAGGGGGCGCCATTGTCGATGAGCGCCGCCGCAGCGTCCATCGCGGGCACCGCGAGGCGCGACAGACCGCGGCTGGCGAAGATGCGCAAGGCGGCGCGTGCACGCAGATCGCCGCGCGTGCGTTCGGCCCAGGCGGCGTGACGCGCCAGCAGGGCGGCCGCGAAGCTGCGTGCGAGGGTGAAGGCGAGGCCGCGCGCACCGGCTTCGAGCGCATCGCGGTCGTGCGCCTGGGCCGACAGCCAGACGGCGGCGGCTTCGATGGTCGCGCGGATGCCGTGGCGATCGTCGCCGGCCTCGGCGAGCAGCGTGTCCGCCGCGTACAGCAGCGGTTCCGTTCCGGTTGCTGCAAGGGCGCGCAGGGCGTCGAGCGCCAGCACATTGGTGGTGCCTTCCCAGATCGGATACACCTGCGCATCGCGCAGCAGTTGCGGGATGCCGCTGTTCTCGATGTAGCCGGCACCGCCGAAGGCTTCGCAGGTTTCCGACGCGGCGTACACGGCGAGCTTGCCGGTCCACAGTTTCGCCAGCGGCGTCAGCACGCGCAGCAGGGATTTTTCATCGTCATCGGCGACGCCGGACTCGACGCGTCCGAGCAAGCCTGCAACGAAGAACACGAGCTGGAACGCGCCTTCGAATTCCGCCTGCAATCCGGCCAGCGTGGCGCGATGCAAGGGCTGTTCGAGCAGCGCACGACCGAAGACCTCGCGGCGGCCCGCGTAGTCGAGAGCGAGCGCGAGACAGCGCCGCGTCGTCGCCAGCGCGCACACCGCGTTCCAGGTGCGCGTGACGTTGAGCATCGGTGCGATCAGGCGCACGCCGTGATCGAGCCCGCCGACCGGCGTCGCCGGCACGCCGTCGAGATGGATCTCGGCGGTCGGCAACTCGTGGGTGCCGAGCTTGCGCTTGAGGCGATCGATGCGGATGCCGTTCCAGCGTCCGGCGTCGTCGCAGGTCTCCACGTAGAACAGTGCCAGCGCCGCGGTGCCGGCGGCGTCGGCGCCTTCGGGACGCGCCAGCGTCAGCGCCATTTCGCCGATCACCGCCGAGGTGAACCATTTGCGCCCGTGCAGTCGCCATTGGCCGGCGTCGTCGCAGCGCGCGACGGTGCCGGTGTTGCCGACATCCGAGCCGCCCGCGGTTTCGGTCATCCACTGGCCGGACAGCCACAGTTCGGCCGCGTCGCGCGCGAGCAGATGCGGCAGCGCGCGTTCGATCAAGGCGCTGTTGCCGCTCGCCTTCAATGCCGTCGCGGCACCGTCGCTCATCGCGAGCGGGCAGGTATGAAATTCGCTCGCGACATGGTGCAGATAGACGCGCAAGAACTGGTCGATGCGCGCGTGTTCGCCGTGCGTCGCAGCGTGTCCGGCCGCGACCAGTGCGTAGCGCGTCGCCATCGCCGCGCCGCGCTGCCACACCGGCGTGAGTTCGATGTGGTCGATGCGCGTGCCCCAGGCATCCCACTGCGTCAACGTCGGCTCGAGCGGGAGGCGCAGGCGCGCCTCGCTCCATGCGCTGGCGGCGTGCGCGCCGAGTTCGTCGAGATCGCCTTCGATCGCGATCAGCGTTTCGCGCGGAAGCGCGCGCGAGACGAACGATTGCAGCACGCGATCATCGCGATATTGGTTGCCGAGTACCGGCGCGGACTGCACGAATTCCATCGGTCGCTGCGATCGTGATGATCACCCGACCATACGCGCGGCCCTGTGCAGCGGCAAGTCATCACGCATCCTGGAAAACCGACTCCGCCGCACGATGCGTGCGGCGGTCCGCGCGAACCGCGCGTCGAGGCAACTCAGGCAGCGATGCGCTCGTTCGATCTGATCGAGGCATGCGCCGAGGCGATCGCCTGTGCTTTCTGTTCCTCGCCGAGTCCGACACCTTCGGCGCGTACGAACTCGATGTCGGTCACGCCGATGAAGCCGAAGACATGGCGCAGATAGGTTTCCTGGAAATCCGCCGGTGCCGAGGGCACGTCGCCGGAATAGATTCCGCCACGCGAGGAAACGACGATGACCTTCTTGCCGCCGGCAAGGCCCTGCGCTCCGGTCTCGCCATAACGGAAGGTCTTGCCGGCGACGATGATGCGATCGAGCCATGCCTTGAGCTGGCTCGAAATGCCGAAGTTGTACATCGGCGCACCGACCACGATCACGTCGGCGCCGAGAAATTCATTCATGACCTCGTCGTTGACGAGGGCGCCCGGAGCGCTCGCATCGGCGACCGAGGTCCAGTGCGGCAGCGGATCTGCGGCGAGGTCGCGATAGGCGATCGAGGCGCCCGGATGGCGCTGTTTCCAGGTGTCGACCAGCGCGGCGCTGAGTTCGCGCGATACCGAGTACGCACCGAGTGCGCTGGAATCCAGATGCAGGAGTTTCATGGGAATGCCTTTGGAGCAAGGAGCCGTTTCCGGCGACCGCAGCAAGATAATTCGTGTACGACGGGTCGATAAGTCGGCAATAATCAGATGCATCGTTCGCGAGGAAAGACGATGACCCTGCTCACCGAAGGTGCCCTGGCGGATCTCAACGACCTGCGCTTTTTCGCGGCCGTGGTCGAACACGGCGGATTTTCCGCGGCGGGACGCGCACTCGGCGTGCCGAAATCGCGCCTGAGCAAACGCGTGGCCCTGCTCGAAGAGCGTCTCGGCGTGCGCCTGCTGCAACGGACCACGCGGCGTTTCGCGGTCACCGAAGTCGGCGAGCGCTTTCATGCGCATTGCCGCGCGATGCTGGAGGAAGCGCAGGCCGCGCAGGACGCCGTCGACGAACTCAGCGCCGAGCCGCGCGGCGTCGTGCGCGTGAGTTGTCCGACCTCGATCGCGCAGACCGTGCTCGCCCAGGTGCTGCCCGAGTTCATGACGCTGTTTCCGAAAGTGCAGGTGCGCCTGATCGCGAGCAACCGCCGCTTCGACGTGATCAGCGAAGGCATCGACGTCGCGATCCGCGTGCGCGAAAAACTCGACGCGGACGCGAGCCTGATCCTGCGCAGCTTCGGTCAATCGCGCGTGCTGCTGTGCGCGAACCCGGGATTTCTGGATGAGCACGGGCGACCTGCGGTGCCGGCCGAGCTCGAACGCCTGCCGCTGCTGTCGTGGTACGAACACGAAGGCGCGCAGATGCTCGAATTGATCGGTGCGGACAACGCGCGGGTCAGCGTCGAGATGAAGGCGCGCATCATCTGCGGCGAGTTCTACGTGATTTACGAAGCGGCGAAGCGCGGCATGGGAATCGCGGCGCTGCCGGAGTTCGTCTGCGCGCCGGCGATCCAGCGCAAGGAGCTCGAAGTCGTGTTGCCGGACTGGAGCATTCCGCAGGGCATCGCGCATTTCGTCTACGCGAGCCGGCGCGGCCTGCTGCCGGGCGTGCGCAGCTTCGTCGACTTCATGGCCGAGCGTCTGCCCGACGCGATGCGCCTGAATCATCAGCAATGCATGAAGCGCAGTGAGGGCTGATCAGCGGCGGCGCGCTCGTGAAGCACCGCGCCGCAAGACAGGGTTGCGAATCCGGTAAGCGCGCCGCGTTACCATAGGCGGGTCGACACAAGACGATCGGGCCAGGTGCACCGGTCGCGCGACTCGCAATGCGCGAAGACGAAGAACCTCGCGCGGGGGCGGAAAGGCTTTCACTCGAGGCATCCATGCGCAAACGCGTCGCGGCACTTTGCAGCGTCTTCTTTCTGTTCGGTCTGGGTTCCTTCGCGCACGCCGATGGCGATGCGCTCGCCGGCAAGGCGGTGTTCGACGCGCAATGCGCGGCGTGCCACACGACCGTCGTCGGCAAGAACGGCTTCGGCCCCTCGCTCGCCGGTGTTGCCGGTCGTAAATCGGGCACGCTCGCCGGCTACACGTATTCGCCGGCGATGACGAATGCGGGACTCACCTGGGACGCGCAGACGCTGAACGAATTCATCGCCGGCTCGACCACGAAAGTGCCGGGAACCGCAATGCAGGTCGCGCTCGGCGATGCGACGCAGCGCGCGAATGTGATCGCGTATCTCGCCACGCTCGGGCAGGCCGCCGCACCGGTGGCGAGCGCGACCGCGCAGGCGCCGCTCGATCCGACCACGCACGGGCCGAGCGCCGATGAACTGCTGCACGCCGCCGACGATACCGCCGGCTGGTTGTACGCGAGCAAGGACTACGCAGGCCAGCGCTACGTCGCGCTCGATCAGATCAACCCCGCGAATGCCGGGCAACTGCGTGCGCAGTGCATCTATCGCTCCAACAATGCCGGCGCGACGCAGACCAGTCCGCTGGTCTATCAGGGCACGCTCTATCTGACCATCGACAAGGCGATCGTGGCGATCGATGCGACGTCGTGCCGCGAACGCTGGACCTACAACTGGGATGCGAAGGACGCCGTGCTGTCGACCACGAATCGCGGCGTCGCGCTTGCGCAGGGGCGTGTCCTGCGCGGCACCGCGGACGGCTATCTGATCGCGGTCGACATGGCCAAGGGCAACCTGCTGTGGAGCCGCAAGATCGCCGACGCGAAAGACAGCCAGTACCTCAGCATGCCGCCGCTGGTCGTCGACGATCTCGTCATCTACGGGCCCGCCGGCGCAGACTGGGGCGCGAAAAACTGGATCGGCGCGTTCAAGCTCGCGAGCGGCGAACCGGTCTGGCGCTTCAACCTGGTCCCCGACGCGAACGAAGCCGGCGCGGATTCGTGGAAGGATCCAGCCGCGCGCGCGCACGGCGGCGGCAGCCTGTGGACACCGCTCGCACTCGATGCCTCGAAAGGCATCCTGTACGTGCCGGTCGGAAACCCGGCGCCGGATTTCTATCGCGAAGTGCGGCCGGGATCGAATCTGTATACCGACTCGGTCGTCGCGCTCGATGTGAACAGCGGCAAGCTGCTCTGGTACCGGCAATTCCGCGCCAACGACATGCACGACTGGGACTTGAGTCAGGTCAGTCCGCTGATCACCACCCAGGTGGCCGGCAAGCCGCGCGACCTGCTCACGGTCAGCGGCAAGGACGGCCTGCTGCGCATGCTCGATCGCAGCACGCGCGAGATGCTCTACGAAATTCCGATCACCACGCGCAGCAACGTCGATGCCGAACCCAGCATCGACGGCCAGCACATCTGTCCGGGATTGCTCGGCGGCATGGAGTGGAATGGTCCGGCCTACAGTCCGGCGACGGACACCTTGTTCGTCGGCACGGTCGACTGGTGCGGAACCTTCACCAGGACCGCGCAGCCGCCGACCTATGCGCAGAACGCGCACTACTACGGCGGCGCGGTCACGCCCGATCCGCGCGAGCAGGCACGCGGCTGGCTTTACGCGCTCGATCCCGCAACCGGCAAGACGCATTGGCGCCAGCAATGGCCGACGCCGCTGGTCGCCGGCATCACCGCGACCAAGGGCGGCGTGCTGTTCACTGGCGACCTCGACAATAATTTCCTCGCCATCGACGCCGCCACCGGCAAGACGCTGTACTCGTTCAATACCGGCGGCTCGGTCGGCGGCGGCGTGATCAGCTATGCGATCGACGGTCGCCAGTACGTCGCGACGACCTCGGGTGTGGTGTCCGGATTCTTCGGCGGCTCGGGCACCTCGGCGGTCGTCGTGTTCACGTTGCCGGAGCCCGCCGCGGCTCATCCATGAGTGATGACGGCATGAGCGACTGGATAAAAGTGTGTACGAGCGCCGAGCTGCTGCCCGGCGAATATCGCAATGTCTACGACGGCGACACGCCGATCGCGGTGTTCAACATCGACGGCGAGTTGTACGCGATCGAGGACATCTGCACGCACGACGGCGGCGAGCTGACCGGCGGCGTCATCGAAGGTCGCGAGATCGAATGCCCGCGCCACGGCGCGCGTTTCGACATCACCAGCGGTGCGGTGTTGTGCCCGCCGGCCTACGAGCCGACGGCGAAGTTTCCGGTCAGGCTCGAGGACGGCGTGATCTACACGCGTGATGATCGCTGGAGCTGAGCTTCGGCACGCGGTAGTGCGCCGAAGCGCAAGGTGACGCACAGGCCGTTGCCGTCGCGGCCGCGATCGAATACGACGGCGGCGCCGTGGCGCTCGGCGATGCGCCGCACGATCGCGAGGCCCAGCCCGGAACCTTCCTGGCGACTCCCCGGTGGCCGGAAAAAACGCTCGCCGAGGCGCGGCCAGAATTCCTTCGCGACGCCGGGGCCGGCATCTTCGACCGCGAGCGCGACCGTACGCACTTCGCGCGCGACGGCGACGGTGACGGTGCCGTTCTCGCCGGCGTAGTTGAGCGCGTTGTCGACCAGATTGACCAGCGCCTCGCGCAGCATCACGGCGTCGCCGTAGACCTCGACGCCGCTGGTCGGACCTTCGTAGCCGAGGTCGATGTGCGCGCTCAGTGCGTCACGCACGCGCTCGCTGATGTAGTCGCGCGCGAGGCGGGCGAGATCGACCGTGCAGCGCGAGGCATCGTCTTCGTTCGAGGTTTGCGCACGCGCGAGCGCGAGCAGTTGTCCGGCCGCGCGCCCGGCGCCGGCGGACAGGCGCTCGACGTGGATCAAGGCATCGCGCACGCTGTCCGCGCGCGGATCGGCGAGCGCGCGTTCGGCCTGCAGACGCAGCCCGGCCAGCGGCGTGCGCAACTGATGCGCGGCATCGGCGATGAAACGTTCCTGCACGTCGAGCAGATCGCGCAGGCGTGCGAACAAGGCATCGATCGTCTGCGTCAGCGGCCGGATCTCGACCGGCACCGTGCTCTGGTCGAGCGCGGAAAGATCGCGCGCGCGTCGCTGCGCGATCTGCTCGGTCAGCGGATCGAGCAGACGCAGGCCGCGGCTGACGCCGAACCACACCAGCACCAGCACCAGCGCGATCAGAACGAGCACGATCGGCAAGGTGCCGATGAGGATTTCGCGCGCCAGGGCATGACGTTCGCGCAGGGTTTCGGCGACCGATACGACGATCTCGTCGCCGGCCTCGTCGACCGCGATCGCCAGCGACGCCATGCGCAGTTCGCGGCCGCCCTGGGTCACCGAATCGAGTTCTGCCGGCTGCCCGACGAGCGGCGGCGCGGGCGGTGCCGGCAACTCCAGATTGGAGGCGAGAATGCCGTGACGCAGGCTGCGCACGGTGTAGTAGTTCGGATCGCTGGAGTCGTACTCGAACAGAATGCGCGCCTGCGGACTGAGTTCCTGATGACCCGATTCGCTGCGGATCATGCGTTCGAGCGCGCGTGCGCCGTCGACCAGCGAGCGATCGTAGTTCACGTTGGCGAAGTGCAGCGCGAGCACGTAGATCAGCACGCCGCTGGCGAGCCAGGCGAGCGCCATCGGCGCGGCGAGGATCGTCAGCAGACTGCGGCGCAGGCTAATCGGTGGCTTCATCGGCCGCCTCCAGCAGATAGCCGAGTCCGCGCACGGTGCGGATGCGCACGCCGCTGCCGTCGAGTTTGCGGCGCAGGCGATAGACCGCGATGTCGAGGCCGTTGTCGGTGAGCGAGGTATCCCAACTGCACAGCGCATCGATCAACTGCTCGCGGCTCATCACGCGATCGAGCCGCGCGGCGAGCGCTTCGAGCAGGCCGAATTCGCGCGGCGTCAGTTCGAGCGGTGCGCCCTCGACATGCGCGCGCCGACGCGGCAGATCGAGGCGCAGGCGACCGAGCTGCATTTCCGGCACGCCCTGGGTGGTGCGCCGGCGCAGCAGCGCGCGCACGCGCGCCTCGAATTCGCGCAGCGCGAACGGCTTGACCAGATAGTCGTCGGCGCCGAGATCGAGCGCGCGCACGCGTTCCTCGAGCGCCTCGCGCGCGGTCGCGACCAGCACCGGCACGGCGTCGCCGCGTGAGCGCAGACGGCGCAGCAGTTCGATCCCGTCGACGTCGGGCAGGCCGAGGTCGAGCACGATCAGGTCGTAGGGATGGTCGCGCAGCGCGGTGTCCGCCTGGCGCCCGCTGGCGAGCCGGTCGACCGCATGGCCAGCCGCGCTCAGCGCCGCGCCGATCGCATCGGCGATGGCGGCTTCGTCTTCGATGATGAGTACTCGCATGCGCGCATTCTAGGTCTGGCGCGGCTGCAGCGGTCCGATCGCGTTCTTTGCTGCGCGGAAAGGACGTCCCCGCTTGGGAGTGAATCCCGAAAGCGTGCGTGTTGAGCCCAGCAAGAGTAAATAATATTGCGAGTGATTCTCATTTGTGATCGAATGCGCGGCTTCCACACGATCACGCATCGCTCCCGGTGAAGTCGTTGTCGCTCAAACGCGTGCTGTTCCGCCTGCACTGGATTACCGGCCTGACTGCTGGTCTGGTGCTGGCGCTGATGGGGTTCACCGGCGCGTTGACGGGCTTGCGCGAGCCGATTTCCGCGCTGATGAATCCACAATTGCAATTGGCTGCGAATGCACGCGCGCCGTTGCCGCCCGATCGCTGGATCGAGATTGCCCGCGCCGCCGATCCGGATCTGACCCCGCGCAACATCGCCTGGAGCGGCGACGCACATGCGGTGTCCGTGCGCATGATGCGCGGCAGGGAGCGTGCGGGCGACATCGCCGTCGAACCGTACGAAGGCCGCTCCCTCGGTGTCGCCAACGGCGCGGCCTTCTTCGATGCGGTCGAACAACTGCATCGCAACCTGCTCGCAGGTGCGATCGGCAAACAGGTGGTCGGCGCCTGCGCCGCCTTGCTGATCCTGCTCGCCGCGACCGGCCTGTATCTGCGCTGGCCACGCCACGCGGGTTCGCTGAAGGCATGGTTCCGGCTCGATGGGCGCCTCCGCGGCCGCGCGTTCCTGCGTCAGTTGCATGCGCTGATCGGCACCTGGGTTTTGTTGATGTATTTCGTGTCGGCGCTGACCGGGCTGTGGTGGGCCTGGGATTTCTACCGTGACGCGATCAATCGCATGGCCGGCGTCGAGACTCCGGCGCGACGTGCGCCGGCGGGCGCGGACGCCAAGGCGGGCGGCGAAGGCAAGGCGGTCGTTGTTTCGCTGGACAAGGCATGGACGTCTTTCCGTCTGGCCGTCCCGGATGCCAGCGAAGCGACCGTGGCGATTGCCGGCAAGGCCGGCGCGCCGGTCGAGGTGCGTTATCTGACCGCCGCAAGCCCGCACAACCGCGCGTTCAATACCCTGAAGCTCGACGCCGCCAGCGGCGACATCGTCAGCCGCGAGAACTACGCCGATCTTCCACCGGGACGCCGATTCGTCGCCTCGATGTTTCCGCTGCATTCCGGAAGCATCCTCGGCTGGCCCGGACGCATCGTGATGGCGCTGGCCGCTCTGCAGTTGCCGCTGTTCGCGATCACCGGCATCTGGATGTGGCTGCTGCGCCGGCGCCATGAAGCTGCGCGCCGGCGTTCGTCGGTTGCTCCAACCGTTGCCGCGCGCATCGACAGCCTGCAGCGCGCAGATGCGCGCGCCCGCTGAGCGCGCGCCCGCAAAGAATTTTTCATCGAAGGAACGCACCATGTCTTCCACCCCGTTCATCACCACGAGCCATGCGACGCCGAAACGTCTGCTAGCCACTGCACTCGGCACAGCATTCGCATCGACGGTTCCGGCGCTCGCGGAGACGAATGCGGCCGACGCCGCGGCCGATGCGAATGCCGCGCCCGATGCCTTCGATTCGAGCAAGGCGGCGCAGCTCGACAGCGTCACGGTCGATGGCAGCGCACAGAAGCAGGCGTCGTCGCCGAAGCTGACGGCGCCGTTGCTGGATACGCCGCAGCAGATCACCATCGTGCCGCAGAAGGTGATCGCCGAGCAGAATCTGCTCAATCTGCGCGACATCCTCAGCACCTTGCCTGGAATCACCTTCGGCGCCGGTGAAGGCGGCGGCGGTTACGGCGACAGCATCAACCTGCGCGGCTTCACCGGCAGCAACGACATCACCGTGGACGGCGTGCGCGACAGTGCGCAGTACACGCGCTCGGATCCGTTCGACCTCGACCGCGTCGAACTCGTCAACGGCGCGAACTCGGTGTATTCCGGTTCGGGCTCGGTCGGCGGTTCGATCAACCTGGTCAGCAAGACACCGTTTCTCGGCGACCGCACGATCATCGGCGCCGGCGTCGGCAGCGACGACTACGCGCGCAGCACGCTCGACATGAATCGTCAGATCGGCGACACCACGGCGTTCCGCCTCAATGTGATGGCGCACGAGAACGATGTGCCCGGGCGCGACGTGGAAGACTTCAAGCGCTGGGGCATCGCTCCGTCGATCACCTTCGGCCTCGGCACCGACACCACCGACACGATCAGCTATTTCCATCAGCACGACGACAATATTCCGCAGTACGGCGTGCCGACCTACAAGGGCGACATCCTGCCCGGCGTCGATCGCGAGGCGTACTACGGCTATCGCAATTTCGACACGCAGCAGATCCGCGCGGATGCGCTGACCAATGTGATCGAGCATCGCTTCGGCGGGGATTTTTCGGTGCGCAACCTGACACGCGCGCAGAAGGTCACCCAGTACACCTTCGTCGATCCGCCGCAGGGCACATTCTGCGAGCCGAACAACCTGCAGCCGAGCGGCCTCTCGTGCGTGCTCAACGGCGGCACGCCGCAGGAAATTGTTGTACCGCCGGGCATGTACATGCCGAGCGGCCCACGCGGCAACATCCGCGATACGACGAACAAGATTCTCTACAACCAGACCGACCTCACCTCGAATTTCAACACCGGCGGGATCGCGCACACCCTCGTCACCGGCGTGTCGTTCTCGCACGAGAGCTATGCGCTGACCGGCAGCAACCAGTTCCGCAATCCCGACGGCACCAGCCCGTTCGCAGCGCCGGGCTATTTCCCGTTCACGCCGATCGGCGATCCGGATTCGTACTACACCGGACCGAGCCATCGCACGCTGACCTCGCGAATGAATGGCACGCTGGACGACGCCGCGATCTACGCCTTCGACAATCTGAAGTTCAACGATCACTGGTCGTTCAACGTCGGCGCGCGCTGGGAGCGCAGCGATGCCGATGCCACCACCGACGTCGTGAAGACCTTCACCGCGCCGACCGGAACGAATCAGAATCCGGACAACAGCAACATCGGCCATATCACCGGCGCGACCCGCACCAGCAATGCCGACAATCTGTTCTCGTATCGCGCCGGCCTGGTCTACAAGCCGGTCGACAATGCCAGCGTGTACGTCGCCTACAGCAATTCGAAGACACCGTCGGCAGCATCGGTGAACGGGTCGTGCACCGCGACCAGTACGACCGGCACCGCGAACTGCGATGTCGATCCGGAAACCGCGGTCAATTACGAGCTCGGCGCGAAGTGGGATCTGCTCGACGGTCGCCTGTCGCTGACCGGCTCGGTGTTCCGCAACGACCGCCAGAACTATCGCGTGGCCGACCCGGGCAACCCGGACAATCCGGCCGGCCAGCAGACCCTGGACGGACGCGCCCGCGTCGATGGAGTTCTGCTCGGCGTGAGCGGAAACCTGACCGATCACTGGGCCGTCTACGCGAACTACTCGCACCTGGACAGCGAAGTGCTGCAGGGCGCTTCGAACTTCGTCGCGGCTCAGGGCAAGGACTACACCAAGGGTGATCCGCTGCTGAGCACGCCGGAGAATTCGCTCAGCCTGTGGACGACCTACGACATCTCGCAAGCCTGGCAGGTCGGCTACGGCGCGACCTATGTCGGCAGCTACGTGGTCAGTCAGCATTCGGCGACGAATCCGAACGGACCTCTGAACACGGTCGACAGCTACTGGATGCAGCGCGCGATGGTGGCCTATCGGGTCAACCGCAATCTGCGTCTGCAGCTCAACGTGACCAACCTGTTCGACGAGCACTATCTCGCGCGCGTGCGCACCTCCGGCGACGTGGCCTGGGGTACACCGGGCGATGCGCGCTCGGCGGTGCTGAGCGCGACCTACGCGTTCTGAGCGGATCGAAAACAGGCCACGAGGAATGCGTCGACCGTCATGATCGTCACGATGGAAACCATCGATGTTGCTGCACGTTCCTGAAGTACTGACGCGCGCGCAGGTCGAGCACTGCGCGAGCGTGCTTGCATCGGCGCCGTGGGCAGACGGGCGCGCGACGGCCGGCTATCAGTCGGCGAAGGCCAAGCAGAATCGGCAGCTCGCCGAGGACGATCCGCGCGCGCGTGAACTCGGCGCGCTGATCGTGCAGGCTCTGCGCGACAGCCCGACCTTTTTCGCCGGTGCACTGCCGCGGCACATCTATCCGCCTCTGTTCAATCGCTACGAAGGCGGCGAGGCGTTCGGTCTGCATGTCGACAACGCGATTCGCTACGACCGTTCGCAGCTGCCGCCGCAGCCGCTGCGAACGGATCTTTCCGCCACGCTCTTCTTGAGTTCGCCGGAGGATTACGACGGCGGCGAGCTGGTCATCGAAGACACCTTCGGTACGCACCGCGTGAAGCTGCCGGCCGGCGATCTGGTGCTGTATCCCGGCAGCAGCCTGCACCAGGTGTTGCCGGTGAAGCGCGGCGCGCGGGTCGCGGCATTTTTCTGGATCCAGAGTCTGGTGCGTTCGGATGCACGGCGGCGTCTGTTGTTCGAACTCGATCTGGCGATCCAGCAACTGACGCGCAAACTTCCGGAGGCTGAAGAACTCGTCGCGCTGACCGGCGTCTATCACAACCTGCTGCGCGAATGGTCGGATGTCTGAGCGTGGTGATGCAACGACGCAGGCGGGCGCCGATGATGTCGGTGCGCAGACGCGCATCGATGCGACCACGGCGGCAGCGCAGGTGCGCACTGCAGCGCATGCCGGCGACATCGGCGCGCAGGCGCTGTACGCGCAAATGCTCGGCGAAGGCCGCGGCGTCGAGGCCGATGCGGTGGAAGCGCTGCACTGGTACACGCTGGCCGCGAACAGCGGCGATGCATCGGCCGCCAACATGGTCGGGCGCTGCCACGAACTCGGTCGCGGCACGCCGTCGAATGCCGAATTGGCGGCGGCTTGGTATCGCAAATCCGCCGACGCCGGCTTCGACTGGGGTTTGTACAACTACGCAAACCTGCTGCGTCGTGGCGACGGCGTCAAGGCCGATCGCGCGCAGGCCTTCGCGCTCTACCGGCGCGCGGCCAGGCTCGGTCACGCCAAGTCGATGAACTGGGTCGGGCGCTACTACGACGAGGGTTGGGAGGTCGCACGCGACACCGCGGTCGCGCTCACGTGGTATCGCAAGTCGGCACTCGGCGGCGACTTTCGTGGACAGGCCAGCTATGCCTCGATGCTCGCGCTGCAAGGCGAGATCGCCGCTGCGGTGGCATGGTTGCAGCGCGCGCGCACGACGGCGACCCCCGTATTCGCCAGACAGCTCGCCGCCGATCTGGCGCGCTCGCCGCATGCGCCGTTGCGCGAGGTTGCTGCGGAGATGGAAGACGGTTTCAGACTCGACGGAATCATCTGATCGCACAGCGGGCGCGTGCTCGCGCACGATGTCACGACTCAGGAATCGCGCTGGAAATTTTCCGCGTCGACCAACTTCACGAACACCAGTTCGCCCGAGCCTTCGAGCACGACGCGCGCGTTGTCGGCGCTGCGGAAATCGAGCTGCAGCGAATTTCCCGTCTCGAGAGTCAGCATCTGCGTCGCGCTGCGCACGTTCGCGCTGCCGGCGAACGCGTGGATCAGCCATTCCACGCCGGCTTCGGGAAGTATCACCATCGATCCGACCAGCGGACGCGCGACGACTTCGGCACGCACGGCGTCGCGCCGCGTCATCACGTTGAAGTCGCGCGTGGCTCCGGCGAGCAGGCGGCAATACACCTGCGCTTCACCACCGAAATGCGCGCGCTCGAAGCGTCGGTCGAGGCGCAGCGGCGCGGCGTCGTCGATGTCGAGCTCGATGCCGTTGCCTTCCAGCAGAAGCAGATCGCGTTCGACACCGGGAAATGTGGAAAACGGCCCGTCGCGTTCGATCTCGGCGATGCTGATGCGCCAGCGGAAGTTGTCCTCAGCGGCCGGCGGATCACGCGCGATTTCGGTGGTCCAGCCGCCGTCATTCTTCCAGCGCATGCGCCTCTGCGTTGCGGATTCGAGCAACTGCAGCTTCATTGCAGCCCACCGCGTAATGCAATTGTTGCGGCGTAGGCGACGAGGGTCGCGAGGGCGGCGGCGCCGAGGCTCGGCCAGAAACCGAAATCCAGACGCAGCGCGAACGGCAGCACGACGAAGAACAGCAGCGACGGCAACACCAGCCACAGGGTTTCGCTGGTGAAGGCGGCAATGCGCGCGCTGTCGTGGGTGTCGTGCCAGAGCCAGAGGATCGCGAGCAACGATGTCAGCGGCAGCGAGACGATCAGAGCGGCGGCCAGCGTCGAACGCCGCGCGAGTTCGGAAGCGCCGGCAATCAGCAGCGCCGAGATCAAGGTCTTGAGGAGGAACTGACTCATCGCGACCGCGTGTGCCCTCGCTCAGGCGTCGGCTTCGGGATGATAAAGGTAGACGAGGGTGGTGTTGCCGAAAAAATCGATGGTGGTCGCCTGGCGTCCGCCGAGGCGGCGTGCGACGCGTTCGGACACCGCGTTCTCGAGGCGGATCAGGCTGATCGCGCGCGGCGCCTTCAGCGTCGAAAACGTGAAATCGAGCGCCGCGCGTGCGGCTTCGGTCGCATAGCCATGACGGCGCTGCGCCGGCATCAGCATCCAGCCGATTTCGAGGTCGGGCCAGCCTTCCGGATGGTGCAGGCCGACGCGACCGACGAACTCCCCGCTGTCCTTCAGTTCGACCGCCCACATGCCGTAGCCGCGCAGCGCCCAATGGCCGAGCAGCATGGCCATCGAACGCCATGCGTTCATCCGATCGAGCGGTTCGCCATCGCCGACGAAGCGCGTGCTGCTGGGGTCGGCGAGCATCGAGGCATAGGCTTCGAAGTGGCGGTCACCGAATGCGGTCAGACGCAGGCGTTCGGTTTCTAGAGTGGGAATGTCGATCATGGACTCAGTCGAGCAGGGCGGCGAGGGCACGCGTGGAAGCGCGCAGGCTCTCGGCCCAGGTGAAGCCGATGATGCGATCGCCGCTGGAGGAATCGCGAAAATCCTCTTCCTGGCCGGGCGCGAGCAGATGGCGGTAATCGACGGTGATCTCGGTGCCGGCAGCGAGGTCGGCGGCGGCGAACACGAAGCCGAGATGCCACAGCGCGCTGGGTGCGAAGGCGTGATTGATGTAGCACTCGTCCGGCCATTCCGGCGTGACGGTGTAGCGGTCCTCGAACCAGCGCACGGTGGCCGGCAGCAGACGGGCGGCGTCCGGCAGGGCGAGAATTTCCTCGAAGGAATACACCCGTGCAATCGCATCAGGCGCCGTGATCAGGCGACCACGCGGCAGCGGCTCGTCGAGGAACAAGCCTTGCCCGGCGCCCGCGATGAGAGACGGGCCGATGTGATAGTTGGGGAGGATCATGCATGCACCGCCGACGGCGGGCGCGGAGTCTAGCACGCGATCGCCGTGCTCCCGGCCGGACCGGCGCACGCGACGTGATGTCGCACGCCGCGCGTGCGCGTGGATCGCGCGACGCGGCTATTGCACGGCGAGCGGCCTCGCGCTGTCGCCGCCGCTCTGCGCGGCGTTCTTCGACTCGACGATCACCACGGCGGCGCGATTGGCTTCGATGGTCTTGGCGCCGATGCCCTTGACCTTGGCAAGGTCCTCGATCTTCCTGAACGGACCATTGGCGTCGCGGTAGGCGACGATCGCCTCAGCCTTGACCAGCCCGACGCCCTGCAGCGCTTCGGCCAGCGTCTTCGCATCCGCATGATTGATGTCGACCTGCGCGAACGCAAACGAGGGCAGCGCACAGGCGAGCGCGAGGATCAGCAGGAATTTCCGGATACGGTTCATGGCGAAAGAATGCGGCAGCGAATGGGGCCAAGCGTGCAGTTGCGCGACTGGGAAGAAGTCTAGCCAACCGCGGCGGCGATGAAGAGCGAACGGTGTCGCATGGGTGCGTAGGACCGCGACGGCCATGCGCGTAGGAATTTTCCTACGCGAAATCGTGATCGCGCGCGCGGAGTAGAATCCGCGTTTTCCGCAGGCATGGCGCAGATACATGGACTCGAAAGAACTCGGCGATTTCGTTGGCGGTGTGTGGGACGGCCAGATCGTGCCGCAACTGACCGAATACATCCGCATCCCGAACAAGTCGCCGATGTTCGATGCGCAGTGGGCCGAGCACGGTCACATGGACCAGGCCGTGGCCTTGATGGAAGCCTGGGCGCGCGCGCAACCGATCGCCGGGATGACGCTCGAAGTCGTGCGCCTGCAAGGCCGCACGCCGCTGATCTTCATTGAAATCCCCGCTTCGAGCGGCCGCGGCGGCGGTGCGATTTCCTCCGGCGATCCTGCATCGACCGACACCGTGCTGCTGTACGGCCATCTCGACAAGCAGCCGGAGATGACCGGCTGGTCGGCGCACCTCGGACCGTGGAAGCCGGTGCTCGAAGGCGACAAACTTTATGGCCGTGGCGGCGCCGACGACGGCTATGCGATCTTCGGCTCGCTCGCGGCAATCCTCGCGCTGCAGGCACAGGGCATCGCACACGCACGCTGCGTGGTGATGATCGAGGCCTGCGAGGAATCGGGCAGCTACGACCTGCCGTACTACGTCGATCATCTCGCCGCGCGCATCGGCAAGCCTTCGCTGATCGTGTGCCTGGATTCGGGCTGCGGCAACTACGATCAGCTCTGGCTGACCACGTCGCTGCGCGGCCTCACCGGCGGCAATCTCACGGTCAAGGTGCTCGAAGAGGGCGTGCATTCCGGCGATGCCTCCGGCGTCGTCGCCTCGAGCTTTCGCATCCTGCGTCAGGTGCTGTCGCGCCTCGAAGACGAAGTGAGCGGGCGCATCCTGCCGCAGGAACTGCACGTCGAGATTCCGGCGCAGCGCATCGCCCAGGCGAAGCGCACCGCTGAAATCCTCGGCGACGAGGTGTATTCGAAATTCCCGCTGGTCGCCGGCATGCAGCCGATGAATGCCGATCTGGCCGAGCTGGTTCTCAACCGCACCTGGCGACCGGCGTTGTCGGTCACCGGCGTCGGCGGACTGCCGGCGCTCGGCTCGGCCGGCAACGTGCTGCGTCCGTACACGGCCGTGAAACTGTCGCTGCGCGTGCCGCCGACGCTGGATGCGAGCAAGGGCGGCGAGTTCGTCAAGCGCCTGCTGGAAAAAGATCCGCCGTACGGCGCGAAGGTCACGTTCGATGTCGAGAAGGCCGGCAGCGGCTGGGAAGCGCCGGCGCTGGCATCATGGCTGGAGCAATCGGTCGATGCCGCATCGAAAACATTCTTCGGCGCGCCGGTCGCCTACAACGGCGAAGGCGGCTCGATCCCGTTCATGGGCATGCTCGGCGAAAAATTTCCCGGCGCGCAATTCCTGATCACCGGCGTGCTCGGACCGCACTCGAATGCGCATGGCCCGAACGAATTCCTGCACATTCCGACCGGCAAGCGTATGTCGATGTGCGTCGCCCAGGTGATCGCCGATCATCACGTCGCGAGTCAACAGGGTCTCACCCAGGGAATTGCCGCCAGCGCTGCGCATACGGTGAAGGGCGGGGACGGCTGCTGCGATTGAGCGTGCGTGGCCGATTCACTGCTGCGACTGGATGAGTTCAGCATTTGAAATCATGTCTGTGTGGGGTGTGATCGGTTTGTCGACCGCGTCGTCGAGCGTTATCGCAATCGCTCGGCATTATTTAAAAAGCGTAGCGTCGCCGTAGTGGGATTGCGTCTGTATGGTACAGACATCGCACCGCATCGATGCTGGCTTTTTTCCGTATTGCACGGCCGTCTTGCAGACAGCGACGGCCGTGCAAAGGCAACTAGAGCGCGCGCGTCAAATTACGGATTCCCATATCGGCCGCCGGTGCCGGTGCGGCTTCGGTCTTTCCTGGAAATAACTTCAATTAATGGCATCGCTGATTTAGTTTAATCGTTTTGAAGCTCGACAATGGAACAGCGCAGCCTTTTATTGCGCTGCACACCGCAGGCGAAGCGGTTCTAGCGCCGACCTCAGGCGTGTGCAAACCAGCGCGCGCAGCAATCGCCCTCGCAGCGCCATGTCTGCGTCACAATTTCCGCTGGCGGCCGCACTATCGTGCGGTCGTTCAAAAGGAGCTTGCATGACGACGATCCGAACTGCCCGTACCTACGATGCGCCGATGCTCGCCGACCTGTGCGGGCAGCTCGGTTATCCGGCCAGCCGCCAGCAAATCGTCGCGCGCCTGGCCGCCATCGAAGCGATGCCTTCGAATTGCGTGCTGGTCGCCGAGGACGGCAATGGACAGATCGTCGCGTGGCTGCACGTTGCGCAGTCGGCGAGTCTGGCGGTCGATACGGAATCGGAAATCCTCGGTCTGGTGGTCGATGAAAATGCGCGCAGCGCGGGCATCGGCGCCGCCTTGGTCGAAGCGGCGGAAGCCTGGGTTCGCGCACACGGTGGCTCGCAGCTGCGCGTGCGCAGCCGGATCGAGCGCGAGCGCGCGCATCGGTTCTACGAACGCGCCGGCTTTCAGCGCATCAAGACTCAGGTGATGTTGCGCAAGGTACTCGCAGACGAGACGGATTCGCGGGCTTGAAGCGTGTGCATGCGCTTCGAGCGTGGCGCTGGTCGCACCGATGCGTTCGTCGGATCAGGCGCGCGCAGGGACACCGGGAATCGCACGTATCGCTGATGCAAGCCTTTCACGATCGCGCCTGACAGCTGCGCGATCGAGGAGTCGGCAACAAGCACGCCGTCTCAGCGCGTCGGCCGCTGCTTCAGCCCGCTCTTCCACGCATACACCGCAGCCTGCGTGCGGTCGCTCACGTTGAGCTTGCCGAGCACGTTGCTGACATGCGTCTTCACGGTCTTCTCGCCGATCCCCAGGCGTTCGGCGATCTGCAGGTTGCTGAAACCTTCGGCCATCAGGGTCAGCACTTCGCGTTCGCGCTGGCTGAGCGATTCCAGCACCTCGCTACCGGGTTCGGCGCCGCGGCGCAATGCGTCCATCAGTTTCGCCGCGACGCGCGGATGCAGCACGGCCTCGCCGCGTGCCGCCTTGCGCAGCGTGTCGGCCAGGGCATCGGCGTCGATGTCCTTGAGCAGGCAGGACAGCGCGCCGGCCTGCACCGCAGCGACGATCTGCTGTGCGTCCTCGAACGAGGTCAGCAGCACCACCTGGGTTTCGGCGCTGACCGCGCGGATCGCGCGCGTGGCCTCGATGCCGCCGCCCGGCATGACGAGGTCGACCAGCGCGACGTGCGGACGCTGCTCGGCGCAGATCGCGGTGGCGCTTGCGGCGTCTTCGGCTTCGCCGACGATGTCGAGATCGGCGTGCGTTTCGAGGAATGCGCGGATGCCCTGACGCACCAGGACATGGTCGTCGGCGATGACGATGCGGATCGGGGTGCTCATCGGCTCGAACTCTCCACGTCTACGAGGAAACTCACGGATACGCGGGTGCCGCGACCGGGCAAGGCATCGAACTCGAAACGCCCGGCCGGCAACGCCTGCGCGCGCTCGCGCATATTGCGCAACCCCATTCCGGCAGCGGTTTCGTCGGGCCTGCCGCGGCCATTATCGGCGATCACGAGACGCACGCGGTCCGCCTCGCGGCGGAGCTGCAGTTCCACGTGCTGCGCGCCGCTGTGGCGCAGCACGTTCGAGAGCGCTTCGTCGAGGATGCGCAGCAGGGCTTCCTCGTGCGCGGCCGGCAGCGGCGGCACGTCGTGAAGGTCGAAACCGAGCGTGGTGCCGCTGCTGTGCGACCACTCGTTGGCGCGCGTGCGCAGGCGTTCGGCGAAGGGCAGCTCGGCGTCGGAGGCGCGCATCTCGTCGAGAATCTGCGCGAGTTCCTGCTGGATCTGCTGGGTCAGCCGCTGCGCCTGTTCGAGGCGTTCCGCACCCGGCGCATCGGCGAGCACGCGGCGCGCGGTCGCCAGTTGCAGGTTCAGCGCAAACGCCTTCTGCTTGACCGTGTCGTGCAGGTCGCGCGCCAGACGTTGGCGCTCCGCCAGGGTCGCGAGCTGGGCGCGCGAGCGCATCAGGCTTTTCAGATCCAGCGCCATGCGATCGAGCAGGCCGGAAACCAGTCCGAGTTCGTCGCCGGAGGTGTCGCCGATGTGGCCGCTGAAATCGCCGCCGCTCCAGGCCGTCGCCGCGCGCGCGATCCGGTTCAGGCGTCGCGTCACCCACGCCGACAGGAAAAACGACGAGGCGAGGCCGAACACGATCAGATAACCGAACACGATCGGCCACTCGAAGCTGAGTTCGAGCAGAAACTTGCGCCACGGCAATGGCAGGCGCAGCTCGACGAAGAGCAGACCGAGCACATGCCCGTCGGCAGCATGCACCGGCGTCAGCACGCGGCGAATCTTGAACGGGCTGTCCTCGCCGGCGAGCGTCACCGCCGTTTTTCCCGCGAGCGCGAGTGCAAAGCCGGCCTCGTCGACCCGCGGCAGCTGCGGCTGCCAGGCTGCATCGGTCGGCGCCTGCGCGAGCAGACGTCCGTCCGGCGCGAGCACGGCGGCGGCGAGCGGATCGGCCGACAATTCCAGCAGCACGTAGGAGTCCTCGACCGAGAGCCCTTCGTGCGGACGCTCCAGACGCAGCACCCAGGATTCGACCCAGGTGGCGAGCGCGTTGCGGTCGCCGCTGCTGCCGTCGTGCCAGTAGGCGGCCAGTTCATTCGCGCCGCGTTCGGTCGCACGCGCGAGGCGGCCGGATTCGACCCCGCCCATGAACTGCTGGAATTCGAAGATCAGGATGGTCGATTCGACCAGGATCAGCACCGGAAACGACAGCAGCATGTAGAACAACGCGAGCTTGAACATCAAGCCGCGCAGTTGCGGACGCAGCGGAATCATCTCGCGCTCGCGCGGCGTCGCGGCGCGACTACTTCGCGGCCGGAATGGTGAACGGCACGCTCGCCGAACAGGCGTTGCGCATGCGCTTGCCGCAGGTGCGCAGGGCGGCGTCCTTGTCCAGGCACATGCGCACCTCGACCAGCTCGCCGCGGCTGCAATGCAGATTCATCATGTCGTCGCGCAGTGCAGGATTGGCGCGCTTGAAGGCCGCGCGCACGTCGTCGCCGTTCATCTGCAGCGACTGCTGCGGCGCGCTGAATTCGGGCGGCATGTGCACCGAGGTGAAGGCGCGATCGGCGAGGTCGAAATATTTCTCCGGACCGAGGCCGGTGCACGCACCGTGTGCGCGCCACTCGTGGCTGATCAGTCCGCGGCTCGGCATGAAGGCGAGGGTGCGCGCGATCGTCTTGCGATCCGGTTCGTCGTCGCTGTCGCAGCGCTCGGGCCCGTTGCCACCCTCGTACTGCGGCCACAGGCCGTGCAGGATGAAACCGTAGCCCTTGCGGCCGCACTGTTCCTCTTCGTCCGGATGCGTCTCGCAGTAGGTTGGCGACCACGACAGCGCCATCACGTAGTAGTCGAATTCGCCGATGGTGCCCTTGGCGCTGGAGCGCGACTTGTGCGTGGGTGCGTTCGGATCGGAGGAATGCTTCTTCGCAACCGCCACGGTCGCGAACGACAGCGCGAGCAGGGCACACACAACGAGTACGGTTCGCAGGCGCAGCATGTCGGTTTCTCGGCGAGGCGGCAGGATCGTTCCGCCCGCGCAAACTAGCAGATTGCACGCCTCGCGCGGCAGTGCGCGGTGGCAGCGCCGGAACGCGATATGATCAGCGGTCCGATTCCCTCAACGGCTCGTTACATCCATGCCAAAACGCATCGCCGCCCGCCGTTCGCCCATTCATGGCAACGGCGTCTTCGCCCTCGCGGATATTCCCGTCGGCACCGAACTCATCGAGTACCGCGGCAAGCTGCTGACTCATGCGCAGGCCGATCGTCTCTACGCCAACACCAGCGAGACCGGTCACACCTTCCTGTTCACGCTGAACGACAAGTACGTCATCGACGCGAACAGCGAAGGCAATATCGCGCGCTGGATCAACCACAGCTGCGCACCGAATTGCCGCGCGCTGCTGGAAGAGAACGCCGACGGCGACAAGCGCAAGGACCGCGTGACGATCGAGACGTTGCGCCCGCTGCGTGCCGGCGAGGAGCTCACCTACGACTACGGCATCACGCTGGACGAGCGCCTCACGCCGCGACTGAAGGCGATCTGGGCTTGCCGCTGCGGCGCGAAGAAATGCATCGGCACGATGCTGCGGCCCAAGCGCAAGCCGGCGTCGAAAGCGAAGACGGCGTCCACCCCGCGCGGCAGCAAAAGCGCGAACGCGGCTCGAGTTGGCAAATCGGCGCGTTGACGTTCAGCTGACTTGGCGTCACCTTAGCGTGCGGCCAGCGTGGCCGCAGGCCGATGTGATCGAATGTGAGCCGTGAAATGTCCATCGCGGTCGTCGGTGTCTCCGATGAGGAGGCCGCACATCTGCGTCTGCTGATGCGCAAATGTGCGAAGGACCTCGACGCGGTCTGGCGCTGGGGCAGCGAAGACCACGCGGATCTGATCGTGGTCGATCCGGCGTCGTTCGCCGGACAGATGACACGCACGCGTGCGCAGACGGCCGGCATGCGCTGCGCGGTGTTCGCCACCGGCGAGGTGGAGGGCGCCGATCTGATCCTGCGCCGGCCGCTGCAGACCGCGAACGTGATCGCCGTGCTCAACGCAGTGACCGGCGCGCGCCCGAATGCTGCGCAGATCGCGCCGAACAGCGCGGACTTCTACACGCGCGACATCGGCGAGATCACCCATTCCGCAGACGTTGCCGCGACCGATGCGCCGCGTCCGCGTGACGCGCAGGGCTCGGGCGAAGCACCTGCGCAGGGCCTCGATGAATTGCTGCGCGGCGAACCGGTCGAATTGCGCGGCGCGCCGCCTCGGGCAGCGCGCCCGCCTGCGCTTGATCCCGATGCAGCGACGATGCTCGGCGCGCGTGCGGAGGAACACGCACCACCTGCCGACGGCGCGCCTGCAGCGATGCGCCCTGCGCCGTCGAAGAATTACGCGTCGCGTGCCGCGATGCTGGCTGATACCGCACCGCGCAGTCTGCGCGCGTATCTGGACGAGGATCTGCTCGGCGGACCTGCGCGCATCGTGCTGGCCGACGCGCCTGCGCTGGCGCTCGATCCGAAGCTCAAGGTGTTCCATGCGCCGGGCGGACTCTCCACGCTGGAGCCGTACTGCCGCACGACGCTGCGCCTGTGCGACTGGCAACCGCTGACCACGGCCGAGCTCGGCCAATGGCGTGTTACCCAGCCCGCGCAGCCGTATTCGCGTCTGCTCTGGCTGGATGCGCTGGTGCATTCGCAGGGCAATCTCGCCGCACACCTCGATCCCGGCGGCACCTACCGATTGACCCGCTGGGTCGAGATTGAAAAAGACCTCAGCCGCTATTTCCGCATCGCCTCGGCGATGTTGCAGCCCGCGCGCCTGCACGAAATTGCCGCCGCCAGCGGCGCACCGATGGCCGACGTGTTCGATCTGGTCAACGCCTACGATGCGATCGGCCTGATCGAATGGCAGCCGCGTGCGCGGCGCGAGGAAAAACCAGCGCCTGGATTCCTGCAGCGTCTGCGCAATCCGTTCGCCAAATCGTAGCGACGCCTGAGCGCGCGCGGATCAAACCGATCCGAGCGCCAGCCGGCACACCGTGTTCCAGTTTCGCGTGGTCAGGCGCGTACGCAGTCTGCGTTCGAGCAGCGCGTTGACTGGACCCGGCCGGCCGCCGACCAGTCGCGTCACGCTGAAGATCTCGTTTGCCTGGAAGCCGAAGATCTCCGCATCGCGGCGCGGTGTGACGATCGTCGCCTGCGGTAGGTCTTCCATGCCCGCTGGCAGAAACGTGACGCAGCGTTCGTCGACATCATCGGTCGGGGCGTTCGCGAACGGTTCCGCTGCGATCAGCTCGCCGAGATACTTCAGGCTGCGCACGAACACCGGCTCGTCGAGTCCGCACTGCAAGCGCATGCGCTCGCTGGCTGCGCCTGCAATCGCGCGCGCCTGACGCACGCCGGAAGCGGAGAAAAGAATATTGCCGTGCGAACGCACCGACTCGACATCGTGCGCGCCGGCAGCCTCGAACGCGCCGACGAACTGCTGCTTCGACGGGCTGCGGGGACGGCCGAGATTGAGGTTGCGGAAGAAGGCTGCGAATCGCATGGCGCGTCCGGTGAACTCGAGGTGCGCTCGCAGATGTCGAAGTCGCGGCGCTGATCATGCATCGCTTCTGCTGGCGCGTGAAGATGTGGCGCAACACCCGATGCGGGAAATCATTGGCGACCGCGGGCGCGTCGCTTCGAATCAGGATTTCGATCAGGACCGGGACCGGCTATGCTCAAGCGTTACCGCACGCACAGGGGAAAGGAAATGAAGACACGTTTCGTGGTCGGCGCAACCTTGTTGTTCGTCTTCGGCGTCGGCGTCGGGATCGCCTCGCAGCAGAAGATCGATGCATCGCTCTATCACGGCAAGTCGAAACAGGATGCGGCCAAGGCCCTGCTCGAAGCCTCCCGCGTCGAAGCCGGCGACGGCAGCTGGGAGCGCATCGGCGTCGGTCGCGTCTACTACCTCGGCGGCATGAAGGCGGAAGGCCAGGCGATGTTCGACGAGGTGCTCGCGCACAAGCACAAGCCGAGCGATGTGTTCCGCATCGCCAAGGTGTATCGCGAAGGCGGCGACTGGCCGAAGGCGAAAAGCCTGTTCGACCAGTATGTGAACGAGAACCCGGAGGACGCGCAGGAGCTCGGCCAGATCGGCGCGTACTACCTGCTCAACGGCGATCGCGAAACGGCCGAGAAGCTGTTCGACCGTTCCTTCAAGCAATCGGTGGAGCTGTGGGCGACGCTGAGTGCAGCGGGTGGCTATCTCGGCGTCGTGCCGCAGGAATAAATCCGTAGCGGTGGCGCGCCGTCGCACGCGTTCGCGCGTGCGATGCCGAGGTCGCGCTGTTCGTCGCAGCAGACGCTCGACCGCCGCGACAGGAGTTGCGGCGCAGGCGCTCGTCGAGGCGAAGGCTGCGCCAGCGCGAGTTTCAGATCACGCGCGCATCATGCCTGCGCCAACGCAGCGCGCACGCTGCTGCAACGTTGTACGCACACGCGATTGCGCCCCAGGCGCTTGGCCTCGTACAGGAGCGCATCGGCCTGATCGAGCAGAGCGGCGGGACGATACTCGTCGCGCACCTGCGCCAGCACGCCGCCGCAGCTGACCGTGATGACCGCGGCGGTCGGCGAATCCGCGTGCGCCAGCCGCAGCGCGATGATGTCGCTGCGCAGTTCCTCGAGCAGCGCTTCGAAATCGCTGCTGCCCGGCAGCAGCAACACGAATTCCTCGCCGCCGTAGCGCGCCGCCAGGTCGTGCGGGTGACGCGCAACGCTCGCCAGTGCCTCGGCGATTTCGCGCAGCGCATCGTCGCCGGCGCCGTGACCGTAGCGGTCGTTGTATTGCTTGAAATGATCGACGTCGATCATTGCGAGTCCGAGCACTTCACCGGTTCGCGCGGCACGCCGCCAGGCAAACTCGAAGGCCTGATCGAAGCGGCGCCGGTTCGCGATGCCGGTGAGGTCGTCGCGCTCGGCAAGACGCTCCAGCTCCTTGCGTTGGGTCACCAGCTTGAGATGGTTGCGCACGCGTGCGCGCACGACGGCCGGGCGAATCGGCTTGAACAGATAGTCCATCGCGCCGGCGAGCAAGCCGCGCTCCTCGTCGCCGGCCTCGATCGCGGCGGTGATGAAGATCACCGCGACATCCGCGCTGCGGCTGTCCGCGCGCAGGTGTCGCAAGGTCTCGTAGCCGTCCATTCCCGGCATCGATATGTCGAGCAGGATCAGGTCGATGTCGGCTTCCTCGCGCACGCGTTCGAGCGCCGAAGCGCCGTCGCGGGCGAGGATGACGCGGCAGTCATTACTGAGCAGTTCGGCCAGCAGCGTGCGGTTGACGCGATCGTCGTCGACGACGAGCACGGTCGGCAGAGCCTGCAGGTTCACGGCGAAGCAGATCCTCCGCCGTCGTCTTGCAGCAGCGCGCGCAGCTGGCGCAGCGCATCGCCGCTGCGCACGAGGTCGAGCTCGTCGAACGCAGCGCGCGCCGTTTCCGCGAGCGCGGCGTGGTCGGTTCCGGCGAGCTGCGCGGCGATGCGATCGAGCAGCGTCTGCGCGGCATAGTCGCCACGTGCGACCGGCGTTTCCGCTTCGGCGATCAGCTGCAACGGCAACTGCGCATCGATGCACTCGCTCGATGTCGCAGCAAGACCTGCTTCGGCGAGGAGGCCGTCCAATTCGCTCAGCACGCCATCGAGACAGGCGTTGAACAAGGCGACATGCAGATTGATACCGTGCGGATCGCCGCGCCGCGCCGACTCTTCCAGTTGCTCGGCGGATGCGCACAATTCGCGTGCGTGCAGGTAAGCCGCCGATCCCTTGACCGCGTGCGCGAGAGCGCCGATCGCGTCGGGCTGGCCGGTGCGAATCGCCTCGGCGAGTCGCAGCGGCGTGTCGCTGAAATCCTGCACGAAGCCACGCAGAAGACGCTGCAGCCGCTCGCGATTGCCGCCGAGGTATTGCAGCGCCGACGACAGATCCAGGTGCAGCGGACGCGCTGCGTCGTCGGCGCTCGCCGGCGTGCGCGTGGAGCGCGCGTGCAGCGGTGCTTCCTGCGGCGCCGAGGTCTCATCATCCGCGGGCGGCAGTACGCGCAGCAGCGCTTCATGCAGTGCCGACTCGTCGATCGGCTTGGTCAGGTGCGCGTTCATGCCGGCCGCGGTGCTGGCGCGACGATCTTCCGTGCGCGCCTGCGCGGTGAGCGCGATGATCGGCAGGCTGACCCAGTGCGCATGCCTGCGAATCTCGCGCGTCGCGGTCAGCCCGTCCATCCGCGGCATGTGGATGTCCATCAGGACGGCGTCGTAAGTCGCGCGCGCAAGCTGCGCCAACGCATCGACGCCGTCGACGGCGGTATCGACCTGCATGCCGACGCCGAGCAGAAAGTCGCTGGCGACTTCGCGATTGAACGCGTTGTCGTCGACCACCAGTACGCGGCGACCGCGCAGGGCAGCGAGCGACCCGGCCGCATGCATGCGTGGCGCCGACGTCGCGGCAGGCTCGGCAATCGCGCGCGGGTATCCGCCTGCGAGTGCGTCGCAGGCGGTATTGAACATCATCGACTCGGTCACCGGCTTGATCAGCACGCCGCGCAGACCGAGTTGTTCGGTGCGGCGCAGGACTTCCTCGCGGCCGTAGGCGGTGACCATCAGGATCGCCGGCGCCTGCTCGAGTTCGGTATCGGCGCGGATGCGCCGGGTGGTTTCGAGGCCATCCATTCCGGGCATGCGCCAGTCCATCAGGACCAGATCGACCGGCTCGCGTCGGCGCGACGCGTTCTTCAACGCGGCGAGCGCAGCGGTGCCGCAATCGGCGACATCCGTATGCATGCCGAAGCCGCGCATCATCTGCGAGAGGCTCTCGCGCGCGCTGGCGTTGTCGTCGACGACGAGCACGCGATGCCCGGCCAGGACCGGCGGACGCGGGGTGGCTGCGCGCATCACGATCGCGGCCGGCGTGCGCACCTGCACGGTGAAATGGAACGTACTGCCCGCGCCGGGTTCGCCGGACGCCCAGATGCGCCCGCCCATCAACTGCACCAGCTGCTTGCAGATGGCGAGGCCGAGTCCGGTGCCGCCGTACTTGCGCGAAACATGGCTGTCGGCCTGCGAGAACGCGCGGAACAGTCCGGCGATCTGGTCGGCGTCGAGGCCGATGCCGGTGTCGCGCACGCGAAATTGCAGAACGCCCCGATCGCTGCCGGCTTCGCGGATCGCCGTGACCGTGACCACGACCTCGCCGCGCTCGGTGAACTTCACCGCGTTGCTGACCAGGTTGATCAGCACCTGGCCGAGCCGCAGCGAATCGCCGACGAGATGGCCGGGCACGTCGGGAGACACCGAGTAGACGATCTCCAGTCCCTTTTCCTCCGCCTCCATCGCGGTCACCGCGGAGACCGATTCGAGCACCGATTCCAGCGTGAAGTCGGCTTCTTCCACTTCGAGCGCACCGGCTTCGATCTTCGAGAAATCGAGCACGTCGTTGATGATCGCGATCAGGGTCTGCGCGGCGGTATTGATCTTGCCGAGATAGTTGCGCTGCTTCGGCGCGAGGTCGGTCTGCAGCGCGAGCTGGGTCATGCCGAGCACGGTATTCATCGGCGTGCGGATTTCATGGCTCATCACCGCCAGAAATTCGCTCTTCGCGCGTTCGGCCGCTTCGGCTTCTTCCTTGGCGTGCTGCAGGGTCTGCGCGGCGCGACGCTCGGCGGTGATGTCGCGATTCACTCCGAGTGCACGCAGCAGCACGCCGTCCTCGTTGCGGAATACGTGAGCCTGGGCGCGTATGTGACGCAGCTGGCGCGTCGGCAGGAACAGGCGGAATTCGCAGTCGAAAATCGAGGTTTCGGACAAGGCGGCCTGCCATGCCGCAGCGACGGCGCCGACATCGTCCGGATGCAGCAGGCTCAGCCATTCCTCCAGGCTGCCGCCGAACTCGCCCGGCTGCATGCCGTACAGCGCATGCATCTGGTCGTCCCAGACGAAGCGCTCCGCGGCGGCATCGAGTTCCCACACGCCGACACGGCTGACCAGGATCGCCAGGCGCAGGCGCTGGTTCAGTTCGAGGATCGCGGTCTCGTTCTGCTTGCGCGCGGTGATGTCGCTGTTGGTGGAGATGATGCGAAGCGGCGCGCCGTCCGCGGCGCGTTCGAGCACCTTGCCGCGACTCAGGATCCAGCGCCAGGAACCGTCTTCGTTTCGCATGCGGAATTCATGCTCGTAGGACGGCGTCTCGCCACGCAGATGGCGATGCAGAACCTCCGTGCTGATCGCCAGATCGTCCGGGTGCATGCGGTCGCACCATTTTTCGTCGACCTCGCCTTCGATGCCGAGCAGGGTTTTCAACTGGTTCGAGATGAAGATCTCTCCGGTCGCGAAATTCTGATCCCAGATGCCCTCTCCGGAACTTTCGAGGGCGAACTGCCAGCGCTGCTCGCTCTCGCGCCGTGCGGCTTCGGCGGCCTTGATCTCCGTCATGTCGCGTGCGATGCCGATCAGGCCGATGACCTCGCCCTTGTCATCCCGGTACGGTGCCTTCGTCGACGCGAAGTAATGCGGCACGCCGTCGACCGCGATGATGTCCTCGATGTCGAGGGTCTCGCCGCCATCCAGCACGCGACGATCACTCGCGGTCAGCGCCGCCGCCGTTTCGGCATCGAGCAGTTCGCTGACGTGCCTGCCGATGATCTGCTCGATCGGCCGGCCGAGCACGCGCGCGGCCGCCGCATTGATGACCAGATAGCGCGCTGCGAGGTCCTTGATGAGGACGACGTCGGTGGTCTCGTTCAAGATGGTCTGCAGCATGTCGGTCGCCGTACGCCACTGCTGCGTGCGTTCGAGCATGCGTCGCTCGAGGTCGGCATTGAGCTGGTGGATTCGCGCTTCGGCGGCGAAGCGCTCGCTCATGTCGCGCACCATGCCGAGAAACAGCTTCCTGCCGCCGATGAGCTCGCAGGAAACATGCACTTCGACCGGGTAGACGCTGCCGTCCTTGCGGCGGTGATGCGAACACACCGAGGCGGTCTCGCCCGGCTGCGTGCGATTCCAGATTTCCTCCGCTTGCTGCTGGTAGAGATCGGGCACGATGTCGGCCAGGCGCATGCCGAGCAATTCGTCGCGCGTGTAGCCGGTGCTGATGCAGGCGCGCCGGTTGACGTCGAGAAAGCGGCCCTTGTCGTCGTGCATGAAGAATTCATCGGCCGCGTGTTCGACCAGCAGGCGGAAACGCTCTTCCTCGAAACGCGTTGCGACTGCCGGCACGCCGCCGACCTCTGCCGCGTCGCGCCCGCTTCGGCGCGGCGCAGGGATCTGCGCCAGCTGAAGTTCGACCAGATCGCGCAACTGCTCGATCAGGCGCCGCTGCACCGGCGTGTACGCATATGCCTGGCTGTGCAGCAGGCAGATCGTTCCGAACACGCGCTTGTCCGGCCACAGAATCGGGTAGCCGAGATAGCCGCGCATCCCGACTGCGGCATCCGGATTGCGCCGGCTCGGCGAATCGGATTCGCGCAGGTCGGCGATCAGTACTTCACGGCCATCGCGGATCACGCGCGCACACGCCGCGCGCGAGCTATCCAGCGGGATCGAACCACCCGCGTGATACGGATTGCCGGGCGTATCGCTGGCAACGACGACCGTGAGGACTGCGCCTTCGACGCGCCGGATCAACGCTGCGCGCGCACCCATCAGTGCGGCCATGGTGTCGACCAGGCCTTGCCACCGCGCGCGCACCGCAGCAGGGATCAGCGGCAATGCATCATCGCGCGCTTCATCCTGCGCGGGTTCGGAGCGAGCGTGAGCGAGGTTCTGGTGATCTGCGTCTGCCATGGTACGAAGCCGGGTGTGCTGAATCGCGCTAGGTAGTTGCGGGGTTTTCCGCGTATGCCCCGGAGGCCGGGCTTTGCCGTTTTCGCGCAGTCTACGCCCGCTTCGAATCCTGACCACGGGGAGGCGCGCTGCGTCGGGCGCGGCCGGCGATTCATACCCGGGCCGACACTGGCACAGGCGGCCTTCGCAATTGTCACGACCGCGTGAAGGCGGCCCGCAAACTCAGCGCCGGCGCGGCTGCGACTGCATGCGTCGACGGACGCCGGCGCGGCCGGCCTTATCCGACCGCGTCACCCGAGCGGTGCGCGACCCAGGCGCCGATCAGGGCCGATCCGTACGGAATCGCCTGCGCGGCGAGAATGGCGATCCACAGCTTGCCCTCGACGTAGTTGATGCCGATCGAGTTGATCATGCCGAACACGCAGGCGCCGATCGCGAGGAACAGCAGCAGCTCTTCGCTGACCGAGACGAACGCGCTCGGTTTCTTGCCGATGCGGCGGCTCTTCGCGGTGCGCACGAATTCGCCTTTCTTGCGCCAGAGGCCGAGATAGATGCCGCGCGCGATGGCATGGCTGAGGCCCATGCTGGCAATCGAGGCGGCAATCGTGTCCTTCCACGAGCACGGCACGCGCACGCGATACAGGATGATGCCGAACGCCGCCTTGAACACGAAGAAGCCGATCAGCGGGACCAGGAACAGGTACATCGGCAGGGTGAAGTATTTCGGTGCGAGCACCATCCCGAGCGTCCACAGCATCGCCATCAGGGTGAAGGCCAGATGCAGCGCGTCGCCGAACCAGGAGAACCAGCCGGTGAGGAAATGGAAGCGCTGGCCGCGCGTCAGCGTGCTGCTCTTCGACGTCATCCAGCCGAGGCGCGCCTTCATTATCTGCATCGCGCCGAAGGCCCAGCGATAACGCTGCGACTTGTACGCGGTGAAGTCGGCCGGGGTGAGGCCGCGACCCATCACTTCGTCGACGTAGACGAGGTCGAGTCCTTCGCGCATCAGGCGCAGTCCGAGTTCGGCGTCCTCGCAGATCGTCCACTCCGACCAGTTGCCGGTATCGACCAGCGCGCTGCGCCGTACCATCGTCATGGTGCCGTGCTGGATGATCGCGTTGCGTTCGTTGCGGTGATGCATGCCGATGCGGAAGAAGCCGTCGTATTCCCAGTTCGTCATGCGCCGGAACGCGTTGTGCTCGTATTCGCGATGCGCCTGCGGGCATTGCACGACGGCGACTTTCGGGTCGTGGAAATAGCCGGTCAGCGCGGACAGCCAGTCGCTGCGCACTTCGTAGTCGGCATCGACCACGGCGACGATCTCGGCGCGCGCATCGGTCTGTTCGAGACCGTGGTTGAGCGCGCCGGCCTTGAAGCCCGGCCACGGATCGAGATGGAAGAAACGGAACTTCGCGCCGAGTTTCGCGCAATGCGCCTCGACCGGTTTCCACACCGCCTCGCTCTTGGTGTTGTTGTCGATCACGAGCACTTCGTAGTTCTCGTAGTCGAGTGCGGCAATCGAGTCGAGAGTCAGGATCACCATCTCCGGCGGCTCGTTGTAGCAGGCGAGATGGATCGACACGAACGGCTGCTGTGCGACCGGATCCGGCGGCAGCATGCGGAACTCGCGCAGCCAGTGCGGGCGCCACAGCACCTCGGTGAACTCGAAGCCGTTGATCAGCAGGATCAGGATGATCGCCAGCTGCGCCGGGAACAGCAGCACCAGCATCGCCCAGTCGAACGGGTCGAGATAGAAGTCGTACGGCAGGGTCGCCATCCACACCAGGATCGAGGCGGAGAGCTGGATCAGGACCAGGAAGAACGCGAGCCCCATCGCGCGGAAGCGGATGAAATGCCGCGCGAACCAGAACATCGGCAGCAGCGCGATGAGCGAGGCGAGGCCGGCCTTCCACGGCCAGATCGGGTCCTCGATCACGGTTCCGACGAAGGAGAATTTCAGCTCGCGATTGGCGTTGAACATGCCCCAGTACGCTTCGGCGCGACCTCCGAGTTGTTCCTTCCACGGCTGGTCGATCGCTTCCATCACGTAGTAGTCGATCTTTTCGCGCTCGGCCACGTTGAACCAGTCGCGCAGGAAATGCGCTTCGTCGGCCAGCGAGGGCTGCGCGTATTCGCGGCGATCTCCGTTCGACGGCCAGCCGATCTCGCCGACCACGATCGGTTTGCCCGGCGACACCTTGTCGACGATCTCGCGCAGCGATTTGAGTTGTCCGAGCACGAACGCGATGGCGTCCTTGCGCGGCTTCTTTTCCCAATACGGCAGGATATGCACGGTCACGAAATCGACGTGCTTGATCAGCTCCGGATTGCGCTGCCAGCTGTCGAGCGGTTCGGCGGTCGAGACCGGAATCTTCAGCTGCGCACGCGCGCGATCGATGTAGCCGATCAGGTCGCGCACGCCGAGATCGCCGCGCAGGATCACCTCGTTGCCGACGATCGCACGATCGACGTTGTCGTTCTTGCGTGCCAGCGCGATCAGCGCGGCGAGTTCGGTTTCGTTGCGCTCGGAGCGCCCCTCGATCCACGCGCCGGCCATCACGGTCAGACCATAGAACTTGGCGAGGCGCGGAATCTGCGGATTCTCGGCCGAGGAATAGGTACGCAGGCGCTTGGTGAAATTCGACAGCAGGTGGATGTCGCTGTCGAGCTCGCGCTCGCTCGGAAAAATCTGCCGGGTCGGGTCCTGCCAGCGCTGCGACGGATTGAATGCGAAGCCGCCGATGTCACCGCGCCAGTCGGCGATCTGCACCGGCCGATTGACGAAGCCCCACAGCACGACATTCAGCGCGGCGACGAGCAGGGTCAGTCCGAGTGCACGCCAGAACGACTTGCGAACCACGAACGGCGGCGGGATCGGACTCAACGGCACCTCGGAAGCAGTTGCGGACGGGCGCCGCGGATCGCGCGGCAGCATAGCCGAAGCCTGCGCGCGGCCTCAACGCGAAGGGCCGCCCTCAGCCCTGCGGCTTCTTGCGCGAAAGCCTGCGCAACTGGCTCAGCACGATCGGCGCCAGCGCGAGCACGGCCATGCCGAGCACCGGCAACAGCACGCGGCGGTGCGTGAACAGGTTCAGCGAAACCGCGCCTTCGCGCGCGATCGTTTCGGTCAGACCGGCACCGAGCGCGGTCTCGAACGCGATCATCACGGTGCCGCCGAGCACGGTGGCGGTCAGGAACAACCACAAGGGACAACGCAGCCAGGCGAGCGCGACGGTGACGCCGCCGAACGGAAAGAACGGCACCAGACGCAGAAACATCGCGAAGCTGATCGGATAGGCGTGATAGCCGGCGCGCAGTTTTCCGACCAGGGCCGGCGGCTCGCCGCTGCCGTGCTCGAAGGCGGAGCGGCTGGCCAGAAACAGGATCGTCGCGCCGATCGTGGTGCCGATGCCGGACAGCACGGTGCCGGCGACGGTGCCGAACAGCATGCCGCCGGCGAGCACGATCACCACGGCGCCGGGGATGCCGGTGGCGATCGCCAGGGTCATCACGCCGATCTGCGCGCCCGCGGCCAGCCACGGATGCAGATCGATCGCGCTGCGCAGGTCGGTTTCCTGCTGCACGATATGGTGCGGATCGAAGCGATCGAGTACGCCCGACAGCAGTAGGGCGATGCCGATCGCGACCAGCACCAGCAACGGCAGGAAAGCACGCAGACGTTTCATCGTTCTCCAGAAAAGCGAAGGGCCGGCAAGGCCGGCCCTTCGTGCAGCCTTTGTAAAGAATAGCGGCTACTTCTTCCGGCTGAAACCGCTTGACGGATTGCCTTTCAGCTCGATCACGAAGCCGTCGTGGTCGGCGCTGCGCAGCGGCGTCGCCGGATCGGTCGCCTCGGCGCCGCCCTCCGGCAGATCCGCATTGCCGTGCACCTGCCATACCGAGACGACGCGGCTGCGTGCAGCTTCCGTCACCAGGGCGTGATCGAGTTCCTGCGCATAGCCGTCGAACACGAACGAGTAGGGCTGCGTGAACGTGCTGCCGAGACCGACGAAATCATCGCGCATCGGCGGATTGGTGATCGGCGCCGCCCAGACCAGGTTCTCGCTCTGCACGGCGGTGCCCTTGATCTGGCCGTAGATGTCGACGTAGCCGTCGCTGAACTCGAAGCCGTTGTAGTCGCCGGCGACGATCAGCGGCACGCTCGGATCGGGGTTCGGCACGATGTCGCCATCCGGCAGCGGGAAGCTGCCGCCGGTTTGCCAGCTCTGCACGATCGCGGCGACGTACTGCGCCTGTTCGAGACGCTTCAGGCGAATGCGCGGGCCGTCGACGGGATCGTCGACGCCGGTGAGCGAACGGTTGTGGATCGCCAGCACCGCGAAACGCAGGCTGCCGAAATTCGCATCCAGCAGCAGCGGCGGACGATCGTTGAGCGGGCACGGCGTGACCGCGCCGCAGCCATCGATGGTCTGCGTGTTCTTGCCGAGCTGGGTCACCGCGTTGACGGTGATGTCGTCGCGCACGAGGAAACCGATGTCGATGCCGCCGATGTCGTTGCCTTCGATCAGATGCGGCGTGTAGCTGTGCAGCGGATTGTCCGGCGTGCTCGCGGCATAGCTGCCGTACGCGCCGGCGACGCTGGTGAGCGCGGGCAGGTTCTCCATTTCCTCCACCGCCAGCACCATCGGCGAACGCAGCACGTCGTGAATCTGGCGCGCCGCCTTGGACAGCCGCACCGCGAACTGCGCCGCGGTCGGGCAGACGTCGGACGAGCCCGGATTGGTGTTCGCGCAGGTGTCGATGCTGCCGGAATCGGCGACGTCGTTGAAGAAGCGCAGCATGTTCTGCGAACCGATCGTGAGATTCGTCGCCGGACGCTTGGCCGGCACCGTGATCGGATAGGCCGGCCCCGGGTTGGTGATCGCGAAACTCGACGGCCACAGCAGACCGATGCCGAAGTCGAAACCCATGATGCCGGTCGCGTCGAAGTGCATGCCCGCATTCATCGCCAGCGGACTCATCAGCTTGCCGGTGTCGACGCCGAACACCTGCGGCGTGCCATTCCAGATCTGCGGCGCGTAGCCGGCCGGCGGGTTCGCGATCTGCGTGCCGTAGATCAGGCCGGGGCCGCGGAACGGGCGCGCATGGCCGGCGGTGTAGGCGTAGAACTCGCTCAACGGCGCCGAGAAGGAATTGAAATTCGGCGCGCTGACGGTGCCGTCCACGACCCGCACCAGCATGCTCTGCAGGCAGCGGAAGTTGCCGAGCGCGACGCCGTCGGCGGGCGTCAGGCTGCCGTGACAATACGGCTGGGTCGGATCATCCGAAGGCACATCGGCATTCAGCGTGAACGGCTGGATGGTCGGCTTGCCCGGCTTGAACGTGATGGTCGGCGAGCCGGTGAACTCGGTCATGCCGAAGAACTCGTCGAGCTTGCCGCTGACGGTCACCGTGCTGCCGACGGCGAGACCTTTCGGATTGTTGTCGCCGGTGTAGACGTAGACCGCGTCCGAGGTATTCGGATTGCCGTCGCCTTGCGCGTCCTGGATGTAGAAACCGCCGCCGCCGATCGCGGTGACTTCGCCGCTCGTGGTCACGGTCGAATTGAGGAAGGGCGAGTGCGCGCCGTCGCCCTGGATGTCGTAGATGTGCACGGGATCGTCGTTGAGGATGGTCCCGGTCGCGCTCGCGCTCGGCCTGGTGACGCCGTCGCCGACGATATTGCTGATGTCGACGCTGAAGGTTTCATCCGGTTCCGGCGTGGTGTCGCCGTTGATGTGCACGTTGAAGCTGTAGGTGGTATCGCCGGCTGCGATCGAGGCGTCGTTCTCGCGCGCGACGTAGTCGCTCCCGGCCGTTGCGGTTCCGTCCGCGGTCGCCAGATGAAAGGTCACCGCCGTTGTCAGCGCTTCGCTCAGGGTGACCGTGAACACCGCATCGCTGCTGCCGCTGTCGCCTTCGACGATGCTGACGTCGGCAATCGACAAGGTGATGCCGCCGCTGCCGCCGCACGGATTCGCAGCGCTCGCGCTGTTTCGCGGTGCCGGCGCGCCGATGCTGAAGTCCGCGCTGTTGTCGTTGCTGTCGCTGCAGCCGTTCGTGTTGCGCAGCGCTGCCGTCGTGTTGCTGAGGTCGGCGGTGTGGGTGCCTTCGGCGCAACTCGCTGCCGCACCGTAGCCGATGAAGTCGACCACGCTCGCATCGCTGGTCGGGCAGGCGCCGCTCAGCGAAGTCGTCGAATTGACCAGCGCAACCTTGCCGGCAGTGCCGGACATGTTGACGATGCCGGTCACGTCCGCGGTCGGCAGCGGATCGCCGCCGCCGCTTCCGGCCGCTTCCTGAATCAGCAGATAGTGGCCGGGTTGCAGGCTGATGCTCGGCAGCGCTGTTGCATTGTTCCAGCTGCCGCCGGCCGAGGATGCGTACTGCACCGACCAGCCGGCGAGGTTCTGCGCCGAGTTGCCGGCGTTGAACAGTTCGATGAAATCGTTGTGCAAGGGCGCGTTCGTGTTGCCGCCGCCGCCGTAGATCTGGCTGATGACGACGCCGGTCGCATGCGCGCCGGTGTTCGCGCCGATACAGAGCGCCGCGCCGAGCGCGACGCGTGAGGTGATGCTGCGAATCATGGTTTCACTCCTGACTGCCTCTTGGACAGAGGAGTGAAACTAACAGCCGGGCTTGACCGTTTCGTGTACGAGTGGCTTACGCGCGCGCGTTGTCGCGCGTGCGCGCGAACACGGTGATTTCCTCGCGATCGTGATAGAGCTGCTTCGCGCGCAGTTCGATGCGCCGTTCGGCGAGCGTCGCGGCGTCGCGCAGAATCGCGATGCACGATTGCACTTCGTCGTAGCGCTTCTTCATCGGCAGCTTCAGATTGAAGATTGCATGCCGGCACCAGCCTTGCGCGAGCCATTGCGCGATCAGTTCGGCGACGCGACGCGGCTGCTCGACCATGTCGCAGACCAGCCAGTCGACGGGCTTGGGTGGACGATAACGAAAGCCGTCCGCGCGCAGATGCTCGACCAGGCCGGAGCCGAGCAGGGCCTCGTCCATCGGACCGTTGTCGATCGCAGTCACATGCAGCGAACGCGCGACCAGTTGCCAGGTCCAGCCACCCGGCGAAGCGCCGAGATCGACCGCGCGCATGCCGGGCTTGAGCCAGCGTTCGCGCTCGCCCTCGTCGAGCAGAACGAGCAGGGCTTCTTCGAGTTTCAAGGTCGAGCGGCTCGGCGCGGCGCGCGGAAATTTCAGACGCGGAATGCCGCCGGGCCAGGGCGCGGCGACGCCGACATCGGCCGCCGCGACGAATCCCGCATCGGTCGCCGTCATGCACACATGCAGACGCCAGGGCGAGGCGCGATCGATCAGATTCTTTTTCTTGAGCGCGCCGATCAGGGCCGCGTTGAGGCCTCGGCAGAGCGGCGCGAGTTCGCGCGCGGCATCGCTGTCCGGCGACTCGACCCAGGCATCGCACCAGCGCCGCGCATCGTTCTCGACCATCGGCAGCAGCACGCCGAGGCGATCGCCCGGCGGCAGTTCCTTCGCGCTGCCGAGCACCTGCAGCAGCTGGCGCGCGAAGACGAGGCCGCGACTGCCGGCAGCCGCGATCGCGGCAGCGGAATCGTTCTGCATTGTGATGAATTCGACGTATCCGCTGGCGCGCGCGGCACGCGCATAACCGCCGCCGCCGAGCCCGGCGTCGCGCGCGGCCAGTTCCTGCGCGCATTCGCCTTCGAAGCCCGGACGACAATAGGCGAGCACGCTGGAAGAAGAGGACACGGGCATCGGCGGGCGTGGAAAGACGCCGCATGATGCCTGCGCGATCGAGACTTGACGAGTGTGACGACGTCGCAGGTACGCTGCCGGCGGCTGCGCTACGGTGAGGCCGCAATCACCGCCGCCGAGGGCCGCCCTCATGCTTCGATCGAACATTTGCGCTGCACTGCTAGGCGTGTTCGCGTCATGTGCTGCCGGCGCCGAGCAGCCGCTGCATCCGGCGGGCGCGGCGGGCGCGGCAATCTCGGTCAATGTCGACGTCACGGCGAATGTGCGACCGTTCAATCCGCTGATCTTCGGTGTCGCGTTCGGTGATGCCGCGCGCAATGCGCAGATCGGCTACACGCTGCAGCGCTGGGGCGGCAATTCGGTCACGCGCTACAACTGGCAGGTCGACGTGCACAACACGGCGAACGACTACTACTACGAGAACATTCCCGGCGCGACCGATCGCAGCCAGGTGCCGCCGCTCGGCAACAGCGCCGACGCATTCGTCAGCGCAGCGCGCGCCGGCGGCAGCGCGGTATTGATGACGATACCGACGATCGGCTGGACGCCGCGCGCCGACAGTCCGTTGCAGCATCCGTATTTCACCGGATTCTCGGTGATGCGCTACGGCGCGCAGCAGTCGACCGATCCCTACGATCCCGACGCCGGCAACGGCGTGCACACGAACGGCACACCGATCACCACGAATGATCCGCACGATACCTCGAGCGCCGCCGATGCCGCGTTCGAGCAAGGTTGGGTCGCGCATCTGCAGGCGACATTCGGCGGCGCAGCGCAGGGCGGCGTGCAGTTCTACTCGCTCGACAACGAAGTGATGCTGTGGAATTCGACGCATCGCGATGTGCATCCGCTGCCGACCACCTACGACGAAACCTGGGCGAAGGCTGCTGCGTATGCAGCCGCGATCAAGCAGCAGGATGCGATGGCCGAGGTGACCGGTCCGGTGACCTGGGGTTATTGCGACCTGTTCGGTTCCGCTGCCGACTACTGCCTCGATGGCGATGATCGCCAGGCGCATGGCGGCATGCCCTTCGTCGCCTGGTATCTGCAGCAGGTCTGCACGCATCCGCTCGCCGGCGGCGCGCACGCGGTCGACGTGCTCGACCTGCATTACTACCCGCAGGGCGCGAACGTCGCGCTCAGCGACGACGATTCGCCGGCCACCGCCGCGCGCCGGCTTGCCTCACTGAAGGAACTGTACGATCCGGCCTGGGTCTCCGATTCCTGGATTTCCGATCTCGGCGACGCCGACGCCAACCACTACGACAAGCCGAACCTGATCCCGCGCGTGCGCGCCTGGATCGATGCGTATTGTCCGGGCACGCGGCTCGCGCTGACCGAATACAACTGGGGCAACGACGACACCGTCAGCGGCGCCGTCGCGCAGGCCGAGGCGCTCGCGATCTTCGCGCGCGAAGGCGTCGATATGGCGACGCGCTGGATCGCGCCGGCCGCGAACAGCCGCGTCGAACGCGCGTTCACGCTGTTCCTCGACTACGACGGCGCGCATGCGAAGGTGAGCGGCGCGAGTGTTTCCGCGCACAGCGCGAATGTCGATCAGGTCGGTGCCTACGCGTTTCATTCCGGCGCGCGCACCTGGGTGTTGCTGACCAACAAGGACAGCGCAGCTCACGCCGTCACGGTGAATTTCGATGCGGCGCAGAGCGGCGCCTGGGCACTGTACGGTTTCGATGCGAACAATCCGGTGCATCGCAGCGCCAGCGGAAGCGCCGCCGGCAGCGCGCTGCAATTGCAGGCGCTGGCGCCGATGACGGCGAACCTGCTGGTCGTCGACGGCGGCGATGCGATCTTCGCCGACGGCTTCGACTGAGGCGAGCCGCGATCGGATCGTCGTGCGCGCTGCGCGTCAGTAGCGCGCGCCGCTCGCTTCGGCGTAGCGCACGAACACCTCGCGCGCAGCCGCGCGCAGGATGTCGCGGCGCACCGTGATGCCGCGTTTGCCGAGTTCGCCGATCCAGTCCGCCGGCAGCGGTCCTTCGTCGAATTCGCTCAGTTCCATCACATCCTCGGAGCGTGCGCCGATCAGGATCGTGTCGATGCCGGCCCAGAAACTCGCGCCGTAGCACATCGAACACGGCTGCGCGCTGGTGGCGAGCAGGTAGCGGCGTCCGTCCTCGTTCAAGCGCGCACGCTGCAGGCGCATCTGCGCGGCGGAGAACGCGACGATCTCGGCATGCGCCGCGGAACACCACTGCGGCAGCACGCGGTTCACGCCGGCAGCGACGAGATTTCCCTCCCCATCGAACACCGCAGCACCGAACGGACCGCCGCTGCTTTCCGCGATGTTGCGCATGGCGAGGCGTATCGCCAGATCGACGCGCGACTCATCGTCTTCGTAGAGGCGCGGTGCGCCGATTTCATCCTCGATCCAGACGGGCAGGGCGATGCGAAGTTCGGTGATGGCCATGGATGCTCCGCGCAGCGATGAATCAGACTAGCCTCTCCTCGCATCGATGCCAATGCGACCAGGGACTGCAGCTTGCGCCGCCACACCGTTCGCACGCACCATCCGCGCACCCGATGATGCACCCGCCCGATGACACTCGACCGCACGAGCGCAAATCCTGTTCCCCGCGATGCCGGCATCGATCTGCTGCGCGGCCTGTCGATCCTGCTCGTCGTGCTGCATCACCTCGGCCTGCGCATCGCACTGAAGAGTACGCTGCTCGCCGATGTCCTGCCGAAGCGGCTGCTCAGTGCGCTCAACTACAACGGCTATGAAGCAGTGTTCGTGTTCTTCGTGATCTCCGGATTCCTGATTGCGACCAATTCGCTGCAGCGCTGGGGTCGCCTGGATCGCATCGATCTGCGCGCGTTCTATGTGCGGCGCGGCGCGCGCATCCTGCCGTGCCTGATCCTGCTGGTCGGCGTGCTCGCGCTGCTGCATCTGGCCGGTTTCGACGACTACGTGATCCGGCGTGAAGGCCAGTCGCTGCCGCGCGCGATCCTCGCCGTGTTCGGCCTGCATCTGAACTGGTACGAAGGCGTCACGGGTTATCTTCCCGGCGGCTGGGACGTGCTGTGGTCGCTGTCGATCGAGGAAGTGTTCTATCTCGCCTTTCCGCTGATCTGCCTCGGCGTGCGCAGCGAACGCGTGCTCGCCGTCCTGCTCGCCTTGCTCGCGCTGTCGATGCCGTTCACGCTCGCGGCGATCACCGACAACGAAATCTGGAAGGAAAAAGCCTATCTGCCCGGCATGTCCGCGATTGCGATCGGCGTGCTCGCTGCGTTGATCGCCGCGCGCTGGCAACCGCGCCGGCCTGCGGTGGCGCGATGGCTCGCGGTCATCGGCGCGTGCGGCATCGCGGCGGTGATGCTGGCGATGCCGTGGCTGTGGCCGCTGCTGCACGATGCGGTGCTGCTGGCGCTTTCGCTGTCGACGGGGTGTCTGTTGCTCGGCCTGCACGGGCGGCACGCGGCAGCGCCGTCACGCGCGTTGCCGGGATTCGGCTGGCTGCGTTCGATGGGTCGGCTCAGTTACGAAATCTATCTCGGCCACATGTTCGTGGTGTTCGGCGTGGTCGCGGCATTCAGGGCCAGCGGCGCCGATCTGCGCTACGGATTTCTCTGGTATTTACCGGCCGTCGCGGCGGCATGGGCGCTCGGCGCGCTGGTTGCGCGCGTCTATTCGATCCCGTGCGAACGTGCGTTGCGGCGACGCCTGTCGAAGCCGCCGGCGACTGCGACGGCGTTCGTCGCGTCCTGAGTCGCGTTCCGACTACGAGGCCTTCGCGGCGATCTGGCGCAACGCGTTCTCGAACACCTCGGGCGGCTGGCCGCCGGAAATCAGGTGGCGCTCGTTGATGATGATCGCCGGCACCGAATGGATGCCGCGTTCGGTGAAATAGCGTTCCTGCTCGCGCACGTCGTCGGCGTACTCGTCTGAAGCGAGGATTTGTTGCGCGCGTTGCGCATCGAGTCCGACCTCGGTCGCGATGCGCACGAGCGTGTCGTGTGCGGAGACATCCTCGCCATCGGTGAAATACGCGCGCAGCAGGGCGTGCTTCAGCGCGCGTTCGAGCTGCGGGCTCTGCAGTCCCGCCCAGTGCAGCAGGCGATGCGCATCGAAGGTGTTGTAGATGCGCTGGCGCGCGCCGAAGGTGAAGCCGAGTGCCGCGCCGCGTGCGCGGATCGCTTCGCGATTCTGCTCCAGTTGCTGCGGGGTCGAGCCGTATTTCTTCGCGATGTGCTCGTCGATGTCTTCGCCTTCCGCCGCCATTGCGGGGTTGAGCTCGAACGGCTGGAAATGCACATCCACCTGCACCGCATCGCCGAGACGATCAATCGCCTGCTCCAGCGACTTCAGCCCGACCGCGCACCACGGGCAGGACACGTCGGAGACGAAATCGATGCGGATCGGAGCGGCAGCAGCGGACATGGCAGACCTCGAAAGCGCGGCGATCCGGAGGTGATCGCCCGAAGCCACCGAGATGCGGACGCGCGCGCTGCAATCAAGCCGCCGCCTCGGACGGCTGCGCCAGCGCGAGCGCGGCACGCCTTCCGCCGGCGAGGATTTCATCGGACAGCGCGGCATCGTCGACCGCACGCGCGAGCGCGAGCGTGCCGATCATCGAGGCGAAGATCGCCTGCGCCTTCTGGCGCCGCTGCTTCGGTTTCAATGCAGAGGGCAAATGCGCGCCGATCAGCGCGAGCGATTCGGTGAGTTCTTCGGTGAAGACGCGTCGCGTCGCTGCATCGGTGCGCGCAATCTCCATCGTCAGCGCTGCGCAGGTGCAGCCGCGATCCGCATGATCGCGATGTGTGGCGCTGAGGTAGAACGCGACCAGCGCCTCGATGCCGCCGTGCTTTCCGGCTTCGATGGCGGCATCCATCCGGTTGCGCGATTCGCGCAGCGAACTGGCGACGACCTCGCGCACGAGGGCGTCCTTCGATTCGAAATGATTGTAGAAGCCGCCCTGGGTCAGGCCGGCTTCGCTCATCAGGCTGGCGACGCCGACGCCGTCGATGCCGTCGCGCCGGAAACGCATCGCGGCGGCGTCGAGGATGCGTTCGCGCGTTTCCTCCTTGCGGCCCTTGTCGTAACGCATGCGGCGTCTCCTTGCTTTTTGAATTACGATCATAATATCATATGTCATTCGTAATTCAATCGCCGCGACTGCGGCATCAGGAGAACAGCATGAAGATCGAAGGCAGCGTCGCTCTGGTGACCGGCGCCAACCGCGGGCTCGGGCTCGCCTATGCGAAAGCGCTGCTCGCCGCCGGCGCGAGCAAGGTGTATGCGGGAGCGCGCGATCCGGCCAGCGTGACCGAAGCTGGCCTGACGCCGGTCAAGCTCGATGTCACCAATCCGCAGGACATCGCCGCAGCGGCGAAGCGTCTGACCGACGTCGACCTCGTGATCAACAATGCCGGCATCGCGCGCTGGGGATCGTTGCTGTCGAAGGACGGCGCGGGTGACTTGCGCGACCTGCTCGACACGAATTTCCACGGCGTGCTCGCGCTCACCCAGGCCTTCGCGCCGATCCTGAAAGCGAACGGCGGCGGCGCGCTGGTCAACATGCTGTCCGCGCTGAGCTGGCTCACGCTGCCGAACAGCGGCGCCTACTCGATCTCGAAAGCTGCGGCCTGGTCATTGACCAACGGACTGCGTGACGAGTTGCGCGCGCAGGGCACCCTTGTCGTCGCCGTGCATGCCGGCTACATCGATACCGACATGGTCGCGAACGTGAGCGCGCCGAAGACATCGCCCGACCTGATTGCGCAGCGTGTCGTCGAAGCGCTCGCGGCGGGACGCGAGGAAGTGCTGGCGGACGAGACGTCGCAACAGATCAAGGCGGGCCTGACCGCGCCGCGCCCGATCTATCTCGGCGAAGCGGCGCAGGCTTGAGCGCGATGCGGTCCGTCTGATTCGTTTTCCGAACGCGGAAGGCTGCGCGTCAACTGCGCGCAGCCGTTCTTCTTCGCATCGAAATCCGCAACTCAGTGGCACACATGATCGCCAGTGCCGGCCGATCCGCTGATGCGCACCTGGTCCAGAAAGAAACCGTCGAAGTTGGTCGCCGGGTCCGATGAAAAGCGCCAGCGGATCTGCACGGTCTGTCCGACGTAGGCGGCGAGGCTGGTCGTGAACGGCTTGAACACGGCGACCGCGACGCCGTTGTTCGGATCGGAATTCGACGCCGCCGTGGTCACGCCGTTGAAGGCGCCGTGGCTCGCCGCATAACCGCAGGCGTTGAAGGGCGACGCCGTGGTGCCGGCGAACGTGCTCGGGTAACCGCCGTCCGGCGGCAGATCGGTCCAGCTGGTGCCGCCGTCGGTCGAGATCTCCTGCACGACACCGTCGAACTGGTATTCGAGGTCGTAGCGTGCCTGCCAGCTCAGCGCGGCACCGCTCGTAAGGGTCAACACCGGCGTGGTCACGCTGGCGCAGACGTTGTCCGCATACGGCTGATCGTCGCCGCTGTTGTGATAGCTGAAGCTGCCCGCCGACGCCGCGGTGTTGGTGATCTGCCAGGGTGCTTCGAGCGCGGCATAAGTGTGGGTGTCGACATCGTCGAGGAAGTTGCCCGGGTCCGGACCATCGCTGCCGCTCGGCGTCACGTTGAGGACCACCGACGCAGGCGCGGCATTGCCCGCGGCATCGCTGGCGAGCACGCGGTAGTAGTACGCGTTGCCGTTGCTCACGCCGGCATCGGTGTAGTTCGGAGCCGTCAACGCGGAGACCAGCGTCTGCGGATGACTGAAGTACGGATCGCTGTCGCGCTGCACGCTGTAGCCGATCGCCGGCGACGATGGGCAGTTCGACTGCGCGGCGGACCAGGAAAGATCGGCACTGCAACTCGCGTTGCTGGCGTCGGCGTGCAACGAGTGCGTATCGAAGCTCGGCTGCAACGTGCAGGCCGCGGCCGAGACGACGTCGATGCAGGCGGAGGCATCGCCTTCGACGTCGTTCTGCACGCCGCGCACCTTGTACGCATAGCTGTAGCCGCCCTGGCTGTGATCATCGGTCAGCGGCAATGCCGCGCCGTTGGCGACGAGATGGAAGGCGCCGGCTGCAGCGCTCGCGCAGGTCGCGTTGTCGGCGCGATAGAGCTGGAAGCTGGTGGCACCGGCCGCGGCGCTGGCTGCGATCGTGATGCCGCTGTTGTCGTTGCTCGTTATCGACAAGGCCGTGGGCGCCGCGAACGCGAGCGGATCGGGCAAGCCGAATGCGCCGGACACCGCGAGGCCGTAGCCTTGACGATCGGAGCCGACGTCGCCGTTGCCGGGTACGTCGGTCGCTTTCACGCGAATCGTGTAGCTGCCGGCGATCGGTGTGGTGAAGCGCACCTGTTCGACCGTGTCCTTCGCATCCGCGCTGCCGCCGCTGACCGAAACACCGTCAGCGAATTGATTGCCGAGATAGGTTTTTCCATCCGGGCCGACGACTTCGAGATCGAGATTGTTGATCAGGGTTGCCGCAGCACCGATGGCCGCGGGCGGGTCGTACCACGTCAGGGTCGCGCGGAACTCGATGCCGGGCGCAACCTGCGCAATCGTGTATTCGTTGCTTTCGCCGGTCTCGAGGCCGGCCGCGTTGGTGCGCTCGAATACGCGCAGGCGACGGCTGTCGTCGCCGCGCGGCATCGTGTCGCGGAACCACAGATTGCCGTCGAGCCAGGGGCGGCCCCAGCCGGTGCCGGTGTTCGGCCAGGTCGCGGGTGTGTTGGTCGGTCGCGTTCCGTTGAGCAGGACCGCCTTCATCACCGCACCGGTCGGGTTGTAGGCGTCGACGAATTCGGCGGTCGCCGGCTGCGTCGGCGCGGCATCGAATCCATTCGCGAAGATCGTGTCGGCGAACGCGCCCTGATTGCGAAAGCCGCGCGGATAGAATCCGTCGGCGAAATACTCGCGCAGCAAGGCCGCATTGCCGGCGATCACCGGCGCCGCCATCGAGGTGCCCGAGTCCGGCGCGAGTTGCGGCGGCATCACCGTCGAGGTTATCGGACCGCTGCTGTTCAACGCCGAAATCGTCGCGGTGCCGGGCGCTGCGATATCCGGTTTCTGACGCCCATCGGCGGTCGGGCCATCGTTGGAGAAACTCGCCTGATCGAGATTGCCGGCATGGCCGAGCGCGGCCACCGCGATGCCGTTCTTCGAGTTCGCCGGCGAGCTGGTCGCCATCGGGCCGGCCTGGTCGTTGCCGGCGGCAATCACCACCAGCAGATCTTCCGAGGCGCGCGTCGCGCGATCGACATTCGCATCGTCGCCGCTGTACTCGCCGGAACTGGCGCCGCCCCAGCTGTTGCTGTGAACGCGCGCGCCGCCCGCATAGGCCTGTTCCAGCGTGCCTTCGAAGTCCTGCGTGATCACGTTGCGATCGTTGTCCGGGCCGATGTCCTGCATCAGCAGCTGCGCGTTGGGCGCCATGCCGTCGGCGAGTTCGTGATGCGCGAGCAGCGGGGTCGCTGCGAGATAGCTGTTGGTCGCGAATGCGCCGGCGCTGTCGCCGACCAGGGTGCCGGTGGTGTGCGTGCCGTGACCGGATATGAAGTCGTAATCGGTCGGCCCGCCCGGTTGCAACCAGTAGGCGATGATCTTGTTGTCCGGATGCAGGAGGCCGATGTTCGGCAACACCGGCGGCGGATTGTCGGAGAAGGTGACTTCGGTATGCGGGCCGTTGCCCTTGTCGAGCGTCGCGAACCAGGCCGCATTCGGCGTGGTGCCGGTGTCGGCGATCGCGATGATCTGGCCGGCGCCGACGATGCCGTGATCGAACAGCGGCGCCGGACCGCAGATCGGACCGCGTCCGTCGCAACTGGTTGTCGCGTCGCCCTGGATCGCGCCGATCGATCCTGCATTCATCGTGTGCGTCGGGTACCACGGCATCACGAATTGCACGCCGTCGATCGCGGTCGCCGCGCGCAGCAGCGCATCGAGGGAATCGGCCGCGACACGCGCACGCACATACGGCGTCGCTGCATCGCGCTGGCTGCGCAGCGTGATCTCGACGCCGGCAACCTGCTGCAGCAGCTGCGCCTGGATCTTCGCCGACGACACGCCGTTGAATCCGTGGATGATGACTTCGTAGCGGCCGTCGTCCTGCAATGCAGCCGAGTTCGCGCGCTGGGTCGCCCACAGGCGTGGATCGAGTTTCATCGCCGGCTGCACGCTGCCGGCCCAGCGCACGGCGGGATCGCGCTGCAGCTCGCTCAGGCTGATGCCGTCGAGGCGCGCGTAGTAGGCCTGGTTCGGCACGTAACCGAGAAAGGTCACGCCACGTGCCGCCAATGCCTTGCGCTCGCTGATCTGCCCCGGCTGGAATTGCACGATCGCGTAGGCAGATTCCGATGTCGCTGCGGCGGCACCGACCTGGCTGACATCGAGTTGCTGCGTCGCCGGATCGAAGGTGCCGGCACGCAGGATCAGCAGATGTGGATTCGCACGCGCGCTGTCGATCGCGGCCAGCGAAGGTTCGGCGGCGACGAGTGAATTCGTGGCGGCGGCTGCGAGCGTGGTCGTCGCGCCGAGCGCGATGGCGAGGGCCGCGGCGAGTGCGCTGCGTGAGGGCAGGTTGGACATGGGGAGATTCCGGACGTTTTTTCGAAAGGTCAGCCGCGCGCGATGGCGCGCGGCGAGACCGGCAGGATTGCAAACGCCGCCGTTGGCGACGTTTGCGCTGTTTCAAGTTGAGAGCGCGCTGGTCAGGAGCGTGCTTGCTCGAAGCGTGCCGCTCGGCGGCGGCACGCCCGCATCACTCAGGGTCCGTCGAAGCCGTCGACGAAGATCTGATCCGAAGCCGGCTGCGTGTAGAAATACGCAGCGCCCTCGTAGGTGAGTGCACTCGGATCGAAGTTCGTGCTGGCGAGCGACTGGCCGATCAGGAAGCTGTCCCCGGAGATCGCCGCCGAGTAACCGAACGCGGCGCCTTCGCCGGCAATCGCGTCGCTGGCGACGAATTTCGTCTGCTGGACCCAGCCCGCGTCGGCCGAATGATTGAACAGGTAGGCGCAGCCCTGACTCGCGTTGAAGAACGGCGCGGTGATGATCGCGTTGTCGTGATCCAGTGCGACCGCGATACCGAACACGTCGAACAGCTGGCCGTCGTCGTCGGTGATCATCTGCGCCGGGGTGAGGCTGCCCGCCGTCGAGGTGTACGCATACACCGCGCCCTGGAATGGATTCGCGCCGACGGTTGCAAACGGCGCGGCGACGAGCGCGTTGACGCCGTCGAGGGCCAATGCGAAACCGAAGCTGTCGTTGGCCGCTCCTTCCGCGCTCGACAGTTTCTGCGTCTGCGTCCAGCTGCCGCTGCTGCCGTCGAACAGATATGCCGCGCCCTGCGCCGAATTGCTGCCGATGACTGCATTCGGCGCGCCGGCCAGCACACTCGTGCCGTGGATCGCCACCGCGACGCCGAGCTGATCCTGTTCCGCGCCGTCGTCGGCGCTGAGCTTGCCGACCTGGCTCCAGTTGCCGGCGCTGTTGCCGAAGACGTAGACCGCGCCCTGCGCGAAGTTGTCGCCGATAGTGGCGCCGCGTGCGCCGATGGCGAGGTTGCCGCCATCGAGCGCGACCGACCAGCCGAACTGATCACTGGCGGCGCCGTCGTCGCCGGCAAGTTTCTGCGTCTGCGTCCAGTTGCCGTCGTCGCCGCGCGTGAAGACGTAGGCGGCGCCCTGTTTGGCGTTGTCGCCGATCGTCGCATTCGGTGCGCCGATCAGCGCGGTGTCGCCCTGCAGGGCGACGAAATAGCCGAACTGGTCGTTGTCGACGCCGTCGGCGGCGGTCAGCTTCGCGCTCTGGGTCCAGCTGCCGGCCTGGTTGCTGAAGACATAGACCGCGCCGGCGCCGCCGTTGTCCGTTCCGAGCGGGCTGGACGCGCCTTCGGTGGCGCCGATCAGCGCGGTGCTGCCGTCGATCGAGGCGGAGAATCCAAAGGTGTCGCCGGCAACGCCGTCGCTCGCGACCACTTTCTGCTCGACCCACATCGTCGGATCGATCGTGACCGGGTAGGTCGCGCCGCTGTCGTCGACCGCGATCAGGATCTGCCCATGCGCCTGGTGCATCGTCGCCGGCAGGCTCTTGCCGGCGGCGTCGACCACGCTGAGGCCGTCGTAATGCAGACGATCCCAGGCCATGCCATCGCCCTTCGGCGTGGCGGCGCGGCTCGCCGTCAAGGCGACCGTGAGCGCGCCGCTGCCGCGCGGCTTCTGCGTGACGGTGAATCCCTGTTCGTAGCCGAGCGCCATCGCGCGCCACCATTCGGTGATGCCGTGGTGCGCATAGTCGACCGCGTTGCCGGCGATCGTCGGCTCGACCGCCGACGGCTGCGTCCAATGCGCGTCACGTCCGTAGCCGGCGAGGCGCAGCGCGACCGGGCTCGCCGCCGCGTCGCTGAAGTGGGCGCCGGCGGCGTCGAAGCAGCCTTGCAGGGTCGACCTCGGCAGGCGCAGACAGCCGCTGCCGTCCAGGCTGTAGGCCTTGCCGGCGTTCGCCGCGAGGGTCTGGTTGAGCACCGGACGCAGCGCGGCCGGGATCGTGGGCGTTGCCGCGGCGCCGTTCGACAGCGGCAGCGCGGTGGCCGACACCGAGGCGAGCGCGCCGCTCAGCGCGATCAGCAGAAGAGGGGATTTGGAGTTCTGGAAGGTCAAGGGAGCATTCCTCGGGCTGGCGGATGTCAGGGAGGCGCTACCAATATCCACAAGTTCCCGCCAATGCCTGTGCAAGCCGCGACGAACGCGGTGTAATCCACGTGTGATTTATGTGTGATCGGCGGTCCAGGCTTGACGATGTCTTCCAAATCTCCCTTTGAAAGCCGGCGCATCTATGTGTTCGGGCCCTTCCGCATGGATGTGGCGGAACGCCGGCTGTCGCGCGACGGCAGCGATATCGCGTTGACGCGCAAGACATTCGACCTGCTGCTCGCGCTGATCGAGAGCGCCGGTCACCTGCGCACGCGCGAAACCCTGATCGATACCTTGTGGCCGGACACGATCGTCGAGGAGCACAGCCTGACCTGGAACCTGAGCGCACTGCGGCGCGCGCTCGGCGACACCGGCGATGCGCCGCGCTATATCGAAACGGTGCGCGGCCACGGTTACCGTTTCATGGCGGCGGTGCACAACGAGGAGGAAGTCATCGGCGCGCCGTGGGAGCCTGCGGACGATGTGCCGCTGGCGGAGCCCCTGCTCGCGTCGGCCGACGATGCCGCTGCGATCACGACCGACGCGGACGTGGACGCGTATGCGATGCAGGCATTGCCGGCGCCGCCGATCGACGCGCGAACATCTCGCAGCCTGCGCACGCCATTGCTCGCGCTCGCACTGTTGCTCGGCGTGATCGCGCTCGGCCTGCTGTGGCGTTCTGTCGCAGAGCGAACGGCATCGCCGCCCGACACCGCGGCGCCGCTGCGTTCGATCGCGGTACTGCCGTTCGAGAACCTGAGTCCGGACCCGGCCAACGCGTATTTCGCCAGCGGCATGCAGGACACGATCCTGACCAAGCTCGCCGGCATTCGCGACCTGCGCGTGGTGTCGCGCATGTCGACCGAGAGTTACAAGAATCATCCGGCCGACCTTGCCGAAGTGGTGCGCCAGCTCGACGTCGCCAGCGTGCTCGAAGGCAGCGTGCAGAAGGCCGGCGACGAAGTGCAGATCAACGTGCAGCTGATCGACGGCCGCAGCGGCAGCCATCTGTGGGCGCACGCCTACACGCGCACGCTCGACAAGGTGTTCGAAGTGCAGAGCGACGTCGCCGAGCAGGTTGCGTCGGCGCTGCAGGCCAAGCTGTTGCCTGCGGAGGCGAATCGCGTCGCGAGTCTGCCGACGCAGGATGCGCAGGCCTACGACCTGTTCCTGAAAGCCGAGTACGTGGCCCTGCAGATCGAGTCGGGCAGCGCGAAGAGTCCGGCGACTTCGACCCAGCAGGCGCGCGCGTACTACCAGCAGGCGATCGCGCGCGATCCGCATTTCGCGCTCGCGTTCGCGCGGCTTTCGTATCTGGAAAGCCATGCCTACTGGCTCGACATCGATCACACGCCGCCACGCGCCGAAGCGGGGCAGCGTGCGGCCGAGCAGGCGCTCGCGCTCGATCCCGAGCTGGCCCAGGCGCATCTGGCGATGGGCTATGCGTACTACTACGGTCATCGCAACTACGATGCGGCACTCGGCGAATTCGAGCGAGCCTTGCGCGATCTGCCGAACAACGCCGACATCAATGCATCGATCGCCAACATCGATCGCCGCCGCGGCCAATGGCAGGCGGCGCTCAGCGGTTACGAGCGCGCTGCAGCGCTCGATCCGCGCAATCCGCAATGGTCGATCCTGCACGGCGACACGTTGACCACGCTGCGTCGCTACGACGAGGCGGAAGCCGCCTACGATCGTGCGCGTGCGGTCGATCCGGAGAACACGGCGGCGGCCTTGTACAAGGCACTCAACCTGCTGATGGCGGGCGACATGGAACGTGCGAACGCGACCCTGGCCGGACTTCCGCGCGACGCCGATCCCGAAGGCCTCGGCAGTGCCATCCGTTTCGTCGCGGCGTGGATCGCCAACGATGCCGACGCCGCGCTCGCCGTGCTCGCGCTGGCGCCGCCATCGATGGATGCGCCGTGGACGCCGGGCTTCGTGCCGACAGATCTGTTGCGTGCGCAGGCGCTCGAACTCAAGGGCGACACCGCTGCTGCGCGCCAGGCTTACGAGCGCGCGCGCAGCGCACTCGTGGCGACCTTGCAGGCGCAGCCCGACGATTCGGCAACGCTGAGCTTGCTCGGTCTCGCGCTGGCCGGTCTCGGCCAGAAACAGGCAGCGCTCGATGCCGGTCAACGCGCCGTCGCGCTGCTGCCGCTGAGCCAGGATGCGGTCGACGGTCCGTACTATCCGGCGACCCTGGCGGAAATTCGCATCCGCGTCGGTGATGTGCAAGACGCGTTACCGCTGCTGCGCGAACTGCTCGGCATTCCCGCCGGCCGCGTGATGTCGGCCGCGCTGGTCGAGCGCGATCCGCGCTTCGCTTCCGTGCGCGCTGCGCTGCGCGGCGATACCAGGCGATGAGTCGTCGCGGAGTCTCGTCGCGCGGTCGATTCCTGATTTCGTTCGCCGCGTCGTCGTCATGAGCGTCAGCGCGTTCGGTCTGTTCACGCTCGATCCGGCAACCCGTGAACTGCGCAAATCCGGCACGCTCGTCGCGTTGCCGCCGCGTGCGTTCGCCTGCCTCGCGCTGCTGCTCGAACATCGAGATCGTGCACTGCCGCGCGACGAGCTGATCGAAACCTTGTGGAACGGACGCGGCGCCACCGATGTGCAGCTCGCGCAGTTGATCCTGCAATGCCGTCGTGCGGTCGACGATGATGGTCAGGCGCAGCGGGTGATCCGCACCGTTGCCGGTTTCGGTTATCGCTGGGCCGCTGAGTTGCGGCAGGCTGGTGTTGAAACATCCGCGTCGCCATTACCGCCGGTCGAGCCGCGCGACGCTGCGGTCGATCCTATCGTGGCAGAGCCACCGCACGTGCCGAGCGCGCGTCGTCGCCGTAGCGGGATCATTTTCGTGTGCGTGCTGGCACTCGTGCTCGCCGCGAGCATCGCGTTGTGGCGTTCGATGCAAACGCGCATCGTGCTGCCGGTCGTCGAGCGCGTGCTGGTCACGCCGCTGCGCATCGACGACAGCGATGCCGGCTGGCTGCGCCTCGGTGGACTCGACGTGGTGGTCGAGCGTCTGCGTCACCATCAGGTGCCGGTGTTGTCGAGCGAAACCAGTGTGGCGCTGCTGCAGAAGTTTGCGACCGATGCATCGTCCAGCATCGATTCGATAGCGCCGCTGCAACTGCGCGCCGCCGCCGAAGCCTCCGCAGTCGTGCAGCTCGCGGCGCATCGCGATGGCGCGGACTGGATCGCCGAAGCGGTGCTGACGCGATCGAATGCGCCGTCGCTGCAGACGAGCGAGCGCAGTGCTGATCCGATCGCCGCGCTGCGCGCGCTCGCCGATCGCATCAGTGCCGCGCTCGGTCATCCGGTCGCCGAACCCGGCGTCGCGCCCGGCAGCGATGCGGTCGCGACGACCTTGCAGCAAGCTCGCGCCGAACTGCTGGCGAACCAGCCGCAACGCGCACGCGAACTGCTGCTGGCCAATCCCGCCCTGGTCCACGACGAACCGCTGCTGCGCCAGCAACTCGCCGATGTCGACATTCGCGCTGGACGCTACGCCGAGGCGCGCACTGCGCTCGATGCACTGCTCGCGACGCCCGGACTGGATGCCGCATTCCATGCACAACTGCTCAATGCACGCGGCATGGTGTCGGTGCGCGGCGGTCGCTTCGCCGAGGCCGGCACGGATTTCAGCGCCGCCATCGATCTGCTCGGCGCGCACGGCGATGCCCTCGCGCTCGGTCGCGCCTACAGCGGTCGCGGTGTCAGCCGCACGTCGTTGCAGGACTACGCGGGCGCCCTCGCCGACGATGCACAGGCGCGCGCGGCCTACGAGCGCAGCGGTGACCTCGGCTCGGTCGCGCGCGTGGACAGCAACATCGGCGCGCTGGAAATCCTGCGCGGGCACATGGCGCAAGCCGAAACCTATCTGCAGCCGGCGCTGGCACGGTTTCGCGACATCGGTTTCGTGCAGGAACGCGTCAATACCTTGCAGCTGCTCTATGTCGCTGCACGTTCGCAGCTCAAGCGCGCAGCTGCGGCGAGCGCGATCGACGAAGACTGGAGCCTGCGTGCGCGCATCGTCAGTCCGAGTTCGCAGTGGTCGGTCGGTCTGTATCGGGTCGACTGGCTGCTCTGGAATGGCCGTCTTTCCGAAGCGGCCGCGCTGCTCGATACCTTGGCGAGCAGCGCGCATCCGGCCGCGGCGGCGGAGGGCGAGCGCCTGCATCTGATGCGCGCCAGCCTGGCACGCGCAGCGGGCCGGCGCGCGGATGCGCTGGAGGAACTGGCGCTGGTTCCCGACGATGTTGCCGCGTCGGCCGACGACGACAGCGTGCGCGCGGAAGTGAGTTTGCTGCGCGCACGCCTGGAACGCGAATCGGGCCGCGCCGCGGACGCTGCAGCGCCTGCACATCCCGCATCCGATATCGCGCTGCCGGCAACGCCGCGCACACCGCTGCGCTTGCTCGCCGCGGCGAATCGCGCGATCGCGCGTGCCGATGCGCCGGCTGCCGAAGCGGCATTCAACGCCGCGCAGGCGCTGGCCGACGAGCAGGGCGTGCCGGCCACGATTGCGGCGATTGCGATCGACCATGCGCAATACCTGCTCGCGAACGGACGCAAGGACGAAGCGAACGTGGTCGCGGCGCGCATCGCACCCTGGGCCGACAACGATTTCGAGTGCGCGCTGCTGCAACTGCGCGTCGCGCATGCGCTGGGGGCGGCGGCTGCGTGGTCGATCCGGCTCGAACAGGCGCAGCGGCTGGCCGGCGAACGCGTGCTGCCGCCCGAGCTCGGCGTGCGCCCGCGTTGACGATCCGGCACGCCGATTTCAGCGGATTCGAATCGGATTCGCATGCGATTCGAATCGCATGACGGTGCCGCAGCGGCATAGTCGCGGTGGCGCCGCGCTCGCGGCGACCGCCTTCCGGCAATCCCTGGGAACCGATCCATGACTTCGAACGATTTGCGCAAATCCGCCCGCACGTCCGGCACCGCTGCGGCCCTGCTCGGCGGCCTCCTGCTGTGCTGCCTGTCCGACGCCTTCGCGACGCCGCCGCAGTACCACATGACCCGCCTCGACATTCCCGGCGCATCGAACATGTTCGTCGCCGACATCAACGATGCCGGCGAGATGGTCGGCTACTACGTCGACGACAGCGGCAATCATGCGTTTCTGTGGGACGCGACCGGAGCGCACATCCTCGCCGCACCGGACAGCCCCGGAGCCGCCGAAATAGATACCGCGGCAACTGCGATCAACAACGCCGGCCAGATCGTCGGCTACGCGCAGATATTCAACGCCGATGACACGGTGAGTTCGCCGGGTGTGTTGTGGACGCGCGAACATCCCGAGCAGATCCAGCTGCTCAGCACCGACCCCAGCGTCGCGCTGTCGCCGCGCGACATCAGCGACAACGGCACCGTCGTCGGCCTGAAGGCGAATCCGCTCACCGGCGAAGCGCTTCACGGCTTCGTCTGGACCGCGGCCGATGGCGTGGTCGACTACGGCACCACCGACAACGCGGACCCCTCGGTCAACGCGAGCTGGAGTGCGGTCAACGACGCCGGCCAGCTGGTCGGCGTGTGGAATTTCCAGTTCTCGCCGTCGCACGCGAGCATCGGCACGGTCGGCACACCTGCGATGCTGCCGCTCGGCGCGGCCAGCGACGCGGTCGAGAGCGGCGCCACTGCGATCAACGCCTCGGGCTCACGCGTCGGTTACATGGATGTCGACGGCAGCGGCCACTCGGTGCCGGTCGTGTTCGCGGCCGACGGCAGCGCGAGCGCGATTGCCGGCGCCACCCTCGGCCTGCCCGCGGGCCAGGCGCTCGGCATCAACGATGCGGGTGTCATCGTCGGACGCGCGGATGATTTCTCGACGCTGTCATTCAAGGCCTTCGTCGCGATCGACGGCGTCGCCTACGATCTGCTGCAGCAGGCGGACGACAACGGCGGCCTGGACTATCTGCTGACCGCAGAGGCCGTGAATGCTTCCGGCGCGATCGTCGGTGTCGGCCGCTACGGCGACCTGCAGGTCGGCAGCTACCTGCTGACACCGATCTCCGATGCGATCTTCGGCGACGGCTTCGATCCATGACCGAGCTGCCGCGCCGGATGATCGCAATCATCCGGCGCGGTACAGCGTCACTCTGCGAGCACTCGGCCAACCCGGCAAGGTAGTGATCCGAAGCCGGCCATCCGTTTCAGCTGCGTATATACCACCAATAACTTATCTACCGACCACGAATTCAACAATCGCTTGCACGTGCAAGCTGGTCGTGTCGAATACCGGAAAACCCGGAAGATCGGCTTGGTCAATCAGCAGAAATATTTCCGTGCATCCCAGAATGACGCCCTGTGCGCCGTCGGCGCGCAAGGCATCGATGATCCGAAGATACTCACGCTTCGACGCTTGCGTAAAGCATCCGCGCACCAGCTCATCGAAGATGACGCGATCGATGAGCGCTTTGTCTGCATCATCGGGGGTGATGATCTCGATGCCGAACTTGTCGGCATATCGTTGGCGCAACTCTGGCGATTGCATTACCGGCATGGTGCCGAGCAAGCCGACGCGCTTCAGGTCGGCGGCCTTGATCGCTTCGCCTGTCGGGTCGGCAACGTGGATGAAGGGTGTCGATCGTGATGCCATCGCGGGTTCGACCACGCGGTGCATGGTGTTCGAAGCACAGGCGATCACGTCGACGCCGGCCGCTTCGAGCCGCGCGATTTTCTCATCGAGATAAACAGCAGCTTCGCGCCATAGACCCTCGCGGACGAAATACTGAATGTTTCCGAAGTTGACGGACGCGATGATGATCTCGCCATTGTCCCAGCCGCCGAGTCTGGCGTTCAGCTGCTCATTGAGCATGCGGTAATATTCGCCGGTCGCTTGATTGCTCATTCCGCCGAGAATTCCGATGGTTTTTTGCGGCAGCGGGCGCATTATGTTGATGTCGGGCATGGTCGGAATTTGTTCTTCGTATTGAACGAATGTGTTGTCAGCGTCGTGCCAGCTGCGCCGGCGGGGTGGCAGCGCGGGATCATTCTGATCCGATGTTCGGAGCGTCGTGCAGATTCCGCGTGGCGCGAGGAATGTCCGCGCTTTTGACGTAACCCTCGTCAGTTGATGGGGCCTTCAAGGCGAATTTGGCCAGAAAGAATTGAGCCAGGGGTCCGATCAAGAGCGCATATGCAACAGTGCCGATCCCCACGGTTCCGCCGAGCGCTACGCCGATGGCGAGAGCGCCCAGCTCGACGGCGGTTCGGGAGAAGCGTATCGACCAGCCTGTGCATCGCGCGATGCCGGTCATCAACCCGTCGCGGGGACCCGGCTCCAGCCCCGCGCCGATATAGATGCCGCATGCCATTCCGGTCAGCACGATGCCGGCGACCAGCATCGCAGTTCGCGCCAGTAACGAGGTTATCGGCGGCAGCAACATCAACGAGAGATCGGCAGTTGTTCCGATCAGCATGACGTTCAAGATCGTCCCGATGCCCAAGCGCTGTCGCAACGGGATCCAGACGATCAATAGCGCAGCGCCGGTCAGATTGACGACCATGCCGAAGCTGATCCCGGTCGCCTTGGAAACGCCTTGGTGAAAGATGTGCCAAGGGGACAGGCCGAGATCGCTACGCACCAGCAGCGCGGCAGCGAGGCCGTACAGTGCCAAACCACAGATCAGTTGCAGAAGCCGTCGAATTATCATGCCGCAGTTTGAGAAGGCAGTGGCCTTGAGTTCAATAGCCGGTTCGAGCACACTGGATACACAATGTCGCAAAGTATAAGAATTGGCTCGCTCATCAGGCACTTGGGTGCCTGGCGTTCGACCGCTCGATCGCGTGCCGCCTACGTCGAACTGGCCGATGCAATTCGTCTGCTCATCCTCGACGGTCGACTTGCCCTCGGCGTGCGGCTGCCGGGCGAACGCGATCTTGCGCAAGGCTTGGGGCTGAGCCGCACGACAATTACTGCGGCGTATGCGCAATTGCGCGACGCGGGCTACGTCCAGAGCAGGCAAGGCTCGGGAGTTCGGACTGCGCTTCCAGCAAGTGATGCTGGAAGCGTGAAGATGGATGATTCCGACACCGACACGCAGATATTGATCGACCTCTCGAGCGCAGCGACGCCCGCATCTCCCAATATTCACCGTGCCTATTCGAGCGCGCTTCAGCAGTTGCCGGCGCACTTGCCCGCGCCGGGTTATGACCGCGTTGGCCTGGAGCGGCTGCGCAGTGCGATCGCGAACAGATACTCGGCGCGCGGACTCGACACTGCGCCCGATCAGATCATCGTGACGGGCGGTGCATTGCATGGACTGACGTTGTTGCTGCGCGGTTTCACCGGTCCAGGCGATCAGGTCGTGATCGATCACCCGACCTACCCGCACGCGATAGACGCGATCCAGCGAGCGTACTGTCGCGTGATACCCGTTTCACTTCCTGCCTCCGGGTGGGATGTCGAGGGCTTGGCGGCCGCGTTTCGCCAGAGCGCGCCGCGTCTGGCTTATCTCGTCCCGGACTTCCACAACCCGACCGGAAGATGCATGGATGCGACTACGCGTCGCGACGTTGCGGCGAGTGCGGCCGAAACGCGCACCATGCTGGTGTTCGACGAAGCGCTCACCGACCTTGGTATCGAGTGCGCTGCTCCGGTGCCGGATCCCGTCACCGAAGCACAGGTCGTCAGGCTGGGGTCGATGGGCAAGAGCTTCTGGGGTGGACTGAGGATAGGCTGGATCCGCGCTGAGCGCTCGATCATTTCGTCGCTCGCTACCGCGCGCACATCGATCGACCTCGGAACGCCGATCCTGGAGCAGCTTGCTGCAGCCGCGTTACTCGACGAGACACAGGACTGGAGCGAACGTCGAGCGATTGTTCGACAGCAACGCGATGCGTTGGTCGGATTCATGACCGCGCAACTGCCCGAATGGAAATTGGAGATGCCCGCAGGCGGTCTTTCTGTCTGGGCAGAACTGCCCGAGGCGATCAGCACCGGCATCGCGGCGACCGCGCGCCGTTACGGGCTCAGCGTCGCGGCCGGCCCCCGGTTTGGCGTCAACGGCGCCTTCGAGCGGTTCATGCGATTACCTTACACGCAACCCGGCGAAGTACTCGAGCAGGCAGTGAATCGGTTAGCCAGGACGTTCGAGGCAATCCGTTCAAGCGCCAAGATCTCCAGTGGGGATCCAGCTGTCATCTAGACGCGCGTGAACCCTGCAGACGAAGCCGCGGCGTTCGCCGCGATCGGCGTGTCCAATTCTCGGGTGCAAACGAAACCGATGACTTCGAGGTGACGGTTTCGTTCCATGAGGCAGTTGTCGATTTGCAATCATCCGGCGCGATACAGCGTCACCACGCAGGCACCACCGAGGCCGATGTTGTGCTGCAGGGCGATGCGCACGCCATCGACCTGACGTGGACCCGCGCGGCCGCGCAACTGGGTGACCAGTTCGGTGCATTGCGCGAGGCCGGTGGCGCCGAGCGGATGGCCTTTCGAGAGCAGTCCGCCGGACGGGTTGATCACGTAGCGGCCACCGTAGGTGTTGTCGGCGTCGACGATCATGCGCTCGGCTTCGCCCTCGCCGCACAAACCGAGCGCTTCGTAGCCGAGCACTTCGTTGACGGTGAAGCAGTCGTGCAGTTCGATCACATCGACATCGCTCGGCCCGATGCCGGCTTGTTCGTAGACCTGTGATGCGGCTGCGCGGCTGAGGTCGTAGCCGATCATCCGGATCATCGACACCGGCGTGAAGCTGCTCGCGGTGTCGGTGGTCATCGCCTGCGCGGCAATCGTCACGCTGCCCGTGATGCCGTGGCGCGCGGCGAAATCGGCCGAACACAACACGGCGGCGGCGGCGCCGCAGGTCGGCGGACAACATTGCAGGCGCGTCAGCGGATCGTAGACCAGGTCCGAGGCGAGCACGGCGTCGACATCGACCTGCTCGCGAAACAGCGCATTCGGATTGTGCTCGGCATGGCGGCGCGCCTTCACGGTGATCTTTGCGAAGGTATCGGCGCGCGTGCCGTAGCGTTCGCGATACTCGCGCGCAGCGCCGCCGAACATGCGCGCGACCATCGGTGCCGCGCTCGGTGTCTGCACCGCATCCATCGCTTCGACATGCCTGCGCAACGGCGATTCGCGATCGAGCCAGCGTTCGGCGAGGGCGCCGCGTTCCATTTTCTCGAAGCCGAGTGCGAGCACGCATTCGGCGAGGCCGCCTTCGATCGCCTGGCGCGCGAGGAACAACGCGCTCGATCCGCTCGAGCAATTGTTGTTGACGTTGACCACCGGAATGCCGCTGAGACCGAGTTCGTACAGCGCACGCTGACCGCTGGCGGAATCGCCGTAGACGTAGCCCGCATAGGCCTGCTCGACATCGGCGTAGGCGATGCCGGCGTCGGCGAGTGCGGCCGTTCCGGCGGCGCGCGCCATCACGTGATAGTCCGGGCCGCTGCCCGGTTTGACGAAGGGCGTCATGCCGACGCCGATCACATGCACGGCACGTTTCATTGCGGACTCCATGGTCTGGACAGTGCGATGCGCACGCCGTTTCGGCACGGCCGCGCCGCTCTACTTTACTTCGCGCACGAGGACAAAACGCAAATGAAAAAACGCGTCGCGCGGATCGGAAGAATGTTCAAAAGCGAAGGCGAGTTTCTTCAATACAGGCGCGGATAGGGCCGCCTAGGCTCAGCCATCGTCTGCTGCGCCGCTCGCCTCGTGCGCGCGTCACAGGCGTCCACATCCGGCGGGGAAACAACGCGATGACAAACGGTTCGGCACACGCGACGCTGGAGCAGCCCGGTGCATAACCTGCGATTCCGCATGGCACGCTGGGTGATGGCGCATCGTGCGCTGACCGCGATGGTCTTCGCGCTGATCACCGCCTTCTTCGCGGTCGGACTGTTCAAGGTCGAACTGCGCACGATCTTCTCCGATCTGTTACCGAAGGACGATCCGTTCGTCAAGGTATTCAAGGACCACGGCAACTTCGGCAATCCGCTGACCGTCACCATCATGGTCAAGCGCAAGGATGTGCCTTCCGCGGCGGACGCGGAAAACCACGCGACCATCTACAACGCCGACACGCTCGCCAAGGTCTGGCAGCTGACCCGCGACATCGATCTTGCGCCCGGCGTCGATCACGACCAGATCCTTTCGATCGCGACCGAAAAGGCGCGCTATGCCGAGGCGACGCCGTCCGGCATCGACGTGCGTCCGCTGATGGAAGATCACGTGCCGGCGACGCCGGAAGAAATCAGCGAGTTCCGTTCGCGCGTGGACCGCGCGCCGAGCGCACGCACGTTCCTGATTTCCGGCGATGCATCGGCGACGCTGATCAATGCCACCTTCATCGAGCAGCGGCTCGACTACGGCGCCGTGTTCAAGTACGTGCAGGGCATCGTCGAGAAGGCGCGCGACGACAAGCACGAAGTCTACATGGCAGGGCAGCCTGCCCTGACCGGCTGGATCTACCAGTTCGAGTCGCAGATGCTGTGGATCGCCTGCATCACGATCGGCCTGCTGATCCTGTGTCTGCTGCTGTACATGCGCAACGTCGTCGGCGTGGTCACGCCGATCGTGACCAGCGCGGTTGCCGCGGTATGGGGTTTCGGTTTCGTCGGCTGGCTGAAGTCGCCGATCGAACCGCTGCTGATGGTGGTGCCCCTGCTGCTGGTCGCGCGATCGTTCTCGCACTGCGTGCAGTTCACCGAACGCTATTACGAAATCTACGCGCATGTGAAGGATCGCGTGAAGGCGGCCGAGATCACGATGGGCGTGATGATGGCGCCGTCGGTGCTCGGCATCTTCACCGACATCGTCGGCATCTTCCTGATCGCGGTCGCGCCGATTCCGGCGATGGAGCGTTTCGCGTTGTTCTGCGGCTTCTGGGCGATCTGGCTGATCCCGACCGGCGTCGTGCTGATCTCGCTGCTGCTGTCGGCGTTGCCCGCGCCGAAGAATGTCGATCGTCTGATCGGCAAGGGCAAGAGCGGCGGCGTCGATCGCGGTTTCCAGGCCTTGCTGCGCGGCCTGGCGAAACTGTCCTACGGCAAGACGGCACGCGTGACCACGGCGATCGCGGTACTGCTCGCGGTGGTCGCCACCTACACCTTCTTCCAGATCAAGATCGGCAATCCGGTCGAAGGCAGCAATCTGCTCTGGCCGGTCGCCGAATACAACCGCGGCGTGTCGACGATCAACGCGAATTTTCCCGGCGTGAACACGCTGGAAATCGTGTTCGAGGCAAAGGACCAGAAGGATCCGAATCGTGTCACCGGCCAGGCCGACACCGTGCTGACGATGCTGCGCCTGCAGAGCCTGATCGAGAAAGACAGCAATCCGCCGCGCGCGACGTTGTCGTTCGGCGATTATCTGATGGAAGCGAATCGCCTGTTCGCCGGCGGCAATCCGAAGTGGCTGCCGCTCGATGCGAACGACCGCTCGACCGCCGCCGCCGCCGGCGCGGTGATGGTCGGCAGCAGCCCGAAAGCCTATTCGAACGTGATCGACTTCGAGCAGGAAAACGGCACCGTTTCGCTCTGGTACAAGGACAACCGGCAAGACACGGTCGACGCTGCGCTGGCGGCGACGAAGAGGGCGATCGACGAAGTCGGCGCCGACCACAAGACTTTCCGCATCCGTCTCGGCACCGGCACGATCGCGTTGCAGCAGGCGATGAATCACGTCGTCGAGCGCTATCACTGGGTGATCCTCGGCCTGCTCAACCTGGTCATCCTGCTCGGTTGCAGTTTCGCCTATCGATCCTTCGTCGCCGGTCTGATCCTGCTGATTCCGGTCAACGTCGCGAATTTCATTCTCGGCGCCGGCATGCATCTGATCGGCATCGGCCTCGACATCAATTCGCTGCTGGTGGCGTGTGTGGGCGTCGGCGTCGGCATCGACTACGGCATCTATCTGCTCTCGCGCATCTGCGAGGAATACCAGGCGCATACCGGCGACTGGGGCCGCACGATCACCGCCGCGCTCACCACCACCGGCAAGGCGATCATGTTCACCGCGACCATCATGGTGATCGGCATCCTGCCCTGGTACTTCATGTCGAGCCTGAAGTTCATGGCCGACATGGGTCTGCTGCTGGTGCTGACCATGCTGATCAACATGGTGCTCGCGCTGGTCCTGCTGCCCCTGCTGGTGTTCCTGGTCAAACCGAAATTCGTCGGCCGCAAGGACCTGTTCGTCGGCGAAGAGGTGGACCTGTCCGCGTATGTCGCCGACGACGAGGAAATCGATGGTCCGAAGGCGGCCAACCATCACATCTTGCAGGCGCATTGACCCGATCGGCAGCGAGCAGATCGGTTTCGACTCCATCAGCGCAGACCGGAGCAACCAGACCACCACGCGACCGCCAAAACCGATGAACCCTGATCGACGAGCACGCGCCTGACCGTGGCGAGTCGTCGGCAACACAGCGAGGAGATATCGACATGCACATCAGGAAATACGATTTCGATTACGGACGCAGAATGCTGCTGCAGAAAGCGGCAGTCGGCGCAACGGCAGGCGTGCTCGCGCCGCTGTGGCCGGCCATCGCGCGTTCCGCCGACGTCAGCAAGGTCTATCCGGACGAGTTGCTGCACATCGAGGCGTACACGAAAGGGAAGATCAAGCCGGGCGACGTGATCACCAAGGACAACGTCGACATCGTGAAGGATCTGCTCGAACCGGTCGCCTACAAGCAGGTCAAGGAGATGGGTCGCAAGATCAACATCGTCGCCTCGACCACCGACGTGACCAAGCTGTTCTCGCACGACTATCTCGAAGCAACCTTGAAGAACAAGGGTCGCGCGATCCTCGGCGCCGACGGCAACGTCTACGATCAGAAGGAAGGCACGCCATGGAACGGCGGCAGTCCGTTCCCCGAAGCGAAAGACGGCAACGAGGCGACCGCCAACCTCACCTTGAGCTGGGGACGTCACGATTTCTCGCAGTACGCCATCCGCGATCACGACATATCGCCGGCCGGCGACGTCGCCTACCAGTACGACTTCGTCTGGACCGAACTGCAGACCACCGCGCGCCTGGACGGCAAGACCTGGAACGACAAGAAGGACCTGCTGCGCTACCAGTCGGTGTTCTTCACTTCGCCGCAGGACACCGCGGGCACGGCGTATCTCAACACCTGGTCATACGACCAGCGCAAATTCCCGGAGTTGAAAGGCTATCTGCCCGCGTTCCGGCGCGTTCGCGATTTTCCGACCAATCAGCGCTTCGAGCCGCTGGTATCGGGCATCACCGTGTTCCTGTCCGATGCCTGGGCGGCCGGCGATCCGATGCAGACCTGGGGCAATTACAAGATCGTCGAGCGCAAGCCGATGCTCGCCGCGATCGGCGGTCGTAATTTCATGGGCGGCTACAACGACAACTGGGAACCGCCGGTGCACGGCGGCCCGAAGGGTCTGACCTTCAGCGACACCTACATGGAGCTGGTGCCCGAGGCGCTCGTCGTCGACGCCGAACCGACCGGCTATCCGCGCGCGCCGGTCGGCAAGAAGCGCACCTGGATCGATGCGCGCAACGGCATGTACATCGCCTACAACACCTACGACCGTCGCGGCGAAATCTGGAAATCGTTCGAGCCGCACTACTCGCTGTATTCGAACGACAAGATGACGGTCAAGGACGCCCGCGGCAATCCGATCTGGTCGTGGGTCAGCGTGCTCTGTCACGACATCCAATCCAATCGCATGAGCCGCTTCTATCAGGCCAAACAGGTCGCCGGCGGCTACAAGAGCAACTGGGACGAAGCCGGGCAGGACGTCTACAACAAGTTCCTGACCGTGCAGGCCCTGCAACGACTGGGTTCGGCCTGAGCCATGCGCGGCGCGCTCGCCCTCTGCGTCGCTTTCACTTCCGTCGGCATCGGTGTGTGCACGGATGCGCGTGCCGATGGCGGCGAGATTCACGCCAGCATCGGAACCACGCATGAAGCCTTGTTCGCGATCTCGCTCGACGGCAACGCCGGCGTCGCGGTCGGTGGTGCCGGCGATTTGCGCGAAAGCGCCGACGGTGGAAAAACCTGGAAAGCAGCCACTGCTGTACCGACGTCGAAGGCCCTGCTCGGCGTCTGTCTGCATGCAACACACGCGATCGCGGTCGGCCAGGAAGGCGTGATCGTGGTCAGAAGCGGCAGCGGTGCGTGGAGCACCGTGAGCAGCGGCACCGATGCGCGCTTGATGGCGGTCGGCGTCAATGCCGCCGGTTCGGCGATCGCGGTCGGTGCGTTCGGCACGGTGCTGAAATCCAGCGACGCCGGCCAGCACTGGGAAGCCTTGAAGCCGCAATGGGCCGATTACGTCGACGGCGGCGCCGAGCCGCATCTGTACGGGGTCAGCGTCAGCGACGACGGCGTCGTCACCATGGTCGGCGAATTCGGTCTGGTGCTGCGCAGCCGCGACAACGGCGCGACCTGGGAGAGCAAGCACAAGGGCGAGGCCTCGCTGTTCGGACTCGATCTGCTCAAGGACGGCACCGGCTACGCGGTCGGCCAGGACGGCACCGCGCTGAAGACGATCGACAACGGCGTGAGCTGGAACGCGATCGATATCGGCAGCAAGGCGAATCTGCTCGCGGTCGCCGCATTGGGCAATGGCAGCGTGTATGTCAGCGGCATGCACGAGGTCCTTGCGAGCAAGGACGCAGGCAACAGCTGGCATGCGCTCGAATCGAAATCGTTGCCGGCGATCTGGTACTCGGGCCTCGCCGCAGCGGACGGTGCGACCTATGCCATTGCAGTGGGGCAGGCAGGCGCCGTCGTGCAGCTGGGCCGCTAGCGGTTTTCGGTCGCGGCGGTTTCGCCGCGACCGCCGTTTCGCAGCGTCGCGCTGCGCGCGGGAGCAAGTGTCGCGGGCGTCGCTCGTCGCGTTGATGGACGAGCGAATCACGCGGGATCGCCGAATGCAGTTCCATCGTCCGCACGCGCGGACGGCGACCAATATCACGTTGTGTTGTCAACGACAGCATCAGGAGGGAAGCAATGAAATCGCTGAAGAACGTGCATCTGACGGCTGCGGTGTGGGCGGCGCTGGCGCTGACGACGACGGCCGCGGCGTCGGAGCCGCTGCCGCCGAAGGAAATTGAAAGCGGATCGGGCATCACCACCCAGATCAGCGGTTTCATCCGCTCGGAGACCGCGATCAGCACGGGCAGCGCGAACGGTTTCAACCAGAGCGGCAATCGCTTCAACGGCGTGCCGGTCGGGCGCACCAGCGCGCCGCCCTTCGGGCCGGGAGGCACGCCCCTGATCGTCAACGACGTGGTGACGCGCGACGTCGGCCAGAACGAGCACTCCGATCTCAACATGCAGCAGTTTCGCGCGCAGCTCGATACGACCACGCATCTGTCCAGCGACTGGTCGGTGATCGCGAAGGTGCGCGCGATCGTCGATCCGGGCTGGTACGACGAATACAGTCCGGGCAAGGCGAACAGCCACGCGGTCGGCTCGCTGTATCAGGACCCGAACTACTTCAAGTATCAGGTCGAGCACGAGTCGCGACCGAATCCGCTCGAGTGGACCGGCAGCAACTACATGCTCGACCTGCCGGCGTTGTTTCTCGAATACAACCACGGTCCGCTGGATATCCGCATCGGCAACCAGCAGATCGCCTGGGGCCAGGCGATTTTCTTCCGCGTGCTCGACGTGCCGGACGGTCTGGATTTCCGTCGTCACTCGATACTCGACTACGCCGCCGAGGAATTCTCCGACAAGCGCGTACCGGCGCTCGGCATCCGTGCGTCCTACCAGTTCGGCAACGGCTGGCTGCTCGACGGCTACGTGCAGAAATTCCAGCCGTCGATCTACGGCAATCCGAACACTTCGTACAACCCGATTCCCTCGCAATTCACCGTGCACGATGCGTACGCGCAATTCGACGACAAGGTCGATTTCGGTTTTCGCGCCAAGGGCGACATCGGCGGCCTCGGCGTGCAGGGCATCTATGCGCATCGCTACAACCCGGAAGGCGTCTACCGCTGGACCGCCTCCGGTGTGAATCGCGACATACCCGGCGTGCCGGGATCGGGCCAACTGCTCGCGTGCACGCCGTTCGAGGTTGATCCGACCGGCGTGTGGTCGGCGGACGAGTGGTTCTATTACGCCGCGCAGTCGCGCCTGTCCGGCATCGGCGGACTCAACGCCGCAGTGCGCGATTTCAATGCGTGTGCAGCGCCGCTCGGTGCGTTCCAGGCGCCGAACATGCAACTCGCGCAGATCGAACTCAACACCTTCTTCGGTCTCGCCGGCGGCCTTGCGACCGGTGTTTCCGCGGGCGGTCTGCGCGGTCATCTGCAACGCTGGTACAAGGCCGAAGACAATATCGGCGGTGGCCTCAGCTACACCTTCGAGGGCGCGCCGGGTTCGATCACCGATCAGCTGATCATGAACTGGGAAGTGCTCTACACGCCGAACCGCTGGTTCACCTCGCCCGATCTCGGCGAAGGATTTCTGAAGAAGAAAGAGTGGACCTCGGTCCTCGCGCTGGAGAAATACCAGAACGTGTTCGGCAGCTTGCCGGCGACCTATCTCGTTGCGCAGTTCATGTACAAGTCGCAGAGCGATCTGTTCGGTCGCTATCTCGGCGGTTTCGGCGGCAGCGTCGACAAGTCTGCGCCGGGTGTGAGCGGTGGTTTCAAGGCGTTCGCGTTCGCGCTGCAGCAGCCGTTTCCGAACCTGATCTGGCGTGCCGATCTGGCGATCCTGTACGACCTCAAGGGCGGTACGCTGATCCAGCCGGGCATACGCTGGAAGCCGAACGGTCAGTTCACTGCCGAGCTCTTCTACAACTACATCAACGCCAACATCGGCGGCAATCCGAACAAGAACATGTTCGGCGGCTCCGACTACGCCGACGAGCTGGGCATCCGGCTCGGCTACCAGTTCTGATGAGCGCGTCGCGGCCATCGTGGCTGTGCATCACCTGCCATTGACGACCGGCGCGTCTGCGCCGGTCGGAGATCTTTCGCACCCATGTCGATTCCTGTCCGGCCACTTCGTTCGCCCTGGCGTCGCCGAATCGCGCATCGACCGCACGAGGCTGGCATGACATCGCCGCGTCGGCACGATCCCGTCCGCCGCGCCTTCGCTGCTCGACTGGCGCGCGGCATCGTCGGTGCGGGCGTGCTGATGCCGTTGTGGAAAGCGCTGGCTGCGAACGGCGAGATCGACAAGGCCTATCCGGATGAGTTGCTCTCGATCGAGAACTACACGCGCGGCGCGATCAGCACCGGCAACGTGATCGACGCGGGCAATGTCGAGCATGTGAAGGATCTGCTCGAGCCGATCAAGTATCAGCAGATTGCAAAGCTCGGCCGCAAGCTGCGCGTGGTCAAGACCACCACCGAATTGATGAAGCTCGGTCCGTGGGAATATCTCGAAGCGACCACGCGCAATGCCGGTCAGGCGCAGTTCGACAATGACGGCAATATCGTCACCCGCGAGGGCAAGCCCTGGATCGGCGGCAATCCGTTTCCGGATCCGAAATCCGCGCTCGAATTGTTCGCCGGCCTCACGCTGAGCTGGGGCCGGCATGACGCGACCTTCTACGCGGTGAAGGAAACCGATCTGCTCGAGGACGGCGATCCGGCGTTCCACTACGAAGCCGGTTGGGCCGAGATGCAGCCGGTTGCGCGCGTCAGTCTCGATCCGAAACCGTACTGGCCCGGCCACGAAGACAAGCTGCGCTACCAGTCGATTTTCTTCACCAGCCCGCAGAACGCGAAAGGCACCTCGTTCCTCAGCACCTGGCCGTACGACCAGCGCGAGATTCCGTACCTGTGCGGTTATCTGCCGGAATTTCGCCGCGTGCGCACGTATCCGGCCAACCAGCGTTTCGAATCGCTGATGCCGGGATCGAACCTGTTTCTTTCCGATGCCTGGGCCGCCGGTGATCCGCTCTACACCTGGGGCAACTACAAGATCGTCGGGCGCGGTCCGTTTCTCGCCGCGCTCAGCGGCGGCTGGAATGCCGCGCATCCGAACTGGGAGCACGCGACTCACGGCGGCCAGAAGGGCCAGACCTTCTGGGACACGTCGGTGGAGCTGGTGCCCGAGGCGATCATCGTCGAGGCCGAGCCGATCAAGTTCCCGCGCGCGCCGGTGAGCAAGAAGCGCGTCTGGTTCGATGCACGCACGCTGCTGCCGATCGGCATGGTTTCCTACGATCGCCGCGGCGAACCGTATCGCTCCTTCGACGGCGCCTATTCGATGTACGAAGACGGCGACAAGCGCGTCATGGACGGCAAGCACGCGTACTGGTCGTGGGTGCATCTGCACGCCTTCGACCTGCAGACCGGCCGCATGCGCGCATCGAGCAGGTGCGCGAAATTGCCGGCGGCCATCGCACGCTGATCAACGATGCCGGCATCTACGACAAGTATCTGACCAATGCGGCGCTGATCCGCCTCGGCAGCGCATAGGCTACGGCGGTTACGCACGAACCACTTCTCACCAGGAAACCCTCATGACCGAACCCAACCCGCATTTTCGTCTCGACGGCAAGGTGGCCCTGATCAGCGGCGCTGCACGCGGCATCGGTGCGCAGATCGCTCAAACGCTGTCGCGTGCCGGCGCGAGCATCCTGGTCACCGACGTGCTGGAACCCGAAGGCCGCGCAACCGTCGCGGACATCGAGCGCGGCGGCGGCAAGGCCGCGTTCCACAAACACGATGTCACCGACGAATCCGATTGGGCGGCTGCCGTCGCCGCAGCGATCGCGCAATTCGGCAGCCTCGACATCGTGGTCAACAACGCCGGCATCGAGACCGCCGCGCTGCTCGCCGATTGCACGGTCGATGATTTCCGCCGCGTGATGGACATCAACGTGACCGGCACCTTCCTCGGCATCAAGCACGCGATCCGTGCGATGGCGCCGCCGGCAGGCAAGGGCGGCGCGATCATCAACATGTCGTCGGTCGCCGGTCTGATCGGCACCTCCGGACATGCGGCGTATCACGCCTCCAAGGGCGCGGTGCGCCTGCTGACCAAGGCGGCAGCGGTGGAATGCGCGCAGCTCGGTACCGGCATCCGCGTCAACTCGGTGCATCCGGCGATCGTCGCGACTGCGATGGGCACCAGCTTCGTCCAGCACTTCGTCGACCTCGGCCTGGCGCCGGACTACGCGACGGCCGAAGCCGCGATCAAGGCCGCGCATCCGATGGGTCGCTTCGGCGAGCCGTCCGATGTCGCCAACGGCGTGCTCTATCTCGCCGCCGACAGCGGCCGCTGGATCACCGGCACCGAACTCGTGCTCGACGGCGGCTACACGGCGGCCTGAGCGATGGCGACGCTACGCAATTCTCGATCTCATCGTCGCATCGCATGCCTGCGCGGCTTCGATGTTTTCTGGTGTGACCACAAAGGATTTGCAAGGAGAACGCCGTGGCGCGATTGACTGCCAAGGTCGCCTTGGTCAGCGGCGGTGCGCGCGGACTCGGTGCTGCGCAGTGCCGCGTGTTCGCGCGCGAAGGCGCGCAGGTCGCGATTGCCGACATCGATCAAGCCTCGGCTGCCGCGCTGGCCGCGCAGATCGTGAAAGCCGGCGGCTCGGCCAGAATCTATGCGCTCGACGTGACCGATGAAGCAGCGTGGGATCGCACGGTCGCCGCGGTGCTGGCCGACTTCGGCGGCCTCGACGTGCTGATCAACAACGCCGGGATCGGACGGATCGCCTCGGTCGAGGACTGCAGCCTTGCCGATTGGCGCGCAGTGATGAGCGTGAATCTCGACGGCGTGTTCCTCGGCACGCGCGCCGGCATCCGCGCGATGAAGACGCGCGGCGGCGGTTCGATCATCAATATTTCGTCGGTGTACGGCATCGTCGGCGACCCGCTCACGGCGGCGTACAACGCATCCAAGGGCGGCGTGCGCAACTTCACCAAGTCGGCGGCACTGCATTGCGCGAAGAGCGGCTACGAGATCCGGGTCAACTCGGTGCACCCGAGTTTCATCCTGACCGACATGGTCACCGGCGCGGCGGCAACGTTGCCCGATCCGCAAGGATTTCTGCAACAGCTCATCGCGCGCCATCCGCTCGGGCGCCTGTGCGAGCCGGACGACGTCGCCCATGCCTGTCTCTATCTCGCATCGGATGAAACCCGCAACCAGACCGGCATCGAGATCGTCGTCGATGCCGGCTACGTCGCGCAGTAGCCGCAACGCCACGGAGGCCGCCATGTTTCGAGATTCGACTGCAACACCTCGTTCACCGGCAGGAACCGGCTCGGCTCACCCGAACCGATCGCGCCGGCGACCGAAGGCGTGTGCGCGCGTTTCCACGCAGCGCATCCATTGATTACCGCGGTCACGGAGAACCGGCATGGTCAGCGAAGGTGAATTGTTGTGGACGCCGCGGCCCGAGTTCGTCGCGGACTCGAACATCGCGAAGTACACGGCGTGGTTGAACGAGACGCGCGGCTTCGCCTTCGCCGACTACGAAGCGTTGCGCCTCTGGTCGGTCAGCGACATCGAGGCGTTCTGGGCGTCGATCTGGGAATACTTCAAGATCGATTCGTCGACACCGTACCAGCAGGTGGTCGATCAGCGCGTGATGCCCGGTGCGAAGTGGTTCGAGGGTTCGCGCGTGAACTATGCGGAGCATCTGTTGCGCTACGAACAGCGCGCCGGTGCGGACGAGGTCGCGTTCCACCATCTCACCGAAACGCGTCCGCTGCAGACGATGAGCTGGCGCGAGGTCGCCCGCCAGGTGCGCATCCTCGCTACCCAGCTGCGCAAGCTCGGTCTGCAGCGCAACGATCGCGTGGTGTCGTACATGCCGAACGTTCCGGAAACCGCCGTCGCGATGATGGCGACCGCGGCGATCGGTGCGGTGTGGTCGTCGGCGGCGCCGGAGTTCGGCGTCAAGACCGTGATCGAGCGCTTCTCGCAGATCGAACCGAAGCTGCTGTTCGCTGCCGACGGCTATCGTTTCGGTGGCAAGGACTTCGCGCGCGAGGCGGAGATTCGCCGCATCGCCGACGAGCTGCCCTCGCTCGAACACATCGTATGGCTGCCGTATCTGCATGAAGACGCGGCGTTGCCGGATATCGCGAACGTGATCGGCTGGTCGTCGCTGATGGCGCACGCGGATGTGCCGGCCGCAGAGTTCGAGTTCGAACGCGTCGAATACGATCATCCGATCTGGGTGGTGTTTTCCTCCGGTACCACCGGATTGCCGAAGGCGATCGTGCACAGTCATGTCGGCGTGCTCGCCGAGCATCTGAAGCTGATGCATTTCCACCTGGGTCTGAAACCCGGTTCGACGATGTTCTTCTATTCGACCACCGGCTGGATGATGTGGAACCTGTTGCTGGCCGCGCTGCTGACCGGCTCATCCGTGGTGCTCTACGACGGCAACCCGGCCTATCCCTCGCTCGATCTGCTGTGGAAGCTCGCGGCCGACACCGGCGCGACCTTGTTCGGTGCGAGTCCGACCTATGTGCAGATGATGGAGAAAGCGGGACTCACACCCGGCGCGCAGTTCGACCTGTCGCGTCTGGAGTGCGTGATCGCGGCCGGCGCGCCATCGACGCCGGAGACCTTCGCCTGGTTCTATCGCAACGTGAAATCGGACGTGTGGGTGACTTCGCAATCCGGCGGCACCGAAATCTGCAGCGGCTTCGTCGGTGCGTCGCCGACCTTGCCGGTGTATGCGGGCGAGATCCAGACACGCATGCTCGGCATGGACGTGCACAGCTGGAGCGATGACGGCGACGAACTCGTGGATGAGGTCGGCGAACTGGTCGTGACCAGTCCGTTTCCGTCGATGCCGATCCGGTTCTGGAACGATGCGGACGGCAAGCGCTATCGCGAGTCGTATTTCGAGACCTTTCCGGGCGTCTGGCGCCACGGCGATTTCATCAAGATCAATGCGCGCGGCGGCTGCTACATCTACGGCCGCTCCGATTCCACCTTGAACCGCTACGGCGTGCGCATCGGCACCGCGGAAATCTATCGCGCGGTCGAGCAGGAACCCGAAGTCGCCGACAGCCTGATCGTGTGCTGCGAACTTCCCGGCGGAAACTTCTTCATGCCGCTGTTCCTGCGCCTCAAACCCGGATTCGCGCTGAGCGATGAAGTGGTCGCGCGCATCAACAAGCGCCTGCGTCTGGATTGCAGTCCGCGTCATGTGCCCGATCGCATGTACGCGGTCGCGGCGATTCCCTACACACTGACCGGCAAGAAGATGGAAGTGCCGATCCGCAAGGTGCTGATGGGCTGGCCGTTGGAGAAAGCCGCCAGTCGCGACGCGATGCAGAATCCCGATTCCATCGATTACTTCGTGCGCTTCGCAGATGAATCCGCCGACTACCAATGGCGCAGCGCTGCGCAAACGGCGGAGGGCGCCTGATGGCAGGGCGCAAGGCCAGGCCTGCGGCGCCGCGCAAAGCGGCATCGACGCGAAGCGGGGCGCCGAAAGCAGTGCTGCGCAAGCGGCGTGCACAGCACCGCGCGCTGCCCGACGCGGAAGCTTCGCAAGCGGATGCCGTCTTCGCGAACGCTCGCCCCAGCGTCGTTACGCAAGCCATTGCGGACATCGCGAAGGAAGCGAAAGTCACAGGCGCAGCAGCCAGCGGTTTCATCGAGCGCGTCGTCGACAACGCGCTCGGGCAGAACCTGCTCGGCGATTTCCGGCCCGCCGATCTGTTCGGCACCGCCGGCGATCTGCTGCGAAACTCGGCGATGCGGCCGCTCGCGCTGGTAAGAGCGAGCCTTGGTTTCTTCGGCGAGCTCGGCAGACTCGCTGCCGGCGAAACGCGGTTGACGCCGGAGCCGGGCGACCGTCGCTTCAACGATCCGGCCTGGCAGGAAAATCCGTTCTACTCAGGCTTGCTGCAAGCCTATCTCGCCTTGCGCCAGTCGCTCGCGCGCTACGCGAAGAATGCCAGTCGCGACGAACGCCAGATCGAGCGCACGCAATTCCTGCTCGCCCAGCTCGGCGATGCGCTGGCGCCGAGCAATTTCCTGCTGGGCAATCCGGCTGCATTGCGGCGCGCGCGCGAAAGCCGCGGACTCAGTCTGGTTCGCGGCGCGAAGAATCTGCTCGGCGACATCGCGAAGCGCAGGCCGATTCCCTCCCAGGTCGATGAAAGCGCGTTCGAGGTCGGCGGCAATCTCGCCGTCACGCCGGGAACGGTCGTGCTGCGCAGCGAAATGTTCGAGCTGATCCAGTACGCGCCGCAGACGACGCAGGTGCACCAGCGGCCGATCCTGGTGGTGCCCTCGATCGTCAACAAATACTACGTGTTCGACATCGCACCCGGACGCAGCCTGCTCGAATATTTCGTGCAGAAGGGGCTGACGGTGTTCGTGATGGTCTGGCGCAATCCGCAGCCGCGTCATGATCGCTGGGGCATGCCCGACTACCAGGATGCAATCGATGCGGCGATCGATGCGACACGCGCGATCACCAAGGTCGAGGATGTGAACCTGTGGGCGGTGTGCGGTGCCGGCCCGGTCGCGGTAGCGCTGGCCGGCTACTACGCGGCCACCGCGAAGAACAAGATCCACAGTCTGATGCTGGTCGTTTCGCCGCTCGACATGCAGGCGATGTCGAACGCGCCGGGCATCGGCGCGTTTGCCGAACAGCAACCGGAGCCTGCCAAAGCGGCGATCAGGAAAACGCTGCGCAACAAGCGCATCAGTGCGCGCGAGTTCACGTTGCTGTTCGCGATGCTGCGCGCGAACGAACTGATCTGGAATTACTGGGTCAGCAATTATCTGATGGGCAATACGCCGTCGGCGTTCGACGTGCTGTACTGGAATGCCGATGCGACCGGCATGACGGCGCAGTTCAATCACGATTTCAGCGCCTTCGTTGAAGCCAATCCCTTCGTCACACCCGGCGCGATGAAGGTGCGCGGAAAGGCGATCGCCGATCTGTCGAAACTCGGCATCAGCTACGTGCTCGGTGCGGCCAACGATCATCTTTGCATCTGGCAGGGCGTCTATCGCAGCGCGCAGTTGCTCGGGCCGCGCAGCCAGTTCGTGCTCGGCAACAGCGGTCACATCCAGACCATCGTGTGTCCGCCGGGCAATCCGAAGGCGAGTTTCTGCACCAACGAGGCCTTGCCGGCGACCGCGCAGGAATGGCTGCAGGGTTCAACGCGCCACAGCGGCAGCTGGTGGGATCACTGCGTCGCCTGGACCAGCGCACGCGCAGGGGCGCTGGTCGCGGCGCCGAAGCGCGCCGGCAACCGCAAGTATCCGGCGATCTGCGCCGCGCCCGGTGTGTACGTGCATGAACGCGGTTAGGGCCGAGTCCATGAGCGATTTCGAGACGACGCCGGTGCGCACGCTGTCGACGCGGCCGCTGCAGATTCACCAGGTCGAAGTCTGCGGCACGACCCTGCGCGTCGCGGTCTGGCCCGGCAAGCGCGCGCGCACGCCGCTGCTGCTGTTCAACGGCATCGGCGCGAGCCTCGAACTGCTGGCGCCGTTCGCCGATGCGCTGCTCGATATCGAGACGATCGCGTTCGACGTGCCCGGCACCGGCGAATCTTCGCTGCCGCCGCTGCCGTATCGCTTGTGGATGTTGTCGATGCTCGCCTCGCGCATGCTGAGCGCGCTCGGCTATCGCACGGTCGATGTGCTCGGCGTGTCGTGGGGCGGCGCCGTCGCGCAGCAATTCGCGTTGCAGAATCCGCGCCGCTGTCGCCGCCTCGTTCTTGCCGCAACCTCGCAGGGCTTCTTGATGGTGCCGCCGAAGCTGTCGGTGCTGGCGAAGTTCCTGACCCCGCGACGCTTCAACGATCCGGTTTTTCGCCGCGCGATTGCCGGCGAGATCTACGGCGGCAAGGCGCGAGCGCAACCCGGCGTGATCCGCGAATTCCGCAAGACCAGCCGGCGCGGATATCTGATGCAGCAGTTCGCGATCCTCGGCTGGACCAGCCTGCCGTGGCTGCCGCTGCTGCGCCAGCCGACCTTGATCATGGCCGGCGACGACGATCCGGTGATCCCTCTCGTCAACGCGCAATGGATGGCGCGCTTGATCCGCAACAGTCGTCTGCACGTGTTCAACGACGGTCATCTGTTCCTGATTTCCGATGCGCTCGAAGCGGGCCGCGTCGTGCGCGAATTCCTGAATCCGAAAACCGTCGATAGGACGTCCGATGAAAAAACTTGAAGGAAAGGTTGCCCTGATTTCCGGTTCCGGTCGCGGCATCGGACGCGAGATCGCGCTCAAGCTCGCCGGTGACGGCGCACGCATCGTCGTCAACGATCTCGACGCGGGCTTCGCCGATGAAACCGTCGGCCTGATCCGCACAGCGGGATCGCAAGCGGTTGCCTGTGTCGGCAGCGTAACCGACGCGGACTTCGGCACGCGCTTCGTGCAGACCGCGCTCGATGCCTTCGGAGGCGTCGACATCATCGTCAACAACGCCGGCTACACCTGGGACAACGTGATCCAGAAAATGACCGACGAGCAGTGGTACGCGATGATCGACGTGCACATGACCGCGCCGTTCCGGATCCTGCGCGCGGCGTCCGACTTCATCCGCGATGCCGCAAAGAAGGAAGCCGCGGAAGGCCGCGAAATATTTCGCAAGGTCGTCAATATTTCCTCGCTGGCCGGGGTCGGCGGCAACACCGGGCAACTCGGCTACGGCGCGGCCAAGGCCGGCGTCAACGGCATCACGCGCGTGATGGCGAAGGAATGGGGACGCTTCAAGGTCAACGTCAATTCCGTTGCGTTCGGACTGATCCGCACGCGCCTGACCGAAGCGCCGGCCGGCGCCGGTGCGATCGAGGTCGAAGGGCGCGCGATCAAGGTCGGCGTCAATCCCGATGTGATGAAGACGATGGAGAGCGGCATCCCGCTCGGTCGCGGCGGCACGCCCGCGGAAGCCGCCGGCGCGATCTATCTGTTCTGTATTCCCGAATCGAACTACATCAGCGGTCAGGTCGTCGTGTGCAGCGGCGGCTTCATGTTCTAGCGGCACGTTCCAGCAGCACATCCCCCAGCGATTCCGGACAGCAACCCATCGACGCCGAACCAGGAGTATCAGCCATGAGCAGCAAGAAACCCGTCGTGATCTACGGCATCACCGGCTACACCGGTCGTCTCGTCGCCGAATATCTGCGCGAATACCAGATTCCGTTCATTGCCGCCGGCCGCGACGGCAAGCGCATCAAGGAAGTGCTCGACAAGGTGCCCGGCATCGAAACCGCCGAGTACGAAATCGCCGAAGTCGAACACAGCACGGCGGCGCTGACCGAACTGCTGAAGGGCACGCGCGTGCTGTGCAACATGGTCGGCCCGTTCGCGAAGTACGGCCCGGAAGCGGTCGAGGCTTGTCTCGCGGCAGGCGTGCATTACACCGACACCAACGGCGAACAGAACTGGATGATCGAGTGCGACGAAAAATGGGGCGACAAGTTCGCGCGCAAGAACCTCTGCCTCGCGCCGGGTATCGCGCAGATGTACACCACCGGCGAGATTGCGGCGCAGATCGCACTGGAAACGCCGGGCCTGGATACGCTCGATATTCTCGTACTGTGGAAGGGTTTTCCGACCTACGCCTCGGTGCAGACCATCTTCAGTATTCTGACTTCGGACTTCTTCTACCTCGAAGGCAACCGCTACGTGAAATGGGCGGCCGGCGCCAAGGCCGAGGTGGTCGTGCCGGGTCAGCACCAGACTGCGCTCGCGCTGCCGTGGGGCGGCACCGCGCATCCGGTCTGGTTCAAGAACGATCCGCGCGTGTCGAACTGCAAGGTGATGGGCGGCGTGTTCGAGCGCATGGTGATGGACAACGTCGTCGCGATGAACGCGAAGATCGATGCGGAGATCCGTCCGTTGCCGTTGAAGGAGCAGCAGAAGGCGTTGTCCGAGATGGCGGCGAGCGTGCAGGCCGGCATGCCGCCGCGCGAAAATCCGCGCGTCAACATCTCCGTCGATTCGGTGATGGCGAGCGGCCCGCTCGGCTACAAGCACGTGCTGATCCGCGGCAACCAGAACTACAAGCAGACCGGATTGATGCAGGCTTATTTCGCGCATCACCTGTTGCAGGCACCGCCGAAGCGCTATGGCTTCGTCTCCGGTTGCCAGGCGCTCGGTCACCGCGAGCTGCTCGGGGTGTTGCAGAGCTTCGGTCTGGTCAGCGCGCCGATCGTCACGGTCAACGCGGTATCGGCGGCGGCCTGAGTCGTACACAATGCCGCCGGCCACAACCGATCGGTCTTTTCGCCGGAGGGCATGATGTCGACATCGACGTCCAACCGTCGCATCGTTCTGGCGCGGCGCCCGAGCGGCGCGCCGGCGCCCGAGGATTTCCGCCTGGAAAGTGCGGAGATTCCGAAGCCCGGCAAGGGCGAAGTGCTGTTGCGCACACTCTGGCTTTCGCTCGACCCGTACATGCGCGGACGCATGAATGCAGCGCGCTCGTACGCGCCGCCGGTCGAGATCGATGCGGTGATGTGCGGCGCGACTGTGAGCCGAGTCCAGGCTTCGCAGCATCCGGCATGGAAGCGCGGCGATCTCGTGCTCGCATATTCGGGCTGGCAGGACTACGCGCTGTCGAGTGGCAAGGGCCTCGTGCGCCTGGAATCCGATATGGCGCAACCCTCGCTCGCACTCGGCGTGCTCGGCATGCCGGGATTGACCGCGTATGTGGGCCTGCTCGACATCGGCCAGCCGAAGGCCGGTGAAACCGTCGTCGTCGCTGCCGCTACCGGAGCGGTCGGCGCGATCGTCGGCCAGATTGCGAAAGTGCAGGGATGTCGCGCCGTCGGTATCGCCGGCGGTGTGGAGAAGTGCGACTACGCGGTGAGCGAGCTCGGTTTCGACGCGTGCCTGGATCATCACGCCGAAGGCCTGCGCGAACGCCTCGCTGCAGCCTGTCCGGATGGCATCGACGTCTATTTCGAGAGCGTCGGCGGCGATGTGCTGAGCGCCGTGCTGCCGCTGCTCAACATCGGCGCGCGCATCCCGCTGTGCGGCCTGATCGCCTACTACAATCTCGAACGCGCCGCGGTCGGCGTCGATCGCAGCGCCGGATTGCTCAGGCAGATTCTCGAGCGGCGCGTGAAGATGCAGGGCTTCATCGTCAGCGACCATGCGGACCGCAATGCCGCGTTCCAGGCCGACATGCACGCTTGGCTTACCGCCGGAAAAATCCGCTTTCGCGAGGATGTGATCGAGGGTCTGCAGCACGCGCCGCAGGCCTTGCTCGGCCTGCTTCGCGGCGACAATTTCGGAAAGCTCGTCGTGCGCGTCGCGACCGACGCCGACGCATGATCAACTCTTGCTGACGCGCCGGTAATTGAACGGCGTGGTCTGCACGAAACGCTGGAATACGCGCGTCATGTGGCTCTGATCGGAGAAGCCGCTCTGGCTCGAAATATCCTTGATCGGCAGCGCCGTCCGCGTCAGCAGCCGCTGCGCGCGCGCAATGCGCATCTTCAGCACGAAGGCGTGCGGCGGCATGCCGAAGCGCATCTTGAACTGGCGCAGGAAATGCGAGGCACTCGTGCGGGTGATTGCGGCCAGTTCCTCCAGCGAGAGCTGGCGATCGAGGTTGGCTTCGATGTAGTCGGTCAGCACACGCGCCTGCACGCGCGAAAGCCCGTGGCTGCCGCCGGCTTCCCGGACCGACACATTCGCATAGCGACGCAACAGGTGAACGCAGATCTGCGTCGCGACCGCATCCACATACAAACGGCCGCCGAGATTGCTGCTGCGTACCTCATCGGCAATTGCAATCAGGCTGCGGTTGACGACATCGTCTTCGGTACGCAACACATCCTGCAGATGCACGTCGGAAATATCGCGCTCGAAGGCATCCGCCGCCACCTTGGCGAGCAGATGCTTGGTCAGATACAGATGAATCACCTCGATCGGCGCGTCCCAGTACCAATGACATTCCTCGGCGCGGGTCAGAATCGAGACATCGCCCGGCGCTGCACTTTCACTTTGCCAGGGACCATCCACGCGGCGCCGCATCCGGGTCAGACCTTGACGGAATGCGACGATGACGAAGTCGCGCAGCGGTGGCACCAGGGCGTCGGAGGCCCCGTATCGGTACGAGCGCATGCTCATCCCGTCCCAGCCCAACGGCTCGCTGCCGAGCAGGATCTCGCCCGGAACCCAGTTGTGCAGGAGATCGGGTGTGACGAGTTCGGTCATCCTGAAAAATCATCCCCGTCAATTGTGACGAAAGTGTGCGGTGGGCTATTCGGGGGGGCAATGTGCAGTGCAGCATCATTCGCCCGGCCGTTGGCGAACAGGCCACGAAAAAAGCCGCGCATTTTCCCGCGCGCGACGAGTCGGTTGGGATAACCTCGTGTAATCGACTGAACCTTGAATTGTGAATAATTGAAACGCCGATGAATCTGAAACGCAAAACCCTCTTCATCACCGGCGCCAGCCGCGGCATCGGTCTCGCTATCGCGCTGCGTGCCGCGCGTGACGGCGCCAACATCGCGGTTGCCGCGAAAACCGCGACGCCGCATCCGAAGCTCGAAGGCACCATCCATTCCGCCGCCGCCGCGATCGAGGCCGCGGGAGGGCGCGCCTTGCCTCTGATCGTCGATGTGCGCGACGAGGCTGCGGTGGAAGCGGCGATCGCCGCGACCGTGGCTCATTTCGGCGGCATCGACATCCTGGTGAACAACGCCAGCGCGATCGCCTTGACCGACACGCCGGCGACGGATCTGAAACGCTACGACCTGATGCAGGCGATCAATGCGCGCGGCACCTTCGTATGCAGCCGGGCTGCGCTGGCGCATTTGCGCGTCGCGGAAAATCCGCATGTGCTGACGCTGTCGCCGCCGCTGGACATGCAGGCGAAATGGTTCGCGCCGCACGTCGCCTACACGATGGCGAAATTCGGCATGAGCCTGTGCACGCTCGGCCACGCCGAGGAATTCAAACCCTACGGCATCGCGGTCAATTCATTGTGGCCGCTGACCACGATCGACACCGCGGCGGTGCGCAACAAACTTCCCGGCCTGGCCGACGCCAGCCGCAGTCCCGCGATCATGGCGGATGCGGCGTACTGGATTCTCACCCAGCCCGCGCGCGAGATCAGCGGTCGTTTCTTCATCGACGAAGAGGTTCTGCGCAACGCGGGCCAGACCGATTTCTCGATCTACGCGCCCGCGTCGGGCGCGCAGCCGGCGCTGGATTTCTTCGTACCGGATGAAACGGCTGCGCGCTATCCGCGCTGAGCGCTTCGCGTCGCTGCAGTTCAAGCTCGGCGCGATTCTCCGCTACGTGCATAACTCGCCGGCGTACGACCGACCAGCTTCTTGAAATCGCGAATGAAATGCGCCTGGTCGAAATAACCGAGATCGAGCGCGAGCGTGCTCCAGTCGATCACCTCGCCGCGCGCGAGCTGATCGATGGCTTCGTGCAGACGATAACGGTTGATCACCCATTTCGGTCCAACCCCGACATAGTCCTTGAACAGTCGCTGCAGTGCCCGCGTGCCGAGTCCGCTGCGCTCGACCACTGCATCGACCGTGGTCAGACTGCGGTCTTCCTCGATGCGGGCGACGATGGCGGCGGCGAGGTCGATATGCGGATCCTGCGCCGGCAACCAGGCCGTGAGAAAGCGCGCCACGACGTCGATCATCGCGGTCTCGTCGGCGCAGTCGAGCACCGTGTCTTCGAGCGCGCACGCGCGAGCGCCGAATAGTTCTTCCAGCGAAACCGAAGCGTTCGCGATCGTCGAGACCGAACGGCCGAGAAAGGGTCGCAGTCCACCCGGCCTGAATTTGACTCCGAACACGCAGCCTTCGCCTTCGAGCACGCGCGTGTAGCGCGCCGTGTGCACACCGAAGATGCGCGTCCGCGCGCGCTCGAATACCAGATGCACGTTCGGATGCGGCAGGGTTTCGCGCAGTTGCGGTGCGTGTCCGCGCAGATCCCAGCGCACGATCCAGTAATGCTGCACGAAATGATTCAACGGTGTCGCGGGCGGCAGCCGCGCGTGATGGAACCTGCCCGGTCCGCTCGCATGGTGCAGCACTCCGCGTGCGCTGCCCGGAATCACGCCGGGTTCCGCTTCGCCGCATTGCCAGCACCGTGCTGTCGCGTTTTTCCAATCATCGGCGCAGACGCCGTGATCGAATGCACGGCACTACACCGGCGCGCAAACGGCGTCGGTCGCGCAGCAAGCGCGCGATTCGCAAAGGAGGATGGAATGACGATGACCGCCCACTTCGGATTTCCTGCGATGATTCCGTCACTGCTCGCTGGCGCATTGGGCGTGGCTTTGCCGGCGACCGGCGCATCGCCCCATCCTGCGGCAACCATCGAGGATTCAACCATGAACCAGCACGCAAAAGGCGCTTTCGACGTCAAGCTCGAACCACAGTCACTCGCCATCGAAGACACGGCCGATGGCGCGAAACGCGGTCGCATGTCGATCGACAAGCAGTTCCACGGCGACCTCGAAGCGAGCAGCAAGGGCGAGATGCTCAGCGCGATGACCGACACCAAGGGTTCGGCCGGCTACGTCGCGATCGAGAAAGTCGAAGGCAGCCTGCACGACCGCACCGGCTCGTTCGTCCTGCAGCACAACGCGACGATGACGCGCGGCACGCCGTTCCTCGACATCATCGTGGTACCCGATTCGGGCACCGGCGAACTCGCCGGACTCAGCGGCACGATGAAGATCGACATCGCACCGGATGGAAAGCATTCGTATTCGTTCGACTATACGTTTGCCGAATCGCGCTGAATGTTTGCGGTCTGCTCAGGCCGGCCGGCCGCGCTGCCCTTGCATGACCTCAGCGCGCTCCCGCCGCATACGAATCCCGCAAGGTCACCGTGCGGTTGAACACCGGCTTGCCCCGCGCATGATCGTGGCGGTCGGCGACGAAGTAGCCGAGGCGTTCGAACTGCACATTGTCTTCCGCTCGCGCATCGGCGAGTGAGGCTTCGAGCCACGCCTGCACGGTGCGTTTGGAGGCCGGGTTCAAGTGCTCGGCGTAGGTCTTGCCGTCGCTGTCGTCGTCCGGGTCCGGCACGCTGAACAGGCGATCGTACAGACGCACTTCGGCGCCGATCGCGTGTTTCGCGCTGACCCAGTGAATCGTGCCCTTGATCTTGCGATCGGCGCCGGGCATGCCGTGGCGCGTCTGCATGTCGAGCGTGCAGCGCACTTCGACGACGGTGCCGGAAGCGTCCTTGACGAGGTCTTCGCAGCGCACGATGCCGACGCCGCGCAGACGCACTTCGCCGCCTGGGACGAGGCGATGAAATCCTTTCGGCGGCACCTCGGCGAAATCGTCGCGTTCGATCCACAGCGTGTTGGAGAACGGCACCGCGCGTACGCCGAGCGTTTCGTTCTTCGGGTGATTGGAGAATTCGAGAACTTCCGCGTGCGCGTCGTCGAGATTCGTGATGACGAGCTTCAACGGATCGAGCACGGCCATCCGTCGTGGTGCGCGCGCATCGAGTTCCTCGCGCACGCAGGCTTCAAGTACGCTGTATTCGATCGTCGAATTCTGCTTGGTCACGCCCGCGCGTTCCCAGAACGCACGGATCGCACTCGGCGGAAATCCACGCCGGCGCACGCCGGCCAGGGTCGGCATGCGCGGATCGTCCCAGCCGTCGACGAGGCCGTCGTTGACCAGGGCCATCAGCTTGCGCTTGCTCATCACGGTGTAGTCGAGATTGCCGCGCGCGAACTCGATCTGCTGTGGCCGGCTCGGTGTGCCGGCCAGACCGGCGCGGCGCATCGGTTCGACCAGCTCGACATGATCGGGCAGATCGAGCTGGTCGAGGAACCAGTCGTACAACGGCCGGTGATCCTCGAATTCCAGCGTGCACAGCGAATGCGTGATGCCCTCGACCGCGTCGGACACGCAGTGCGCGTAGTCGTACATCGGGTAGATCGGCCAGGCGTCGCCGGTGTTCTGGTGGGTCAGCTTGCGAATCCGGTAGATGGTCGGATCGCGCATGTTGATGTTGCCCGAGCTCATGTCGATCTTCGCGCGCAAGGTGCGCGCGCCATCGGCGAATTCGCCGGCGCGCATGCGCTGGAACAGGTCGAGATTTTCCGCCACGCTGCGCTCGCGGTACGGCGAGTTGCGGCCGGCTTCGGTCAGCGTGCCGCGGTACTCGCGCACCTCATCGGCGCTGAGGTCGCAGACGAAGGCATGGCCGTCGCGCACGAGTTTTTCCGCGCACAGATAGAGCACCTCGAAATAATCCGAGGTGTGGCGCAGTTCGTCCCATTCGAAACCGAGCCAGTGCACGTCGTTCTTGATCGCATCGACATATTCCTGATCCTCGCGGGCCGGATTGGTGTCGTCGAAGCGCAGATCGCAGCTTCCCCCGAATTCGCGCGCGAGGCCGAAATTCAGGCAGATCGACTTGGCGTGGCCCAGGTGCAGATAGCCGTTCGGTTCCGGCGGGAAACGCGTCGAGAGACGTCCGCCGTGCTTGCCGACGGCGAGGTCGGCGACGACGATCTGGCGGATGAAATGGCTGTTGGCGGCCGCAGCGACGGTGGCGCTGGGCGGTATGGCGGTTTCGGTCATGCGTCGTCGCCGCGATTTCGCGGCATCAGGCAAAGGGAAACGCTGAGTCTAACGGGCGCGCGCGCGAAAGCGAATGGCCGCTCACGCGGCGTGATGGCTGCGCTTGGCGTGCAGCGAACGCAGACGCAGGCGGACCGGGCCGCGCACCTCGCGGATATCGACCACGGCATCGTGCTGGGTCACCTCCAGGGTGCCGCCGTCGGCCATCAGCGCGGCCACGGTGCGCACCGGCCGCATCAGGTCCTGCCAGCGGCAGCCGATGCGCACGCCGAGCATGCGCGCGACTTCGCTCGGGCAGATGCTGCGACCGGCGCCACGCGCGACCAGCAGCTCCATCGTGCATTCGCGGATGCGCTCGGCGAGCTTGTCATCGGGCAGCACGGGGGCCATGCGGGTCTCGAGAAGGGATTTGAACGTTCAACAACCGGTACCGAAGATCGAAGGCGTCGCTGCAGCGGCCACTGCCTGCTAGCATGCGTCAAGACCGCGGCATCATAGCCCGCCGAATCCCTGCAGCGACGGCGCCGGCACGATTGTCACACATGATTACATTTATAAATCGGTAAAGATGAATTTATACAAGCCAGCGGATTCGAGAAACCGCCTGCGCAGTCTGCGGGGTGGCATCGACCATGGCGCGGCGCCGCCGTGGCCGGTCGAATCGTCCTCTTGCTGCGATCGCTCGGCCCGCGCCGCGTGAAAATCATCTATCGCGCCGAAAGCATCATCGACGCGCATCTCGTGAAGGCGGCCCTGGCGAGCGAGGAGATCGTCGCGTTCGTCGCCGGTGAATACCTGACCGGGGCGATTGGCGAGCTGCCGCTGAACAATCTGGTCAACGTCATGGTGTCCGACAACGACGTCGAGCGTGCCAGCCGTGTTGCCGCGGCCATCGATGCGGACTTGCGCGAACGACGGCTGGAACCTGCGAGCGTTCGCGACGATTTCGGCTCCGGTACGCAGCCCGCGTAACCGGCCATGGCGATCGCTCAGGCTGCACGGGTTGCGCGCTGGAGCCGGTGGATCGCGATCGGATTGATCGTCGCGCCGCTGTGCGCACCCGCCGCAGAAGCCGTCGTCAGCACGACACCGTATGCGGCGCTCTACAACGTGCTGAGGCCGGCCGCAGCGATCGGCGAATACTCGCGCCTGATCGCGATCGAGCGCATCGAGAGCAAGCTGCCCGATGTGCGCGCGCCCGATATCCGCATCACGATCCGCGCCGGCAGCGGCGCCATTGCGGTGCCGGTCGGCAGCGATGGCAACGTCGATTTTCCGCGCGGCGACGCGTTGTATGCCGAAAATCCGATGGTCGAGACGAACCAGCCGAAGGGCTCGCTCGCGCTGACCGTCAGTGTCGGCTTGCGGATTCCTTCCACGCTGCAAGTGGCGTGGAGCGAATTGGCGGAGGGACTGGCGCAAGCCGATGCGCTGCATGCGAAGGCGTCCGGCGGCGCTCCTGCGGCAACCACGCGCGGCATCGAGGTGTATTTCGATGCCGGTGCGCCGGCCAGCATTATTCTCGCAGGCAAGAGCGAATATCTTCTGCAGGCCGATGCGGCAGGACGCATCGTTCTTCTGCGCGACAGGATCGTCGAGTCGGAGCAGCCGCAGGTCAGATTCTCGCGAACGCCCTCGCGCATGTTGCCGTACATGGGCGACCGCGAGTCTCTGCGATGATCCGGTTTGCGGCAGGAGAAAACCGATGAGCCGCAACGACGCCGCCGAGCTGCCGCGCGGCGCGCTGATCCAGATGATCGTCGGAGCGGCGGCCATCTCGACGACGAGCATCTTCGTCAAGCTCGCACACATCGGTCCGACCATGTCGGCGTTCTATCGCATGGCGTTCGGCGGCGTCATGTTGCTGGTCGGATTGATCGCGCTGCGCCAGTGGCGACGCGTGCGCGCGAGCGATCTGGCCTGGCTGGCGATTCCGGCTGTCGCATTCGCGGTCGATCTGATGCTCTGGCATCGCAGCATCCTGTATGTCGGCCCCGGACTCGCGACCCTGCTCGGAAATTTTCAGGTTTTCCTGATGGCGCTGGCGGGATTCGTGCTCTATCGCGAGCGCCTGGGCTGGCATTTCATCGCCGGTGTCGCGCTCGGTTTCGTTGGTCTCTATCTGTTGGTCGGGCTGGACTGGAACGTGGTCGGATCGGACTATCGCCTCGGCGTCGTGCTCGGCATCGTCACTGGCGTGGCCTACGCGGTGTACATGCTGTCGACGCGCCACGCGCAGCGCAGCGGCCATGTGCAACTGGCACCGGCGCAGCTGCTCTGCGTCAGTTCGCTGTTGTGCGCGGTGGTGCTGGGTTTTGCCGCGCTGATGCAAGGCGAAAGTTTCGTGCTGCCGGATCTGCAGGCATGGAGCTCGCTGCTCGGACTCGCGTTCTTCGGGCAGGTGCTCGGCTGGGTTCTGCTGACGGCGGCGATGCCGCGCCTGCCGGCGTCGATGATCGGCTTGCTGCTGCTGTTGCAGCCGGCCTTGTCGTTCGTGTTCGACGTGATCCTGTTCGCGCGCCCGACGCGCGCGAGCGATTGGGTTGGCGTCGCGCTGTCGTTGCTCGGGATCTTCGTCGGTTCGTATCGGCCGAACCGACGCGATCCGCCGCTCGCGCCGACTGGCGCGGCCGAGCCCGACGGATGAAACGCGCCAACCGTCGCTGCATTCCTTCAGAGGGAAACCTGCCATGCAATCCAGTCTGATTCGATCCGGCAACACGTTGCGCATCGACACGCCGGTGCCGCTCGCAGCGCGGTTGTTCGGTGTGCCGTTCCTGTTGTTCGGGCTGTGGATGCTGAAGATTCTCGCCGGCTCGATTTCCGATGTGATGCACGGCCTCGGCGGCGTCGGCGAAATGCTGCCCGGTCAGCTGCTGCTGATCGTGCTCGCAGCATCGTTTCTGATTCCCGGCGTCGCCTTGACGATGGCGCGCCGACACGTGTTGATTGATCGAGCCGGCAATCGCATCGACGACGTGAAGACGTTCCTGTTCGTCCGCCGAGCGAGCAGCACGGCGCTCGACCGTTACGCGCGCGTGCGTGTCGCGCAGCGAATCAAGACGCAGAAAGCAAGGCGCAACACGCTGACCTACGACATCGAATTGATCGCGAAAGGCAAGGGCGGCTTGCTGCTCCTCGGGCTCGCCGACAGCGCCGAACCGGCGTTGCAGCTGGGTACGCAGATCGCGCAGGAGTTGGGTCTCGAGTTCGAAGACCACAGCGGCAGCGATCCGCGATTCGATGATGTTTGAGCGGAGAGTGAGCGGTCGCGGCGGTGCCGATCACGCGATTTTCAGCGAAGGCGTCGCGTCACCATTTTCCACGCAATGACGTAGCGCATTCAATCGCGACGCACTCTGCATCGATCGCATCGACCATGCGCCGCTGTGCCGGCACAGCGGCGCATGCGCTCGCTCAATCATCTTCCACGTGCGGCTTGTAGGCCTCGGTCAACTGCTTCTGTACCGGTGAAGGCACCGGCTCGTAGTGGCTGAATTCGATCGCGTAACGGCCCTGGCCGCCGGTCATCGCCTTCAGTTCGGTCTGGTAGTCGGACACTTCGGCCAGTGGCACCTGCGCCTTGATGATGATCTCGCCGCCGCGCAGCGAATCGGTGCCGTTGATGCGCGCGCGTTTCGACGAAAGCCCGCCGGTGACGTCGCCCATGTGCGCATCCGGCACGAATACGTCGAGGTTGACGATCGGTTCGAGCACCTGCGGGCGCGCCTTCGTGATCGCGTCGAGAAATGCTTTCTTGCCCGCGCTGACGAAGGCGACTTCCTTCGAATCGACCGGATGGTATTTGCCGTCGTAGACCGTCACGCGCACATCCTGCAGCTGGTAACCGGCGACGGCGCCATGTTCGAGGACCTGGCGCACGCCTTTCTCGATCGCCGGAATGAACTGGCCCGGGATGGTGCCGCCCTTGACCTCGTCGGCGAATTCGAAGCCGCCGCCGCGCGGCAGCGGTTCGATGCGCAGGAATACTTCGCCGAACTGGCCGGCGCCGCCGGTCTGCTTCTTGTGGCGATAGTGGCCTTCGGCTTTTGCGGCAATCGTCTCGCGATAGGCGATGCGTGGCGGCCGTGTCGTCACCTCGACGCCGTAACGCTCCTTCATGCGCTCCAGCATCAGTTTCAGATGCAGGTCGGAGAGGCCGCGGATGATGGTTTCGTTGAGTTCCTTGTTGTGCTCGATGCGAAAGCACGGATCTTCCTCGCCGAGCCGCGCGAGCGCCGTCGCGAGTTTCTGTTCCTGCCCCTTGTGCGCCGGCGTGACGGCGAGTCCGAACATCGGCAGCGGAAAATCCAGCGGCTTCAGATGAATCTGGTCTTCGTCATGCGAATCGTGCAGCACCGCGTCGAAATGGATTTCATCGATTTTTGCGACGGCCGCGATATCGCCCGGAATGGCCTGCTCGATCTCGAGATGATCCTTGCCCTTGAGCCTGAAAAGATGACCGACCTTGAACGGCTTCTTGCCGTCGTCGATGAACAATTGCGTGTCCTTCTTCACGGTGCCCTGATAGACGCGGAATACGCTGAGTTTTCCGACGAAGGGGTCGTTGACGATCTTGAACACGTCGGCGATCACGTGCCGGTCCGGATCGGGTTGCGCGACGATCGGAAGCGCGCCCGCGCCTTGCCCTTTCACGAACGCCGGAGGATTGCCTTCCTTCGGATTGGGCAGCAGTTTCGCCGCGAGATTCAGCAGTTCGGCGACCCCGGCGCCGCTGCGTGCGGAGACGAAACAGATCGGCACCAGATGGCCTTCGCGCAGGCATTGCTCGAAGGCATCGTGCAGTTCCTGGCCGGAAAGGCCGGACTCGCCGTCATCCAGATAACGACCCATCACGGTTTCGTTGATTTCCACCACCTGATCGATGATGTGCTGATGCGCGGCCGCGACCGACGAGAAATCCGCCTCGCCGCTCGGCTGGAAGAAACAGTCGACCACGGCCTTGCCGCCCTGCGCCGGAAGATTGATCGGCAGGCACTCGCTGCCGAATTCGTCGCGCAGGGATTCGACGATGCCTTCCAGATCGACATCGGCCTGATCGATCTTGTTGATCACGAGAATGCGGCAGAGATTGCGTTGCCTGGCGCGGTCCATCAATCGTCGCGTGGTGTGCGCGATACCGCTGGCCGCATCGACCACGATTGCGCAGGTCTCCACCGCCGCGAGCGCGGACAAGGTGGCGCCGCGGAATTCGTGGAAGCCGGCGGTGTCGATCAGGTTGATGTGCACCTCGCCGACATCGATCGAGGCGATCGCGCTGCCCATCGAATGTCGGCGCTGCTTTTCCATCGGATCGTGATCGGACACCGTGCTGCCGCGTTCGATCGAGCCTGCCATCTGGATGGTGCCGCCGGCATGCAGCAGGGCTTCGAACAAGGTGGTTTTGCCGGCGCTCGCATGGCCTGCCAGTGCGATGTTGCGGATGCCATCGGTCGTATACGTCATGACCTTGCCTCCCGGGCGTTGGAATGTGATCCATCCCTGGCTTGGGCCCGCGATCGCATGGACGTCGCGGCACGGCGTGGCGCGCCGACACGGCGCGTCGGTCACCGTCGGCGCCTAGCCTTGCCAGTTGCGGCGCAATGGTCAAGTCGCGCTGCACCGAAGGACGCACAGGCGGCGGCCGATTCCCGATTCCCCGAGTGCCGATCCTCACCGCATACTGCGCAAGCCATCGCATTCCGGTGGAACGGGCAGGACATGCATCGAACGCCGCAGCACGCGCAAACACGTCGAGCCGTCATCGTCTGCGTGCACGGCGCGGGCGGTGGTGGCTGGGAGTGGGGGATCTGGGCGCGTGTGCTCGGCGCGCGCGGCTACGAGGTGATCGCGCCGGATCTGCAACCGGTTTCCGCAGGCATCGCAGAAACCCGCCTCGATGACTATCGCGACCAGGTCGCTGCGTGGTGCAGCGGTGTCGGCGCGCCGGTCGTTCTGGTCGGTGCGAGCCTCGGTGGGTTGCTCGCGCTGCGCGTTGCCGATGCCGTCGCTGCTGCGGCGTTGATCCTGATCAATCCGCTGCCGCCGGCCGCTGCCAGCGTGGACGGTCAGCGCCGACGCTGGCCCGCCGTGGTTCCGTGGGCACGCAACGGCACGCTGGCGCAGACCCGGCGCGCGATGGGCGACGCCGACGATGCGGCGCGGTTGTACGCATTCCGTCGCTGGCGGGATGAATCCGGCGCCGTGCTCGAACAAGCCTGCGCCGGGGGCGCGGTGGAATCCGTGGAATGTCCGGTTTGCGTGTTCGCGAGCGAACTCGACGAGGATGTGCCGGTGGCGACGAGTCGCGCGCTCGCCGCCTCGCTCGCCGCCGATTTCGAGGTGTTGCCGGCGACGACGCACGTCGGTCCCTTGCTCGGACGCGACGCCGCGGTGGCGGCGGAACGCGCAGCCGACTGGCTCGCCGCGCGCCTGCCGAACGAACGCGACCGCGCGGAAATTTAACCGCGCTTTAGTCGGCGCTCGCTATCCTGCGTGCCTTTGTGCGCCTTCGCCCAGGCACTTCGCAGCGCCCTTCGACTCTCGCCGATGCCGCACTCGCCCGATCCAGCTGATTCCTCGCTCGCGCACCCGGCGTCACTGCGTTTCGCGACGGACACCCTGCCGTGGCAGCGCAGCCTGCGCTGGACCAAGCCGGTGCGCGATCGCAGATTGCTGCTGCTCGGCCTCCTGCTCGCGCTGCTGGTGACCGTGCTCGAACTGCTCGGATTCGCTGCCGGCATGCATCCATACCTGCATCACGCGCCGCGGCGTTCGAGCATCGATGTCGTGCTGATCGAACCGGAACCCGACGTGCCACCACCGCCACCGGAGCCGGAGCCCCCCGAATTCGTGCGACGCCCGAGCCGCATCGCGATTGCGCCGCCACAGGTACGCATCACCCCGCCGCGCCCGCGCCCGGCCGATGATCCGAATGCGATGAGCGCACGCATCGGCAGCGCCGACGCACCCGCGCCGCCGAAACCGCCCGCGCCGCAGCTGTTCAATCCGGACGGTTCCATTCGGCTCGGCAGCGCAGCCGGCGTGATCGCGCCGCCGAGCGCGCCGAAAACCGCACAGGAAGCCGCGAAGGCGCGCTGGGCCGAGATCCAGAAGCAGGGCGAGAATCCGCTCGACTGCAAGAAGACGCGCTTCGCGCAGGCATTCGCACCGGACGAATCGGCCGGCAGCGGCGTCGCGCGGAAATATCTCAGCTGGGTCGGCTTGTACGATCCGCACGACAACGAGAAGCGCGCGGCGCGTGCGGCGGAAGGGTGCGATCCGGCGAAATGAGGGAGACGCTGTCGAACGTCGGCCGGTCGGGGCCGGCTTCTTTCGTCAGGGTTGCGTAGCAGTCTTTCTCTGTGTCTCGCTGATCAAGGTTGCCCATGCTTCATTCGCATTGCGGCAGTTCTGATCGCTCGGGTTCAACGACGGATATTTCTTGCACTCTTCCAACTTGGCCTGGTGCTCCGCGCTGTGTGCCATGTACCAATCAGCCGAGTGGATTTCCTCGTGACAGGCTGCTGTGGCCGCCACAAGGATGAGTGCAAGGTATCGGTAGGATTGCTTCGAAACGGGCATGTCGGAACTCCTTTCGACGAACACTGCTAACACCGGACGCGGCTCTCAGGCAGCCGTCGCATTCTGGTGGTGGGGCTCGACCTCGGCGTCGATCCAGGCGCAGAGCTTGCGGATGCCGTCGGCGAGCGCGACCCTAGGCTGCCAGGCCAGTTCGCTGGTCGCGCGTGCAATGGAACACGCGGCATGGCGCACGTCGCCGTGGCGAAATGCGCCGTTGGTGTAAGGTGCCGGCGCGCCATACAGGCGTGCGATCAGCTCGGCGAGCTGAGCAATGGTCGTGGCGTTGCCCGATCCGATGTCATAGGCGAGTGGCGAAGTGCCGCCACGCAGGCTCGCCAGCAAGGCGGTGACGACGTCGTCGATGTAGACGAAATCACGCACGATGCGGCCGTCCTCGTACACCGGCAGGCTTTTACCCGCCCGAGCCAGACGGGCGAACAAGGCGCATATTCCGGTGTACGGATTGTGCAGCGACTGTCCCGGGCCGTACACGTTTTGCAAGCGCAATACCACCGCTTCGATGCCGAACGCGCAGGTCCACGCACGCAACACCTGCTCCTGCGCAAGTTTCGTGGCGCCATAGACGCTGATCGGGCGCGCGTCGGTGGTCGCGGCCGAAAAGGGCATCGGATCGAGACCTGCGAAATCCCACTGGCCCGACTCCAACTGTGTGCGAGTGCGTTGTCCGGGATACACCACATCTGACGTAGTCGGATCACGCCACGCGCCTTCACCGTAGACGGCGCGACTGGAGGTCAGCACGATCCGTCGCGGAAGCCGCCGATGGCGCGCAAATGCATCGAGCATCTGCGTAGTGCCGGTGACATTGACGTGGGCGTGGCGCGTCGCTTCGAGCAGGGATTGGCCCGTGCCGGTTTCAGCGGCGAGATGAATCACGACGTCGGGCGCGACATCCTTGAGCAAATCGTCCCAAACGTCCGGCTGCGTCACGTCGCCGACGACCAGCTCGACCTTTCGATCCAGCGCCTGCGGCCTGCGCCGGCGCGGGTGTACCTGCGGGTGCAGGCAGTCCAGCGCCACCACGCGTTCGAAACGCTCGGCCAGCAAGTGGGACATCGAGCAGCCGATGAAGCCGGCACCCCCGGTGACGAGGCAGACGCCTCTTTGCGAGTCCTGGTTTCTGTTCAAGAGATCGTCCTCGATCATTGCTCACACACATCGTCGACAACTGCGTATAACCCGGATCGACGTTCGCGACTGCGATCACATCCTGTCGGCAGACCAGCGCGATCCGCAGCGAGTATGTGAAACTCCGCCTGAACAGAAAGTTCAAACGTTCAGGAGAGTCACGCACGAATTGCCAAGGACGGTGCACAAGTCACTTTGGTCGCACTGTGGATAGTGCGCTATGATCGCCTCCGCCTCGTTCCTGCGCGACCACGGCTACTTCTCACATCGCGCTCCAGGATGCCATCGCCATTGAACGCATGGACCTGCGGTCCGTCACGGAAGAACTCCAGCCATGCAAGATCGCAGTATTCCTCTTTGCGTCGATCTTGACGGCACCTTGATCCGCACCGATCTGCTGCTGGAATCTGCGCTGGCGCTGGTGCGCAGAAATCCGCTCAACCTGTTTCGGTTCATCGTCTGGCTGTGCAAGGGAAGAGCGCATCTGAAACATCAGATCGCGCTGCAGACTGCCGTCGATGTCGCCACGCTGCCGTACGACGAACGCATCCTGAGCTGGCTGCGCGCGGAGGCGGGCGACCGTGCGAAGGTTCTGTGCACGGCTTCCGACCAGGGATTGGCGAAGAGGGTCGCCGACCATGTCGGCGGATTCGATGCCGTCTATGGCAGCGATGCTCGGCGCAATCTCGGCGGACGCAGCAAGGCGGCGCTGCTGGTCGAGCGTTTCGGTGAGCGTGGTTTCGACTATGCCGGCAACGCCCGCCCGGACTTGCACGTATGGGCGCATGCGCGGCACGCCGTGCTCGTCAATGCATCGGCAGCGCTGCTGCGCAAGGTGCGAGACAGGCATGCAATCGAACGCGTGTTCGAACGCCCCCGCGCAGGCTGGCGAGTATGGCTTTCGGCGCTGCGTCTGTACCAGTGGATGAAGAACGTACTGGTATTCGTACCCTTGCTAGCGGCGCATCTTGTCCTGCATTCGGAGGCCGTGCTTCGATCAAGCATCGCGTTCGTCTGTTTCGGCCTGTGTGCATCCAGCGCCTATCTGCTCAACGATCTGTTCGATCTGGAAGCGGATCGGCTGCACCCGCGCAAGCGATTGCGCGCGTTTGCATCCGGCGCATTGTCGATCAGGCCCGGGCTGATCGCGGCACCGCTGCTCATTCTCGTCGCGCTGGCGCTCGGCTATGTCCTGTCGCCGCTGTTCGCGCTGGTGCTGCTTGTGTACGTCGCGACGACGCTGTTGTACTCGATGGTGCTGAAGCGGATCGCGATACTCGATGTGGTGTCGCTGGCGGCGTTGTACACGATCCGCATCATCGCCGGTGCAGTGGCGATTCCGGTGTCGGCATCGTTCTGGCTCCTCGCGTTCTCGATGTTCCTGTTCCTCAGCCTTGCGATGATGAAGCGATATACCGAGTTGCGCGAGGTCGTGGCGAATGGAGGCGTTCGCGCACATGGACGAGGCTATGCGATCAGGGATCTGCCGCTGCTCCGGATGTTGGGACCTGCCAGCGGCTATCTCAGCGTGCTGGTGCTGGCGCTGTACATCAACAGTACCGCGAGCGAGGCGCTGTATCGGCATCCGCTGATCCTGTGGCTGTGGTGCCCGACGCTGTTCTACTGGATCAGCCGCGCATGGCTCGTCTCTCACCGCGACCAGATGCATGACGACCCGATCGTATTCGCGTTGACCGATCCGGTGAGTCTGCTCCTGCTGTGTGCGTGTGCAATCGTGGCGGTCGGTGCGATCTAGACGATGACGCTGCCGCCGGACCATCGAGAGCCGCTGGCGGAAGCGCCGCGAATTTCATTTCTGCTCGCATTCGTGCTGGCGGCTCTGGTGCTGGCATTGAAAGCGCCGGATGCGCTGACGCATGCCCAGTTCTGGGCGCAGGACGGCGCCGAGTTCTTTCTCGCACAGCACGGTCGCCTGTGGCCGCGCATTGTCGATCCGCTGGCAGCCCAGTTCCACCTGCTGCCGCGTCTGATCGCCTGGGTCGCCATTCCATTCGCGACGGTTCATGCGCCGCTGATCTACAACTTGGCCGCGCTGGCCTGTGCGGCAGCGGCGTTGGCATCGCTGCGCAATCTCGATACCTTCGGACTGAGCTTCGCCGTCGTCCTCGCGACGCTCGCCCTGGTTCCGACCAACGGTGAAGTGTTCGGCAGCATCACGAACCTGCAATGGCTGCTGCAGTTCTACTTCGTCTCGATGCTGGCGCGTCTGTGTGCCGGCGATCAGGACACGATGGTGCCGCTCGTGCGCATGATCCTCACCGCAACTGTGGCGCTGAGCTGCGCTTTCGCGATGGTCGCGGTCATGCTCGTGCTGTCGGCGTGGCTCGAGCTCAGATCGCGCTCGGCGCGGGCACGGGACGGCGTGACCGGCTATGCGTCGCCGATCAGCGGGGAATGGCTGGTACTCGCTCTTTGCGCAGGCCTGCAGGGAGTGGCGATCCTGCTCGGTGCGGGCACACCGCGTCCCGCACCGGCGGCGTTCGATGCCTATGTGCTGTTCGTCGACAGTTTGCCGGCACACGTGTTCGGCGCGCCGATCCTCACCGGCATGCTGCTGCTGGTGTTGATGGTGCTGCTGCTCGGCCTGACGCTTAGAAGGGCGTCGGCGCGAAACAAGGTTTTCATCGGTTCGTTGACGCTGTTGGTCTCGTTCGAGCTGGTTGTCACAGCCTCGCAGTCCAGCGCGGAGCCGGGCTTGTTTCTCTCGCTGCAGAATGGCGATCGCCATTTCCTGTTGTTCAAGATGTTCTTCTGGTGGCTGCTCGCCTTCGTTTTCGCAAGATACGTGCAGCGATGGCGTTCGGCGTCGCTCGGCACCATCGTCGTGCTGCTCGGCGCCAATGCAGTGGTGATGTCAGCCGCACTCGCAAGACGCCCCCTGATCGATCTGCACTGGCGAGATTACGCACAGCGGATCGATGCGGGTGAGACGGTGGACGTACCAGTCAATCCCCCGCCATGGCAGTTTCATGTGCAGGGTTCGCGACCGCCGCCGTAGAAGGTCCGCCGCGATGGTCGACGGCCTACATTCGGTGAGCGGAAATCGCGGCGCCTGATGCGCACCCGAGCTTGCTGGCGGCGCGGATTTCGATGCGGCGGATGTTCGCCTGCGCTGGCGCGCCGGTGCTGAAGGTCAGGGTGCCCACATTGGCGGAGAGCGGCAGGAACCATTCGTTGGCCCCGGCGATGTAGTCGATCGATCGTCGCGCAGCGAGGCCCTCGCTGGATTCAACGAGCAGTGTTCCGGCGGCGGCTGCCTGCAGATCGACGCGCAGGATGCGCGTTCCGCTCGCGGCGTCGACGGAGACGGTCATCGGCGTCGCAAGTGTCGCATCGCCGTCGACCGAGAAACCGCGGGCTGCATTTTCGTGCGACCAGACGCCGAGAGAATCGCTCGCATTGCAGTCGAAGTCATTCGCGGCACGCCATTCGTCCGGGTCGCCGGGGGACTCGTTGAGATAACGCTCGGTCATGATCCAGAGCACGAGATCGGGGTGCAGTTGATCGACCAGGCCAGCGAGATTGGGTCGACGCTTTGGAACGCCGAAACTGTGATCGACCTGGTACGTCGTGTGGAAGGCGTTCTGCAAGAAAGGCGACAGTGCATTGCCGGTCGAGTCGCGCAGGATGAGCACGCGCAGACGATTTCCGGCGGCATCGTTGCGCGTCATCCTCGGCAAGTCGAGCAGGTCGGTCCTGGTGCCGCCCGGCAGCGGTCGCACGCTGCCGTCGGCGGCAACGATGACAGCGTCGGAAAATGGCTGCGACAACTCGTATGTCGTTACCCGGTTGGTCGCCGAAATACCGAGCATTCCCTCGAACTCGCCAGCGCCGTCCACGCTGCTCATGCCGCGCAGGGACGGTACGTTCAGCATCGGCAGTGCCGGAATTGCGCGATTCAAATCGGTCGCAATCTGCTTCCAGGCGACCCAGGCGCCGTAGTCGGTCCAGTGTGAATCCAGCGCGGAATAGGTGGCGGCCTGTGCTTTCGCCTCGAGCAGAGTCGCGCGCAGGTCGATCATCGACAGCGGCCCTGCAGCAGCAGCGAGGCGATCGAGCGAATGGACCGGATGCAGACCCTCGGTCCATTGCGGGAGGTATTCCGGATAAATCGACCATTTCGCCGGCGCGACCACGAACGCAGAAGGGATGCCGCGCGTGGCGAGCCACTGCTGCTGAAGCGTGAGGACTGAAGTCCAGCGCGCGACTTCGGCGTCGTCGAGGACGCGCCGTCCGATCGCCTGCGAAAAATTATTGTTGAAGATGTCGCCGAGAAACATCCAGCCGTCGCGTCCGATCTCGGCGGCTCCGGGTCGTCCGGATACACCGATGGCGTAGAGCGCGCGGTTGTAGCCAGCGACCGCATCGTTCCAAAGCGGTGTCGCCTGCCTCAATCGATTGCGTTCTGCCTCGAACGATTGCGGATCCTGATGGATCGCTCGCAGGAACGGGGAAAACTGCGCGGACCCGAACACCGCGATCAGCGGCAGCCAGAGTGCTGCGAGAAAAACAGGAAAGATCAGGCGGGTGAAGCTGACGCGCATGTCAGAACCGGAAGTAGAGGAACGGACTGTAGGCTCCCGAAAGAACCTTGGCGCTGGCGATCGTGAACAGCGAAGCGAAAGCAGGTGCGCCGATCCAGGCGGCGGCCCGGGGAGCGAGACGCGCGCTCAGCCATGGATACACCGGCAGCGCGAAGATCAGGCCGGCGATGATCGAAAACGTCTGCAACGGGTTGAGGAATTCTGCGGTTGGGTGTGCGGGGTTGGTCGCGCCGAAGCCAATCATCGCGGAGGCGAAATGGAGCGCGTGATCGAAGCCGTCGGCGCGGAACAGCGCCCATCCGAATACCACGACGAGCAGCACGTAGAGATGTCGTACAGCGGTGGGAACGGCACGTCGTTCGAAGTCAATCGCGCGCTCGATCACCAGGAACAGGCCATGCCACAGCCCCCACGCCACGAAGGTCCACGCCGCTCCGTGCCAGAGTCCGGTCAACGCGAAAACGATGAGCAGATTCGCGTAGGTGCGCAGCGGCCCTGCGCGGTTGCCGCCGAGAGAAATGTAGACGTAGTCGCGAAACCACGACGACAACGTCATGTGCCAGCGGCGCCAGAACTCGCGTATCGACGTCGAGATGTAGGGGTAGTTGAAGTTTTCAGGAAAGCGAAATCCCATCAGCATGCCCAGACCGATCGCCATGTCCGAGTAGGCGGAGAAGTCGAAATAGATCTGCAGCGAATAGGCCACCACTCCGAGCCATGCCGTGCCGAACGTGAGCTGGTCCGCCGGCAGGTGGAAGATCGCATCGGCGGTGACCGCGACGGTGTCGGCGATCAATACCTTCTTGCAGAACCCGATCACGAAACGCCGGGTTCCCTCGTAGCGTTGGGCATCGTCGACGCTGCGTTCGCGCAATTCGGCAGCGACGTCCTTGTAGCGCACGATCGGTCCGGCGATCAGCTGTGGAAACAGCGTCTTGTAGGTCGCGAACTGCAGCAGACTGCGACTCGCATCGATCGTGCCGCGGTAGACATCGATCAGATAGCTGATGCCCTGGAATGCGAAAAAACTGATACCGAGCGGCAAGGCAGCGTTGATCGCGGGAACCAGCTCGGGACGGCCGAACCATGCGCCGATCGCATCGAGGTTGTGCGTCAGAAAGCCGATGTACTTGAAGTAGGCGAGCAGGCCGAGGTTGAAGACGATGCCGCCGATCAACCATCGCCTCGAAATCGGCGAAGGCGCATGCGGGTTGCCGCCGTCGCGCGTGGCAGTGATGCAGCGACCGAACGCGAAATTGCCCACCACCGAGCAGAGCAGAACCCACGTACCCGCATGATCGCCGTAGTAGTAGAACGCCATGCTGGCGAGCAGGATGAGGGCGTTTTTCCACAAGGCCGGGGTGACCTGATAGAGCGACAGGAAAACCGGCAAAAAGAGAAAAATGAACAGGTACGAGCTGAAAACCATGGATGTTCCGGGCGGACGTAGGGGCGCCGCTTCAGCCGTCGGAACGGTTGGGGCGACCGGAATGCACCTTGGTGCCGTTCGACTTCTCGCGCAGCGCCTTGGCCAGACGATGCGAGCGATGCAGCAGCGAACGCTTCATCGCGAATGCGAGTCCGGCCAGGGCGATCCGCACGCGCGGTGGCGCCGACCATTCGACCGATGCGTTTGCCGGCAATGGCGCTGGCGCAGTACCGGGCGCCTGTCCAAACATCATCTGGAGTACCTGATCGCGGATGTCGCCGCTGCGGAAGCAGCTTGCAAGCAACTGATGCTTGTACTCGAGTTTCGTGTAGTTCTTCGCGGCGTGCCGCGTCGTGAAGACGCTGCGTGTCGAATACCCGTCGGCCTGGGCGCAGTAGGTCACCAGGCGTTCGATCGCGTGAGGGAGGTCGCTGTCGCCGTAGACCTTCTCGTCGAACTGTCCCCACGTCCAGCCGTGTTCGAACAGGCGCTTCAGCGACTCGGGGCGAAACCAGAACATCGAGCCGTAGGTCGCAACCGGAGTGTGGATGTCGAAAGGCACACGGATGCCGAGCAGTTGTGCGAGCGCTTCGACACGCGGCTTGTTGAGGAACCAGGCATGTCCGAGCGTCGGATATCCGATATGCACGGTGGGCGGGATGACGACGCCGACACGAGGCTCGCGTTCCAGCATGTCGAACAGGTTCTCGATGTAGCCGCGCGACCCGAGCAGGTTGTCCAGCAGGTGATACTTGAAGCCGTCGCCGCGATTGGAACCATCCTGCAACGACTTCTTGCTGTGAATGCGGCAGAGCAGGCCGTAGCGTCCGGAGAGCACGACATCGCGCTGTGCGATCAGCAGTGCCGATGTGTCGCGCCCGAGATTGGACTCCACCACGTCGATGCGTACCGAACCCCGATCGAACCCGGCAAGCTGCGTCTGGATGAACTGCTTCTTCTCCAGCGTATCGGTGGTGACGTACAGGTCGAAATCGCCGGGGATGCGCGTTGCGTAATCGAGCAGCTCGGCAAGTGCGTCGAGCCAGTAGACGTGCGCGAGAACACCGATGCGACCGAATGACCACGCAGGCGCGGCGCTGTCGCAACGTACGTCGGGAAAGATGTCGAGCAGCTCGAGGTTCGTGTAGAGCGTGCGCAGTTCCGACGTGCGCAACACATTGCGTTCAATCAGGCCGATATCGTAGGTGGAACGCTCGGCCACCAGATCCAGCGCACGCCGCAGGTTGATCGCTTCCGTTGCCATGTACAAGGGATCGTGAAAAAACGGACGTCGTTTCAGGATTGGGCAGCGGCGTTCCATTATGCTGTCCACTTCCAGACAGAGCGGGTGCACCGTCGTGAAGCTGTCCGGATCCATGTAGACGCGGTAGGCGAATCCGTGCTCGGCGAAATGTTCGGTGAAACGCATCTCGTGATGCTGGATCGAATCGGTGTAGGAGCGGATTGCCGGCATCTGGTGCCAGTACGACCAGAACGCGTCCGAATTCAGCATCGGCTGACGCACCGCAATGAAGTGCGACTGGATATGCAGAGGCAGCACTTCGCCGCCGGTGAGCGGGTTGGGTCGACATTCCTTGTGCGCCGTGATTCCCCAGAAATCGCATTCGAGTGCGTCCATCGCATCGAACATTTCCGAGAGAGGGAAGATCGGAGCAAAGAAGGTGTAGTTGAGCAGCAGCAGCTCGTCGTATCCGGCCAGACCCGACCTGCCGATGCGTTCGATCGCTTCCTTGTATCCCCATACGTCGTAACCGACGTTGGTGCGAACGACCACCTCGTCGGATTCGGCGCGCAGGGTCTGCAGGCCTCGCGCATTGGGCGGACCATTGCAGACTACGACGAGCCGGTCGACATGAGCGCGAAACGCCCGCAATGCGACCGCGATGTAGTCATCGACGAAGCCGGCTTCGTCGTAGAAGAGGTACACACCGATACGTCGCCGCGGCGCGAGCAATCCTTGTCTTTCCGATGACATGTCGCGTGTCTCCCTATCTAGCGCCGCCGCGCTCGGGTGTCGCGGATCCACTCTCTCTCGTCACACGCCCCATGCTCAGCCATTATGAATAGCACGGTCGCGGGTGAAGTGTAATTTCTGTTAGCGGCCTGTGGCGACACTTGCGTGCCACGCCTGCGGCCAGGCATCGCTTGCATGAACGTGGGCTCCGGTATGATCGCGGCCGGCTTCACCTGTGCGGCGACGCGCGAGGTGCGTAGCCCGAAAATTCGCAAGCGCAAAGAAATCCAGAGATTCCCCGCCATGCTGATCGGACCCTTCCTCCCCTTCGTCGAACAGCGATCGTTGCTGTTCGAGCTCACCAAGCGGGAAGTGCTGGGCCGCTACCGCGGGGCCAGTTTCGGTCTGTTCTGGGCCCTGCTCAGTCCGTTTCTGATGCTCTGCGTGTACACGGTCGCATTCGGCTTCGTGATGAAGAGCAAGTGGCCGCATGCGGTCGAGGGCCGGGCGAACTTCGCGTTGATCCTGTATGTCGGCCTGATCATCCACGGATTCTTCGCCGAGTGCGTCGCGCGCTCGCCGCGCTTGATCGTGGACAATTCCAACTTCGTCAAACGCGTGATCTTTCCACTCGACGTGCTGCCGTGGGCGATGATTCTGTCGGCTTTTTTCCACGCACTGATGAGCATGCTGGTGTTCGTCGTTCTCTACGTGATCACGTCGGGATCGCCGCCCTGGACCGTGGTGTTCTTTCCGCTGGTGTTGCTGCCGTTCGTGTTCGTGGTGAACGGGCTGGCCTGGTTTCTCGCCTCGCTCGGTGTTTATCTTCGCGATATCAATCAGGTCACCGGGGTGCTGATCACGGCTCTTCTTTTCCTTTCGTCGGCGATCATGCCGCTCGACTCGGTGCCCGAGCGGTATCAGGCCATCTTCCAGCTCAATCCACTGACCTTCATCATCGACCAGGCACGCGAGGTGGCGCTGTGGGGCGGTCTGCCGGATTGGGTCGGCCTCACCTGGTACACCTTGAAGGCAACCGTCTTCATGTATCTCGGACATGCCTGGTTCCGCTTCACACGCTCCGGTTTCGCTGATGTCCTCTGATCAACTCGCCATCCACCTGCGCGGAGTGGACAAGGTTTTTTCCGTCTATGATCGTCCGCATCATCGGCTGTTCGAATCACTGCTCGGCACGCGCTGGCGCACCTGGCATCGCAAGTTCCATGCACTGCACGACATCGATCTCGATGTGCGCCGCGGTGAGACGGTCGGCCTGATCGGACGCAACGGCGCCGGCAAATCCACCTTGCTGCAGGTCATCTGCGGCATTCTGACGCCGACCCGCGGCAAGGTCGAAGTACACGGCCGCATCGCCGCCCTGCTCGAATTGGGCGCCGGTTTCAACGCGGAATTCAGCGGTCGCGAAAACGTGTTTCTCAACGGCACCGTACTCGGTCTCAGTCGCGCCGAGATCGAAGCGCGCTTCGACACCATCGCGGCATTCGCCGACATCGGACAATTCATCGACCAGCCGGTCAAGACCTACTCGAGCGGCATGTACATCCGCCTCGCTTTCGCCGTGGCAATTCATGTCGAACCGGACATCCTGGTGATCGACGAAGCGCTTTCGGTCGGGGACGAGGCGTTTCAGCGCAAGTGTTTCGCGCGCATCGAACAGATTCGCGCGGGCGGCGCAACCGTACTTTTCGTGTCGCACGGCGTCAGCACGGTGTCGCAGCTGTGCGATCGTGTAGTGCTGCTCGATGCCGGCGAGGCATTGGCGATAGGACCGCCCAAGCCGGTCATTTCGCGCTATCACAAGCTGCTCTACGCAGCGCCCGAACAAGCCGCCGCCATTCGCGCCGAGATCCGGCGCGAATTCGAATCCGGCATGACCGAGGCGATCGCCGGCGTCGAGCAACGCGCAGACGGCAGCACGGATGATGTCGACGATGAAGAAACAGCGAGCGGCTATTTCGATCCGGGTCTGGTCCCGAAGACGATTCAATACGGCGGACGTGGCGCGCACATCCAGTCGTTGCGGATCGAAACCCGCGATGGACGCATGGTCAATGTGCTGCGCGGCGGCGCGCACTACATCTATCGTTACCGCGTGCGCTTCGATCAAGCCGCTGCGTTGGTGCGCTTCGGCATGATGATTCGTACCGTCACCGGGCTCGAACTCGGCGGCTGTTCCTCCGAGGTGCATCCACGCGGGCTCGACCTCGTTTCCGCCGGCAGCGAAGTCGATGTGGCGTTTGGTTTCCGCTGCGTGCTGAGCCCTGGCACCTACTTTCTCAATGCCGGTGTCCTCGGCAGGATCGATGTCGACGAAGTCTTTCTGGAACGCCTGGTCGATGCGGCGATGTTTCGCGTGATGCCGGATCCCGAGCGGCGCGCAACCGGATTCGTCGACCTCGATTTTGAACCTGCCGTCGAATTTGCGGTCCTCAATCCCCAACGCTGATCGAATCAATCCGGCCGCTTCCGCAATCATGCAAGAACAGACTCGAACTTCCGATCCGACCGTGATCCTCGTGGTTGGCATGCATCGCGGTGGAACATCCGCCCTGGCCGGTGTCCTGCATCTGCTCGGCTTCGACTGCGGACCCTCGCTGATGCCCGCAGTCGAAGGAGTCAACAGCAAGGGATTCTGGGAACACCTGGAAGTGTTCCGCATTCACGAGCGTCTGTTCGCCGCGTTCGGGCGTTCGATCTTCGATCCGCGCGAGATGCCGACCGGCTGGCGCGAGCATCCGGAATTCCAGATCGCGGTGAACGATGTGCGTGCGCTGATCGAGCGCGATTTCGCGAGCGCCTCGCGCTGGGTCGTCAAGGATCCGCGCCTGTGCAAATTTGCTCCGGTCTGGTTCGAAGCGTTCGCAGCGCTGGGAATCCGTCCGCGCGTATTGATGATCGCGCGGCATCCCGTCGAGATTGCGCGATCGTCGCGCGCGCTCGGATGGTGCGATTCGACGGCGCGTGCGCATCTTTGCTGGCTGCAATACATGTTCGAAGCCGAGCGCACTACACGGCAGGCCCTGCGCGCGTGCGTCAACTACGCCGATCTGATAGGCGACTGGCGGTCGGAAGTCGAACGCATAGGAAAGGATCTGTCGATCGAATGGCCTGTCATCGAGGACGAACAGGCGGCGGAGCTCGACCGTTTCCTCGACACCCGGGAACGGCATCATGTCGAATCGGGCAATGCCGTTGCGGATGCCGAGCATGCTCTCCCTCCGCTGGTAGCCGCACTGCACGATGTCTTCAGCGAGAGCGCGCGTTCTCGAGAGTTGTGGGAGAAAGTTGCGGCGCTGGGCGACATCTACCGGTTCGGGGAGGGCGTGTTCGGCCCGTGCCTCGATCAGGACATCATCGATCTGACGCTGACGCGTCTGGCGATGGAACAGCAGCGCGCAAATATCACGCATCCGACGCCGACGGATGCCGTCACGCTGCATTGCCGGCTCATCGAGGAGTCTTGCCGCGACGAAGCGACATTCGCCCAGCAGTGCGATCTGGGCGAGGGAAAGATGACGCTGCGTTGGATTCTGCCCAGCGGGATTCGACCACAATTCATGCGCCTCGACCTCGGCGCTCGACCAGGTGCATTCGTGGTGCACGCGATTCGTCTCGACGGAACAGCGATCGAGGCGCTTGCCTCGCACATCGTCGCGGGATCGCCGGCGCGCCCGATGGAACGCGACGACACGGGGTTGCGCATCGCGAGCACGCGCGAAAATCCGTGGCTGGAAATCGATGTGCGCGGATTGCTCGCACACGCCGAAACCAGCAGCGTCGAGTGCGTCGAAGTCGAGCTCGAACGCGAATCGGGCGCCGCGGAATTGGCAGCGCTGATTACCTGCGCGGTCGGCGAAGCCCTGGACGCCCGTCCGTCATCGACGAATCCGACGCACTGAGCGCAATCCAGTATTCGGGCTGCAAAACGCCGCGCGGCTAGAGCAGTTCGTCGCGGCAGCGCTCCAGCAATTCGCGCCGATCGAAGACCAGCGGATGCGGCGTTCGCGTGAGCACCGTATAGAACTCGCAACCATTCCAGGTCGGTAGCTGTGTCATGCCGAGGCCGGTCAGACCGCATGCCCGGAGATCCTGCAGGATCAGCATGAATCGGCTCGGCGTGAGGCGCCAGACGTGCACGTCGATATAGTCCGAATGAGTCTGAGCACTGCGCCACGCCGTGCACGCGTCGTCGATGCCATGCAGGAGCGACACATCGCTGTGGTTGTCGGGATCCCATGCGATTGCGCCGCCGGGACTCAACCAGGCCGCGTTGGCGAAGTGATCGAAGATTTTTCCAGGCGTCGCGCGCGTGCGCTGTTGCAGATGGGCATCGAGCACCTCGCCGGTGGACGTGGCCGTCTGGTAGGTGTCGAAGCAGTAGCGTTTGTCGGGTACGACCAGGGCGAGGATGCCCTCGGGTGACAGCAGCCGCTCGCACTGCTGCAGAAATCCGACCAGGTCCGGCGTGTGCTCGATGACGTGGCTGGCCGCGATCCAGTCGTAGCACGCCTCACGCCCGACGACATCCACCAGGGACTCGCCGCGCCAGATGAAATCGACGTCTTCGATACGACTCAGGTCCACATTGTGTCCGACGTATTTCGCGCGCAGTTCCTCCGCGCTTGCGTGGTCGAGCACATGTACCTTGAAGCCTTCGCGCTTGGGCGCGAGCGGGTTGTGACTGGGTCCGATCTCCAGGCCGAGGCCGTCGCGACGCAACGCTCCAATGATGGCTTCCTCGCGCGTCGAAGCAAGATACGTCGATGCGCGTTGTTGGCCGCCCTGCCTGCCCCTGTGTTCTTGATTGCCGCGATGATCGGCCGTTTCATTCGCCGATGAACTGGTCATGCCTGCACTGTCCCCCATGATTTTGTCCAGCTCCGATGCGTGAAGCGGCGTTGCACATGTACGAAAGCACAAGTGCGGCGGCTTGTTCAATCTCTCATCGACGAGGCGCTGCTTGCGTTGCAATCGCTGCGGACTGCAGTCGAAGCGGCGCCGCCTGCCTCACAACATCCGCATCAACTCCGGCATCAGCGGCAGCTTGCGCACACGCACCGTGGTGGCCGCATGCACCGCGTTGGCGAGGGCCGGCGCGGCGCTCGGCACGCCCATCTCGCCCGCGCCGCAGGGTTCGGCGGCGGAGTCGACGATCTGCACCTCGACTTCGCGCGGTGCCTGGGCCATGCGCAGCAGTGGGTAGTCGGGGAAGTTGTGCTGCTGCACCTGGCCATCCTTCACGGTGATTTCCAGATGCAGCGCCATCGAGATCGCGTCGATGGTGCCGCCCATCATCTGCGCTTCCACGCCGAGCGGATTGATCACGCGGCCGACGTCGACCACACACACGGCGCGATGGATGCGCAGGTCGCTGCCCTCGATCGACACCTCGAACGCGTGCGCCGCGTAGCCGCCGAAGGTGAAATGGCAGGCGATGCCGATGCCGTGGCCGTCTGCGCGGCGCGAGCCCCAGCCGATCCGCTCGGCGCACAGCTTCAGCACGTTGGCGAGGCGACCGGTGTCGAACATCGGGCCGCCGTGGCCGCGATACGGAATCTGGCGCGGCTCGCCGAGCATGTCGAGGCGCAGCTGCACCGCGTCCTGCTTCGTGTTCACCGCGATCTCGTCGATGAAGCTCTGCACGGCGAACGCATGAAACGTGTGCAGCGGTGCGCGCCACCATCCGCGCGGCATGCCGGAGGCCACACTGAAAAACGTCTTGTCGAGGTTGGCGACCAGGCCGGCCGGGAAGTCGTCGGGTTCGAGGCAGCCGGTGTAGATCGGGCGGTCCTTCATGCCGGCGTCGCGATAATTGCGCGGCGTCGCCGCGCAGCGGTGGGTCCAGCCGGTCACGTGTTTGCGGCGATCGATCGTCGCGGCCAGTGCATGCACGCCGAACGGACGATAGAAGTCGTGCTGCAGATCGTCCTCGCGCGTCCACATCAGCTTGACCGGCTTGCCTGCAGCCTTCGCGATCAGTACGGCTTCGGCGACGAAGTCGTTCTTCAGGCGTCGTCCGAAGCCGCCGCCTGCGCGCGTCATGCGGATGTCGATGTTCTTGCGCTCGATTCCGGTCAGCGCGGCAATCATCTGCGAAGCGCCGTCGGGACTCTGCAGCGAGGCGACCAGGCGCGCGCTGTCCTGCTTGATTTCGATCAGGGCGCCCGGCGGCTCCATCGTCGCATGCGCGAGAAACGGCATTTCGTAACGCGCCTCGACGACCTGGTGCGCCTGCTTGCGCGCCTTGGCGAAATCGCCGTCGCTGCGAACGCTGACGCCGTTCGCAGCCTTGTCGAGCAGTTCATTCGCCGCTGCCGTGAGCGCGCCGGAGGATTCCTTCGTCCACGGTCCCGGCTTCCACGTCAGCTTGAGCTGCTCGCGGCCTTTCAATGCAGCCCAGGTGTTGTCGGCGAGCACGGCGACGCCCGCGGCGAGCACGCCGTCGAGTGGCGCGTCGGACTTCGGGCCCGGAATCGCGATCACGTCGCGCACGCCGGCAACGCGGCGCGTGGCGGCATCGTCGTAGCTCTCCAGGGTGCCGTCGAGATGCGGACACCGCGCGATCACCGCGACCAGCACGTTCGCTGCGTATTCGTCGATGCCGTAGTGCACGCGTCCGGTCACGATCTCGCGCGCATCGACGACCCGCGTCGGCTTGCCGATGATGTGAAAGTTTTCCGGCGACTTCAGCGCGAGCGGCTGATCCGGCGGCGCGATTTCCGAAGCAGCGCGCGCCAGCGCGCCGTAGCTGAGGCGGCGACCATCGGACGCGATGATCTCGCCGTTTTCACTGCGCAGTTGCGCGGCAGGAAGATGCAATTCGCGCGCCGCGGCCTGCACGAGCAGCCAGCGTGCAGTCGCACCGGCTTCGCGCAGTTCCTGCCATGCATCCGGAATGCTGGTGCTGCCGCCGGCGCCCTGATCGCCGTAGCGATTGGATGGCCCCTTGTCGGTATCGATGTAACCGTAGGGCAGTTGCACGACGCGAACCTGGTTCCAGTCGACATCGAGTTCTTCGGCGATCAGCATCGGCAATGCCGTCATCACGCCCTGACCGATTTCGCAGCCGCGCGCGCCGATCACGATGCGATTGTCGCGTTCGATGCGCACGAAAGGGCCGAGTTCGGTGAGATCGTCGCCGAGTAGTTCCGGCGGCAGGCTCGCCGGCGCCGGATTGGCCAGAAGGCGGCGCGAGGCGATCAGCAGCGCGCCGCTCGCGCTCAGTGAAATGACGAGGAAGCGACGTCGACCCGCGTCCGGGACCGCACTCATTTGCGCTCGGCCTCGATCAACTCGGCGGCACGCAGGATGGCGCGGCGAATACGAGGATAGGTGCCGCAACGGCAGAGGTTGCCGATCAGTGCGATGTCGTCGTCGTTCGGTTTCGGCTTGCGCTGCAGCAGATCGACGGCGGCGATGATCTGGCCGGCCTGGCAATAGCCGCACTGGGCGACGTCTTCCTCGATCCAGGCTTGCTGCACCGGATGCAGCGCATGGGTTTCCAGGCCTTCGATGGTCGTCACGGCGTGCGTCGCCGCCGCCTGCATCGGCAGCACGCAGGAGCGTGCGGCCTTGCCGTCGAGCAAGACCGTGCAGGCGCCGCAGGCACCGATGCCGCAACCGAATTTGGTGCCGGTCAGGCGCAGCGTGTCACGCAGGAACCAGAGCAGCGGCATGCTCGGGTCGCCGTCGTGGAAATACGGTTTTCCGTTGACCGAGATTGCCAGCGGCGCAGGCGGTTTGGCAGCGGCCGGCTTGGCGCTGTCGACGGCATGTTCGGGAGGATTGGGCATGCGCGCATTGTCGCATCTGTCGCGGCGACGGCACAGGCGGGGTGCGAGGCTTCAAAAGCGGGCGCCGCGTCCACTCCTGCAGACGCGGCGGCCCATCCGGGTAGAGGGGTACTCCCGGACAGAATCCGGTTCGGGGGGGAACCGGATCCAACGGCCGATCCATCGACCGCGCAGGTACCTCGACTTGAAATCCATGGGCGGATCGCGCGGCAGGGCAGCTGCGCGCAGCGTCGGATTCAAGCCATCAACCCACTCGTTTCAACCGGCGCACAACACACTGGTTTCGGCATGGCCGAGCGTGACATCGGCCGTGATCAATCCGGCGATATTGAGATTCAGATGCACCGCATTGGTCGAGCCGGCGAGCGAATTGACACCGTCGCCGGTGATCTTCTGCTCGTTCAACATCAGCGTCGCGCCGACGATACCGAGCGCGTGCAGATCGATGCCGGTATTCGGCGGCGGATTCAGCGGCAGATTCGGAACGGCGATGCCGAGTATCTTGATCGTCAGACCCGGAACCTCGATCGTGTTCACGGTCTTCAGGCTCGGCGCATCGAAGCCGTTGCCATACAGCATGTCGGCAACGACGTCGCCGAGATCATTGGTCTGCGCGCCGCCGGATTTCGGATTGACCGGACACTGGCCCGAGATCAGCACCATCGAATGAATCTGGTTTGCGGTCACTTCGAGCAGCGCCGCACCGAGCAGGCTGACCGCGCTGACACTGACGTTCGCCGTGCTGGCATCGGCGCCGGCGACGAACTGGCCCGCGCCGGGTTCCCACTGCAACGCCGACTGCAGCACGCCGGCAGACACGCTCGCGACGGCATTGCCGACCGACCAGTCGAGAAGCTGACCTTGCAGCGCGTAGGCGTCCGCCTGCGGAGCCGTCGTCACCTGCTTGATCGGATCGACGTCGAGATTGATCAGCCCCGCCACGCTGATATTCACCTGCAGCTCGTAGGCATTGCCGCCGGCAACCTGTGCGAAGGCCGGTGCGCCGGCCGTGGCGAGTGCGCCGGCGACGAGCCAGGCGATCGGATGACGCGCCAGCGGGCGACGCGCCGATGAGAATCGGGTCGTGAATGACATGATGCTTCCCTCCTGAGCCTTGCCTGCGGCGACAGAAATACGATGGTCGCGGCGCGGCGAAAACCTGTCGGTCCTTACAGGAGACAAATGCGCACATTTTCACGAATACACGATGATTCGGCACGCATGCTTTGGCAACGTTCGAGGGGTGAACGTGGCGTGAAATAAACGCCGAAATAAAACCGGAGCGGGCGCGCAATAATGCGATGAATGAGCCCGATTATCCGGTCTCTGCCGAGCCTTCAATGCGCAGGCAGGAAACGCCGCCAGATGAAATACAGCGGAAGGCCGGCGAGCGTGATCAGGGCGCCCATGCCGGCATCGCCTGGATGCTGCCACGCGGTCACCGCGACCACCCACAGCACGGCGGCGAGAAACACGATGGGCAGCAACGGGTACCACGGTGCGCGAAAGGGCGCGCTGCCCTCGTTGCGGCGATACCAGAACAAGGTCGCCACTACCGCGGCGTACCCGAGCCAGTCGCCGGTGGTGGAATAGTTCAGCAGCTGATCGAAGGTTCCGGTCAGGGCGAGCACGCACGACCATGCCGCGAGCGTGACCAGGGCGATGTTCGGCGAACGCCAGCGCGGATGCAGGCGTCCGGCGACGCGGAAAAACACGCCGTCCGCACCCATCGCCTGGAACACGCGCGCGGCACCGATCAGCGAGATATTGCAGAAGCCGAGCGTGGAGATCGCGATGCCGGCCGAGATCAGCCGCGCGCCGGGTTCGCCGAGTACGTGGCGCATCAGGTCCGCTGCCGGCGCCTGGCTCTGTGCAAGTCCGGCATGCCCGAGCACAGCAAGGTAGGCGAGGTTGACCAGCAGATAGCAGGCCGCGACCAGCAGCATGCCGAAGAACAGCGCGCGCGGAATATTCCGCTGCGGCTCGCGAATCTCGCCGGCGATGTCATTGGCATAGGTCCAGCCGCCGTAGGCGAACAGCACCGGCAGCAGCACACCGCCGAGCGCGAACGGATTCAGCGGCGCCGGCGCTGCGGTCGCCACCGGCGCGCCGCGCGCGAGCAGACCGATCACGACGAGCGCGGCGACCGCGGCAAGTTTCAGCAAGGTCAGCAGGTTCTGCGTGAACGCGCCGGCACGGATGCCGAACCAGTTGATCCCGGTCAGAAACACGATCACGCCGACCGCATACGGTCCTGCGTCCGTTACCTTCACACCGAACGCCGCAGCGGCGTATTGCACGAACACGGTCGCGACGGCGGCGATGCTGCCCGAGTGATTGACGATCAGCAGATTCCAGCCGTACACGAAGGCGATGACGAGGCCGAAGGCTTCGCGCAAGTTCACGTAGCCGCCGCCTGCGGCTGGCCGGCGCGCACCGAGTTCGGCGTAGCAGAGCGCGCCGATCAAGGCGAGCGCGCCGCCGATCGCCCAGGCAATCAGCTGTTCGGTGCCGGAGCCGGTCTGGCGCGCAATCGCGGCCGGCGTCAGGAAGATGCCCGAACCGATCACGCCGCCGACCACGATCATCGCGGCGTCCCACGCACCGAGGCGCCGCACGTAACCGATCTCGGAACCAATCGCGGGCGGATCGACTGCTGACTTTTCCATCAGGGAGGTTCCGGGAATGGGTGTGCGCCAGGACGATCCAGCATCGGTGTTCGCGCGCCGTCTGTCGAGAGCGGAAATCGCGCAATATCGGCATCCCGCACGTGACTGCCGGCAGGCGCAGCGGAATCCGGATCAGGCTGCAATCGCGTTCCCTCTGGAGAACGTCATGATGAGCACGATCCGCAACGCTGTCGTCCTGTTGTCCCTGCTCGGCACCTCGAGCCTCGCCGGCGCGGCCGGCAACGATGCGGCGACGCAGAGCGAACTGGTCGCCATCACGCAGGAACTGATGGACGCGATCCCGCTCGGCAAGGCCGACGTGTGGCAGCGCGTGCTCGCCGACGATGCGATGCTGATCGACGAATACGGGCGCCGTCAGACCAGGAAGGAGGCGGTCGACGGCATCCACGCGTTTCCGAAGGGCTACTCCGGCAGCATCGAGATTCGCAGCCCCGAAGTGCGTGTCGACGGCGACCTCGCCGTGTTGAACGGCGAATTCTACGAACGCGAAAGCGTGTTCGAGCAGAAGCTTCTCGTGCGCTACATCTTCAGCAACACCTTCGTGCGCCGCGACGGCGCCTGGCGATTGCTAGCAGCCAATGACGTGACCTTGCCGACCGTGCCGCCGCCGTTGAATGTCGCCGATCTGCCGGTCGCCGACTATCCCGGCGTCTACAGCTACGGGCCCGACCACGCCTTCACGGTTGCGCGCGACGGCGACGGTTTGTTCTACACCACCAAGGCGGGCGGACGTCGCACCATACTCGATGCGATCGCAAGAGATGTCTTCATGGACGGCGGCGACGAGAAAAGTCTGCTCGTGTTCCGCCGCGATGCGCGCGGCAAGGTGGTCGAGCTGATCGAGCGGCGCAAGTTCAACGATCTGCACATGACGCGCGCCGCGTCGCACTGATCAGCTGCGCGTCACCGATTGCCCGCGAAAACGCCGCGGCACGGCTGCGGCAACGCCCTCGATTGCGTTCTGCTGCGTTGCAAGAAAGAATGGAGCGCCGATTGCGCGCGCTGCTCGCAGGAAAACCGACTTGAGTGCCACCGCCATCCAACCGGCGCAGCCTGCTGCGCCGGTGTCCGAGCGACCCTGGGTCGTCGCCAAGTTCGGCGGCACCAGCGTATCCACGCGTCCACGCTGGGAGACGATACGGCGCATCGCCGCCGAGCATCACGCACGCGGCCGCAACGTATTGATCGTGGTGTCGGCGCTGTCGGGCATCACCGACCTGTTGAAGCGCATCGCCGAAGCGCGTGCGGACGAGGCACGCTGCCGCGATGCGCAGGTCGGCATCGTCGAACGTCATCACAGTCTGCATCGCGATCTCGAACTGCCGGCGCGCAATGCGCTCGACGGCTGGCTCGCGCGACTGGACCAGTTGATCGTCGATCCGCGCCGCAGCCAGTCCGCACTCGCATGGCAGGCCGAAGTCTTCGCACTCGGCGAATTGATGTCGAGCACGCTCGGCGCGGCGTTCTTCGGCAGCGGCGGGCTCGTCACGCACTGGCTCGACGCGCGCGATCATCTGGCTGCCGTCGCATTGGCGAATCAGGGCGCCTGGGGGCGCTACCTCTCGGCCACGGTTCCGGCCGTGCCGGATGCGGCATTCGCCAGCGCGCTCGCCGCGCGCGGCGAGGTGTTCATCACGCAGGGATTCGTCGCGCGCAACGGCGACGGTGAAACCGTGCTGCTCGGTCGCGGCGGCTCGGATACCTCGGCCGGCTATTTCGGCGCATTGTTGAAAGCGGAAGTTGTGGAAATCTGGACCGACGTGCCGGGCATGTTCAGCGCCAATCCGCGCCAGGTACCGGAAGCGCGTCTGTTGTCCCGGCTCGACTACGAGGAAGCGCAGGAAATCGCCACCACCGGCGCCAAGGTGCTGCACCCGCGCTCGCTCGGCCCGTTGCGTCGCGCGCAGGTACCCCTGGTCATCAAGGACACCAACCGGCCGCATCTGGCCGGCACCGAAATCCGTGCCGCGGCCGCCGACGCCGCGCCGTGCATCAAGGCGATCAGTGCGCGCAAGGGCGTCACCCTCGTCTCGATGGAAACGATCGGCATGTGGCAGCAGGTCGGCTTCCTCGCCGACGTGTTCGAGATCTTCAAGCGCAACGCGCTCTCGGTCGACCTGATCGGTTCGGCCGAAACCAATGTGACGGTGTCGCTCGACCCGAGCGAGAATCTGGTCGATTCCGATGTGCTGTCCGCGCTCGCGACCGATCTGGCGAAGATCTGCCGGGTCAAGGTGATCGCGCCGTGTGCGGCGATCACCCTGGTCGGTCGCGGCATGCGTTCGATGCTGCACAGCCTGTCCGGCGTGCTCGCCGAATTCGGCGCACTCGACGTGCACCTCATCAGCCAGTCGTCGAACAATCTGAATCTGACCTTCGTCATCGACGAGGCGCTGGCCGAGCAGTTGATTCCGCGTCTGCACGCATTGCTGATCCGCGCCGATGCCTTGCGCGTCGAAGACAGCGCGATCTTCGGTCCGAGCTGGCATGCGCTCGAAACCGCCGCGACGGCACCGTCACCTGCCGTATGGTGGCGCGAGCAACGGGCCGAACTGCTGGAACTGGCCGCCGTCGCGACGCCGCGTTACATCTACTCGCTCGATCAGGTGCGTGCGCAGGCACGCGCGCTGCGCACACTCACGGCGGTCGATCGCTGGCACTACGCGTTGAAGGCGAATCCGCATCCGGCCATTCTCACCGCGTTGCACGAGGAAGGTTTCGCGTTCGAGTGCGTGTCGATGGCCGAAGTCGCGGCGGTGCGCGCGACGTTGCCGACGCTGCCGGCCGAACGCATTCTTTTCACGCCGAACTTCGCGCCGCGCGAGGAATATGCGCAGGGCCTCGAAGACGGCGTCCACGTCACCCTCGATGCCCTGCATCCGCTGCAGCATTGGGGCGAGCTGTTTCGTGGCCGCGAGATTCATCTGCGCGTCGATCTCGGCAGCGGACGCGGCCATCACGACAAGGTCAAGACCGGCGGGGCGGCGTCGAAATTCGGCGTCGCGCTCGATCAGGTCGAGGAATTTCGCGCGCTCGCGCGCCGGCACGATGCGAAGATCGTCGGCCTGCATGCGCATCTGGGTTCGGGCATTCTGGATGCCTCGCACTGGCGCTCGGTGTATGCGCAGCTGGCCAGCCTCGCCGAGGGATTCGGCCGCATCGATTCGCTCGATATTGGCGGTGGGCTCGGCGTGCCGTCGCGGCCGGACGAATCGCCGCTCGATCTCGTCGCGCTCGCCGCCGCGCTGGCCGAGGTCAAGAGCGCTTATCCACAATTCCAGTTGTGGATGGAGCCCGGACGTTTCCTCGTCGCCGATGCCGGCGTGCTGCTCGCGCGCGTGACCCAGGTCAAGCGCAAGGGCACGGTGCACTACGTCGGCATCGATGCCGGCATGAACTCGCTGATCCGTCCGGCGTTGTACGAAGCCTGGCACGAGATCGTGAATCTGTCGCGGCTGGATGAGCCGGTCGATGCGATGGTGCAGATCGTCGGGCCGATCTGCGAAAGCGGCGATGTGCTCGGCGCCAATCGCCGCCTGCCGGTGTGTCGCGAAGGCGATGTGATCCTGATCGCGCAAGGCGGCGCCTATGGCGCGGTGATGGCCTCGCACTACAACCTGCGCATGCCGGCGTCGGAGAGCGTGCTGTGATGCCGGCACGTGCGTGGCTGCACATCGCCGCCCTGCTCGCGCCGCTCGGCGCGGCGGCAGGCTGGTCCGCGCTGGCGAGCCCGGCCGATCCCTCGCTCGGCTTGCGCCAGAGCGCGATTTTCGGTGGCCTCGGCGCGCTTGCGGCACAGATCGCGGCGCTGCTGCGCTGGCGCGCGCTCGAGCGCCGCGCGCGCGAAGGCAGCGGCGCCTGGAAGACCGGCATCGGCATGGCGGTGCTGACGCATGTGTTATTCGGCGTGCTGTTCGTCGCTGCGATGGCGGCCTCGATGCGTTTTCTCGAAGCCGGTGATCCCGGCAATGCGAAAGACCTGCTGGTGCAGGCGGCGTTTTTCATCGCCGCGTCGCTGTTCGCAGTCGGCGCGCTGAGCCTGCCGCTGACCGCCTTGCTCGCCTGGAAGATCGCTGTGCTGCGCCGCCGGGAGATCGCCGATGACGCTCGCTGATCCGCGCGCCGCGCAGGCGTTTCGTTTCGTCCGGCGCGATCATGCCGATGGTGTGGTGAGCCTGGTCTATGCGTTCGATGACGGCCCCGAGCTGGTCGAACGCATCGCGTTTCCGGATGCGCCGCCGCTGCCGCCGGCTCGCGCCGCAGCGTTCGAGGCGGCGCTGGATCTGCTGCATCTGATTGCCGGTGTCAGCTACTACAAGGCCGGCGTGCCGGCGCAGATTCGCGTCGAGAGCAGCACGCTCAATGCGACGACGGCGACCTTTCTCGACGCCTTGTACCTGCACGGACTCGGCGAGTTTGCGTATCAGAACAAGCTCGACCTGCGCGAACGCATTCGCTTTCCGAGTCGGCATGATGGACACCGCAAGTCCGCACCGCGTGTGGGCCTGCCGAGGCGCACCCTGGTTCCGATCGGCGGCGGCAAGGATTCGCTGGTCAGCGTCGAGCTGCTGAAGAAAGCCGGCGAGGATGCGACCGCCGTATGGATCGGCAACTCGCCCCTGATCCTCGCGTGTGCGACGCGCACGCAATTGCCGCTGCTGAATATCCGCCGCGAAGTCGCGCCGCTGCTGTTCGAGTACAACCGCGCCGGCGCCTTGAATGGTCATGTGCCGGTGACCGCGGTCAACTCGGCGATTCTCGCCGTCGCGGCGATCCTGTACGGTTTCGATGCGATCGCGTTTTCGAACGAACGCTCGGCCTCGAGCGCGACCCTCGAATACGACGGCCAGCCGGTCAATCATCAGTGGAGCAAGGGCTGGGAATTCGAGCGCAGCCTGCACGCGCTGCTGCACTCGCATGTCGCGGCCGACCTCGATTATTTCTCGCTGCTGCGGCCGTTGTCCGAGCTCGCGGTGGCCGAACGCTTCGCGCGCGTGACGCGGTACGACGACGTCTTCTCCAGCTGCAATCGCAATTTCCGCATCCTCGGCCCGAAGCCGGCCGATCGCTGGTGTGGACAATGTCCGAAATGCCATTTTGTATTTCTTGCGCTCGCCTCGTTCATGCCGAAGCCGCGCCTGCTGCAGATCTTCGGACGCAACCTGCTCGACGACGGCGCGCTCGCGCCGGGCTTCGACGCCTTGATCGAGTACCGCGAACACAAGCCGTTCGAGTGCGTCGGCGAAGGCGTCGAATCGCGCGCCGCGTTCGCGGTGCTGACGCAACGTGCCGAATGGCGCGAGGACGCGCTGGTCGCGCGCTTCGCCGACGAGATCGCGCCGCAGCTCGATCCCCGCGAACTTGCACTCGACGCGCTGCTGGTCGCGCAGGGCGAACACCTGATTCCACAGCGCCTCGTCGATGCGCATCGCTGAACTCGGCGGCAAACGCGTCGCGATCTGGGGCTACGGCCGCGAGGGCAGGGCAGCGCTCACGGCGTTGCGCGTGCGCCTGCCGCAGTTGCCGCTGACCGTATTCTGCAGCGAAGCGGAAGCGCTCGAGATCTCGGCGGATCATTCGGATGTTCGTGATTCCGACGCAAGCCGCACTGGCGAACGTGCAGGCATCAACCTCGTGTCCACGGCGCCGGACGCCGCCGCATTGTCGGCGTTCGATGTGGTGATCAAATCACCGGGCATCAGCATCTATCGACCTGAAGTCTTGCTCGCCGAACATGCCGGCGCGCATTTCACCTCGGGCACGGCGCTGTGGTTTGCCGAGCATCCCGAGGCGCGCGTGATTGCGGTCACCGGCACCAAGGGCAAGAGCACGGTGAGCGCATTGATCGCGCACCTGCTGCGCGGGCTCGGTCGCCGCGTCGCGCTGGCCGGCAATATCGGGTTGCCGCTGCTGGAACTGCTCGATCCGCCGCAACCGCCCGACTGGTGGGTGGTGGAATTGTCGAGCTTCCAGACGCGCGAAGCGGCGCACGTCGAAGTCGCGGTACTCAATAATCTGTACGAGGAACACCTGGACTGGCATGGCACGCGCGAACGCTATGCCGTCGACAAGCTTGCGCTCGCCAAGGTCGCGGCGAGGGTTGTCGTGAACTCCGTTCAATCCGATCTCGGTCGACGCGTCGGCGCGCATCCGGGACGCTATGCCTTCGGCGGCGCCGAGGAATGGCATGTCGACGGCGCTGCGATCATGCGCGGCAGCGGCGAGCGCATATTCGACCTCGCGCAGTCGCCTCTGCGCGGCGCGCACAACGCGATGAACCTGTGCGCGGCGCTGGCGGCGATCGAAAGCGCGGGTGAGGACGCGCTCGCCGCAGCCGCATCGATCGGCACCTTCCAGCCGCTGCCGCATCGCCTGCAGATGCTCGGCGAGCGCGATGGACTCGGCTGGGTCGACGACAGCATCGCGACCACGCCGCAGGCGACGCTGGAAGCACTCGCAAGTCTGGCGGATCGCGCCGTCACCGTGCTGGTCGGCGGCTACGAACGCGGCCTGGACTGGCAGCCGTTCGCCGAACAGATGCGCGACAACCCGGTGCACGCGATCATCACGATGGGCGCGAACGGCGCGCGCATCGCGGCCACCTTGCGCGCGGCCGGCGGTACGTATCGACTGCACTCCGTCGCGACGTTGACCGAGGCGGTTGCGGCAGCGCGCGCCGATGCGCCATCGCACGGCGTGATCCTGCTCTCGCCGGGCGCGCCGAGTTTCGATCAGTTCAAGGACTACGCCGAGCGCGGCTGCTTTTTCGCCACGATGGCCGGTTTTGACGCCGCGTCCATCGGCGACATCGCGGGCCTCGGCATCGCCTGAAGCGCTGGACAGTGGACCGCGTGCGTTGCTGCGCTACTCGGGCGCCCTCCTGCGCGGGGATCGGATTCGCTACGGCGCGCCATCGAAACTGTCGGCGAAGATCGTGTCGCGCGTGTAGAAGTAGGCCGACCCCTGGAACATGCCTACGCTGCTGTCGGAGTCGGCACCGACGAGGATGGTGTTGCCGTCCACGGTCACGTCCCAGCCGAAGGAGTTGTCTTCGTCCGCAGGTGCATCGCTGGCTGAAAGACTCGAAAGCGGGCTCCAGGTCGCACCGCTGGCGTCGTATACATGTACCGTGCCGGCCTTCGGTGGCGGCTGCGTGCCGCCGAGGTCGTCGTTGTGGTGCCACATGCCGATCACCGCCAGGCCGCCGCTGAGGTCCACCGCCTGTCCGAACTGGTCGTACATCTCGCCCGAGGCATCGAACAGCTTCTGCGTTTGCACGAACGCGCCACCCGTGGCATCGAAGACGTAGGCCGCGCCTTGGCCGACATTGCTGCCGATGGTGCTCGCCGGCGCGCCGACGAGGAGCCGGGTTCCGTCGAGCGCGACCGAAAATCCGAACTGGTTGCCGGCGACGGTGTCGCTCGCCTCCAGCTTGCCGGTCTCGGTGAGTACGCCATCGGAATTGGAAAAGACGTACGCGGCGCCATCGGGGTAACCCGACGAGGACCAGTCCGGACCGGGCGAGCCGATCACGACGGTGGCGCCGTCGGCGGAAGCGGCGATGGCGCCACCGAAGTTGCGGCCATCGTTTTGTGCGCCGTCACTGGCTTCCACGGTCTGGGTTTCGGTCCATACCCCGTCGACCTCGTTGAAGACGTGGGTGGCTCCACGGCTTTCCGGACCGTTGCGGTCGTAGATCTGCTCGCCGATGAGAACCGTGTCGCCCGCCATCGCCACTGCCTCGCCGTACCAGTCGAGCGTGCCGGGGATGCTCGGCAGAAACGTTGCGGTCTGCATCCACTGGCCATCGCCGCCTCGGGTGAAGAGGAAAGCACCGCCGGCGGGACCATTCATCGGATCGAACACCTCGGGTGCGCCGACCAGCAGGCGGTCGCCGGATACCGCCAGTGACCAGCCGAAGAAATCCGACCAGTTGGGCGGCGTGCCCGCAGGTGGCGTAGCGCTGATCCTCTGCGACAGCGTCCAGCCATCCGGTCCACGTGTGTAGATGCAGACGGACCCGGCACGCGGGCCGGGCGCCGGCACGCTGACGAAGGCGGTGTCGCCGACGACGAGCGTGCGGAAGCCGAACAGATCACTGGATTGGCCGTCGTCGGCGGCGATCTTCTGCTCGAGCCAGGCGAGCGGGCTGCCCAAGGCGACCAGGAGGGAATCACCGCGCGGATGCACGGCGAGCGGGCGATGCCCGATGAAGGAGTTTGCGGCTTGCGCCGAAGGCCAGGCGAAAGGAAGGCGTCCCGGCAGTGCGCCGACCGGCTCGGCGGACGATGTGGCTGCAGCCGAGAAACAGAACAGGGCGCCGGCGAGGACGCGCAGGAAACGAACGTTCGACATGATTCCCCCAAGATGCGGAACACGCCGCCTCGGGCGGCAACTCGATCGAATATCCGCGAGCGGCGGGAGGACCGCAACGGCAAAGGCTGACCGATTTATGTCGTTGGAAGAGATCCGTCAGCGTTGCACGCCGCCGCCCGCCGTAGCGACCGGTCGCTCAAGAGCCCTGCGGTGTGGTTCGGCCCGCAGGCCGTGTCCGAACGCGGTTGTTCGGTGATGAAGGCGCGGCGTCGAGCGCTGCACGCCAACCCATTTGGAAACGTGTGCGCGTGTCCAGCGCCTTCATGAGTTGCGCCAGGCGGCGATTCAGGGTGGAAGCGGAGATGCCGAGCTCGTGCGCGATGTTCTTGTCGTTGAGTCCCGCGGAAAGTAGTGGCACCAGTTCCGCCGCCTCGCGCGGCAGTCGCGCGGGCTGCGCGAAGCCGCGAAACTCGCCGGCCGGTGTGAAGGCGACGGGCGTGGAGCGTTCCCACAGGCTTTCGAACAGCGCGTACAGCGCATCGAGCAGCGCCGAGGAGCGCACCAGCAGCGACGGACTGCCGGGTTGTTCCAGTTCGAGTGGAATGAGGGCGATGCGCCGGTCCGCCAGCACCAGCTTGAAAGGCAGTGAGGGAAACACGCGCACGTCCTCTCCGGCTTCGACATCCTGGCACACGCGCAGGCCGGCGCCGGGGAGAGCGAGGTACCCGGCGTCGACGATGCTGCGGTAATGCACACCGCGCTGGCGTGCCGAAAGCTGGTGGCGCTGGTCCTCGTCGAAGGGCACGTCGAGGCGCGTGATACGCATCGGCGGACGCATGAGGGTGACGATCTCGTGCTGCGCCAGGTGATGCATCTGGTCGAATATCTGGCGCTCGGCGTCACGGCTCGTGAGGAGTTCGACGATCTGGCCGCGGTCGCCCGCGTCCGGCGCGCGCGCGGCTTGGCGTTTGAGCGCAGGAATGAGCGCGCGGGCACGCTCCAGATGCGCCTGTCGCTGGCGGATCATCGCCTCGATCGCGTACTCGGGCGAAGCGGCGAAATAGCGGCGAGGGCGTTCCGGCGCGTGCGTGGCCAGGCCCTTGGCTTCTATCGCGTCGAGCAGTCGCTGCGCGCGGCGCGGAGCGAGCCGCAATGCTTGCACGACATCCTCCAGCGTGGCCGGTCCGTGCTCCAGCAGGAGGCGATACAGATTGTCCTCGTCGGCATGGATGCCGAGCGCCGCCAGCGCACTGTCGGGATCCGGCGCCGCGGCGGGCGTCACTTCGTGTCGGCGCACCGGTGGCGTGCGCACCCGCTTTCGCGATTCGGACATGCACAACGCGCCTCAGCCGCTCACTCTTCGTTGCGACGGTTCCGTTCGTTGAATGCGCAGTATAACGCGGCGACGGATCGGTGCCGTGGGATTATGCTAGGCGTTTCCTCGGCAATCGGAGATCGTCATGCTGCCTCGTTCGTTCGCAATCGCCTTCGCGGTGCTGTGCGCTGCCCCACTGCAGGCCGCGATGGTCGCCAAGCCGCTCGACTACAGCGTAGACGGCAAGAAGATGCAGAGCGTCATCGTCTATGACGACGCGAGCAAGGCCGCGCGACCCGGCATCGTGATGACGCCGGACTGGCTCGGCATCAACGACAACAACATCGCGCTGGCGAAACAGATTGCCGGCAAGGACTACGTGATCCTGCTCGCCGACGTCTACGGAGTCGACCTGCGCCCGAAGAATCCGGAAGAGGCGGGCGCCGCGACGAAGTCGATGTACGACCATCGCGGCGATCTGCGCGCGCGCATCAACGGCGCGTTCGCGCAGCTCAAGGCGCAGGCCGGCAAGGCGCCGCTGGATGGCCGCCATTGGGGCGCGATCGGTTTCTGTTTCGGCGGCGCGACCACGCTGGATCTCGCGCGCAGCGGCGCCGATGTCGCCGCCGTCGTTTCGTTCCACGGCAACCTTTCCACCGACGATCCGTCGCTGGCGAAGAACATCAAGGCGAAGGTGCTGGTGCTGCACGGCGCCGACGACAAGTTCGAATCGCCCGAGCAGGTCGCCGGCTTCCAGCAGGAAATGCGCGACGCCAAGGTCGACTGGCAGTTCCTCAGCTACGGCGGAGCCGTGCATTGCTTCGCGATCCCGAGCGCGCACGGCGAAGTGCCTGGTTGCGAATACAACGAACGCACGGCGAAGCGCGCCTTCGCGCAGATGCACGCGTTCTTCACCGAGACCTTCGCGGCGAAATGATCCGGCTCGCCGTGCAGCGGCGTGTGGCCGGCGCGTCGGAAAACAGCTGAGGCGTGCGCCTGCTCGTGCGACCTCGCAGCCTGGCTTTTCTGCTCGGACTTGCCTGCGTGTTCACGAACGCGCAGGCGCAAGTTATGAGCAACGATGCATCGGCGACACCGCGTGCAAAGCCGGTCGACCGGCCGCCGAGTGTCGACTACTCGGCGAGCCGCGAACGTGGAACGCCGCGCTATCCGCAAGAAGCGCTCGGTCGCCGCCAGTCGGGCAGCGTGTTGCTGAAAGTGCTGGTCGATGCGAACGGCAACGCCGCCACGGTCGAGATCGAACAAGGCGCTGGGCACAGGTATTTCGACGATGCGGCGATCGACGCCGTGCGTCACTGGGTGTTCCGGCCGGGCTTGAAGAACGGCCGGCCGGTCGGTGCTGGCTGCTGCTGCCGATTGACTTCACGCCGCCGCCGATTCCGTCGCGGCGTTGATGCGCGGCCTCGTGTTCGCGCGAGCTCGGACTCGCGCGGCGGCGGATTTCTAGCGCGTGCGATCGATCGCGTAATCGGCGAGCACGCCGAGCGCATCGCGCGCATCGGACGGCGGCAGCACACCGAGTGCCTCGCGCGCGGATCGCGCATAGGTCTGCGCACGCTCGCGCGAGGTTTCCAGCGCGCCGGTGGCGCGGATTGCAGCGAGCACTTCATCGAGCGCGCCGAGATCGCCTTCCTGCAATGCGCGCTTGAGTGATGCCGCCTGCGCCGGCGCGCTGCGTGCAATCGCGATGATCAGCGGCAGGGTCGGCTTGCTCTCGGCCAGATCGTCGCCGATGTTCTTGCCGAGCGTGTCCGCGTCGGAGGCGTAGTCGAGCACGTCGTCGGCAATCTGGAACGCATAGCCGAGATCGAGGCCGTAACGCGCGAGCGCGTCCTCCTCGGCAGCCGGCAGGCCGGCGAGCACGGCACCGAGGCGGGTCGCTGCGGCGAATAGCACCGCGGTCTTGCGCTCGATCACATCGAGATAGGCCTGCTCGCTGGTGTCCGGGTTGCCGATGTTGAGCAGTTGCAGCACCTCGCCTTCGGCGATGCGGTTGGTGGTGTCGGCGAGGATGCGCATCACGCGCATGCTGTCGAGCTCGACCATCATCTGGAACGAGCGCGAATACAGGAAATCGCCGACCAGCACGCTGGCCGCGTTGCCCCACAGTGCATTGGCGGTCTTGCGGCCGCGGCGCAGGTCGGATTCGTCGACCACGTCGTCATGCAGCAAAGTGGAAGTGTGGATGAATTCGATCAGCGCCGCGAGCGGAATGTGCTGGCCCGCCGTGTAGCCGGCCGCGCGTGCCGCGATCAGGTGCAGCATCGGGCGCAGGCGCTTGCCGCCGCCGCCGATGATGTGCTCGGCAACCTGGTTGATCAGCACCACATCGGAGGCCAGCCGGGTGCGGATCAGCGCATCGACGGCGCTCATGTCGGCGGCCGCGAGGGCCTGTGCAGCGGCGAAGCAGTCGATACGGGAAGGTGCGGTGGACTGCGGAACAGCGGACATCGAGGAAATATTCCAGGCGCGAAGGCGAGCAGTATAGCGATCCGGATTGCTCGCCCCGTACCGGCGCACGCGGCGGACCGGCGCATTGTCGCCGAAGGCTGACAGCGCGCGTCGCCGCGCTCGACGGGCGATGCGCGAGAACATGCATGGCGGATGGCAGCCCCGCGGGCGATAATCGCGGCCCAGTTCAGGATTCCGACAGAGGAAGCATTCCATGGCACGCGGCGTCAACAAGGTCATCCTGGTCGGCAATCTCGGCGCCGATCCCGAAACGCGCTACACCGCGAACGGCGGCGCCATCACCAACATCCGTCTCGCCACCTCGGAGGCCTGGAAGGACAAGACCTCCGGCGAAAACCAGGAGCGCACCGAATGGCACCGCGTGGTGCTGTTCGGCAAGCTCGGCGAGATTGCCGGCGAGTATCTGAAGAAGGGCCGCCAGGTCTATATCGAAGGTTCGCTGCGCACGAACAAGTACACCGACAAGGAAGGCGTCGAACGCTATTCCACCGACATCGTCGCCAACGAGATGCAGATGCTCGGTGGTCCGGGCGGCGGCGAAGGCGGCGGCGGTGGTGGATATTCGGGTGGTGGAGGCGGCGGGGGTGGAGGCGGTGGCGGTGGTGGCTACAGTCGCGATCGCGGCGGCGAACGTTCCGGTTCCTCGCGCGCACCGCAATCGCAGGCGCCTTCGCGGCAGGCACCGCCAGCGGACAGCTTCGAGGACGATGACATTCCGTTCTAGTACGTGCCGGAAGATTCGGTCGGCGTGGAGTTGCGTGTTCGCTGGTTGATTGCATCGCCAGCGGCACGCGCACGGTGTCGGACGCTTGTGTTGTGTCGCCACGCGTCTTCCCTGTGTGCGCGCGGCGATCCGCAAGATGCGAACAACCGCTGTGACGGTGAAGCTTCGTCTGCACAAAGGCCAGCTGCGCCGTCGCGCGTGGTTGGTCGTGGAATGCGCCGGAGTCGGGCTGTCTCGCCCCTTCCTGGCGGGCGCCAGAAAAAAATCGCGCGACGGATGTCACATCGTGGAAGCCTGGCTCGTCATGAGCTCGAACCCCCACCCATGGACACCCGCATGAATGCCAGACTCAATCCCGCTGCCGCTGCTCCTACGCTGATGAAGGCGTGGCACAGCGTATCCATCGCCATTGCTTCGAGCCTCGATCCGACCCTCGCCGAACTGGTCAAGATCCGCGCTTCGCAGATCAACGGCTGCGCCAACTGTCTCAATATGCACAGCGTCTTCGCGCGCGAAAGCGGCGAAACCGAACAACGCATCTATCTGCTGTCGGCGTGGCGCGAAGCGCCTTGCTACAGCGAGCGCGAACGTGCCGCGCTCGGCTGGACCGACGCACTCACGCGTCTTAGCGAAGGACACGAAGCGCACGAGCGCGCGTACGCAGCGCTGGAAGCGCACTACAGCGAAGAGGAACGCGTCAACCTCACCTTGATGATCAATATCATCAACGGCTGGAATCGCATCGCGGTCGGTTTCGGCGGCTGGGTCGATCCGGCTGTCGTGAAGGCGTCGGCGCAGGCGCTCGCGGCTTGACGATGACGTCGGCCTCCGAAGACGCAGCAGCACGCATCGAGCCGCTGCGTCCGAATCTGATGCGCGTGGCCTATCGCATGCTGGGTTCGGTGGCCGACGCCGAGGACATCGTGCAGGAGGCCTTCATCCGCTGGATCAAGGCCGATCGCGGCGAGGTGCGCGAGCCCGAAGCGTTCCTGCGCCGCACGGTCACGCGCCTCTGCCTCGATCAGATCAAGTCGGCGCGGCACCAGCGCGAGACCTATGTCGGCACCTGGCTTCCCGATCCCGTCGTGGAAGAAGACGAAGTCGAAGACGTCACCCTGCCGCTGATGCTGGTGCTCGAACGCCTGACTCCGCTCGAGCGGGCCGCGTTCCTGCTGCACGACGTGTTCGGTGTGGCCTTCGAGGAAATCGCACAAACCCTGCAGCGCGATGCCGCGGCCTGTCGTCAGCTGGCCGGCCGCGCGCGCACGCACGTGCGCGAGGCGAGGCCGCGTTTCCAGATGGAAAAGCAGCGCAGCGTCGCGCTCGCCGAGGCCTTTTTCGCCGCCTCGCGCAGCGGCGACCTGCTCGCGCTCGGCGCGCTGCTGGCGGCTGATGTGAGTCTGCATGCCGACGGCGGCGGCAAGCGTCCGGCCGTGACCGAGCCGATCTTCGGCTTCGATGCGGTCATCGAGTTCCATCGATTTCTGGCCGAGCGTCTGCCGAAGCACAGCTCGACCTTCGTCCGCGCCGGCTTCATCAACGGGCTGCCGGGTTTCATCACGCGCGAGGCCGATGGCGAATTCTCGACCACCGCGCTCGAAATCGAGGATGGAAAGATCGCGGCAATCTATGTGGTGCGCAATCCGGACAAGCTGCGCCATCTGCACTAGGTCTGCACCGGGAAATTCCGGCGCGGCTGCTCGCTCGCAGCCTTCCCTGAACTCCTTCCATCAACGGGGCTTGCGGCTGCCGGATACGGCGGTCATGCTGTGGACGCGTGGTTCCTGCGCCCTGCGCAACGACGCAAACGCGCATCTCGTTCGAGGACCGTCCAATCATGGGTGTCGAAAGCGCTGTCGATCACGAATACCTGGCGCGCCTGCTGAGCCAGGCCGGTCGCGGTGACGAGAAAGCGTTTGCCGAGCTGTACCGGCTGACCTCGGGGAAACTGTTCGGCGTGTGTCTGCGCATGTTGCGCAATCGCAATGAAGCGGACGAGGTGCTGCAGGAGATCTACACCACGGTGTGGAATCGCGCGGCAAGCTTCGATGTCGCAAAGGCCGGCGCCTTGACCTGGCTGGTCACCCTGTCGCGCAACAAGTCGATCGACCGCCTGCGTCAGCATCGCGAGGAATCATCGCGCGAAGCGACCGATTTCGAGGGCATCGTCGACGAGCAGGCGAGTCCCGCCGACGGCGCGGAAGTCAGCCAGGAACATCGACGCCTGCAGGATTGCCTCGATCAGCTCGAACCGCAGCAACGCAAGTCCGTGCGTGAAGCCTTTTTCAGCGGTGCTACGTATAACGAGTTGGCAGGCCGCCTGAACGTGCCGCTCGGAACGATGAAGAGCTGGATTCGCCGCAGCCTGATGCAGTTACGCACGTGTCTGGAACCATGAACGCAGTCGCCGACAACGGGAACGGGAACGACAATCTGCGCTATGCCGAGTACGTGCTCGGCGTGCTCGATGCGGACACGCGTGCCGCGGTCGCGCATGAGGTGCAGACGAGTTCCGAGGCCGCGACGGCAGTCGCGATCTGGCAGCGTCACCTGATGCCGCTGGCCGAAGAGATCGCCGAGGTCGCGCCGGGCCCGTATGTGTGGGCGCGCATCCGCGATGCCTTGAAGCTGGATCAGCAGCCGGTCGCCTCGCAACCCTCGCGTGGCCTGTGGAACAACCTGCGGCTGTGGCATTGGGTCGGCATCGGCGCCAGCGCGCTGGCGGCAGCCTGCCTGGTCATGATCGCGATCGAGCCGCGCACGCCGCCGCCGGCCGCCAGCACCGGTTACATGGTCGCGAGCATCAATCAGGACAACGGCGTCACCGGCTGGACCGCGACGATGGATCTCGATCGCGCGCGCATCGTCATCGTTCCGGCGTCGCCGCAATCCATCGTGCAGGATCGCGCGCCGGAACTGTGGCTGATTCCGGCCGGACAGAAACCCATTTCGGTCGGCGTCATCGCGCGCGACAAACCGATCACCCTGACACTGAGTCCGAACCTGCTGGCGCAACTCGGCCCGACGGCGGCGCTCGCGGTCTCGGTCGAACCGCTCGGCGGTTCGCCGACCGGCCAGCCGACCGGTCCGGTGATCGCCAAGGGCGCGATCAGCGGCGCACCGGATGCGCAGCCGCCTGCGACGAAGGTCGCCGGCACCGACGCGTTCGACCCGCAGCCGCGCGCCTGACGCCGCGACCACAGCGCCGGACAATGACGACAGCCATCGTTCTTTTCCGGCGCGACCTGCGTCTGGCCGACAATCCCGCACTGTCCGAGGCCTGCGCAGCGCACGCGCAGGTGCTGCCCGTCTACATCCATGCGCCGGATGACGACGCGCCCTGGCAACCCGGCGCGGCCAGCCGTTGGTGGCTGCATCATTCGCTGAGCGCGCTGCAGGCGCGATTGCATGCGCATCGCGCCGCCTTGCATCTGCGCCACGGCGACCGAGTGCGCGTGCTGCGCGAGCTGATCGCGAAAACCGGCGCCGGCGCGGTGTACTGGAGTCGCTCGTACGAGCCCGCCACGGTCGCGCAGGACGGCAAGATCGAGGCAGCGCTGCGCGCCGACGGCATCGATGTGCACACGCACGCGGCCGCACTCTGGCGCGAGCCGTGGCAGATCGAGACCAAGCAGGGCGAGCCCTACCGCGTGTTCACGCCGTTCTGGCGCAACCTGCGCACGCAGCTGCACGCGGTGACGCCGTTGCCCGAAGCGCGCGCGAAGAAGTGGATCGAAGCGCCTGGTTCCATCGCGCTGGCGGACCTCGACCTGTTGCCGCGCATCCCGTGGGACGCCGGCTTCGTGCAGGCCTGGCAGCCGGGCGAGCGCGGTGCGCACGAGATGCTGGAGATTTTCCGCGACGACGCGATCGGCGACTACGCGCACGCACGCGACCTGCCGGCGCGCCACGGTACTTCGCGACTTTCTCCCTATCTGCACTTTGGAGAAATTTCCCCGCGCCAGATCCACCACGCGTTGCACGAACGTGTGCAGCGCGTGGATGCGCGGCGCAGGCCGGATATCGAGCCGTACCTGCGCGAACTCGGCTGGCGCGAGTTCGCGCATCATCTGCTGCATTATTTTCCGCGCACGCCGACCGAGAACTTCAACGCGCGTTTCGACGGCTTTCGCTGGTTGCCCGAAGACGCCGCGCAGCTGCAACGCTGGCAGCGCGGACGCACCGGCATTCCGCTCGTCGATGCCGGCATGCGCGAGCTGTGGCACAACGGCTGGATGCACAATCGCGTGCGCATGATCGTCGCCAGTTTCCTGACCAAGAATCTGCGTCAGCACTGGCTGCACGGCGCACGCTGGTTCTGGGACACCCTGGTCGATGCCGACCTCGCGAACAACACGATGGGCTGGCAATGGGTGGCCGGCAGCGGCGCCGATGCCGCGCCGTATTTCCGCGTGTTCAACCCGGTGACGCAGGCGAAGAAGTTCGATCCGGATGCCGCGTATCTGCGGCGCTGGTTGCCCGAGCTTGCGAGCTTTTCCACGGAGCTCGTGCACGAACCCTGGAAGGATCGATCCGTGCTTTCGCGCAGCGGCTATCCGGCACCGATGATCGATCTTTCTGCCTCGCGCGAAGACGCCTTGAAGGCGTACCAGACATCACGCGCCGACTAGTTGCACCTGCGTCGGGATTCTCCGCGCATCAACGCGCGGGCTCCGGCCATTGTTGCGGCACCTTGCGCAAGTTCCCCGGCGCATACCCGAGTGCCGCGACGCGTTCGACCAGCGCATCGAAATCCTGCGCGGAAATCTGCGGCGTGCGCGCCATGATCCACACATAGTCACGCTTGCTGCGCGCGACGATGGTCTGCTGGTAATCGCGGTCGAGATAGGCGATCACGTACTCGGCCTTGATCGGCCAGATGAACTGCATGTCCCAGATCGCCCCGGCGCCTTCCGCGTGCACGGTGCCGATCGGATGCATCGTCTTCAAGGGTCCGTCGAAGCTGCCCTTGCGATAGCGGAACGTCGTCTGCACGCGGCCATCGGGCCTGCGTTCGTAGGATTCGATCGCATTGAACGCGTTCTTCTCGACGAAGGTCGGGATCGAGGCGATCACGTACCACGGCCCCATGAAGCGGTCGACGTCGACATGCTCGACGTGCGTCAGCGGCGGCAGGTCGTGCGCGCAGCCGCTCACGGCAGCGCAGCCGAGGATGCAGGAAAGTGCGAAGCGGCGGACGGACAACATGGCATTCCTCGATGCAGAAACGGATTCATCGGGCGCTGAGGCAGGGACGTGCGCATCAGCCACGCCGCGCGAAGCGATAATGCGCGACCAGCCATTCCTGGCCGTCGGCGTAACCGAACAGTTCCGCGCAGGCCATCCAGAACATGCGCCAGCGCTGAAACCAGAGTGCTGCGGCGTCGCCGTGAACTTCGCGCAGGACCTTCATCACCGCATCGCGATGCTGATCCTGACGCGCCAGCCATTGGTTCGCGGTGCGCTGATAGTGGCTGCCGTCGACATGCCAGCGTCGTTCGATGTCGAGATCGCGCTGGAACCACAGCAAGGTATCCGACGCCGGCATCAGTCCGCCGGTGAAGAAGTGGCGGCCCATCCAGTTGTCTTCGCCGGTGGTCTCGAACGGATACATCAGGGTCCGGTGCGCGAAGATGTGCACGAACAATTTGCCGCCGGGTTTCAGCCATCCGGCGATGCGCGCGAGCAGGGTCTGGTAGTTGCGCATGTGCTCGAACATCTCGATCGACACGCAGCGATCGAACTGCGCAGCATCGAGCGCGAGCTGGTTGACGTCGCGAGTCAGCACGCGCAGGTTCGAGAACCCGCGCTGGCGGCACTGCGCCTCGATGTATTCACGCTGGCTGTTCGAGTTCGATACCGCGGTGATGCGTGCGGACGGAAAACGCTCGGCCATCCACAAGCTGAGCGAGCCCCAGCCGCAACCGAGTTCGAGAATGCTCTGGCCGTCGTGCAGATCGGCGCGCTCGCCGTACAGGCTGAGCATGGCTTCCTCTGCTTCGCCGAGCGACTCGTCGCCGCGCGGATAGTAGCAACCGGAATATTTGAGACGAGGCCCGAGACAGGCCTGGAAGAACGCCGCCGGAACTTCGTAGTGCTGCGCGTTCGCAGCGTCGGTGGACAGCGCGACCGCACTGCGGCGCAACTGCTCGATGAGGCGCTGGAAACGTTCCGCTTCGGCGCTCGCAGCGCTGGAGCGTTCCTCGCGCAATCGCTGCGCGCATTGGCGGCGTATGCCCCAGCGCAGCAGGCGGTCCGGCACGAGTCCGCGCTCGGCAAGTCCGAGCAGTCCCGGCGCGGCGCGCTCGGTCGGCAACTCCTGCGCGTTCAACGCGATCGTCTTCATCGTTCGGTCCTCTGGAAATCTCGCGTCTGTGCCGATGAGGTTTTGCGAAACCACGGAATCAGCATCGACGTGGTCCGTTGATAATCGCGATAGTCATCGCCGCGCGTGCGCAGTGCCTGCGCTTCGGTATACGGAATGCCGCTGACCCAGCGCAGGAACACCAGCATCACCAGCGGCCCGGACCAGGCCAGCCATGCCAGCGGCGATCCGGCTGCCAACGCGCAATAGGCGAACCAGTGCAGCCACTCGAAAAAATAATTCGGATGCCGCGAGTAGTTCCATAATCCTTCGCGGCAAGTTCTGCCCTTGTTGGCGGGATCGGCGCGAAAGCGCGCCAGTTGCCGATCCGCGATGGATTCGCCGATCACGCTGACGAGCCAGATCGCGACACCGAGCGCGATCCACACAATCGACACGCGCGGATTGCGCGCGACCGCGACGAAGGGCAGCGCGAACAACACGATCAGCAGCGCCTGCGCCTGGAAGAAGGCGAAGAATTTCCACTGGCTGCCCTGCCAGTGTTCGCGCAGATGTCGATAGCGTCCGTCTTCCGCCTCATGCCTCACGCGCGACCACAGATGCAGCGCGAGTCGAACGCCCCAGGCGCCGCCGCACAGTGCGAGGATCAACCGCGGCAGCGCCGATCCGTCACCGACGACGGCGAGCACGATCGCGCTTCCGCCGACGCCCGTGGCCCACAGCACATCGACGATGCCGGCATTGCAATGTCGCCGTTGCCACTGCCAGCCCGCCGTCATCATCAGCGCGGCCAGCAGCCATACCAGCAGCAAGGATTGCCAGAGGTTCATTGCAAGCTCCGTGTGATCGGCGTGTGCAGCGATGGCGCCGTGGTCTTCCAGTGCCGCGCGAGCGCGGCGAGCAACGGCATCGCGACCGCCCAGCCCAGCGCGATGGCTGCGAGTGCGTGCCAGGCGGGCGCTGCGAACGTCACTGCGTTCCATCCGCGCGCCGCGCCGGCATAGGCGAGCGGTGCGCCGATCGCGCCGAACAGCACGGCGAGTCCGATGCGGGTCTGCAGGAACAGCAGGGTCTGGTCGAGGGTCAGCGCAAACGCGATCCAAAGCGCGAGAATCCAGATCGGCGCGCCGCCGCTCGGTAACGCCGGCGCCGGCGCGGCGTATATCGCCCATCCGCTCAGCGCGAGCGAGCCGTCGATGGTGGCACCGAGCAGCAGCGCGACCGCGACCAGCTGCAGATCGATGCGCCGCTGCTGCGATCGTGCGAGTTGCCAGGCAGCGAACACGAGCATCGCGATCACGCCCGGCCATGCCATGCCGTTTCCGGCGCCGATCACCGCGGCGAACCAGACCAGCTGATAGCCGGCGAGATTGAGCCAGACGCTCATGCGGCCGATCCCGCTTGCGCGCAACCCGGCGCTGCCGGCGTCTGCTGCGCTCCGGGCTTTGCGAGCAACAAATGCGCGACGCCGATCGAGCGTTCGCGAAAGCCGCCTTCGCAATAGGCGAGATAGAACTCCCACAGCCGGATGAAACGTTCGTCGAAACCAAGCGCACGCACCCGCGGCAGATTGCGCAGAAAGCGGCTGCGCCACGCGTCCAGCGTGCGCGCGTAGGAAAGGCCGAAATCCTCCATCCGGATCAGCGCCAGATCACCGGCGCGGGTTTTCGCCTCGACCATCGCGCCGATCGACGGAATGAAGCTGCCGGGGAACACATGCCGTTTGATGAAGTCGACCGACTTCAGCGCCTGGGCATAGCGATGGTCTTCGATCGTGATCGCCTGCAGCAACGCCAGCCCGCCCGGTTTCAGCAGCGCGCCGATCTTGCGGAAATAGACCTCCAGATACTGCGCGCCGACGGCTTCGATCATCTCGATCGACACGAGCTTGTCGTAACTGCCGGAAAGATCGCGGTAGTCCTGAAGCAGCACATCGATGCGCTCGCCGAGGCCGGCGGCGGCGACGCGTGCGCAGGTCAGCGCATGCTGCTCGCGCGAGATCGTCGTGGTCGTGACGTGGCAGCCGTGATGTTCGGCAGCGTACAGCGCGAAGCCGCCCCAGCCGCTGCCGATCTCGATCACGCGATCGCCGGGCTGCAGTGCGAGCTTGCGGCAGATATCCTTGAGCTTGCGCGTCGATGCAGCTTCCAGCGTGTCCTCGGCGCCGTCCCACAGCGCCGAGGAATACATCAGATCCGGCGACAGGAACACGCCGAAGAACTCGTTGCCGAGATCGTAGTGCGCGCTGATGTTGGCGCGACTGCCGCGCTGCGTATTGCGGCGCAGCGCATGCCACGCGCGCATCGCGATGCCGCCGAAGCGCGCAAGGCCGGTTTCCATGCCGTCGAGCAGATCGCGATTGCGCACTAGCAAGCGGATCAGCCCGACGAGGTCGTTGCAGCGCCACGCGCCCTGCATGTACGACTCGCCCGCGCCGACGCTGCCATTCGCCGCGATCGATGTGTAGAACGTCGGCGACAGCACCTCGAGGTGCAGATCGATATCCGATCGGTCGGCAGCGCAGGTTCCGAGTTCGACCGTGCCGAGCGCGTCTTCGAGAACGAGGCGGCCATGCGCGAGCCCGGCCATCTGCGCGAGCAGCCGTGTGCGCAGGAAGCGTGTGCCGGCGGAAAATTCTGCGGCGTCCGGCGTGATGCTCGCACGATCGTGTCGAGGTTTGACGATGGCATTCATGCGGACCTCAAAGCGCTTGCGGATGGTTGTAGACGGGATTGCGTTTCAGCCACAGCCGCAATGCCTGCCAATGGATGGCGCCGATGACCTGCGCGGTCATCAGCGGATAGCGCCAGAGCACGCGCGCGAGTGCTGCGCCATCGAGTGGCCTGCGGTGCAGATGCAGATGCGCATCGAACTCGCGCACGCCTTCGCGCAGCACGTCCATCTGCACATGCAGGTCATCGCCCGGGGCGCTGAATCGCCAGGCGTAATCGCGCTGCATCGGCATGAATGGCGATACGTGAAAGACTTTCGGAAAGTCCCATTGCAGGATGCGTCCGACGCTTCGCGCATCGGCGATCGCGAGCACATACGCATGGCGTTCGCGCCACGGCGTATTGGTGATCTCGGCGACGATGCAGTCGAGCGTGACGCCATCCGCTTCGTAGCAGTAGTAGAAGCTGACCGGGTTGAAGACCAGGCCGGCGTAGCGCAGATGCGCGAGCAGGCGGATCGGCCCGGTCGGTGCGCGACCGAGCGCGCCTTCGATGCGCGCACGCACTGCATCGCGCAGCGGAAGCTCGCTCGGGCCGAGAAAATCGCTGCGCCGGAACTGCGCCAGATTGCGTCCGCGCGCCGACCACAACCAGCGCCGCTCGAACACGTGGTCGATCTCGTCGAGATCGAGCCAGAGCTGGGCGATGCGATAGCGGAACGCATGCGCATGCGGCGCGTGCCGGCGGTGCGTCACCACGCCTTCGTACACGGCGCTCGCGAGCGGTGGTGTGATCAGGTTCGCGGCGTTCATTGCGCGTGCTCCGCTGCGCGCGACATGGTCGCTTGCTGTATCGCGGCCGGCCGATACGCGCCGAGCGCGGTCGCGACATCGACGGCACTGCGCATGCCGTCCTCGTGAAAACCCCAGCCCCAATACGCGCCGGCAAACCAGACGCGCCGATGACCCTGGATTTCCGCCTTGCGCGATTGCGCCGCGACCGCCGCGTGCGTGTAGACCGGATGCGTGTAGTGCATCCGGCGCAGCACCTTGTGCGGATCGATCGCATCAGTGCGGTTGAGCGTCACCACGAAGGTATCCGGTGAAACGATGCCCTGCAGAAGATTCAGGCAGTAGCTGACTGTGCATGCTGTGTTCGCAGCGCGCGGAATCCATGCGTTCCATGCAGCCCAGGCCTTGCGCTGTGTCGGCAACAGCGAGGTGTCCGTATGCAGCACGGTTTCGTTGGCCTGATAGCGCATCGCACCGAGGATCGACCGTTCGCGTTCGTCGGCATCGGACAGCAGCGCGAGCGCCTGATCGGCATGACAGGCCAGCACGGCGTGATCGAAATGTTCACTGCCGGCGGCGCTGCGCAGCTGCACGCCTGTGGCATCGCGGCGGATCGCGCTCACTGCGCAGGCGATGCGTTCGCGCGCTTTCCAGCGCGTGCGCAGTGCTTTGACGTAGCTCGACGAACCGCCGCAGACCACGCGCCATTGCGGCCGGCCGCTGATCTGCAGCATCTGGTGATGGGTCATGAACTGGACCAGATAGCGCGCCGGGAACGCGAGAATCTGCGTGGCCGGCGACGACCACAGCGCGGATGCCATCGGCAGCAGATGCTCGTCGCGGAACGCATCGCCATAGCCGTGTTCGGCGAGATAGCTGCCCAGCGTCGGTCCATCGCCGGGCGTGTCGAGCAGGGCGGGTGCCTCGCGATAGAAGCGGCGCAGGTCGCGCAGCATGCCGAGAAAACGCGCGGACAAAAGGTTGCGACGCTGGCAGAACAAGCTATCGAGGGACGCTGCGTTGTATTCGAGGCCACTGGCTTCGTTGCGTACTGAAAAGCTCATCGTCGTCGGTTGCGAGGCGACGCCGAGTTCGGCGAACAGCGCTGTAAGCAACGGATAGTGCTGCGGGTTGTACACGATGAAGCCACTGTCCAGCGCGTAGCGACGACCGCTCACTTCGATGTTGTGCGTATGTGTGTGTCCGCCGAAATGATCGCCGGCCTCGAACAAGGTCACGTCGTGTTCGCGCGACAGCAGCCACGCCGACGCGAGTCCGGCAATGCCCGAGCCGATTACCGCGATGCGCATGATCAGCCGTGCGCCTTGGCGGCGACCCAGGCCGGTACCGGCTTGAGATCGTGCACCAGGCGCAGCGCCGCCATCATGCGCAGGCCGTACCAGGTAATGTCGATTTCCCACCAGCGAAAGCCCTGCCGCGCCGATCCGGGAAAGAAATGATGATTGTTGTGCCAGCCTTCGCCGAAGGTGATCAGCGCGAGCCAGAAATTGTTGCGGCTGTCGTCGCGCGTAGAAAACCGCCGCGTTCCGAAGCGGTGCGCGAGCGAGTTGATCGTCACCGTCGCATGGAACAGCACGATGGTGGAAACGAAAAAACCCCACACCAGCATCTGCGCGCCGGTTACTCCGAGGCCAGGCGCGACCTGATGCAGCAAGGCGCCGAATGCGTACATCGCGACGGCGAGCAGCAGCGGCACCAAGGTGTCGTAGCGGTCGAGCCAACGCAGTTCCGCATAGCGGGCGAAATCGGGAACGCGTTCGAGGTCGGTGCGGAACGCGCGCGGAGTCAGGAACCAGCCGAGATGGCTCCAGAAAAATCCATGGATGCCGGGTGAATGCGGATCGAGCGCGCTGTCGGCGTGGCGATGATGATGGCGATGATGCGCGGCCCACCACAGGGGACCGCGCTGCACACAGGATGCGCCGATCAGGGCGAACACGAACTGCACGCCGCGCGAGGTGCGGAACGTGCGATGCGAGAAGTAGCGATGATAGAAACCGGTCAGCGCGAACATGCGCAGTGCGTACAGCGCGGCGGCAACGCTCAACGCAGTCGCCGAGACGCCGACCCACAGCACGCCGAGGCAGGCGACATGCATCGCGATGAACGGTGTCGCGCGCAGCCAGTCGATGCGGTCGAGGCGCGCCGAGTCGATCTCGGTGTCGGCCGCCGTGTCGATCCAGCGCCGCAGACTACCGGCGTGCCGGCGTATGGACAGCAGCGGACGGGCAGGCAACGGGAGCGGTCGGGTCATCGCGAATCCGGGTGGCGTAGAGGGCAGATACGTTCCGTGGCGCGCGCCGGATGCATCGCGAATGTGGCGTTTTCAGCCCGCGCAGCGACCACTCAGGGGCTCGGCCAGCGCCGCCTCGACCTCCGACTGCGGGATCTCGCGGTCGTGCGTCTCGGGAAATTCGATCCGCACGTCCTGATTGCGGCCGTCGTCGGTGCGAATCGTGCCGATGCCCTCGAAGCGGCGCAGGCGTCGCTCCGCGCTGACATAGGTCAATTCGATCGGCGCGGCGACGAAGCCGTACCAGGCGTCCAGGCGCATCTGCAGCGTGCGCAGGTCCTGGCCGTCTTCGCGTGCATTCGCGCTGCCGCCGAGCTTGATGCCGATGAAACCGAAGCGGCTCGGAAGCAGGAACGGAATATGTGCGACGCCGCTGGAAAGGGCGTCCCAGTGGGTTTTCACATAGGTGTCGAAACCGGCGTCGATCACCATGTCAGCCTGCGCCGGCAAGGGCTTGGCGACACGCGCGGCCTGCGCATTCTTCTGCACGTAGACGATGCGCTGGCCGTTCTCGACGCGCACACCTTCGCGATAGCCGTTGCGTGCATCGACGAAATCGAAATCCGGCGCGACCGACGCGGGTGAATCCAGCAACAGCTTGCGCGCGAAGGCGGCGCCGGCGGGGCAGCGATAGAGGACCAGTTGTCGTGGCGCGCCGTCGGCCGCGTACAGATAATGCGCTTCGGCATACAGCGGCGGGCCGCCGGCGCGGGCGTACGCGGTGCCTTCGTAGAATTGCGCGGCCTGTGTCGCGCCGGCAGCGAGCAGGCAGGTGAGCGCGAACAGCAGACGATGTGTCGGCAGGAAAACAGCGCGCGCGCGACCCGGCGCAAGCATCGCGGCGGCAGCGCCGATGCGTGCACGCGGTTGCGTCTGCACTGGAAGAATCGCAGGCCGCATCTACAACTCGAGCTGCAAGGTCAGTCTGAACTCGCGCGACTCGCCCGGATGCACCGTGATCCCGTTCGGGACGAGCGGACTCGACGGCGTCACCCGATAATCCTGCGCGTAGGCGATGTCGTAGTAGTCGCGGTCGAACAGATTGAGCACGTCGAGCGACAACGCGGTCCAGGCATTCAGTCGGCGCTGCACGCGCAGGTTGGCGACCAGGGCGGAGGGCGCATGCAGGCTGTCGTCCTGCGACAAGGGATAGCCGCCGATGTACTGGAACTGCAGCGCGCCCGACCACGCGCCGACATCGTGTACGGAGAGCCCGAGTGAGGCGACCTTCGACACCGCGTTCGGAATGTGGTCGCCGAGTTCGCCGTTGTCGTTGTCGTTCGCGTAGCGTGCGCGCGTCCATGCAAGATCCGCATCGAGCAGCAGCCAGTCGGTGAGACGCGCATGGTTGTTCCACTCGACGCCGTAGCGCCGGCTGGCGCCGTTGATCTCGGTGCCGCCGGAGTCGGCCGTGTAGACGAGCTCGGATGCGCTGTTGAGACTCCACAGCGCGAGCGAACTCTGCAGGCCCGGAATCAACTCGGTGCGAAGGCCAATCTCCTTGCCGAAACTTCCGACCAGGGCCGGGCTGCGCGTGATCGGCTGCCCGCTCGTCGGGTCGTACCGATAGATCACGCCACGCGCATCGTTGCTGTGGAAACCGTTGCCGGCGTCGACGAAAAATTCGGTCTGCTTCCACGGCCCGAAAATCAGCGACAGCTTCGGTGATGCGCGGCTGTCGGAAGCATTGCCGCTGTTGGCGGCGTAGGTTTGCGAAACGAGATCGAGATGGATCGTGTCGAGGCGTGCGCCGATCAGGCTGCGCAGCCAGCTGTTCCAGCTCGTGGTGTTTTCGACGTACAGCGCCGCTTCGGTCTCGTCGACGAGATTGTCGCTGACGCCGGCAAACGCGACGCGCGCGTGGCTATCGAACAGCGACACATGGATGCGGTCGTAGCGCGTCTGCACGCCGGCTTCGGTGATCGAGTCGAAGCCGAATAGCGTATGCATCCAGCCTTCGGCGAAGCGCGCGCCGACGATGTTGCGGTTGTCGCGCTGATTGAACTGATCGCCCTCGACCGGGTTGTTCTCGAAGTAGGTGAAGTTCGACCACAGCTGCAGGCGGTAGTGTTCGAAGAACGCCGAGGTCTTGATGTAGCCGTCGTCGTCGCGGCGATGCCATTCGCCGGACACGATCGCGCGCGCCGAGCGGCCGCCGTCGCTCGGGTCGAGCGCGCAGTAGCGGCAGAGTTCGCCGGAGTCGATCAAGTCCAGCGGCACCTGGTCGGTGGAATTCCAGTGCGCGTCGTAGGCGAGGCCGTCGATCGACCAGCCGCGCCCGGCGTCGCCACCGCTGGCGCGCAGCAGGGCGTTGAATTTATGCATGCCGTCGCGATTCACCCAGGGTCCGTCGTTGCCCATCAATTCCAGCGCGGCGAGCAAGTGAGGTGCGCCCGCATCGACGGAAGCGGCAACGAAGGGCAGCGGCAGCGAGGTCGCCGCGAGCACGCGCCGATAGCCGTCGTCACCGATGGTCAGGTTGAGCAGGCTCTTGTCGAGCGTGTTGCGGTACTGCACGTCGGCCGAGCCGGCCGAGGAAAAATCGCCGCTGGCGGCGAAGTAGGGGCCCTTGCGATAGTCGATGCGCTCGACCAGTTCGGGGATCAGGAAGTTGATGTCGCTGTAGCCCTGACCATGACCGTTGGTCGGCATGTTGACGGGGACACCGTCGACGCTGGTGGCGAAGTCGGTGCCGTGGTCGAGGTTGTAGCCGCGCAGGAAATACTGGTTCGCCTTGCCTTCGCCGGAGTGTTGCGTGACGACCAGACCGGGCACGGCTTCGAGCACTTCACCCGGGCGCAGCAGCGGAAGATCTTGCAGCAGCGAACCGAGGATCACGCCTTGCGAGGCGGCATCGGAGGTTCCGACGCCGTTGTCGTAGTGACCGGCGACTTCGATCGTCGGCAGGGTCGACGTCGATGGATCAGCCGGCTCCGCGGCGCCTGCGGAAGCTGCGAGCGCGAGTGCCAGCGCCAGAAGCCGGCTTCGAGGCAAGCGCAACAACATCGCGCGACACAGCGTGGGCCCCTCGTCCATTTATCTGCCTGCGCCGGAATCGTGCAGTGGCATACGTGAACGAGCTGCGCGCGGATGCGCGGCGACGGCTAGATCGCGCGGCGCAGAACTTTTTTGCATTTTGTGCATCCGCGCGCACGCATTGCCCGTACCTCCCTCCTGCACGTCAAGCCGGCCCCTCCCATTCTGCAGAAGGAACGCGACATGAGACATCCAGACCTCGCAAGACCGATCCGCGCGGCGCTCGCCGCCGCGATCGTGAGTTGTTTCGCCGTGGTCGCGCTGCCTGCGGCAGCGTCGAGTCACCGCGAAGCGCCGGGCATCACGCAGTACCCGAAGATGGACGGCACCGATCTCTACGCGTTTCGCAGCTACGAGCCGGGACGCGCCGACTTCGTCACCATCGTCGCCAACTACGATCCGCTGCAGGACCCGTTCGGCGGACCGAACTATTTCACGATGGACCCGGACGGCATCTACGAGATCCACATCGACAACAACGGCGACGGCAAGGAGGACATCACCTTCCAGTTCAAGTTTCAGTACGATCTGAAGAACATCGAGCTCAGCGTCGGCGGGCAGAACGTCGCGATTCCGCTGCGCAACGCAGGCCAGCTCAGCGCCACCGATTCCTCCGCGCAGAACGATGCCGAGAGTTTCACCGTGCAGGAAATCAAGGGTCCGCGGCGCCAGCCCGCCGGCCTCGTCGGCAACCTGACCAACGTCGCCGACGGCACTACCCAGTTCATGAAGCCGATCGACAACATCGGCAACAAGTCGATTCCGGATTACGCGGCCTACGCCGCGCAGCACATCTACGCGGTCACGATTCCGGGTTGCGCGACGCCGGGCAAATTGTTCGTCGGGCAGCGCAAGGAAGGCTTCGGGGTCAACCTCGGCGAGATCTTCGACCTCGTCAATATTCCGACCACGCGCGTGATCGGCAGCCGCTCCGGTTCGAGCAATGCGACCGCGGGCAAGAACATCACCTCGCTCGCGATGGAACTGCCGATCGCCTGCGTCACCAGCAGCACCGATCCGGTGATCGGCGTGTGGACCACGTCGAGCCTGCCGCAGTCGCGTCTGGTCAGCAATGAACCCTTGCGTCAGCTGATCCTCGACAAGAATCTGGTGCAGGTTTCGCGGCTGGGCATGCCGCTGGTCAACGAGCTGGTGATCGGGCTCAAGGACAAGGACAAGTTCAACGCCAGCGAACCGAAGGACGATGGACAATTCGCCGCCTACGTGACCAATCCGACGTTGCCGGCATTGCTCGAAATTCTCTTCGGCGCCGACGGCGTTAAGGCGCCGACGGTGTTTCCGCGCGTCGATCTGGTCGCTGCGTTCCTGACCGGTGTGAGCGGCGTCAATCAGCCGAAGAATGTCGTCGCCTCGGAAATGGTCCGCCTCAACACCGCCTTGCCGGCGACCGCGAAGGGCAGCCAGAACAGTCTCGGTGCGGCGGCGTGTTTCGTGCAGGGCGCATTGACCTTGAGCAATCCGGGTTGCGATCCCGCCGGTTTTCCGAACGGCCGTCGTCCGGGTGACGACGTGGTCGACATCGAGCTGCGCGTGGCGATGGGTTATCTGCTGCCTGCGAGCGGCGACAAGCCGGCGAGTGCGGATCTTCCGTACACCGACGGCGTGCTCGTCGAGGACAGCCAGTTCGACAACGCGTTTCCGTATCTGACGACGCCGCTGCCGGGATCGCCGAACGGCGCGAACGGACTGCCGCCGAATCCGACCACGACGCCGTGAGGCTGTGCGTCGCCGTTCCATCGTGGACGGCGACGCATCGGGGCTGCCGATGAAACGATACGGGTCAGTCAGTGCGGTGATTGTTGCGCTCGGCGTCGCGTTTGCCGGCGTCGCGATCGCTGTGCCGTATCGACCTGCCAGCGACAGCGAGGTACTCGAACACCTGCCGTGGCAAGGCGGCGGCAATGCCGATCGCGCGACGCGCGTGATGCGCACCTTGCTCGCGCGCGATCCGAACAATCTGGATGTCGCGCTGCGTCTGGCGCAGATCTATGTGGAGCGCGCACGCACCGAATCGGACCCGCGTCAGCTCGGCCATGCGCAGGCGACGCTGGCACCGTGGTGGAACGCGGCCGATCCGCCGGTGCCGGTGTTGCTGTTGCGCGCGATGATCCGGCAGAGCAGCCATGTCTTCGGCCCGGCCCGCGCGGACCTGCAGCAGGCGCTCGCGCGTGAACCTGCGAATGCGCAAGCCTGGCTGACCTTGGCGACGGTGCAGCAGGTGACCGGTGACCTGGACGGTGCCGCACAGAGTTGCGCGCGCGTCGCCTCGGTTGCTGCGGCGTCCATCGGCACCATCTGCAAGGCGGCGCTGGAAGGCGTTTCCGGCGAAGCGGCGCCTGCCTACGACACGCTCGATGCGCTGCTCGCGCGCCCCGGCGCACTCGGCGATGCAGCGCATGTGCGGACCTGGGCGATGACCTTGCAAGGCGAACTCGCCGAGCGGCTCGGGCGCTCGGCGGATGCGGAGCGCTGGTATCGCGCGAGCCTTGCGATCGACGGCGCGGATGCCTACACGATTGCTGCCTACGCCGATTTTTTGCTCGACGCCGGACGTCCTGCCGATGTGGTGCCGCTGATTGCAGCCGACACGCCGGTCGATGTGTTGGTGCTGCGACGCGCACAAGCCGATCGCCTGCTCGCATCGACCACGGCGCCGAGCAGTGCGCGCGATCTGACCGAGCGGTTCGCGGCATTGCGCGAGCGCGGCGATCGCGTGCACTTGCGCGAGGAAGCGCGCTTCAATCTGGCGATCCTCGACGCGCCGCAGGCGGCGCTTGATCTCGCGATCCAGAACTGGGCCGTACAGAAGGAACCGCTGGATGCACGCATCGCGCTGGAATGCGCGCTGGCTGCAAAGAAACCGCACGCGGTCGACGAGGTCGTCGGCTGGATCGAGCAGACCCATCTGCAGGGTCCGCGCTTGAGCGAACTGCTGCGGCAGGTGCGTGCGCAATGAGAACGCCTCGGCTCCTGTGCTTTCTCTTTTTCGCAGGCCTGCTGCTGCAGGCGCAGTCGGCGCTCGCGCACAAGCCGAGCGACAGCTATCTCAGCCTGCGCGTCGATGGCGATGCGCTGAGCGGTCATTGGGATATCGCGCTGCGCGATCTCGACGTCGTGCTCGACCTGGATCGCAATCACGATGCTCGCATCGACTGGGGCGAAGTCAGGACGCGGCTCGGCGAGATCGATGCCTACGCGTCGAGTCATCTCGCGCTTTCGCTCGGTGCTGCTCGTTGCACGCTCGCGGCGAGCGATCACCAGATCGATCACCACAGCGACGGCGCCTACATCGTGTTGTCGCTGGCCGGCCGTTGTCCGGCGCGCATCGATGCGCTGACGGTCGACTACTCCCTGCTGTTCGATCTCGATGCGCAGCATCGCGGCCTGCTCAAGCTCGACAGCGGCGCCGCAGCGAACACATCGGTGACGACGGCGGTGTTTCCCGCCGACAAGCACGTGCAAACCTTTGCGGTCGGCGCGACATCGGCCTGGACGCAACTGCGCAGCTTCATCGGCGACGGCGTCGAGCACATCGCTCTCGGCTACGACCACATCCTGTTTCTGGTCGCGCTGCTGCTGCCCGCCGTGCTCGGACGCATCGGTCGCGGCTGGACGCCGGTACCGAAACTTTCCGCCGCGCTGTGGAACGTCGGCACCACCGTCACCGCGTTCACGCTCGCCCATTCGATCACCTTGAGTCTGGCGACGCTGCATGTCGTGCAACTGCCGTCGCGCCTGACCGAATCGATGATTGCGCTGTCCGTGCTGGTGACCGCGATCGACAATCTGGTGCCGATCCTGCCGGCGAAACGCTGGATCGTCGCCTTCGTGTTCGGCCTGATGCACGGGTTCGGTTTCGCCAGCGTGCTGGTCGATCTGAATCTGCCGCGCTCGGCGCTGGCGATTTCGCTGTTCGGTTTCAACGTCGGCGTCGAACTCGGCCAGCTCATTCTGGTGGCGCTGCTGATTCCGCTCGCGTATGCCGCGCGCGCGACGCGGGCCTATCAACCGCTGGCACTGCGTGGAGGCTCGGTCGTCATCGCGCTGCTCGCGTTCGGCTGGCTGGTGGAGCGCAGCTTGAATCTCAGACTCATGCCGTTCTGATCCAGATGCGGGCGCTGCAATCGCCGCGTCCGGTTCGATACCACTGCAACGCCGTTTGAACGAAAACCCTCACAGGAGAACACCATGAAAAAGCACCACGCGATACTTCCGCTCGCTGCACTGGTACTTGTTGCTGCCGTTCCCGCGCATGCCCAGTTCTATGTCGGAGGCAGCGTGGGGCGTTCGGATATCTCGATCGATCGCAACAAGCGCGCCGACGAATTTCTCGACCTCGGCTTCAACAGCGCGACCACCTCGAGCAGCGACAACGACACCGCGTACCGCGCATTCGCCGGCTATCAATTCATGCCCTACCTCGGCATCGAGGCGGCGTATGTCGATCTCGGCAGTTTCCGCTTTCGCACCACGGTCGATCCGGCAGGTTCGTTCACCGGCAAACCGAAGATCAGCGGTGGCGAACTCAGCCTCGTCGGGCGCCTGCCGATCGGCGATCGCTTCGCCGTCTATGCGCGGGCTGGCGTTTTCTCGGCGAAGACGAAAACCTCCTACAGCGGCGACGGTTCGGTCGAGCTGGTCGACGGCGCCGACCGCCAGCACAAGAGCAGCACGAAGCCGGCGTATGCGCTCGGTGCCAGCTATGCGTTCACGCAGAACATCGGCGTGCGCGCGGAATGGGCGCGCTACACCGACCTCGGCGACGAACTGACCGGTGGCCGCACGGATGCGGATCTGGCTTCGGTCGGCATCACCTACACGTTCTGAGGTCGGCGCGGTTCAACACTTCGACGTCGACGCATCGACGCGCTGCGAACGCCTTGCCGAAGGCTTCGCACGCGCTGAGGTTCAAGCGTCCGGCACCCGGGTCGGGCAACACTCCTCCCAGAAGTACCAGGTGCCGGACGCACCTTTGGCGGCTTCGCAGCTCATCGCGTGAAGTGCGGTCGTGAGCGCGCAGCGATCATCGTCGACGCATCGTCGACGAATCAGTGCTCACTTGTCGGCAAAGATCGAGATGTGGATTTTTCCGTGTGCATCGATCGTTCCGCGGAACATGCCTTCGGTGTTGTAGGGCATCGCGATATTGCCCTTGCCGTCGATCGCGATCACGCCGCCGTCGCCGCCGAGCTTGGGCACGATGTCCATCACCACTTCGCGCGCGGCGTCCTGGATGCTTTCGTGCTTGAACTCCAGACGTGCGCAGATATCGCGCGCCGCGGTTGCGCGGATGTAGAACTCGCCCCAGCCGGTTGCGGAAACGGCGCAGTCGGCGTCGGCATAGGTGCCTGCGCCGATGATCGGTGAATCGCCGACGCGGCCGTAGCGCTTGTTGGTGATGCCGCCGGTCGAGGTTCCCGCGGCGAGATGGCCCTGGCGGTCCAGTGCGACCGCGCCGACGGTGCCGTGGTGCGGAACGTCCTTCGGCTGCGCCTTGCTGCGTTCTTCTTCCTTCAAGGCATCCTGCAGTTCCTGCCAGCGCATCTGCGTGAAGAAATACTTCGGATCGACCGGCGTCATGCCGACCGACTTGGCGAATATCTCGGCACCTTCGCCGACCAGCATCACATGCGGCGATTTCTCCATCACGGCGCGCGCGAGCAGGATCGGATTCTTCACCGTGTGCACGTTGGCGACGCTGCCGGCGCGCAGGGTCGAACCCTGCATGATCGAGGCATCCAGTTCGTTCTTGCCGTCGTGGTTGAACACGGCGCCCTTGCCGGCATTGAAGGTGCCGGAATCTTCCAGCGTGCTGATCGCCTTGGTCACCGCATCGAGGCTGTCGCCGCCGCGTTCGAGGATCGCGTAGCCGTTTTTCAGCGCGAGTTCGAGCTGCGTGCGCACGGCTTTCTCGCGCTCCGGCGTGATTTCCTTCGCGATCACGCCGGCGCCGCCGTGGATCACCAGCAAGGGCTCGGCGGCCTGGCTCGCAGCGGCGCAGAAGCAAATCGAAAGGGAAAGGGCAATCAATCGCCACGCAGTCATCGGAACGCTCTCCCGCATTTTGGACGGCGCGCGGCGGTTGCCGTGCGCCTTCGTGATGTTGCAATCCATCGTTCGCGAATCAGTCGTCGCTGCCGCCGAAACGGTAATTGACTTCGGCAAACCAGGCGCGACCGATCGGGCTGAACCACGACCGCGAATAATACGGATAACTCGTCCAGGTGCTGTCGCGTGCCGGCTTGCGATCGAACAGGTTGTCGACGATCAGGCTCAGCGCGAGGCGATTGCTGAAGCGATAGTTGACCGATGCGTTGTAGACGAAGGTGGGGCCGAGGCGCTTGTCGCCATCGTAGTTCGGCAGACCGCCGATGCGCGCGCCGTAGACTGTCGTGGTGAACTTGTCGAAGGTCCAGGCGACCGAGGCATTCGCCTTGTCGCGCGGGATCACGTAATCGTACAGATCGCGCAATTCGTCGACGATCGGGTCGCCGGCGAACAGGCGCACTTCGTGATTGATCACATAGGTGTAGCCGAAGTTGAAACCGAAGCTGCCGAGACGATCGGTTTCGAGCAGGTAGTGCACGTCGAGATCGAGACCGGAAGTGCGATCGTCGGCGGCATTGATCGGCAGCACGAGCACCGAGGTGATGCCCTCCGGATTGCTCGGCGCGCTCGCGGCGTTGCGCACGACCTGGCTGATCACCTGCTGGCAGAGTCCGGAATTGATGTCGACCGGCGTGCCGTTGCTGGTCTGTCCGAGACGGCAATCGGCTTCCTCGCGCAGCACGGTGTCGCTGCTCTGGTACTCGACTTCATTCTTCAGCCGGATGTTGTAGTAGTCGAGGGTGACGTCGAGGTTCTTGATCGGCGAGTAGACGAAGCCGTAGGTCAGCGACTTGCTCGTTTCGTTCTTGAGCGCGGTGCTGCCATGGCTGCGGCCGTTGAAACCGATGTCGCCATTGCTGCAGTCGTCGGCGAAATCCGGCGCCGTGTCCGGCTCGTCGCGGCGGCACAGGTAATAGTCGGTACCGCCGGAACTCGAACCGCTGAGGCCGGCATATACATACGAAAGATCCGGCGCGCGAAATCCGGTGCCGTAGGATCCGCGCAGCAGCAGAGTGTCGAACGGGCGGAATTCGACACCGAGCGAATAAGTGAACTTGCCCGCCGTCGTCGTGCCGTATTCGTATCGATCATAGCGGCCGGCCGCACTCAGCGTGAGCGTCGACAAGACCGGCACGCTGAATTCCGCACCGAGGCCGGAATGATCGCGCGAGCCGACCGCGCCGGTGTTGTGCAGACCGTAGTACGAGCCGTCCAGCGACAGCGGATCGGGTTTCAGGCCGTAGTACTGGTTGCCGTATTCGGCGACCGCGGCGAAGCCGACCGCGCCGGCGGGCAGTCGGAACAACTCGGTGTTGTTCACCGTCAGCGAGTAATTCTCCGAACGGCTCTGATCGTGATCGATCGAATCCTGCGTGATCGAGCGGAACTCGGCCACGGTCAGCGGCGTGTACAGCCGCGACAGCGGCGCGTTGTAGATGTTGTAGCCGCTGTCGGGGTCGATGCCGAGCGAGGGTCCGAGGAACAGCGCCTGCGCTTTCGCCGAGACCAGCGCCGGTTCCTTGCTTTCCAGCTCGTTCTGCGAGTGACCGAACAAGGCCTCGTAGTTCCAGCTGCCGTCGCCGAGGGCGCCCTTGATGCCGGTATTCAACGACAGCGAGTTGTCGATGCTGCGGATCTTTCCGGCATCGAAGCCGCCGTTCTCGTCGATGGTGAAATAGCGGCGCTGCCACTGCTCGATTCGTCCCGTCGCCTGATTGAAGAACGGGATCGGCGCCGAATCCCCGTTCAACTGATAGCTGTTCTGCCATTCGAGCGGCGTGTTGTAGCTTTCCTGGTGCGAGGTTCCGGCTTGCACGTCGAGGAAGAAATTGATGGCGTCGTTGAACTTGTAGGTTGCCGATCCGTAGAAGCTCGCTGCCTTGCGCCCGTTCTCGAGGGTGCCGTAACCGACGTCCTTGTAGCTGCCGCAGTAGGCGCCGTAGTTGTTGCGGTTGGCGTAAACGATCGAGCCGTGGTCGAGTGCGGAGAGCGCATCGCAGGTGGCGCGGCCGGGATCGATGTAGTTGCCGTCGGCGTCGATCAGGGTGAATACGGGACTGGCGGAAATGTCGGAACGATCGCCCGGGCTGTCCAGACGCGAATCGGTGAACTTGCGCTGATATGCCCACAGCGGTTGCTGGTTCACCAGCTCGATGCCGAACACCGAATCGAAGTTGCCACTCGACCAACCGCTGAAGATCTGCAGGCGCTGCGAGTCGCCGCCGCCGTGCTGGGTGTCGCCGACGCGGAAATCGATCGTGGTGCCGTCGGCCTTCGTCTTCAGGATGAAATTGATCACGCCGGAGATCGCGTCCGAACCGTACACTGCCGACGCGCTTCCGCTCAGGATCTCGACGCGATCGATCATCGAGGTCGGGATGTTCGACACATCGGTGAAGTTGCTGTTGCCGCCGTAGGACTGCGGGTAGTCGGCGATGCGGCGGCCGTTGACCAGGACCAGGGTGTGATTGGGACCGAGGCCGCGCAGGTCGACCGCCTGTGCGCCGGGCGAAAAACCATTCGTGTTCTGGTTGTTGTCGAGCGCACCGAGGTTCTGCGTGAGCGAGGTCATCACGTCCGCGACGGTCGCGAAACCGTTGTTCTTGATGTCCTTGGCGGTGATCGTGACGACCGGCGCCGGTCCCTCGACCTGCGCGCGCGGAATGCGCGAGCCGGTGACCTGCACGGTGTCGAGACTTTGCGTGGACAGGTTCGGATCCGACGCGGCGGCGTCTTGCGGATCGGCCCCAGCGGTCGCGGCCTGTACATGCACAGCCGTGAAAATCGCGCAGCCGACGGCGAGCGCTGACAACTTCTGCATACGTTTTCCCCCGTTGCATCCTGACTCACTGCGATGTCCCGACACCCCGAGTGGCGGGACCCGTCGTGCGCGGCGGTTGCCTTGCACTGTGCGAGCGTGTTCGCTAGCTTTTAACACCCGCGTTCGCATACCGGCAAGTTCTGGAAGTCCCGCATGCCGCCCTCGAAGGAAGCCGCGAAGATGCACATTGCAAGATGTGGACTATTTCTCCCGGCGCTCGCGCTCGTCGGCGCGTTCTGTTTCGGCGCCGCGCCGGTGAGGGCGGACGAGGTCGCGCCGGCCACCCCGCACGACTACCGCGATGCCAACTTCGACTACTTCGTCGCCGGCGACCCGCGCACCCCGCGCGCCGCGCACACGACCTCCGGCCTGGCGTTGATGGGCGGCGGCGGCAGCGTCGACAGCGCTTTCGAGTTCATCGCGCGCAATGCCGGCGGCGGCCACATCGTGATCCTGCGCGCGACTGCCGACCCTGCGTTCGACGCCAGCGACGGCGATTATGGTCAGTCCTTTGTCGGCAAGTGGGGACCTGTGGCCTCGGCGGAAACCATCGTGTTCCGCAACCGCGAGGCCGCGTCCGACGCGCGCGTGCTGGCCGTGCTCCACGGCGCGGACGGCATCTATCTCGCCGGCGGCGATCAGAGCAACTACATCCGCTACTGGAAGGGCACGCCGGTGCAGGACGCGCTGAATGCGCATGTGCGCCAGCATCGCCCGCTCGGTGGCAGCAGCGCAGGGCTCGCCATCCTCGGTCGCTACAGCTACACCGCGTTCGATGGCGGCAGCATGGAATCGAAGCTCGCATTGGCCGACCCGTTCAATTCAGGGGTGACGCTCGAATCGGATTTCCTGCACTGCCCGGGACTCGATCAGGTGATCACCGATTCGCATTTCTCGGCCCGCAGCCGTCTCGGCCGCCTCATCACCTTCGTCGCGCGCTTGAACGCGGATGCGCACGCGACGCGCGTGAGCGGCATCGGTATCGATGAAAAAACAGCCTTGCTGATCGATGACAAGGGCAGCGGCCACCTCGCCGAAGGATCTGCAGGCAGCGCCTGGCTGGTGCGGCAATCGCAGCCGGCGAAGACCTTGAGCAAGGGCCAGCCGCTGATCGTGGAAAATGTGCAGGTCACGCGAATCGACGGCCGATCGACAATCGACTTGAAGACGAATCAGGTGACGCGGCCGGGCGCCAGCGGGGCGATCGCGATCCATGCAGGTCAGGCATCGCCGCCGCCCTTGCTGCAGAAAATTCTCCTGCGTGATGTGGTGCCGCCGGACGAGCCTTGATCGGTTCGATTCCCGCGGCATTCCAAATGCGATCGAGGCGGCGCGCCTGGCACATCATCGATCTGCTGCTCGAGCCAATCGCCCGAAATAGTCCGGCGTCTTCGCGTTTGTAAAGTTCGGCAAGCGCCCGGTATTTTCCGGCTGCCTTTGTTTCAGAATAATTCCGCGGCGTCTCGTCGAGTTGCAACCTCTGAAAGAGGCGGCGCCGTTTTCAAGGTGTTTTCTTTTTGTCGCGGCAGGTCGAACTGCAGGTTCGTCTCCGCTTCCAACAGACAAGGTGATCGCACTATGCATGCTGCTACTCGCACCCCATCGGCACGGCGGCTGGCGCTCGTCGCGCTGCTGTTCACCGCGTCGGCTGCGCACGCCGACTGGCAGTACACGCACTGGGGAATGCCCAAGGACCAGGCGCTGCTCGCCTCCAATGGCGCGCTGTCGCCGGTGCTGACCCGGCGCGCCGAAAATCCCTATATCGGCCTCCGTGGGAAATACGAAACCGGCGATCACAAGTTCGACGCGGCCCTGCTGTTCGATGGCGGCGATGCGCTGACCGGCGTGTGGCTGTCGCAACGCACACCAGCCGAATGCCGCAGCACCCTCGGCGATCTCACTGACAAGTACGGCGCCGGCCAGGATGCAACCATCGGACGCGGACCGGCCCGCGTGATGTGGAACGATCAGACCTCGGGCAATCGCGTGAAATACATCGCTGCCGCGCGCGGCAGTCTGCCCGCTGCGGCAGGCGAGCACGAACGAGCCTGCGAGATTATTTACGAGCCGCTGTCCAAGACTGCGGACGGTCTCTAGCTCGGCGGAGCAGCGCATTCGGCGTTTGCGTCATGAGGGCGAAGACGCGGCTGATCGAATGAAACTCCGAAAGGTATTTCCTGCAGTTGCGCTCGACGGCCCGGCATCCAGCACCAAGCCGTAGTCCGAAAAAATCAGTGATCCGCTGCCGCCGTAGGCGCGACTGCATCCGTTGCGGCAGGCTGGACTACATCCGCCGCCGCGGGCGGAACCGCAATGGCCGGAGCTGCATCCGCATGCAAGGCAGCATTCTCCGCATCGTGATTCATCACGACGATGCTGATGCGGCGGTTGATTGGATTGCGCGGATCTTTCTTGTCGAACAACACCGAATCGGCGAGTCCGACCACCAGCGCGACGCGGCCTTCCTGCATGCCGCCGGCGACCAGGGCGCGCCGCGCTGCGTTCGCGCGTCCGGACGAGAGTTCCCAGTTCGTGTAACCGTCGCCGCCGGCGAACGGCGCCACGTCGGTATGGCCGCTGAGGCTGATCTTGTTCGGCACGGAATTGATGAAGCCGGCGAGCTCGTGCAGGATCTCGCTGGTGTAGGGCTTCAACGACGTGCTGCCGGAATCGAACATCGGCCGGCTCAGCTTGTCCACGATCTGGATGCGCAGGCCTTCGGCGGTGATGTCGAGCAGCAGCTGGTCCTTGAACGGTTCGAGCGCGCGGTTGCTGTCGATGCCTGCGCGCAGGTCGGCCATCAGCGATTCCAGCCGTGCGCGTTCCTGTTCGCGCGCGAGCCTGGCGATTTCTTCCGCGCTTGCTTCGGGCTTGGCCAGCGCGTGTCCGTCGTCGCCGGCGCTCGGCGTCGCCGTCATGTCCATCTTGATCATGCTGTTGGCGGCGCCGCCCGGACCCATCGACTGGCTCGGCAGCATGCTGTGGCCGGCGGTCATGCTCGGGTTCTTGAAGTACTCGGCGATCGCGCCTTTCTGCACCTTGCTGGACGTGCCGACCAGCCACATGACCAGGAAGAACGCCATCATCGCGGTGACGAAATCGGCGTACGCGACTTTCCACGCGCCGCCGTGATGCGCAGCGGTGACGCGCTTGACGCGGCGCACGACGATCGCCGCCGGAATCTTGTCCTTCTTGTCGCCGCTGTCGGCCATGGCGTCGGTGCTCAGCGCGCGTTCTTGAGGTGCGCTTCCAGATCCTGGAAATTCGGCCGCACCTTGCTCGACAGGGTCTTGCGCGCGAACTCCACCGCGACCTGTGGGTTGTAGCCGCGCAGCGAAGCGAGCAGGGCGACCTTGACGCATTCGAAGGCCTTGCCGTCCTCGTGCGCGCGATGTTCCAGCGCCGCGCCGGTCGGCCCGACGAAGCCGTAGGCGAGCAGGATGCCGAGGAAGGTTCCGACCAGCGCGCCGGCGACGTGATGACCGATCTCGGCGGTATCGCCGCCGCCGATCGAACCCATCGTCACGACGATGCCGAGCACCGCGGCGACGATGCCGAAGCCGGGCAGCGCATCGGCCGCCTTGATCACCGCGTGTGCGGGCTCGGCCGCTTCGTGGTGATGGGTTTCCAGCTCGACGTCGAGCAGATGTTCGAGCTCGTGCGGATTCATGTTGCCGCCGACCATCAGGCGCAGGCAGTCGGTGATGAATTCGATCAGGTGATGATCTTTCAGCAGACGCGGATAGGCACCGAACAGCGCGCTGTTCTGCGGATCGTCGATCTGCGATTCCAGACTGACCAGGCCTTCCTTGCGAATCTTGTTGAAGATGTCGAACAGCAGCGACAGCAGGTCGATGTAGTCCTGCTTGCGATAGCGCGGACCGCCGAGCAGGGCGGGCACGCTCTTCATCACGCCGACCACGACCTTCAGCGGATTCGAGGTGAGGAAGGCGCCGAACGCGGCGCCGCCGATGATGACCAGCTCGTACGGCTGCCACAGCGCGCCGAGTTCGCCATGCGACAGCAGGAATCCGCCGACGACGCTGGCGAGCACGATGATCGAACCAAGAATGAGCAGCATGAGGAACTCCGGAGCGCGTGTGCCGTGAAAGGTCGGGTCGGTCGATGGATGAAGGGCGCAGGTTCAGGCCGGCTCGGCATTGCCGCCGGCTTCGAAGACGTGATCGGCCCAGGCGACCGCGTCGACGTAAGCCGCCGCGCACACCGCGGTGGAGACGCGGCTGGATTCGAGCAGATTCCAGTCGCCGCGCTCGCAGGCGTAGACCGGTTCGAGCAGGCGCGCGAGCTGGCCGGTGCGCTCCAGCAGCGCCACGCGGATCTCGTCGGTCAACGGAATATGCGAGAGCAGTTCCTCGAGCGGCGCGCTCAGCATCGCGTCGAGCAGCGAGAACAGACCAACCGTGAAGGCCATTTCGCGTTGGTCGTTGGGCAGGTCGGAGGCGAGCAGTTCGCACATGCGGCCGCGGATCAGCGCGAACTTGAGCAGTTCGGTCGGGCAGTCGTCGAGGCCGGAGATCGCCAGCATGCGAATCCAGTTGCGGATGCGATTGACACCGAGATACACCGTCGCGTGCAGGATCGAGCGCACCCGCACCGGCAGCGCGAAATACGCCGAGTTCACACAGCGCAGCACCTTGTAGCTGAGCGCCGCATCGGTGCGGATGATCGCGTCGAGCTCGACCGGGCCCTTGTTCGGATCTTCGATCGCCGCGAGCAGGCGCAGCACGCTGAGTTTGTTCTCGCGCAGGCGAGTGCCGACCACGGCTTCGGGCTGGCACAGGAAATAACCCTGGAAGCCGTCGCAGCCGAGCGCCGCGGCGCTGCGCAGTTCGGCCTGCGTGTCGATGCCGGAAGCGATGACCTTGAGCCCGCGCGCGCGCAAGGCGCCGACGATCGCCGCGTCGGGCGCACGCGCCATCGCGAACTTGGCGAACTGCGCCAGCGCGACGGCGCGTTGCAGGTTGTCGTCGCTTTCCGGGTGCGGCGGATTTTCCAGCGCGATGCGAAAGCCGTTGCGGCGCAGGGTTGTCAGGTCGATCAGCGTCTGCTCGTCGATCGGCACCGAGGCATCGATGCTGATCACGGCGCGATGGCCGCTCACCGGCAGCGCCGTCGCGACCGCGAGCGAAAGACGCGGCAGGCGCATGAAGGCTTCGGCTGCACCGACCAGACGCTCGACGCCGAGATCGACGAAGGCGTGGACCAGGTTGCGCTCGACACTTTCCGCGCCGCTGTGCCAGTCCGCGCTGTGCACCAGCAGGTCGTAGCCGAGCAGCTGCTGGCTGACATCCAGGATCGGCTGGCGCGTGATGACGACCGTCTGGATCGGCGCGGCACCGCGCGGAAGATTGCTGTCGGTGGAACTCACCAGAACGTTCATGTCTTCGCATCCGCGGAAGAAGTAGGGCGCGCACGCAGGCGGCGTCGCTGCAGTGACGCCGCATAGCCGCCGATGCGCCGTTGCGCGCTCGCGGAAAGATCGACGAAACGCGCGCCGACGCGGACCTTCTCGCCATGCCGGCGCGCCGGTTGCACATGGTGGATCGCGACCAGCGTATCGAGCTGACCGTCCGGCAGATGCAACACGCACTGCCAGCGCTCGCCGGCGACGAGATCGTGCGGCAGTGCCGCTGCCAGACGCAGGCCGGTGCTCGAAATATCCGCGACGCGCGCATCCACGCAAGCAACATTGATGTGGACTGCCTCAGTCGAGCCCGTATGCGTCGGCAATCGCGTCAGTTGCGCGAGCAACGCAGGCTGCGGCAGCGCGCGCGTGCGATACGCAGCGCGGCGTTCGCGATAGTCGAGCTCGGTCGGCATCTCGATGCGATAAGCAGCAATGTCGGCATCGCGATCGATCGCCTGCACGCGCGCACGAAAACGCAGCGGTGCGCCTTCGAGCCGTCCGATCCAGCGCAGCGGCATGCCGGGTTTCACGCGCAGATGCGCGGCGCGCGGATGCAGTTCGTCGGCGAGCAAGGCATGCACATCCGGATCGAAGCCGAGCAGGATGCTGTTGCCGCGTTCGCCTTCGTCGTCGAACACGACCGAGAGCGCTGTACGGGCGTCGATCAGGCGCGCCAGCAGGGCGCGGATGGTGTGGACGTCGTCGATCATGGCGGCCGTCGCACGGTCGCTCAGATGCGCGCGAGGGTCTGTGACCGACGCAGTTTTTCGGAGGTGCCGTGGCGCCCGTACAGATCGCTTTCGGTACTCGCGCCGGTCAGCAGTTCGAGCGCGCGGCGGACATGGCGCAGGCGCGCTTCGACCGTGCTGCCGTTGACCTGGTTGCGGCTGCGGCAGTCTTCGAGCGTCTGCACCGCCTGCTCCCACGCGAGCAGGGCGTCGGGCCGCTCGGCCAGCGCGCGCGTCATCGCGAATGGCTGCGAGCGGCCACCGTCCACGCACAGCGCGAGCAGATGGGCGCGTTCGACTTCGAGCGCATCGAGGCGCTGCAGGCACTGCGTCTTCTGCGCGGTCGCCGCGAGCAGACCGTGTTCGTCGGCGGCGATCAGTGCCGCGTGCTCGGCCTGCAGCACCTGCTGCAGCTGATGCGCCGTGGCCGCGATTTCGGCGACCGTCGCCGCGAGCGCCTTGACCAGTTCGGTGCGCGCGTTCATTCGCGTTCGTTGCCGTCGTTGCCGAGCAGGCGCTGCGCGATGCGCTCCGCATCGACGCGATAGCTGCCGTCGGCAATCGCATCGCGCAGACGCGCCACGCGCTGCAGGTCGACCGGGGCATCGGCGCTGCCGCTGGCGCTTTCGCTGAGCAGGCGCGCCGGTGCGGTCAGTTCGACCTGATCGCCTGCGCGTTGCGTCGATGTGGCCGGCGCGGTCGATGCGTAGCCTTCGCGGCGTGCGCCGGCGAGCAGGGTTTCGGGTGGTGCAGCCAGGGGCGGCAAACCGCTGATTTTGCTGGTCATGGGGAGGTTCCTTCAAAGTCCGCCGGCAGTCTCAGGATGTCTTATCGTCCGCGCGCCGGAAAACTTTAGCGGCTGCATCGGCAGGTTCAGCGCGCCACCGCGACCAGGCCCGGCCCTTCGACGATGCCGCCGACGGTCTGGCCGGACGAGGCATTGCGCACGCGCACGTGCTCGCCGACGCTGCCGTCCTCGATCGCCGTTCCGGCCGCGCGCACATCGATCGAGGCGCCGCGTGCAATAAGGGTCACCGCGCGTCCGCGCTGCACCAGATACGGACGCGCGAGCGCGGTCGGCGTGATCACCGCATCGACGGCGAGCGGACGCAGCACGCGCGCGCCGACCAACGACGCGGCGCTTTCCAGATGTCCATAGCCGAGCGCGAGCACGTCGCGTTCGGCCAGCGCGACATCCTCGGCGGTGACGCTGTCGCCGCGCGCCAGCGCGACGCGCGCCACCACCACGGGTTTGTAGGCCTGGATGCGTGCGCCGACCGCGACGCTCCACGGCAGCGCGGCGTCGGCGCAGGCGACGCGCACGCTCGCGCGCGATCCGCCGAGGCGACGTCCGACCAGTTCGGCATGCAGCGGCTGCGCGCAGGCGTTGATCACGGCGTGCGGATCGAGCGGCAGCAGTTCGATCTCGACGCGGGCGTCGGCCAGTTCCGGGCGCGCACGCAGTAACGCACTCGCGCTCGTGCGCACGGCTTCGACCGCTGCGGCGTCGAAGGGCTGCGCACGCGCATCGACGCTGTGCATCAGCACAAGTAGCAGGCATGTGGCAGCGAGCGAGCGCGTTCGGCTGTATGGGCGCGTCAAAAATCCGGCGTCGCCATCGACGCGTTGCGTGGCGCGCATCGCACCGGCGCAACGCGCGCGCATCGCGCGGCGAAAAGCCAGCGCACGGTGCAGCGCACGGCGTCGACGATCGGCAAGAAAACATCGGAAGGCGAAAAGCATCGGCATGTGTTTGAGCGAGACCCACGCAGGCCGAGCAAGGCGCATGCCATCCGCTTCGCAGCAGTACGTATGCGTGCAGCGCGAATCGATGCGCGCGCAGCCGACGGTTTTCCGACGCAGGCAAGCCGCCGATGCATGCGCAACGCACGGCGAAGTCGCGGCCGATGTCGTTAGAACGAGCAGCAGCGCGGCCTGCGAGATTTTCTGCGCGGCGTGGCACAGCTGTTGCTACGACGGCTCGTCCACTGCGGCGGAGATCGCCATGAGTCCATCGACCGAAGGCCTGTTCGGCAATCACGTGCAAGCGCTCGCGCTGTGGCAGCGCCGCGCCGAAGTCCTCGCCGCCAATCTCGCGAACGCAGACACGCCGAACTATCAGGCGCGCGACATCGATTTCCGCAGTGCGCTCGGTGGCGCCAGTGCAGACGCTGCGCCGCTCGCATTGGCAGCGCCGTCGTCGGGCAGCGCGGCGTCGATGTCGCTCGAAAGCGCCGACGCACTCAAGTATCGCGTGCCGATGCAGCCCTCGCTCGACGGCAACACCGTCGATGCCGAAAGCGAGCAGGCCGCGTTCGCGGAGAACTCGGTGCGCTACCAGGCAAGCCTCACCTTCATCACCGCGCAGATTCGCACCCTGCGCACCGCCATCACCGGAACCTGAGCGATGTCCTTCTTCCGCATCTTCGACACCGCCGGCAGCGCGATGAGTGCGCAGTCGGTGCGCCTCAACACGACTGCATCGAATCTGGCGAATGCCGACAGCGTCGCCTCCACGCCGGAGGCGGCCTACCGCGCGCGCGAACCGGTGTTCGCAACGATCCAGCAGGGCCTCGGAAACGCGCGCGAGAGTGCCGGCGTGCGCATCAGCGGCATCAGCGAAAGTCAGGCGCCGATCGGCAGTCGATTCGAACCGGGCAATCCGCTCGCCAATGCCGATGGCTACGTGTTCACGCCGAACGTCAATCCGGTCGACGAGCTGGTCAACATGATCTCGGCGTCGCGTGCCTATCAGAACGATGTGGAAGTCATGAACAGCGCCAAGCAGCTGATGCTGAAGACGCTGGATCTGGGCAAATAGGAGCAGCTGCAATGAGCGATCTCAGCGCCATCATCAACTCGGCCAATTCGGCCTATTCGCAGCAGGCCGCGGCGAGCGGCGGCAGCGATCTCAACCAGGGTGATTTTCTGCGCCTGATGGCGACGCAGCTGCAGTCGCAGGATCCCTCGCAGCCGATGGATCCGTCGAGCTTCTTCAACCAGCTCACTCAATTCAGCATGGTCTCGGGCATGCAGGGTCTGCAGAGTTCGTTCAATGCGCTGGCGCAGACGCTGAGCTCGGAGCAGAACTCGATTCGCGCCGGCGACGTGCTCGGCCACAAGGTGATGTTCGCCTCGGACAAGGGCGTGCTCGACGCGAACGGAATGCAGGGCGCCGTCAGCGTGCCGAAGGACGCGACCTCGGTCACCCTGCAGATCAAGGACGCCGGCGGCAATGTCGTGCGCAGCATCCAGCTGCCGACGAGCGCGGGCACCGCCGACTTCAGCTGGGACGGCCGCGGCGACGACGGCAGCACCCTTCCGCCGGGCCCCTACACGCTGAGCGCGAGCGCCAGCGTCGACGGTGCCGCGCAGTCCGCGACGACCTACGCCGTCGCGAGCGTGCAGGGCGTCACCCTCGGCGCCGGTGGCAGCGCGCCGATGATCGACCTCGGCGCGCTCGGCCAGATATCGCTCGCGCAGGTTTTCCAGATTCTCTGACCCAGCACCCACGACCTCATCACGAGCGCGACATCGGTCGCCTTCCTTCACGGAGAAACCAGACATGCCTTTCAACGTAGCGCTGAGCGGACTCAATGCGGCTTCGGCCGATCTCGAAGTCATCTCCAACAATATCGCCAACGTCAACACGACCGGCTTCAAGGGCTCGCGCGCCGAGTTCGCCGATCTGTTCACCGCGAGCAGCGTCGGACTCTCGTCGACCGCGATCGGCAGCGGCACGCGCCTGGTCGACGTCGCCCAGCAGTTCGGCCAGGGCAGCGTGCAGTACACCAACAGCGGCCTCGACATGGCGATCACCGGCGAGGGCTTCTTCACGATCAAGACCGACGGCGGCTATGCCTACACACGCGCCGGAAATTTCCAGCCCGATGCGAACGGCAACATCGTTTCGCCGCAGGGTGGTTTCCTGCAGGTGTATCCGCCGAACGGCGCCGGCGGTTTCGACACCGGCACTCTGAGCAATCTGCAGATCTCCTCGATGACCGGTCCGCCGAAGGCGACCAGCACGGCGAACTTCACCTTGAATCTGCCGGCCAATGCGACGCCGCCGACCAACCCGACCTTCGATCCGAACGATGCGACCAGCTACAACGAAGCATCGCCGTTCCAGGTCTACGACTCGCTCGGTGCGGCGCACTCGGCCACGGTCTACTACGTCAACACCGCGCCCGGACAGTGGACCGCCAATCTCTACATCGACGGCACCTCGGTCGGCTCGCAACCGATCGGTTTCGACAGCAGCGGCGTGCTGACGACGCCGGCCGGCGGCCAGCTCGCCTTCACCGGCTACACGCCGACGAACGGCGCCGCGCAGATGGACATCAGCATCGACGTGTCGAAGCTGACCCAGCAGGGCGATTCCTTCGACCCCGGTGCGATCGTGCAGAACGGCTACGCCCCGGGCAAGGTCAGCGGCATCGACATCGATGCGAACGGCGTCATCTCCGCGCGCTTCTCCAACGGCGAGACCAAGGCGCTCGGTCAGATCGCGCTGGCTGATTTCCAGAACGCGCAGGGTCTGAAGAACGAAGGCAACACGATGTGGGTCGAGACCGCGCAGTCGGGCCAGGTCATTCGCGGCGCCGCCGGCAGCGGCGACTTCGGTCAGGTGCAATCGGGCGCGCTGGAAAACTCCAACGTCGATCTGACCTCGCAGCTGGTCAACCTGATCAAGGCGCAGCGCAACTACCAGGCGAATGCGCAGACGATCTCGGCCGACGACAAGATGACCCAGACCATTCTCGGCATCCGCAACTGATAGGAGCGTCGCGTGGACCGCCTGCTGTATGTCGCGATGACCGGCGCCGCCCAGACCATGGCCGCGCAGGCCAGCGTTGCGCACAACCTCGCGAATGCGAACACGACCGGCTTCAAGGCCGAGATGGCCGCGTTCCAGAGCGTGCCGGTGAACGGACCGGGTCAGCCGACGCGCATCAACGCGATGTCGCAGGGGCTCGGCGCGGATTTCTCGCCGGGTGCGGAAACCTCGACCGGTCGCGATCTGGATATCGCGGTGCGCGGACAGGGCTGGATCGCGGTGCAGGCAGCGGATGGTTCGGAAGGCTATACGCGCGCCGGTGATTTGCGCGTCGATGCCGACGGCCTGCTCACCACCGCGGGCGGCCTGCCGGTGCTCGGCGACGGCGGTCCGATCAGCCTGCCGCCGTTTTCGAAACTCGACATCGGCAGCGACGGTTCGATCGCGCTGGTCGCGCTCGGACAAGGTTCGACCACGGTCAGCACGGCGACGCGCATCAAGCTGGTCAATCCGGACCCGGCCTCGCTCGAACGCGCCAGCGACGGACTCATGCACGTCAAGGACGGCGGCAGCGCCGATGCGGACGACAGCGTGCAGGTCGCAGCCGGCGCGCTCGAGGCGAGCAATGTGAATCCGTCGGAATCGCTGGTGCGCATGATCGAGTTGTCGCGCCAGTTCGAAATGCAGATGCAGAGCATCAAGAACGTCGATCAGAACGCGCAGTCCGCGACGCGGCTGCTGCAGGCGACCGGCTGAGCTGCCGTTTTTTCAATGCGCTTCGCGCGCACGGAGATTCACCATGTTCTCGTCCCTCTGGATTGCCAAGACCGGCCTCGATGCGCAGCAGACGCGCATGGCGGTCACCTCGAACAATCTCTCCAACGTCAACACGACCGGCTTCAAGCGTTCGCGCGCGGCGTTCGAGGATCTGATCTACCAGAACCAGCGTCAGCCCGGCGCGCAGAGTTCGCAGGCGACCCAGGTTCCCGCGGGCACGATGATCGGCACCGGCGTGCGCGTGGTTGGCACGGAAAAACTCTTCACCCAGGGCGAGCTGGTGCAGACCCAGAATCCGCTCGACATGGCGGTGCAGGGACGCGGCTTCCTGCAGGTGACGATGCCGGACGGCACCGTCGCCTACACGCGCGACGGCTCGCTGCATCTGAACTCCGACGGCCAGGTCGTCAGCAACAGCGGCTATCCGGTCGAGCCTGCGTTGACCGTCCCTGCGAATGCGCAAAGCCTCACCGTCGGCAGGGACGGCACCGTCAGCGTGCAGCTGCCGGGCCAGGCCGCGGCGGCGCAGATCGGCACGGTGCAACTGGCTGACTTCATCAATCCGGGCGGGCTCGAGGCGCGCGGCGAAAACCTGTTCGTCGAGACCGCCGCCAGCGGCGCGCCGCAGACCGGCACGCCGGGCCTCAACGGACTCGGCACGGTCGCGCAGGGTTCGCTCGAAAGTTCCAACGTCAACGTCGTCGAGGAACTGGTCAACATGATCGAGACGCAGCGCGCCTACGAGATGAACTCGAAGGCGATCACCGCCTCCGACGAAATGCTGCAGTACATGAATTCCCACACCTGATGTCTGCGAGAACCGCCGTGTCCATTGCAAGATTCGCGTTTCCATCTGCGCTGCTCATCGCGTTGTGCAGCGCCTGCACGACGATGCCGGCGCCGAAGCACAACGAGATGTCGTATGCGCCGACGCCGCCGAGCGAAGCCTCGTTCGAGCGCGCGCCGGCCGACGGCGCGATCTATCACAACGAGCAGAACATGGAACTGTTTTCCGATCCGCGCGCGCATCGTGTCGGCGACATCCTCACCATCGGACTGGTCGAGAACACGCAGGCGAGCAAGAAGGCCAGCACCAAGACCAGCAAGAGCAACAAGAACGATATTTCCTCGCCGACCTTGTTCGGTCATCCGACCACCATCGGCGGCAATCCGCTGTCGTTCGGTCTCGGCAGCAACAGCGCGTTCGACGGCGACGGCGAGAGCAGCCAGAGCAACCAGCTCTCCGGCCAGATCACGGTGACCGTGGCCGAGCGCCTGCCCAACGGCAATCTGATCGTGCGCGGCGAAAAGTGGCTGACGATCAACCAGGGCCAGGAACTCGTGCGCATCGCCGGCATCGTGCGCCCGCAGGACATCGGCCAGGACAACACAGTCGCCTCGACCCGCGTCGCCAACGCGAACATCGGCTACACCGGCCGCGGCACGCTCGCCGATGCGAACACGCAGGGCTGGCTGTCGCGCTTCTTCAACTCGAAGTACATGCCGTTCTGATGGACACCCAGCCGATGCGAATCCTGTCGAACGAAATGTCGCTTTCAAGAAGATCTCGCGCCGGATTCGTCGCCATCGCGATGCTCATCGCGTCGTCCGCATCGTCCGCGCACGCCGAACACGTGCGCGACCTTGCCCAGGTTGCCGGCGTGCGTCAGAACCAGCTGGTCGGCTACGGCCTCGTCGCCGGCCTCGACGGCAGCGGCGATCAGACCAGCCAGGCACCGTTCACCACGCAAAGCCTCGACAACATGCTGCAGCAGTTCGGCATCACGGTGCCGCCCAACGTTCGGCCGCAGTTGAAGAACGTCGCCGCGGTGATGGTGACGGCGGATCTGCCGGCGTTCGCCAAGCCGGGTCAGGCCATCGACGTCACCGTGTCGTCGATCGGCAATTCGAAAAGCCTGCGCGGCGGCAGCCTGCTGATGACGCCGATGAAGGGCGCCGACAGCCAGGTCTATGCGGTGGCGCAGGGCAATCTCGTCATCGGCGGCGTGAGCGCGAGCGGCAAGAGCGGCTCCAGCGTGCAGGTCAACATCTCCAACAGCGGCCGCATTCCGAACGGCGCGACGGTCGAGCGACCGGTGCCGAGCGCGTTCGGCGCAGCCGGCGATCTCGCGCTCAATCTGCACACGCCGGACTTCACCACCGCGGCGCGCGTCGCCGGCGCGATCAATCGCACCTTCGGCGAAAACACCGCGCGCGCAGCCGACGCAGTCACGATCAGCTTGCGCGCGCCGATCGATCCGAATGCGCGCGTCGGATTTCTCGCCGCCGTGCAGGACGTCGACGTGCAGCCGGGCGATGCGCCGGCGCGCGTGATCGTCAACTCGCGCACCGGCACCGTCGTGATCGGCTCGAACGTGCGCGTGTCGCCGGCCGCGGTCGCGCACGGTTCGATCGAAGTCTCGATTTCGGAGCAGCCGACGGTGAGCCAGCCCGGTCCCTTGAGCAACGGTCAGACCGCCGTGGTGCCGCAGAGCACGGTGCAGGTCACCGAGCATGGCGGGCACATGTTCAAGTTCGGTGCCGGCGCGAATCTCGACGAGATCGTGCGTGCGGTGAACCAGGTCGGCGCCGCGCCTAGCGATCTGGTTTCCATCCTCGAAGCACTCAGGGAAGCCGGCGCGCTGCATGCCGAGCTGGTCGTGATCTGAGGAAGTCATGGCGATCGATCCGCGCACGACCGGCGCCTATACCGACTTCAGCGCGCTGACACGCCTGAAAGCGGCGGCGCGCGCGGATCGCAAGGGCGCGACCGCGACCGTCGCGCGTCAGTTCGAAACCCTGTTCACGCAGATGATGCTGAAGTCCATGCGCGGCGCGAGTCTCGGCCAGGGCATTCTGGACAGCCAGCAATCGAAGTCGTATCGCGATCTCGCCGACCAGCAGCTCGCTGTGAGTCTGTCGACGCATGGCCGCGGCCTCGGCATCGCGCAGTTGATCGAACGTCAGCTCGGCGGCAAGGCCGGTGCAGATGCCGCACAGAAGCCGGCATTGAATCCGCTGCCGGGCCGACCGTTGCCATTGCAGCCGCTGAGCGAGTCGGACGTGACCGCCGCGAAGACGCGAGCGCAGCCATCGACGAATCTGGTCGACGGCGCCGCGGCGTTGCAACGCGCCTTCCATCCGACCGCACGCGCGACCTATACCGCGATCGACTACGCCAGCAACGGCGCGTTGCAGCGTGCGCGTGAAACCCTGCCGGCATCGGCTGCAGATTTCGTGCGCACGATGCTGCCGCATGCGCAGGCCGCCGCCGAGCAGCTCGGTGTATCGGTGCGCACGGTGCTCGCACACGCCGCACTGGAAACCGGCTGGGGCCGCCACATGCCGCGAACCGCGGCCGGCGCGAGCAGCAACAACCTGTTCGGCATCAAGGCCGGCAGTCGCTGGGACGGCGCCCAGGCGCGCGTCAGCACGACCGAATACGAGCACGGCACCGCGGTCCGCCGCGTCGACAATTTCCGCGCCTACGCATCGCCTTCTGGTGCGTTTTCCGACTATGCGGATCTGCTGTCCGGCAATCCGCGCTACGCGGCGGCGCTCGGCCGCGGCGACGACGTGAAAGGTTTTGCCAAGGCGCTGCAGAACGCCGGCTACGCGACCGACCCGGCGTACGCGGCCAAGCTCGCGCACATCGCCGACGGCGCGCCGATGCGCGATGCGCTGGCGGCGCTAAAGAATTCGCCGGCGCTGCCGTCTTCGTGAACCAGATGCTCCGTCCCCTGCAGGCAGCGCCATGATCGACCTCCTGTCCACCGGCATTTCAGGGCTGCTCGCCTCGCAGCTCGGCATGAACACGACCGGCAACAACATCTCCAACGTCAACACCGCCGGCTACAGTCGTCAGAGCGCGATGTTCGGCGCGAGTCCGTCGACGCTGCTCGGCAATGCGTGGATCGGCAGCGGCGTCAACGTCGAAGGCGTGCGCCGCATCTACGATCTGTTCCTGACCAACCAGGTGCGTGATGCGACCGGCGAGCAGTCGCGCCTCTCGACCTTCAACGACCTGTCTTCGCGCGTGGACAATCTGCTGTCCGATTCGACCGCGGGCCTGCAACCTTCGCTCGATGCATTCTTCGGTTCGCTGCACGATCTATCGACGCATCCGTCCGATACCTCGGCGCGTCAGGTCGTGCTCGGTCAGGCGACCGCACTGACCAGCCGGCTGCACAATCTCGCCGGCCAGCTCGACAGTCTGTCGCGCGAATCGGATCAGCGTCTCGGCGACGAGGTTTCGCAGATCAACACGCTGAGTCAGGGCGTCGCCGATCTCAACGGACAGATCCTGCGTGCCGGCAATCCGCCGCCGAACGATCTGCTCGACAAGCGCGACGAACTCGTGCGCCAGCTCGCGACGCACGTCGGCGTGAAGGTGTCGCCGCAGGACGGCAACCAGATCAACGTGACGACCGGCAACGGCCAGGCGCTCGTGCTCGGCAACACGTCGAATGCGCTGAAGGTGGTGCCGAACGCCTACGATCCGGCGCAGCACGACATCGCGACCAGCAACGGCAGCATCATCACCGGCCAGGTCAGCGGCGGCGCGCTCGGCGGCATTCTGGATTTCCGCAAGAACATGCTCGACCCGGCACGCAATGCGCTCGGACGCAGTGCAGTCGCGCTGGCCGCGGCGGTCAACGAGCAGCATCGCGCCGGGATGGATCTCGACGGTCGGCTCGGCGGCGATTTCTTCACCACCTCGGCGCCGAGCGTCCTCGCCAATCGCAACAACGGCGGTAGCGCCGGCGTCTCGGCAAGCTTCGGCGACATCAGCCAGCTCACCACGTCGGACTACACGATGCGCTACGACGGCAGCGCCTGGTCGATGACGCGCAGCGACGGCACGCCGGTGGCGTTGAGCGGCTCGGGCACGGCAGCCGATCCCTTCGTCGCCGATGGTCTCTCGATCCAGGTGTCCGGCGGCGCCGCTGCCGGCGACAGTTTCCTGATCCGGCCGGCCGCGAACGCGGCGGCAGCGACCAACCTCGCGATCACCGACGTGCGTTCGATCGCGGCAGCAAGCCCGGTCGTCGCGAGCGCGGCAGGCAGCAACACCGGTAGCGGCGCGCCCGGCGGCATCAGCGTCACCGATCCGACCGATCCGAATCTGCTGTCGCCGGCCGCGATCACGTTCACCTCGCCGACGACTTATCAGATCAACGGCAGCGGCAGTTTCTCGTACACACCTGGGCAGCCGATCGCGGCGAACGGCTGGGGCCTCACGCTCACCGGCACGCCGCAAGCCGGCGACCGTTTCGACGTCGGCGCGAACAGCGGTGGCGTCGGCGACAACACCAATGCACTCGCGCTCGCCGGCATCGCCGATCTCGGCGTGCTCGACGGCGGCAATGCCACGCTCAGCGATGCCTATGGTCAGCTCGTTTCGCAGGTCGGCACTTCGGCGCAGCAGGCGCAGAGCGGACTCGACACGCAGAACGCCTTGCTCAATCAGGCGGTCGCCGCGCAGCAGGGTGTCTCCGGCGTCAACCTCGACGAGGAAGCCGCCAATCTCGTGCGCTATCAACAGTCCTATCAGGCCGCCGCGCAGGTGATCGCGGTCGCCGGCAGCTTGTTCGACACGCTGCTCGCAGCAGCCAAGGGAAATTGACATGCGCATCTCGACCTTCTGGATGCAGCAGCAATCGGTCAACGCGATGCTCGACCAGCAGGCCGCGGTCGCGCGCACGCAGTTGCAGCTCAGCAGTCGCAAACGGATTCTGTCGCCGTCCGACGACCCGGCCGGCAGCGCGCAGGCGATCGGCCTCGGCCATGCCGATGCGGCATTGACGCAATACCAGCGCAACATCGATTCGGTCGATGCCAGCCTCGGCCTCGAGGATCAGACGCTGTCGTCGGTCAGCGATCTGCTCGGACGCGTGCGCACGCTCGCCCTCGAAGGCGGCAACGGCAGCATGGATGCGGACGCGCGCAAGAACCTCGCGACCGAGGTGCGCCAGCGCCTCGCGCAACTGGTGCAACTCGGCAACACGCGCGATCCCGGCGGCGACTATATTTTTGCCGGCGCACGCACCGCCACGCAGCCGTTCGTGCAGACGCCGGCTGGCGTCAGCTATGCCGGCGACCAGCAGCAACGCGCGGTCGCGATCGCACCGGGCCAGACCATCGAGACGGGCGATCCGGGCTCGGCGGTGTTCCAGCAGATTCCTTCCGGCAACGGCTATTTCGAACTCGCCGCAGCGCCGGGCAACCAGGGCACCCTGGTCTCGGGCGCGACCAGCGTCAGCGACATCGCCGCGTGGGATCGCGGCAGTTACCAGATCGCCTTCACCGCGCCCGGCAGCTACGAAGTGCGCGATGCCTCCAACAACCTGGTCGGCAGCGGCAGCTACAGCGATCCGACCACGATCGAATTCCGCGGCGTGCAGGTGGCTTTCACCGGCACGCCGGCTGCCGGCGACAGCTATCAAGTTTCACCGAGCGGCAGCAAGGACATGTTCTCGACCTTGAGCGAGATCGCGAGTGCGCTCGAAGCGACCGATCTGACTCCGCACGATGCGGCCGCCATTTCCGATCGTCTCGGCCGCGCCGTCGACAACCTCGATCGTGCCAGCGATCGCATCGTCGACATTCGTGCGCGCATCGGTGCGCGCATGAATACCGCCGACGATCAGCAGTCGCTCAACGGCAGCGTCGCAATCGACGTCAAGGCGCAGCTCGGCAAGGTGCAGGACGTCGACTATGCCAGCGCGATCAGCACGCTCAGTCTGCAGATGACCGGACTGCAGGCGGCGCAGCAGACCTACGCGAAGTTGCAGGGCCTGTCGCTGTTCAACTATCTCAAGTAGGCGCGTGCGCAACGCGCTGCGTGTTTCATCGCGCAACCTGCAGCTACCGAAAAAAATCGCCGCAAAAAAAGCTCAAGTTTCGCGCCGCAGCGTCGATAACGTGAATGAGGCGGGCAGCATCCGGAACGGATCGCTCCGCCGGACCCAAATCCGAGTCGTCAAGCGGCTCAACAGGTTCGAAGGAGAACCCCATGTCCGTCATCAATACCAACATCATGTCGCTGACCGCTCAGCGCAATCTCAACGCTTCGCAGAACGATCTGTCCACCGCGATCCAGCGCCTGTCCTCGGGCCTGCGCATCAACAGCGCGAAGGACGACGCCGCCGGCCTCGCCATCGCGACGCGCATGACCTCGCAGATCAACGGTCTCAACCAGGCCGTGCGCAACGCCAACGACGGCATCTCGATGGCGCAGACGACCGAATCGGCGCTCAACGAAGTGACCAACAACCTGCAGCGCATTCGCGATCTCGCGGTGGAAGCGGCCAACGGCACCTATTCGACCGCCGACCGCGCCGCGCTCGACGTCGAGGTCAAGCAGCGCGTCGATGAAATCAACCGCATCGCGACGAAGACGACCTTCAACGGCCAGAACGTGCTCGACGGCTCGCTCGGCACGGTCAACTTCCAGGTCGGTGCGAATGTCGGCGACGTCGTCGGCGTCGACTTCGCGACGATCGACGCGACCACCGCGACGCTCGGTGTCGCCGGCGTCACCGTCGCCGGTGCGGATGCGACCGCAGCGAATGCCACGATCACCGCGATCGACACCGCGCTGACCACGGTCAACACCGCGCGCAGCACGCTCGGCGCCGTGCAGAACCGCTTCCAGTCGACCGTGGCCAACCTGCAGTCGATCTCGGAAAGCACTTCGGCTTCGCGCTCGCAGATCCAGGACGCCGACTTCGCCGCGGAAACCGCTGCGATGAGCCGCGCGCAGATTCTGCAGCAGGCCGGCGTGTCGGTGCTGTCGCAGGCGAACGCGGCGCCGCAGTCGGTGCTGAAGCTGCTCAGCTGATTCTGCGCGATCGCAACGGGCTGGATCGCAACGGGAACGAGACCGCGCTGGTCTCGTTCCCTTGAACGAAGGCCGCGGCGTGTCGCCGTGGCTGCAACAAAGAGTAGCAACGGAGTCGGCGCATGGCAGGTCTCAGCTCAACGGGTATCGGCTCCGGCCTCGATGTGTCCGGCCTCGTCACTCAACTCGTCGCCAGCGCGAAGACCCCGCTGCAGAATCAGATCGATTCGCGCCGCGATCAGGTGAGCAGTGAACTGTCGGGACTGTCGACGCTGAAGTCTTCGCTGTCGTCGATCCAGGATGCGCTGTCCGCACTCGCCGACGGATCGGCCTTCACGAAATTCCTCGCCACCTCGTCCGGCACATCGTTCGGCGCCAGCGCCGATGCCAGCGCACAGGCCGGCACGTATTCGATCAAGGTGGCGCAACTCGCAACGGCGGCCAAGGCCTCGTCGGCTGCGTTCGCCGGCAATACCAGCTTCAGCGGCGGCGCGGTGACGATCGGCGTCGGCACGAAGTCGATGACGATCGCGCTCGGCGCCGGCGTCAATTCATTGGCGCAGCTCGCCGGTGCGATCAATCGCGGCGGCGACAATCCCGGCGTATCGGCCTCGGTCGTGCATGCGGCCGACGGCGATCATCTGGTTCTCACCTCGACACAGACCGGTGCGGCGAACGCATTCACGGTCAGCGCGAGCGGCGATGCTGCCGCGCTCACCTACGATCCGGCGCATGCCGGCAGCGGCATGTCGACGGTGACCAGCGCGCAGGATGCCAGGCTCAGCGTCGACGGCTTCGAGGTGACCAGCGCCAGCAATGCGGTGCAGAACGTCATCCAGGGCGTCACCATCAATCTCGATGCGATCTCCGGCGATGCGCCCGACGCGCTGACGGTCGCGCCGGACACCGATTCGATCAAGAGCGCGATCACCCAGTTCGTCGATGCCTACAACCGCTTCGTCGGCACCAGCCGGCAGCTGACCAGCTACGATGCCGCCAGCAAGAAGGCGGGTGCCTTGCTCGGTGATCCGACCATGCTCGCGATCAGCAGCAAGCTTTCGCGTCAGCTCGGCACCACGGTCGGCGCGGACGGCGATGCGATCCGCTCGCTCGGCGATCTCGGCATCCATTTCGAAGTGGACGGCTCGCTCAGCGTCGATGCGGACAAGCTCGGCAGCGCGCTCACCGCGCATCCGGATCAGGTGCGCGGCCTCTTCAGCGCGGCCAGCGGTTTCGGCAAGACGCTCACGCCGATGCTCAACGGCTATCTGCAGAGCGGCGGCATTCTCGACGGCCGCACCGACAGTCTCAACCAGAACAACGACTCGCTCGATGATCAACAGACCGCGCTCGATACCCGCATGGATGCGCTGACCGCGATGTACACCCAGCAATTCACCAAGCTCGATCAGTTGTTGACGAGTCTCAATTCGACCAGTTCGTTCCTGACCCAGCAGCTTGCCGGCGCCAGTTCGTCCAACTCGAAGTGACACAGCAGGAAAGGAGACGCGACGTGGCACCCCGACAGATGACCTCCGCGATAGCGGCCTACCGTCAAGTGGGAACGGCCGGCTCGATCGAGCAGGCCGATCCGCATCGGCTGATCAGCATGTTGTTCGACGGCGCACTCGCGCGCATCGCAAGCGCGCGCGGACACATGCAGCGCGGCGCCGTCGCCGAGAAAGGCGCCGAGATCGCACGCGCACTCGACATCGTCGCCGGCCTGCGCGCGAGCCTCGACCTCGACGTGCCGGGCGGTCTCGCGCAACGACTCGATGCACTCTACGACTACATCGGCCGGCGCCTGGTCGCGGCCAATCTCGGCAATGAGCTCGGCATGCTCGACGAAGCGTCCGCTCTGCTGCGCGAAGTGGCGTCGGGCTGGAACGCGACCGCGCCAGCGCGCATGGCAGGTGCGGCATGAGCGGAAGTTGGGAGCGCGTGCTCGAACTCGGTCGCGACATGCGCGCAGCCGCCGAAGCCGGTTTGTTCGGGCGCGTCGCCGACTACGAATCCGAACGGCTCGAGCTGCTGTCCAAGCTTCCGCTGCCTGCGGCAAATCAACGCGGCCTCTTGCTCGAGATCGTCGAGAACGATCGTCGCGTCGTCGCACTGACGGTCGCGGCGCATCGCGAAGCTGCCGCGACGCTGCAGCAACAACGTCGCGCGACGGCGCAGATTGCCGCCTATTCGGGCACCGCACGCATCGCTTTGTGATGCGTTCCTCACTACTCGAGTTGACACGCTGCAATTGGCAAAATGTTACGACTGTACGATTCAATTCGTCACTTTCAGCAATGTGAAAAACTGTGACACATGGTTGACAAAATATTGGAAATGTACAGCGATCACGTTCGCCACAGCGGCTCGTATGCGCTCGACGTGATCGCGACGAACGATGATCTGATCGCCGGTGCCGCGCGGCGACACCGACGCAACGCCTGCGTGCTGGCGCTGGAGTCGGCCGGCGAAGAGCCGCGCAGCGAACGCGCGGACGACGCCGCTGCGCCTTCGGCGGAGATCCAGCGTCTCGACGCGAAACTCAACGTGGCACTCGAACTGCTCAGCCACGTGATCGAGCGCGACCTCGAATTTCCCCCGCGTTTCGACGTGCGTTTCAATGCGCACGGCATCGAATGGCGCAGCGATGCGATCGCCGTGGAAGGCATGCAGCTGCTGCTTCGACTGCACCTCGACAGCTGTCCGGCGCTGCCGCTCGAACTCGCCGCACGTGGCATCGCATCGCTGCAACCGGGTTGGGCAGCGGCGCTCTACACCGACATGCCGCCTGCACTGGAAGAGTCGTTCGCGCGCTTCGTGTTCCGCGCGCATCGGCGCGAGATAGCGCTGTCGTCCGAGCGTTCGTAAGCTGGCCGTCAGCTCCCGTTCACGATGGCATCGAAGTTGCTAAGGGAAAATTTACCAAAAACCAGAACGAAAAAAGCGATGACGACCGCCGCGCCAACGCTTGCAAATCCACCCAGTGTCGAACAACGCCGCGCGACCGACAGGACGCGCATCGTGGGGAGTTCGCCTGCCATCGCCGTGATGAACCGCATGATCGAACAGGTCTCCCCGTTCGACACCAGCGTGCTGCTGCTCGGTGAATCGGGCACCGGCAAGGAGATGGCCGCGCGTGCGATCCACGCCGCATCGCCGCGACGCCTGCATCCGTTCGTCGCGATCAACTGCGGTGCGATCCCGAGCGAACTGCTCGAAAGCGAATTGTTCGGACACGAGAAGGGCGCCTTCACCGGCGCGATCGCCACGCGCAAGGGACGCTTCGAGCTGGCCGAGGGCGGTACCCTGTTCCTGGACGAGATCGGCGACATGAGCCTGCCGATGCAGGTCAAGCTGCTGCGCGTACTGCAGGAACGCATGTACGAACGCGTCGGCAGCAACCAGACGATCCGCTGCGACGTGCGCATCATCGCCGCGACGCATCGCGATCTCGATCACGCGATCGCACCCGGCGGCACCTTCCGCGCCGACCTGTACTACCGACTCAACGTGTTCCCGATCGAGCTGCCGCCGCTGCGCGAGCGCCGCCAGGACATCCCTGATCTGCTCGCCGCTTTCAGCGAACGCCTGGCCGAGCGCGGTCATCGCGCGCCGGTGCTGACCAACGATGCCTGCATGACCCTGTGCAACTACGCCTGGCCCGGCAATGTGCGTGAGCTCGGCAATCTGGTCGAGCGCCTCGCCGTGCTGTTCGCCGATCGCGTGGTGCGCACGGGCGATCTGCCGGCGCAGTATCGCGCGCATGCGCTCGACGCGATGGAAGCCGACACCGGCGAGATCGACGTGCCGCAGTCGAGGCCGGCCAAAGTGTCGGTGGCCGAGCTTGCGTTCGGCGACGAGGGGCTCGACTTGCGCGAACACCTCGCCAATATCGAGATCGCACTGATCCGCCAGGCGCTCGCCGCGGCCAACGGCGTGGTCGCGCAGGCCGCCAAGAGCCTGCGTCTGCAGCGCACGACCCTGGTCGAGAAATTGCGCAAGTACGAATTGACTGCGGAAGGAATCACCACGGCGGCGGCGTGAGCACGCATTCGTCGGTTCCGTAGCGTCTCGTCCGAATCGGTTGTCGAAAATTACTGCGCAGTGTCCACGCACTGCGCAGCGCGAGCGGCTGTTCGTCGTCGTCGTCGCGCCGCGCGATCGTCGCGCCACATTCGTCTTCGTCCTCGTCGTCGCCGCAGCACGCGCGTGTTGCGCCATCGTCTCCATCACGCAGCACTGCGCGCATCGGCATCGACATCGCGTCGGATTCTTGACGCTGCGCGCCGGCACATTCGCATCGCGATGATCGCAAAGCGTTTTCCGTGATGGCACGGAGCTTGTAAGAACGCAGGCACCGACGCGACAAACGACGATGTTCCGCCGCGCCGAACCGGAAAGGTATCTGCGATGAATACGATCGACGTCAGCGGTCTGCTGCAACAGATGCGCGCGCTCACCGAGCAGACGCGCCTGCAACCGCGTGCGGCAGCCGTCGAAAGCGGCGGCGTGGATTTCGGCAGCCTGCTGCGGCAGTCGATCGACAAGGTCGGTGCCAGCCAGAACGATGCGAGCCGGCTCGCGCAGTCGTTCGAACGCGGCGACGCCGGCACCGACATCGGCAGCGTGATGGTCGCGATGCAGCGCGCCGATCTTTCCTTCCGCGCCGTGACCGAGGTGCGCAACAAACTCGTCGATGCCTACAAAGACATCATGAACATGCAGGTTTGAGCGGAGAGCCCTGACGCGCCATGAGCAACCTGATGGAATCCGGAATCACGCTGCAGCAGCCGCCGCCGTCGCGCTTCGACATCACGCGCGTGCCCGGCGCGCGCCAGGTGCTGCTGCTGGTCGGCATCGCGCTGGCGGTCGCGATCGGTGTCGGCGTGGTGTTGTGGTCGCGTGCGCCGAACATGGCGCTGGTGTATGCGAATCTCGACGAGAAGGATGCCGCGCAGGTGGTGCAGGCGCTGCAGGCGTCGAACATCGACTATCAACTCGGCAATGGCGGCACTTCGATCTTCGTCAACGCCAACGACGTGGCGCAGACGCGCCTGAAACTTGCATCACAGGGATTGCCGCGCGGTTCGCAGGCCGCCGGCGATGTCGGTGGCGACGGCCAGAATCCGTTCGGCATGAGCGAACTCGCCGAGAAGGCGCGCTACCAGCAATTGCTCGAAAACGATCTCGCCTCCACGCTCGCTTCGCTGCGTTCGGTCAAGGCGGCGCGCGTGCATCTGGCGCTGCCGAAAGCGTCCGCCTTCATCCGTGATCGCAGTCAAGCCAGCGCGTCGGTCACGCTCACCCTGTATCCGGGGCGCCAGCTCGATGCGGCCCAGGTCGGCGCGATCGTGCATCTGATCGCGGCGAGCGTGCCGGAACTCGAT